>Ga0268299_1000474_pt1 | contig 123559 bp, 100 predicted proteins | sample NOBtaG_FD_193484 | JGI IMG/M metagenome (GOLD analysis project Ga0268299, IMG submission 193484) | Activated sludge microbial communities from bioreactor in Nijmegen, Gelderland, Netherland - NOB reactor | ecosystem: Engineered > Bioreactor > Aerobic > Activated sludge | place: Netherlands...
GGGGCGCGCTGGCGTGCCGAGCACGCCGGCCCGCTGGTCGAGCTAATCGCCCTGGCCGACACCCCAGACTGGCAGCACCTCTGGACCGCCGCCTGAGCCGCCTGCCAAAAGCTACAGGGGCACCCGCCGGGCCGCCCCTTTTGGAGTGCGGCGATTCATCGCCGCTTTGGGTTTCGTTTTTCTTTTCGCGACGAGAAGACGAAAACGAAGGCCAAAAGGGAGACCAAGACCAAAGCGGCGATGAATCGCCGCACTCCAAAAGGGCCCGCCGATGCTGCTCCAGACCCGGGACCTGACCAAGCTCTACGGCACCTACCGCGCCCTCGACGCGCTGACGCTCGCCGTCGAGCCGGGCGAGGTACTCGGCCTGCTCGGCCCGAACGGTTCCGGCAAGACGACCGCCCTGCGCCTGATGCTCGGCTTCCTCCAGCCGAGCGCCGGCACGGCGACGATCGCCGGACACGACTGCTGGCGCGACGGCGTCGCGGCCCGCCAGCACGTCGCCTACCTGCCGGGCGAGCTGCGCCTCTACGAGACGATGACCGGCCGGCAGCTCGTGCGGTTCCTGTCCGAGCTGCGCGGCCAGCCGGTGCGCGAGGACCTCGAGGCGCTGGCCCGCCGGTTCGACATCGACGTGGACCGGCCGCTGACGACGCTGTCGTCCGGCATGAAGCGCAAGGTGGCCCTGCTCCAGGTGCTCGCCCCGCGCGCGCCGCTCGTCGTCATGGACGAGCCGACGAACGCCCTCGACCCGACGATGCGCGAGGCGCTGCTGGAGCAGGTGCGCCTCGCCCGCGGCCGCGGCCAGGCGGTGCTCTTCTCGTCGCACGTCCTGGCCGAGGTCGAGGCGGTCTGCGACCGGGTCGCGATCCTGAATCGGGGCCGACTCGTCCACCTCGGCCGGCTGACCGACCTGGCGGAAGGCCGGCTCGTCGTCGCCCGGTTCGACCGACAGCCGGAGGCGGTGCCGGCCCTGGCGGGGTTGACCGTCTTGCCGGGCGAGCCGCACGCGCTAAAGCTGGAGTACACCGGCCCGCTGCCGGCCTTGCTCGACTGGCTGAGCCGCCAGCCGCTGCGTGAGTTGCGCATGGAGCCGCTCGGGCTGCGCGGCGTCTACGCCCGCCACCACGGAGCCGAGGAATGACGTGGATCCTGGTCCGCAAGCTGCTCTGGGATCTGCGTTGGCCGCTGCTCGTCATCGCGCTGCTGCTCCTGGCGTTCCAGGTGCTGTGGGCCGTCATCACGGCGCGCGTCCTGGGCGAGCTGGCCCCGTTCTTCACCCGGCTGGCGTCGTTCGGCGGCTTCACGCGGCAGGACATCGAGGCCCAGGTCTTCAGCGGCCCGGGCCAGCTCGTCAAGAGCATCATCGGCGGCGACGCGATCCAGCTCGACCACGCGATGGACATGCTGTCGATCGGCTACGTCCACCCGCTCGTGCAGCTCATCCTGTGCATCTGGGCGATCGGCCGGGCGGCCGGTGCGATCTCCGGCGAGGTCGAACGCGGCACGATGGAGCTGCTCCTGGCCCAGCCGCTCGCCCGGTACCGCGTCGTCATGGCGCACCTGCTCGTCGATTGCGTCGCCATCCCGGCCCTGTGCCTGGCCCTGCTCGTGGGCAACTTCGTCGGCGCGTCGGTCATCACGCCGATCCGCATCCAGGAGCCGGCCGGGTTCAAGACACCCGACGCGCTGTACAGCGTCGAGGTCGGCCTGTTCAAGTTCGAGATGAAGGGGGCGATCGTCCTGCCGCCGGAGGACGAGGAATACATCGCGGAACGCCTCGCGGTCCGGCCGTGGGAGTTCGCGCCCGGCCTGGCCCTGGTGGCGGGACTGCTGTTCGCCATCTCGGGGGCGACGATGTGGCTGTCGGCGGCGGGCCGGTCGCGGATGCGCGTCCTCGGCGTGGCGATCCTGGTGGCGCTGGTGATGTTCCTGGTGAACGTCCTGGGCCAGATGTGGGACGTGATGGCCCCGCTGCGGCCGTTGACGCTCTTCTACTACTACAACGCCCAGGCGGCGGTCCTCGGCCAGGGCTGGACGGTGCCGGTCGCCGGGCTGCCGGTGCCGACGCTGCCGGTGCTGGTCGGCGTCGGCGTGCTCGGCTACGCGATGGCGTTCCGGATCTTCACGCGGCGCGACCTGCCCGCGCCGTTGTGAGCGGTTTCAGCCCCGGCTCCGGGCCAGCAGGTCGGCGGCGAGGGCGTTGCCCGGCTCCAGGTTCAGGGCGTCCTCGGCGCAGCCGCGCGCCTCGTCCCGGTCGCCGCGAGCGAGGGCCGCCTGGCCGGCCTGGAGCAGCTCGGCGACGGTCATCGGCTCGATCTGGTCCAGGCCGGCGAAGGCGCTCGCCTGGCGCGGCCGATTCCACCACCAGCAGACGATCGCCGCCACGGCCCCGAGGCCGAGGCCGACCTCCAGGGCGTGCGGCTGGGCGAGCAGCCACTGCAGCCAGGTCGCCGCCAGGTCGGTCGGCTCGTTGCCGCCGGCCGACTTGAGCATCGTGCCGAGGACCGGCCAGGCGACGCCGAGCGACCCGAGCACGACGGCTAGCGTCTGCCGGCTGACGACGAGCGGCAGCGGCACGGCCGTCATCAGGCGGTGGCGCTGGTAGAACTCGACGCGGGCCTCCTCGATCGTGCCGACGACCTGCGGCACGACCTGGAAGCGCACCTCGACGAGCTTCGGCGTCGCGTCGACGACCTGCTCGTCCGGGTAGCACAGGCAGCCGGGCAGCACCGGCCGGACGCGGACGAACGGGTCCTCCTTGGTGACGACGAGCTGCTCGCCGGCGGTCTTCTGGCCGACGCCGGGTTTGCTCACCTGGCGGAGGCGGCCCTCGGCGAGGACGACGGTGAGTGGGTACATGCGTTCCGGGTTCATGCGGCGGTACCAGCGCACGCTCGCCCGGCGGCGGTGGGGTGGGGCCTCCTCCCGGGCCGACTGCGCCACCTCGTAGCTATCCGTGTCGCGACCCCGTCCCGGCGGTGGGGCCGCGGCGGGGGCCGGCTCATCCCGCCGCCGCGGGGCCTCCTCGTCTTCCTCGTCGTCGAGGCGGAGGCCGTAGTCTTCGTCGAAGTCGGTGGTGACGAGGTCGTCCCCGCACTCGACGGCCTCGACGTCCTCGGCCAACAGGGTAGGGAAGACCGGGTCGAACGGCGGCGCGCCGAGGGCGACCTCGGCGAGGTGGACGAGCAGCGACGGCTCGCGTTGGAAGAGGGCCGCCAGGGCCGGGTAGCCGGCCTGCTCCAGGCCGTCGCCGATCTCGAAGCCTTGCGCCTCCAGGGCGATCATCTCGTTGCGGACGGCGAGGCGCTGCGCCAGCGTCGGCACGCCGAGGCGGTCCCACAGGGCGGCGAAGCGCAGGTCGCGCAGGACGAGGGGCAGGGCGCGCCAGGCGGCCTGGTACGCCGCCCGGACCGCGGCGACGCCGCAACGGGGGGCCAGTTGCGCCGCGGTGCGGGCGGCGAGGTCGTGCAGGAGGTGCATGGCTCGGGACTCGGCGAGGACGGGGAAGGGACCACCGCGATCCTACCGCGTCTCACCGGCGGCGGACAGGGGAGTCAGACCAGCTCGCCCAGGACGCGGCGACGGTCGTCGTCGGTCCCCTCCAGCATTGCCCGACGCAGTGGTGGATGACGACGTTGTGTCAGCAGCGCCTCGACGTGTTCGATCGCCCGGAGCTTGCGCGACGCCAGCGGCGAGGCGAACGACTCGCGCCAGTAGCGCTCGACCGCCGCGACGCCGTCTCGCTCGACGCCGAGCGGCTCGGCCGGGGCGTCCGCCTCGCGCGGGAACGGCTCGATGTCCAGGGCGAGGGCGACCCGGCCGTCGACGTCCTCCTCGCGCAGCAGCGCCGGCAGACGCGGCGACAGCGACAGCACCTCCAGCAGGCGCAGCGCCCCGGCCCAGGTGACGTCGTCCGCCCGGGCCGCCGTCCGGACGAGGCCGCGCAGGCTCGCTTCCGATTCCAGGCCGCCCGGCCAGAGGCGGGCGCGGAGCAGTGCGTCCGGCGTCGGCGATCCGTCCGACGCGAACGCCGGCGGGGCCGACTCCCACGCTGCCGTCTCCCGCTCGCGGCGGAGCGTCTCCTCCGGCGCGAAGACAAACCCCTCCGCGCCGGCGGGCTTGAGGCGGTAGAGCAACGCCCGGACGGCCGGGTTTGGGTCGTGGAGCAGGCCGACCGCCAGCGGGGCCCACCAAGCCCGCCACGGGGCGTCGGCCATCTCAACCGCGACGGCCGCCCGGACGGCCTCGCTCGGGTGGCTCAGCAGGAGTGGCAGCAGGCGGGCGTCGTCCTGGTGGAGCAGGCACCGGGCGGCGTGCTCCTGGCCGTCCGGGTCGGCCGTGTCGTCGAGCATCCGGGCGAGGAGCCGCAGCACGTCCGGGTCGGCCACCCGCTCCGGGCTCGGCTGGGCGACGCGGAACCAGGCGTAGCGCACCTCCGGGTCGTGGTGCCCGGCCAAGAGCGGCTCCGCGTCCGGTTCGTGGTGGCCGACCCACGCCGCGGCGGCGCGGCGGACGGCCGGGACCGGGTCGTCGGCCAGCCGGTCGTAGACGGCCTGCGCGATCTTGCCGCGCAGCTGGGCCGACTTCGGGAAGGGCGTCCACCGGAGCCGATCGAGCGCGGCGGCGCGGACGTCGGGGTGCGGGTCCAGCACGGCGAGGAGGATCGGCTTCAGCCGGCCGGCCTCGTCGTCCGGCGGGAGCGACGGGATCGAGAGGGATCGCAGCGCCTCCCGCCGGACGGCAGGGCGCGGATCGGTGAGCAGCCGGTCGAGGAGGAGGCTCCACCCGAGCGGGGTGGTGCTGATCCCCAGCCGGGCGAGTAGCCGGGCCACGCCGCGACGGCCGAGACCGAAGCCCCCGGGCCAGTAGCCTCCCCAGTTCAAGGAACTCCCCCACGGGGTGCGGCAGTTCGCCCGCACCTCGACCAGGGCCACCGCGACGGCGGGGTCCGCGTCGCGCCAGGGGAGCAGTCGCCCGAGCCGCTCGAACCGGCCATCGAGCAAAGCACACTCGAACTCCCAGAACAGACGCGGGGCCTGTTGCAGGAGCGGGGCCATGCCGACGAGCAGGTCGAGAACCCTTTCCCGGCCGAACCCGGCCAGGGCACAGGCGGCGGCGATCCGGGCCCCGCCGTCCTGGTGGAGCAGGAACCAGCGCACGGCCGGATCGCACGCCAGCCCGAGCCGGCGTACCTCGTCGAGGGCGGTGCCGAGCGGCAGGCGCGTCAGGGCGTACAGGTCCGGCTCGTTCGCGGCCATCGGGCGTGGCCTCCGCTCACGGCAGCTTGAAGTCCTCCGGCTTCTTGCCCGGGACGAAGCCGTTGTTCTTGAACGGGTTCGCCTTGAACTCACCCACGAGATCGACCTTCGCCTGGTCCGGCAGCTTCTCCTCCAGGCCGAGCAGCCAGTACGCCGCGTTGACCATCAGCCGGCGGAAGCCCTCGCTCTCGAAGTCCTGCGACCCCGCCATCGTGCTCGTGAACACCTTCGTCTCCTTGCCCGACGGCCCCTTGTACGTCTTCGTCCAGGCGATCGGCATCATCGGCATGTTCAGCGGCCCTTCCACGGCCGGGTCGGTCGGCTTCATCCCGGTCGTCACCTGGCCGAGCACCAGCGGCACGCAGTCCGCCGTCGGCCGGGCGGTGTAGACGTCGGTCGGGCCCCAGATGTCGCCGTCCTTGAGGCCGCGCAGCACCGGGTGCTTCTCCTGCCCCTTGACCAGGATGCCGCGCGTCGCCTGCCGGCCGTGCGCGCCGTGGTGGGCCACCCACGTCTCGCCGAGCACCGCCCGGCCGAAGCCGCCCTCCCAGCCCTTCTCCTTGCCCTGCCAGTGCCACTTGCCGTACGGCCCCTTGCCGCCGTTCGAGAAGGCGTGCGTCGCCGTCCGCAGGCCGAGGATCGGCTTACCGGTCTCGAGGTAGGCGTCGAGGTGCTTCATCTGCTCCTCGGGCAGGTTGCGGAACCGGACGAACAGCACGAGCAGGTCGGCGTCCTTGAGGGCCTCCAGGCCGGGGATGTTGTTGTTGACGTTCGGGTTGATCGTGCCGTCCTTCGGGTCGATCGGGAACAGGACGGTGCATTTGAAGCCGTGGTGCGCGGCGAGGATCTTGGCGAGTTGCGGCAGCATCTCCTCGGAGCGGTACTCCTCGTCGCCGCAGACGAGGACGACGTGCTTGCCCTTGCCGGGGCCGTCGCCGCCGGGGTAGACGACGCCGTTGGCCGGCAGCAAGGAAACGAAGGCCAGGAAGACGGCCACGGCACCGGGGACGCGGATCATGACGCACCTCACCACGCGGAAGAACCAGGGAGCCATCACGATAGCCGATCGCCGGCCCGGGGTCAAAAAACTCCCGAAGACACGCGCCGCCGTCGGTGGTACTCTCGCCCCTCCCGCGCCGGGCCGCCGGCGCGACGGGCGAAGTTGGGAAGGCGAGGGAGGCGACGACGTGGGCACGACGACGCGGCATCTGGCGCTCCTGGTAGGCGTGGCGGTTCTCGTCCTGTTCGTCAACCTCGGCACGCCGCCGCTGTGGGACCGGGACGAGCCGCGCAACGCCGCCTGCGCGCGCGAGATGATGGAGCGGGGCGACTGGGTCGTCCCGACGTTCAACGGCGAGCTGCGCGTCCTGAAGCCGGTCATGAAGTACTGGCTGATGATCTCGGCGTACCGGCTCTTCGGCGTCAACGAGTTCGCGGCCCGGTTCTGGCCGGCGGTGTTCGGCGTCGCCTGCGCCGTGGCGACGTACCTCCTCGGCCGGCGGCTCTTCGGCCCGCAGGCCGGCCTCTGGGCGGGCCTCATCCTGCTGACGAACCTCCAGTTCGCCATGGCCGGCCACCTCGCCAAGATCGACACCGCCCTGACGTTCTTCTCGCTGCTCGCCCTGCTCATCTACGTCCACGCCGTCTTCCCCCGGCCGGGGGAGACCCCGCCCGCCACGGGGCCGGACACGCCGCTGCTGGCCCGGTCGTGGGCGACGTGGCTGCTCGTCTACGCGGCGACCGGCCTGGCGATCCTGGCGAAGGGCCTGCCGGGGGCGCTGCCGGCGGCGGTGATCGGCATGTTCCTGCTGATCGTGCGCCGCCCGGCCGACGCGGCCGCCCCGGCGACGTGGTGGCAACGCGGCGTGGCCCTGGTGCGGCCGTTCGCGCCGGGGCACTTCCTGGCGACGTTCTGGCGCATGCGGCCGCTCACCGCGGTCGTCGTCGTCCTGGCGGTCGCCGGGCCGTGGTACGCCCTGGTCGGCCTCCGGACCGACGGGGCGTTCCTGCGCGGCTTCTTCCTCGACCACCACCTCGGCCGGGCGATGGAGCCGCTCGAACAACACTCCGGGCCGTTTTTGGTCTACTACCTCGTCACGATCCTGCTCGGCTTTTTCCCGTGGTCGATCTTCCTGACCGTGCTCGGCATCTGGGCGGCGCGGCAGCTCCGCGACGGCCACCCGGCGAAGTACGCCTGCCTGTTCCTCGCCTGCTGGGTCGGCGTCTACGTCGTGCTGTTCTCCTGCGCCCAGACGAAGCTGCCGAGCTACATCACGCCGTGCTTCCCGGCGCTGGCCGTCCTGCTGGGCGGCCTGATGGCCGACGTCTGCGCCCGGTCGGCGAGCGTGCCGCGCGTCTGGTTCCGGCTCGCCCTGCTCGGCCTGGTCATCGCCGGGGTCGTCGCCGGGGTCGGCCTGGCGGTCGCGACGTGGTTCGTCCCGGTCGAGACGGCGTTCGCGGCGCTGGGCCTGGTGCCGCTGCTGGGCGGGGCGGCCGCCCTGTGGCTGTGGCGTCGTGACCGCGACCGGGACGCCGTCGCCGCGGTGGCCGTGTCGGCGGTGGCGCTGGTCGGCCTCGTCTTCGGCGTCCTGATGCCGCGGGTCGGCGCGCTGCAGGAGCAGGACGACGTGTGCGAGCAGATGTTCCGCCCCGGCGCGGGGGTGGAGGTCGGCCACTTCGGGATGCTGGAGCCGAGCTGGGTCTTCTACGCCGGCGAGCCGATCGCGCCGATCACCTTGCCGGGCGGGGCGACCGCCCCGGCGAACCGCTGGAAGGCGGCCGCGGTCGAGGTGGACCGGTTCTTCGCCGGCGGCCCGGGGCGGTACGTCATCACCGCGGACGCGGACTGGCACTACCTCGAGCCGTTCGTCCCGGCCGACGTGGCGATCGTGACGGACGCGCCGCGCTTCCTCCGCCCGGGCCGCTGGCTGGTGATCGGCCGGCCGGCCGGCGTCGCGGCCGTCACCGACCGTGGACGCTGACCAGGGCCCGGATCGCCCCGACCAGGGCGCGGAACTCGCGCAGCCCGCGGCGCGAGTGGCCCCATGCGTGGCGCTCGCCCGGCGGGGTCGCCACCTCGGCGACGAGGTACGCATGGGGCCCGAAGCGCCAGACGTGCCGCGTCACGGTCGGCCGCCTCGGGGCGTCGCCGCAGGCCAGTTCCAGGCGCACGTTGCCGCCCTGCCAGCTCGGCCGCATCGCCTCGTCGATCGTGCCGAGCGCGGCGTGGATCGCGTCCACATCGCGCCGCCAGCGCTCCCGGTCGGCCGGGTCGGCCGTCTCCGGCACGTCGCGCGTCGCCGCCGCCGTGACGACGTACGACGCGGCGGCGAAGGCCCGCCGTTGCCGGACGTAGTAGCGCAGGGCGTCCTCGACGCTGACGAACACCTCGCGCCGGCCGAGGGCCGCCGTCAGGACGCCGAGCAGCAGGAACCAGCCGCCGACGAGGAACAGCGACCAGCGCGTGTAGCGGAGTAGCCCCTCGTCGAAGCGCAGGTCGAGCCCGGCGGCGAGGGCCGGTAGGTCGATGCCGAGGTGGACCAGGGACGTGTTCCAGCGGTCGAAGCTCAACAGCAGCGTGCCGAGCAGGCCGCCGATCAGGAACAGGAGCGGGGCGTACTCGCAGATCAGGGTGTACGCGCGCAGGTTGCCGCACACCAGCCGGGCGCGCTGCGTGCCGCGGACGACCGTCAGCAGGTAGTACGCCAGGGTGAGGACGATCGCGGCGACGTCCAGCACGAACTCGAACGTCTTCATCGCGGGCCTCCGGGCGGTCACGCCTCCTTGACGCTGCTGCGGCGCATGTAGTCGTGGTAGAGGCGGAGGACATCGGCGTCGAAGGTGTTGTCGTTGAAGAAGCGCTGGTCGAGCGTCGCCGCGAACAGGAACCGGTGCGGGCTCAGCCGCAGGTAGATGAACCCGCCCATATCGACGTCGAAGACGACGCGGACGTTGTTGCCGTGGCCGCTGCTGGCCAGGGCCTTGTCCAGCTGCTCCAGGGACCGGATCGTCTCCTCGGCGATCGCGTCCCAGATGGCGACCTGTTCGCGCGCGTCCTGCGGCGGCAGGGCGAACCGGCGCAGGTTCTGCTGGATCTGCCCGTCGTGGATGCACTCGAGCTGCTTCGTGAGGCGGCCGTCCGGCCCGACGCCGAAGATGGCGGCGTAGTCGATCGCCGGCGACCAGTAGACGTGGTAGGCGAACAGGCCCTGGGCGGTCAGCGCCGAGCGGACCAGGCCCTGCACGCCGACGAAGATTAGTCCGACCAGGACCAGCACCAGGCCGGCCATCCAGATGACCGGGTTGGCGTCGATCGCGTAGGCGAGGACGGTCGTCAACACGACCGCCCCGCAGAGGAGGATGCGCTGGCGGGGGTGCCGGACCGCCGGGACCGGGATCTGCGTCAACACCAGGCCGATGATCGCCGCGAAGCCGACGCCGAAGTAGACGACCACCTCGCCGCGCTCGTGCGGCGTGATGCCGACGACGGCGAGCATGGCCCCGAGCAGGATGATCGGCAGGGCGGGCACCTTCGTCAGGAAGATGGCCCGCCAGCCGAGTTCGTCCCAGAGGGTGCGCTCCGCCAGGTGGGAGGCGTTGCTCATCGCGGGGCCCGTCGTGTTGTCACCCGGCGACCCAGGCCGAATCGACCGGCGTCCAGGTCACCAGCTCGTCGGCCTTGAACCACAGGGCGATCTCGGCCTGGGCGTTCTCGACGCTGTCGCTGCCATGGACCAGGTTGTTCTGCACGCTGATCGCGTAGTCGCCGCGCACGGTGCCGACCGGGGCCTTGACGCCGTCGGTCGAGCCCATCAGGTTGCGCGTCGCCGCGACGGCCTCGCGCCCCTCCAGGACGACGGCCACCGTCGGGCCGCTCGTCAGGAAGGAGATCAGCGAGCCGTAGAACGGCCGCTCCTTGTGGACGGCGTAGTGCTGCTCGGCGAGGGCCTTGCTCGCCTGGACCAGCTTCAGACCGACCACCTTCAAGCCTTTTCGCTCGAACCGGCCGAGGATTTCACCGACCAGGTGCCGCTGCACCGCGTCGGGCTTCAACAGGACCAGCGTCCGCTCCATGAGAACTCCTTGCCTCGGTCACCAGAAACTTGCGGCCAGGCCGCTTTCGGCTATTCTAGGGCCTGGCACCGCCACCGGCCCGATCACCACCTAGCCGCCGGCTTGCCGGCGGTCCTCGGAGACACCCCATGCCGAAGACCTACCGCGTCGCCGTCATCGGCCGGACCGGCAAGGGCAACTACGGCCACGACCTCGACGTCGTCTGGAAGAAGCTCGACAACGTCGAGATCGTCGCCGTCGCCGACGAGAACGACAAGGGCCGGGCCGACGCCGCGGCGAAGCTCGGCGCGAAGAACGCCTACGCCGACTTCCGCGTCATGCTCGAGAAGGAGAAGCCGCACGTCGTCAGCGTCGCGGACCGCTTCCTCGACTCGCACCGCGACATGGTCGTCGCCTGCGCCCAGGCCGGGGCGAGCATCTTCCTGGAGAAGCCGATGGCCCGGACGCTCGAGGAGGCGGACGAGATGATCCGCGCCTGCGAGACGCACCACGTCAAGGCGGCGATCGCCCACCAGACGCGCTACAGCCCGCGCGTCAAGGTCGTCAAGGACTTGCTCGCCGACGGCCGGCTCGGCGACGTGCTGGAACTGCGCGGCCGCGGCAAGGAGGACGCCCGCGGCGGCGGCCAGGACCTGATGGTCCTCGGCACGCACGTCTTCGACCTGATGCGCCACCTGGCCGGCGACGCGCGCTGGTGCCATTCGCGCGTCCTCGCCGCGGGCAGGCCGGCGACGAAGGAGCAGATCACGCAGGGCGGCGAGGGCATGGGGCCGATCCTGGGCGACAGCCTGCACGCGACGTACGGCTTCGACCGCGGCGCGCTGGGCAGCTTCGGCAGCCACCGGGTCGGTCCGCCGGGCGGCGGGCGGTTTGGCCTGCACGTCTACGGCACCAAGGGCGTCGTCACCCTGACGACCGGCTCGCTGCCGGACGTCTTCCTGCTGGAAGACCCGACCTGGACGCCGGGCAAGAGCAAGGCGGCGTGGAAGGAGATCACCAGCGCCGGCGTCGGCCAGCCGGAGCCGCTGACGGACAGGAGCCTCCTGGCCGGCAACGTCTGGATCGCGAAGGACCTGCTGGAGGCGATCGAGAAGGACCGCCAGCCGCTCGGCAGCCTGTACGACGGCCGGGCCGCCCTGGAGATGATCCTCGCCGTGTACGAGTCGCACCGCGCCGGCGGCGTCGTCGAACTGCCGCTGAAGAACCGCAAGCACCCGCTGACCATGCTCTGACACCGTCCGCGTGCTAGGCTTGGGACACCCCCGAGGTGCCTCGCGATGCCCGACGCGCCGCCGAAGTCGTTCTGGTCGTTCCGTCTCGGCCCCCGCTTGCGGCGGTGGCTCGTCATCCTCGCCGTCCTCTACGTCGTCGGCGGGCTGGCGCTCGTCTTCTGCGAGCGCTGGCTCGCCTTCCCGGCCCCGGGTGCGGCGAGTTGGCGGCCGGCCCCGTCGGCGGACTTCGTCGACGTCGAGCTGACCAGCGCCGACGGCACCCGGCTGCACGGCTGGTGGTGCCCGAAGGCCGGGGCGGCGACGACGGTCCTGTTCTGCCACGGCAACGGCAGTAACGTCAGCCACCACGGCCAGGGGATGCTCGCCGTGCGCGACTGGCTCGACGCGAACATCCTCCTCGTCGATTACCCCGGCTATGGCAAGAGCGAGGGCACCCCGAGCGAGGCGGGCTGCTACGCCGCCGGCGACGCGGCGTACGACTGGCTCGTCGAACGGCAGGGCGTGGCCCCGGAGCGGATCGTCCTGTTCGGCTGCTCGATGGGCGGCGGCGTCGTCACCGACCTGGCGGCGCGGCGCGACCACCGGGCCCTGGTCCTGTTCATGACGTTCACGTCGATGCCGGACGTCGGTGCCCGGCTCTACTTCATCTACCCGGTTGATGCGATGATGCGGACGCGCTTCGACAACCGGAGCAAACTGCCGTCGTGCAAGCGGCCGGTGTTCATCGCGCACGGCGACGCGGACATGCTGGTGCCGATCGGCCACAGCCACGCCCTGCTCGAGTTGGCGAACGCGCCGAAGTGCGGCATCACGATCAACGGCCTGGGCCACCAGGAGGTCATGGTCGAGGGGATGTTCCGCCGGCTGAGGGCGTTCCTGGACGAGCACGCGCCGTGAGGCGGCCTTCCGGCGGTGCGTCGCCTTGTGGTATCCTGCGCGCAGGCACGGAGGAAAGCGATGACCACAACCGCAACCTCTTCACCGCCGGCCGCGCCTCTGCTGACCGCAGCGGAGTTCATGGCCCGGTACGAACACATTCACGCCGAACTGGTCAAGGGCGTGGTGAAGGAGTACCCCGTGCCCGGATTTAAACACGGTGCCGTCTGCTCACGGATCGACCGACTTCTAGGAAACCACGTCGAGGCGAACGACCTCGGCCGGACGGCCACCAATGACACCTGGCTTCAAACGGGGCACGACCCCGACACCATCCGCGGGGCGGACATCCTCTTCGTCAGCTACGAGCGCCTCCCCAAAGGTCCGATGCCGGAGGGGCTCCTCACCGTCGCGCCCGATCTCATCGTCGAGGTGCGCTCGCCGACGGACCGCTGGACCGCCGTCTTCGTCAAGGTCGGCGAGTATCTCAGCGCCGGGGTACGGGTCGTTGTTATCCTCGATCCGACCACGGAAACGGCGTCCGTCTACCGGGCTGACGAACTCCAGCAGATCTTCCACAACGGCGACGCGCTCGTGATCCCGGACGTCCTGCCCGGCTTCTCCGTACCGGTGCGCCGGCTGTTCGAGTGACGCCGCTCAGCTTCCCGGCGGCAGTGGCGGCGGCATCATCGGCGGCTGCGGCAACGGCGGCGGGAACAGCGCCGCCAGCTCGGCGACCGTCTCGGCGGCGGCCCAGCCGGCCATGCCCTGCCGCCAGACGAGCGTCGCCCGCGTCAACTGACCGCTCGCCATCAGGCGTTGCAGCGTCGGTAGATCGTACGGCCCCGACTGCTGGCCGTTCAGCGCGACGAAGAACGTCACCGCCGGCAGGGTAGGCGGCGTCCCGGTCGTCGGGTTCATCGCCCCGGCCATCTGGTTGCCCATCGCGACGCCGACGGCGACCTGCGCCCCGAGGCCGGCCACGCCGCCCGGGTTCTGCACCGCGTCCGGGATGGCGTTCGCCGCCTGGAGGCGGGCGTAGTCGCCGAGGTTGCCGATCACGCCCATCTGCGTCCGCTTGTCCAGGGCCGCCTCGACCTCGGCCGGCAGCGAGATGTTCTCGATGTAGAACGACGGCAGCGCCAGCCCCATCTCCGCCAGCTCCGGCCGGATGCGCAGCATCGCCTCCTGGGCGACCTTCTCGTAGTTGCCCGCCAGGTCGAGCACCGGGATCTTCGCCGCCCCGACCGCGTCGACGAACCGGGCGACGATCGTGTTGCGCAGCTGGCCGGTGATCTCGTACGCCTCGAACGACGGGTCCGTCGCGACGAGCTGCCGCAGGAACGCCGCCGGGTCGGTCACCTGGACCGCGTAGGTGCCGAACGCCCGGATGCGCACCGGGCCGAACTCCGGGTCGCGCAGCATGATCGGGTTCGACGTACCCCACTTCAGGTCGGTGAACCGCCGCGTCGCGATGAAGTAGACCTCCGCCTTGAACGGCGAGTTGAAGCCGTACTTCCAGCCGAGGATCGTGCTCAGGATCGGCAGGTTCTTGGTCTCGAGCGTGTACATGCCCGGGCCGAACACGTCGGCCATGCGGCCCTCGTTGACGAAGACGGCGGCCTGGCCCTCGCGGACGGTGAGCTTCGCGCCGTACTTGATCTCGTTGGCGTGGCGCTGGAACCGGTGCGCGAGCGCGTCGCTCTGCGACGGCTGGGTCCACTCGATGATGTCGATGAACTCGCCGCCGAGCTTGCCGAAGATCCCCATGGCCGGGCCTCCCGTCGGGATGTGGGTGCTGCGCTCATTGTGGCGCGCGGCCGACGCGGCGGGTAGGGGAAATCACGCCGGCACGTCGCCGCGTCGCACCCGGGCCATCAGCGGCAGCATCGCCAGCAGCAGCGCCGCCGCGAACGTGTACGGCAGCAGGTGGTCGCGCGTCAGGTCGTACAGCGTCAGGCCGACGACCGGGCCGAGGATGCGCGCCAGGGCGGACGCCGCCTGGTTGACGCCGAGCACCTCGCCCTGCCGCTCCGGGTCGGCCCGCCGCGAGATGAGGGCCTGGGCCGACGGCGTCAGGAACGCGAACCCGACGACGGCGACCGTCGCGCCGACCATCATCCACGCCAGCCGGGCCGGATACGTCAGGCCGCCGTCGGCGACGAGCCAGTTCAGGCCGGCCAGGGCCGCCAGGCCGACCGCCATCAGCGCGATGCCGAGCGACATGAACGCCGCCTCACTCAGCCGGTTCGCCAGCGGCCGGTACAGCCCGCCCTGGGCGAGCATCAGCACGAAGCCGACGTAGGCGAACATCAGGTAGTTCTGGTTCTCCGGCAGGCCGAGCGCGTCGCGGTTCATCAGCGACAGCGTCACCTCGAAGCTCGCGAAGCCGAGCGACGCCAGGAAGAACGTCAGCACGACCGGCCCCAGGGCCGGATGGCCGAGCACCGACGCCCAGGCTCGCCACGGCACCCAGCGCTTCCCGGTCGGCTCGCCGCCGAAGACGCGCGTCTCGGGCAGCAGGACGACGCCCAGGATCAGGGCGACGAGGGAGAGCCCGGCCGCGGCGAAGCCGATCAGCTCGGGCCGGCCCGGGGCGATCGCCAGGCACAGGGCCCCGATCAACGGCCCGAACGTGAAGCCGATGCCGAACGCCGCCCCGACGAGGGCCATGCCGAGTTTGCGCTTCTCCGGCGGCGTGCTGTCGGCGATGACGGCCTGGGCCGTCGCGATCGTCGCCCCGCTGACGCCGGCCCCGATCCGGGCGGCGAAGAGCAACGCCAACGCCAGGCCGGCCTGGTCCGACGGCAGCAGTAGCGCCGCCCCGAGCAGGGCGTAGAAGACGACGGAGCCGGCCAGGCCGATCAGCAGCACCGGCCGCCGGCCGACCCGGTCGGAGACGCGGCCCCAGACCGGCGAGAAGACGAACTGCATCGCCGAGAACGACGCCATGAGCAGGCCGACCAGCACCCCGGAAAGCACCTTGTCGCCGCCGAGCCACGGCTCGGCGTAGCCCTTGCCCAGCAGCGGCAGCAGCGGCAGGACGACGCCGAAGCCGAGCAGATCGACGAAGACGACGAGGAAGACGATGAGCAGGGCCCGCCGGTTGCCCGGACGGGGAGACGGCGGCGGCGTATCGGACATCGGCTGGCACCCGGGGAGGTCGTGGCGGGACAGGGTTGTTGTACCGAGCCCGGAGGGCGGCGGCCTTGGCCTTCCTTTACTTGCGCGGCAATGGGGGAATCGGGCGCTGCGGCAGGCGAATGCAAAATACTGAATGCAAAATGCAAAATGCAAAATGGAAGACGGGACGTGGGAGGCCCTGGACCGTCGCGCGCGACGCCTCGCCCCGCGAGCCTTCTTCATTTTGCATTTTGCATTTTGCATTCAGTATTTTGCATTGCTTCCCCTTTCTCTCCGCTCAACCCTCCGCGCGAAGCAGGTCGAGCACCCAGCACCCCTTGCGGTGCTCGGCGTCGGCCCGGCAGTGCGCCAGGACGTCCGCCTCGGCGCAGCCGGCGTCCTCCAGGGCGTCGCCGAGGATCGGCAGCAGCTCCCACGCCTGGTCGGCCTCGATCTCGGCGGCCAGACGCGCGACCACGCCGCCGTGGTAGTGCCGCCACGCCGGGTCGGCGACCGCCCACGGGTTGCCGAACAGCTCGCGCAGCCGGCCGACGAGCCAGCCACGGCGCGGCTCCCACTCATCGACCGCGTCGGCGTCGTCGATCCAGACCCGCCGCAGGGGGTCCCAGCCGCGGCGGACGACGCGCACGCCGCGCGCCAGCTCCTGGGCGAGCTGGATCGCCGCCAGCGGCACGTTCGTGTGCAGCCAGCGCGACACGCCGCTCGGCAGGAGGCGGAAGTGCTCGTGGCGGCGGAAGTCCTTCACCGAGAGCTTCCCCTCCGCGAACGCGACGACGAGGGCCGCCCCGCGCTCGTTGGCCGAGAACGCGAGCAGGGCGTCCGCCATCCAGTACATCAGCTTCCGATCGACGAGCTTCAGCCCCAGCAGCGGCTGGATGCGCAGGAACTGCAACAGCCGCTCCAGGTCGTCCGTCGTCCGCCATTGCTGCTCGTTCATCGCCGCCTCCGGGTTCGGTGCCCGGGATCGGGACACGCGACGGGGCCGGCGGGCTCGCGCCCCTCCTTCAGGGTAGACGCGCGGCGCAATGAAAACGAGCCCGGGGGGACGAATCCCCCCGGGCCCGCGAGTCGTTGTCAGGTCGGCCGAATCAACTTACCAGCAGCCGCCGCAGCCGCTGCCGGCGTGCGGGTAGCCGGCGTGCGGGTAGCCGCCCGTCGGGCCGCACGGGTTCGCCGGGGCCGGCACCATGATCGTCGTCGTGTACGGCACCGTCTCGCAGTACGACTCGGTCGTGTTCACCATCTCCGTGACCGTGTCGCAGACGAGCCGGGTCCGGGTGCCGGTCTTGGTGACGTTGTTGTACTGGACCGTGTTGACCGTGACGGTCTTCTGGGTCGGGACCATCTCGGTCACGGTCTGCGTGCCCTGCTTCTGGACGTTCTGGTACGTCGTCACGTTGACGGTGATCTCACGCGGCGTGCAGACCATCTCCGTCACGGTGCGGACGCCCTGCTTCTGGACGTTCTGGTACGTCGTCACGTTCGTGACGACCTCGCGCTGCGTCGGGACGTACTCGCACACGGTGCGGTTCTCCGTCCGCGGCTCCTGGCGGTAGGTCGTCACGTTGACGGTGACCTGGCGCGGCTGGCAGACCATCTCGGTCACCGTCCGCGTCGCCGTCTGGGTCTGGTACGAGTAGGTCGTGACGTTCTCGGTGACGGCGTGCGTCGTCGGGACGCAGTCCATCACGGTGCTGCACTCGGCGACCTGCTCGCTGACGGTGCGGCAGACCGTGCGCGGGCAGCCGGTGCACGGGTCGATCTCGCACGTCGGGACCTGGCGGCAGACCGTCCGGTAGTTGACGACCTGGCGCGGCACCATCTGGTAGCGGGTGACGTTCCGGGTGACCGGGGTCGTGACCGGGACGCACACCTGGTAGGTGTACGGCACCTGCTTCGTGACCGGGACGTACTCGTTGACGGTCTGGGTCGTCGGGGTGACGACCGGGACGCTGACCATGTACGTGTACGGGACGGTCTTCATCGTCGGGACGTTCTCCGTCACGATCGACTTCTGCGGCGTGGTGACCGGGACGCACTCCATGTACGTGTACGGCACCTGCTTCGTCGTCGGGACGTAGTCGTAGGTGGTCTGCTTCTGCGGCGTGACGGTCGGGACGCACTCCGTGTAGGTGTACGGCACCTGCTTCGTCGTCGGGACGTACTCCGTCACCGTCTGCTGGGTCGGGACGGTCGTCGCGACGCACTCGGTGTAGGTGTACGGCTCGCTGACCTCGCGCGTCACGACGCGGCTGACCGGCCGCTGGACGGTGCGCGTGCGCCACTCGGCGCGGTACTGGGTGACCGTCTGCGCGACGGTGCCGCAGCCGTCGGCGTAGCCCGCGCCGGCGTAGCCGGCACCGGCCCAGCCGGCGTTGGCCCAACCGTTGCCGCCGCAGCACGGCGCGGCCGGCGCGGCGCTGCCGCAGCAGTCGCCCGCCGCGGCCGGGGCCGGGGCGGCCGCCGGCGCGCTGACCGGCGTGAACCCGGACTTCTTGTGATGCTTGTGGAAGAACCCGACCGCGACCTCGCCGGCGACGAGCACGCCGGCGAGCGCCATACACGCCCACAATGCCTTCTTCATTCTGAACCCCTCACAACGCACTCTCGAGCGGCAGCTGGCTCCGATGCTCAGCCGACGGAGACTATTTAACCAGCATCAAATTCATCACCTACACTATACTTCCTATTTATCCCAGACATCGTAATCGACCCAATCTTACAGCCCCTACAATCGCTACAATCGCTCCGGGTTCTCCGTATCGCTCGGCGTACCGTCGATCCCGGGAACGCGCCGTCGGGAATGGTCCGCGTTGTGGCGGCTGGCCGCTTGCGAACGGCGGCCGGCGCGGTACGATGAGCCGTCGGTACGATCCCCGATTCGCACACCGCTTCTTCAGAGGGAGACTCTCCATGCATCGCGGGAACCTGTCGCGCCGCGGCTTCCTGGCCCGGTCGCTGGCCGGCCTGGTCGCCGCCGGCCTGCCGGCGTGGTACGCGCGCGAAGTGCTCGGCCAGGCGCAGCCGGCCCAGCCGGCCGGCGACAAGCTCGCCTTCGGCGCGGTCGGCATCGGCAGCCCGAAGAGCCGCGGCCTGGCCGTCGTCAAGGGCGACCTGCTCCGCCAGTTCCCCAACACGACCTGCGTCGCCGTCTGCGACGTCGACCGCGGCCACCGCGAGCGGGCCAGCCGCGAGCTGAGCAACGCCAAGATGCACGAGGACTTCCGCGAGCTGAACGACCGCAAGGACATCAACGCCGTCGTCGTCGCGACGCCGGACCACTGGCACGCCCTCGTCGCCATCGACGCGATGCGCAAGGGCAAGGACGTCTACTGCGAGAAGCCGCTCGCCCTGACCATCGCCGAGAGCCGGGCCATCGCCAAGGTCGCCAAGGAGACCGGCAAGATCCTCCAGGTCGGCAGCCAGCAGCGCTCCGACGCCCGGTTCCGCCTCGCGACCGAGCTGGTCCGCAACGGCCGGATCGGCAAACTCAAGAGCATCGAGACGCGCATCGGCACCAACCCGAAGTCGCCGGCCATCCCGGTCGCCCAGGTGCCGGAGGGCCTCAACTGGGACCTCTGGCTCGGCCCGACGGAGAAGGTGCCGTACCGCTTCACGAAGCAGGGCAACGCCGAGTTCACCAACTGTCACTACGAGTTCCGCTGGTTCTACCAGTGGTCCGGCGGCAAGACGACCGACTGGGGCGCGCACCACAACGACATCGCCCAGTGGGCCCTCGACATGGACGAGAGCGGCCCGGTCGCCGTCGAGGGGACCGGCGAGGCCCCGCCGATGCTCGAGGGGGCGTACGACACGCACCCGACGTTCACGATCACCTACACCTACGCCAACGGCGTGAAGATGGTCTGCACCCACACGCAGACCGCGGGGTCGCCCGACCCGAAGGAGACGACGGTCGGCGGCCGGTCGTTCCGGCACGACAACGGCATCCTGTTCGTCGGCGAGAACGGCCAGTGGATCTTCGTCAACCGCCAGGGCATCACCGCCAGCGACAAGAAGCTGATCGACGAGCCGCTGCCGGCCAGCGCGACGAAGCTGTACGTGTCGAATAATCACATGGGCAACTTCCTCGAGTGCGTCAAGTCGCGCAAGGCCCCGATCTGCAACGCGGAGGTCGGCCACCGGTCGGTGACGGTCTGCCACCTCGGCGCGATCGCCCTGCGGACCGGCAAGAAGTTCAAGTGGGACCCGGTCAAGGAGACGTCCGACGTCGCCGAGGTCAACGCGATGCTCAGCCGGAAGTACCGCGAGCCGTGGAAGCTCGAGGCGTGATTCCGGAGCCCCTCGCCCCCCGGCTTTGCGGGGGGAGAGGGGTTGGGGTGAGGGGGGCGGAGGCGTGCTGGTGATGGCAACGACTTCCTCCCCCGGCTGGCCTTCTCCCCCCCCCTCACCCCCGACCCCTCTCCCCCCGCAAAGCCGGGGGGAGAGGGGAGGAAATCAAGGAGGGCCGCTCCGGTGAACCTGACCTTCGACCCGGTCTGGCCCTGGTCCGGCTTGCCGGACTTCCTCGGCGCGGCGAGCCTGCCGCTGGCCGGGACGCTCCTCGTCTGCGCCGGCCTGCTCCTGGCCGGGCCGAGCCTCTGGCCGCGCGACGACCGCGCCGCCCAGGGGCGGTTCCTGCGCCGCGTCGGCACCGTCCTGGCGTGCTGCCTGGCGGCGCTGGTCTTCCTCGGCCGGGGCCTCGGCACCGAGCTGGCCGGCGTCGGCGTCGGCTTGCTGATGCTGCTGCCGGTCGCCCTGGTCGGTTTCACCCTCGGCACCTACCGCGGCGTGCCGGGCGCGACGCCGGCGCGCGTCTTCACCATCGCGGCGTTCCGCCTGGCGGCGTTCCTGCTCGCGTTCTTCCTCGTCCTGCGGCCGTCGCTCGCCTTCTCCGACGAGTCGGCCGTCGGCGGCCGGGTCATCTTCGCGCTGGACCGCTCCGAGAGCATGACCACCGCCGACGCGGTCGATAACCAGTCGCGCTGGGACTACCTCGTCAAGCTCCTCAACGAGAACAAGGCCGCGTTCGAGTCGCTCCGTCAACGCGGCCTCGACGTCGAGTTCCACTCCTTCGCGGCCGGCGTCGAGGAGTTCGACCTGGCGAAGCCCGGCGTCGCCGACGGGTCGCTGACCGACTTCGGCACGATGCTGCACACGCTCCAGCAGCGCCGCCAGCAGGGCCGGCCGGCACGGGCGCTCGCCATCCTCAGCGACGGGGCCGACAACGGCACGACGTTCCTCGCCCTGCGCAAGGCCGACGAGTGGACGACGCCGCCCTGTCCGATCCACGCCGTCGGCTTCGGCAACCCGACCACGGTCGATTCGCGCACCGATTTGATCGTCACCGCGGTGACGCCCGAGGCGAAGGTCGTCCGGGTCAAGAGCGAGTTCAACGTCAACGTGACCGTGGACGCCCCGGGCCTGAAGGACCGGACCGCCCGGCTGCGCATCTACCTCGACGGCGAGGAGGCACGCGGCGAGGACGTCCAGCTCCGCGAGGAGCGCGGCAACGTCTTCACGGTGAAGGTGTCGGCCCCGACCCGGCCGGGCGACGTGATGCTCAAGGCCCGCATCGAGGATCCGAAGCGACCTGGCCAGCCGCTACCGGGCGAGCTGACCGACCGCAACAACGAGAAGATCAACTTCGTCAGCGTCCGCAAGGAGGGCGTCGGCGTCCTGCTCATCGACCGCCAGCGGGCCTACGAGCCGGTGTCGATCCTCGACGCGCTCTACCCGGACCGGGAGCGCATCTCCGTCAACGCCGTCTGGCTGCGCGGCAGCAAGCCGCTCGACGCCGACGCGGCCCGGCTGTTCGACTTCGCCGGCAAGCAGTACGACGTCATCATCCTCGGCGACGTGACGGCGGACCAGGTCCGGTCGATCGACCCGCAGGCGTTCGAGTCGATCCGCAAGCAGGTCGACGCCGGAGCCGGGCTGCTCCTGCTCGGCGGCTACGCGAGCTTCGGCCCGACGTGGCGCGACACGCAGCTGCGCGAACTGTCCCCGGTCGAACTCGGCGGCGACGGCCAGATCGAGCGGCCGACCAAGGTCGTGCCGACCGACGACGGCCTGCGCCTGTTCGGCTACGTCATGCAGCTGGGCGACACGCTCGAGTCGAGCCGGGACGCCTGGGGCAAGTTCAGGGAGCTGCTCGGGGCGAACAAGCTGACCCTGCCGCCGAACCGCGAGCTGCTCACCGTCCTGGCCCAGTCGCCGGCCGGCGACCCGCTCCTGGTCTACAAGCTGTACGGCAAGGGCCGCGTCCTCGCCCTCGGCGGCGACACGACCCACCGCTGGGTGCGCACGCCGGAGACGCGGGCCCTGCACGGCCGGTTCTGGCGGCAGCTCATCTTCTGGCTCGGCAAGCAGGACGAGGCGAGCGGGGCGGTGTGGGTTCTGCCGGATAGCCGGACCTTGCCGCCGCGGACGGACCAGGGCTTCACGGTCGGGGTGCGAAACAAGCACGGCGTCGAGGTGCCGGGTGGTACCTTCGAGGTGCTCCTGAAGGCCCCCGACGGCCGGACGTTCCCCCTGGAGACGCGGCCGCTGACGGAGGGCCGACACGGCGGCCGGATCGTCGTGCGCGAGCGGCCGGAGCTGCTGGCGAAGCCGGGCATCTACGAGCTGGTCGTCACCGGCTCGGCGACCGCCCCGGACGGCGAGAAGGTCGGCGGCACGGCGAGTTCGCGCTTCGTCGTCGAGGACGACGAGGTCGAGAAGTCGCGGCGGGCGGCCGACCACGAGTACCTGAAGAAGCTGGCCGCGGCCGGCGGCGGCAAGTTCCACCTGCCGACCGACCTGCCGAAGCTCTTGAGTGATCTGGGCCGGGACGTCGAGGCGCGGCGCGAGCGGCACCAGACGCACTGGCCGTCGTGGAACCAGACGTCGCCGCAGCCGATGCGGGTGCTGACGCTGCTGCTCTTCGTCGCCGTCCTGGCCGGCGAGTGGGGCCTGCGCCGGCTGTGGGGGCTGGCGTGACAACGTGACCATCCCGGGGGTGCCGCATGGCCCGCAGGCGACCGACGACCGTCTCGACGACACCGCCGACGCCCGGGACGCCGGCGATCCCGCCGCCGGAGACGAAGAAGGACCAGATCCTCGAGCTGTACAAGGCCGGCATCACCGAGGTGGCCGAGCTGGCGGCGATCACGCAGTCGCGCCCGAGCTACGTCGCGTCGGTGTTGCGCGACGCCGGCGAGCTGCCGACGTACTTCGACCTGTACACGTCGACGACGGAGACGATGAACGTCTACTCGAAGTACTTCGCCGGCCACCTCGGCTACAAGGACGAGGCGACCGCCCGGGCGAGCGTCGCCCGGATCGCTCTCTTATACGACCAGTTCGGCCGAGCCGGCGACCGGGCCGGCCAGCACCACGCCCTGCTGATGGCCCTGACGATGTTCGACCGGGCGCGGTGGACCGGCAAGATGGCCGAGGCGGCGATCTTCCGCGACTGGCTGCGCGAGCGGCTCGCCGAGGTGGAGTGACGCGAGACAAGGGGACCAGGAGACCGCCCCCCCGACAAGCCCAGGCGTTGCAACGCCTGGGGCCCCGCGCCCCTCCACCACCTTGTCTCGCGCCCCGGGGCTGGATACGCTGAGGGTGTGGAGGAAGATCCGATTCGCGAGAGGCTGGGCCGTCCGTGATCGCCTGGCTCGATACCTGGTGCCGCCGCGTGACCGACTCGCGCCCGATGCGTCGGGTGCTGGAGTCGTGCCTGCGCCTGCGGGCCGGTCGGGCCCTGTCGCTGCTCGGCGGCGACCCGCGCGGCAAGGCCCAGGCCCGCCTGCTCCGCGGCCTCATCCACCGGGCCCGCCATACCACCTTCGGCAAGGACCACGACTTCGCCCGGGCGCGGACCGTGGCCGACTTCCGCCGTCTCGTCCCGCTGACGACGCCGGCCGACCTCGTCCGCCGCTACCTCGAGCCGGCCTTCCCGTGGCTGGACCGGGCGACGTGGCCGGAGGTGCTGCGCGTCGTCGAGGCCCCGCTGCCGGGCTGTCCGTACCTGCCGCTGACGCGGGCGTTCGCCGCCCGGGCGGCCGAGGCGTGGCTGGTCGGCCTGGCCCAGGTGCTGGCGGCATACCCCCGGCGGCAACTGCTCGCCGGCCGGGTGCTCGGCGTGGTCGACCCGGCCGCGGAGCCGCTCGTCGCCGCGGCGTGGGGCCGACTGCCGTGGTCGCTCCAGCCGTACCTGCACCCGCGCCACGCGACCCAGGTCGGCCCGGACGACTTCCGCGCGCCGACGACGTGCCTGCTCGGTTCGCGCGAGCAGCTGACCGCCCTGGTCGCGCGCGTCCGGGAAACGACCGGCCACGCCCGGCTGACGGACGTCTGGCCGGACCTGATGGGCGTCGTCTACCTCGGCTCGCCGCGCGACCGGATCCCGCCGGAGGAACTGCTGGCGGCGCTCGACCGGCGCGTCGTGGTGCGCGAGGTGCTCGCCGGTCCGGACGGCGTCGTCGCGGCCGAGGAGCCGCGCGGCGGCCTGCGCCTGCTGGCGGAGTGCGGCGTCTTCTACGAGCTGCTCGGCGCGGACGACCGAAGCCAGGACCAGCCGGCGCGGCGCGGCCTGGACGAGGCGGAGCCGGGCCGGGTCTACGAGCTGGCGACGACGACGGCGACCGGGCTGTGGGCGTGCCGGACCGGCGTCGGCGTCTGCTTCGACGCCGTCGGGCGGGTGCGCTTCGTGCCGCTGCCGGCGCTGCCGCCGATGGTGATCGAGCCGGAGCCGCCGCCGATGCCGGTCAAGCCGCCGCGCGTCCGGCCGGCGGGCGGCGTGCCGACCGCCGCGCCGGAGGGCCTGGCCCGCCTGCCATGGTCGTCCCCGGCGGAGCGCTGAGCCGCGTCGCGTCCGTTCCCTCTTGCACGTTGGGCCGCCCCGGGTACACTCGAAGGCGTGTCGCATTTCTCCGTCCTCGGCGGGAGGACCCCATGACGCCGCTGACGGTCTGGCTGGCCCTCATCCCGGTCGGCGAGGTGTCCGACCCGGTCGCCCTGCGCGACCTCGGCTCGTCCGACCCGGCCGTCCGGTTGCGGGCCGTCGCGCGGATCGAGCAGCTCGGGGCGGACGGGCCGCCGGAGGCCGGCTACCTGGCCGGCCTGGTGCCGCTGCTCCGCGAGAAGGACGTCGCCCTGCGCGGCCTGGCCGCCCTGGCGATCGACCGCCACGCCGCCGCGTGCAAGGACGCCGTCTCGGACGGCGTTGTCGCCGGCCTGGTCGAGCGCCTCGACGATGAGAGCCCGCACGTTGCCCGCTTCTGCGCCCGTTCCCTGCTCGCCCTCGGTCATCTCGCCTTGCCCGAGGTGGGGCGACTTCTTGGACGGGCGGACGCCGACCGGAGACGCGCCGTCGAGGCGAGCCGGCTCCTTGCCCGGGTCGCGCGCTGCCGTGGCCCGCTGCAACCCCTCCTGTGGCGGGCGATGACCGACCCTGACGCGGCCGTCGCCGAGCGGGCCCGGCAGGGCCTGGTCGCTCTGAACGGCGACCCGACCCTGCCGTTGTTCCGAGATCGGACGGTGGTCCTGACGGCCCTGGCCAGCCCGAACGAGGCGATTCGTGAACTGGCCCTGAAACAGTCGGCAGCGATTCGCCGCGCCGACCGGGCCGCCGAGCCGCCGTCACCCTTGGTCGCGCCGTCGCTGGCGGAGCGCGTCGCCCAAATGCAGCGGCCGTCGTCCCGCCTGCTGGAAGAGTTATCGTTCGCGGTGTACGCGCCAAGGGACGCCAACGCCCGGGAAGCGGTCCGGCTGCTGCGCCTGGCGTTGGAACGCCAGGTGCTGGAGCCGGACCAGGAGCGGGTGACGTTGCTCGCGCTGGAAGCCCTGGCCGCCGGCCTGCGCGACGACGACTCGGCGGTGCGCGAGGACTGCGTCCGTGCCTTGGCAGCGTGCGGCCTCCCGGCTGAGACGGTCCTCGCAGGGCTGCTCCGCGATCGCGATGCGACGATCCAACTCCGCGCCTTGTGGGTGATCGCGATCATGGCTGAGACGCACCGTATCTTCCCGACCGAGACGCTGCCATACCTGGGCCAACTGATGGACGCGCCGCAAGGGGACCTCCGAGACCTCGCCCGCCGACTGCACGGCCTGCTGCAACCTCACGAGAGGAGGAATCCGTGACCCTCGTTGGCCTCGGTCTGCTGCTTGCCGCCGCGCCGGACGCGGGGCTCCTGCGCGACCTTGCCTCGCCGGATGCTGGCGTCCGGCTGCGCGCCGTGGCGGAGGTCGAGCGCCTCGGGGCCGACGCGCCGGACGCGGCGTACCTGTCGGCGCTCGCTCCGCTGCTCGGCGTGAAGGACCTGCCGACGCGCGGCCTGGCGGCCCTGGCGGTCCACCGCCACGTCGCGGCGTGCGACGGCCCGGCCCCGGACGCGCTCCTCGTCGCCCTAGCCGCGCGCCTCGGCGACGAGAACCGCCACGTCGCGAAGTACTGCCGGGCGTCCCTGCTCCGGGTCGCGCCGGCCTCGTCGTCGCGGCTCCAGCGGTGGCTCGCTCCCGACGACAAGCCGCCCCCCGCCGCGGAGCGGCTCCTCGCCCTGACGGCCGGCCGCCTCTTCGCCGAGCAGGCGTCCTGTCGGCCGGGGGTCGTCGCCCTGCTCTGGCGCGCCCTCAGCGACGCGGACGAGGCCGTCGCCGAGAAGGCCCGGCTCGTCCTCGACGATATCGAGGCGGCCCACCGCGTGCCGAACTTCGACGACGCGGCCGTGATCCGGGCGGCGTTCCAAAGCCGGAACGGCTTCATCAGCCACCGGGCGTTCGTGGCGCTGGCGAAACTCGGCCGGGACGCCTTTCCGAGCCTGGTCCTGCTGCTCGACTCGGCGAGCCGAGACGTCCGAAGCCTGGCGGCCGAACTGCTCGACGAGCTGATCGAAGACCGAGGCGACCCTCGCCACGAGCCGGCGGAGGAGGACACCCTGAAGCTCCTCGTCCGGCTGCGGCGGCCGGAGTGGGCGAAGGCGAGGTGGGACCGCCTTCGCGGACGGCTGCAGCGGATCGCCGACGTGCAGTCCGAGCCGCCGGGCGGCGTCAGGCCGCCGCGCGAGGTCGATCCGCAGGTCGAGCACTGGCTGCGCGTCGTCCGCGAGCCGAGCGCCGACTGGCCGGCGGTGACGCCGCGACTGCGCCTCCTGGGTGACGCCGGCCACCGCGCCCTGGAGGCGCGGCTCGAAGCGGCCGACCCGGCCGTCCGGCTCGCCGCCGCGGAGGCGATCTACCGCCTGCGCGACGACTGGCGGCCGTCGCGGCGCGGCCTGACCGCCCTCGCCGCGATGCTCTCCAGCCCGGACGCGAAGGCCACCTACTGGGCGGCGGTCGCCCTGCGGCACGGCGTCAGGCCGGAACTCGACGTGCCGCCGGCGCTGGTCGATGCCCTCGCCGTCGCGCTGCGCTCTCCCGACCGGACGCACCGGGCCCTGTGTACGATCGCCCTGGCTGGCTGTGGCCTGGCGGCTGAGCAGCACCTCGTCCGCCTGCTCCAGGACGACGACACGACCGTCCAGTTCCACGCGGCGCAGGCGGTGCGGCTCATGGCCGGGCTGCACCGCGTCGTCCCGCTCGCCACAGTGGCCGCCCTGGAGAAGTTGACCAAGTCGCCCGACCGGGACATCGTCTGGGCGGCGCTCTACGCCTACGCGGCGCTAGGCGCCGCGAGCGTCCCCGAACGCAAGGAGAACCCGCCGTGACGCTCCCGCTCGTCGGCCTGTGCCTGCTCGTCGCCGGCGACCTGCCCGACGCGGCGACGCTGCGTCAGCAGTTCCGCTCGCCGGACGCGGCCGTCCGGCTCGGCGTCTTCGACCTGTTCGTCCTGGAGGCCCTCACCGGCGAGTTGAAGGTGCCGGCCGACCTCTACCCCGACCTCGTCCCGCCCCTCGACGACCTCGACCGGCGCGTCCGCGACGCGGCGGCGACGTTCTGGAAAGGGCAGGGGGCCGCCGCGATGCCGGCCCTGCTCGCCGGGATGCGGCACGACCGGGCCGAGACGCGCCGCCACGCCGCCCGGGCGGTGCCGTTCGTCCACCGCCGCTGCGACGCGGAGACCGGCCGCAAGGCGATCCAGCAGCTCGAACGCCTCCTCTTCGACCCGGACAAGATCACCCGCGCCGCGGCCGAGGAAGCCCTGCGCAAGCTCGACGCCCTCCCCTGACCCCGGAGCGAACCGATGAACGCCTTCGCCGCGATCCTCGCCGACTGCCGGGAACGTTTCCACGGCGGCCGGGGCGACCTCCTCCGCGCCGAGGCCGACCCGTTCGCCGGCGAGGCGGTGCCGCACGCCCTGGCCGACCCCTACCGGACGCTGCTCGACCGGGGCCACGTCGTCTGGGGCGCGGTCGCCCAGGTCAACCGCGGCATCTTCGAGCCGGGCCCGGACGACCTTCCCGGCGTCACCGTCTACAGCACCGACGACCACTTCGACGACCACCCGCAAGACCTGCTCGCGATCGGCCAGGCGCTCTACGACCTGAAGGGGACCGAGCCGGTCGATGCGGACCTGCGCCAGGCGGCCGACCGGATGACGGACGAGTACGACATGACCCTGCGCCGCGAGCTGCCGGCGCGCCTGAGCGACGGCCGACTCGTCCACGTCGGGGCGACGCTGTTCCACCGCGGCCGGCTGCCCGGCGGCGTGCTCCAGGCCCGGCTGCTGCCGCTGGTGATCGCCCGCGAGTGGACCGACGTCAACATGACCCTGCCGCTGCTGTGCTGGCCGGCCGGGCTGCGCGACGTCTGGGCGGCGCTCGACGCCCGGCTGGCGGCCCTGAAGACGACGAGTACGGCGCGGCGGGTCGCCCAGGCGGCGGCGAAGAAGCCGGCGGGGCGCGGAGCGGCGTGGGCGACGGAGCGCCGGCCGGTGCGGGTGACGGCCGAGGCGGCGCGCGTCTTCCGCGAGGCGGTCCGGCGGTACGGCCTGCCGGAGCCGGCGTACCTGTGCGTCGGTCTGCGGCCGGACGGCACCACGTACGCCGACGTCGGCGAGTCGTACGACCCGGCCGTCGAGCGCTGCTACGACGCCGACGGCATCCGGGTCGTGGTGCGGCACGACCAGCTCGGGCGGATGCGCGGCACGACGATCGATTACCGGGAGGGCCTTTGGGGCAGCGGCTTCGTCGTCCGGCTGGCGGACGAGCCGTGAGGGCGGCGTGGTCGCCCCTCGGACCCGAGTGGCAAGGACCGCTGCCGCCCGGTCGGCCGGTCGATGTCAGCGGCGGACCGGCAGCCAGAACAGGGCGGCGGCCGGGCCGCCGGGCATCTCTTCCGCTGCGGACGCATAGACGGTGCCGCCGTGGCGGAGCGTGTCAGCCGTCGCCCGGTTGAGCAGGTCCTCGTCGCCGGGCTCCTCGCGCTCGTGGGCCGCCCCGGTCTCGGCTCGCCCCCAGACCCGCCTGCCGGATTCGACGAACAGGATCTCGACGCGCCCCTCCCGGGCCGCCTGGACCACCTCGGGCAGGTCGGCCGAAGCACGCCCCGTGCCGAGCAACTGGGCGTAGAGGGCCGCCGCCTCGGCCTGGGCCCGTCGCCAGTGCGGCCGGACCAGGGCGAGGGCCCGGCGGCAAAGCTCCTCGGCGCTCAGCCCGTCCGGGTTGCCCGCGATGCCGCCCTCGAGCAGGTGCGGGTAGCGATTCGCCTCGCGGTAGATCGGCCAGAGGTACTCGACCGACGCGAGCACCAGCGGGGCGCGCTCGGTCCGCAGGATCTCGTGCAGGCCGCGGTCCACCGCCCGGAAGTAGGCGAGCAGGTCGTCCTTGTGGTCGTCGATGCCGACGCCGTGGCCGTGGAAGATCGCCGACCAGCCGCCGTGCCGCCCGTTCGGTCGCGTGTGGAAGAGGAGCGGCTCGTCGGTGTCGTGGAAGCGTAACGCCTCCGCCAGCCCCTGCGGCACCCCGGCCAGGTCCAGGTCCTGGACGCCGTGGGCCGTGCCCTGGAGCAGGCGCACGTGCTTCTGGCTCAGGGCCAGGACGTAGAACCGGCCGCCGGCGTTCAGCAGCGGCAGCAGCGGCTCGACGTGGAACGAATCCCCGACCACGACCCGCTCCGGGAACGCGACGGGGAGGCGGTAGCGGCGCTGGAACCCCGGGGCCAGGAAGAGGGCCAGCCCGTCGCTCTGGGCCCGCCAGAACGACTCGTCGGCGAGCAGCTCGCGGGCCGGCTCGAGGAGGTCGCCGGCCTCCGGGCCGCGCACGCCGTGCGCCGTGAGGCGGTCCTCGGCCTGGCGGAGGAGGTTCTTGTAGCGGGTCGGGTCCTGCTCGGATCCGCCGCGGTGCGTCGGCAGGAAGGCCGACACGCACGGGCCGCGGCGCGGGTCGAGGAGGAGCTTCAGGTCGGAGCGGGTGAAGGTATCCATGACGGTTCGTTCCCTCTCTCGCCCGGGAGCGGGTTCCGCGGCTTCGCCACGTCCCGGGTCCGCAGGCGCTCTTCCAGTTCGTTCAGCCAACGGCCGACGCCGACGATGTTCGACGGCTCGGTAAACTGCGCGTGCGGCCCCAGGAAGATCGCCGCCACGACGCAGGCGGCGAACCGCAACAACCCGACGCCGCACGAGTCATGCCCGCCAGCATCGGACCGCCTCCGGGAAGGGAGGCTCGGTCAGATGAGGACGTCGATCAAGTCGATCAGGAGCAGGTCGCCGGGGTTCGTGTCGAGGGTGTCGGCCTCGCCGTCCTGGGCCTGGTACGAGTCGCCGCCGCCCCCGGCGGCCAGGTAGTCCGTTCCCGCCCCGCCGTTGATCACGTCCGCGGCCGTCCCGGCGACGAGGGTGTCGTTCCCCGCCCCGCCGAGGACGGTGTTGTCGCCGGCCCCGCCGTCGGCGTAGTCGTCGCCGGCGCTGGCGTCGATCAGTTCGTCGCCGAGCCCGCCGTTGATCGTGTCGTCGCCGTCACCGCCGACGATGCTGTCGTCGCCGACGCCGCCGTCGATCGCGTCGCCGCCGCCGGCGGCGTTGATGTAATCGTTGCCATCGCCACCGAGGACGTTGTCGTTGCCCGCCCCGGCGTGGATCAGGTCGTTCCCGGCCCCGCCGTCAATCAGATGGCTGCCGCTGATGGTGTCGTTGCCGCCGCCGCCGACGAGGCTGCTGTCGCCGGGGCCGAAGTCGCCGCCGGTGATCATCCGGTCGTCGCCGTCCCCGCCGTCGAGGTAGTCGTCGCCGCCGCCGCCGCGCAGGCTTTCGTTGCCCGCCTCGCCGAACACCATGTCGTCGCCGGGGCCGCCGTCGAGGAAGTCGTCGCCCGCCCCGCCGGCGAGCCAGTCGTCGCCCGCCCCGCCGACCAGGGCGTCGGGGCTGGCGTCCCCGCCGAGGACGTCGTCGCCGTCGCCGCCGTCGAGGCGGTCACCGCCGGTCGAGAGCAGGCTGTCGTTGCCCGCCTCGCCCAGGACCCGGTCGAAGTCGCCGTCGCCGCCGTCGGCCAGGTCGTTGCCGTCGCCGCCGTACAGGTTGTCGAGGCCGGCCCCGCCGGCGAGGCTGTCGTTGCCGGCGTCGCCGCCGAGCTGGTCGGTGCCGAGGCCGCCGTCGAGGTAGTCGCCGCCGTCGCCGCCGAAGAGCAGGTCGTTGCCGGCCTGGCCCAGCAGCACGTCGTTGCCGGTGCCGCCGGCCAGGCTGTCGTTGCCCGCCGTGCCGCTGAGCGTGTCGTTGCCGGCGTCCCCTTGCAGGTAGACCGGCGGCATCGCCCCGTTCGATTCGGCGACCTGCAGGACGTCATTGCCGAGCCCGCCGGCGACGACGATGCTCGCCGTGTTGAACACCGTCGGCGACCCGACGTTGACGGGCACGACCGGGCCGGCGGCGTCGGAGAAGACGATGTCGCCGGCGGCGGTCCGGCCGACGGTGATGACGTTGTCCGCCCCGTCGCCGGACAGGTACAGGACGGCGTTCAGGTACGTCGCCGTCGTCGCCGGGACGACGCGGCCATCCAGACGTTCGAGCTTCGGCGCGGCCACGGTTCACCTCTTCTCAGTCACTTCTTCTCGTTCACCTCTTCTCAGTGGACGAGCGGTTCCGTCTCGACCGGCGCAACGACGGTGAAGCGCGCGTCGAGCTTGTTCAGGATGGCGACGATCCCGCCGTACTCCAGCTCGCTGTACGGGAGCATGGCCGCCCCGGAGAAACCCTGGCGGCGCATCTCCAGCGCCTTCTCGGCCGCCCGGGCCCGGACCGTGTCCCAGAACGGGTGCGCGAACAGATCGACCGGCTCGGTCAGCCGCCCGTCGTGGACGCAGAACCCCAGGCAGCTCACCAGCGGCGGCCCGTCGAAATAGCTCGTCCCGGTCCCGTGCGGCACCGGCATGAACGGCCCGACGTGGCTGCCGCGCATCGCCCCGTTGACGTACGGGGCGATGCCGTACGGCGCGAGGATTTCGCCCGTCGCCGGGAAGTTCTTCTGCACCCGGACCAGCGCGACCGGGTCGTCCTTACCCGTGTACTTGCCGGCGATGTTGTGCAACCGGGTCGTGCTCACCACGGCGGCGACGTCGCCGTCGCTGCGGGCGCGGATCGACTCGACGACGAAGCGCGAGTTGTCGCGCAGCAGCGCCGCCAGGTTGTACAGGTCCTCCGGGGCGTTCAGCTCGATGACCCGGTCGCCGGCGGTGAAGTCGACGTCCTGGACGCGGAACGCGAACCCCTTCGTCAGTTCCGGGCTCAGGAGCAGGCCCGGCGTGTTCATCGGGTCGGCGAACGCGAGGTAGAGCGGCAGGTTGTACGCCCCCGGCTCGGTCTTGTCCGCGGCGAAGAACAGGAACGGCTCGTTCGGCCGCGGGACGAACTCCATCTCGGCGACGGCCGGCCCCATGCCCTTGACGTTGCCGCTGAACGCATCGACGAGCAGGTCCTGGCCCGCCCCGTACAGGCCCTGGCCGCGCGCCGTCTCGGTCCCCTCGCGGAACGCCTCCCAGGCGAGGGCGTGGACGTCCGGGTCGCCGACGCCGCGGTCGTGGACCATGAGGATGGCGATGTCGTCGCCGGTCGCGCCGACGTGGAAGTCGGAGACCAGGCCGCCCAGGGCGGCCCCGACGCGGGCCCGGACGGTCTTCAGCAGGTCCTTGCTCGGGGCGACGTGTCCGCCGATGCTGCCGATGTCGGCCTTGATGACGCTCAGGGTGGTCTTCATGGAACGACTCCTTGCGAGGTGCATAATTCGGATTGGGGGTGGATGAAGCAACTGCCGTGCCCAGACGGCGTTTGTGTCCGTCCGTCGAAAACCCGGCCCGCGGTGGGCCCGCACGATACCGACAGCCCCCGCCAGGTGTGCCCTTTCGGACCGGCCTGCGTCACCTCCGCACAAGGCCCCGGGCACAGACGGCGCATCTTGCCCATTTTTCCCATGGCATCACATTTGCTGGATGGTGTTCTGACAGGCCGGTGGCACCGATACCCGTCGCCTGCTCACCGGCCACGGTTCGAGAGAGGAGGCCCGTCATGTGCCCGTCCCGTCGCGTCTGGTGGCTCGCGGTCTCCGCCTTGCTCCTGGCCCTGGTCCTGGCGGCCTCCGCCCGCGCCGCCGACGAGTGGCCCTGGTACACGGTCGACGGCCAGAAGCAGGTCCGCGTCAAGGTCTACGTCTTCTACCGCGAGACGTGCCCGCACTGCCAGGACGCGCTCCGCTTCCTGCGGGCGCTGAACGACCGCCACAACTGGCTCGACATCACCTGCTACGAGGTCGCCACCAACCCGGCCAACCTCGACTTCTACCGCCGCATGGCCGAGAGCCTCAACCGCCAGGCCGGCCCGGTGCCGGGCATCTTCTACTGCAAGCAGGTCGAGATCGGCTACGACTCGGACGACCGGACCGGGGCCCGGATCGAGCGGGGGCTCATCCGCTGCTACGAGGCGATCCGGAAGCAGCAGGCCAACCCTCCCGCCGAGCCGCCGCCCCGCGGCCTGATGGGGGTCGTGTTCCTCCAGCCGCCGCTGGACCTGCCGCCGGACGCCTTCCCGGCCGAGGAGCTGGTCGATGTCCCGTGGCTGGGCGAGGTGGACGCCGCCCAGGTATCGCTCCTGACGCTGACCGTCGTCCTCGGCCTGTGCGATTCGGTCAACCCGTGTGCGTTCTTCGTCCTGTTGTTCCTGCTCAGCCTGATGGTCCACGCCCACAGCCGGTGGAAGATGGCCGTCGTCGGGGCGACGTTCGTCTTCTTCTCCGGGCTGGTCTACTTCCTGTTCATGGCGGCGTGGCTCAACCTGTTCTACCTCGTCGGCCACCTGCCGCTGATCACCGCCCTGGCCGGCGGCGTCGCGGTCGTCATCGCCGCGGTGAACATCAAGGACTTCTTCTGGTTCAAGCAGGGCGTCTCGCTCAGCATCCCGGAGGCGGCCCGGCCGGGCCTCTTCCAGCGGATGACCGACCTGGTCCGCGCGACCGGGTTCGTCCCGGTCCTGGCCGGGGCGGCCGTCCTCGCCGCGACGGCGAACCTGTACGAGCTGCTCTGCACGGCCGGGTTCCCGCTCGTCTACACGCGGGTGCTGACGCTGCGCGACCTGTCGGCGGGCGAGCACGCCCTGTGGCTGGTGCTCTACAACGTCCTCTACGTCCTGCCGCTGGCCGTCATCGTGACGGCGTTCACCCTGACGCTCGGGTCGCGCAAGCTGACCGAGTACGAGGGGCGGGTGCTGAAACTTCTCTCCGGGATGATGATGCTCCTGCTCGGGGTCGCCCTGCTCGCCGCGCCGCAGGTGCTGACGACGGTCGTCGGGGCGGCCGGGCTGCTCGTCGCCGCCGTCGTCGCCACCGCCGTGATCGTCGTGCTCGACCGGCGGACGAACCGGCCGGTTCCCGAGACGGCGTCGCCGCCGGTGACGGTGCCGGCCGAGGCACGCGAGCCGGTGCGCCGCTGACCCGCCGTGACGCGGGCCGGAAAGCGCCGCGCGGTAAAGCGGCCGGTCAGCGGCGATAGCACGCCGCCTGGAGGACGCGTCCGCGAGCCATCTCGACCGCGGCGTGGCGGGGCTCGGTCCCGTCGCGCCGGCTGCGTTCCAGGACGGCGCGGGTGTTCTCGCGGAGCTTCTGGCCGATCGCCTCGAACGCGCCGGCCTCCGTCCCGCCGTGGTACTCGACCGCCGCGCAGATGACGCCGCCGGCGTTGGCGATGAAGTCCGGGACGACCAGGACGCCGCGCCGGTGGAGGAGGGCTTCCGCCTCGGCCGTCGCCGGGATGTTCGCCCCCTGGAGGACGAGCCGGGCCGTCACGGCCGCGGCGTTGGCGGCGGTCAGGCAGTCCGGCCGGGCCGCCGGCACGAGGATGTCGGACGGCAGGGTGAGCAGGTCCGCCACCGGGAGCTTCCGCCCGCGGGGGTAGGCCGTCACGCTCCCCGCCTCCCGCTTGACGTCCGCGAGCCGGCCGACGTCGATCCCGTCCGGGTCATGGACCGTCCCCCGGCTGTCGCTCGCGGCGACGAGGCGGACGCCCAGTTCGCCCAGGAACCGGGCCGCGTGCCGGCCGACGTTGCCGAACCCCTCGATCGCGACGGTCGCCCCCTTCAGGTCAAGGCCGACGAACCCGGCGGCGACCTCGGCGCAGCAGGCCAGGCCGTAGCCGGTCGCCCCGATCTCGTCCAGGGGGATGCCGCCCAGGACACGCGGCAGGCCGACCGACCGACCGATCTCGTCGCGGACCCAGGCCATGCAGTCCTCGTCGGTGCCCATGTCGGGGCCGGGGATGTAGTCGGTCAGGGTGCGGATCGCCCGGGCGAAGGCGCGGACCAGGCGCGGCCGGTCGGCGGCGTGCGGGTCGGCGAGGATGCCGCCCTTGCCGCCGCCGTGCGGCAGCCCGGCGGCCGCGTTCTTGAGCGTCATCGCCCGGGCGAGGCGGAACACCTCGTCCGTCGTGACGTCGGCGGCCATGCGGACGCCGCCGATCGCCGGGCCGCAGGCGGTGTTGTCCACGACGACGACGGCGCGCAGGCCGCTGGCGGCGTCGTGGAGGTGGACGACCTTCTCCGGCCCCAGGTCGTCGTAGCGGGACGCGATGGCGAACCCTGCTTCGGTCATGTCGGCGCTCCTCGAGGATGTCGCGGTCAAGATGTGAGGCGGCAAAGCAACCACCGTGCCGGAAGGGGCTGAAACCGCTAACCGGACCGGTCGGCATCCGCCGCCCCGGGCAAGGGCTTCGGCCGTGCGACCCGGACCATCGGCCATCGCGGAGAGGTCCCCGAAGGGGGCGTCACCGGACCACGGCGGCGGCGATGGCGAAGTAGATCAGGATGGAGAGCAGGTCCTGGACGACCGTCGCCAGCGGCCCGCTGCCGAACGCCGGGTCGATCCCGGCGGCGTCCAACAGCCAGGGCAGCAGCATCGCCGCCACGGTGGCCGTCGAGCAGGCGGCAAACACGGCCAGCCCGACGCACAGGGCCACGTCCGCCTCGCCCCAGCGCCACCAGACGAACGGCCCGGCTATCCCGGCGAGGGCCACCCCGATCGCCAACCCGACGAGCAGTTCCCGGACGGCCATCCGCCGCATCGGCACCCCGACCGACAGGCCGCGGACGACGACCGTCTCGGTCTGGGTGCCGACGGCGTCCGCCAGGTAGACGATCCCCGGCAGGAAGAACGCGAGCAGGACCCGGTGCCGCAACTGCCCCTCGAACCAGCCGACGAAGTCCGCCGCCAGCAGCGCGCCGGCCAGCCCGACCAGGAGCCACGGGACCCGGTGCCGAAACCGGCGATCGACCGGCTCCTCGCTCGTCGTCCGCGCCGCCGCGGCGCCGCTCGTGAAGCCGCCCAGGCGCGACAGGTCCTCCTCGTGCTCGGACAGCAGCACGGCGAGCAGGCGGTGCGGCGGGATGACGCCGACGAACTGCCCCCGCGCGTCCACCACCGCCAGGGCGGACTCGCCGTTGCGGACCGCGTGCCAGGCGGCGACCTCCTGATCGACGCCCGGCGCGACGACGGGCGCGTCGCGGTCCATCAGGTCGCCGAGGGGGGCGTCGGCCGGGGCGGGGAGCAGGTCCTCGATCCGCACCACGCCGAGGAACGCCCGCCCGTCGCACACGACGACGTGGCTCGCGCACTCGTACCGCCGGGCCGCCAGCTGCCGCCGGACGTCCTCGGCCCGGCGGTCCGGCGGGGCGACCGGCACGTCGGCGCAGGCGTGCTGGGCGGCGGTTTCGAACGTGATGTGGCCGTTGGCGACGAGCGAATCCACCTCCATCGCATCCCCTCCATCCCCGACCCCGGCTCCGGTTCGCCACACGCCCCTGCATCCCACGTGCCAATCCCGGTCGGTGAAGCCTGAGCGGAACGGCACAGATTCGCCCCGGCAGGTGTCGCAACCGCGCGCCTGCGACGACGCGTCGCAGGGAATCGACGGTCCTTCCGCGACCGGACGACCTTGGCACCGGAGTTGCCTTTGGAAGGGCATACGACCGGAGGACCGGACCTGCCGGGCGGTGAACGAGTGCTGCGTCGTACCGGAGAGGGGCTGCCATGAAGGTCGTCATTCTCGGCGGGTCGGGGACGATCGGTTCCGCGGTGGCCTGGGACCTGGTCCCGGACTCGGACGTGGAGCGGGTCGGGCTCGTCGCGGTCGGGGGCGACCGGCTGGAGCGGGTGCGCGCCTGGCTCGCCAGCCCGAAGGTGAGCTGCCACCCGGTGGCGACCGACCGGCGCGAGCCCCTGGTCCCGCTCCTGGAACAGTACGACGTCGCGGTGCTCGCCCTGCCGGACCGGGGGACGGACTACTTCTACGTCGAGCAGGTCGTCGCCGCCGGCCTGAGCTGCGTCGATGTGATCGAGGACTACCACCGCCGGCCGGAGCCGTACGAGACGGAGCACCTCCAGGTCCCGCCCGGCCTGACCCTGGACGAGTACGGCGAACGGCTCCACGAGCGGGCCGTCGCGAACGGGGTGACCATCCTGGACGGGATCGGCTTCGCGCCGGGGCTGTCGAACGTCACCGTCGGGCACGCCATCCGGCAGATGGACGAGGCGGACAGCGCCGTCGCCCGGGTCGGCGGCATCCCGACCCGCGAGGCGGCGGCGCGGCACCCGCTCGGCTACGTCATCACCTGGGACTTCGCCCACGTCCTGCGCGAGTATTCCGTCCGGCTGAAGGTGGTCCGGGCCGGCCGGGTCGTCGAGACGGAGGCCGGCAGCGACGTCGAGCCGGTCCGGTTCGCGGCGCTCGGCCGCGACGAGGCCCTGGAGGGGGCGACCACCGCCGGGATGCCGAGCTTCCCGTACACCCGGCCGGGCTGAAGGAGTTCGCCGAGAAGACGCTCCGCTGGCCCGGCCACTGGCAGGCGATCCGGACGCTGAAGGAGTGCGGCCTGCTCGACCTGGAGCCGGTCCCCTTCGGCGGCGCGACGGTCGTGCCGCGCGAGTTCCTCGCCGCGCTGCTGTCGCCGCGGCTCCAGCGCCGGCCGGGCGAGGGGGACGTGTGCGTCATGTACAATACCGTCCGCGGCAGGAAGGCCGGCCGGCCGCTCCGGATCGACCACTACCTGTGGGAGGAGGCCGACCCGGCGACCGGCCTGACGGCCATGCAGCGGACGACGGCCTTCCCGGCCGCGGTCGCGGCGCGAATGGTCGCGCGCGGCCAGGTCGCCGCCCGGGGCGTCGTCCCCTCCGAGGACGCCATCGCCGGCGGGCTGTACGCCGAGTTCCTGGCCGAGCTGCGGAAGCGCCGCCTCCGCATCGAGGAAGTCCACCACCCGGCCGAGGCAGGGCCCGCGCGATGAGCGACGCGACACCGGTCATGGGGGCCGACGAGCGGACGGAGTCCCGGGCGCTGAGCCTGGACAGCCTCCGGCCGCCGCTCCGCGTCCCCGGCTACGAGCAGGAGCGCTTCCTCGGCCGCGGGTCGTTCGGCGAGGTGTGGGTCGCCGTCGACAGCAACAGCGGCCGGACCGTCGCCATCAAGTACTACAACCGGAAGGGGTCGGTCGACTGGGCCCTGCTCGCCCGCGAGGTCGAGAAGCTCCAGCACCTGTTCTCGGACCGGCACGTCGTCCAGCTCCTCGCCGTCGGCTGGAACGCCGACCCGCCGTATTACGTCATGGAGTACATGGCGGCCGGCTCGCTCGAGGACCGGCTCAAGGACGGCCCGATGGCCGTCGACGAGGCGGTCGGCATGATTCGTGAGATAGCCCAGGGGCTGGTCCACGCCCACGGAAAGGGCATTCTTCACTGCGACCTCAAGCCGGGGAACGTCCTCCTCGACCAGGACGGCCGGCCGCGCCTCGCCGACTTCGGCCAGGCGCGGCTGGCCCACGAGCAGGCCCCGTCGCTGGGGACGCTGTTCTACATGGCCCCGGAGCAGGCCGACCTGCACGGCGTCCCCGACGCCCGCTGGGACGTCTACGCCCTGGGGGCGCTGCTGTACTGCATGCTGACCGGCAGCCCGCCCTTCCGGGACGCAGACGCCCGCGAGGGCGAGATCCTCCGGGCCGCCACCCTGGCGGAACGGCTGGAGGCGTACCGCCGCGTGCTGAACGAGTCGCCGCGGCCGGCGGCCCACCGCCAGGCCCCCGGCATGGACGCCGCCCTGGCGCAGATCATCGACCGGTGCCTGGCCGTCGATCCGAAGCGCCGCTACGCCAACGTCCAGGCGGTGCTCGACGCCCTGGACGCCCGGGCGCTCAAACGCGCCCGTCTGCCGCTGCTCGTCCTCGGCGCGGCGGCCCCGGCCCTCGTGCTACTGGTGATGGCCCTGGCCGGCTGGTGGCTCTTCGGCAAGACGGTCCGGACGGCGTCGGACGAGGTCCTCCGCCAGGCGGCCCAGGGCAACCGCTTCGCCGCCCGGGCCGTCGCGGATCGGTTCGCCCTGGAGATCGACAAGCGCTGGCGGCTGCTCGAACGCGAGGCGGCCGACCCGGAGTTCGTCCGCCGGCTGGGGCAGATCGCCGCCGCGCCGGCGGACTCGCCGGCCTGGCGGGAGCAGCGCCGCTGGCTGCAGGGATGGCTCGACCGGCGCAGCCAGGCCAACGACGACCTGTTCTCCCCGGCGACGAGCGCCACGAGCTGGTTCGCCAACGACCGGGCCGGGGTCCAGGTCGCCCGCACCCCGGCCGACCGTTCCATCGGCAAGTCGTGGGCGTTCCGGGACTACTTCCACGGCCAGAACAAGGAGTACCCGGAAGGGACCCCGGCCGCCCCGCTGCGGCGGCCGCACCGCTCGCTCGTCTTCCGCAGCACGGTGACGGATAAGCTGACCGTCGCGTTCAGCGTGCCGGTCTGGGGCGGGGAGCCCCGCGTCGGCGACCCGGTCGGCGTCCTGGCGATGACGTCGCAGCTCGGCAAGTTCACCGAGTGGGAGGATTCCCCGGGCCAGAACGCCCTCCTCGTCGACACCCTCCCCGTCCAGACCCGGAACGGCGAACCCGGCAAGCCGGGCATGATCGTCGAGCACTCGAACCTGGCCCGCTTCGAGCCGGCCCGCGACACGCCCGGGACCGACTGGTACGTCGCGGCGGAGGTCGTCGATCGCGCGGCGCGGCTCGCCGCGCGCAAGTTCCGGGACCTCCGCCGGCGGATGGGTCCGCCCGAGGAGGCCCGGCCGCCGGACACGGACGACGAGGCGGCACCGGAGGATTACCGGGGCGGGTTCCGCGACCCGCTCGAGCCGGACGTCAAGGAGTGGCTCGCCGCCGTCGAGCCGGTCCTGGTCGCCCACGGCCGCGGCGACGTCCTCGACAGCGGCTGGGCCGTCGTCATCGAGCGGAAGACCGCCGACGTGCTGGCCCCGGTCGATGACCTGCGCGGCACCCTGGTCGCCGCCGCCCTGATTGCGCATCTGGTCGTCCTCGTCCTGGTCGCGGGGCTGTGGTGGTTCGTCGCCGTCGTCCTCGACCAGTCCGCGGATTCGCCCCTGATCCGGAACCTGCGGAAGCGGCTCGGCCTGTCCAGCGGCGGGCTGCGGAGCGGCTCCGGCTCGTCCGGCTCCCTGCCGCGGTCGGAGCCGACGCCGCACCGTCCGGCCGAGCCGCCGACGGTCCTCTCCTCCGACAAGCCGATCGAGACCCGGGAGGGCCCATGACCGAACTGATCGCCCAGGGAAAGAAGCCGTCCGAGCGCTGGCGGCGGACGTTGCCGACCGGGGCCGCGGTGATCCTCGGCGCGGCCCCCGACGCCTGGCAGGTCCCGTGGGAGCCGTGGCTCTCGCGCCGGCACGTCGAGCTGATCTGGTCCGGGGAACGCCTCCACTTGCGCCGGCTCGAGACGGCGACGAACCCGGTCTACTTCCGCGGCGCGGAGGTCACCGCGGCCGACCTGGGGCCCGACGACTACTTCGTCATCGGATCGACCCAGTTCCGGCTCGGCTCAACGGAGGCGGGGCCGACGCCGAGCGACCTGGGCGAGGTGCGTTCGCGGACCGTCAGCGCCCAGGAACTCGGCCGCCTGCCATTCCGGGACGCGCCGCGCCGGCTCGACGTCCTGACCCGGCTGCCGGACGTCATCTCCAGCGCGACGAACGACCTCGAGCTGTTCACCCAGCTCGTCAGCCTGCTCCTGGCCGGCATCCCCCGGGCGGACGCCGTCGCCCTGGTGGCCCTGTCGCCGGGCGAGGGGGACTCGCCCTCCGTCGATGTCCTGCACTGGGACCGCCGCTCGCCGGCCGAGGGGGCGTTCGAGCCGAGCAAGCGCCTCGTCCACGAAGCGGTCGGCCGCCTGAAGGACACGGTCGTCCACGTCTGGCCTTCCCGGAGCGCCCCGGGGCCGACCGGGAGCGCGACGCAGGGCTACACCCTGAAGGGCGATTTCGACTGGGCGTTCTGCGCCCCGGTGCGCGGCGAGGCCTGCCGGGGTTGGGGGATCTACGTCGCCGGGCGGTTCACCGACCCGGAAGGCGGCACGCTGCTGGCGGCCCTGGACCAGAACGCCCTCAGCGACGACCTGAAGTTCGTCGCGCTGGTCGCCTCGGTGCTGGGCTCCGTCCGCCGGGTCCAGTCCCTCGAACGCCAGCAGACCGTCCTGGGCCAGTTCTTCTCCCCGGGCGTCCTGCACGTCCTGCTCGAGGCCGACCCGGAGGCGGCCCTTACGCCGCACGAGACCGAGGTGACGGTCCTGTTCTGCGACCTGCGCGGCTTCGCCCGCAAGGCGGAGGCGGAGGCGGAGGATCTGCTCGGCCTGCTCGAACGGGTGAGCAAGGCCCTCGGCGTGATGACGCGGGAGATCCTCGACCACCGCGGCGTCGTGGCCGACTTCCTCGGCGACGCGGCGCTCGGCTTCTGGGGCTGGCCGCTCCCGGAGCCGGACGCGACGGAGCGGGCCTGCGCCGCGGCGCTGGGTATCCGCCTGTTCTACGAGGCGCAGGCGCGCCGGCCGGGCCACCCGCTGGCGGGCTTCCGGGCCGGCATCGGCCTGGCGACCGGCCGGGCGGTCGCCGGCCGGCTCGGCACCCGGGACCAGGGCAAGGTGTCCGTCTTCGGCCCGGTCGTCAACCTCGCCTCCCGGCTGGAGGGCATGACCAAGCTGCTGCACGTCCCGATCCTGATCGACGAGCCGACGGCGCGCGTCGTCCGGGAGAAGATGCCGCCGGCCCAGGCACGGTGTCGCCGGCTGGCCCGGGTCCGGCCGTACGGCCTGGAGAACCCCGTCCTGGTGAGCGAACTCCTGCCGCCGCTCGAACTCGACGGCGGCCTCACCGACGAGCACCTGGCCCACTACGAGGCCGGCCTGGACGCGTTCCTGCGCGGCGACTGGGACGAAGCCCTCGCCCGGCTGCACCAGGTGCCGCCGCACGACCTGGGCAAGGACCTGCTGACCGGGTTCATCATCGCGAACAACCACGCCCCGCCCGCCGGCTGGGACGGCGTCGTCCCGCTCGCCAGCAAGGGGTGACCCTCATTGGGCCAGCAGCACCACCGCGGAGCGCGGGCCGACCGGGTAGCAGCCGTCCGCGACGGGCGGCGCGTCGCCGGCCGGGTCGATCACGTCGTCCGGCGAAGGCAGCGTCGTATCGACGACGCGACGCCAGCGCCGGCCGCTCCCCGGCGGCGGCAGGCCGAAACGGCGCTCCTCCCAGTAGGCGTTCAGGGCGACGTAGAGCCGGTCGCCGTCCCCGGGCGGAACGACCATGAACGCCAGACAGTGCGACGGGCTCCCCCAGTCCGGCTGGTACGGGACGACGCCGTGCCAGGTGACGTGCGGTGCGTCCGGCCGGGGCGTTTCGGACCAGGGGCGTTGCGACCGGAAGACGGCCAGCCGCTGCCGCAGCCGGATCAACTCCCGGACGAACCGGCGCAACTCGGCCTGGCCCGCGACGGCGTCCCAGTCGAACCAGGTCGTCTCGTTGTCCTGGCAGTAGGCGTTGTTGTTGCCGCCCTGGGTCCGGGCGACCTCGTCGCCCATGAGCAGCATCGGCGTCCCCTCGGCGAGCAGCAGCACGGCCAGGTGGTTCTTCATCTGCCGCCGGCGCAGGGCGAGGACGGCCGGGTCGTCGGTCGGCCCCTCGACGCCGCAGTTCCAGCTGTGGTTGTCGTCGGCCCCGTCGCGGTTGCCCTCGCCGTTCGCGTCGTTGTGCTTGCCGTCGTACGACACGAGGTCGCGCAGGGTGAAGCCGTCGTGGCAGGTGACGAAGTTCACCGTCCGGTGCGGGTCGCGGTCCGGGTCGGGGTAGACGTCCCGGCTCGCCGTCAGCCGGGCGGCCGCCGCGCCGACCAGGCCGGTGTCACCCTTGACGAACCGGCGGACGTCGTCGCGGAACCGGCCGTTCCATTCCGCCCAGCGGTGGCCGACGAAGCTGCCGACCTGGTACAGGCCGCCCGCGTCCCACGCCTCGGCGATGAGCTTCGTCCCGGACAGGACCGGGTCGGACTCGATCTCCCACAGGACCGGCGGGTTGGCGAGCGGGTGGCCGGCCTCGTCCCGGGCGAGGACGCTCGCCAGGTCGAACCGGAACCCGTCGATGTGTAGGACCTTGACCCAGTAGCGCAGACAGTCGATGATCAACCGCCGGACGATGGAGTGGTTGCCGTTGAGGGTGTTGCCGCAACCGCTGTGGTTGGCGTAGCCGGCCCGGCCGACCGCCGGGATGTAATACGCCCGGTGCTCCAGCCCGCGCAGCGACAGGGTCGGGCCGCGTTCGTCCCCCTCGGCGGTGTGGTTGAAGACGACGTCGAGGATGACCTCGATCCCGGCCCGGTGCAGCGCCTTGACCAGGTCGCGGAATTCGTTGACCGGGCCGAACAGCGAGCGGTCGGCGCTGTACTGCCGGTGCGGCGCGAACAGGGCGACCGGGTTGTAGCCCCAGTAGTTGGCGCGAGGCGGGGGCGGCTCCTGGCTGTCGAACTGCTGGACCGGGAGCAGCTCGACCGCGGTGACGCCGAGATCGACCAGGTACGGGATCTTGTCGATCAGCCCGGCGTAGGTGCCGCGCCGCGGCGCGGCGACGCCGGAGTTCGGGCGGGCGGTGAAGCCGCGGGCGTGCATCTCGTAGACGACGGTGCCGGCGAACGGCCGCCGCAGCGGCTGGTCGCCTTCCCAGTCGTAGGTGTCCGGGTCGAAGACGACGCCCTTGAGGGCCTGGGCGTCGTTCCGTCCCGGCCGGCAGGCCGCCAGCCGGGAGTAGCCCTCCGTGTTGGCGACGAGCCGGGCGTACGGGTCGAGGAGGACCTTGTCGCCGTCGAAGTAGAACCCGGCCTCCGGGGCGTAGGGCCCCCGGACCCGGTACCCGTACAACTGACCGGGGCCGACGTCCGGGACGAGGACGTGCCAGTAGTAGAAGGTGCGGTTGCGCTCCGGATCGAGCGCGACGACCCGGGCCGGCTCGGCGTCGTCGGGCCGGTCGTAGAGCAGCAGATCGACCGCGGCGCAGTTCTTCGAGAACAGGCAGAAGTTCGTCCCGTCCGGGAGCACGGTCGCCCCGAGCGGGAAAGGCTGCCCCGGCGGGAGGTCGCGATTCATCCCCGGCCTCCGGTGACTTCGGCAGGTGGGCCCACGGAAGATCCTATCCCGGAGGGGGGACGCCGTCCCGGGACTGTGCGGAAGCAACCCTCCCCGTGCGGATCTGCACCCCGCCCCGCGCTGCCGTGAGGCGGAGGAGCACGAATCGGGCCGATCCGGGAGGTTCAGAGCATTGGAACGCCCTTTGCTTGAAGGGGGAACGGGAACCGATCAAGTCCCACGCAAGGAGATCGACCATGACGATCCGTCCCGCCGTCGTCGCGACGCTGGTCGCGGCGGGCTTCTTTTGGGCGTCCCCGCCGGCGTCCGCCCAGACGATCTACATCGGCTACAGCAACCCGTACGTCGGCGTCTCCTATTACCACCCGCCGCTTTACTCCTACGGCCTGCCGGCCTACCCCTATCCTCCGGTCGTGGCCCGCTACGGCCCGGCGTACCCGCCGCTGCCGCCGCTGCCGCCGCTGCCGCCTCCGCCCCCGCCGGTGATCGGGACGTACGCCCCCTATCCGGTGTGGAGGCCGGCGTATTCGGTCTCGCCCTACCACCCCCTCTACGGGCACCACTACGCACCCCCGTATCCGGTCCTCTACCACCGTTGACCCGGCCACGGTGGCCGCCGCCCGTCCGTTCGCCCCCGAGGAGAGACCCATGCGCTGGGAGCCGATCGTCAAGTCGGGCGAGCCGCCGGTCGCGCCGAACCTCGGCGACTACGACCGGGATCGGGCCGCCTTCTCCTGGGCCGAGGCCCGCCGCCAGCTCGACGGCCTGCCGGGCGGGGCCGGGCTGAACATCGCCCACGAGGCGGTCGATCGCCACGCGGCCGGGCCGCGCCGCGGCCACGTCGCCCTGCGCTGGCTCGGCAAGGCCGGGGCCGTCCGCGAGTTCACCTACGCCGACCTGGCGGAAGCCACCAACCGGTTCGCCAACGTGCTGGCCGGCCTCGGCGTCGGCAAGGGGGAGCGGGTCTACGCCCTGGCCGGCCGGGTGCCGGAGCTGTACGTCGCCGCCCTGGGGACGCTCAAGAACCGCGGCGTCTTCTGCCCGCTCTTCTCGGCGTTCGGCCCCGAGCCGATCCGGACGCGCCTGGCGATCGGCCAGGCCCGCGTCCTGGTCACGACCGAGGCGCTCTACCGCCGCAAGTTCGCCGGCCTCCGCGACCTCGTGCCCGACCTGGAGCACGTCCTCCTGATCGGCGAGTCGGGCAAGCGGACCGACGTGCCGGAGACGCACGACCTCGCCCAGCTCCTGAGGGAGGCCAGCCCGGCGTTCACGATCGGGCCGACCCGCCCCGACGACCCGGCGTTGTTGCACTTCACCAGCGGGACGACCGGCACCCCGAAGGGGGCCGTCCACGTCCACGAGGCCGTCGTCGCCCACCACGCGACCGGCCGGCTCGCCCTCGACCTGCACCCCGACGACGTGTTCTGGTGCACGGCCGACCCGGGCTGGGTCACTGGCACGTCGTACGGCATCCTCGCCCCGCTGACGAACGGCGTCACCAGCGTCGTCGACGAGGCGGAGTTCGACGCCGAGCGGTGGTACGGCATCCTCCAGGAGCAGCGCGTCACCGTCTGGTACACCGCCCCGACGGCGATCCGGATGCTGATGCGGGCCGGGGCCGACCTCGCCCGGAAGTACGACCTGTCGGCGCTGCGCTTCCTGGCCAGCGTCGGCGAGCCGCTCAACCCGGAGGCGGTCGTCTGGGGCCGGGAGGCGTTCGGCCGGCCGTTCCACGATAACTGGTGGCAGACCGAAACCGGCGGGATCATGGTCGCCAACTACGCGAGCATGGACGTGCGCCCCGGGTCGATGGGCCGCCCCCTGCCCGGCATCGAGGCCGCAATCGTCCGGGCCACCGACGCCGGCGTCGAGGTCGTCACCGAGCCGGACGTCCAGGGCGAGCTGGCCCTGCGGCCCGGCTGGCCGTCGATGTTCCGCGGCTACTGGAACGAGCCGGATCGCTACGCGAAGTGCTTCGCCGGGGGCTGGTACCTGACCGGCGACCTGGCCCGCCGCGACGCGGACGGCTACTTCTGGTTCGTCGGCCGCAAGGACGACGTGATCAAGACGGCCGGCCACCTGATCGGCCCGTTCGAGGTCGAGAGCGCCCTGATGGAGCACCCGGCCGTCGCCGAGGCCGGCGTGATCGGCAAGCCGGACCCGGTCGCGCTGGAGGTCGTCAAGGCGTTCGTCGCCCTCAAGCCGGGCCACGAGCCGAGCGACGCCCTCAACCGCGAACTGATCGGCTTCGCCCGGTCGCGGCTCGGCCCGGCGGTCGCCCCGCGCGAGATCGCCTTCGTCCCGAGCCTGCCGAAGACCCGTTCGGGCAAGATCCTCCGCCGACTGCTCAAGGCCCGCGAGCTGGGCCTGCCCGAGGGCGACACCTCGACGCTGGAACAGACCTGACCGGAGGGGGGACGCCATGCCGACCCGCGAAGAGCTGCTGGCCCGGGCCCGGAAACCCGCCGAGGACGCGCTGCGCCTGCACCCGTTGTACCACGGGAAGGTGCAGGTTCTGCCGAAGTGCCCGATCCGCGACGTGGCCGACTTCGCCGTCTGGTACAGCCCCGGCGTGGCGGCCCCCTGCCTGGCGATCCGCGACGACCCGGCCCAGGTCTACGAACACACGAACAAGGGCAACACGATCGCCGTCGTCTCCGACGGGACGCGCGTCCTCGGCCTGGGGGACATCGGCCCGGAGGCCGGCCTGCCGGTCATGGAAGGCAAGGCGCTGCTGTTCAAGTACCTCGGCGGCGTGGACGCCGTCCCGCTCTGCCTGGGCACCCGCGACCCGGACGAGTTGATCCGCGCCGTCCGGCTGCTCGAGCCGTCCTTCGGCGGGATCAACCTGGAGGACATCGCCCAGCCGAAGTGCTTCCGCGTCCTCGACGCGCTGCGGGCCGAGATGACCATCCCCGTCTGGCACGACGACCAGCAGGGGACGGCGACGGTGATCCTCGCCGCGCTGCTCAACGCCCTGAAGGTCGTCGGCAAGGAACTCCACCGGGTGCGGATCGCCCTGGTCGGCATCGGGGCGGCCAACGTGGCGACCTACCGGTTGCTGAAGGCGGCCGGGGTCGATCCCGCCGCGATCGTCGCCTGCGACAGCCGGGGCACCCTGCACCCCGGCCGGGCCGACGTCGAGGCGCGTCAGGCCGAGTTCGTCGATAAGTGGCGGGCCTGCCGCGAGTCGAACGGCGACGGCGTCGTCGGCGGGATCGCCGAGGCGCTGCGGGGTGCCGACGTCTGCGTCGCCCTGTCCCGGCCGGACCCGGACCTGATCCGGCCGGAGTGGGTGCGTCAGATGAACCGGGACGCGGTCGTCTTCGCCTGTGCCAATCCGCTGCCGGAGATCTGGCCGTGGGACGCCCGCGAGGCCGGGGCCCGCGTCGTCGGCACTGGCCGGGGCGACTTCCCCAACCAGGTCAACAACTCGCTCGTCTTCCCGGCGGTCTTCCGCGGCACGCTCGACGTGCGGGCCCGGACGATCTCCGACGGGATGGCCCTCGCCGCCGCGGCCGAGCTGGCCCGCTGCGCCGAGGAGCGCGGCATCAGCGAGACGGACGTCGTGCCGCGCATGTCCGAGTGGGAAGTCGTCCCGCGCGTCGCGGCCGCGGTCGGCCTGAAGGCCCAGGAGCAGGGCCTGGCCCGGCTCACCCGGACCGGCGAGGAGCTGCGCCAGCAGGCCGGCGCCCTCATCCGCCGCGCCCGCGAGGCGACGCGCCTGCTGATGGAGTCCGGCGTCATCGAACCGGAAGGGGGGGCAAAGTGACGCACCCGATGCCGATACCCGGCCGCGGCCGGGAGCTGCTCCGGCAGATGCTCCTCATCCGCCGGTTCGAGGAGAAGGCGGCCGAAATGTACACCCAGGGACGGATCGAGGGCTTCCTCCACCTCGCCATCGGCGAGGAAGCCATCGCCGTCGGGCTCATGGAGGCGCTCACCCCGGAGGACAACGTCGTCTCGACCTACCGCGAGCACGGCCACGCCCTGGCCCGGGGGATGAGCCCCGGCGTGGCGATGGCCGAGCTGTACGGCAAGGCGGCCGGCTGCAGCCGCGGGCGCGGCGGGTCGATGCACCTGTTCGACGCCGCGCGGCGCTTCTTCGGCGGCCACGCCATCGTCGGCAGCCACCTGCCGACCGCCGTCGGCCTGGCCCTGGCGGCGAAGCAGCTCGGCGAGCCGCGCGTCACGGCGTGCATCTTCGGCGACGGGGCCGTCGCCGAGGGGGAGTTCCACGAGGCGCTCAACCTCGCCTCGCTCTGGCGGCTGCCGGTCCTGTTCGTCTGCGAGAACAACCTCTACGCGATGGGCACCCACCTGAGCCGGCACCAGGCCGAGCCGGACATCGCCGCCAAGGCCGTCGCCTACCGCATGGAAGCCGCCGTCGTCGACGGCATGGACGTCCTCGCCGTCGAGACGGCGGCCCGCCGGGCGGTCGAGGCGATCCGCGCCGGGGCGGGGCCGGTCCTGCTCGAGGCCCGGACGTACCGCTTCCGGGCCCACTCGATGTACGACGCCGAGCTGTACCGCCCGAAGCAGGAGGTCGAGGAGTGGAAGCAGCGCGACCCGATCGCGCTGTTCACCGCCCGCCTGCGCGAGGACGGCCAGCTCACCGCCGACGGGCTGGCGGAGGTCGAGGCGGCCGTCAACGCCGAGGTCGCGGCGGCGGTCGCCTTCGCCGAGTCGGCCCCGTGGGAGCCGGTCGAGGACCTGCTCAAGGACGTCCACACCCCGGTGACGCCATGAAGACGACGTATCGCGAGGCGGTGCGCGCCGGGCTGCGGGACGCCCTCCAGGGCGACCCGCGCGTGGTGCTGATGGGCGAGGACGTCGGCCGGTACGGCGGCGCGTTCGCCTGCAGCCGGGGCCTGCTCGACGAGTTCGGCCCGGACCGGGTGCGCGACACGCCGCTGTCCGAGTCCGGCTTCGTCGGGGCGGGCATCGGCGCGGCGCTCGGCGGCCTGCGGCCGATCGTCGAGGTCATGACGGTCAACTTCAGCCTGCTCGCCATCGACCAGATCGTCAACAACGCCGCGCTCCTGCGGCACATGTCCGGCGGCCAGTTCAGCGTGCCGCTGGTGGTGCGCATGGCGACCGGGGCCGGCCGGCGCGTCGCCGCGCAGCACTCGCACAGCCTGGAGGGCTGGTACGCCCACGTCCCCGGCCTGACGGTGCTCGCCCCGGCGACGGTGACCGACGCCCGGTACATGCTCGGGTCCGCCCTGCGCGAGCCGGACCCGGTCCTTATCTTCGAGCACATGATGCTCTACCCGGTCGAGGATGAGCTGGAGCCGGCGACCCAGCCGTTCGACATCCGGAGGGCGGTCGTCCGCCGGGCCGGCAAGGACGTGACGCTCGTCACCCACGGCGGCTCGCTCCGCAAGGCCCTCGACGCGGCGACGCGCCTCGCCGGCGACGGCATCGACGCCGAGGTGATCGACCTGCGCTCGCTCCGGCCGCTCGACATGGCGACCGTCCTGGCGTCGGTGGCGAAGACGCACCGGGCGGTCGTCATCGACGAGGGCTGGCGGACGTGCGGCCTGGCGGCGGAGGTCGCCGCCCGGATCGCCGAGGACGGGTTCTACGACCTGGACGCCCCGGTCGCCCGGGTGTGCAGCGCCGAGGTGCCGGTGCCGTACGCCCGCCACCTGGAAGACGCCGCCCTGCCGCGCGTCGAGACGATCGTGGCAACGGCGCGGGAGGTGCTCGGCCATGGCTGATTTCCTCATGCCGAAGTTCGGCGGCGACATGGCCGCCGGCACGCTCGTCGCCTGGCGCAAGCGGCCCGGCGACGCCCTGAAGCGCGGCGACATCCTCGCCGAGGTCGAGACCGACAAGGGGACGATCGACGTCGAGGTCTTCACCGCCGGGGTGCTTGAGGAGCAGTTGGCGAAGCCGGGCGACCGCGTCGCGGTCGGCGCGCCGATGGCCCGCATCCGCGAGGCCGGAGAACCGGTCGCGGCCACGACGACGCCGGCTCCCGTGCCCATGCCGCAGCCGCAGCTGACGCCGGCGGCTCCGGTGGTGCCGGCCCCGGCCGTCCCCGCGGCGGAGGCGCTCGAGCGCCTGCGCGTCTCGCCATCGGCTCGGCAGCGGGCGCGCGAGTTGGGCGTCGATCTGACCCGCGTGCAGGGCACCGGGCGCGGCGGCGCGATCACGCGCGAGGACATCGAGCGAGCCGCGGCAACGCCCCCACCCGCGCCGGCCGATCGCGCGGCGCGGATGCGGGCGAGCATCGCCGCGGCGATGAGCAAGTCGAAGCGCGAGATCCCGCACTACTACCTGGCGACGACGATCGACCTGCACACCGCGACGGCCTGGCTGGCGGAGCGGAACCAGACGCGGCCGGTCGAGGACCGCCTCCTCGTCGGCGTCCTGTTCGTCAAGGCGGTCGCCCTCGCCCTGAAGCGCGTCCCGGAGCTGAACGCCCTGTGGGCCGAGGGGAAAGCCGTGCCGAGCGCGGACGTCCACGTCGGCGTGGCGGTCGCCCTGCGCGGCGGCGGCCTGATCGCGCCGGCCCTGCGGCACGCCGATCAGCGCGGCCTCGACGAGCTGATGCGCGACTTCCGCGACCTTGTCCAGCGCACCCGTACCGGCGGCCTGCGGGCCTCGGAGCTGACCGACCCGACCGTCACCGTCACCAGCCTCGGCGACCAGGGCGTCGAGGTGGTGTACGGCATCGTCAACCCGCCGCAGACGGCGATCGTCGGCTTCGGCAAGGTCGTCGAACGGCCGTGGGTCGTCGATGGCCAGGTCGTCGCGCGGCCGGTCGTGACGGCGACCCTGTCGGCCGACCACCGCGTCACGGACGGCCACCGGGGCGGCGTCTTCCTGGCGGCCGTCGATCGCCTGTTACAGGAGCCGGACAAGCTATGACCCGCGACGAGATCCAGGCCGCCGTCCTCCGCCTGCTCGGGGCGATCGCCCCGGAAGCGGATCTGTCCCGCCTCGACCCGCGGGCGAACCTGCGCGAGGAGCTGGACATCGACTCGATGGACTTCCTCAACCTCATGGTCGCCGTCCGCAAGCAGCTCGGCGTCGAGGTGTCGGAGAAGGACTACGCCCAGGTCGCCACCCTGGCCGGCTGCGTCGAGTACGTCGCCGCCCGGCTGCCGGTCGGCTGACGAACCCGTCCCGCAACCGAGGTGCCGCCATGGCCGCTCCGCGCTTCATCCGCTGGTTCCGCGACATCGACGCCGACCAGGTCGGCCTCGTCGGCGGCAAGAACGCCTCGCTCGGCGAGATGTACCGCGAGCTGACGCCGCGCGGCGTCCGCGTCCCGAACGGCTTCGCGATCACCGCCGAGGCGTACCGCCACGTCCTCCGCGTCGGCGGCCTCGGCGACCGCATCCGCGACCTCCTCGCCGGCCTGGATACGGCCGACCTCGCCGGCCTGGCCGACCGCGGCCGGCGCATCCGCGAAGCGGTCCTCGCCACGCCGCTGCCGGACGACCTCCAGCAAGAGATCCGCGAGGCGTACGCCGAACTCTGCCGCGAGTACGGCCCGGAGACGGACACCGCCGTCCGGTCGAGCGCCACGGCCGAGGACCTGCCGACGGCGAGCTTCGCCGGCCAGCAGGAGTCGTACCTCAACGTCCGCGGCGACCGGGCCGTCCTCGACGCGTGCCGGCACTGCCTCGCGTCGCTCTTCACCGACCGGGCCATCTCCTACCGCGTCGATCGCGGCTTCGACCACCTCGCCGTCGCCCTGTCGATCGGCGTGCAGAAGATGGTCCGCTCCGACCTCGGCGCGGCCGGCGTCTTGTTCACGCTCGACACGGAGAGCGGCTTCCCGGACGTCGTCCTCATCAACAGCTCGTACGGGCTGGGCGAGAGCGTCGTCAAGGGGCGGGTCGATCCGGATGAGTTCCTCGTCTTCAAGCCGACCCTGAAGACGGGCCACCGGCCGATCCTCAAGCGGACGGTCGGTGCCAAGCAGGAGAAGCTGATCTACGCCCAGCGGCTCGGCCGTTCGACCCAGGTCGTGCCGGTGCCGATCGACGAACGCGGCCGGCTGAGCCTGACCGACGACGAGGTGCTGGCCCTGGCCCGGTGGGGCTGCCTGATCGAGGACCACTACTCGGCCCGGGCCGGCCGGCCCGTCCCGATGGACGTCGAGTGGGCCCGCGACGGCAAGACGGGCGAGCTGTTCATCCTCCAGGCCCGGCCGGAGACGGTCCACTCCCGGGCGGAGAAGACGACGACGCTGGAGGTCTACCGCCTGGAGAAGAAGGGCACCGTCCTGCTCGAAGGCCGCAGCATCGGCGAGAAGATCGGCTCCGGCCCGGTGCGCGTCGTCCGCGACGTGGACGACCTGAAGGATTTCCGGCCGGGCGAGGTCCTCGTCGCCGACATGACCGACCCGGACTGGGAGCCGACGATGAAGATGGCGGCGGCGATCGTCACCAACCGCGGCGGCCGGACGTGCCACGCGGCGATCGTGTCGCGCGAGGTCGGCGTGCCGTGCGTCGTCGGCACCGAGCGGGCGACGACGGCCCTGACGACGGGCACCCCGGTCACCGTGTCGTGCGCCCAGGGCGAGGTCGGCCGGGTCTACGACGGGGCGCTGCCGTTCCGGCGCGAGACGCTCGACGTGGGGAACCTGCCCCGGCCGCGGACGAAGGTGATGATGAACGTCGGCGACCCGGACCAGGCCTTCACGCTGGCGGCCCTGCCGAACGACGGCGTCGGGCTGGCCCGGATCGAGTTCATCATCTCCAGCGCCATCCAGGTCCACCCGCTCGCCCTGACGCGCTTCGACGCGCTGCCGGCCGGGCGGGACCGCGACGCGATCGCCCGGCTGACGCGCAACCACGCCGACAAGGCCGGGTACTTCGTCGAGCGCCTGGCCGAGGGCGTCGGCCGGCTGGCGGCGGCGTTCTATCCCAAGGACGTCATCGTCCGCCTGTCGGACTTCAAGACGAACGAGTACGCCGGGCTGCTCGGCGGTGCGGCGTTCGAGCCGAAGGAAGAAAACCCGATGATCGGCTTCCGCGGCGCGTCGCGCTACTACGACGCGCGCTACAAGGAGGGGTTCCTGCTCGAGTGCCGGGCGATGAAGCGCGTCCGCGACGAGATGGGCCTGACGAACGTCAAGCTCATGGTGCCGTTCTGCCGCACGGTGGACGAGGGGCGGCGCGTCCTGGACGTGATGGCCGAGGGCGGGCTGCGCCGCGGCGAGAACGGCCTGGAGGTCTACGTCATGTGCGAGATCCCGGCGAACGTCGTCCTGACGGAGGACTTCGCCGCGATCTTCGACGGGTTCTCGATCGGGTCGAACGACCTGACGCAGCTGACGCTCGGCCTGGACCGCGACTCGGCGATCGTCGCCCACCTGTTCGACGAGCGGAACCCGGCCGTGATGCGCCTCGTCGAGGACGTCGTCCGCCGCGGCCGGGCCTGCGGGCGGAAGGTCGGCATCTGCGGCCAGGCCCCGAGCGACTACCCGGAGTTCGCACGCTTCCTGGTCCGTTGCGGCATCGACAGCATTTCGCTCAACCCGGACACGGTCCTCAAGACGACGCGCGACATCCTGGCGACGGAACGCGACCAGCCCGCCGCCGGGTGACGAGGCGTCAACAAATGCGCGGCAGCGGGGCCCCGGCCGGCTCGTCGAGCACCCGGGGCACGCCGAGCGGGCCGCGGACCAGCACCCCGGCCGGCCCTTCACCGACCGTCCCGATCCGGGCGGCGTCGCGCCCCAGGGGATGGCGACGGAGGCAGGCCAGGGCCGCGTCGGCACCGGCCGGGCTGACAAAGACGACCACCTTGCCCTCGTTCGCCACGAAGAGCGGGTCGAGGCCGAGGATCTCGCACGCGCCGCGCCCGGCCTCGCTCAGCGGCAGCGCCGCCTCGTCGATGGCGATCGACAGGCCGGTCGCCTCGGCCACCTCGTGCAGGACCGCCGCCACGCCGCCCCGCGTCGGGTCGCGCAGGAACCGCACGTCGAGGCCGGCGTCGAACAGTGACGCCACCAGGCCGGTCAGCGGGGCGCTGTCGCTCCGTAACTCGTCGCCGAGGCCGAGCCCCTCGCGCGCCGACAGGACGGCGAGGCCGTGGTCGCCGAGGGTGCCGCTGACGAGGACGCGGTCGCCGGGCCGGATGCGGTGGCAGCCCAGATCGACGCCCGGCCGCAGCTGGCCGAGGCCGGTCGTGCAGACGAACAGGCCGTCGGCCGCGCCGCGCGGGACGACCTTCGTGTCGCCGGCCACGACCGGAACGCCGCACGCCTCGGCCGCCGCGCCGAGGCTCCGCACCAGGGCCCGGAGCGTCTCCAGCGGGAGGCCCTCCTCGACGATCAGGCCCAGGGTCAGGTAGAGCGGCTCGGCCCCGCTGACGGCCAGGTCGTTGACCGTGCCGTGGACGGCGAGGGAGCCGATGTCGCCGCCCGGGAAGAAGAGCGGGCTGACGACGTAGCAGTCCGTCGTCGTCACCACCGGCCCGTCGAACGGTGGCAGCAGGGCCGCGTCGCCGAGGGGGCGGAGGTGGGCGTTGTCGAGGGCGGCGAGCAGCACGTCACGGATCAGTCGCCGCATGAGCCGGCCGCCCTCGCCGTGGGCGAGCAAGACCCGGTCGCTGGCCGGGTGCGGCAGGGGACAGTCCAACGTCATCGGCCGCCCCTCCGGTAGCGCCAGTAGGCGGCGCACGCCCCCTCGGACGAGACCATCGGCGCGCCGAGCGGGTGCTCCGGGGTACAGGCTGTCCCGAAGGCGGCGCACTCGTCGGGGCGCAGCAGGCCGAGGAGCACTTCGCCGGCGCGGCACTCGGCCGATTCGGCTGTGAGGATCGCCTCGACGGCGAACCGTTTCTCGGCGTCGAAGGCGGCGTAGGTCGGCCGCAGCCGCAGGCCGCTCCGCGGCAGGATACCCAGGCCACGCCACGGCCGGTCACACACCTCGTAGACCTCGGCGACCACGTCCTGGGCGGCCCGGTTGCCGTCGCGCCGCACGGCGCGGGCGTACTGGTTTTCGACCGCGTGCCGGCCGGCCTCGAGCTGGGCGACGGCGAGGGCGATCCCTTCGAGCAGATCGACCGGCTCGAACCCAGTGACGACGATCGGCACCCGGTGGCGCTCGGCGAGGGCGACGTAGTCCTCGTAGCCCGTTACCGCGCAGACGTGGCCCGCCGCGAGGAACGCCTGCACCCGGTTGCCAGGCGACGCCAGGATCGCCGCCATCGCCGGCGGCACGAGGACGTGCGCCGCCAGGAGGGAGAAGTTGCCCAGGCCGAGCGCCGCCGCTTGCCGGACGGCGAGCGCCGTCGCCGGGGCGGTCGTCTCGAAGCCGACGGCGAAGAAGACGACTTCCCGGTCTGGGTATTCCCGGGCGAGGGCGACGGCGTCCAGCGGCGAGTAGACGGTGCGCACGTCGCCCCCGGCGGCGCGGACGTGGAGCAGGTCGGTCGCCGAGCCCGGTACGCGGAGCATGTCGCCGAACGAGCAGAACGTCACCCCCGGCCGGGCGGCGATCGCCAGGGCGCGGTCGATGAGCTCCAGCGGCGTCACGCACACCGGACAGCCGGGGCCGTGGACGAGGCGCAGCCCGGCGGGCAGCAGCTGGTCGATGCCGGCACGGAGCAGGGTGTGCGTCTGGCCGCCGCAGACTTCCATGACCGTCCACGGTCGCGTGACGGACCGGTGGATGCGGTCGAGCAGGGCCCGGGCCAGGTGCGGGTCGCGGTACTCGTCGACGTGCTTCACGGCCCGGCCTCCGCGGGGTCGTTCAGGGCGGCCCGCAGGTCGGCGAGGACGCGCTCTGCCTCGGCGGCGTCGAGCCGGGCGATGGCGACCCCGGCGTGGACGATGACGTAGTCGCCCAGGTCGGCGTCGGGTACGCACGCCATGCAGACGCTCCGCCGGACGCCGCCGAACTCGACGACGGCGCTGGCCAGCCCGCCGGCCGCCTCGCCCCATTCGACCACCCGGCCGGGCACCGCCAGGCACATGGTTCACCCCCTCCCGTAAAGGCGCATCGCCACGGCGAGTTGCCCGACGGCCAGCCCGCCGTCGCCGGGCGGCACCAGGCCCGGCGTGTGGACGCGCCGGCCCAGCGACCGCATTCCGTCCGCCGTCCGCTCGCACAGGAGCCGGTTCTGGAAACAGCCGCCGACCAGGACGACGTCGGCCAGCGGCTGGGACGCGGCGACCTCGGCCGCCCATGTCGCCAGGCCGTTGTGGAACCGCGCCGCGACGATGCCGGGCGGCACGTCGCGGGCCAGGTCGCCCAGCAGCGCAGCCAGAAGCGGCCGCCAGTCGCTGCCGGGGAGCGGATACGCCCCGCTCACGGCCGGATCGGCCGCGGCTTCCAGCCACAGGGCCGCCTCGCCCTCGTAGGAGACGCGGCACGCCCCGAGGGCCAGGGCCGCCACGGCGTCGAACAGCCGGCCGACGCTCGACGTCCGGGGCGAGTTGACGCCACGGCGGATCATTGCCGCCAGGACGGAAGCGGCCGGCGCATCGAGGCCGAGGCGAGCGAGGAGGCGGCCCTCGCGCAGGACGCCTTCGCCGAGCAGGCCGTGCAGCAGGCCGAACGCCGTGCGGCCGGGTTCCCGGATCGCCGCCTCGCCGCCCGGCAGTGGGAACGGGGCGAGCGACGCCACGCGCGAAAAGCCGCCCGGCCCGACGCGCAGGGCCTCGCCGCCCCAGATCGTGCCGTCGCCGCCGTGGCCGGTGCCGTCCCAGGTAAAGGCGAGGACTTCGCGGTCGAGCAGGTAATGCTCGGCGCAGGCGGCCGCCGCGTGGGCGTGGTGGTGCTGCACGGCCACGGCCGGGGCCGCGCCGCGCGACCGTGCCCAGCCGGTCGCGAAGTAGTCCGGGTGGGCGTCGTGGGCGATCACCGTCGGCTCGCAGCCGTACAGCCGGGCCAGGTCGTCCGTCGCGGCCAGGAACGCGGCCCGGACGTCCGGATGGTCAAGGTCGCCGAGGTGCTGCGCCAGGACGGCCTGGCTCCCGGTCCACAGGGCGAGCGCCGCCTTCTGGTGGCCGCCCGTCGCCAGGGCCGGCGGCACGCCCGCGCCGAGTTCTTCCAGGGCCGGCAACGGCAGCGGTGCGTAGCCGCGGGCCAGCCGGAGAACGACCGGCCGGCCGGCGATCACCCGGACGACGGAGTCATCGACGGCCCGAACAATGGGCCGGTCGTGGACGAGGAAGACGTCGGCGATACCGGCCAACCGCCGCAGGGCGTCGCGCTCGTCGGTCGCGATCGGCTCGCCGCCGGCGTTGCCGCTCGTCGCGACGACCGGCAGCCGCAGCGCGGCGAGCAGTAGGTGGTGCAGCGGCGTCGTGGGAAGGAACAGGCCGAGCGTGCCGACGCGCGGCGCGACTTCGTCCGCGACGGCCAGGGCGACGCGGGCGCGGTCCACGAGGACGATCGGGTTGGCGGCCGATTCGAGCAGCTCCCGTTCGAGCGGGTCGATCCCGTCGGGGTACGTGGCAACCATAACGGCGAGCGGCTTGGTCGGCCGGCGCTTGCGCTGCCGCAGCCGCGCGACGGCCTCGGGGTCGTCGGCTCGGACGAGCAACTGGAAGCCCCCCAGGCCCTTGAGGGCGACGATCCGGCCGTCGCGCAACAACGCGGCCGCCGCGTCGATGGCGCTGTCGGGGCCAGCGGTCGTCCGGCCGTCGCGGTCCCACAAGCGGGCATGTGGCCCACAGGCCGGGCAGGCATTCGGCTGAGCGTGGAAGCGGCGGTCCTCCGGCGTGCCGTACTCGGCCTGGCACGCCGGGCACTGGGCGAAGCCCCGCATCGTCGTCGAAGGCCGGTCGTAAGGCATCGCCTCCAGCAGGGAGTAGCGCGGGCCGCAGGCGGTGCAGTTCGTGAACGGGTAGCCCCGCCGCCGGTCGCCGGGCGCGAACACCTCGCGGACGCAAGCCAGGCACGTCGCCAGGTCGCGCGGCACCCGGACCCGCGTCGCCGCCGGCGGGTCGCTCGCCTCGATGACGAATCCGTCCCGCCCCGTCTCCGTCATCGGCACCGCGTCGAGGGAATCGATCGCCGCCGCCGGCGGCACCTCGGCCCGCAGCCGCTCCTGGAATCGGGCCAGGTCGGCGACGTCGCCCTCCGCCTCGACGACGACCCCGCCGGACGCATTCCGGACGCCGCCGACGAGCCGGCACTGCGTCGCCAGGCGGTAGACGAACGGCCGGAAGCCGACGCCTTGCACCTGGCCCCGGATCGTCAGCCGAACGGCGGAACGGCTCATGGCGACGCCTCGACGTCGATGCTCTCCAGGGTCAGTTCGTGCAGCTCGTCGGTCGTCTCGATGTCCAGGCGGGCCCCCTCGGCGCAGGTACCGACCGCCGCCTCGACGAAGTGCTCGCGGAGGTGGTCCGGCTCGATGTGGGCCAGCGGCCCGAGCTTGAGCCGGACGACGGTCGCCCGGCCGCCGCCATTGGCGCGGACGAGTTGCTCGATCTGGGCCATCAGGCCGCGTAGCAGCGACATCTCATGCACGGTCGTCGCCCTCGTCCAGGATCGCGGCCAACTCCTCCCGCACGGCCCGCGCCACCGCCGGCACGGCCGCCGCCACCGCCGGGGTGAGGTCGGCCCCCGGTTCGAAGCACGCCCCCTCGACGCCCCAGACGACGACCCGCCCCGGCAGCAGGCCGAGCGTCGCCGCCAGGGCCAACGCCTCGCCGGGCCGCATGTCGTGGGTCGAGCCGGGCCGGAGCGTTTCGAGCCGGGCGTCCGGCCAGGTGAACCGCCGCACCGCCCCGGGGGTGCCGGCCGGGGCCACGGCGTCGATCAGCAGGAGCGAGCCGCGACCGTCGAGGACTTCGAGCAGCCGCTGTCCGCCCTCGACGGCGTGCAGCTCGGCGTCCGCGCCGCAGCCGGCTTCCAGGGCTTCCTTGATCACGTCCCACGCGACGGCGTCGTCGCCGTTGGGGCTGCCGACGCCGACGATCCGCACCGGGCGCAGACCGTTCATCGCCCCTCCACGGACAGCTTGAGAAAGTGCGTCGCGCAGCTGATGCACGGGTCGTAGTTGCGGATGACCTTCTCCGCCAGCAGGGCGGCGTCGCCGTCGGCGAGCGCCACCATCTGGGGCGCGACGCGGAGCAGGTCGCGCTCCATCTGGAGCTGGTTCTGGCTCGTCGGCGGCACGATCGTCGCGGTCACGACCCGGCCGGCGTCGTCCGTCTCGTAGCGGTGGTAGAGCAGGCCGCGCGGGGCCTCGGTGACCGCGTGACCGACCCCCGCGCGCGGCGGCACTTCGACAGCGGGGGCCGCCGGCGGCTCGTACGCATCGATCAGCCGGACCGCCTCGTCGAAGGCGAGGACGACCTCCAGCGAGCGGACCACGATGCCGACGTAGGGGTTGCGGCTCGGGAACGGCAGCCCGGTCGCCCGGGCCGCGTCGGCCACAAGGGGCGGGACGCGGTCCCGGTTCAGGTTCCAGCGCGCCAGCGGCCCGGCGAAGAACGCCCCGTCCCCCGGGCCGCGCCGCCGCGCCTGCAGGGCGTTCGAGTGCTGCACCTGGTACTCCTCGAAGTGGTCCGGGTACTCGTGCTGGGCGACGTCCAGCCCGCGCGACGAGGCGACCCGGCCCTCGTTCATCGGGTACTCGTCCGGGTGGCGCAGGGCGACGAACTCGTAGTCGTGGTCGAAGTCCGGGAACGGCAGCGTCGCCGCCCAGCGGACCGTCTCGACCGCGGCGTCGCGGGCCCACCTCAGCTCGTCGAGCAGGGCGCCCAGCTCGTCGCGGCGCGGGGCGCGGTAGAAGCCGCCGACGCGGACGTTGACCGGGTGGACCTCCCGGCCGCCGACCGCCTTGACGATGGCGTTGCCGGCCTTCTTCATGCGCAGCGCCCGCCGGACGACGTCGGCCAGGGCCGGGCTCGCCTGGGCCATGGCGATCGCGCTCTCGTAGCCGAGGAAGTCCGGGGCGTGCAGCATGTGGACGTGCAGGACGTGGCTCTCGATCCACTCGCCGCAGTAGAGCAGCCGGCGCAGGGCGCGCAGGTCCGGCGGCAGGACGACGCCGCTGATGGCCTCGATGGCGTGGACGCTCGACATCTGGTACGCGACCGGGCAGATGCCGCAGATGCGGGCGGTGATGTCCGGCACCTCGGCCGCCGCCCGGCCGCGCAGGAACGCCTCGTAGAACCGGGGCGGCTCGTAGATGCGCAGCTCGACGGCCTCGACCCGGCCGTCGCGCAGCCGGACGGTCAGCGCCCCCTCGCCCTCGACCCGCGCGAGGGCTTGCACGGTGATCGTCCGGGTGGTTCCTGGTGCGGGTGTATCCACGACGTCCTCACGATGGGGGCACGACCGGCAGGCTGCGCCGCCACTCGGGTGCCCAGGTGTTGAAGGTGGCCAGCAGCCGGTCGGCGGCCTCCGCCGGGACGCCGAGCTGGTCGAACCGCCGACCCAGCGACGCGACGTTCGACCCGTGCGACGGGCCGAAACAGCCGTAGCAGCCGCGCGCGTAGCCGGGGCAGAGCGCCCCACAGCCGGCCTGCGTGATCGGCCCCAGGCACGGCGTCCCGCGCGCGACCAGGACGCACACCGTGCCGTTCAGCTTGCACTCGACGCAGACCGCCTGGTTGGGGATGTTCGGCCGCCGGCCCGCGACGAACGCCGCGATCACTTCGAGCAGCTGGCGCTTGTCGATCGGGCAGCCGCGCAGCTCGTAGTCGACGGCGACGTGGTCGGAGATCGGCGTCGAGGTCGCCAGGGTCTGGACGTACTCCGGCCGGGCGTAGACGGCGCGCGAGTATTCCTCCACGTCGGCGTAGTTGCGCAGGGCCTGGATGCCGCCGGAGGTGGCGCACGCCCCGATGGTGACGACGTGCCGCGACCGGCGGCGGACGTCGCGGATCTGCTCGAGCTGCTCCGGCGAGCTGACCGACCCCTCGACCAGGGCCAGGTCGAACTCGCCGTCGAGCGGCCGGCGCGTCGCCTCCAGGAAGTAGGCGATCTCGACCGCGTCGGCGACGGCGAGCAGTTCGTCCTCGCAGTCGAGCAGGCTGAGCTGGCAGCCGTCGCACGAGGCGAACTTGAACACGCCGAGCCGCGGCTTGGCGGACGTCGCCATGTCACGCCTCCCGGATGGAGAAGAAATGCCGGATGCGGTCGTAGCGGAAGACCGGGCCGTCCATGCAGACGAACGCCGGCCCGAACTGGCAGTGGCCGCAGAAGCCGACCGCGCAGTGCATGTTGCGTTCGAGCGTGAAGTAGACCCGGTCGTCCGGCACGCCGCGCTTCTCGAACTCGCGCTGCACGAAGCGCATCATCACCTCCGGACCGCACACCAGCCCGAACGTCGCGTCGGGGGCGAGGTCGAGCCGCGAGAACAGGGCCGTCACCAGGCCGACCGGGCCGCGCCAGGTCGGGTCGCCCCGATCGACCGTCGCCAGGACGTCCAGCCCCCGGCGACGCCAGTCGTCGAACTCGTCGCCGTAGAGCACGTCGCCGGGGCAGCGCGCCCCGTAGAGCAGGGCGAGCCGACCGTAGCGGTCGCGGTGTCGGAGCAGGTGGTAGACCGCCGGCCGGAGCGGGGCGAGGCCGATCCCACCGGCGACTACCACGACGTCCTTCCCGGCGGCCTCGTCGAGGGGCCAGGCGCTGCCGTACGGCCCGCGCAGGCCGACGGCGTCGCCGGGCCGGAGGCGCTGCAACGCCCGCGTCACCGAGCCGACCGCCCGGACGGTGTGGACGATCGCCGGGTCGTCCACGTCGCCGCTGACGGAGATGGCCGCCTCGCCGACGCCGAAGGCGTAGAGCATGTTGAACTGTCCCGGGCGGACGTCCCGGTTCGGGCTGGGCGGATCGAGCGTCAGGGTAAACGTGTCCGCCGTGTCGCGGCGGACGGCCCGGACGCGCGCCACCGCCGGCACCTGCGGCGCGGGGGCGGGGTTCGCTTCGGCCTTCATCCGTCCGCCCTTCTTCTACTGGTAGATGTCCAGGCCGCGCAGCCGGGCCGACGCGACCCGGGCGGCGGCGACGGCGAGCAGTTGCTTGACGAGGTGGTACCCCAGGTCGCGGTCCCGCTCGCACTCGCCGCGGAGCCAGGCCGCGTTGAAGGCGAGCCCCTCGACGGCGTCCTCGGCCCGGGCGTCGAACTGCCAGCGGTACGGCGGCAACAGCCACGACCAGCCGACGACCTCGCCGGCCCCGACGGTCTGGATCGGGACCGCGCCGCGCTCGCCGAGGTGGGTGCCGAGGGCGACGTGGCCGGACCGGATCAGGTAGAACGCCCCGGCGACCTCGCCCTCCCGGGCGAGCATCTCGCCGGCCGCGTGCCGGAACGGCTTGCACCCGGCCGCCAGCAGCTCGCGGTGCGGCTCGGCCAGCCCCTGCGCGAACGGGTGGCCGGCCAGCGCCGCCAGGATCTCCGTGTCGGTCACGGGTTGTCCTCCCCCCCGCCCCGGATCGCGGCGAGTTCCTCGGTGACGTCGATGCCGACCGGGCACCAGGCGATGCACCGGCCGCAGCCGACGCAGCCGGACGTGCTGAACTGGTCGAGCCACGACGCGAACTTGTGCGTCAGCCACTGGCGGTACCGGCCGCGCACCGAGGCGCGGAAGTTGCCGCCGTGGACCCGGCCGAAGTCCGGCGTGAAGCAGCTGTCCCAGCGCCGCGTCCGCGCCGCCGTCTCCAGGGCGACGTCGGCCGTGTCCTCGACCGCCGAGCAGAAGCACGTCGGGCAGACGAGCGTGCAGTTGGTGCACGCCAGGCAGCGCCGGGCGACGTCGTCCCAGCGCGGGTGGTCCTGGTTGGCGTGCAGCAGGTCGCGGATCCCGGCCGTCTCGACGTGGCGGCCGTGCGCCATCCTGGCGGCCGCGGCGTCCACCCGCCGCCGGGCGTCGGCCTGGCGGTCCTCGCCGGCCGGCGACAGGTCGAGCCGGTCGAGGACGTCCTGCCCCGCCGGGCTGGTCGCGCGGACGACGAAGGCGTCGTCCAGTTCGGTCAGGACCAGGTCGCACGCGGGACGGGCCGGCGGCGCGTCGGCCGCCATCGGGAGCGGCACCCGGTTGCACGGCGTCTCGGCCGGCTGCTCGGCCGGGGGCGGGAGCCGCCCCGGGTCGATCCCCGGCCCGGTGCCCATCGACGCGCAGAAGCACGTGTCGGCCGGGTGCTCGCACTCGACGCCGATCAGGAAGAGACGCGACCGGGCGGCGGCGTAGTGCGGGTCGGTGAACCGCCCGGCCCGGTCGAGGAAGACGCGGTCCTGGACGGCGATCGCGTGCAGCTCGCAGGCCCGCACCCCGAGGAAGGCCCGCCGCGGCGGCGGCGCTACGTCCGCCTGGACCGCGAAGCCGTCCGCCGTCCGGCGGGCCTGCCACAGGGTCAGCCGTGGCGGGAAGAGGTACTTCTTCCACGAGTGTGGCCCGACGGCGTAGCCGAAGTAGGCGTCGTCGCCGCGGCGTTCGAGCCGGTACGTCCCCGGCCCCTGGCGGTCGGTCCAGCCGACGGGCAACCCGGCCGCCGAGCCGATCGGGCCGTAGGTGATGGCGTCCTGCTCGACGCGCGGGCCGACGACCTCGAACCCGTCCGCGACCAGGAGCCGCAGCAGGTCGTCGAGGCGGCCCTTCGGGAGCAGACGCGGCGCGGTCATGGCGATCCCCCTCCCCCGGCGTGGGCGGTCGTCCGGCATTCTACCCTCCCCGGTGGCGTTCGCAACGCTTCTCCGTCAGACGGCCGCGGCCGCCTCCACGCCGCCGGCGAAGCGGATCCGGAGCAGGTCGTCGAGCGTCGGATGGCCGATCTCCTGCACGTCGTAGCGCGCCCGGCGCACCGGCTTGTTCAGCCGCAGGAACCGGCCCGGGTCGATCGGGGTGCCGACGAGGACCAGGTCGGCCTCGGCGGCGTTGAGGGTCTGTTCGAGGTCGTGCAACATCGCCGGCCCGTAGCCGAGGGCCGGCAGCACCGGGCCGATGTGCGGATAGGCCGCGTAGGCCGCGTGGATGGTGCCGACAGCGTAGGGACGCGGATCGACGATCTTGCACCCGTACCGTCGCGCCGCCAGCCAGCCGGCCCCGTGGGCCATGCCGCCGTGCGTCAGCGTCGGGCCGTCTTCGACGACGATGACGCGCCGGTCGCGCAGATCGGCCGGGTCATCGACCCGGATCGGGGACGCCGCCTCGATCACCACGGCGCGCGGGTTGAGGGCGTGGACGTTGTGGTGGATGGCGAGGACGTTCTCCGGCGGGGCGGTGTCCACCTTGTTGATCAGGACGACGTCCGCCGCGCGGGCGTTCGCCTCGCCGGGGTGGTACGCCAGCTCGTGGCCCGGCCGGTGGGCGTCGGCGACGACGACGTGCAGGTCGGGGACGAAGAACGGCAGGTCGTTGTTCCCGCCGTCCCACAAGAGGATATCCGCCTCGGCCTCGGCCCGGCGCAGGATCGGCTCGTAATCCACCCCGGCGTAGACGATGCCGCCGTCCTCGAGGAGCGGCTCGTACTCCTCGCGCTCCTCGACGGTGCATTCGTGGCGGTCGAGGTCGTCGAGGGTGGCGAACCGCTGGACGGCCTGCTTCGCCAGGTCGCCGTACGGCATCGGGTGGCGGACGGCGACGACGCGGAAGCCGAGCCGGCGCAGGATGCGCCCGACGCGCCGGGTCGTCGGGCTCTTGCCGGCCCCGGTCCGCACGGCGCAGACGGAGACGACCGGGCGGGTCGAGCGGAGCTGCGTGCGGTGGGGGCCGAGTAGTTCGAAGTCCGCCCCGGCGGCGAGGACCATCGACGCCCGGTGCATGACGGCGGCGTGGCTGACGTCGCTGTAGGCGAAGACGACCCGGGTGACGGCCAGGTCGCGGATCAGCCGGACGAGTTCGCTTTCGGGGTGGATCGGGATCCCGTCCGGGTAGCGCGGCCCCGCGAGCGACGGCGGGTAGGTCCGGCCTTCGATGTCGGGGATCTGGGCGGCCGTGAACGCCACCACGTCGCAGTCGGTCCGCGACCGGAACGCGACGTTGAAGTTGTGGAAGTCGCGCCCGGCGGCCCCCATGATCAGCACGCGGTCGTCCGGCATGGCCTTCCTCCGGGTATTCGTCGGCGATGGCCTCGCCGGGGAGCAAGGGGCAGGGCCCGGGATGGCTTCTCGCAAAGGTCGTACCGTGCCGCCGGCGCTCGATACGCCGGGGGAGACGCCGGCTCCGCCTTGTCCGGGGTGGCCGCGCCTGTGTCGGGTCCGCTCGTCGCGTGGGCGGTTTCGAACCAGCGCGGGAAGGCCCCCTCGTGGCGACCCGCCGAAACGGGTCGTTTCGAAGCAGAAATACCTCCCGGCACGGCGGTTGCGATAGAGGAGGTGACGGGTCGCCCCAGCCCGCGGTGCACACGCCAACAACGGGAGGTAGCCATGTCCCATTCCAGGCAGCCCGAAGTCACCCTGGTCTTGATGCCGAGGACCGCCCGGGATCTGATGTCGCCCAACCCGGTGTCGATCAACCGGTCCGCCGCGGTCGGCGAGGCGACCGCTCTGCTGGCCGGCCGCGGCTTCGGGGCCGTCCCGGTCATCGACGACGCGGGCCGGCCGGTCGGCGTCGTCAGCCGGACGGACCTGCTCCTGCACGACCGGGAACACCTCACCCATCAGACGGTCGCAGAGAGGGCCCCGGGGGAGGGCCGCACGGTCGAGGAGGCGGACCCGACGCCGGTCGCGGACGTTATGACGCCGGTGGTCCTCAGCCTGCCGGAGGAGTTGAGCGCCGACGAGGTCGTGGAGCGGCTGCTGCGCTGGCACGTCCACCAGGTGTACGTCGTGGACGCCGGCGGCGTCCTGGTCGGCGTCATCACCCCGCTGGACGTCCTGCGTCGGCTGACGCCGTCCGGCGGGATCACCTGAACCGCGCCGGCCCCGACGCCGGACCAACCGGGACGCCGGGGCACGCCCGGAAACGGAAAGGCCCGTGGGACAGACACGTCTGTCCCACGGGCCAGCGCGGAAGCGGAGAGGCAGGGATTCGAACCCTGGGTGACGTTGCCGCCACATCGGTTTTCGAGACCGACCCAATCGGCCACTCTGGCACCTCTCCGGGGTCGCCCTTCAGAAATCTAGCGGACGTCGCCGCTCCCAGCAAGGGCAAGGTGCCGCCGGCGTTTCGAGCGGTCGGCGACCGGCCCGGGCCGTACACCATCCGTACCACGCCCGCGGAGGCCCGCCGATGGAGCTGCACCAGCTGCGTTACTTCGTCGCCGTCGCGGAGGAGGGCTCGTTCACCCGGGCGGCCGAGCGATGTTCCGTCAGCCAGCCGGCCTTGAGCCAGCAGATCGGCAAGCTCGAAGGCGAACTCGGCCGGCCCCTCTTCGACCGGACCGGCCGCAAGGTCGCCCTCACCGAGATCGGCGTCGCCTTCCTCGACGAGGCCCGCGCCGTCCTCGGCGCGCTCGACCACGCCCAGGAGCGCATGCGCCAGCTCCGCACCGACGACGGCGGTGCCGTCGCCCTCGGCGTCATCCCGACCGTCGCGCCGTACCTGTGTCCGCCCCTGCTCGTCGCGTTCGCCCGGGACCACCCGCGCGTCGAGGTCGTCCTGCACGAGGACTTCACCGAGCGCGTCCTGCCGGCCTGCCTGGCCGGCGATCTCGACCTCGTCGTCTGCGCCCTGCCGGTCGAGGACGCCCGCCTCCACGTCGAGCCGCTGTTCACCGAGGAGTTGCTCCTGGTCGTGCCGACGGCCCACCGCCTGGCGAAGGTCGCCCGGCCGACGGTCGATCAGTTCGCCGGCGAGCCGTTCGTCGTCCTGAACGACCTGCACTGCCTCGGCCAGCAGACGGTCGCGTTCTGCCACCAGCCGGACTTCCACCCGCCGATCCGCTGCCGGACCGCCCAGCTGACGACGGTGCTCCAGCTCGTCGCGCTGGGACACGGCCTGTCGCTCATCCCGGCGATGGCCGTCGCGTCGGCCACCCCGGACGGCTGGGTCGCCCGGCCGCTCGCGCCAGAGCCGCCGCGACGGACGATCTGCCTCGTCTGGCGCAAGGAGCGCTACCAGGGCCGGGCCGTCCGCGCCCTGATCGCCGCCCTGCGCGACGAGGCGGGGCGGCGTTCCGGCTAGCGATTGCCGATCCGCAGCAGCACCTTGCCCTTCCGCGCCGGCTGGTCCGCCAGTTTGACCGCGTCGGCGATCTGCTCCAGCGGGAAGACCGTCCCCGGCTCGGTCGCCAGGACGCCCTTGGCGATGAGCTGGTTCAGCTTGCGGAACAGGAGCAGCATCGTCAGGATGCCCTGGTCGCGGCCCCATTCCGACAGCCAGAACCCCTCGACGCGCTTCTCGCCGACCATGAGGGTGCGCGGGTTGATCGTCAGCGATTCGCCCGACAGCGAGCTGAACAGCAGGAGCCGGCCGTGTCGGCCCAGGCACGCCACCGCGTCGCTGCCGGTCTGGCCCGCCACGGCGTCGATCGCGCACGGGACGCCGTCGCCCTTGGTGATCTCCTTCACGCGCTCGACCATCGACTCGCGGTCGGTGGCGATGACCTCGTCGGCCCCGATCGCCTTCAGCTCGGCGGCCTGCTCCGACCGGCGGACGACGTTGATCGTCTTGAAGCCGTAGTACTGGCCGAGGCGGATGACCATCCGGCCGAGCTGGCTGCCGGCGGCGGTCTGGAGCAGCCAGCCCTTGCGCGGCACCTTGAGGACGTAGCGCGTCATGACGAGGGCGGACGCCGGGTTGACGAAGAAGCTCGCCGCCTGCTCGTCGGAGACGCCGTCGGAGACGGGGACGGCCTGGCGGGCCGGGATGACGACCTTCTCGGCCCAGTTGCCGCTCGCGCCGTTGAGGACGGCGACGCGCCGGCCGCGGACGCGCATGGCGAGGAGGCCGTTGCCCTTCTCGACGACGCCGACGCCCTCCAGGCCGGGCGTGCAGGGCAGCGGCGGCTGTCGGCCGTAGGTGCCGCGGACCATGAACAGGTCGGACGGGTTGATCGGCGACATCAGCATGCGGACGAGGACCTGCCCGCGGCCGAGGGTCGGCTCGGGCACGTCGCGCAGCTGCAGCACCTCGGCCGGTTCGCCCCAGCGGTCGCAGACGACGGCTTTCATGGACCCTCTCCTCGCGTTGACCGGGCACCGGTGAGCCGGCTTGGGCGTCATTGTAGGGAGAAGCCCCAGGGGAAGTGCTGAGCGAAAGGGAGGAGGGTTGGGCACGGTCCGTCGGAGCCGCGCACGCAGCGAGTCTTCGAGCGGAGTAAGCGGGTAGTGGCCTCACGGCAGGACGCAAACCGCTTACTCCGCTCGAAGACTCGCTGCGTGCGCGGCTCCGACGGAATCAAATCCCGTGGCCAGGTTTAGCGCCCCGGTGCGTGACGCTGGGAGAGCCGTGCCAGGGACGCCTGGGCGTCCCGCGTCAACGGGGTGCGCTCGTCGCCCTTGGCGAGATCCTCCAGCACCTTGCGGGCCTCGGGGCCGCCGGCCCGCTCCAGGACGACAACCGCCCGACTCCGCGTCAGCGCCAACGAGACCACTCCCTGCAACAGCCCCCGGGCGCGCTGGCGCACCTCGGCGGAGGTCGTCTCGCGCAGCGCGTCGCGCAGGCCCGCCTCGGCCAGCTCGCCGACGTCGCGCAGGGCCGACTCCGCCTTCTCGCGCGTCTCGAAGGCGTCGTTGTCCAGCTCGCCGATCCAGCGTCGGATCTGCTGCGGGTCGGCGTTCGCGACCGCCCGGAGACGCTGCCCCAGCACGGCGACGGCCGGCTTGCCGAGCTTCGACAGGGTGCCGATCGCCCGGTACGCCACCGCCGGGTCGGCGTCGCCGAGCTGCTTCGCGAGCCGGTCGAGCACGGCCGGCGTCGCCTCCGGCGGCTCCCAGCCGCGCTCGAAGCCGTAGGCGTCCCACAGGATCACGCCGTTGTCCTGGCCGCCGGACGCCAGCAGCGAGCCGTCCGACGAGAACGACCCGGAGTACATCGCGTACAGCCACTCGCGCGGCTCCGGGATCTGGAGCACCGTCTTCCCCGACGCCAGCTCCCAGACGCGCAACTCGCGGGCCGTCGAGAGCAGGTACTTGCCGTCCGGCGAGAAATCGACCGTGTAGGCGCTCGCCGTGCCGTCGAGCTTCTGGACCTCCTCGCCGGTCTGCGCGTCCCACAGGTAGATCGACTGGTCCGTGGCGTAGAACGCCACGGCGACGGTCTTGCCGTCAGGCGAGAAATCGATCGACGAGGCGAACGGCGCGGGCAAGTTACCGGCCCCCGGCGGGACGACCTTGCGGAGCTTCTCCCGCTCCGTCAGCGTCGCGGCGTCCCAGAACTGGACCGTGCCGCCGTCCGAGCCGGTGACGAGCGTCTTGCCGTCCGGCGAGAAGGCGACGACCTGGACGTAGGAACGGGAGCGCCGCCCCGGCCGCGCGTCGCCCCCCGGGGCGGCGTGCAGGAGCTTGCCGGACGCGGCGTCCCAGACGCGGATCGCCCCGCCCCATTCGCCCGAGGCGACCGTCTTGCCGTCGGGCGAGACGGCGACCGAGTAGACCATCGACCGGTCGCCGGTTGGCCGGAGGACGTGCAGCGTCCGGCCGGTGAGCAGGTCCCAGATCCGGACGCTGCCGTCGTAGCTGCCGGTGACGAGCCGCTCGCCGTCCGCCGTGTACGCGGCGGACAGGACGCAGCCCTCGTGGCCGTGCAGCTTCCACGCCTCCGCCCCGCGTTTGACGTCCCAGACCCGGACGGTGTTGTCCTTGCGGTCGCCCCAGGCCAGTGTCGAGCCGTCCGGCGCGAATGGGACCGGGTGGATGTGGCTGCCGTTCCCGGACGAGTCGTTCCCGGTCGTCAGTCGGAAAATCGCCGACGCCGGCAGGGCCGGCTCGGGCTTGGCGGGCTGACCGGCGATTCCGAGGCCCACGGTCAGGAGGGCGAGGACGCCCGTGCGCATGGCGCGGTCTCCCAGGGTTGTTGGCTTCTACCGCGCTCGGGCCGGCAGGACACGGAACTCGACCACCGCCGACTCGAACGCCTTCCCCTTCCACTGAAGCTTATACAACCCCGGCTCGGTGAAGTAACGGCCCATCGCGGACCCGAACCGCAACGCCTGGCCGGCCGGCAGCGACTCGAACTCCTTGCCGCGTGGGCCGTTGCCGATGAGGAACGACCAGTCCTTCAGTTCCTTGCCGTTGACCAGGAACTTCGACGCCATCACCTCCGGATCGACGGCCGCGTCGCCATCGTTGACCAGGGCGAACGCCACCTGGAAGAACGCCGGCGTCGTCACGTCGTCGGCCGACACCGTCGGCGACGTGACGCCGAGGCCGGCCCACAGCTTCGCCTCCTTCTTCGGCTCGTCGGCGACGGCGGCCCCGGTCAGGATCACGGCACAGAGCAGGTGGCGCATCGCACTCCCCTTTCGGATTCCGGGCCCAGGAAAGGCCGCTGTAGGAAAGACGAGCCGCCGCCGGGAATGTAAGCCCGGAAACGCCCCGGTCGCCGCCGCGCCGTAGAACGACCTCACCCAGGGAGGAAGTGGCCATGACCGTCTCGAAGTTCGCGCGAACCGTCGGCCTCGGGCTCACCTGCGTCCTCCTCGCCGGCTGCTACGCCGTCTCCGAGCAGGACGGCGTCAAGACCTACGCCTTCGCCGGCTGGGTGCCGGCGGTCCTCTTCCTCTCCGGCCTCGCGGCCGGTTACGGCGGCGTCCAGGCGTTCCGTTTCTGGAACCGGAGCGTCGGCGTCTGGCTCGTCATCGCCGCGGTGCTGTTCGGCATCCTCGTCCCGGTCATGATCCTCCTCAACAAGGTCACGGTCGACGACCGGCACTTCGTCGTCCAGGACGTCTACCTCTGGTTCCTCGAGCACAACGACGTCGCCTACGACGACGTCCTCGGGGCCCGGCTCGCCGCCGAGCGGACCCGGTCGCGCGGCGGCGAGAACACGAAGTACACCCTGGAACTGACGATGAAGGCCGGCCCGGCGAAGAGCATCGCCGTCAAGAACGCCTTCACGGAGGCCTGGCCGGAGGTCGCCCGTCACCTCCGCGGCCGCGGGTTCGACAACCTGCCCGACCGGCTGCCGGAGTAGCGGCCGGCCGGGGCTCGGCCGGCGGCGAGAATCTGCTGCAAAGCGACGCGCCACCCGCTAGACTGAGGGGGAGGACGCGGCGCGCCCCCGACCCCCACCGCCGCGCCGGGAACCCAGCCGTGAGTCCGCGCATGCCCGCACCGATCCCCTGTCCGAACCCGAGCTGCGGCCAGCCGCTGGCGGTCGAGTCGATCCAGGGCACCGGCAAGGTCGCCTGCCCGCGCTGCGGCACCGTCCTGCAGTTCCGGTCCGGCACCACCCCGGTCGCTCCGCGTGACCCGGTCCCCGTCGCCCGGCCGGTCCGCGCCGCCCCGCCGCCCGTGCCGCCCGTCCTCGACGCGGTCGAGGACGACGACGACGAGCCGGAACACGACCCGGCCCTCGACTTCAACCGCCGCGGTCGGGGCTACGACGACGAGGACGACGACCGCCGCCGCCCCCGTCGCCGTCGGTCCGGTGGCGTGTCGCGCTTCTTCGTCGTCTTCCCGATCGCGATGATCTTCGTCACCGGGTCGGCGTTCCTGATCTACTGGGCGGTGAACTACTACTGGCGCAACCCGGAACTCCTCAACCAGGACGCCTACGTCGAGTTGGAGAACGCCTACTTCCAGAAACCCGTCGACCCGTGGGGCAAGTTCAAGCACGACGGGGAGCGCGCCCGGACGGCGCGCGGCCGGATGGCCGTCAACTACGTCGCCTGCCGCAGCGACCCCAACGACGCCGTCGCCCTGTACCACCGCGACTACAAGAACCGCCAGCCGAGCCCCGGCGAACTGATCGACCTCGCCATCCAGAAGCTGCGCGGCGACCCGAACTCGCCCCACCCCGGCTACTTTACCGGCGTGCAGTGGGAGCGCGTCGAGGGCGACCACACCCTCGCCGGCCAGCCGGCGATCCGGCTCGACTTCGAGGGGATCGACGGCGAACAGGTCGAGTGCGCCGGCGAGGCGTGGCTCCTCGCCGCCAACGGCGTCGGCTACTGGCTCTTCTGCTGGGGGCCGAAGGTGAGCCGCGACGAGCTGCGGCCGGAGTGGGACGAGCTGCGCGGCCGCTTCACCCTCGGCACGAAGCGCGTCGGCTGGAAGCCGACCCTGTACAAGCCGGTCGAGATGGCCGTCCCGGAGACGCCGTACAAGTTCGAGTACCCCGGCGGCGACCTGTGGGAGCTGCGCCAGGAGGTCGGCTGGGACCCGTCGGCGAAGGTCGTCCTGCTTAGCTACGAGCGCGACCTGGCGAACCGGCCGCCGAGCCCGACCCGGCAGCACGCCGCCAAGATGGCCGTCTTCCAGGTGCTGCGGCTGGCCCCGAGCGCGTCCGGCGAGGCGGCCCTGGAGGCGGCGAAGGAGAACCTGCTCCAGCAGCAGAAGCAGGAGAGCCCGGCGGCGAAACTCGAGGTGCTCCGCGACCGGAAGGACCAGCCGGAAGAGGGCACCGCCCGGATCGGCGGCCTGGACGGCTATCTGAGCCGGGTCGAGATCATCCCGGAGGCCGGGTCGCGCAAGCGCTTCTTCCTGCTCTACGCCGTCGCCGACGCGGAGGGGGTGCTCGTGCTGCAGTTCGGCTGCCCGCTCGACCGGCGCGACTACTGGGAGTCGGAGTTCACGGGCATCCTCAACACGCTCCGCCGGGCGCGGGGCGGGTCGTAAGGAACGCCGGCGGTCATCCGCCCGGCGGGACGACTGGAGGGGCAGGGCCGCGCGGCGGCGGCGGCGGCGGGTCGGGGATCGCCTTGACCCGGTCGCGGAGTTCGAGCGCCCGCGGGACGAGGTTCGGCACCGCCTGGGCGGCCGGCTGGAGGTCGATGTGGACGTTCTGGATATCCTGGAACGTGTACGGGATGAAGAGTTCCGTCACGACGTCGACGCCCGGGACCTGGTACCACGGCGTCGCGACCTCGTAGCGCTGCGACTGGGTCTCGCACCCGTCCTTGACGAAGGTGAACTCGTGGACGCCGTAGTACAGGAACGGCAGGTCGCACGGCGTCGTGCCGACCGGCTTGCCGTTGTAATAGACGAGGGCCCCCATCGGGTTGGACGTGATGACGAAGCGCCGCTCGACGCAGCCGACCGACAGGGCGGTCGCGGCGAAGACCAGCAGCCACCAAGGATAGGGACGCATCGCCCGCCACTCCTGGCTCGGGACAGTGTTTCTCCGGGGTGGGGCGGCTCATAACGAACCGGGGCCGGGCCGTCAACGCCGTTCCGTCGGCGGGCCGGTCGGCGGGCCAGGAAGCAGGGGATGGCGTGTGACGCCGTTTGAACCGATCACCGAGCGGGCCGACTTCGCCGTGCTCTCCGACGTGGGCCTGCGGCGGAGCCACAACCAGGACAACCACGCCCACCAGCTCGCCACCGACGACGAGCAGTGGCAGACCTGGGGCCACATCTTCCTCGTCGCCGACGGCATGGGCGCGCACGCCGTCGGCGAGAAGGCGAGCGAGAAGGCGGTCCAGGTCATCCCGCACGTCTACCAGAAGCACGCCGCCTCCGGGGCCCCGATCGCCCTGCGGCGGGCCTTCCTCGAAGCGAACGCCGAGATCCACAACTGCGGCCAGGCGAACCGCGAGTTCGAGGGCATGGGCACCACCGCGACCGCCCTCGTCCTCCGCCCCGAGGGGGCCTGGGTCGGCCACGTCGGCGACAGCCGGGCCTACCGCCTGCGCGACGGCGTCCTCGAACAGCTCACCTTCGACCACAGCCTCGTCTGGGAGTACGCCCGCCGGCACAAGGTCGACCCGGAGACGGTCAAGGACATCCCGTCGAACGTCATCCTGCGCTGCCTCGGCCCGGAGCCGCTCGTCCAGGTCGATGTCGAGGGGCCGTACCCGCTCCAGGCCGGCGACACGTTCCTCCTGTGCAGCGACGGGCTGAGCGGTCCGCTGAGCGACCTGGAGATCGGGGCCGTCCTCGAGGCAATGCCGCCGGACGAGGCGGTCCGGTTCCTGATCGACCTGGCGAACATGCGCGGCGGGCCGGACAACATCACCGCCCTGGTCGTCCGCGTCCCGGACGACACCCCGTCCGGGTCGGGCGTCGTCCCGGCGGTGCGGCGGCCGCCGGGCCTGCCCTGGTGGCTGACGGCGTTCCTGGCGAGCACCGGCCTGGCCGCCCTGGCCGGCCTGTGCGCCTACGCCGGCCTCTGGCCGCTCAGCTACCTCGCCTTCCTGCTCGCCGCGGTCGGCGTCGTCGCCGGGTTCGTCGGCCTGTGGTGGCGGCACCAGGAGGACGCCAGCGCCGCCGGCGGCGACGAGGAACGGCCCCGGCCGCGGATTCACCGCCGGACGCCGTGCCGGATCGAGGCCCCGTTGCTCGAGAAGCTCTCCCGGGCGTGCAAGGTCTTGCAGGAGAAGGCGGCCCAGCGCAAGTGGGAGGTCGACTGGGACGCGATCCACCGCCACCAGGCCCTCGCCGAGGCGGCGGTCCGGATCGGCGACGCCCCGACGGCGTTCCGCGAGTTCGCCCGGGCGATGACGCCGCTGGCGCGGGCGTTCGAGAAGCAGAAGAACCGCGAGGAGAACTTCTCGCCGGTCTGGGACCGGGCGCGGTGAGCGCGCGAAAACGCCGCGCGGGCGGCGCGGCGTTGCAGGGGCGGATGGCGGGGCGTCAGGACTTGCGCGTGGCGGCCGTCTTGGCCTTGCGGATGGCGCTCTGCTTGCGGAGTTCGGCGCGGCGGCGCGCCTCGCACGGCTTCTCGTAGTACTTCCGCTTGCGCAGTTCCTTCTGGATCCCGCTCCGTTCCAGGAGCTTCTTGAAGCGGCGCAGGGCGAGCCCGATCGGCTCCCGGTCATGGACACGCATCCGCAGAGGCATGCTTCCTCCTCAGACCCTTCGATCCCCACTCGACTCGGCGGGGGACGGACCACACGTTGATCGACTCAACTGGTAATGCCCCGCCGGCGGCGAGATACCCAATCTCCCCGCCGGTCGTTCCCCGTGGGACATTCGGGGGCATTCGTTAAGTATAGGGCCACCGCCGATCAACGGGAAGGGCGGTTTGTCCGCTCAACCCCGGCGGCGGCGGACCGCCAGGCCGACCCCGGCGACGCCGAGGCCGAACAGGGCCAGCGTCGCCGGCTCCGGCACGGCCGTCGGGTTCTCCTGGCGCAGGCCGCTAATCGTCACGTCGATGAACGTCGAACCGTTCAGGAACTCCGCCACCCGGAACGTCCCACCCGAGGCGATCAGGCCGGGGGGGCTGGCGTCCTGGTTGTTCGCCGCCCGGAGCTGGATCACCAGGCTCGACGTCACCGTCTGGCCGAGGTTCAGCACGCTGTTGAGGAACGTCCCATTCCCCTGGGTCAGCGTCGTCAGCGTGAAGAACGCCCCGCCGTCGATCGACAGGTTGACGTTGATGAACCCCGGCCCGGTCCCCGACGACCGGGTCGCGAACGTCAGCGTGTCGAGGTCGATCGGCGGCCCGCTGGTGACGTCGAAGCCGAACTGGATGTAGTCGCCCGCGCCGAGGTCGTCCCACCCCGACGCGCTGAACGAGTTCCCCGCCGCGGACGGCACCAGGCCCGGGCCGCGCGTCATACTTAGACCCGCCAGGCCCGGGGCCTGGAAGGTCGCCGCGACGCTCGGCGCGTCGCCGGGGCTACCCGACAGATCCCACGCGACGAGCGGGGCCGCCCCGATGCCTCCGGGGCACATCCCCACCAGCACGACGGCGACGGCGAGACAGCGATGAAGCATCCGGGCCTCCTTGGTTCCGTGAGTCGGCGACGAGAATCGTTGTGCGAAGTGGCCGCCGGACGGCAAGTGTTCATCCGGTGAAGATCGCGCGAAGGGTCGGCCCCCCGCCGTTCCGTAGAATGCCCGGACGCCCGGCGTCGTCCAGGACTGGGTGACGGATCAGGTTCGCGCCCGCAGAGGAGAACGTTGCATGACCGGATCGCAAGCCCGCCGCGTGGTCGGCCTTCTGGCCCTGGCGCTGGCGACGACCGCCGTCCGCGCCGACGACTGGCCGCAGTGGCTCGGCCCGAAGCGCGACGGCGTCTGGAGAGAGGACGGCGTCCTGGAAAAGTTCCCGCCCGGCGGGCCGAAGAAGGTCTGGGCCGTCCCGCTCGGCGGCGGCTACGCCGGCCCCGCCGTCGCCGGCGGCAAGGTCTTCGTCCAGGACCGCAAGCTCGCCACAGGGGCGACCGAACCCGGCAACCCGTTCGACCGCAAGGCCGTCAAGGGCTCCGAACGCCTCGTCTGCCTCGACGCCGCCACCGGCAAGGAGGTCTGGAAGTACGAGTACCCCAGCGAGTATTCCATCTCCTACGCCGCCGGGCCGCGCTGCACGCCGGTCGTCGCGGACGGCAAGGTGTGGTCCCTCGGCGCGATGGGCGACCTGTTCTGCCTCGACGCCGCCACCGGCAAGAAGCACTGGCACGTCAACTTCCCGCGCGACCTGGAGGCCCCGGTCCCGGTCTGGGGCTTCGCCGCCAACCCGCTCCTGGACGGCGACAAGATCATCTGCCTCGTCGGCGGCAAAGACAGCGTCGTCGTCGCGTTCGACAAGGACACCGGCAAGCCGAAGTGGAAGGCCCTCTCCCTGGCCAACGAGAAGACCGAGATCGGCTACTCGTCGCCGACGGTCGTCGAGGCGGGCGGCAAGCGCCAGCTCATCATCTGGCACCCGGAGGCCCTCAACGGCCTCGACCCGGAAACCGGCAAGGTCTACTGGAGCGAGCCGTTCTTCGCCAAGGCGAACCTGACCGCCCCGATGCCGCAGAAGGCCGGCGACCTGCTCTTCGTCACGTCGTTCTACAACGGGTCGATGTGCGTCAAGCTCGACGACAAGGAGCCGAAGGCGACCGCCGTCTGGAAGAGCAAGGCCAAGGGCGAGCACCCCGACAAGACGACCGACCTCAGCTCGATCATGCCGACGCCGTACCTGCGCGACGGCCTCGTCTACGGCGTGTGCAGCTACGGCGAACTGCGCTGCCTCGAGCTGGCGACCGGCAAGCGGATCTGGAGCGACCTGCGCGCGACGTCCGGCGACGCGAAGGAGGCGACCATCCGCTGGGCGAACGCCTTCCTGACGCCGCACGAGGACCGCTGGTTCCTGTTCAACGAGCGCGGCGAGCTAATCATCGCGAAGCTGTCGCCGAAGGGCTACGAGGAGATCGACCGGGCGAAGCTGATCGAGCCGACCGGGCCGGCCCAGGGCCGCAAGGTCGTCTGGAGCCACCCGGCCTACGCCGGGCGCTGCGTCTTCGTGCGGAACGACAAGGAGATCGCCTGCTACTCGCTGGCGAAGTGAAGCCAGACAAGGAGACAAGGAGACAAGGAGACAAGGAGACCAAAGCCAACGTACACACCCGCCGCCCGGTCAGGGAGAGTGTTCTTTCTCCTTGTCTCCTTGTCTCCTTGTCTGGATTACCGCCAGGTGAGCACCTTCCAGACGCCCTGCCCCGTGCGGATGCGCTCCGGCAGGGCGAGGAGCCAGTCGCGGTAGACGCTCAGCACCAGGCCGGTGCCGAACAGGAGCAGGCCGCCGGCGGTGATGCAGCTCGCGATCACCCACAGCGAGTCCATGAATCGGTGCGCCAGGACGACGAGCATGAGCAGGTTGCCGACGACGGCCAACCCGCCCAGCAGCGTCGGCACCTTCAGGCGGAGCATGAACCCGAGGCCGAACAGGGCCAGGCCGCCGACGGCGAATAGCACCTCGTCGAACCCGGACAGCTCGACCTGGCCGGCCGCGTTCAGCGGCGCGAAGCGGTAGACGCCGACGCCGATCGCCAGCGGCACGACGACGAGCAGGCTGCCGAGCAGCAGGCCGAAGTCGGCGTGGTCGCTCGGCTGGTCGTCGCGCTCGCGTGCCCAGCCGATGAGGCTGACGACCAGGAGCAGGACGCCGAGGCCGACGGCGGCCAGCTCGGCGACGCGCCACGGCGGCAGGTCGATCTTCTGGTAGGCGACGACCAGGCCGAGCAGGGCCGTCCCGATCGCGGCGACGACGTACCAGCGCCGCCAGGCGGCGTGCAGGACGAGGACCGCCGCGAGCAGGGCGACGCCGACCAGGGCGGCCAGATAGCCGACATGGCCCCACTCCAACGTCGGCCGGAGCGCCGGGTTGGCGAGCTTGCCGACGACCTGGAGGAAGCCGGCGACGACGGCGAGGCTGGCGAGGAGGTTGCCGCTCTGGAAGACGGCCGTCGTCGCCCGCGGCTGCCACGAATCGACCAGGGCGAGCCGGTACGCCACCAGCACGGCCAGGCCGGCGACCGCGACGGCGACGGTGTACGTCTCGACGTACTCGAAGCCGAGGTGGCGCAGCCCGAACCAGAGCGTCCCGACGCCGAAGAGCGTCGCCAGGTAGACGTTGAACGCCCGCTGCCGCCACAGGGCATTGAGCGCGTAGAAGACCGCCGCCAGGCCGCAGACCGCCGCGCCGTCCAGTGCCGACGCGGCCGGGTACAACAGCGGCACGGAGCAGGCCAGGATCGCCGCCGTCGCCAGGTGGCCGCACCAGACCAGCGGCGTCTCGGCCGAGTGGCCGCGGTACAGGCGGGCCGCCACGACGTAGGCGATCGGTACGAGCAACAGCACGATCGCGTGCCAGCTCCGCGGCTCGACCTTGAGCAGGACGAGCGCCTCGGCCACGGCGAGGACGGTCGCCGCCGCGGTGGCGAAGAAGTAGGTCCACTCCCGGCCACGCGACTTGCCGGCGGCGAGGTACGCCCCGAATCGCGACGACACGGCGACGAGCGCGAGGGCGGCGACCGGCCACCACGTCGTCAGGCCCTCGCCCGGGAAGACGCCCGGGTTGAGGACGCGGACGTGCAGGGCGACCGCCAGGACGACCGCCGACAGGTTGAGCAGCAGGGCGAAGACGCTCAGGCTGCGCGTCCCCTCGGGCCGGTCCCTCCAGAGGTACTCGAGTAGGTGGACCGCCAGGCCGGTGCCGGCCAGGGCGAAGACGATCGTCTCCAGGGTCAGGCCGAGCCCGGCCAGGTCGAGGGCGATCACCTCGGCCCACAGCAGGCAGAACGCGGCGAGATACGAGTAGACGCGGCGGTGCCGGACGAGCAGGTCGGAGTAGAGGTACAGGTACGCCCCGGCCAGGACCAGCGCCAGGGCGAGGGCCTTGAGCGGCGGGTCGGTGAGGACGAGCGGGACGTACTCCGCCGGGCCGTGCCACCAGTGCTGGACGAGGACGCCCTGGACCTGGCCGCCCAGGAGCAGGCCCAGACCGGCGAGCAAGACGGCGTGACCGGACCAGAAGAACGCCAGGCCGAAGCGCCGCCGCGAGAACGGGCCGTCGCCCTCCGGGAAGGCGCGCTCGGCGTGGACGCAGGCCAGGGCGAGGACGACCAGGAATGCCGCCGGCGTGGCGACCTCGAAGAACCGGCCGGCGTCGCGCAGGATGAGCAGCCCGGTCAGGGCGACGCCGCCGACGAGGATCGGCACGAAGAGCGGGTCGCGCAGCCGCCACGCCGCGAAGGCGTAGACGGCGCAGCAGGCCGTCGCCGGCAGCCAGAAGTTCTCGGTCATCAGGCCGCTGGCGGCGTAGTACCAGATGTTGAGCGGTAGGACGAGGCAGCCGAGGAGCATCGTCGCCCGGCCGGCGAGCTGGAAGCGCGTCAGGCTCAGCAGGGCCCACCCGGCACCGATCAGGGCGAGGGAGCCGACGCCGAGGAAGCCGGCGACGACGGCCGGGTTCTCGAAGACCTTCAGGCTCCACAGGAGCAGCACGAGTCCGGCGACGAACAGGCCGCCGCCGGCGGCGAGAAACCACTGGATCGAGTGCGGGTCGGTCAGGATCTCGAGCACCGACCGGCGCGGGGCCGGCGGCTCCGCAGCCCGGTGCGGCGGCTCGACCGGGACGGCCGGCAGCGGCACGTCGGCGGTCGGCTGGGCGGGCGTCTCCCCGTCGGGGACGGCGAGCCCGTCGGCGAGGATCTTGCGGCGCAGGCCGGCGAGCTGCTGGCGGACGCCGTTCATCTGCTCGTGGACCCAGGCGAGCGGCCGGCGGCCGTCCTCGCCGTGGCGGTGCAGGTGGCGCACCAGGTAGGCCAGGTAGCGGTACGACTTCTGGGCCGGCGACTCGCCGGCGGTCCAGGCGGGCAGGTCGGCGTCGGCCGGCAGCTCCTCGCCGGCCTCGACGCGGCGGCGCAGGTCTTCGCGCCACGCGGCGTAGAAGCGGCGCAGCGCCTCCGATTCCGGCAGCTGGCGTTCGACGAAGTCCAGGGCCTCGAACCGGTCGCGCAGGTGCGGCGGCAGGTCGCCGACGAGGTCGGCCAGGGCGGTGGCCAGGGCAGGGTCCAGGCTCACGAGTTTCCCCTCGATGTGGACGGTCCGGCGGCGCGCGAACTACCGGAGGGGGAGGTGCGCGGCGCGGACCGCTAGGGGTCAAGGCGGAGGCCGGCGGGGGATATAACGCGGCGGAGTGCTTTTCCCGTGGGGCGACCGTCCTCGGTCACCTTTTCGTCTCCAAGGCGACCGAGGACGGTCGCCCCACCGAAGACGACGAACGAGAATGTCCGCCCGGCGGGCGATGTGCTTTAATATCCCCCGGACAACTTTCCTCTAGCCGGGGGCTCGCCCGATGACCGCCACCCCGTCCATCGCCGACCTGCTGGAGCGGTCGCGCCGCGGCGACCGGGCCGCCCTGGAGGCGCTCTTCCTCGCCAGCGTGCCGTACCTGCAACTCCTCGCCCGCAGCCGGGTCGAGCACGGCCTGCGCGCCAAGTTCGACGGCTCCGACCTCGTCCAGCAGACGCTCCTGGAGGCGTTCCGCGCCTTCCCGCACTTCCACGGCGCGACCGAGGCGGAGTGGCTCGCCTGGCTGCGCCGCATCCTCGGCCACAACGCCAGCGACTGGGCCCGGGAGTACCGCACCGGCAAGCGCCGCGCCGGGGCCGAGGTGCCGCTCGCCACCTCGGGCGACAGCTTCCCCGGCGCGGCGTCGCTGGCGGCCGACGCGACGTCGCCGAGCCGGGTGCTCCTGCGCAAGGAGCAGGAGCTGCGCCTCGCCGCCGCCCTGGAGGCGCTGTCGCCCGACCGCCGCGAGGTCGTCCTCTTGCGCAACCTCGAACGGCTACCGTTCAGCGAGATCGCCGAGCGGATGGGCCGGACCCGACCGGCGGTCCAGATGCTGTGGATGCGGGCCCTGCACGAGCTTCAGAAGGTGCTGGAATGACCGACCCCCTGGCCGACCTGCCCCCGGACGACCCGCGCCTGGAGCTGCTTGACCGCTACCTGACCGAGCTGCAGGAGGGCCGGGCCCCGTCGCGCGACGAGCTGCTGCGCCGCCACCCGGAGCTGGCCCCCCTCGTCGCGACGCTCGACGCCCTGGAACGGCTCGCCCTGCCGCACGCGACCGACGACAAGCTGACCGTCCTCGACCCTCCCAACGGCGTCATCCCGGCCGCCGGGCCGGTCTCGGTCGAGATCGGCCCGGGCCGGGCCTTCGGCAGCTACGAGCTGCTGGAGGAGATCGGCCGGGGCGGCATGGGCGTCGTCTTCAAGGCCCGGCAGCGCGGCCTGAACCGCGTCGTCGCCCTGAAGATGATCCTCGCGAGTCACCTCGCCACGCCGGACCACGTCGCCCGGTTCCAGCGCGAGGCGCGCGCCGCGGCGAAGGTGACCCACACGAACGTCGTCGCGGTCTTCGACGTCGGCGAGGTCGAGGGGCAGCACTACTTCGTCATGGAGTACGTCCCCGGCCCGACGCTCGCCGACCGGCTGCGCGACGGGCCGCTCGACCCGACCGAGGCGGCCCGCCTGCTGGCGAAGCTCGCCCGGGCGGTGGCCCACGTCCACGCCCAGAACATCGTCCACCGCGACCTGAAGCCGGCCAACGTCCTGGTCGCGGCCGACGGGACGCCGAAGATCGCCGACTTCGGCCTGGCCCGGGCCCTCGACGACAGCGACGGCTCGACGCGGACCGGCGTCATCCTCGGCACGCCGGCGTACATGGCCCCGGAGCAGGCCGCCGGCCAGATGCGCAAGGTCGGGCCGCACAGCGACGTCTACTCGCTCGGGGCGATCCTCTATGAGCTGCTGACCGGCCGGCCGCCGTTCCGGTCCGAGTCGGCCCTGCACGCCATCTTGCAGGTGCTGGAGAACGACCCGGAGCCGCCGCGCACCCACCGGCCGGACGTGCCGCCGAAGCTGGAGCTGATCGTCCTGAAGTGCCTGGAGAAGGACCCGGCCCGCCGCTACGCCTCGGCGAAGGACCTCGCCGACGACCTGGAGCACTACCTCGAAGGCGAGGCGATCTCGGCCCGGCCGGACACGTTCTGGGAGTCGGCCCAGCGCTGGTTCCGCCGCGACCCGATCCTCGTGACGCGCATCCTCGGCCTGGTCCTGGGGGCGCTCGTCTTGCAGGTGAACTACCAGGCCCGGACGGACATCGACCCGGCCTACCACCTGACCGTCATGCTCGTCCTGGCCGGCTGGCTCGTCGCGACGCTGCTGTGCAAGCGCTGGCTGCGCGTCGATCCGGACGACGTCGGCGGGGCGGACGCCGCCCGGCTGACGTGGACCGGGCTCGACGTCGTCGGCATGACGTGGATCATCCTGCTGACGCGGTCGGAGGGCGGCCCGCTCGTCGTCGCCTACGCGCTGATCATCGTCCTGTCCGGGCTGTGGTTCCGCGTCCACCTGGTCTGGATCACGACGGCGCTGTGCGAGGCGGCGTACGGGATCGTGATCCTGAACGTCCTGTGGCAGACGGACCAGATCCCGAGCCGGCACTGGGTGGTGACGTGCATGGTCCTGCTCGCCCTCGTCGGGGCGGTCGTCGCCTGGCAGGTGCAGCGGATCCAGTTCCTGACGCGGCGGTGGCTGGAGCGGTGACGTACTTGCCCTGAGGCGGCCTGCCGGCGATGATGGGGCGTCCCCCCAAAGGAGGCCGTCCCATGCCTGGCCGCCTGTCCCTCGTCGCGATCCTCTTTACCGCCGGCGTCGCCTCGGCGGATAGCCTCCTCGTCCTGCAACCGGACGCGGTCGAGCTGCGCGGGCCGCTCGACCGCGTCCAGGTCCTGACGACGCTCGTCCAGGCGGACGCCCGTCCCTGCACCACCGACGTTTCCTGGGCGAGCGCCGACCCGCGCGTCGTCACCGCCGAGGACGGCTACCTCGTCCCGCGCGGCGACGGCACGACGACGGTCACCGCCCGGCTCGGCTCCGTCCGGGCGAGCGTCGTCGTCGCCGTGACCGGCATGGCCTCGCCGCCGCGCGTGTCGTTCCGCCGCGAGGCGCTGCCGGCCCTCGTCGCGGCCGGGTGCAGCCAGGGCGGGTGTCACGGGGCGGTGGCCGGCCGGGGCGGCTTCAAGCTCAGCCTCCGCGGTAGCGACCCCGACGCCGATTTCTTCGCCATCGCCCGGGCGAGCTTCTCGCGCCGGGTCGATCGCCTCACGCCGACAAACAGCCTCCTCGTCCGCAAGGGGGCCGGCCTCGTCGAGCACGAGGCCGAGCCCGGCCTGCTGCCCGGTCAGCCGACGACCGAGGTGCTCCTGGCCTGGATCGGGCAGGGGGCCCTCGACGATCCGGCCGGCACGCCGCGCCTCGACCGGATCGACGTCCTCGGCGCGCCGGCCGGCCTGCTGCACGGGAAAGAGCTCCAGCTCGCCGTCCGGGCGACCGACGCCGACGGGCGACAGGCCGACGTCACCCGTCTCACCACCTACCAGAGCAGCGACCCGGAGACGGCCGAGATCGACCGCCGCGGCCGGGTCCGGTTCCACAAGACCGGCGAGGTGGCGGTCCTGTGTCGCCACCTCGACCGCCTGGCGACGGTCCGCCTGACCCACGTCGAGCACCGGCCCGATTTCGTCTGGGCCGCGCCGCCGCCGGTCAACGACGTCGATCGCATCGTCTTCGCCAAGCTCCGCAAGTTGCAGCTGCCGCCGGCCGACCTCTGCTCCGACGCGACGTTCCTGCGGCGGGCCTGCCTCGACCTCGGCGCGTTCCTGCCGCCGCCGGATATGCTGCGCACGTTCGTCGCCGACCCGGACGTGAAGAAGCGGGAGAAGCTCGTCGATCACCTGCTCGACCGCGGCGACTTCGCCGACTTCTGGGCCCGGCACTGGCTCGACGCCCTCGGCTACAACGCCGGCCGGATCGACCCGCGCGGCGCGGACGCCTACCGGCGCTGGATGCGGGGCCACCTCCTGCGGAACACGCCGTTCGACGTCGTCGTCCGCGAACTGCTGACCGCCCGGGGCAGCACCTACGACGTCGGCCCGGCGAACTTTTACCGCCACCACCGCGAGCCGGCCGACCGGGCCGAGGCGGTCGCAAACGTCTTCCTCGGCGTCCGGCTCGACTGCGCCCGCTGCCACGCCCATCCTTCCGACCGGTGGACGCCGGCCGACCACGCCGGCCTGACGGCGTTCTTCGCCCGGGTGCGCTCGCGCCCCGACCCGGCCGACAAGAAGACGCCGCGGCCGGAGACGGTCACCGTCGCCGGGCGGGACGACCGGGCCTGGCTCGCCGGCTGGCTGACGGCGAAGGACAACCCGTACTTCGCCCGGGCGGTCGTCAACCGGGTCTGGTCGCACCTGCTCGGCCGCGGCGTCGCCGACCCGGTCGACGACTTGCGCGACGCCAACCCGTCGTCGAACGACGAACTGCTCGACGCCCTCGCCCGGGACTTCGTCGAGACGGGCTACGACCTGAAGCGCCTCGTGCGGACGATCGCCACCTCGGCGACGTACCAGCTGGCGAGCACCGCGCGCACGGGCACCCCGGACGAGACGCGCTACTTCAGCCGGGCGTACCCGCGTCGGCTGACGGCGGAACAGCTGACCGACGCGATCGCGGCGGTGACCGAGGTGGCGGATATCTACGAGGGCCGGCCGGCCGGGACCCGCGCCGTCCAGGTCGCGAACGACGCCGGGCCGCTGCCGTGGCTGGGGACGATCAGCCGGCCGGCCCGCGAACTGGCGTGCGAATGCGACCGGGAGTCGCCCACGCTGGCGAGCGCCTTGCACCTGCTCGGCAGCGACGGCATCCAGAAGAAGCTCCAGGACCCGCGCAACCGGATCGGCCGGCTCCTGGCGGCGAAGCTCCCCGAACGCGAGATGACCGACGAGCTGTTCCTGGCGACGTTTGCTCGCCTGCCGACCGACAAGGAACGGCAGCAGGTCGCGGCCCACCTGCTCGCCCGGGAACACAAACGCAGCGCCTGGGAGGACATCCTCTGGGCGCTGCTCAACACGAAGGAGTTCCTCTTCCGGGGGTGACGTCCCGAAGACCCGGGCGTTGCCACGCCCGGGCTTGGGGGGTCACTGCGGCACGTGGATCTCCAACCGGATACGCCCGGTGGACAGCTCGGGCATCGCCAGGAGGCGCGGCAGGAGCTGCTCCTCGGCGGTGGTGCTGACGAGGACGAGCTTGACGGTGAAGTCGCCGGCGAGGTTGACCGAGACGTTGACGTCGCGGGCGAGCTTGCCGGACAGGTCCTTGAAGCGGCCCTTGAGCGCCTCGGGGCTGAGGGCGTCGGACGGGATCGGCTTCGTCGTCTCCGCCGGCAGGTCCTGCGCCTCGTCGCCGCCGCGGGCGGTGAGCGGCAGCTTCGCCGGCGGGGCCGGCATCGTCGCCGCGACCGTCGCCGGCTTCTCGACGACGGGCTTCTCGATCGGCTTCGCCGCCGGGTAGGGGACGGTCGGCGTCACCTGGGCGACGCTGGTGGTCGGGGCCTTGTCCAGGGCGGGTTCCCGCGTCGCGGCGAACTGCGTCGTCCGCGGCGGCGAGGCGGGCAGGGTCGTCGTCGTCGGGGCGGGTCGGCCCGTGGCGGACACGGCCGGCAGCCGGAGCAGGTGCATCTCCTCCGGGGCGGCGACCGGGCCGGAGCCGGTCGCCGGCGTCGCCGTCGGCGTGAGGACCATCGTCGGCAGAGGGGCGGTCGGCGTGACGACCTCGCGCGGCCGGCTCACCGTCGGCGCGACGGGCGGGGCGACCGGGGTGCGCACGACCGTGGCGGGGGCCGGGGCGTCGGCCCTGCGCACGGCGAACGGCCGGATCTTCATGTGGTCGGTGACCGGCATGTGGCAGTGGTCCCGGGCGACGGCCAGCGCCATGCGGCGGGCCTCCTCGTTCGGCACCTCGCCGTGGATTTCGAGGACGTTGCGGTTGACGGCCGTGCTGAGGGCGCAGCCGGCGGTGATCGGGTTGGCCTGCCAGGCCATCTCGATCCGGGCCATGGTCGCCGACGGGCCGGCCGGCCGGGCCGCGAACGCAGGCGGGGCCTGCGCCGCCGCCGGGCCGACCCCGACCCCCAGCCCGGCCAGCACGAGCAGGGCGGCCTTGTACGAGTTCCTGCGCATGAGCGGTAGCTCCCCCTGGGACGAGGCATGACGACGCCCCGGCGCGCCGCGTCGTCCGTGACGGGGCGGCCGGGGCTTGCGTCGGTTCGGTCACTGGTTGGTGAGATCGCGCGTGAACTGGCGCTGGATCTCCGGGATCGGCTTCGGGTAGGCGTGCAGGTGGTCCAGGTCGATGTAGACGACCTCGACGCGCGGCCGGACGCACTGGTACGGGAACGGCTGGCACGCCTCGATCGTCTCGGTGAAGTAGACCGTGCACTTCCAGTGGCAGTGGTGCAACTGGGCCGGGCCGACCAGCGGGAAGAACCGCGGCGGGTCGATCGTGTCCTTGATGAGCTCCGTGACGATCTGGATGTCGTCGCGGAACTCCTCGTAGAAGTACGGCACGCCGCGGGCGATCGGCTTCAGGGCGCGCAGGATGCGCGCCTGGTCCGGCGGATCGTCGCACGTCGGCGGCGGGAAGCCCTCCCGGATCGGCGGCAGGATCGGCGTCCGGAAGTCGTTCTTGTGGCAGTACTTCTCCTGCATCCGCTCGTAGACCCAGGGGAAGACCGGGATCGGCGTGAAGATGCCCATCGAATACGGGACGCAGCCGCTGGCCAGGACCGGCGGCAGCAGGACCAGGGCCCACCAGGCCCAGGAAAGCCACCTTTTCATGCCCCTCTCCTCCTTGCGGGTTCCTCCCGGGCCGAACCCGTCCCGGTTGTAGGATCTATCGGATCGCCGACCGGGGGGGACTTTAAGGGTTCGGCCGGACGGCGCGATTTGGCCCGGGGTGCGGGAGATGCCGCGCCGCGTACGGGAGCCCGCCGGCGGGGTTATTATCGACGATTCGGATTATCCGGATAGAACTATCCACATCTGTCGCGTACCACAGAGGAAGGTAGACCCGAGATGCAGCCGAACAAGAAGGGGGTTCAGCCGGCACTGGAGCGCCTGGAGGAGCGCCTGGTCCCCACCACCTACCTGGGTAACGAGTTCCTCGTCAACACGACCACCAGCGACGCCCAGGAGAACCCGTCCGTCGCGATGAACGCGAGCGGGGCCTTCGTCGCGGTCTGGGAGTCCGACGCCACGCCGGGCGTCGTCGCCCAGCGCTACGACGCGAGCGGCGTGGCCCAGGGCGGCGAGATCGCCATCGACACGCCGACCCAGTTCGCGGACGCCGACCCGGCCGTCGCGATCGACGCCGCGGGCAACTTCGTCGTCGCCTGGTTCAACGACGCCGACAACACCGTCCGCGCCCGCCGCTTCGCCGCAGACGGCACCCCGGCCGGGGCCAGCTTCCAGGTCGCGGCCCTCGCGCTGACGGCGTCCAACCCGGTGCCGTCGGTCGCGATCACCGCCTCGGGGTTCACGATCGGCTGGGATAACAACGACGACACCATCCACGCCCGGCTGTACGACGCCGGCGGCAATCTGGTCGATGAGGTGAACCACGCCGTGGGGCACGCGGTCCAACTGCCGCGCGTCGGAGCGACCGCGGCGGGGGACTTCGTCGCCACCTATACCGACGGCCCCGAATTCGGGGTCGGGACCGTCTACGCCCAGCGCTTCAGCGCCGCCGGGGACGCCGTCGGCGGCGAGGTCGTCGTCAGCGCCGACGCGACCAACCGGACCCCGGTCGTCGGCGTCCGGGCCGACGGCAGTTTTGTGGTCGCCTGGGCCGGCTCGTCGGGGGGGATCTTCGCCCGGCACTACGACGCGGGCGGGGCCCCGCTGGCCGGTGCCACGCAACTGGACTCGCCCTTCACCGAGGCCGAGGCGACCCCGACGGTCGGGGTCGATGCGGACGGCAACTTCGTCGTCGCCTGGCGGGGGAACGAGACCGGCCAGACGGTGAGCGACATCTACGCCATCCGCGGCAGCGCCGCCGGGTTCACCTTCGGCTCCGCCTTCCTGGTCAACCCCACGCTGGACGGTCGCCACGAGGCCCCGAGCGTGGCCGTGTCGCCGGCGGGCGACCGGTTCGTCGTCGCCTGGCACCGGTTCACGACCTCCGGGAGCCCCGACATCTTCGCCCAGCGGTTCGAGGTCGGGCCGAACCACGCCCCGGTCCTCGATCCGAGCGGCGAGCCGACGTTCACGTTCGTGGCCCAGGACGCCACCGACCCGCACGGGGACACCGTCGCCAGCCTGATCGGCACCAGCATCACCGACGAGGACCTCGGCTCGCTGCCGGGCATCGCCATCGTCGGCCTGACCGGCACCGCCAGCGGCACCTGGGAGTTCTCCACCGACGACGGCGCGAGCTGGGCCCCGATCGGGGCCGCCGCGGAGAGCAACGCCCGGCTGCTGCGGAGCTTCGACCTGGTCCGGTTCGTGCCGAACGCCGGCTTCCTCGGCTCGGCGACGATGACGTACCGCGCCTGGGACTGGTCGTTCGGCACCGTCGGCGGCACCGCCGACGTGACGGCCACCGGCACCGGCGGCGCGACGGCGTTTAGCACCGCGACCGAGACGGCGACGCTGACCGTCACGCCGACCGGCAACCACGCCCCGGTCCTCGACAACAGCGGCAGCCCGACCCTGACCGAGGTGCCCCTCAACCAGGTGACGGTCGGCAACTCCGTCGCCGAGATCGTCGGCGACACGATCACCGACCGGAACCACGACGCCCTGGAGGGCATCGCCGTCGTCGGCCTGACCGGCACGGCGAACGGGACGTGGCAGTACTCGACCAACGGCGGCTTCTCCTGGACGCCGATCGGGGCGGTCTCGACCGCGTCGGCCCTGCTGCTGCGCGACCTCGACCGGGTGCGCTTCATCCCGAACGCCGAGTTCGAGGGGCCGGCGACGCTCACCTACCACGCCTGGGACCAGACCGCCGGGACGCCCGGCGGCGTGGGCGACCTGACGACCATCGATCCGGTAGCCAGCCCGTTCAGCGTCGCCCAGGAGACGGCCAGCCTGACGGTGGCCCGGTGGAACCTGGTCGGCCGCGTCCTGAACGTGTACGGCACCCCCGGCGATGACACCCTCTCGTTCATCCCGGGTGACGGCCGGTCGATCTCGGTCGTCCTCAACGGCGAGACGCGGGTCTACGAGATCGGCAACTTTACCTCGCCGCTGCGGAGCGGGATCACGGTCATCTTCCACGCCCGGGAGGGCAACGACACGGCCAACGTCGACATGCGGCTGACGGTCCGCACGCCGCACGGCGGGATCCCCCTCTGGGGTGCCGCCGATCTGTACGAGGACTACGCCCGCCTGCACAAGGCCTCGGGATTCGTCCACACGCTGGAGGCGACCGGCTACGACCTGACGCTGTCCGACGTGGAGAACGTCTTCCTCAGCGCCGACGTCGGCGACGTCGTCAACCTGTACGACTCGGCCGGGGACGACACGTTCGTCAGCACGCCGACCCTCGCCTACCTGTCAACGCCGAACAGCTTCTTCGTCGTCAGCGGGCCGGCCGGGTTCGCGCCGGGCCGGTCGCCGGGCTTCATCCAGGCGCACAGCCGGTACGGCACCGACGCGGCGTGGTTCTACGACTCGGCCGGCGACGACGCCTTCTACGCCAACGCGGCGAGCGGGGTGGCCTACCTGGCCGGGACCGGCTTCTTCAACTACGCCTACGGGTTCGAGGCGGTGAACGCCGTCGCGACCGCCGGCGGGGCGGACACGGCGTACCTCAACGACGGCCCGTTCGACGACCTGTTCGTCGGCGGGGCGGCGTCGAGTTCGTTGACCGGCCCGGGCTACGCCTACACGGCCCAGGGTTTCGACCTGATCCTGGCGCAGGCGCTGGCCGGCGGCGTCGACCTGGCCCGGATCCTCGACCCGTCGCGCAACATCGCGTCCGGCTTCCAGTTCATCTGAGCCGGGCGGACTCCTCGGCGCGGCAGCGCAGCAGGAGCAGCCCGACCACCCCGGCCGAGGCGAGGATGCCGACGCCGAGGACGGTGACGACGCCGGGGACGTGCCACGCGTCGGCGAGCGGGCCGAAGACGAGGTTGCCGAGCGGCTGGCCGCCGCTGATGACGCTGCCGTAGATGCCCATGATCAGGCCGCGGTTGTGGTCGGCGGCGCTGAGCTGGACCGTCGCCTGGCTCGTCGCCAGGAAGAGGATCATCCCCGCCCCGACGCCGCTCGCCGCGAGGGCCGCCGGCACGAACGCCCGCGCCTGGGCCAGGACGAGCAGCGAGCACGCCGCCAGGACGACGCCCGCGATGAGGAAGTTCAGACGCCGGGCCGGCGAGCCGAACGTCGCCACGGCGAGGGCGGCGACGAGCGCCCCCGCCCCGATCGCGCTGAGCAGCAGGGCGTAGACGTCCGGGCCGGCGTTCAGGTGCCGCTCGACGAGGGCCGGCAATAGCGCCTGCACCGGCCAGCCGAACGCGGAGAGCAGGCCGGTCATGACGAGCAGGAGGACGACGCGCGGCCGGCCGGCGAGGTACGCCAGGCCGTCGCGCAGGCGCGGCCGGGTCGTCACGCGCGGCTCGCGGTGCAGCTCGGCCGGCCGCATCGCCAGCAGGGCGGCCAGGACGGCGACGTAGCTCGCTGCGTTCAGGGCCAGGCACGGCCCCGGGCCGACCCCCTGGACGAGGAGCCAGCCGGCCAGCGCGGGGCCGACCAGGCGCGACGCGTTGAACATCAGGGCGTTCAGGGCGACGGCGTTGACGACGTCGGCCCGGCCGACCAGCTGCACGACGAACGCCAGCCGGGCCGGGAAATCGACCGCGACGACGACGCCGTTGACCAGGCACAGGGCCAGGAGCAGCAGCGGGCTGCGCACGTCGGCCCAGACGACGACGGCGACCGCGGCGGCGAGGGCGGCCAGGATCGTCTGTGTGACGAGGAGCAGCTCGCGCTTCGGGAAGCGGTCGGCGAGGCCGCCGCCGAGCGGGCCCAGGAGCAGGGTCGGCCCGATCTGGGCGGCGACGATCCACGCAGGCCAGCTCGACAGGCCGGTCCACGCGTAGACGAGGCCGACCAGGGCCGCCGTCTGGAGCCAGGTCCCGGTCAGGGAGACGAGCTGGCCGGCGAAGTACAGGGCGTAGTTGCGGTGACGCAGGGCGCGGAACGTCGCCAGGCCGCGGCGCGGCTCGGGCGGCAGGGGCTCGACGCTCATGGGGCGGTCCTTATGCCAACTCGACGACGACGCGGAAGCCGGTGTAGTCGTCCTGGGTGTCCGGCTCCTCGCCGAAGCGGTGCGCCGACCGGCAGCAGATGCCGACCGCGTGCCAGCAGCCGCCGCGGATCGCGCGCGTCTCGTCGTGGTCGCCGTCCGCCGGTCCGGCCGGATCGACGTCCGGCGACCGGTCGTACCAGTCCGGCGAGTACCAGTCCGCCGTCCACTCCCAGATGTTGCCGTGCATCTCGTACAGGCCGAAGTCGTTCGGCGGGTACGACCCGACCGGCAACGGCCGGCCCGGGTGCTTCGCCTCGGCCTCGTTCGAGTCGAACCGGCCGCGGTAGTTGCACAGCCGCAGCGACACGTCGTCGCCCCACCAGTACGCCGTCGCGGAGCCGGCCCGGGCGGCGTGCTCCCACTCCGCCTCGGTCGGCAGGCGGTACGTCCGCCCGGCGGCGCGCTCGGCCGGCAGTCGGGACAGCCGGCGGCAGAAGTCGCGTACCATCTCGAAGTTGACGTTCTCGACCGGCAGGCCCGGCCCGCCGCTGGCGAAGCGCGACGGGTTGTCGCCCACGACGGCGCGATACTGCCCCTGCGTGACGGCGAACCGCCCCAGCCAGAACGGCCGGGTCAGCCGTACGTCGTGCTGCGGGTACTGGTCGTTGAGCGCGCCGCGGTCGCCGGGGACGGAGCCCATGCGGAAGCAGCCGGCCGGGACGCGGACGAACTCCATCCCGAGCGAGTTCATCACCCGGCCGGTCGGTAGCCGCTCCGCGAGCGTCGCGACCTGCTCGGCTGACAAACGGTTGCCGGCCAAGTCGAGGTCGCGCGGCCCGGTCGCGGCGTCGAGCAAGGTGCTGACGGCGGCCTCGTCGAGGCCGCCGTGGCGCAGCGTCAGCCGGGCGAGCCGGCCGAACAGCGGCGAGGCGGCGAGGTGGCGCACGTCGCGGCGGTCGAGCGGGTTGCCGGACAGGTCGAGGTCGATCAGGCCGGCGGCGTGGTCGCTCTCCAGGAGCGGTCCGAGCCCGCCGGCCGGCAGGCCGAGGCCGGTCAGCGACAGGGCCGGGGCCAGGCTCAGCCACGGCCGCGCCGCCACCCGCGCCAGGCCCTTGCACGCTAGGAGGCGTACCTGGCCCACCAGCGCCGACCCGCGCGCCGCGTCGGCCGCCTCGCCGAACGAGGCGCTGGCGAACGTCCGGCCGGTCACCCAGACCTGGGCCAGGCCGCGCTGGTACTCGACGCGCTCGCACCGCTCCGCCAGCGGCCCGAGCCAGCGCGCGTGGTGCGCCGCGAGCAGCTCGGTCTGCCGGGCGAGCAGCTCCTCGCGCTCGGTGATCTCCGGCACCCAGTCGGCGAGGCGGCACTGGACGCGGACCAGCTCGGCACGCTCGCCCTGACCGTGGTCGTCGAGCCAGTCGGCGAGGATGAGGTGCGGCGTGCCGTCGTCCGGCGTCTCGACGCACGCCTGTAACAGGCCGGCGAGGGTGGCGTCCATCGGGCATCTCCTGGCGAGCGTGGGGCGTCAGCCCCATGAGTCCTGGCGCGGCGGTCGTACGTCCCGGACCTCATCGGGCTGACGCCCCACGCTCGCCCAACTCCATCACGACCCGGAAGCCGATGTGGTTCGACCGCGTCTCCGGCGGGTCGGCGAGGCGCTTCGCCGCGCGGCAGTACGCCCCGATCGCCTCCCAGCAGCCGCCCCGGGCAACGCGATGACCGCCGGTCGCCGGCCCGGTCGGATCGGTCACCGCCGCGTCGCTCCGCCAGTTGGCGTGCCGGTCGGCACACCACTCCCAGACGTTGCCGTGCATGTCGTAGAGGCCGAACCCGTTCGGCGGGTACGACCCGACGTCGCTCGTCCGGTCGAGGAGCAGGCGCGGCTGCTGCGTGTTCGTGAACCGGCTCTGGGTGTTCATCAATTCCATCGAGTGGGTCGGCCCGGTGTGGAACGCGGTGGACGTGCCGGCCCGGCAGGCGTGCTCCCATTCCGCCTCGGTCGGCAGGCGGTAGCGCCGCCCGGCGGCCTCCTCGTCGGGCAGGGCGGACAGCGCCGCGCAGAAGTCGGCCGCCTCGGTCCAGGTCACCTGTTCGACCGGGCGGTGCGGGCCGCGGAACTGCGACCGGTTCGTGTGCGGCCCGCGGCCGTAGTGCTGCTGCGTGACGGCGAAGCGCCCGAGCCAGAACGGCCGGGTCAGGTGGACGACGCGCTGCGGCCCCTCGTCGTCGAGCCGGCCCGGCTCGTCCGGCGGCGAGCCCATGAGGAAGCTCCCCGCCGGGACGCGGACGAATTCCATCCCGAGCGAGTTCATCCGCCGGCCGGACGGCAGCCGCTCGGCCAGGGCGGCGAGCATCTCCGGCCGGGCGTCGTTGCCGGCGGCGTCGATCGCGAGCCGGGCCGACGCGCGCAGCAGCGCCCGCAGGCTCGCGTTCGGCAGGTCGTTGTTGCGCAGGTCGAGGCGAGCCAGCCGGCCGAAGCACGGCGAATCGACCAGCGGCTTGACCGACGCCGCGTCCCAGCCGTTGCCGGACAGGTCGAGCCGGACGAGCCGGTCGGTCTTGTCGCTGTCCAGTAGCGCCGCGACGCCGACCGCGCCGAGGTCGAGCTGCGCCAGCGACAGGGCCGGGAAGAGGCGGAACCACGGCTTCGCCGCGACGAGGTGGACGCTCTTGGTGCGGACCAGCCGCACCTCCTCGACCAGGGCGCTCGACTGCCGCTCCTCGAACGCCGCGCCGAAGCGCTTCAGGGCGAACGTCCGCCCGGCGACCCAGACGCGGGCCAGGCCGCGCGCGAACTCGACCCGGTGGCAATGCCCCGTCAGCGGCCCGAGCCAGGCGTCCCGGTGGGCGGCGACGAGGTCGTCCTGCCGCCGGATCAGGTCGCGGCGTTCCTCCCAGTCGGGGACCCAGTCGGCGAGGCGGCACTGGACGCGGACCAGCTCGGCGCGCTCCGGCTGGCCGTGGTCGTCGAGCCAGTCGGCGAGGATGAGGTGCGGCGTGCCGTCGTCCGGCGTCTCGGCGCACGCCTGGAGCAGGCCGAACAGCGTCGCGTCCATCGGTGCGGAGTCCCTCCGGGGCCCGCCGCGCGCGAGGCCCGTCACCCTGAATTCTATCGGCCGGGAGGTCGTCTTGTCACACCCCGGCCGAAGCCGGGTAGATGTCGCGTCTGGCGGCCGGGGTGGACGGCCCATCGACCGGCCGGCCGGAACACATCTTCAGGAGAGCTTTCGTGACGCCCTTCAGTCGCGCGGTCGCCATGCTGGCGCTGTTCGTGTCCGTCGCCCCGGCCCAGCCGGCGGCCCCGAAGCCGCTCACCCAGACGGACGTCCTCAAGCTGGTCGAACTCCAACTCGACGAGGCGGCGATCGTCGGCCGGATCGAAAAGGCCGGCCTCGCCTTCGCCGCCGATGACGCGGCCCTGGGCCAGTTCGCAAAGGCCGGGGCCCCCAGCGGCGTGCTCGCGGCGCTGCGCAAGGCCGGGGCCGAGCCGGGCAAGAAGGCCATCTCCTACGACGACGTCCTTGCCCTGTATCGGCTCGGCCTGGAGAACGACGCCGTCCTGAAGCGCCTCGCCCAGTCGCCGACGGTGTTCGTCCTCGACGCCGGCCAGGTCGCCGAGCTGAAGCGGGCCGGGGCGTCCGACGCCGTCCTCGCCGCGATGCAGGGCGGCCGCCCCGCCCCCGCCGGGAAGCTCACCGACCTGGCCATCGTCCTCGACTGCTCCGGGAGCATGAGCGCCCGGACCGGCGACGGCCGGACCAAGATGGAGGTCGCCCGGGCGGTCGTCGCCGATCTGATCGCCAAGCTGCCGGCCGGCCTGCGGGTCACGTTCATCATCTACGGCCACGACGCGGAGCTGGTCTGCAAGGCGGTCAAGGTCGTCCGCGGCCTCGCCCCGCTCGACGAGGCCGGCCGCCAGGAGATGATCGACGTCGTCCGCGGCCTCAAGCCGGCCGGCCACACGCCGATCGCCCTGGCCGCCCGCGTCGCCGGGGCGCAGCTCGCCCGCCAGGCCGACGCCGCGTGCGGCCTGATCCTCATCACCGACGGCATGGAGACGTGCCACGAGGACCCGGCCGCCGAGATGGCCCGCCTCGCCCGGACGCTGAACCTCAGCTTCGGCCTGCACGTCGTCGGCTTCGACGTCAAGGCCGAGGAGCGCGAGATGGTCGAGCAGATCGCCAAAGCGGGGAAGGGCACCTACCACGCCGCCGGCAACGCCGCCAAGCTGGCCGAGATCGTCGGCACCGTCCAGCGCGAGATCGTCGAGAAGGTGCAGGTGCCGGCCGAGGAGATCGCGATCGCCCGGCCGCGGGTCGCCCAGGTCGAGATCGAGCAGCCGGACGTGCGGTTCCCTGAGTTGGAGGAGGTCTTCGTCATCCAGGCGGACAAGGGCCGCCACCCGTCCTTCATCTGGCGGAAGGACGTCCTCGATTCGGTCACGGGGTATGGCAAGGCCATGGCCCTGACGACGGATCGCAAGTACGACGTCTACGCCCGGTTCAAGGGCAACAAGACCGTCCTCCTGCTCAAGGATTTCGCCCCGGATCGGAAGCTGGTCAAGCTCAACCCGCAGGACTACCTCGGCCTGGTCCGGGTCGAGGCGGACGAGACGCTGCCGGCCGCGAAGGGGTACTTCGCCGCCGACGCGGGGGTGAAGCCCGGCGACTGGCTCACCCCCGGTAGCCTCCACCAGGACGTCGCCCCGGAGCAGAAGGAGATGGTCCTCCCGGTCGGCGCGTACTCCCTCTGGCTGGCCCGGGCGGACGAGAAGCCGCGCCTGCTGCTCGCCGACAAGGTCGAGGTCAAGGCCGGCAAGGCGGTCGTCCTGAAGTGACCCCGGCCCGGTAGCGAAAAGGTCGGGCGGCCCGCCGCGCGGCGGGCCGCCCGGCTTCATGCGCCCGTCTCCAGGACGACCCGGAACCCGGTGAAGTTGTCCCGCGTGTCCGGCTCCTCGCCGAAGCGGTGCGCCGCGCGGCAATACGCCCCGATCGCCTCCCAGCAGCCGCCGCGGATGACGCGCCGCTCGCCGTCGGTCGGGCCGGTCGGATCGACCCGGTCCAGGCCGCGGTAGTTCGCGGCGTAGTGGTCGGCGGTCCACTCCCAGACGTTGCCGTGCATCTCGCACAGGCCGAAGGCGTTCGGCGGGTAGGTGCCGACCGGGGCGGTCATCGCCAGGTACACCCCCGGCGGCGCGCCGCCGTAGTTGTGCCGGCCGTCGTAGTTGACGAGGTCGGTCGAGGGCGGCGGGCCGAAGTGGAACGGCGTGAAGGTGCCGGCCCGGCAGGCGTGCTCCCACTCCGCCTCGGTCGGCAGGCGGTAGCGCCGCCCGGCGGTCTTCTCGGCCGGCAGGGCCGACAACAGGTGGCAGAAATATTCGGCCTCGTCGAAGTCCACCGTCTCGACCGGGAGGTACGGGCTCTCGAAATGGGCGGGGTTCTCGCCCGTCACGGCCTCGTACGCAGCCTGCGGCACGGCGAAACGCCCCAGCCAGAACGGCCGGGTCAGCGTCACCGGGCGGCGCGGGCGCTCGTTGTCGCGGTCGTCGGCGGCCGGCTCGGACTTGACCGACCCCATCAGGAAGCTGCCGGCCGGGACGGGGACGAACTCCATCCCGACCGAGTTGATCACCCGCCGGGCCGCCCCTCGCGCCGCCTGCCACTCCTCGGCGACCTCGGCCAGCTCCTGGCTGGGGGCCAGCGGCACGAGCGGGTCGAGGTGGCGCAGCTTGCCGGGGAGCGTCGCCCGGAGCAGGGCGAGGTGGGCCGGGTCGTGCAGGGCGTTGTTGCGCAACTCCAGGCGAGACAGCCGGGGGAGCAGGTCCGACGCGCGCAGCAGGGCGGCCCCGGCCGGGCCGAGGGCGTTGTTCGACAGGTCGAGGGCGGCGACGTTCCCCAGGTGCGGGCTGGCGAGCAGTTCGCGAAGGCCCTCGACGCCGAGGCCGAGGTTGGCGAACGACAGGCCCGGGAAGCGCGCCAGCAGCGGCGACGCGGCGACGCGGGCGATCTTCTTCACCTGCGTCACCCGGAGCGACTCGATCAGGGCGGTGCCGGCGTGGGCCTCGACCGCGGCGCGGAACGCCTTCGACGTCAGTGTCCGGGCCGCGACCCAGACGCGGCACAGGCCGCGCACGAACTCGACGTGGTGGCACAGGCCGTCTAGCTCGCCGAGCCAGTCGGCGCGATGGGCGGCGAGCTGCTTGTCCTGCTCGCGGGTGAGCTTCTGCCGCTCCTTGACGTCGGGCACCCAGTCGGCGAGGCGGCACTGGAGCCGGACGAACGCGGCCCGGTCGGCCTGGCCGTGGTCGTCGAGCCAGTCGGCGAGGATGAGGCGCTGCGCCGCGTCGTCCGGCTCGGCGGCGCAGCCGTGGAGGAGTCCGGCCAGGGTCGGGTCCATGCGTCGCTCCGTCACCGGCCGTTGCGCTGCACGGCGTCCCACGCCATGCGCTGGAGGTGGTTCGCCGTCGCCGGCGGCACCTCGACGATCGCTCCGCCGGAGCCGTCGGTGAGCCGGCCCGGCAGGCCGACCGGCGTCTTGCCGAACAGCTTCGCGTAAAACGTACACGCGGCGAGGTACGACCCGGCCGGGTTCGGGTGGCTGTTGTCGTCGGTGTGCAGGTTCAGGCCCGGCATCGCGGCGTAGCTCAGCTGCCAGGCGACGCCGACCGGGGCGACCTCGCCGCCCGTCTCACCGGCCAGGGCGTTGTACGCATCAGTGAGTTGGGCCTGCGTCCGCGGCAGGTGCTTGCGGGCCCACGTCATGTAGAGCAGCACCTTGCCGTCGATGCCGTGGACCTCGTCGGCCAGGAGCCGGCCGTAAGTGAGGAAGCCGCGCCGATCGACGATCGGCCGCATCGACTGCTCCTGGAGGACGACGACCTCCCAGTCGCGCGACCGGATCATCGCCGGGCCGCCGGTCGTGTAGTGCTGCTCCAGGGTGTAGCCGCCGTGGATGTGCCGGCCGATCTCCAGCGGCCGCTCGCCGCCGGCCCGGGCGAGGGAGGCGATCAGCTCGGGCAGGTTGTTCCCCTCGGTGTAGCTGTTGCCGAGGAAGAGGATCTTCAGCGGCCCGGTCCGCACCGGCGGGGCGGGCGGGTTTTCCGGGTCGTCGCCGGCACCGCGCGTCGCCAGGGCGCGCCAGGTGCCCGGCGCGATGGCCGAGGAGACGAAGCGGACCGACCCGTCGGCGAACGCGGCGTTGACGCCGGCGCGGTGCCGGCTGCGGGCGGCGGCCTGGCTGCCGTGGGCGCTCTCGAACGTCCCGGGTGGCGGCGTCGCCATCGCCAGGCACGGCGCGGCGTAGGTCGGGTTGCCGACGTCCTGCGGGCACGGCCCCTGGACGCGGTCGGCCGCCCGGGCGTTCGGCGGCAGGGCGGCGGTGAACAGCGCGCCGCCCATGTTGCCGACGGCGATGTCCCCGAGCGGGCCGCCCCACGCCGCGCCGGGGTCGGTGCCGACGAGGCCCTCCGAGAAGAGGACCGTCTCGCTCGTGCCGTCGGTGACCATCTCGAGCCGGACGTGGTACGGCACGACCGGCCCGGCCGGCCGCTGGCCCGGCGCGACGACGAAGCAGCCGCCGACGCCGACATCGCCGGCCTGGACCGCGCCCCCGTACAGGTCGCCGGCCCCGACGCAGCCGCGGTAGCTGCCGGACTGGCGGGCGCGCGTCGGCGAGTTCCCTTCGAGCAGGACCGGGCCGAAGTCGGCCGGGCACTGCGCCACCTTGACCGCCGTCCGCCGGGCGGCGGCGAGCTGGGCGTCGTCGCCCCACGGCTCGAAGCGGGCCGGGTCGGTGCGGGTGTGCGCCAGGCGGGCGGCCTCCTCCTGCTCCAGGTACGGCAGAAGGGCCTGGTACCAGGTGTAGGCGTCCGGCACGTCGGCCTTGCGGGCGTAGGGCAGGGTACGGTGGGCGGCGTGGTAGTTGTGGGCCGCCAGGGCGAACTGGCGCAGGTTGCTCGCGCAGTGGAGCCGGCCGGCACTGGCCCGCGCCGCCTGGACGCCGGCCAGGCTCAGGCCTATGAGGATGGCGACGATGGCGACGACGACGAGCAACTCGAGCAGCGTGAAGGCGCGACGGCGCGGCATGGGACGTCCCCGGTGTTGTCAGGTCCGCCGGAACCCCCGTCCGGTATCGACCGCCTGGAAGCCGAGCCCGCGCAGGAGGTTCACCCCGGCGACGTTGTCCAGATCGACCTGGATCTCGATCAGGCTGAAGAACTGCTCGCGCAGGTAGCGCAGCACCTGGCAGAGCAGGAACCGCGCCAGCCCCCGCCGGCGCAACTCCGGGACGACCTCGAAGTTGAGCAGGCCGATGGCGTGCTCCTGCCACCGGCCGTTGTACGTCTCCATCTCCCACAGCGAGCAGCGCGCGTGGACCTGGTTCGTGTCCTTGTCCACCAGGCGGAAGTCCTGCGGCTCGACCGGCCCCAGGACGCAGTCGCGCCACCACGAGCAATGCACCGGGGCGGCGACGATCTCGTACCGGGTCCGGTACGCCGGGAAGCGCGTATCGACCACGGTCGGCGGCTGGTCGAGCGAGCGCTGGTAGACGCCGCGCGCCGCCGCCTCCCGGTAGCCGCGCTTCTCCAGGAACGGCCGGGCGAGGCCGTCGCTGTCGAGGAAGCCGGGCGAGTCGCTGCCGCCGTACAGGCCGAACGTGAACGGGTTGCGCCCCGGCATCGGCCCGGCGTGGATCTCGGCCGCGCCGTTCTGGCGCAGGTAGTCCTCCGCCCGGCGCAGCAACTCGCTGCCGACGCCCTGCCGGCGGCGGTCCGGCACGACGCCGAGGCTGCAGATGACGCCGCGCGACCGGTCGAGGGCGGTCTCGTCGGCGTTGGCGGCGAAGCCGGTCTGCACGAAGCCGACCGGGGTGCCGTCCGCGACGGCGACGACGAGGCCGGCCGGGTCGAAGTACGGCTTGGAGAGGTGGAAGTACTCCAGGTAGAGCGGCCCGGGCAGGTGGATCGCCCCGCGCCCGGTGAACGCGGCGTTCCAGACGTCCCGCAGGGCCGGGGGGTCGGTGTTCCGGAAGCCGCGGTAGTCGATCACGGTGTCGGCCTTTCACCGGGTGGACGGGGCAATAATAAGTAGGATTATAAGGGCCGGTCCGCTTCCCGCAAGGACGGTCTGCCGGCGTGGGTGCTGCCCCCCTCCGAGGCTCCGCCGTGCTGGTCGTCGAGAACCTGTCCTACCGCTACGGGTCGCGGGTCGTCCTCGACGCGGTCACCTTCCGCGTCGCCGCCGGCGAGCGCGTCGCCCTCCGCGGCGCGAACGGGGCCGGCAAGTCCACCCTGCTGCTCTGCCTCGCCGGCCTGCTGCCCGCGAAGGCCGACGTCCTCCGCGTCGGCGACCTGGACCTGCTCGTCCCGTCACAGCGCAAGCAACTCCCGCGCCGCCTCGGCATCGTCTTCCAGGACAGCGACGACCAGCTGTTCAACCCGACCGTCTTCGACGACGTGGCGTTCGGGCCGCTCAACCTGGGCCTGCCGACCGACGAGGTGCGGCAGCGCGTCGCGACCGCCCTGGCCGAGGTCGGCATGACCGGCCACGAGGACCGGGTGCCGCACCAGCTCTCCGGCGGCGAGAAGCGGCGCGTCGCCCTCGCCGGCGTCCTGGCGATGCGGCCGGACGTGCTGCTGCTCGACGAGCCGACGCTCCACCTCGACCCGGACGGCAAGGCCGACCTGATCGCGCTGCTGTGCCGCTGGCCGGGCACCCTCCTCGTCGCGTCGCACGACGCCGAGACGGTCGCGACGGTCTGCTCGCGCACGCTGACGCTCGACCGGGGCCGGCTGCGGGATTGAACGGGCGAATCCGCCCCGCTGGCTACTTGCCGCGCGCCGCGCCGCCCGGGTATACTCGTCGGGGGCGCGACGCCGCCCCTTCCCACCGTGACCGACCTCCGCGAGGGCTACCGCGTGCGACGGACGCTTTTCCTGCTGGCCTTCCTGCCGGCGCTGACCGCCCTGGCCCAGGCTCCCACCCCGCCCGCCCCGGCCGGCCCGACCCCGCCACCGCCCCTCCCGCAAGCCGAGATCGACGCCCTCGTCGAGAAGCTCGCCTCCGACGATCCGCACGTCCGCGAGACGGCCCTGCGCCAGCTCGAGACGGCCGGCCCGCGCGCGATCGCCGGCCTGCGCAAATCGCTGAACCACCCCGACCCCGAGGTGCGCCGCGTCCTGGTCGACCTCGTCCCGAACCTGGAGACGACCGCCCTGCTCGCCCCGCGCCGGGTGACGCTCAAGCTCGACGGCAAGTCGGTCAAGGACGCCCTCGACGAGGTCGGCCGGCAGACCGGCTACAAGGTCCAGGTCTGGGGCCCGAACATCCAGAACGCCGGCCTGAACTTCCGCCTCGACGACGTGCCGTTCTGGGAGGCGATCGACGAGATCAGCCGCCAGGGCGGCCTCGCGCTACAGATGGGCTACGGCGACGAGACGGTCCGCCTCAACGCCCAGGAAGTGCAGCACCCGTACGTCAGTCGGCAGGGGCCGTTCCGCGTCGTCGCCAACGGCATGAGCCAGAACCGGACCATCGACCTGACCGTCCGCCCCGGCCAGAGCGACGACCCGACCCGCTCGACGTCGCTCAACCTCAACCTGACCCTCTTCGCCGAGCCGAAGTTGCCGATCGTCGCCCACGGCGAGCCGCGCCTGACCCACGCCTTCGACACCGACCGCAACGCCATGCTCCCCGTCGGCAACCCCGAGCCGGAGGAGGCCCAGCTGCGCGGCTTCGCCGGCCGGGTCGCCCGGACCAGCGTCAACCGCTACAGCCAGCGCATGTACTCCGTCGGCGTTTCGACCGGCCTGGTCCGCCCCAGCGAGCGCGCCAGCGCGATCAAGCTCCTCAAGGGCTACGTCCCGGTGACGGTCCTCGTCGAGCAGAAGGCGGTCGAGATCACCAAGGAACTGGACAAGGCGAACAACCTCAAGGCCCAGGTCGATACGCACACGTTCACGGTCCAGGAGGTGAAGGAGCAGCCGGGCGGCCAGTGGCAGGTGAAGATGATCGTCACCCAGGACACCGGCGAGAACGACTACTCGTGGACGAACTCGCTCTACCAGCGCATCGAGGTCTACGGCGCGAGCGGCGAGAAGCTGCAGAACTACGGCTCGTCCTGGGGCAACAACGGCCCGAACCTCGTCAACATGACGCTGACGTTCCGCAACCCGGCCGGCAAGGCCGACAAGCCGCAACGGCTCGTCTTCCAGAGCTGGACGATGCTGCACACCCTCGCGCCGTTCGAGTTCAAGGACGTGCCCCTCCCCTGAGCGCGCGACGCCTCCCAAGCCCGGGCGTGGCAACGCCCGGGAAGGCAGGCCCCGGGCGTTGCCACGCCCGGGCTTGGGAGGGGATGTAAAGGGGGTTACCTGTCGATCCCGAGATGGACGCACAACTCGTCGAACGCCGCGAGGTGCCGATCGTCGCTGGCGTGGAAGTGTTCGTCCTCGGTGATGAGCGGCAGGCCGTTGTCGCGCGGCACGCCGAGCCCGGCGAGGATCGCCTCGAACGGGGCGAGGTCGTGGGCGTAGACGACGAGGAGCTTGTGCTCGTCGAACTGGACCTCGACCGCCTCGGCCGACGAGATGACCGCCAGGCCGGTGCAGCCGTCGTTGAGGAGGAGGTCCTCGAAGTCGACGAGGTGGCTGCACAGGACGGGCAGGTCGATCTGCTCGCGGAGCAGGTCGCGGTGCGACTCGCCCCGGCTGTGGTGGCTCGTCTCCAAAACGACATCCACCAGCGGGCCGAGCGGCTGGAGCAGGTCGAGGAACACGTCGAAGAGGTGCTCGCGCGACACGGCCGCCGCCAGGAGGGGCACCTCGAGGTCGATGTCCGCCTCGCGGTAGACGTCGCGGCGGTAGCCCTGCCGCGGCACGATCTTCAGGTCGAACCCGGGGCGGACCGCATCCGTGAGGTGAAACGCGCCATACCGGGCCACGCGCAGGTGAGCGGCCAGTTGCTCGGAATGCACGGGGGCCCCTTTGCAATCGACCCGCCGCCGCAGCCGGGCGGAGGCGGTCCGAAAAGAGTGCTCTCGGTTCATGCGAACTGTTTACCTTCCGAAAACTATAGGCCCTGATTCCGTCCGGGGTCGTTCCCGACGCGGTGATTCTACGCGGTAATTCGGGCGCTCGGTGGAAGCCGAGACGAGCCGAAGGCTTGCGCGGATTGGACTCTCTGCACGGGAAACCGGCCGCCCCACCTCGGCCAAAATCGCCACTCGCGCCGAAGATCCGTCGTCCCGCCGACCGACGACGTAGGGTGCCCGCCCAGTCCCCGTAACTTGCCGCTCCCCTCGCCGGAGGCGCTCATGCTTCGCTCGGCCCTGCTGTCGCTCGTGCTGTCGGCCGTCGCCCTGGCTCAGCCGACCTGGGAGGCGATCACCCTCGACGGCTCTCCTGCCGGCGTGGTGAGCAGTGCGGTGCGCGAGGACGGCATCCGCCGCGTCCACGTCCAGGATCTGAAGCTCAGCCTGCGCCGCGGCACCGCCGCCGTCGAGTTGCGCCAGGAGCACGGCTTCGAGGAGGACGCCGACGGCAAGGTGGTCGGCCTGTTCCTGCGCCAGTACCAGGGCGGCAAGCTCTTCCTGGAGCTGGCCGGCCGGATCGACCCGAAGCAGCCCGACCGGATGGACGTCGTCCGCGACGGCAAGACGACGCGCCTCGCCTGGCCGGCGGAGACGTTCCGGCCGGGCAGCCTCGACCGGCCGCCGGGTAAGGATCGCTGGCGGCCGGGCGACACCGGCACCGTCCGGCTGTACGAGCCGACGTACAACCGCGTCGTCGCGTATGAGGCGACCGCCCTGGAGAAGGAGACGCTCACCCTCGACGGCAAGCGCGTGTCCGTCACGCCGTTGAAGCTCGTCCCGGAGGTACTCACGAGCGGGACGCAGCGCGTGACGCTGGCGACGGTGCGCTGGTGGCTCGACGACGCCGGCCGGGTCGTCCGCCGCGAGGTAGACATGCCCGGCCTGGGGATGCTGACCCTGACGCGCACGGAGAAGGGCGACCGGCCGGTGGTGGCCGGGCCGGTCATCGATGTGCTGGAGCGCGGCCTGATCCCCCTGGACAGGACGGTCGTTCGGCCGTACACCAGCGTGGCGTCGCGCCTGCGCGTGACGCTGAAGGACGCCCCGGACGCCGCCCTCGTCTCGGACGAGCACCAGACGGTGAAGCAGGCCCGGCCGGGCGTCCTCGATGTGGTCGTCCACCCGGTCGGCGACCAGGGTCGCGGCGAGCCGGCCCCGGGGAAGGAGTACCTCGGCACGAGCAAGATGATCGACTGGGACGACAAGGCGGTTCGGGATTTGAGCGCGCGGCTCGGGGCCGGGCCGCGCGACGCGTGGCAGCGGGCCCAGGCCCGGGCGGCGTGGGTGCGGCAGAACCTGCGCGTGGATAACGCCGCCCCGTTCGCTCCGGCGTCGCAGGTGGCACGCGACTTGCGGGGAGATTGCCGGCATGCGTCGTTGCTGACGACGGCCCTGTGCCGGGCCGACGGCGTGCCGGCCCGGACGGCGATCGGCCTGGTGTACGTCGAGCGGAACCGCAAGCCGTTCCTCGGGTTTCACATGTGGGCCGAGGTGTACGTCGGCGGGGCGTGGCGCGGCCTGGACGGGACGCCCGGCCTCGGCGGCACCGTCGGGGCGTTGCACGTCAAGGTGACCGATGCGAGCTGGGCGGGCGAGACGACCCTCGCGCCGCTGCAACCGGCACTGAATTTGGTCGGAAAGGTGAACGTCGAGGTCGTCGAGATCGTCGAGTAATGCGGGCGGGGCAAAACGGACCTTCTTGAAAATTCTTCTTGTCCTGGCGGGCCGAGAAGGCTCTACTTGGCAAGGAGGATGTGAGCGGGTCGCCCACCGTCGCGAGTTGGTGAGGGCCCTCCGCGGACGGCCCCCCGAGAACGGAGTCGGGGGTCGCGAGCGTGGCAGGGCCGCCCGGGCTTCGGCGAGCACCTGGACGGGGCGCAACTGAGAGGACTTGATGAGCCAACGGGAATCGCCAGCCGGCGACACGGTCGCGGCCTCCGGGCCGCTTCTGTCGCCTCCCGTGGTCCCCTCGCCGGATCGGGTCGCGCCGCTGGAACCGTCCCTGCGCCAGGCCCTCGGACTGCCGGTCGCCCGCGACGCCGACGACCGGCCGACCCCCGCCGCCGTGCCACTGGCCCAACTCCTCGCCGACATCCACGCCGGCCGGGCGACTCTGCCGACCTACGCCCCGCCTCCGTCGGACCACCCCGAGGCGGTCGCCCGCGCCCTGGCGACGCCGGACTTCTTCCTCATCCAGGGGGCGGCCGGCACCGGCAAATCGTTCGTCGCCAGCGCCATCCTCCGCGAGGCGGCCCGCCGCGGCTGGCGCGTCCTCTTCCTGGCCCGCACCCCCGCCGCGCTCGACCGCGCCTTGCTGCCGTTGGCCGATGATCCCGCCGTCGCCGTCGCGCGCTGCCTGGCCGACGGCGAGGCGCTGGCCGACCTGCCGCCGGCCCTGCGCAAGACGCATCTCGGGGAGCGCCTGCGCATCCACCAGGAAGTCACCCTCGGCACGATCCGCGATACGGGGCAAGAGCGGGCGGTCGAGGCCGGGGCCCTCGAGGGCCGCTGTGCCGGCCCGCTGGGCGAACTCGCCGACCTCCTCGGCCAGGAGCGGGCCGTCGCGACGGCGCTGGACCAGCTCCACGCCCGACGCGAGCGCCTGCCGACATCGGCCGAGGGCGAGGCCGGCCCGGAGGAGCTGGCCGACGTCTGGGCACGGCTGCGCCAGACGCGGGCCGACGTCGCCGAGAAGCGGGCCGACCTGGAGCGTCAACTGGCCGACTGCCGCCAGCGCGAGCAGTCGCAGCGCGAGGAACTCGGCCGGCTCCAGCCGCTCGTCGCGGCGCGGCAGGCCGGCCGGTGGTGGTCGCCGAACTACTGGCGCACCGGCGGCCAGGGCGACGTGCGGAACCGGGCCGCCACCCTGGAGCAGTCGTGCCAGGACCTGTGCGCGACGGCCCTGCGCACGCAGCAGGAGGTCGATCAGCTCCAGGCCCGCCTCGCCGAGGACACAAAGACGGCGACCGCCGAGCTGGAGCGTGTCCGCGCCGACCTCGACCGGCGGATCGCCGAGCGGCAGGCCGAGCGCGCTGCCCTGCACGAGCACTGGCGGGCCGTCGCCCTGGCCCTGCCGGACGACGTCCGCCCGGCCGAGCCGACCGCCGCCGCCCTGGACCAGGCACGGGGTCGCCTCGCCGCGACGGCCGAGCGCCTCCGCCGTGAGGCCGCCGCCGCGGAGCAGGCGCACCGCGACCTGGAGCGGGCCAGCGCCGGCCTGCCGGATCGCCTCGCCGACGCGATCGGCGTCGTCGCCGCCACGCTGACGGGGCTCGGCCGCGACCCGCACTTCGGGGCCGATGCGACGCCGGGCCGGTTCGACCTGCTCGTCCTCGAAGAGGCCGACCAGGCGACGGAGGCCGACCTGCTCGCGGTCGCCGACCGGGCCCGCCGCTGGGTCTTCATCGGCGAGCCGACGCGCCACCCGGACCAGGCCGCCCCGCGCCGCAACGTCGTCCGCGGCCAGCGGCCGGCCCACCTCCGGCCGGGGTTCTTCCAGCGCCTGTGGGCCCGCCTGCACGACGACCCGTCCGCCCGGCCGGTCGCCTGGCGGCAGGATCTTGACCGGCTCGTCTGCGTCCTCGGCCCCGTCGCGCCGGGCCAGGAGCGCTACGTCCAGCCGGAGCCGGTCGTCGATCACCCGGACATCGTCCTGCACATCGCCTCGCCGCCGCGGCAGACGCCGCGCCTGGTCGAGGTCGCCTTCCCGGCCGGGACGCCGATCGAGGACGCGAAGGCGTTCGTGGTCCGCGAGCTGGACGAGCTGCCGTTGCAGACGCGCGCCCGCGCCGTCCGCTGGGACGAGACGGCCGACTGGGTCGTCGCGCAGTTCGGCGGCGACCTGCCGGGCAAGTCGAAGCGGATCGACCTCGGCGACGGCGTGTTCGAGTCGGCGCACCTGCTGTCCGGCCACTGGCAGACCGGCCGGCTGGAGTTCGACAAGGCGGCCTGGACGCGCGACCGGGCGATCGCCTGGCTGCGGGCGCGCCTCGGCCTGGCCGGCCACGACCGGACGCTGCTGCTCGACAAGCCGCAGCGGGCGTGCCCGTCCCTGGCCTGCTGGCTGGCCGACCTGCTCGACGACGGCTTCCGGGCCGCGACGGTGCCGACGCCGTGCGTCGAGTTCGTCACGGTGCCGAGCCTGAGCGACGACCGGCCCGGCCGCCGGCCCGAGCCGGCCCGCAACGGCACCGGCGTCGCGACGCTCGCCCCGAAGCTGAAGGCCCTGCGCGGCGGGGCCGGCGTCGAGATCCACCTCGCCGAGCCGCGCCGCCACGACCTGCTGCCGCGCGAGCTGCGCGACGTCCTGGGGGGCGAGGGGCTCGTCAATTATTTGGAGGCGCAGGCGGCGGTCCGCCTCGTGCGCGAGATCCTCGACGACGCGGCGTCGCGGGCCGACCTGCTCGCCTGGCAGCAGGCGCATCCGACCTGCCCCGGCGTCGCGGTCCTGGCGCTGTACCCGGCCCAGGTGCGCCTGATGCGCTACCTGCTCGACGCGGTCGTGACCGGGCCGGTCCGGCTGGAGGTCGCCCTGCCGGAGCAGATGCGGCATCGCGACTGCGCCGTGGCGGTCGTCGGTCTGACACGCTCGCACCAGCACCGGGCGGTGACCTACGGCGAGAGCCCGGCCCAGCTGATCCTGGCGCTGACGCGGCCGGCGCAGCGCCTGGTCTTGCTCGGCGACCCGGGCACGCTCCTTCGCCGCAGCCAGTTCGCCGACGCGGTCGACCACCTCGACGAGGCCGAGTCGGAGCAGGAACAGACCCTCGCCGGCCGGCTGGTGCGCTACCTCCAGGGCCACGGGGCGCTGCAGCGCGCGTTCACGATCCGCGAGCTGGCTGGGCTGTAACCCCGGCTCGCCCTCCGGAGTTCTCCCCATGCGCTCCCTCCTCCTGCTCGCGGTCCTCGTCCCCCTAATCCCGGCCCAGGAGCGGCCCGCCCCGGTCGCCCTGTTCAACGGCAAGGACCTGGCCGGCCTGACGACCTGGCTCAAGGACACGAAGACGGACGACCCGCGCAAGGTCTTCCGCGTCACCGACGGCGTCCTGCACATCACCGGCGATGGCTTCGGCTACGTCGCTACTGACAAGACGTACCGCGACTACCGCCTCGTCGTCGAGTACAGGTGGGGCAAGAAGACCGACGGCGGCAAGTACGTCCGCAACTCGGGCATCCTCCTGCACGCGACCGGCCCGGACGGCGGGGCGGGCGGCACCTGGATGGCGTCGGTCGAGTGTCAGCTCGCCCAGGGCTGCGTCGGCGACCTGATCGTCATCCGCGGCAAGGACGACAAGCAGCAGGTCATCCCCGTCGAGATCACGTCCGACGTCGAGATCGGCCCGGACAAGAAGCCGCGCTGGAAGGACGGCGGCATGAGGCAGACCTTCACCGGCCGGCAGCTGTGGTGGAACAAGCACGACCCCGACTTCAAGGAGCTGCTCGACACGCGCGGCAAGGACGACGTCGAGAGCCCGCTCGGCGAATGGACCACGGTCGAGTGCGTCTGCCAGGGCAAGACGATCACGGTGAGCGTCAAAGGGACGAAGGTCAACCACGCCTACGACGTGTCGCCGGCCGGCGGCAAGATCCTGCTCCAGTCGGAGGGGTTCGAGCTGTTCGTCCGCAAGGTTGAACTGACGCCGCTGGGGAAATGACATGACCCTGTCACGAGTCGTCGCCGTCGCGGTCCTGTTCCTGGTCGGCTGCGGCCAGGCGAAGGTCGCCGTGCCGACGCTGGTCGCGGGGCCGCGCGGCGGTGCCTCCGACCCCGAGGCGGTGCGCGCCGCCGACGTGAGCGTCCTCTTCGTCGGCAACAGCCACACCGGCATGCACGACCTGCCGACCCTCGTCTGCGACATGGTCCGCTTCCTGCAGCCGGGGAAGACGACCTGCGCCCACTACGTTGCGTGTGGCTTCCTGGAGGACGCGGCCCGCTCGCCGACGTGCAAGGAGGAGGTCGAGAATCGGCCGTGGACGCACGTCGTCTTGCAGGCCCAGAAGATCAGCATGAGCGGCAAGCACGAATACTCGCGGACGGAGGGGATCGGCCTGGCCCGGTCGGCGAAAGCGAAGGGGGCGGCGGTCGTCTTCTACCCGGAGTGGGGCCTGGCGGGCGTGGTCGGTGACGGGGCCCGGCAGGAGAAGGTGTATCGCGAGATGGCCCGCGACGCCGGGGTGGCGGTCGCCCCGGTCGCCCGGGCGTGGGACCTCGCCCTGGCGGAGCGGCCTGAGCTGCCGCTGCACGACGCGGACGGCAACCACCAGTCGCGGACCGGGGCGTTCCTGACGGCGTGCGTCCTGGCCGGCCGGCTGACCGGTGCCGATCCGACCGCGCTGGCCGGGTTCGAGTATCCGGGCGTGAGCGAGGCGGACCGGCGCTTCCTGGCAGCGACCGCCGGAAAGACCCTGGCCGAGGAAGGGCCGGGGGGCTGAGGGAGGCCGGGACAGCGGCCCGCTTAGGGTCGCGGCTCGTTCGCCCGGAACCGCCACGCCGCGACCACCAGGACGCCGTGGAACAGGACGACGAACGCCGCGGCGGCCAGCCCCGCCGGCATCCCGGCCGCCGCGAGGACCACGGCCGACCCGACCGCCCCGGCGCAGATCCCGAAAAACCAAACCGAGCACGCCATCGGGTGGACGGCCAACACCCACCAGCCGCGCCAAAAGAGCCGCCCCAACAAGCCGCCCGGCCGGGCCGGCAGCGTGTGCGACCCCGCAGCCGCCTCCTCCTCGCTCGCCTCGACGACATCGACCGGGTCGAGCCGTCCCGTCAGGCCGCGCCGCGACCGGAACGCCGTCAGCCGGCCGTCCAGGTGGCGCGCGAGGGTGACCATGTCCTCGCCGACGGAGCCCCCGAAGATGCCGTGCGTCTGCCGGGCGTCGCCCACCACCACGGACAGGGCCCCCAGCCGCTCCTCGCCGCCGCTGAGGAACACGCGGAAGCCGCGCACCTCCGCCAGGGGGCACACCGGGCCGTCCGCCTCGCCGCCGGTCCGGTGCAGGAACGCCTCCCGAGTGAAGACCATCTCCATCCGCTTGGCGCGCCAGAGGACCGACAGGAGCCACTGGCGGGCGAGGACCAGGACGCCGAGCCCGGCCATCCCGAGCGTCTGCGCGACGAAGAGCCACGACAGGACGATCACCCAGGCGGGCTTACCCGCGCCGTGGGTGACCAGGGCGTAGGCGACCGCGATGCCGACGCCGGCCAGGACGACGTTGACCCACCAGAAATGGGTCGCGAGCCATTGCCCGGCCGACTGGCCGCCCGGGATCGCGAACGTGTAGCGCAGGGCACCGGGCGTTTCGGTGACCGTCACCTCGAACCCATTCGCGGTGAACCGTTCCGTCTCGGGAGGCTTCATCGGGCTTCCCTCACGCCCCGGTCCGTTCGCGCGGGGGCTGCACCTTGTCGTAGAGCAACTGGACCAGCTGCTCCAGCAGCTCGACGTACTCCGTCCCGGCGATGGCCTGCACCCGGCGGACCAGTTCGCGCCGCCGCTCCAGGCGCTGGACGAACGCATCGACGCCGACGCTCGGCACGCCGTTGGCCAGGAGGGCGAGCAGTTCGTCCGTTTCGTCGCCGGACAGGGCGCGGGCGCGCTCCGGGTTGCGCTCCAGCCAGGCGATCAGCTCCGGCTGCGTCGCCCGGTCGAACAGGCGGCGGAGCGGGTCGTGCTCGCGCGGCTGCGCCCCCTGGTGCATCCGGGGCAGGAGCTTATCCAGCGGCAGGGTGCGCAGGTCGTTGACGGTCAGGCCCAGGGCCCGGGCGCACGCGCCGATCGTGGCGTTGCGCAGCCGGTGCGCCCCGGCCGGGTTGGTCAGGATCGCCCGGACGGTGTGCCGGTTGAGGCGGGTGATGCGGGCGAACTCCTCCTGGTTCCAGCCGCGCTCCTCGACGAGGCGGGCGATCTTCAGGGCGACCTCGCTGGAGGTGTCCGTCGGTGTCGGTTCCATGTCGAGCAGTCTACACCGCCGGCCCCGAACGTTGCAACGCGCGGAGCGTCACGGCCGGGCGTACAGGACGCACACCCAGCGCCGGTCCGGCAGCGGCACCGCGGCGAAGCCGACCTTTTGCAGACGCGGCTCCAGCAGCGGCACGCGGTGGTAGAGCGTGTCGATCCAGCCCGGCACCGACGCGAGCGGGGCGTGCGTCAACGTGATGACGCCGGCCTTGCCGGCCTTCGCCCCGTCGGCGGTGTAGCCGGGCAGCTTCGCGTCCTCGTTGTGCATGCCGAGGCCCTCGGTCGATGGATGGCCCTGGTTGCGCCGCAAATAGTGGGCATGCTTCTCACACATCGCCGACAGGGCCGGGTCGAGGGCGACCGCGCCGACGCCGGCCGTCGTCCGGTAGGCGTTGAGCAGGGCGAGCACCTTCTTCTCCGTCGCGGCCCGGTCGCCGATCCGGGCGTCGGGCGGCTCGGTGGTAAAACTCCACGCCGCCTTCCACGGCTTGCCGTCGATCGTCGCTGACATGCTCACGTCATAGGTCGTGCCCGGGTCGAGCGGCGTCTTCGGGATGAGCATGACCGCGTTCTGGACGATGCCGGAGATGGCCGGCTCGGCCGGGGTCGAACGCCAGCACTCGATGTCGGGGCCGTCCTTCTTGCGCAGCTTCGCCTCGACGTCGGCCACGTCGCCGTTCGTCCAGCACAGGGCGCTGACCGCGTAGCCGGCCTTGTCGCGCGCCTTGGCGTCCGGCACCGGGTGCTTCGTCGCGCCGGTCGGATAGACGAGCGGCACGTCCTTGGCGTCCGGCGGCGGGAAGCACGTCGGCGTCGGCGGGACGAACGGCCCGGCGAAGCGCTGCGTCTCCAGCACCCAGAGCTGGCCGCCGCCCGGGTCGTGGGCGACGCCGAGGCCGATCTTCTTCAGGCCGGGGTAGAGCGTCGTCGCCCGGTTGGTGTAGATGCCGAACATGAGGTCGATCGCCTCCGGGCCGCCGACGCCGCGCAGGACGACCGCCTTCGCCGCCGCCTTGCGGCCCTCCTCCGTCGCGCCGGGGCGGGCCGGGTCCTCGTCGCGGAGCTTCAGGTTCGGGTCGTCGGGCAGGTTTTGCGCCAGGTAGCGGGCGTGGGCCTGGCACGCCTTCGCCAGGTCGGCGTCCAGCTCGACCTTGTCCAGGCCGGCGGCGGTGCGGTGGGTGTTGAGGCGCTCCAGCACCGCGGCGACGACGCCCTCCGGGATGCGCTCCGGCGCGGTCGTGAAGCGGTACGTCCGCTGCCACTTCGTCCCGTCCACCTTCGCCTCGAACTTGACGGTGTACGTCGTGGCCGGCTTGAGCGGCGACATGGGGAAGAGGCAGAGCGTGTTCTGCTGCGAGCCGGCGTGCTTCGGGTTGGCCGGGTCGCGCGGCGACGAGAGCCACGTCGGCACCTCGGCCATCGCGTCGTCGTAGAGGGTGCCCTTCGTTTCGGCGACGACCATGCGCGGGCCGAAGCTCGCCGTGACCGGGTAGCCGGCCTGCGGCTTCGTCGCCTTCGGGATCGGGTCGGGCACCTCGCTGCCGGGGAACGTCGTCGGCACGTCCTCCTGGTCGGGGACCGGATACAGGACGACGGTGCCGGTGCCGAGCTTGACCGACGGGGCCCCGGTCGGCGGCGGCACCGGGCCGGTCGGCTCGGCGGCGCTGAACGCCAGCAAGAGGAGGGCAAGGACGACGCAGCGCGCGGGGAGCATGGCGGCCCTCGGTTTGCAGGGAGCGTCCGTCCGGGGTCGCGTCCTCGCGCACCCCGGGCTCCGATATCGTACCCCTTCGGGGGACACAGACCAAGGGTCGGATTATTGCGTATTTCGCTTGACCTAACTCTGGCCATTAGCCTAGACTATGAGTGTCAAGAAAGGAAGGGCTACCTCTATGGCGAGGGCGGGGTTCGTTTGCGCGCTGCTGGCCGCGACGGCGCTGGGCCTGACGGGATGCGGCAACTCGGAGGGCTCGCGCGGCGAGGGGCCGGTCCGCGTCGTCTGCACGACGGGCATGGTGGCCGATCTCGTACGCCAGGTCGGCGGCGATCACGTCGCGGTGACGACGCTCATGGGCGAGGGGGTCGATCCGCACCTGTACAAGCCGACGCCGGGCGACATCGACACGCTCAGCCGGGCCGACGTCATCTTCTACTCCGGCCGGAACCTCGAAGGCAAGATGGGCGAGGTCTTCGCCCGCATGGCCCGCAAGAAGCCGACCCTCGCCGTCGCCGACGCGATCGCCGACGAGCACCTCCTCGACGGCGACGGCGGCCACCACGACCCGCACCTGTGGTTCGACGTCGCCCTGTGGAGCAAGACGCTCGAGCCGATCCGGGCCGAGCTGGCGAAGCTCGACCCAGCGAACGCGGCGACGTTCGAGGCGAACGCGGCGACGTACCGCGAGCGGCTGCTCGCCCTGGATACCTGGGCGCGCAACGAACTGGGGACGGTGCCGAAGGCGCGCCGGGTGCTGGTGACGGCCCACGACGCGTTCCGCTACTTCGGCCGGGCGTACGACGTCGAGGTGCGCGGCATCCAGGGCATCAGCACCGAGAGCGAGGCCGGCGTCGGCTCGGTCAACGACCTGGTCGCCTTCCTCAAGGACCGCCGCGTCAAGGCGGTCTTCGTCGAGTCGAGCGTCTCGGAGAAGAACATCCAGGCGGTGATCGAGGGCTGCGCGCGGGGCTCCAACCCGCTGACGGTCGCCGTCGGCGGCGAGTTGTTCTCCGACGCGATGGGCGCGGCCGACACGCCGGAGGGCACCTACGAGGGCATGGTCCGCCACAACGTCCGCACGATCGTCGAGGCGCTGCGATGACGCCGGTGCTCGATGTCCACGATGTGACAGTGGCGTATCACCGCAAGCCGGTCCTGTGGGACGTTGACTTCACGCTCGACGAGCCGTGCCTGGCCGGCATCATCGGCCCGAACGGCTCCGGCAAGAGCACGCTCCTCAAGGCGGTCCTCGGCCTGGTGCCGCTGGCGAGCGGCCGGGTGACCGCGTTCGGCGAGCCGGTCGCGCGCGTCCGCAAGCGGATCGGCTACGTGCCGCAGCGGAACAGCGTCGACTGGGACTTCCCGGTCCACGTCGCCGACGTGGTGCTCATGGGCACCTACGGCCGGCTCGGCTGGTTCCAACGGCCGGGCCGGGCGGAGCGGCAGTGGGCCGCCGAATGCCTGGAGCGCGTCGGCCTGACGCACCTGGCCGACCGGCAGATCGGCCAGCTGTCCGGCGGCCAGCAGCAGCGGACGTTCCTCGCCCGGGCCCTGGCCCAGCGGTCGGACCTCTACTTCATGGACGAGCCGATGGCCGGCGTCGATGCCGCCACGGAGCGCGTCATCTTCACCGTGCTGAAGGAGCTGCGCGACGCGGGACGCACCGTCGTCGTCGTCCACCACGACCTGCGCACGGTCGAGGACTACTTCGACCGGGTCGTCCTGCTCAACACGCGCCTCGTCGCGTCCGGGCCGACGGCGACGACGTTCACGGCGGAGAACCTCCAGCGCACCTACGGCGGCCGGCTCGCCATCCTGGAGAAGGCCGGCCAGGCGATCCGCGAGCAGCGAGGGCCGGGGCGATGATCGCCTACAACACCCTCGTCGTCCTCGCCGGAGTCGGCCTGCTCGGGGCGGCGGCCGGCCTGGTCGGCACGTTCGCCACGCTGCGCCGCCGGGCCCTCGTCGGCGACGCCCTGGCCCACGCCGCCCTGCCGGGCCTGTGCGTCGCCTTCCTCTTGATCGGCGAGCGCTGGCTGCCGGGGCTGCTGCTCGGGGCGCTCGTCAGCGGCCTGGTCGGCGTCGGCGTGATCGCCTTCCTGCGCCGGTTCACGCGCATCAAGGAGGACGCCGCGATCGGCATCGTCCTGAGCGTCTTCTTCGGCCTGGGCATCGTCCTGGTCACCTGGATCCAGAAGACGAGCACGACCGGGAGCAAGGCCGGCCTCGACTCGTACATCCTCGGCAAGACGGCCGGCATCGTCCTGGCCGACGTCCAGCTGATCGGCCTCGTCGCCGCGGCCATCCTGGCGCTGGTGCTCCTCTTCTACAAGGAGGCGAAGCTGCTGGTCTTCGACCCGGACTTTGCCCGCGTCCAGGGCTGGCCGGTCGGCTGGCTCGACTTCCTGCTGATGGGCCTGCTCGCCGTCGTCGTCGTGATCGGCCTGCCGGCGGTCGGCGTCGTCCTCATGGCGGCGCTCCTGATCCTTCCCGGCAGCACGGCCCGCTTCTGGAGCGACCGGTTCGGCGTCATCCTGACCCTGGCGACGCTCTTCGGGGCGGCGACCGGCCTGGTCGGGGCGAGCCTCAGCGCCGCGACCGACACGCTGCCGGCCGGGCCGATCATCGTCCTGGTCGGCACGGCGCTGTTCGTCGCCTCGGCGCTGTTCGCCCCGCGGCGCGGCGTCGTCGCGCGGTGGCTCGACGATCGCCGCTTCCGGCGCGAGCTGCGCGAGGGGGCGGTGCCATGATCGACCTCGGCCTCGCCGGCTGGACGATCGTCGTCGCCGCGGTCGGCAACGTCGCCTGCGCCCTGCTCGGCTGCTACCTCGTCCTGCGCCGGCTCAGCCTGCTCGGCGACGCGATCAGCCACGCCGTCCTGCCGGGGATCGCCCTGGCGTACCTGGCGACCGGCCAGCTGAACGGCCCGGCGATCGTCCTCGGGGCGATGGCCCTCGGCCTGGTGACGACGCTGCTGACCGAGGCGGTCCACCGGATCGGCGACGTGCCGGAGGACAGCAGCATGGGCGTCGTCTTCACCGGCCTGTTCGCCGTCGGCGTGCTGCTCATCAGCCAGATCGCCAACCGGGTCGATCTCGACCCGGGCTGCGTCCTGTACGGCCAGATCGAGATCGTCCCGCTCGACACGGTGCCGGTCCTCGGCGTCGAGGTGCCGCGCGCCCTGCTGACGCTCGTGCCGGTGTTGCTTGCCACAGTCGCGTTCGTGCTGCTGCTCTGGAAGGAGCTGAAGCTGGCGGCGTTCGACCCGGAGCTGGCGACGGCGATGGGCATTCCCGCGGCGCTGCTGCACTACCTGCTCATGGCCTGGGTGGCCGGTGTCACCGTGGCGTCATTTGAAGCGGTCGGGGCGATCCTCGTCGTCGCGATGCTGATCGTCCCGGCGGCGACGGCCCACCTGCTGACGGACCGCCTGGGTTGGATGCTGGTCGTCGCGGCGGTGGTGGCGGTCCTGGCGTCGGTGATCGGCTACCGGGCGGCGGCGTACCTGAACACGAGCGTCGCGGGCATGATGGCCGTCGCGGCGGGGGGCCTGTTCGGCCTGGCGGTGTTCTTCGCCCCACGACACGGCGTGCTGAGCCGGGTGTGGCGCACCTGGCGGCTCGCCCTGCGCATCGCCGGCGAGGACGTGCTCGGCGAGCTGTACCGCCGCGGCGAGGCGGTCGAGCAGAAGGCGGCGGAGGAGGCTGGCCTGACGCTGGCCGAGGCGCGGCGGCGGGCCGGCGGTTGGATCGGCATCCTCGCCGTGTGGGATCTGCGGCGTCAGGGCCTCGTCGAGGAGCGCGGCGGCCGGTTGTATCCGACGCCGGCCGGGTTGAAGCGCGGCCGGTTCCTGGTGCGGTCGCACCGGCTGTGGGAGAGCCTGCTAGAGCGGCACAGCGCCCTGCCTCTGGACCACCTGCACGACCCGGCCGAGCGCATCGAGCACTTCATCGACCCGGAGTTGCAGGACGAACTGGAGGCGCTGCTGGAGCAGGCCGAGACCGACCCGCACGGCAAGCGCATCCCCGACCGGTGATCCCGGCGAGGCCCTTCAGCGCAGCAGCGGCCGGATCAGCACCCACGCCGCGACGAAGACGCCGACGAGGACGAGAGCCAGGAAAAGGACGAAGTTGACCGCCGGCAGGCCGCCGCCTTCCGGCTCGGGCGGCACCGGGGGATACGGGACGTGTCCCCGCCCGGCGGCATGGCCCGTACCGGGCGTCGGGCCGCCGGGTCCGGCCGGGGCGGGCCGGGCCGGCTGCGGGGCGGGGCGGGCCGGGGCCGGGGCCGGCTCGCGCCGCGGCGGCAGGGTCGGCTGCGGGTGCGGCCGCGGGACCGGGTTGCCCGGGCCGCGGTTCGGCGGCGGGTTGTTCTGCCGCGCCGGGGCGGCGGAGGCGAGCAGCGGCCGGCGGGCGCGCGCCTCCTGGACGAGGCTGCGGACGACGTCCTCCGGGTAGGTTTCGCGAAGCCGGTCGAGGTGGCCGCTCGCCTCCGGGTGGTGGACGGCCGCCGCGAGTGAGGCGATCCGGGCGACGGCGTGGCCGGGGTTGCGTCGGGCGAACTCGGCGAAGAGGGCCTCCGCCTCGTCCTCCTGGCCGCTGGCGAGGTACGCCTCCGCCGCCAGCAGGGCGAATGCGTCTCGCAGCTGCCCCTGCCCCTGGCGGCCGTAGGCGTCGAGCAGCTCCAGGTAGAGCGGCAGCAGTTCCGGTTGCGGCTCCATCACGTCGGCTCTCCGGGCTTCTCGGAGGGAGGGTCGCCGATCTTCACCTCTGTGGCAAAGATAGCAGGAACCCGGCACGGATGCATCTTCCTTCCAGACGGCCGCCGGGGAAGTCGCGACCGGAACAAGGAGGATCGGATGGACACCCCCGGATCGGGAAGCTGGCTCGCCGACGTGCGCGTCCTCGACGCGTCGCGCGTCCTGGCCGGGCCGCTGTGCGGCCAGGTGCTCGGCGACCTCGGCGCGGACGTCATCAAGGTCGAGCGGCCCGGGGCCGGCGACGAGACGCGCGGCTGGGGGCCGCCGTTCGTGTCGCTGCACGGCACCGACCGCTTCAGCGCCTACTACCTCGCCTGCAACCGCAACAAGCGGGCGGTCGCCCTCGACCTCGCCTCGCCGGACGGCGTCGCCCTGCTGCACCGCCTGGCCGAAAAGTCCGACGTCCTGCTGGAGAACTTCCTGCCGCGCTCGGCGGCGAAGCTCGGCCTCGACCCGGCCCGGCTGCACGCCGTCAACCCGCGCCTCGTCATCTGCTCCATCTCCGGCTTTGGCCGGACCGGGCCGCTTGCCGACGCGCCGGGGTACGACTTCGCCCTGCAGGCCCTGAGCGGCTACATGCGCATCACCGGCCCGGTGGACGGGCCGCCGTCGAAGGTCGGCGTCGCGATCGTCGACGTCGTCACCGGCCTGCATGCCGCGGTCGCCGTCCTGGCCTGCCTACACGCACGCCAGAAGAGCGGCCACGGCTACCACATCGACCTGGCCCTGCTCGACTGCGCCGTCGCCAGCCAGGTAAACGTCGCCCAGGCGTACCTGGCCACGGGGGCCGAGCCGCCGCGGCAGGGGAACGCCCACCTCCAGATCGTGCCCTACGAACTGTTCGCGACGGCGGACGGCCACCTCGTCCTCGCCGTCGGCAACGACGGCCAGTGGCAGCGCTTCTGCGCCGCGGCGGAGCGGCCGGACCTCGGCGCGGAGCCGCGCTACCTCGCCAACCCGGACCGGGTGCGGCATCGGACGGAGCTGGTGCCGAGGGTCGCCGAGGTGCTGCGCGGCCGGCCGACGGCGGAGTGGATCGACCGGCTGACGCGGGCCGACGTGCCGCACGCCCCGGTCTGGGGCTACGCCGACCTGTTCGCCCACCCGCAGGCGGCGGCGCGGAACCTGCGCGTCACCGTGACCGATCCGGAGGGTCGGCCGGTCGATCTGCTCGGGTCGCCGTTCCACATCGACGGCGCGACGCCGCCGTCGACGGTGCCGCCGGCGCTGGGCGAGCACACCGCCGAGGTGCTGCGCGACGTGCTCGGGATGGACGCGGCGGAGGTGGAGGCCCTCCGCGCGCGGCGGGTGGTCGGCTGACGGCTACTCCTCGTCGGCCTTGACGCCGGGGCCGCCGGCGTCGGGCCGGCGCAGCTTGCGGATGCCGGCCCGGCGGAACAGGGCCGGTCGCGGCGGGCCGTCGTGGGCGGCGTGGCGAACGAACGGCAACAGGACCGGGCCGTCGCCGTCGGTCAGCTGCTCGGACTGGAGCCGGGCGAACTCCTGCTCCTGGCGCAGGATCTGGAACTGGAACTCGGCGGCGAGCTTCTCGAACTTCGCGTGGTGCGGGAAGCGGAACCGGCTCTGGCGGAGCAGGGCGCGCGCCTCGTCGAGCTTGCCGGCGCGGCGCAGGCCGAGCAGGTGGCGGGCCAGCGTGTCGAGGTCTTCCGGGGCGTCTTCCTGCGCCTTGGCGAGGTGGCCGAGGCCCTCGTCGGTCCGGCCGAGGTGGAGCAGGACGAGGCCGTACTCGCCGCGGCAGCGGTGGTCGGCCGGGTCCAGCTCGAGCGCCCGGCCGTAGTAGACCGCGGCGCGGCGGAGGTTGCCCTGGTCGTCCTCGCGGCAGGCGACGGCCATGAGGTAGTGTAGCCGGGCGGAGCCGGCCTCGGCCTGCAGGGCGGCGGCGAGGTGGCGGCGGGCCTTCTTGTAACGGCGGCGGGCGAGCTGGATCTCGGCCAGGGCGATCTGGGCCTGGCAGGCGACGTCCGCCGGCAAGGTGCGGTGGCTGAGCAGGCGGGCGAGGACGTTCTGGGCGTCGTGGGCCCGGCCGAGTTCGCGGTAGTGCGCCCCGAGGGCCAAGAGCCGATCGGCGAGGTTCAACGTGTCTGGCATGAGGCTGCCTCCCTGCAGCGTGGGTTATCCCCAGGGGAGCAGGATACCATCTCCCGCCACCCGAGCAAGATGACATTGGCGAAAAAGCGCCCGGGTAGGTCCGCCGAGCCGAGGCGGACCTTACCAGGGCGCGGGCTCCACCCCATCCCGCGCGGCCTGCGCCGGGTGTGCGGCGGTGCCGCTCGGCTCGCGGCACCTACCCGGGCCCGTCACGGCTTCTTCCACCGGAACGCGGCGATGCCGTTCTGCTCGCGGACGAACACCTCGTCGCCGCAGACGGCCAGGTGGGCCCACGTCTGCTGCTCGCTGATCTGCCGCTCGTCGAGCAGGTCGAACTTCTCCGGCGTCGCCCGGATCAGCCGCAACATGCCGTTGTTGTCCAGGGCGAGGATCTTGTCCCCCTGCACCGCCATGCTGCAGTACTGGCCGAACTCCTTGTCCGAGGTCCACTTCGTCTCGCCCCTGGCCAGGTCGATGCAGATCATCGGCTGCCGCGTGTCGGCCCGGCCGCGCTTCAGCAGGTAGGCGTGGCCATCGATGACGACCGGGCTCGCCATGTACGCCTGGTCCTTCGTCGTCCACGCCTCCTTCGCCGTCAGGGCGTCGCCGTCCTTGCCGATCGCGAACAGGTACGACTTCGCCGAGTGGGCCGACGTGAAGACCGCGTCGCCGTACGCGACCGGGGTGAGGATGTTCATGCCGCGCATCGCCGGGACGTCCTTCGACCAGAGCACCTTGCCGTCGGCCGGGTCGACCCCGGCCAGCTTCTCGCGCGTCTGGACCAGGACCTGCGGCTTGCTCTGGATCGTCGCCATCGCCGGCGACGAGAACGCGCTGCCGTACATGCCCCCGTCGTCGACGAGCGTCCGCCAGATCGTCGCCCCGGTCTTCTTGTCCAGCTTCACGAACGACGCCCCGGCCTGGAGGTACAGGTCGTCGCCCTGCACGAGCGGCGAGCAGACGCAGCCGAACGCCGGCAGCGGCGACTTGTAGCGCTCCTTGAAGTCGACCTTCCAGCGCTCCTTGCCGGTCTTCGCGTCGAGGCAGACGAGGAGGTCGCACATCCCGGCGACGTAGAGGCACTCGCCGTCGTAGGCCGGCGTCGAGCGGATCCACGACCCGTTCGACGCGGCGAAGAACGGCACCGTCATCGCTCCGTCCCACTGGGCTTCCCAGAGCGGCTTGCCGGTCTTGCGGTCGAGCGCCCGGACGACCTCCCACTTCCTGTCCTTCGTCTCGGCGACGAAGACGCGGTCCTCGGCGACGATCGGTCCGGGGTAGCCGGGGCCGAGATCGACGCGCCAGGTCTGGGTGAGGTGGTCGGGAGAGAGCTTGTCGGGCCAGGCCGGGCCGCCGACCTTGCCGTCGCGGGTCGGGCCGCGCCACTGCGGCCAGGTGGCCGGCGTGTCGGCGGCGAACAGGGACGAGCCAAGGCACACCGCGACGGCGAGGGGGACGAGGCGACGCATCCGGGGACTCCGCGAGCCGGCGGCCTGGCCGACGTGGCCGGGCCGACGCCCATCTATAGGCGCGGCGGCGCGGATTTCCCGTCACTTGCCGGTCGGCTTCTTCGGGTGGTTCGACTGGAGCAGGTCGGCGCTCGCCCGGACGATGCGCTTCTCGCGGGCGCGCTTCTCCGGGGCGGGCTCCTGCTGCTGGGCCTGCAGGTCGGCGAGGTTCGCCAGGCAGTACGGGCAGCCGACCGTGTCGAGGTGGAAGCGGAAGTAGTCCATCTCCGCCTCGTCGAGGACGCGGAGGAGGTAGCTGCCGAGCTGCTCGCGCGTCGGGCAGGTGATGCGCTCGCGCCGCCAGATCGCCCCGAGGGAGTGCTCGCCGCGGTCGCGCTCCTGGATGACCTGGCGCAGGGACTGGCGCAGCTCGGCGGAGGTGCGCAGCGCCTGCTCGATCTGGGCCGTCTCCGCCTCGGTTAAGGCGTCGTCCAGATAGGCGTGCAGCTGCTCGCGGGTGATCGTCGTGGCGGCCATGTCCCTATTGAACCATCCGCGCCGGGCGGCGTCAATTCGCCGGGTCCGAGTCGTCACCCCACATAGCCCGGGCAAGCCCGGGGCTGTACGCGAGGACGCGGCCCGGTCACGGCACGATCGGCGGCAGCCAGGCCGTCTCGAAGTCGCCCTTCGCGTACGGGTTCGGGTGCGGCTTCGACGACGTCACCCGCACCCGGACGTACAGCTCCTGGCCGGTCAGCTTGTGGCGCACCTCCAGGGCGTTCGACTTCGCCAGGACCTTGCCGACCTCCGGGCTGTAGCGGCGCGTCACCGGCAGTTCCTTCCCCTCGGCGTCCTTGACCGGCTCCGAGTCGAGCGGGGCCGTCTTCAGCGTGCCGATCACCTCCGTCGTGTAGACGACGCCCGCCTCGCCGCGGATCTTCACCACCAGCTCGTTCCCCTCGCGGCGGACGTCGTCGAGGACGACGCCCGAGCTGGCGTAGAAGTCGCCGGCCTGGAGCGCCGTCACCAGGGCGTTCGCCTCCAGGGCCTTCGCCCGGACCATGACCCAGCCCCGGCCGGGGTTCGTCTTACCGATGCCGATGACGTGGTAGGCGTGCGAGTCGTCCGTCGCCAGGCCGTGGATGAGCGGCAGGCGCAGCTTGCCGAGCCGCAGGGCGAGGACGATGTCCCAGATGCGCTCCGTCGAGGCGTGCGTCTCGTCGCCGTAGTTGCGCACGCCGGAGTGGCCGTTGAAGACCTCGAACCCGGTCAGCTCGTCGATCGGGGCCATGTCCTCCGCCCGGACGCCCCACTGGAAGTTCGGGTGGTTCAGGAACGCGAGGATCGGCCGGTTCTCCGTCTTCGCCTGGTCGGCGACCTGGCGCAGGTTGACCCGGATCGTCTCCTCGTGGTCCTTGCCGTCGATCGGCTTGACGACCTTGGCGAGGTTGATGCCGTTCATGTGGACCGGGTCGTTCTTGTACCGGTGGGTGATCTCTTCCGCCTGGACCATGAGGAACTTGCCCGGCACCTCGAGCTTCTTCTTGACCTCGTCGAGCGTCCGCAGGCGGACGAGGGTCTTGTCGCCGTCCTGCTTCGTCTCGACCCAGGCGTCGCCGAACGTCTTGCGCGCCTTCTCGATCGCCTTGGTCGGCGGGGACTTCTCGCGGTTGGCGTCGATGTAGGCCACGCCTTCGGAGAGCTTGTTGTGGTCGGTCAGGCCGAGGAAATGGTAGCCGTGGTCGCGGTACCAGAAGGC
>Ga0268299_1000475_pt1 | contig 123460 bp, 117 predicted proteins | sample NOBtaG_FD_193484 | JGI IMG/M metagenome (GOLD analysis project Ga0268299, IMG submission 193484) | Activated sludge microbial communities from bioreactor in Nijmegen, Gelderland, Netherland - NOB reactor | ecosystem: Engineered > Bioreactor > Aerobic > Activated sludge | place: Netherlands...
TGATCCGCCCGGCCGTCGCCGTCGGCGTCGTCGGTGTACGCCAGCGTCACGCCGTCGTCCGTCATCGCCACCCACACGCTGCAGCCGCAGCCACAGCCGCAGCCGCCGCCCTCTTCCTCGGGCGTGCCACACGCCGGGTCGAAGCACTCCGACCCGCCGATCTGCGCGGACGCCGGAACCGCGAACAACAACGCCAGTGCTGCCACTCCGAGTACGTTCTTCATCGCGCTCTCCTTGGTGAACTTCATCGGGAGGCTCCTTCAGCAAGCTTCGATCCACCCCGCATTCGGCTGCTTCCGGGAGCTTGCAGAGAGGGTGAAAGGTACGCTGGGGAGGAGACCCCTCAGCGAAATGGGGGCCGGATCACCCGGGTCGCCGGCTCACTGGCTGAGCACGAAGTCTTCGGGGACGACGGTCACGATGCCCTTCGGGCGCTTGCGCTGGGGCGGCGTGAACTGAATCGTGGTCGCGAAGACGGAGCCGATGCCGGTGCCGCGCGGATCATTGTCGCGGCCGACCATCACGTACAGGTACAGCTCGTTGTTGCCCTTCGGCACCTGGCCCAGCACGGTGAGCCGCGGCAGCGTCTCGACGAGCGTGAGGTTGTACGCGTCGATGTCGTAGCAGGCCCGGCCGTCGTCGGTCATGAGCGGCTCGCCCGACGGGTCGTTCTCGCTGATGAAGTAGCCGTACCCGCGGTTCTGCGCGAACGCGATGTCGGCGGAGTTCGGGTCGGTGTGCATCAGCACCTCCTCGGCGTTGATGTGCCCGTCGCGGTCGGTGTCTTCGAGATCTTCGGCGACGATCGGGTTCGTGCCGCTGTGAAACTCGACGAAGTCGGGCAGGCCGTCGCCGTCGGTGTCGGTGATGCACGCGTCGGTGCCGAGCACGCGCTCCTCGCAGTCGAGCAGCCGATCGCCGTCGGTGTCGTTCTGCGGGCCGCAGCCGTTGATCATGTCGTAGGTGTTCGGGTCCATCGCCATCAGCACTTCGACGCCGTCGTTCAGGAAGTCGCCGTCGCTGTCGGCCTCGTCGGGCTTCGTGCCGAAGCCCGGCTCGTCTTTGTCGGGCAGGCCGTCGCCGTCGCTGTCGGCCAGCACCTCGCCGTTGCGAGAGACCGTGTTGCGGTTGAACGCGATGAGCCGCTTGAGCTTCAGCGACCGCTGGAGCGACGCGTAGTTCAGGCTGTTCAGCGTGTTCTTCAGGTTGCCCGGGTCGGTCTCGATGAGCTCGGTGCCGCCCGCGAGCGCGATGGTCTGCGCCTGGAAGCGGGTGCTCTGCGCGGCGATCGGGTCGGTCGTCGTGCGCACGTAGATCGGCTGCACCGTGACCTCGCCGGCTCCGTAGCGCTGCGCGAGGTTGCGCAGGTCTTCGGTGCGCCGGGTGAGCTCGCACGTCGTGCAGCGCGCGAGGTCGGGCGGGTTCGCCAGGATGAAGGCGTTGCAGTCCATGTCGATGCCGGGGTTGAACTCGGTGTTCGCGCACGACTGATCGCCCGAGTAGATGAGCATCACGACGACGTACCGCGTGCGCGCGACCGTGCCGCGGCAGCTCGTCTGCATGTCACCCGACATGATGCTCCGCGCGAGCTTGAGCGGCGCGCGCATCGAGACGGGCCCGGTCTCCTGGTACGACGAGAACCTCGCGATCGCCGGGCCGAGCTCGGCCGAGGGCACGTACCGCGCCTGCAGGCCGCTCGCGAGCGTGTGGTACGCGATCAGGCCGAACGAGATGTACGGATCCGAGAACCGCGCGGCGAGCTCCATCAGCATCGTCGAGATCTCGGCCTTCGTCGTGGCGTCGACGATGCCGCCGCCCTCGACCGCGTAGATGACCTTCACCGGGAAGGCCGAGCCGGTCGCGAGCGGCACGCACGCGCGGCCGATGATCTCGGCGCGATCGGGGCCGGTCGTACCGCCGGCGCCCGTGGCGTACAGGCCGGAGTCCGTGCAGCTCACCAACACAGTGCAGCTCAGGCTCAGCACCAGCAGCGTGCAGACGAGGCGCTTCATCGGGGGTCGCATCTAAGCACAAGTGCTCCGAAGCGGGCCGACCTTCAAAGGTCCAGCTTCAAGCCCACGATCACCGTTCGCGGAGCGTTCGGCCGCGCTCCGAACGGCCGCCTCGACACCAGCGCCCGGTTGTCGGTCAGGTTGCGCGCATCGACGTACACCCGCGCCCCATCGAACAGCCGGTAGCCCAGGTGCACGTCGAGCGTCAGCTGCGGGTCGGTCGTCGAGGCCGGGTCCAGCTCGCCCTGCCCCGCGAGCTCGCGCATGCGGTCGACGAAGTTGAGCTGCGCGTGCGCCGACACCCGCCACACGTCGATGCCCGCCGACACGTTCAGCTGGTGCTTCGGTACGTACGGCAGCTCGTCTCCCACCTCGACGTCCTGCAGCTGCGGGTCGGCGGACGAGAACGCCTCGAGCAGCGCCGTCTGCGTGAACGTGTAGGCGAGCGACAGCGGAATGACGACGCCGCCCCCCAGGCGGAACGTCTTCTCGCCGTACACCTCGAGCCCCCAGATGTGCGCGCGGCCCGCGTTGAACTGCGTGTCGATGGCGCAGCCCGACGACACCGTGCACAGGCTCGTGAGGTTCGAGTAGTCGTTGAAGAAGCCGACCGCCTCGACCCGCTCTGAGCGCCTCGCCCAGCGCGCCCCCGCCTCGTAGTTCACGCTGTACTCGGGCTGCGCCGTGCCTCCCGGGATGGGCGGCGTGAACCCCCGGTACACCCCCGCCAGCACCCCGAGCGGCTCGATGATCTGCCAGTGCGCTCCCGCTCCGGGGAGCAGCGCGTTCACCGCGCCGTTCGACACCATGCTCCCCAACAGGTCGTTCGCCCGCGAGCGGATCAGCTCGAACCGCACGCCCGGAGTCACCGTCACCGGCCCCCACCGCACCGCGTCGATCGCCGCGAGCGCGAGCGCGTGCGTCTCGTCGAGGTTCCGCAGCAGCTGCTGGTCGGGCACGTCCGCGCGCGCCAGCGAGCCCTCGCGCATGTCGTACCGCTCGCCCGTGTGGTTCCGGTTCGCCTGGTCGTAGTGGTACCGCGCCTGGAGCTCGAGCGCGTGCGCGATCGGGCCGGTCGTGAACGGCACGCGCAGCTGCGTCTGCACGCCGGTCGAGAGGAAGCTGCGGTCGTTGTTCGCGAGGACGATGCGGTCGAGCGCGCCCTGCGAGTCTAGCGCGCCGGTCAGCACGCCGTAGTAGACGGCGTTGCGCGGGCTCGACGGGTTCGCCAGCACCGGAGCGGGCGGGCTTCCATCCAGGTGATCGATGCGGCGCCACACGCGCGCGAAGCGGTGCACGTACGCGGTGCTCGTCAGCGTCGCGCCACCCGCCTCGAGCCGGTGCGAGAGCACCGCCGACTGGCGGTCGTTCTTCATCTTGTCGAGCGCGCTCGCGGCGTAGCGGCGCAGCGGGTTCTCGCGAAAGTCGGCGTCGGTGAGCCCGAGGTAGGTCTCGTTCGACTCCTCCTGCGAGTACTGGAGCTTCAGCAAGAGCTGGTGCTTCGTGCGCCCCAGCTCCAGGCGCACCCGGCCCTTCGCGAGCAGCTCGGTGCGCGCGAAGCCGGTGTCGCCGCCGCCGTCGAGCTGTTTGAAGCCGCCCGAGCGCACGTGCAGCGCATCGACGAGGAAGCCGCCGTTCTCGTCGCTCGCCCCGACCCAGCCGTGGAGCTTGCCGTACGCGTACTGCCCGCCCGCGAGATCGACGCCGCCCGCCATGCCGCCGGGAACGTCGCGCGTGACGAGGTCGATCGCGCCGCCGACCGTCGACGGGCCGTACAGCACCGCGGCCGGCCCCTTCACCACGCGCGCCGACTCCATGCGCGCGATGAGCGGGAAGTAGTACGCCGCCGGCGCCGAGTACGGAGCCGGCCCGAACAGCACGCCGTCTTCCATCAGCGTGACCTTCTTGCTCCGGTCGGCGTTGGCGCCGCGCAGGCCGATGTTCGGCCTCAGGCCGTAGCCGTCTTCGCCGCGCGTGTAGATGCCCGGCACCGCCTGCAGCACCGCGTGCGGGTCGTCGAGGCCGAAGCGCTTGAGGCGCTGGGATTTGATCGTGTGAATGGAGCCTGCGGTGCGCTCCTCCGAGGTGCCGACGACGACGGTGGCGAGCGCCTTCGGCTCGGCACCGCCGTCGACGACCTCCTCCACGCCGCCGTCGACGGCGGCGAGGAGCACGAGCAGTGCCGCGAGCATCGTCAGTGCTCGGCGATGCCCGCGATCACGATCTTCCCCGTCGACTGCACCACGATCGCGCGCGCGAGCTCGAGCGTGCCTCCGGCCGACGCGTTCAGCGTCACGAAGCCCTGGCCGCCGAACGTCGTGTCGAGCGCGCCGGCGCTCGTGAAGCGCGCGACGGCGAACGCCGTGTCCCCCGCGACGTTCACCATGCCCGCCGCCACGACGCGGCCATTCGGGTCCCAGGCCGCCGCGAGCAGCCGGTCGTGCGCCGTCGCCGAGAGCGGCACCTTGCCCGAGAGCTCCGCCGGCGCACCGGCCATCACGGGGAGCAGGAGCAGCGTCGAGTCGTCGTTCGCGTTCGAGCCGCCCGCGCTGTAGCCCACCGCCGCGAGCTGCATGCCGTTCGGAGACAGCGCTGCGCCCCACCACGCCTCGTCGGCGCCCGTGAAGTTGTACGTCTTGAAGCCCATGCCGGCGTTGAACGTCGCGTCGAGCTGGCCTCCCGCGGTCAGCATGACGACCAGCGCGTCGAGCACGTTCGGCGACGCCACCGCCGTGCTGCCGGTCATGACGACGCGGCCGTCGGGCAGCACCGCCATGTTGCGGCCACGGTCGTGGTCGCCGATACCGTCGAACAGGTAGTAGCCGGCGTTCGAGCTCCACGACGTGTCGAGCGTGCCGTTCGCGTTGAGCCGCACGCTGATCAGATCCACATTGCCGCTCGGGCCGAGATGACCGTAGCCGGTCGTCACGTACTGACCTGTCGCGGTCGGCGCCGCGGAGTAGACCTCGACCATTCCCAGCGCGCCGCCGTCGGCCGGCACGAACGCAGCCGGCATCACCGAGGCGACGCCACCGTCGCCGAACGTCGGGTCGGGCACCCCGTCCGAGTCCAGCCGGAGGATCGCCGGCACGTTCGTGGTGGCCGTGCCGCCGTCGGCGGTCAGCCCATTGGGGATCGTGACGTAGCCGCCGCCGACGATCTTCCCGTCGGTCTGCACGACCCCGTGCCGCGCGTTGTCGCTGAGGCCGTTCATGTCGAGCCGGTACTGGCCCTGCGTCGCGAACGTCGTGTCGACGGCGCCGTTCGCGGTCAGCCGCAGCACGATGCGGTCGCTGTCGGTGCGCGCGCCGGTGCCCTTCGCGGCCGCGAACACGACGATGTTGTCGGTGCCGTCTCTCGCGATCGACCAGACGAGGTCGCGGTTCGCGGTCGAGGTCGCCGTGCCCAGGTCCAGGCGCACGAGGCCGCCGTCTCCGAACGTGCGATCGACGCCGCCGTCGGCCTCGAAGCGCGCGACCACGACGTCGAGGTCGACGAGCGCCGCGCCGCCGCCGCTCCCCCCCGCGCCTCCGGCTGCCGACCCGCCCGCCGTGCTTCCTCCCGCCGTCGAGCCGCCCGAGCCGCCGTCCGAGGGGCCAGGCCCGGGGCACCCCGACAGCAGCGCCACGGGGACAATCGCCCACCCCCACTTCCACTTTCCGCGCTCCAGCGTCATAGTGCCGCTCCCATGTTGCAATTGATATTGATTCTCAAAATCACATCACAACGGGCGCGTCAACTGTGTTTCTCGGCCGCGGCGGTGGCGTGCGCGTGCACCTCTCAGCCGGGCCGGCCGGACTCCGGGGTTCCGAACGCGCAGCGCGCCGAGGTCGTGGCGGCCGCCGCGCACTGCGCCCGGGTGACCGCCGAGCAGTTCCGCGACGCTGCCGCGACGCTGAAGACCGCGGCGTCCGACTTCGCAGCGAGCCCGGGGCCCGCGACCGAGACCGCGGCGCGCGACGCGTTTCACGCGGCGTTCGACGCCTGGCAGGTCGACGAGGCGATGCTGTTCGGGCCCGCGGCTCCGTCGACGACGCCGGGCGGCGCCGACCTGCGAGATCAGATCAACTCGTGGCCGCTGTTCAGCCGCTGCGCGGTGGAAGAGGCGCTCGTCTCGAAGTCGTACGAGGCCGGGGTCGGCCGGCTGCTCGTGAACCGCCGCGGCATGCACGCCCTCGAGTACCTGCTCTTCTACGACGGCGACGACACCGCGTGCCCGGCCACCTCTCCGATCGTGGCGCAGGGCACGTGGGCGGCGCTCGACCCCGCAGAGCGCGCGGCTCGGAAGCGCGCCTACGCGGAGGGCGCCGCGGCCGACGTCGACGCCTGGGCCCGCGAGCTGGTCAGCGCCTGGGAGGGCGGCTTCGAGCAGAAGATGACGAGCGCCGGCCCCGGAAACACGATGTTCGCGACGCCGCAGGCCGCGCTGAACGTCGTCAGCGACGCCATCTTCTACGTGGACTTCGCGCTGAAGGACACGAAGCTCGCCGCGCCGCTCGGCCTCAAGGGCTGCGGCGCGACGGTGTGTCCCGAGCTCGTCGAGTCGCCGTTCGCACACCGCTCGAAGCGCAACATCGCTCAGAACCTCGTCGGCCTGCGCCGGCTGACGCGCGGCTGCGGCGACGGCTACGACGGCATGGCGTTCGACGACCTCCTGGGTGGCATGGGCGCAGGCGCCGCGGCTCAGACCCTGAGCGAGCGCACCGAGGCGGTTCAGGCCGCGCTCGAGGCCATCGAAGAGCCCGACCTCGCGGCCGCGCTCACCGGCGATCGCGCCTCGGTCGAGGCGCTGCACCTGGCGTCGAAGTCGCTGACCAGCTTCCTGAAGACCGAGTTCCTCACCGTGCTCGACCTGGAGCTCCCGAAGACGCTCGAAGGGGACAATGACTGAGCGGCTGCTTTCGAGTCGGCCGCGTGACGTGACGGCGCTCGTCGTCTTCCGCGTCGCGTTCGGCCTGCTCGTCACGGTGAGCGCCGTGCGCTTCCTCGCGTACGGCTGGGTCGAGGAGCTGTTCCTCTCTTCGGCGTTCCAGTTCCGCTACTGGGCGTTCAGCTGGGTGCCGGCGCTCGACCCCGCGTGGGTGAAGCCCGCGTTCGCGGCGCTCGCAGTGCTCGGGCTCATGGTGAGCTCCGGCCTCTTCTACCGCTTCGCGACCGCCTCGGTGTTCGTGCTGTTCACGTGGCTGCAGCTCTACGACGTCACGAACTACCTGAACCACTACTACCTGGTGTCGCTGCTCGCGCTGCTCATGACGTTCATGCCGCTCGGCCGCGCGCGCTCGCTCGACGTCTGGCTGCGGCCGTCGCGGCGGCTCGACGCGTTCCCCGCCTGGTGCACCTGGCTGCTGCGCTTCCAGGTCGGCACCGTGTACTTCTTCGCGGGGCTCGCGAAGCTGAACGCCGACTGGCTCTTGCACGCGCAGCCGCTCAACATCTGGCTGTCGGCGCGCACGCACCTGCCCGTCGTCGGCCCGTGGCTCGACGCGCGCTGGGTGGCCTACGCGGCGGCGTGGGGCGGGTTCTTGTTCGACACCACCGCTCCGCTCTTCCTGTCGCTGCGGAAGACGAGGCCGTATTTCTACGTGATCGTGCTCGGGTTCCACGCGGCGACGTGGGCGCTGTTCCCCATCGGCATGTTCCCCTTCATCATGGTGACGGCCGCCCTGGTGTTCTTCGACTTCGAGCGGAAGGGCGCGGCGAAGGCGCCGGCGCCGGTGACCAGCCCGCGCTGGGTGGCCGCGGCGATCGCCTGCTGGTGCGCCGTGCAGGTGCTGCTGCCGCTGCGCGCGCACCTCTACGGCGGCGAGGTCTCGTGGCACGAGCAGGGCATGCGCTTCTCGTGGCGCGTGATGAGCCGCGAGAAGAACGGCAGCGTGACGTTCTACGTGACGCAGCGCTCGACCGGCCGCCGGTGGGAAGTGAGCCCTCGCGAACGGCTCACGCGCCTGCAGGAGCGCGAGATGTCGAGCCAGCCCGATCTGATCTGGCAGCTCGCGCAGGAGCTCGGCCGCGAGTGGCGCGGCCGCGGCATCGCCGACGTCGAGGTGCGGGCCGATGCGTGGGCGTCGTGGAACGGCAGGCCCGCGGCGCGGCTCGTCGACCCTTCCGTCGATCTGCTGGCGGTGTCCGACGGTCTCGCGGCGAAGAGCTGGGTGCTGCCGGCGCCGGTCACCGAGCCGATTCACCTGAAGCACGTGGCGGTGCGCTGACGCGTCGCTTCGCCGTTGTCGCCGCGAGTGCACACTCACCTGCAGTGACCGCGCCGCCCGCCGTGCTTTGGCGCGGTTGGAGCTGGGGCGCGGCGTGCTCTTCGCGCCGGCCATGAGACTCGCACGCCTCGCCGTCCTGCTCTGCGCCTGCTCCCCGGAGGCCACCGTGATGCTCGCCGGCGACGAGCTCGCGGCCGAGGCCCTGGCGCTCGCCCGGCCTCCCCCGAACGCGCAGTTCTCGGACCTGTGGGGCCGCAGCGGCGATCGCTGGAGCCCCAGGAGCCGCCTGCCCGACTTCTCGTGGGCCGGCTACGCCGGCGGCGAGCGGAGCATTCCGCGCTGGCCCCGCGGCGTCGACGTCCGGGACTTCGGCGCGCGGCCCGACGACGGCGACGACGACTCGGCGGCGTTCACGCGCGCCCTCGAAGCGGCCCCCGCCGGCACCGCCGTCTTCGTGCCGGCCGGCCGCTGGCACCTGAGAAAGACGGTCGAGCTGCACAGGAGCCGCGTCGCGCTGCGCGGCGCCGGCTCGGGGCCCGACGGCACGGTGCTCGTCGTCGACCGCTCGCTCAAGCAGGTCTACGGCGTGCCGGCCGGCCACGACCCCGAGTACTGGGCCTCGCACGGCGGGTTCCTCCACATCGGGGGGCGCGGCAACGAAGACAAGCTCGCCGAGCTGCGCGACGGCGCGAAGCGAGGAGACCACTGGGTCGAGGTCGACGACGCGTCGAAGCTGAAGGTCGGCGAGGTGGTGACGCTGTGGCTCGACATGAACGGCGACGTCGAGCGCGAGCTCTACGACGGGCAGTTCGAGCTGCGCGGCGGCTGCCTCGACGCGCTCGAGCTGCCCGTGAAGATCGATCGCATCGACGGCCGGCGCGTGCGCCTGCTGCAGCCGCTGCGGCTCGACCTGCCGAGGAGCGCGAACCCGCGCCTGCGCAACGCGCCGGGCGTGAGCGACGTGGGCGTCGAAGACCTGCGCTTTCAGTTCAAGAGCGGGCCGTACCCCGGGCACCACCTGGAAGACGGGTTCAACGGCATCGAGGTCGAGCGCGCGCACGATCTGTGGATCCGCAACGTCACCTTCGACGACGCCGACCTGGGCATCATTCTCGAGCGCACCAAGTTCGCGACCGTCGACGGCGTGAAGTTCGTGGCGAGCCGCGCGAGCCGCCAGGGCGTTCAGGCGCACCACGGCCTCACGCTCTCGAGCGCGGCCGACTCGCTGGTTCAGAACGTCGAGTTCGACCTCGACCTGTGGCACGAGCTCACGGTGGTGCGCATGGCGCACGGCAACGTCTTCCGCCGCATCTGGGGCCGCGAGGTGAACCTCGACCACCACGGCGAGGCCCCGTTCGAGAACCTGTTCACGAACTTCGGCCGGGTCGACCGCTGGTCGTGGCTCTCGGGAGGCGGCGCGGCGTGCAAGGGCCCCCACTCGGGCGCGCGCGGCACGTTCTGGAACATGCGAGGCCTCCCCCTGCCGCAGCGGTACGACGACCTCGACTCGGATACCGGCGGCGAGACCGAGAACCTGCCCTGGGTCTCGATTCAGACCACGCTCATCGGCGACGTGCCCGAGCAGACCGCGAAGAACAACACGGGCCGGTGGGTCGAGAAGCTCCCGAGGCTGTGGCCCGAAGACCTGTACCGGGCGCAGTACGTGAAGCGGCGCACGGGCCAATAGCGCTACGGGCAGCCGAGCTGAAGGCCCGGGAACGCCTGGTGGATGCGATCGTCGATGCGTGCCGCGTCGAGCTGGAGCAAGCGGGTTCAAAACGCCGGGGGAGTGCCCCCACCTGCACTGCATGATCAAAGACGGGTGGTTCATGCGCCCCCTGCTCGCCACCGCGCTCACGGCGCTCGCACTCGGCTGCAGCGGAGGTGGCAACGGCGGAGGAGCCGGCGGTGGGTCGGCTGGAGGAACAGGCGGAGGAACAGGCGGAGGCGCAGGCGGAGGCGCGCCGGCCAACTCGGGCTCCATCTTGCTGATGCAGGCCTGCACCGCCGGCTGCTTCGGCTTCGTCAGCGCGCAGTTTCCGCTGCGCCCGGCCGGCTGCACGTCGACGACGCAGGGCAGCTGCACGCTCACCGACTGCCCGACGGGCAGCGGCACCCCTCGCTTCGGAAGCGCCGGCGCGATCACGGTCACCGGAACCGTCGTCGACGGCGGCATCACGTTGAACGACTTCGGCGACGGCGGCTACCCCTCGATCGTCTCGGGGCGCCTGTGGACGGGCGGCGAGACGTTGACGGTCAGCGGCGCAGGAGGGACCGTGCCGGCCTTCTCGGGGAAGACGGTCGTGGCGCCTTCTGACGTGGCGTTCACGCAGCCGGCCTGTCCGGCAGGCAGCTGTGGTCCGCTGAGCAAGGGTACGCCGCTGACGATCGCGTGGACCGGCGGCGCCGGGGCGTCGGCCTACGTGCTGATCAGCCAGACGAACCTCACGGGCTTGGGCACGCGCTCGCTCGCCTGCACGTTCACCTCGAGCCCGGCGACCGTCCCGGTCGCGGCGTTGGCGGGCCTCGGCGAGGCAGACGCCGGCTTCACGACCGACCTGGTGGTGGCCGGCGCAAACGTCACCACCTTCGAGGCCGGCGACTTCTCGGTGAAGTTCGCGGCGCAGAGCGGAGAGCTCCGCGGCACGCTCGACGTGACCCCGTAGCTCTGCAGCGCGTCAGGGAGCCCCGTGGCCGGCCTTGAGCTCCGCGAGCGCCGAGCGCAGGAAGTCGGTGTAGTCGTTCACGGTGACGCTCGTGCCCGCCTCGTTCTTCTCGACGTAGATGAAGCGCGCGTCCTTCGACTCGAACGCGCCGGCGTGCACGGCCTGGTCGATCAGCTCGGCCTGTTGCTCGGGGTTCAGCTCGGCGAACGTCTTGCCCTCGTCGATGCCCTTCTTGAAGTCGTAGCCGTCGCCGGCCGTCTGCGCGTAGAGGGCCTTGGGGAAGTAGTCGCTGCCGCCGTTCTGGTACTGCCACACGTGCACCATCTCGTGGGCCAGCAGCGCCTGCCAGATCGGGCCGCGATCCCTGGGAACGTAGATGGTGTTGCCGAGGGTCATCGGGCTGTTGTCCGAGAGCTTCGTGTAGGCCTCGTCGCCCTCGACGATCCGCACCTTCGACAGGTCGACGCTGTCACCGAAGACCTCGTCCTTCAGGAACGCGATCTCGTCGTCGCGCAGCACGCGGCCCACGCGCTCCGGCTCGGTGGCGATCTTCCCGATGCCGTGCGCCATCGTCTTCGCCCGCTCGAACGTGTCCGACGCGAACAGCGCGACCCGCTCGCCCTTCTCTTTCACCGTGTCCACCGCCTGCGCGGCCTCTTCGCCCGCGGTGCCCACGGCCTTCGTCACCGAGTCCCAGGCGCTGCGCAGTCCGTCGATGAGGGCCATGCGACCGTTCTCGGCCGGTGCGAAATTCCGTCCCGCGCTCGAGGGGCACCCCAGGCCGTCTGGGCGGTTGCGGCGCCGCCTGTGACCGGCCCGGTCACAGCGACTGCACGTAGCCGAGCAGGTCGGTGAGCTCCTCGTCGGTCAGCGCATCGGCCCGCCCGTGCTTCGGCGCCCAGTCTCTCACCGCCCTGCGCAGCGGGAAGCGCGTGTCGACCACGAGCCGCTCGCCCTCGACCCGCAGGCCCGCGAGCCCCGTCGTCAGCATGGGGAAGATGTCCCACGCGCCGACCAGCGCCGGCGGAGCGAAGCCCTTGAAGGTCGGGTTCTGCAGCTCCTCGCGCAGCGGCGTCAGCTGCGGCGTGCCGACGTCGAGGTACTTCCCGCGCGTCTCGGTGTCCTGGTCGGTCGTGAACTGCGGGGGCGGGTGACACTCGCGGCACTGCGCCTTGCCCTCGAACAGTGAGAGGCCCTTGCGCGGGTGCGAGACCGTGCCGTCGGGCAGCGTGAGCTCTTCCGGCGGCGCCCCGTCTTCGCCGATGAACGGGTTCGGCAGCGTCACGATCGCCGACATGTAGCGCGTGACGTCTTCGAGCTCCTGGGCCGACGGCTCGGGGTTGCTGAAGCGGTTCCTGCCCATCACGAACTTCGCGGTCTGCGCCATGCTGTGCGTCGACGCCGGCGTGAAGTACGGGGGCGTCTCGAGCGCGCCGCGCACCGTGCCCGAGCGGTAGATGCGCATCGGCATCGTCTTCTCGAACATCACGCCGCCGGTGTGCCCGTCGGGGTGGCACGAATCGCACGTCACCGCGCTGCGGCCGAGGTCCGCGTAGTACAGCACCTCGCCTCTGCGGCGCGACGCCTGGCCGAGCATCTTCGTGATCGGCAGCTGATCGACGACCGCCGCGCCCTTCGCCGGCGCCTTCGACACGTCGACGCGCGCCAGCGTGCCGGTGAAGCGGTTCAGCACGTACAGCGTCTTCTGGTCGGCCGACAGCACGAGCGCCGCGGGGCCCGAGTGCAGCGCCGTGCCCGCCCGGCCCTTCACGGCGAAGTCGCTCCGCTCGCGGATCAACGGGAAGTCGGGCGGCGGCTCGATCGCGAGCTCCTGCAGCAGCGCCTTCTCTGCGTCGGTCGCGCTCCTGCCGGCGAGCTTCCGGCTGTCGATGACGCGCACGAGGCCGAGCGCCACGTCGGCGCCGTAGAGCAGCCCGCGCGCGTCGTCGAGCGCGAGCGCCTGCGTGACGCCGCCTCCGAAGCCGAGGTGCCGCACGTAGGCGGGCGCCTCGGCCTTCCAGTCGACGGCCGCGACGCCGCCGTTCATCGCGACCTCCATCTTCTTCGGGTTCGGCCCGATGTTGGGGCCGATGCTCGCGTTGAACAGCACCGACTGCTTCGCGCTGAACGCGAGCGCGCGCGGCATCGAGCCGTTCATCGTGTACGGCGCCATCGCCGGGCCGTCGCCGCCGATCGTCGGGGGGCCGGCGATCGGCGTGCCGGGCCCGGGCTCGACTCTGCCCAGCACCTTGCCGGTCGACAGCTCGAGCAGCTCGACCTCGCCCGTCTGCTGCGAGCCGACCGCGAGCCCGCGCGCCGTCAGCGCGAGCGCTCCCGGGTTCGGCGCCACCGGAGCGCGCCACAGCTCCCGCCCGCCCGCGGCCAGGTCGATCGCGCTCACGGTGTCGCGCGCATGCTCGGCGAGGTACAGCACGTCGCCCGAGACGAGCGCGGCCGACGCGTACGCGGGAGCGGGCAGCGACGTCACGCCGGCGTCGGCGCCGATGATCGAGAGCGACGGGCTGAACCGGTGCGCCACCACGACGCCGCCCTGCCACGCGGCGAGCGCGCTCGGGCCGTCGGCGACCGCGAGCGCGGCGACCTCTTTCGTGCCGAGATCGATCGCGTAGACGGTGTCTTCGGTCGACGACGCCACGTAGGCTCTGGGCCCGCTCACCGCGAGAGCGCCGAGCACGGGGAACGCGGTGTCGTTCGCGATCTTCAGCTTGAGGCCCGTCGGCGCGCCGTCGAGCTTCACCTCCTCGAAGCTCATGATCTGATCGGCGCGCAGCTTCACGCCGGCCGGCAGCCGCCCGTACGCGTGGCCCTCGTCGAGCGCGGTGAGCGTGACGCTCGCGCCCGCGACCTCGAGCTTCATTCCGGTCTTCAGCCCGACGCCGGTGACGCTGAGCGGGTTGCTCGTCTGGTTCGAGACGAGCCGCGGGCCGACGGTGAGCACCTTCACCTTCGGCGCAGCGGGCGGCGGCGCGCCGGAGTCGATCGCGACCGGCGTCTGTCGGGTGCACGCAACGAAGAGGAGGAACAGCGCCCGCTTCACGAGGCGTCCACCATACGCCGTGCGAATGCAATCGCACAGCGTGTGCATTCGACCCACAACACGTGCCGTGAAAGTGAGACCAACCTTGACCGTGCGCACTTCCGTTCGCTTTAGTCTCGATCTCCGTATGCGAAAACTCGCGTGGGCAATGGTGTTTGCGATCGCGGTGTCCTTTTCGGCGCTCGCAGGTCCGAAGAAGAAGGGCGGCTCGAAGCCGTCTTCCGCGCCGGCCGCCGAGCGCAAGCCCCCGAGCGTGAACGTCGACCGGCCGCCGCAGGCCGCGGCGCCCGAGGCCGCTCCGGCGGGAGCGCCGCCCCCGACGCGCGGCCCGACGCGCATCGACTTCGACGACCGCCTGATTCAGGGCCAGACGAACAAGTCCGGCGCCGTGTACCTCTACGACCGCAAAGAGCTGAAGACGAAGTCGATGATCAAGACGCGCGACAGCTTCCGCGACGAGATCGTCGGGTCGCTGTACGACACTTGAGAAAGTTTTGCCGAGCCATCGACTGCGGGTGTCCAACGGATAAAGGGATGGAGACAGCACCTTGAGCGCGCAGCCCGCTGTTCTGCAGGTCGTCATTCTGCGGGACGGCCTCCTCGTCGGCACCGAGGTCTTCGTGCCGGGGCAGTACGTGCTCGGGTCGGCCGACCACGCGGAGCTCCGGCTCGACGACGCGACCGTCGACGCGACGCACGCGAACCTGTTCTTCCAGAACGGCAAGGTGGCCATTCAAGACGCCGGCTCCTCGTCGGGCGTGTTCGTGAACGGCCACCGCGTGAACGCGTGCGAGGTGCGGCCGGTCGACGAGATCGCATGCGGCCCGTTCACGCTGAAGGTCCGCGTGCTCGCGCAGAAGCCGGCGGCGAAGGGCGCTCCTCCGCCCGAGGTCGCGGCGCTGCTCGGCGGCAAGCCGCAGGGCAAGCAGGGCTCGCAGAGCGGCAGCCCGTCGACGGTGGTGTCGCCGCGGCGCATGGCGGCGGCTCCGGCGAACCCGCCTCCGGCGGCGGCAGCGAGGCCGGCGCCGCACCTGCGCGCGGTTCCCCCGGAGCCCGCGGGCGCGACCGAGACGTTCGAGATCGAGTCCGAGGCGGTGCCGACGCAGCTCGCGCCGATTCCGCACAAGGCCCCGCCGCCTCCTCCGCCGGTCGCGAAGGCTCAAGCCAGGCCGGCGGCGCCGCATCCGCCGCCGGTCGCTCCGGTCAAGCCGCACGCGCAGCCTCCGTCGAGGGGTCACGTCGAGGCGATGGAGCAGCCGACCGCGGTGCAGCGGCCGGCGAAGCTCCAGCGCAAGCGCTCGCTGCCGTCGCTGCCGGCGCGCGGTGAGGGCCGCGGCGCGCCGCGCCTGTTCTTCGAGCTGTACTGGGGCGAGACGCGCCGCGCGGCGCACAGCTTCGGCACCATCAAGCCGAAGAAACCCGTGATGGGCGCGCTCGACGGCCTCGAAGAGGTGAAGAACCACGTCCCGATGTTCGGCTTCAACGTGCCGAGCAAGGGCTTCCTGCTCGCCGAGCAGAAGTCGAGCGGCTACCGCGTGTACGTGCCGGCGGGCGCGGCGGTCGAGAAGCGCGGCGACGACGGCAACTTCTACCCGATGCAGCCCGACGCGCTCGAGGCGTCGGGCACGAAGCGCTACCTCACGCTCTCTGACGGCCAGGCGATCCGCATGTCGGGCGACGGCGACATGTCGCTCGTCGCGTACGTTCAGCCGCCGATTCCGAAGCCGTTCGTCAGCCCGCTGAAGAACGTGCCGTGGCTGACGCTGTTCTTCCTCGCGCTGTTCGGCGGCGCGTTCGGGTTCTTCGTCATCACGCACCCGCCCGACGAGGGCCCGGACTTCAGCGGCAAGTCGGTGCCGCCGGTCGCCGTGCGCCTCATCGCGCCGAAGCCGGAAGAGAAGAAGAAGATCGAGAAGAAGATCGAGAAGATGAAGGAGAAGCCGGAGAAGAAGGTCGAGAAGAAAGAGAAGGTCCCCGAGAAGGTGGTCGCGAAGGCCGAGGTGAAGAAGACCTTCAAGGCGATCGAGAAGATCTCGGCGGCCGGGCCGGCGATGAAAGACATCCTCGCGGCGGTCGACAAGCTCGGCAACGGCCCCGGCAAGAAAGACGCGAAGGACTACAAGCTCTCGGGGCTGATCGGCAAAGCGCCGATCGCGAACGCCGGCCTCGGCACGTTCGGCATGGGCGGCGGCGGCTCGGGCGGCTTCGGCACGAAGGGCCTCGAGGTCTTGCGCGGTAAGGGCGGCGGGGGCATCGGCGCGCTCGGGGCGGGCAACATCGGCAAGGGCGCGGTCGGCGGCACGGTGACGCACGCGACGGCGCGCGCGATCTCGGCGCAGGGCACGATCGACAAGGAAGCGGTCGCGAAGGTGGTGAACTCGCACCTGCAGGAGGTGCGGGCCTGCTACGAGCGCGCGCTGCTGAAGGACCCCGGCCTCGCCGGCAAGATCGTGCTCGAGTGGGGCATCTCGACCTCCGGCACGGTGACGTCTGCGAAGACGAAGTCGTCGACGATGAAGAACGCCTCGGTCGAGGGCTGCATCATGTCGAGCTTGAAGACGTGGAAGTTCCCGCCTGCGAAGGGCGGCAACGTCATCATCTCGTACCCGTTCATGTTCAACAGCGTCGGCTACTGAGCGCCTCGATCAAGCGACCCATTACGTGATGGGTTGGGCCTGGGCCTGGGCCTGCGCAAGGGGAGATTGGGCTGGGGAGATTTGCCAGGCCCATTCGACTCGCGATTCTTCCCGGATTGCCCCCTACCGCGCGCTCTCGGCCGAGCAAGCGCCCGCGGCTGCGCTATCTCGCGTCGCTGCTCGCGAAAGAGGTGGTGAGCCGCAACTTCCCGCAGCCCGGGGTCGGTGCGATTCTCGAGGAGCTGGTCGGCCTGCTCGCCGCTCTCGAGCGCGCCGGGGCGTGGGCGAAGGGCCCGCAAGCGAGGGAGTGACACATGGACTCACCCGTTCTCATCGTCGCGCTGGGCGGCTCGGTGTGCGGCGTCGACCCGCACACCGGCTCGTGGCTGTGGAAGAACGCGCTCACCGGCGGCGGCTTCGGCGAGGTCGCGATCTCGGTGCAGGACGGCTACGTCATCGCCTCCGCCGATGGCCCGGTCGTCTACTGCCTCGACTCGAAGACCGGCAGCGAGCTGTGGCACGCGAGCACCGAGAAGCCCGGGCGCGCCACGATCCTCGTGCACGAGGGGCGCGTCTACGTCGCCAAGACCGGCGTGGTCGACTGCTTCGACATCGACGGGCACCTCATCTGGTCGCAGCAACTGCCCGGCATGGGCAGCGGGCGCCTCGCGCTCGGCTTCCCCGGCAACGTCGTTCAGGCCGACGACATCGGTTCGAGCTGACGGCGGGCGCCTGGCGAACCGCGAGACCCGCCCCGCGGAGCAGAGCAAGAAAATTCTTCTGCGCCGATGTGGGAGAGCCCGAGCCCGGTCGAATCATTGAAGGATCCGTTTCGCGACGGAACTGCTAGCTTCGCCGGCGCCTTGACGCTTCAAAACCACCCGTGTGCGCCGAGGGGGTGTACGTGAAGCACGTGTTCATCGCCGCGCTCCTGTTCATGAGCAGCGCTGCGCTCGCGCAGTCGGACGACGAGCCGGTGCCTGGGGCCAGCCAGGCGATTCAAGAGCGCAGCTACCGGCTCACCTACGAGATCGGCGTCGGCGGCGGCCTCATGCCCGTCGACCCCTACACGAAGCAGGCGTACGTCGGCGGGGTGATGGCGCTCCACTTCAGCGACGCCATCGCCTGGCAGATCGGCCGCGGCGGCTACGCGTTCGCGTGGTCGTCGGGCCTGCGCCAGCAGCTCGAGCGCGACTTCCAGGTGCTGCCGAACGCGTTCGCCTCGGTGCAGTGGTTCGTCGGCAGCCAGCTGCTCTTCAAGCCGTTCTACGGAAAGTCGGCGGTCGCGAACCGCTTCGTCATTCACTACGAGGCGTACATCGAGCTCGGCGCCTCGGTGTACAAGTACGCCAAAGACTTCCGGCCCGGCATCGACATCGGCGGCGGCCTCCGCGTCTTCCAGAACAAGGTGCTGAGCTACCGCCTCGAGGTGCTCGACACCATCATCCTGACCGGCGGCGTGACGAACAACGTCTCCATCAACCTGCTGCTGTGCGTCAACATCGGCTCGAGCGAGTGAGGACGACACCATGAAGAAACTCGCCCTCATCTGTCTCGCCCTGCTTCCGGCCGCGACCTTTGCCCAGTCGGAGCTCGAGAACCCCGGCAGCGTCTCGGCGATTCAAGACCGCGCCTACCGCATGGCCAGCGAGTTCGATCTCGCGGTCGGCGTGCTGCCGCTCGACGCGTTCACGAAGCAGGTCTACGCGCAGGTCAGCTTCGTCTACCACTTCACCGACTACTTCGCGTGGCAGGTCGGTCGCGGCGCCTACGGCTACAACTGGAGCACGGGCCTCAAGGCGCAGCTCGAGAAGGACTACGGCGTGCTGCCGACGACCATCGACGTGATTCAGTTCTTCGTCGGGTCCGACCTCATTCTCTCGCCGTTCTACGGCAAGGCCGCGATCCTGAACCGCGCCGTCATCTACTACGAGGCCTACCTGCTCGTCGGCGTCACCGTGTTCAAGTACACGAACGCCTTCCGGCCCGCGGCGAACCTCGGCGGCGGCATCCGAATCTTCCAGAACAAGTACGTGAGCTACCGGCTCGAAGTGACCGACAACATCGTCATCAAAGAGAAGCCCGAGCAGGTGATGCAGATCAACCTGATGCTCGCGCTCAACTTCGGCTCGTAACGGGATGTGAGGTGACATGAAACGATTGGTGTTGATCGCGGCGGGGCTGTGCATGGTCGGGGCCGCCGCTCCGCAGGGGGGTGGGAAGACGGACCCGGTGACCGGAGAGCAGGCCGAGGCGAAGCCCAAGGCCGCCGAGCCTGCCAGGCCGCCCCCGGAGGAGCCGAAGAAAGAAGAGCCCGCCGCCGCGGCGCCCGCCCCCGCCGAGCCGCAGAAGATCGACCCCAAGAGCTTCGACCGCGCGCTCGAGAGCTACTTCCTCGGGTACCCGAAGGAGGCCGCCGGCCTGTTGTTCGCGTACACCGAGGGCATGCCGCAGACCGACGAGAACTACGCGTGGGCGCAGTTCTTCCTCGCGAAGTCGCTCATCGACCTGGGGCTGAAGCACTCGGGCGGCGTCTACCTCGCCCGCATCGCGCGCGAGCGCTCGAACCCCGCGGTGCTCCCGAAGGCGATGGAAGAGCTGCGCGCGCTCACCGACATTCCCCACGACGAGGTGATGATCGACGAGCAGGTGTTCGGCGCCCTCGACCTCGGCTTCCTCCCCGAAGAGATCGCCGGCTACGCGCACTACCAGCAGGGCCTCGTCGACCTGCGCGTCGGCAACGAGCGCTGGGCGACCACGCACTTCTCGAAGCTCGCCGAGGGCTCGGCCGAGGCCTCGCGCGCGAAGTTCGCGATGCTGGTGACGCGGCTCAAGACGTCGAAGAAGGAAGCTCCGAAAGAGATGATCGATCAGTTCCTCGAGCTGTCGCAGGACGAGAAGCTGACGCAAGACGCGCGCAACGACGCGATGCTCGCGGTCGCCCGCCTGCGCTACGAGCAGCGCGACTACAAGGGCGCGCTCGAGGCCTACGCGCTCGTGAAGCTGCCCGAGCTCGACCCCGGCCGCGCCTCCCTCTACCTCGAAGAGTCGTGGGTGCGGTACCAGCTCGGCGAGATCCACGCCGCGATGGGCATTCTCACTACCCTCGACGCGCCGTCGTTTCGCGACGAGTTCCTGCCCGACAAGTACCTCTTGCGCGCGTTCATCTACCGCGACCTGTGCCACTACCTGCCGGCGAAGCGCGCGGCGAAAGAGCTGACGCGCCGCTACGCCGAGTCGCTCGAGGCCATTCGCGAGCGCGAAGACCTGACGAAAGACCCGCGGCTCAAGCGCGCGGCGTCGGCGAGAGGCCCCGCGAAGCGCGCCCGCAAGTTCCTCGAGTCGCTCGAGCTCGAGGGCGAGAAGCTCGGCAAGTTCGCCGGAGCGTTCGGCGACCGCATGTTCAGCTACATGACGCGCCTCTACGATCTCGCCCGCGCCGAGGCGACGCGCGTGTACCAGGAGCGCCTGCGCGACGCGACGCGGGCCGAGGCCGACAAGCTGCTGCGCGCGGCCGAGCAGGTGCGGCTGATGGAGTACGAGGTCGGCCTCAAGCTGTACGAGCGCGTGAAGAAGGGCAGCAAGCTGGTGAAGGACGTCGAAGAAGAGAAGCTGAAAGACGGGCAGATCGCGTTCCGCTTCAAGGACGAGTACTGGAACGACGAGCTCCGCGACTACCGGTTCAGCTTGAAGAGCCGCTGCATCGAGGAGGGCGGGCAATGAGCGCGCTCATCGTCGCGCTGCTGCTCGCGCAGGCCCCGAACGTGCTCTCGAGGAAGCTCGAGAACCCGCTCGTCACGAAGCAGAAAGAGAAAGAAGAGCTCGTCAACAAGCTCAAGCGCGACATCTTCAAGGTCGACCGGGCGATCGGCGAGACGAACAAGCTGATCGCGAAGAGCCGCAACGCGCCCTACCTGCCCGACCTGCAGTTCCGGCTCGCCGAGCTCTACGTCGAGAAGAGCCGCTACACGTACTACTACCAGGCCGAGACGCGCGCCGACAACGCGAAGGGCGCGATCGTCAGCCCCGAGACGAAGCTGTACAAAGAGAAGGCCGTGCAGATCTACAACCGGATCCTGCGCGAGAACGTCGACTTCCACGACGGCGACAAGGTGACGTTCTACCTCGCGCACGAGCAGCGCGAGATGGGCGAGTTCGACACCATGCTCAAGACGCTCGCCGATCTGATCCGCAAGTACCCGAGCTCGCCCCTGCGCCTCGACGCCGAGCAGATCCTGGGCGACTACTACTTCGACAAGGCCGACCTGAAGGCCGCCGAGGAGCACTACAAGAACATCCTCGACGCTCCGCCGTCGCCGGTGCACGACCTCGCCCGCTACAAGATGGGGTGGATCCGCGTGAACCAGAACAACTACGCCGACGCGGTCACGTTCTTCGAGGCCGCCGCCGCCAGCGCGCCGATGCCCGGCACCGACCCCGGCAAGTCGCTCAACGTGAAGCGCGAGGCGCTGCTCGACCTCGTCTACAGCTACACCGAGTCGCGGCCCGCCAAAGGAGCCTTGCAGTACTTCGAGAAGCTGTCCGAGTCGCGCACCACCTACGCGCTCGCGCTCGACAAGCTCGGCAACCGCTACTTCATCAAGCAGCAGTACGAGTTCGCGATCCCCGCGCTGCGCAAGCTGATGGAGGTTCAGCCCGACCCCGAGCTCGAGGTCGAGCGCGCAGAGAAGATCTACGACTCCATCAAGGCCGCGAAGAACAAGGTCCTCCCCAAACCTCAGGATGTGGCTGTCCTCGTGCGCGCTGCTGTCCAGACGAAGCAGGACCCCGCGAAGGACGAGACGTCGCGCAAGAAGACGCTCGCCGAGCTCGAAGAGATGGCGCGCGATCTCTCGACGACGATTCACACCGCCGCGCAGAAGCGCGACGACAAGGCCCTCTACCTCGAGGCCGCCGACGCCTACGACGCGTACCTGCGTCTGTTCCGCCCGCGGCAGTACGCGACGATGATGATGCAGAACCGCGCCGACGCGCTCTTCGCCGCGAAGCAGTTCCCCCTCGCCGCGCGCCAGTTCGAAGAGCTCGCCCTCTACCTCGACCAGAAGGAAGGCAAAGAGAAGAAGAGCGAAGACGCCAAAGAGGGCAAAGACCCGAACACGCTCGACGTCGCGAAAGACCCGAAGGCCGGCCCGGCTCCGAAAGAGAGCCCCAAGCCGAAGGACCCGAAGCTCGCCGCGGTGGCCGCGGTCTCGAAGTCCGACTCGACGCAGACCGTCGGCGACGTGAAGAACCACGAGCAGGCGCTCTACGGCGCGCTGCTCTCGTACTTCTCGAGCCTCAAGGCCGGCGAGGTCGAGCGGCTGAACGCGTTCGAGGTCGCCGACTCGCGCCAGGCGCTGAAGCTGCTCGGCGCCGAGTACGTGTCGCGCTACCCGAAGAGCGAGCACGTGCTCGAGATCAAGTTCAACATCGCGCGCGCCTACTACGAAGACGGCGACTACGTGCGCGCGGGCGAGCTGTTCCGCGAGTTCGCGATCGCGCACAGCTCGCACAAGGACGCGAAGGTCGCCGGCCAGCTCGCGCTCGACGCGTTCCGCCAGATCAACGACTTCAAGGGCCTCAAAGAGACGGGCGAGCTCTTGCTCAAGGCGCCCCTGCCCGCCGACTTCCTCGCCGAGGTGCGCAAGATCATGACCGAGTCGAAGACCGCCGAGATCTTCGAGGGCCTGCTCGACTACTCGGTCGAGGGCGGCGACATCGTCGAGGCGCTGCTCAAGATGGCCGACGAGAACAAGGGCACCGAGAACGGCGAGAACGCGCTGTACGGCGCCTTCACCGCGTGCCGCGACAAGCGCGACTTCAAGAAGCAGAAAGAGGTCGGCCAGCGCCTGCTCGCCGAGTACCCCAAGTCGAAGTACGTGTCCGACGTGCTGCTCACCCTCGGCCGGCAGGCCGCCGAGGCCGGCCGCTACGCCGACGCCGCGAAGTACTTCGAAGACATCGGCAACCGCTTCAGCGACTCGACCGGCCTCGATGGCTGGCTCGCGTCGGCCCGCCTGAAGTCGGCGCTCGGCGACTACGCCGGCGCGGTGAAGGCGCTCGAGACCGCGGCCGAGTCGGCGGGCGCGCGCAAGGTCGAGGTGCTCGTCGAGCTCGCGCGCCTCAAGATGAAGATGAAGGAGCCGTCGAAGGCGCGCGCCGTCGCCGAGCAGGTGCTGAAGCTCGACAAGACGAACCCGACCGCGGCCGCGATCATCACCGAGGTGGCCGCCGCCGACCCGGCGACGAAGCCCGAGTCGCTGGTGCCAATGCTGACCGCGATGGCGAACAACCCGTCGAGCCAGGGCGAAGACGCGGCCAAGGCGCTCTGGTACCTCGGAGACATGATGTACAAGCAGTTCAAGGCGATGCCGAACGACCCGATCGACGGCAAGGTCGCCGCGATGCAGCAGATGCAGGGCATCTTCCAGCAGGCGGCGCAGATGGGGAGCCAAGAATGGGCGGTCGCGTCGCTGTGGCGCATCGCCTCGTCGCTGAAGCTGCTGGCCGACGCCGTCGAGTCGCTGCCGCCTCCGCCGGGCCTGTCGGCGACCGAGGTCGCGCAGTACCGCGAGGCGATCAAGGGCCAGGTCGACCCCATCAAGGAGCAGGCGGACAACGCGTTTGCGCAGTGCGTGTCGCGCGCCGATCAGCTCGAGGTGTTCACGACGCCGGTGGTGGGCTGCCGCAACAAGGCCGAGGTGGCGACGAACCCGCTCGGCCGCATGCCGCCGCAGCCGGTGGCGGTGAACGTCGACGAGCTGCAGAAGTCGGCCGAGGCCAAGCAAGACGCGGCGAGCTTCGAGCAGCTCGGCGTGGCGAACCTGGCCGGCTTCCAGCTGAAGGCGGCGCAGGTCGCGTTCAACCGGGCGATCGAGATCGAAGACAACCGGGCGTCGGCGCACTCGGCGCTGGGCTACAGCTTCCTGCTCGAGGGCGACGCGATGACGGCGCGGGCCGAGTACTCGCGCGCGCTCGAGGCCGACCCGACCTACGAGAAGGGCCGCGCGAACCTCGCGGCGCTGCGCTGCCGCTTCGCCGACAAGGACGGCGCGAAGCGCGAGCTGTCGCTCTTGAAAGACCCCGAGTCGATCAAGGGCCCCGACGTCGACCCGGAGTGGAAGACCTGCAAGTGAGACCGCCGGCCGCGATAGCAGTCGCCGTCTGCCTGATGAGCTGCGGGAACCCGAACGGCCCGAGAGCGCGGCTCGAGGGCAGCCTCACCACGGTGATGGACCTCGGCTACGACGAGAGCGTGCTGACCTTCGACGGCATGGAGGCCATCGTGTCGTTCCGCCGCAAGAAGGGCATGGGCTTCGACACCGTGCTCGCGGTCACCACGCGCTTCGAGCAGGCGCCGCTGCCCGACGGCGGCACCGAGTCGCTGCGCGCCGGCACGTACAACCTCACCGACGTGCTCTTGAGCGGCCTGCCCCGCGGCGTCGTGAACCGGCAGGTGCTCGACGACCCGCGCACCACCTTTCCACCCATTCGCGTCGGCGAGGTGCGGTTCGCGAACATCCCCGAGCGGAACATGGGGCTACCGTCGGTCGGCGACTTCCACGTGACGTTCGTGAACGGCGTCGAGTTCGCGTCGGGCAAGACCGTCTTCTCTACCTTCCAGGCACAGTTCCCATGACGAGAACCCTTGTGATGTTCGCGGCGGCGTTGGCGGCTGCCTTGGCGACGGCGGGCTGCGGAGTGAAGCGCGTGCCCGACTCGGTGATCGAGAAGCTCCCCTACGAGGCGCGCATCGACCTGCTCGAGGCCGAGAACGACCTCGCGATCGCGGTCGACAAGCTCGACGAGACCCGCAACGAGGTGGCGCGCACGAAAGACCAGATCCGCCGCGCGAAAGACCGCCTCAGCGGCGCGCGCAGCGAGGTCGGCAGCGCCGCCGACCCGACCTCGCGCGAGGTCGCCGAGCTCGCCGTGCTCGAGGGCGAGGCCCGCCTCGACTACCTGCGCGCCCGCCAGGAGGTGAACGGCGAGGAAGAGAAGCTCGCCGACATGGCGCTCACCTGCGCGATCGCGCGCTTCGAGCTGGCGAAGCTCGAGACGGCGCGGAAGAAGAAGATCGAAGGCAGCGAGGCGCTCGACCCGGCCGACTTCGAGGCGCAGGTCAAGCAGTGCGAAGAGAAGTACGCCGCCGCGCGCGGCGAGGCGAAGAACGTGAGCGCGCAGGCCGAAGAGGTCAAGAACAAGTGGGAAGGCGCGAAGTCGGCGCTCGCGAAGAAGACATTCGACGCTCGCGCCAGCCCGTACGTGGAGTAGAGGAAGCACGAGAAGATGACGTTCATCGCCCTCAGCGCTGCGCTGGTATTGACCCTCACGCCCGAGGAGCAGGCCGCGCTCAACCGCACCGTCGCCGTCGAGACCGCGGCGCTGCAGAACACGCCCGACAACACCGAGGCGCTCTACCGCCTCGGGCTCGCCTACCTCGCGCTCGGCGAGCCGAAGAAGGCGGTCGGCCCGCTCGAGGGGCTCATCAAGAAAGACCCCGACTCGCTCGACGGCAAGCTGCTGCTCGCGCGCGCGTTTCGCCTCTCGGGCGAGCCGAACAAGGCGCGCGACGTGCTCGACAAGGCGATTCTGTCGCTGCCCGACGAGCCGAGCTTGCGGGCCGAGCGCGGGCTGCTCGCGCGGGCGCAGAACGAGACCGACATCGCGGTCGAGCAGTACGCGAAGGCGGTCGAGCTGTCGCCGAACGACGCCGAGCTGCACTTCAACCTCGGCGAGGCGCTGCAGAAGAAGGGCACGAAGGTCGACGAGGCGATCGCGCAGTACAAGAAGGCGCTCGAGCTCGACGCGATGCTGACGCCCGCGAAGGTGAACCTCGCGAAGGCGCTGGCCGAGAAGGGCCGCTTCGGCGAGGCGAAGGAGCTCTTGCAGGGCGTGACGAAAGACCCGCTCGCCGACGCCGAGGCCCACTACAACCTCGGCGTGCTGCTCACGCGCGAGGGCAACGTGCAAGGGGCGGTGACCGAGTACGAGCGCGCGCTCGCGATGAACCCGAAGCACGCGCAGTCGCTCAACAACCTCGGCGTCGCGTGGGACGCGCGGGCCGACCACAAGAAGGCGCTCGACTACTTCAAGAAGGCCACCGAGGCCGACCCGAGCTTCACCGAGGCGTTCTTCAACCTCGGCCTCGCGTACTACCGGCTCAACGACAACGCGAAGGCGACGAAGGCCTTCGAGCAGGCGCTGAAGCTCGAGCCCGCGAACGCCGAGCCGTACACGCAGCTCGGCACGATGTACCTGCAGCAGGGCAAGCGCGACCGCGCCGTCGAGGCGTTCAAGAAGTCGATCGAGCTCACCGACGCGCAGGAGAAAGACGCCTCGAAGTTCAAGATCAGCAAGAAGTACACGGCGAAGAAGCGCACCACCGACGCCTACCGCGGCCTCGCGCTCTCGTACGTAGGCCTCGGGCGCCGCGAAGAGGCCGTCGCCGTGCTCAAGACCGCCGTCGACAAGCTGCCCGACGACCCCTCGGCGCGGCAGGCGCTCGGCGAGGTCTACCTGGTGCTGAACAAGCCCGAAGACGCGGTCGCCGAGTTCAAGAAGCGGCTCGAGCTCGAGCCGACGACCGAGGCGAAGCTCGACCTCGCCCGCGCGTACGTGAAGGCGCGCGTCTCGAAGCAGGCCGAGCCGCTGTACCAGGGCGTGCTGAAGGCCGAGAAAGACAACCAGGCCGCGCGGCTGGGCCTCGTCGACCTCTACATGGCGATGGGCAACTACGCGCAGGCGACGGCGCTGCTCAACGAGGCGCTCCAGGCGAACCCGAACAACGCGCACGCGCTGGCGCGCTTCGGCATCATGCACTCGCGCATGGGCCGCCCCGACAAGGCGCTGCCGGCGCTGGAGCAGGCGACCGAGAAAGACCCGTCGCTGCTCGACGCGCGCGCCGAGCTCGGCTTCCTCTATTACCGCGCGGGCGACAAAGAGAAGGCGCTGCAGGTGCTCGCCGACGTGCTCGCCATGGAGCCGCGGCTGGCGCTCGGGCTCTACTACTTCGGTGTCGTCATCTACGCGAAGGGTCAGAGCCGGCAGGCCGAGGAGTCGTTCAAGGCCGCCTTGCAGGTCGACCCCAACCTCGCGCAGGCTTCGTTCTCGTTGGGCGAGCTGTATGAGCAGACGCAACGGCCCGACGAGGCGAAGAAGGCGTACGAGGTGGCAGCGAAGCTCGGCTTCGACGAAGCGAAGCAGGCGCTGAAGAAGCTGGGGGGAGGCAAGTGACGTCATGGACAACCTCGTCGGCACCGGCCAGTCGGAGACCGAAGACACGCGCACGGCGGCCGGCGAGGCGACGCGCCAGGCGCTGAAGATGCTCCAGGGCCGCAAGGCGCGGCTGGGGTTCATGTTCGCGTCGGCGAAGCACTCGCTGAAGGAAGCGATGGACGCGGCGCTGCAGGCAGCTCCGGGAATGGAGCTGGTGGCGTCGCACACCGCGGGCGAGCTGACCGAGCGCGGGCTGTCGCGCGGCGGCATCGCGGTGCTGCTGATCGCGTCGGAGCGGGTGCACTTCGACGTGCAGGGCGCGTTCGGCGTGAAGGCCTCTCACCAGGACGTGGCGAAGAAGCTGTGCGCGAGCTTCGCGGCGGCGAACCGGGAGGCCGCGACGAGGGGCCTCGGGCTGTCGACGACGGTGCTGCTCGTCGACGGGCTCGCGGGCACCGGCGAGAAGCTGGTGCGCGAGGTGATGCAGGGCACGCGCATGTTCCAGCAGGTGGTCGGCGGGGCCGCGGGCGACGACGGCGCGTTCCGGAAGACGTGCGTGGGCGCGCGCGGCGAGGCGGGGCCCGACGCGGCGGCGGCGGTGCACGTGTTCGACAAGACGCCGTGGGGCGTGGGCGTCGATCACGGCCTGCGGCCGCGCACCCAGCGCATGACGGTCACGAAGGCGAAGGGCAACGTGCTGTACGAGCTCGACGGGCGCCCCGCGTTCGAGGTGTACAAGGAGTACGCGAAGTCGCGCGGCGTCGAGCTCGAGCCCGAGAGCGCGGGGAACTTCCTCATCGGCAACGAGCTGGGTGTGTTCTTCCTCGACGAGCTGCACCACGCGCGGGCGCCGGTGGGCGTCGGCGAGACCGGTGAGCTCAACCTGGTGGCCGACATCACCGAGGGCTCGAGCGTGTGCATTCTCGACGGCGAGGCCGACGCGATGGTCGAGGCGGCGGAGCGCGCGGCGGGCGAGGCGCGCGACAACCTGAAGGGCGGGCGGGCCGCCGGCGTGCTGCTGTTCGACTGCGTGTGCCGGGGCATGATTCTGAAGGAGCAGTTTCAGCGCGAGATCGACGCGGTGCGCGCGGTCTTTCCCGATGCGCCGATCGCGGGGTTTCTGACGTACGGAGAGATCGCGCGGTTCAAGGGCCGGCTCGACGGCTGGCACAACACCACGACGGTGGTGGCGGCGATTCCCGCTTGACGTGCTCTTTAGGCGAAGTTCTCCGAGCTGCGGTCAGACGTGGCACTTCCCTCTTGCGCGGATCTGAGCCGACGCGCGTAGTCTTCGAGGCCGCGCTTCGCAACCGAGCCGTTTGCCTACCGTCCGCCTACTTCAGCACCGTTGCGCCGCCAAAGCGTTTCACGCCCGGATGGCCGCACTTACGCAAGGGCTCCGTCGGCAGTGCGCCGCGTACGCGCGTCCATCGCCTACGGATTCAGCGCTCAGGGCTCGACCCTGACTGCCCCAGCCAGCCGATGAGGGTAGAACTTCGCATCGAGCTCTGTGCGTTGCATGCTCGGGTTGACACGTCGGTGTCGGCGTTGCCGCCTCTGCACGGATGGCCCCAACCCTACGAAACGCGGATCGCACGCGGGTCTGCGTGATATCTCTGATGGTCGAATCGGAAGAATTGCGGCTGTGACAAACCTCCTAATCGATGACCTGAAACGTGAGATTGCAAAGGGCAAGGTCCTAGCGATCTGCGGAACGGGTACGTCCATCGCAGCCACCGGGTCAGCCTTGGCCTCATGGAAGGGCTTACTGACCACTGGCGTGCAGCGTTGTGTAGATCTCGGCCTCGTCAGTGATGACGCCGACTGGGCCGCACGTGCGCTCGCAGATATTGAGAAGGGTATGGCGGACGACCTCATCGCCGCTGCGCAGAAAATTACAGCTCGCCTCAAGGGCGCCGGCCCCGGAGCGTTCGCGCGCTGGCTCAGGGAGACAGTCGGTTCACTTCGAATCAAGACACCTTCGGTACCGAATGCGTTGGCTGCTCTCCCAATCAAACTTGCAACCACGAACTACGATTCCATTCTGACAGAGGCCACCAAACTGCCACCGGTGACGTGGCGAGGGAGTTCCCGGCTGGATCGTGTTCTCCGCGGCGATGAGGGCGCGATCCTGCACTTGGCAGGCGCTTGGGAGGATCCCGAATCAGTCGTTCTCGACGCAACCTCCTACGCGTTGCACGCAACGGACGAATTGGCGCAATTCGTTCAGCGCGTCCTTCGAGCCACGCACACCCTTCTGTTCGTTGGATTCGGGCAGGGGCTTAGCGATCCGAATCTCAAAGCGCTGCTCGCGTGGGCAGGACGAGTGCTGCCAAAGTCGGAGTATCGTCACTACCGCCTCGTGCGATCGAGTGAGATTGCAACGGCACAGAAGGAACACCCAGTTTCCGAAGGCATTTACGCAATTGCGTATGGTGACCGATACGAAGACCTTGGCCCGTTTCTACTGAGCCTTTGCCCGGACGAAGCATCCAAGCAGACGACCCTTGACGTGGCGCCCGCGAAGGCTTCGCCAAGTCTCCGACAGACAGTCCCAAGAGGCGGGCTTTCACGGCCCTTCATGACCACACAGTCACCAGTCAAACGTCAGTACTTGCCGATTGACCTGCCGCCCAACATTAGCGTCCTCGTTGGGAGGGAGAATGAACTTTCTCAGATTCGCAATCCAAATGCCCGTGTAATCTCTATCAACGGCCTGGGCGGACAAGGCAAGTCTGCGCTAGCAGGCTACTACTTCAGGCAAGCGGACCGCGCCGGCGAATTCGATTTCTCCGAGTGGAATGACTGCAAGGAGCAATCCGACCGCCTTCAAACACAGTTGGTGTCACTTGCTGTCGAACTGTCGAATGACACTGTAGCGGCTAGCGACCTTGCCAACGAAGATTTTGAAAGCGTTGTTGATGCCTTTTTTTCGTTTCTCGGCAAGAAGAGGTGCCTCCTCGTTTTCGATAACATCGACTCGTACGTCGATCTTGAGACCCAGCGCCCAATTCATGGCATGGGTCATCTCTTTAATGCGGCACTTAGGTACGATCACAAATCAAAGTTCATTTTCACCTGCCGTCCCCCCATTCAAGCGCTTGACGAGGGTTTCACTGCGCTCGCCTTGAGCGGCTTCAATGAGGCTGAGACGGAACGTCTCCTGCAGGTGCGCGGTGTCCGCATGTCAGGCGCATCCGATAGAGACTTGGTCCGCCGCCTACAGGCACTGAGTCATGGCCACGTAATGTGGCTAAGCCTCATGGCGATACAAGTAGCGCGCGGGAAGTACACTCTCGAACAATTGGTTCAGAACTTTGAAAAAGCCGCGGGGGCCAATCTACCCGAAGCTGTGCTCAACTCGATTTGGGCTGCACTGAACGAGAAGGAGAGACTTCTGCTGCGGTGCATGGCGGAACTGACTGGACCAGAGTCGGAGAATCGGCTGCGCGAGATCGGTGACGCAATCATCCGAGCCAACCAACTGTCGAAAGCGCTGCATCGCTTGGATCAATTCGGCCTTGTTACGGTGCGAAGCGCCCAGGGAAGCGATGACACCCTCGGACTTCACCCTCTCGTACGTGAGTTCGTTCGGAGAAAGTTCAGCTCCGCGGAGCGTGAAAAATTCCAGGAAAAGATCACTCCGTTTTTCGACCGAATGATTAACAAATTTCATGACAAAATCAGAACCCGGCTGCCGCTGGTCATCCTTCGTTTCTGGACTTCCAGGACTGAGCTCTCACTGAATGTCTCCAACCACAAAAGGGCACTCGAGAACCTCCTCGACACGAGTTCAGCATTGATGCACAGCGGGTATCCCGAGGAACTGGTCCGCCTCGGTGCGCGGCTGTTCAATGAACTTGATTGGGAAAGGGCAGTGGAGAGCGAGTCGAATTTCGACGTCGTGTTCGGCCGATTTTTGGATGCCCTTGCACACCTTGGTCGCGATAAGTTTGCAGAGACGTTTCTCGAGAAGTACGAGACGATTGTCGCCAAACGCTCACCTCGATACATCCATCTATGCAACATGCGATGTTATCTGTACTGGTGCGTTGAGGACTACGAAACAGCGGTCAAGTGGGGCGCCCTTGGCCACGAGATCAAGACATCAATGAACATAGATACGCAGTTTGACTGTCAGCACAATTTGGCCTTGGCCCGTCGCGACCTCGGACAGGTTGAGCCGGCTCTCCAGTATTTTCTTCAGGGGAGGACGATTGAGTCGGTCGTCGCGGATGCTGAAAAGGACCATACGACCCTCACGAGCCACGCCGCGGTCTATGGAAATATTGCCCGTTGCTTATTCAAGATGTCGGACACTGCTAATGCGCTGAAGTTGCTCAAACTATCTGGAACGAAGCTTGACCACGAGAATGATGCGAACACGCTAGTCAATCAGGGTTGGGCAAGTTTCTGGATTGGCGAATGCTTGGAGCAGTTGAACGACCTCCCCACGGCCTACATCTTCTTTGATGATGCGAGATTCAAATGGGCGCGAGTGTCGCCACACCGTGCCGAACGAGCCGCCGCGGCGATTCAGCGCCTCACCGGGGCAGCGCCGTCTCAAATGGGAGAGGACGAAACCGCTTCCTTCTGTCGCCGATGGATGCGGAGCTGAATCCAACCCGGCCCATCATCGATTCAGGTTCTGTTCGCTAGGCAAGAACCGTGTCTCGCCGCCGATGATGAGCCGCGCTCCGCGCTGGTAGGTCAGGTACGCCCACGACCACTCGAGCAGCACGAGCACCCGGTTGCGGAACCCGATCAAGAAGATGATGTGGATGAACAGCCAGCCGAGCCACCCGAGCAGGCCCCACAGCTCGAGCCTGCCGGTCTGCGCGATGCCCGCGGCGCGGCCGATGGTCGCCATCGTGCCCTTGTCGAAGTACACGAACGGCTTCTTCGGCTTGCCCCGCGCCGCGGCCGCCACGTTGTCGCCGACGTGCTTGCCCTGCTGGATGGCGACCGGCGCGAGCCCGGGCAGGGTCTCGCCGCCCGGCAGCCGGAAGCTCGCGAGGTCGCCGATGCAGAACGCGTCGGGGTGCCCGGGAATCGTGAGATCGTCGTTCACGATCACGCGGCCGAGCTTGTCGAGCGGCACGCCGAGGCTCTTCGCGAGCGGGCTCGCCTCGACCCCCGCGGCCCACAGCACCGTGCGCGCGGGCAGCGCCTCGGCGCCGATGAGCACTCCGGCCTGATCGACGTTCGTCACCCGCGTGTTGAGCCGCACCTCGACGCCGAGGCGCTGCAGCGACGCAAGCGCCTTCGCCGACAGCCGCTCGGTGAACGACGAGACCACGCGCGGCCCCGCTTCGATCAGCACGATGCGCGCCTTCTTCGGGTCGATGCGCCGGAAGTCGCGGGCGAACGTGAACCGCGACAGCTCGGCGAGCGCCCCGGCGAGCTCGACGCCGGTCGGCCCGCCGCCGACGACGACGAACGTGAGCAGCGCCTCGCGCTCCTTCTCGTCGCGCTCGACCTCGGCGCGCTCGAACGCCAGCAGCACGCGGCGCCGCACCTCGAGGGCATCGTCGACGCTCTTGAGGCCCGGGGCGTGCTCCTCCCACTCGGCGTGGCCGAAGTACGAGTGACGGACTCCGGTGGTGAGAATGAGCTGGTCGTAGCCGAGCACGGCTCCGTCGGCGAGCCGCACGCGCTTCGCGGCGAGCTCGACGGCCACGGCTTCGCCGAGCCGCACCGTGCAGTTCTTCGCCTTGCGCAGCACGCCGCGAATCGGCGACGCGATGCTCCCGGCCGACAGGCCCGCGGTCGCGACCTGGTACAGCAGCGGCTGGAACAGGTGGTAGTTCTGCCGGTCGATGAGCGTGACGTCGACGGGCTCCCGCGCGAGCCGCCGCGCGGCGTAGAGACCGCCGAAGCCACCGCCGACGATGACGACGTGGGGCCGCGCGTTCACTCGAGCTGGGTATAACCGAGAGCCGCGCGGGTTGGACGCAGAAGGCCAAGGCGGGCTAACACCACCGATGAATGCGCCGCTGGCTCCTCGTGCTGGGCGTGGCGGTCTCTTGCGGCCGTACCGTCGTGTACGACCCGAAGGACCCTCCGCCGATGATGTCGGTGGCCGACGCGGGCTTCGACGCGGGCTTCGACGCGGGCTTCGACGCCGGAGTCGACGCCGGGCGGCCGTGCATGACGGGGCCGGTGACGCTCTCGCACGCGATTCCCGCGATCTACTTCGTGGTCGATCGCTCGGGCTCGATGGCTTTCGACCTGTCTGGCAACACGGGCTCGATGATGGGGCCGACGCGCTGGCGGATCCTCTCGGGGGTCTTGTCGAGCGTGCTGCCCGAGCACGACCAGAAGCTCGCGATGGGCATCATCTTCTTCCCCTCCGATCAGCAGTGCGGCACGACGGCGGTGGCTGCGGTCACCCCCCGCCTGGGCAACGCACAGTCGATCGCGAACACTTTCGTGAACCGGCAACCCGGCGGCGGCACGCCGATCGCGGCGGCGATGTCCGGAGTGACGAGCCCCGCGGCGGCGGCCGGCGCGAAGTCGCTCATCCTCATCACCGACGGCGAGCCGAACTGCAACGCCACGCTCGACCCCGACACCTGCGTCTGCACGCAGATGACCTGCACGACCGGCGAGACCTGCCTCGACGATGCCCGCACGGTGGCCACGCTGAGGGCGATGCAGGCCGACGGCGGCGTGGTGACGCACGTGGTCGGCTTCGCGACGACGATGCGCGCATCGAGCACGCTCGACGCGATGGCGGTGGCGGGCGGAGCGCCGCGCACCACGGGGCTGCACAAGTTCCACTCGGCCGAGACGGCCGACGAGCTCGCCACGGTGCTCGACTCCATCAGCCGCGCCGAGGCGAACTGCACGTGGACGGCGCTTTCGCAGCTGAAGCCGGAAGACGTGCTCGAGGTGCGGCTCGACGGCCAGCTCGTCCCCGAGGGCGAAGGGTGGACCTGGCTCGACCAGAGCCGCGGAGATTTCGTGCTGCGCGGCGACTGGTGCGAGCGCTCGATCGGCCGCACCGTCACCGCCGCGCTCGTGTGCCGCTGATCACTTCGCCGTCAGCGACGAGCTGAACGAGCCCTCGACGGTGACGTCGCCGCCGGTCACGTGCACGGGCCCCATGACCTTCCACTGCGTGAACCACAGCGTGCGGTCGACCGTCAGCGTGCCCTTCTGCTCCAGCGTGATGGTCAGCGTGGCGCGGGGCGCCTTCGCCGCGAACGAGACGTCGAGGCGGGCGCCACCCTTCGCCGGCGTGCACTTCACCGCGAGGGCCGAGAGCTCGACCTCCGAGGGCTCCGAGCCGTTGAGGCGCGCGACCGCGGTCTTCAGCCAGCGGCCGGTCGCGGCTTCGGTCTCGGGGGTGCACGACGACATCGCCTCGCGCTCCGGGTCGGGCACCACGAGCCGGCCGAACGCGCGCCTCAGCACCTGGTCGACTGCGACGCTCGACGGCTTCTCTTTGAACACGAACGCCGGGGCTCCGCTGTCGTCGCGCACGGTGAACGACGGTTGCCCTTTCGCCTCCACCTCCACGCTCCCATCGGGAGCGCGCTTCAGCTTCGCGCGGGTGTCGAGCAGCGTGTTGTCGTCGATGGAGCGGCCGTTCGAGGTGATCTTGAGCCGCTCTTCCCAGTGCAGCGCGACGGTGACGGTCTGCCCCTTCGGCGCGGCGGCCAGCGCGATGACCAGGAGCAGGCTCACCAGAACTTCGCCAGCAGGCGAACGCCCACCGAGAACGTGTTCGCGGCGCGCGTGTTCTTGCCGTGCGCGAGGTCTTGCGCGCGGTAGGCCACGTACATCTGCAGCGGCAGGCCGACGCGCGTGAAGCTCAGGTTCAGCTGCGCCTTGAACCCGTGCTTGTCGCCGGGGCCCCACTGCTTCTCGCGGTCGTACTCCCAGAGCGGCGAGTTGCTCCACCAGTTGGTGCCGGCGGTCGCCACGTACGTGTACGTGAACGTCATCGACACCATCGGCGGCAGCGCCTTCGCCTTCTCGAGGCTGTTGCCCGAGACGAGCGTCGGCCACGTGGGGCCGAAGAACGGGTTGATGTCGAGGCTGACCGACGTGGTGAACCAATCACCGGGGTCGATCCAGTACGAGTCGCCCACGTACGGCGCGAAGTTGAGCAGCAGCGGGTTCACGGTGCCGCGCGGCGTCGTGTACTGCCGCGGGCGGAAGAAGACGTAGCTCATGTCGACGCCGAGGTTGAGGCGCGGCACGCCGTAGTCGTCGGTGAGAAACGGCCGGTCGGCGGCGAGGTGGACCTCGACGTCGCCGTACGAGTGGAGCTCCCAGGTGGTGGTGCCGGCGACGAGCAGCTCTTCCGGGTCGGGCGACTTGCCGGTGGGCAGCGCGACCGCGAGCGTGCCGGCGACCTGCAGCCCGAGCCGCTGGAGCACCGGGTAGTTCTTCAGCTTGTACCGCAGCCCCACCACCATGTCGGCGAGCACGCCCTTGTTCGTCTCGGCGTAGTCGGGCGGGCGCGGCTGGCCGAGGCTGCCTGCCCAGGCCCAGAAGTCGTCCTGGCTGTAGGCGCGGCCGAGGCCCGGCTGGTAGTCGCCGGGGCGCCACGAGAAGTTCGCGGTGATCGTCGTGTTGAGGACGATCGGCACGTAGACGAGCGCGGTGAGGTTGTCGGTGAGGCCGTAGCCGAGCTGCAGCACGAGGAAGCGGAAGACCGCCTCGGGGCGCGCGCCGATGACGCCCTGCAGGCCGCCGCCCGGCTCGTAGCGCGGGATCTCGTCGATGAGCGGCAGCTTCCTGCGGTGGTCGTCGTACCGCCACAGCAGCGACGACTGCAGGTAGCTGAAGTCGATGAGGAACGTGCTCTTGGGCAGCACGACGGTCTCGGCGGCGTGGGCCGCCGACGCAGCGAGCAGCGAGATGACGAGGGCCCGCGCCACGAACTTCCGGTTCGGGCTCCGCTGCTCGTCAGGCCGCCGAACGGTACGGCTGTTCGCCGGCCACACTCGCGTCCGCTCCGCCCTCATCGGCGCGGCACCTCGGTCTCGATGAACTCGCCCTTCGTCGCCGGCACCTGGCCGTGCGCCGAGTAGAGCTTGCGGTTCTTCAGGTCGAGCACGACCGCGTTCATCGAGTCGCTCATGTCGACGACCGCCGGGTCGGCGATGAGGGCCTCGACCTTCTCGACGTCGAGCGTTCCGTACTGCGCGCGCACGCCCTCGAGCAGGCGCGAGACCGCGCGGCGCGAGCGGAAGAAGCTGCCCGCCCAGTCGCGCTGCGGCACGACCTTCTGCCCGGCGACCATGAAGCGCGTGATGTCGTTCTCGTTCTTCGCGTAGTCCGAGCCGATCACCAGGTCGCCGTCGCCGGTGCTCGACAGCCGCTCCTGCGTGCCGAAGTCGTAGACGCCCTCCATGCCCTCTTTGAAGATGTCGGAGTCGATCTCGACCGCGCGCTGCCCGCCCGCGGCGTCGCCGAGCACGCAGGCCCACCCGTACGGGTGGTTCAGGCCGCGCACCGTCGTGAGCGCGGTCGCGACGTCGGTGTTCTGCTCCAGCACGCGGCGCATCACGAAGCCGATGGGCGTGCCGACCGCGGTCAGCTTCGCCTTCGACAGGTCGGCGACCTGCTCGAACACCTGGCCGACCACCGAGTTGTCGAGCGTGTCGGACGAGTTGCACGCGTAGCCGACGCCCGCGGCGTTCATGCCCGAGAAGCCCCACACGACGCCGGCCCAGCCGACGTAGGCGAACGGAGCGCCCTTGTCGGGCGTGTGCACGAACACCGCGGTGTGCTTGTGCGACGTGTTGGCGTCGAGCAGCGCGAAGTGGTGGGCGAGCAGCGCGGCGTCGCCTTGGGTCGCGTCGCCGGCGAGGCTCAGCGCCATCGAGGGCGGGCGCGTGCGGCCGTCGCTGAGCGTGGGCCACAGCGCCTGCTCCCTGCGGAGGTTCGCGCCGCGCGTGGTGAAGAGAATCTCGAGGTCGCGCATGAAGCTCGCGTGGTCGGGCGGCGGCGACGCGAGCACCTTCTCGTCCCCCGCTCCGATGACGAGCAGCTGCGTGCTGGCGGCGGGAGCCGTGACGGCGGCGCTGACCTCGAGCAGGTCGGCGGCGAGCTCGGTCGTGGTGGCGTCGAGCGGGCCCGAGCCGAGCTGCAGGCGCACGAGCGCGGGGTCGACGCCGTCGGGGTCGCGCAGCCGCAGCTTCACGGTGACCGACGCCGGCACCTCGACGAACGTGGCGCCGCGCGAGGGAAGGTACGGCTCGAGGACACCCTCGCCCGCCTCGTCGGTCGTGCCGTCGCCGTCGTTGTCGGCGCCGTCGCTCTCGAGCCCCACGAACTCGACGCGCTCGACGACGGGAGCCCGAGAGAGGCGGATGGCGAGCGCGATGCCGCGCACCGCGAGCGTCGAGTCGACGAACGTGTTGAGCACCAGCACCTCGTCGTACGAGAGGCCGCTGCCGTCGGCGACGCCGCGCATCTCGTCGATCGCCGCGCGGGGAATCTGGCGCTCGAGGCTCTTCGCCGACTCGAGCAGGAGCTCGTAGGCGAAGCGGCCGTTCTTGTACCGGTCGCTCGAGTACTCGGTGAGCAGCGTCGCGATGTCGGGCTGCTCGCGGCCCAGGTACGGAAAGAGCGAGGACGTGAGCAGCGTCGTGTAGAAGCCCTTGATCTTGGCGCTGAGCAGCTCGCCGTGCTGCTTGCCGCGCGCGTAGGGGTCGCCGCTCAGCTGCACGAGCTCGCGCGTCGGCGGAGCGACGACGGGCCCGCAGGATACAGTGCAAACCAGGAGGACGGGAACGAGTCGGCGCAAGGGCGGGAAGCCCTTCTCGCACAACTCGCCCGGGCGCGTCGACCCGCGTCAGCGCTCGCGGGGCTCACATCAAGACGTCGACCACCCCGCGGTGCTCGGGCACCAGCGCGGGGGGCAGCTCGGCCTCGCCGAGCTGCTGGCGCACGTTGATCTCGATGTTGCGGCACATCGCCGACAGCGCGAGGCCGTTGGGCCCGAGCGAGAACGGGTCCTCCAGCACGCGGCCGATGGTGTCGAGCACGAGAAAGATGAACGCGAGCGCGAGCACGGTGCCGATGGTGAACGCGCCGAGCTGCTCGACGAGGCCCAGCGGCAGCACGACGATGAACAGCCGCGTGAAGCGGTGCGTGAAGAACCGGTAGGCCGTCGGAATCGGAGTGCTCTTCAGCCGCTCGCACCCGCCCTGACAGTTGATGAGCTCGGTGAGCGTCGCGTCGAGCCAGACGTGGCGCTGCTCGCTCAAGAGCCCGCGCTTCACGCCTTCGGAGAGCCGCACACCGTTCTGGTGAACGAGCCCGGCGGCGACGTTCTTCTGCTTGCCGAGCGCCTCGAGCTCCTCCGGCGAGACGAGGCCCTGGGCGCCCTCGAGCGGCGGCTCGCCGCGCAGCTGGTGGCGCAGGGCGTTCAGGAACGCGATGTGGCGGTAGATGAGCTCGCGCTGCAGCGCCTGGCCGTCGGCGCTCGCGCCGTCGATGAACGTCATCACCTGGCGTGCGAACGTGCGCGAGCTGTTCGTGATCGAGCCCCACAGCTTCCGCCCCTCCCACCACCGGTCGTAGGAGCTGTTGTTGCGGAACGCGAGGAAGATGGCGATGGCGACGCCGGCGATCTGAAACGGCACCGGCGTGAAGGGAATCTTGCCGCCGTAGTAGATCCACACGCGGGCGCTGAACGCGACCACGAACACCGCGGCGAGCCAGCCGGCCTGCAGCTTGAGCACGAGACGCCAAGGCAGCTTGTCTCCGATGACCATTCGGGCAAGAAGCGTCTAGCAGATGGCGCGCCTGCCGGTGTTCGACATCGTCGCGGAGGACTGGTGGGAGTACGTCCACGACGAGAAGCCCTACGTGGCCCACGTCTCGGTGGGCCGCCCGCGGCGCGACGTCGACGGCGACTGGTCGTGCCCATTGCGCATCGAGGGCGCCCACGAGGTGTGGAACCCGTTCTCGCAGCACCGCCGGTGGAAGGGCTTCAAGCCCATCAGCGGCAAGGGGCCTTTCGACGCGCTGATGAACGCCCTGCTCTTCTCGTTCCGCCTGTTCGCGGACTTCAAGCCGAAGTCGGTGGCCGCGCCCATTCGCGAGCTCGAGAAGGCGTCGCGGCGGCGCGCGCGGGCTACGGCGAAGCGGCGGCGTAGTCGAGCGCGGCGCTGAGCGCCTCGAGCTCGGTCTGGTGGCCGCCGAACGTCTTCGCGGTCTGCAGCGGTGTAGCCACACGTGGGACGAGGGCCATGCGGCCCGATGCCACCAGGTGCTTCAGGTATTCGTCGATGGCGGCGGCCTCGGCCGCCTGGCGCGTGACGCCCCGCTTCGCGGCCAGCGCTTCGGCCTGTTCCCGGAGCTTTTGGCGATCGATCGTCATGGCCGTGACGCTCTCGAGGCTGGCACGAACCGCGCAATGACGACAACCCATCATGAGCGCCAACTTCCAGTTTCACGAGTCGTTCGGAGTCGAAGATGCCGTGCACCTCCGCGAGGACCTCACTCGCATCGGGCCGCGCACCGCCGTGGTCATCGACCTCTCCGACGTGCGTTACGTCACCGACGCCTCCATCGAGGCCCTGGCCGCGACGCTGAAGTCGATCGCCAGAACCGGCCGCCGCATCTTCGGCATCGGCTTCGAGGGCGTGGGCATTCAGCAGTTCCGCGCCATCGGCGTGCTGTGCTGAGCCGCGCGCGGTGATACGCCGTGCGTCATGCACGACGTCACCGCGCTCGCGACGCAGTACCTCGCCGACTTCTCGCGGAAGGATCTCGCCGCGCTCGAGAAGCGGTTCGCCCCCGAGGTCACCTTGCGCGACCCCAACGTGGGCGAGGTTCGAGGCAGGCCCGCCGTGCTCGAGACCAACGCGAAGATCTTCGCCGGCGTGACGAGCATCGAGGCGCGGCCGCTCGCGCTTCACCCCGCCGGCAAGACCGCCGTCTGCGAGCTCGAGGTCTGGGTCGACGGCAAGCCCGCGCTCAAAGTCGCCGACGTCATCGACTTCGACGACGCCGGGCTCATCACCGCGATTCGCGCGTACTTCGGCTGAGGCCGCGAGCCGGCCGCTCGATCGAGGCGCTCAGTACGCGTTGAGCGCGCCCGACGCCTCGGCCGGCTTCGCCGGCGCCGCCTGCACGGGCATGTCGTCGAACGCGTAGCCCTGCTTCTTCACGCGGACCTTGTAGTTGCCCTTGTCGACGTTCTTGAAGCGGTACTGGCCCTGGTCGGTCGAGACGACGCTCTGCACGACGTCGCCCCTCTCGTTCACGAGCTCGACCTGCGCGTTGCCGGCGGCCGCCTGGCCGCGCGCCCCGCCCTTGAGCTCGAGCCTGCCGTAGACCTGCCCGTAGTTCTGCGCCTCGGCGTCGGCGGTGTCGTGGTTGAAGAGCACCTGCTCGCGCTGCACCTCCTTGCCCTGCTCGTCGCGGTACACGAGCTCGGCGAAGTAGCGGCCGCGCGCCTGCGTCTTGCCCGCCTTGTCCTTCCCGTTCCACTCGGCCTTCAGCGCGCCGCCCTCGCTCGTCACCGGCGCCGTGTAGAGCGCCTTGCCGGCGATCGGCTTCCCGTCCTTCGTGTCGGCGGCGAGGATGTTCATCTCGACGCTGAACTTCTTGCCGCGGGGCGTGAGGTTGCGCGCCGTCACGCTCGTCGCCACGCCGTTCGACTCGGTGCCGACCTGCGTGAGCCACGTGTTGCCCGAGTACACCTCGAGCTGGCGCTGCGACTTCTGGCCCTTCTGCGAGGTCGCGATCGCGACGACGACGTGCTTGCCGGTGCCGAGCGAGCGCGTGTCCCACGTGTGGCTCACGAGGGGGCCGCACGCCTCGGCCACCTTCTGGTCGTCGATGAACAGCTGCACGCGCTCGATGCCGTCGCCCTTGTTGTCGCGTGCCTCGACGTCGAGCTTCTGCAGCGGCTCGACGTGCTCGCCGTCGTTCATGCCGCCGATCGCCACGGTCATCACGTCGACGCTGACCAGCCCGAGCACCGCCCACATCGCCTCGGCCTTGCCGAAGCCGCCGCCGCCCCAGCCGCCGCCCTTCTGCTGGTGGCCGACGAGGTACGCGGTGCCGAGCGCGACCTGCTTGTCCTTGTCGGTGAAGCCGACGAGCCGCAGCGCGTAGAGCGCCTGGCCGGTGCTGAGCGCGTCGCCGAAGCCGCCGTCCTTCTGCTGCTTCTCGAGCACCGAGCGGGTCAGCCACGGCATCGGCGACTCCGAGGGGCCGACGCCCGCGGCCGACAGGCCCATCACCGCGTACGCGAGGTTCGAGACCTCGACCGGGTTGCTCTTCGTCTCCATCCACGTGCGCGCCTGCTTCTGCAGCCAGCCCTCCGCGCGCTGCACCGGAGCGAGCCACTTCGGGTCGGCGCTCGCCGCGTACGCCTGCTTCCACGTCGCGATCGCGTGATACGTCGCCTGCACGTCGCCGCGCGCGACCGGCCCGTTCACGTACTGCACGTCGAGGCGGCCGTCCTTCGCCTGGTACTGGAGCAGCTGCCCCGCGACCTTGATGAGATCGTCGCGCACCTTGCCGCCGACGAACGCGTCGTAGCGCGCGAACGCCGCGCCGCCGAACGCGCGCGCAGGCTGCAGCAGGCTCGAGTGGTGGTACGAGAGGCCGTCGCCGGTGCGCGAGCCGCCGCTCATCTTCGTCATGCCCTCGAGCAGCGTGTCGAGCGCCGACAGCGGAATGTCGTACTGGTTGTGCACGCCGACGCTGAGCGCCTCGAGCGTCACCGAGTGCACGTGGCAGCCGTAGCACTGGTGGCTCTTCTGCCAGGCGGTGGCCTCGCGCACGAGGAACTCGAGGCCGCGCTGCGCCGCCTCGCGCGCCTTCGGGTCGCCGCGGTCGGGCGGCAGGGTCGGCCCGGCCTTCTCGGTCTTGGGCGCCTTGCACTCCAGCGGCTTGGCGGGTTCGGCGGCGAGTACGGAAAACGACCACAGCGCCAGGCAGGCAGAGAGCAGACGGGTCATGGTGGCGGCGTTGAACGCGCCACGCCGTTTTTCGATCTGTGACCCTTCATTCTGACGATGCCGTGGAAGAGGTGCGCTCCGGTGTAGACGCCGCGGCCGCTGGTTCTCTCACCCGGTAGCAGGGCGGTGGGGCGCTCGAGCCACTGCAGCACCTTCACCTCGCCGTCGTAGGCGAACTGGACGCGCAGCGGCTCGGGAAGCTCGCGCCACAGGCGCTTCTCGAGCGGCTTGAAGCGAACGTCGAACTTCGGGCCCATGCGCGAGTGGCGCCGGGAGCGGTCGAGGGTTCCGTCGAACTTCCGCGAGATGTGAAACAGCTCGTGCAGCACGGTCGCGACGCGGGTGCGCGGCGTCGACCCGCGGAAGAACAGCGGCCGCAAGGTGATGCAGTACAGCATGCGCACGCCGTCGATCTTCACGAGCGGCTTCTTGCGCCCGAACGCATCGCGCCGCTTGCCCTTCGCGAACGCGAGCGGCTTCACGGTTCCGCGCGAGGCGCGGCGGGCCTCGCCGGCGACCACGAGGATCCGCTCGGGGTGCAGGTGCCGGAACTCGGGCATCGTCAACGCCACGTGATGAATGAGCGAGGTGACGGCGAGGTTGAAGTCGGGTCTCTTCAACGCGACCATCAAGCCTACTCAGACCCGCTGCCGCCTGCTATGTGCGGCTCATGAAGCGCCTGACCGTTCTGCTGTTCCCGGCGCTCGTCGCGTGCAGCGGCGGGAGGCCCACGCCCGACGCGGGCATGATCGACACGAGCTGCGGCTTCGACTGCGCCGCGCAAGAGAAGTACGGCCTCATCGCCGGTCGCTGCTTCGAGTACAGCAACACCGGAGCGATGGTCGACCCGCCGGCGCTGGCCGCCGAGGTGCGGGCGGTGCGCGACGTCGAAGGCGTTCAGGTGATGGACGTCGCGTACACGCGCACGGGGAACCCGGTGATGCTCGACCTCTTCACCATCGTGAACGGCGAGCTGAAGCTCGTGCGCCGCGAGTTCGGTACCGGAGGCACGTCGGTCGCCTACAAAGACTCGACGGGCAAGCTGGCGGGCGTGAAGTGGCTGGCCCCGGGCACGCAGTCGGGAGAGAACTTCTCGACGACGGTGACGGCCGACGTGATCGCGCCGCCGGCGGCGCGCATGATGATGGACACGACGTACCGCGTGACGACGAGCCAGCCTTCGGGCGCCGACCTGCGCTTCCCCATCGGCACGTTCGATGCGGGCGTGGGCATGCTGATCATCGAGTCGCCGGTCGACCACGGCAGCGACTCGCGCCGCACGTGGATTCCCGGGGTCGGCTTCGCGCTCGTGACGACGCCGCTCGTCCTCACCGGCGGCATGCCGCGCGAGTACGCGCTGCAGAAAGTCAAAGACACACCCGACGGAGGCGCCTGTGGCTTCTAGAATCGTCGCTGCGCTGTCGCTGCTCGTGCTCGCCGGCTGCCAGGCCGAGGTGAAGCCCGACGCGAAGGCCCCGGAGCTGAAGGACCAGGAGCTCACGGTGCTCTCGCAGAGCCTCACCGAGTTCCACCTGAAGCTGACCGGCAAGCTCGAGTGCGCCGAGGCCTGCAGCGCCACGCGCGCGAAGTACGAGCTCGTCGTCGACGGCAAGGTCGCGAGCAGCGGCGAGGCGCCGGTGTCGCTGTCGGTGCCCGCGGGCGGCTCGGCCGTGTGGACGCTCGACCAGACGTCGGCCTACGTGAAAGACGCCGAGGAGCTGAAGGCGATGGACGCCCGGGGCGGCTCGCTGCTCACCGCGCTGCGCGGCAAGCTGTTCGTCACGCAGGGCACGAAGACGCACGAGCTCGACTTCGCGCGCTCGCGCGAGGTGCGCGTGCCGCGCCTGCCGCACGTGAAGTTCCAGGAGCTCGAGGCCGGCCGCTTCAGCGAAGACGAGGCCGGCGTCACGTACCACATCGGCGTGGTCAACCCGAACCCGTTCGAGATCAAGGTCTCGCAGATCAAGTACGAGGTGCAGGTCGCGGGGAAGAAGGTCTCGGAGGGGGTCATCGGCAAGGCCGAGCGCGTGTCTCCGTCGTCGACCGGCGTGTTCGACCTCGAGACGCACGTCGACGCCTCGACGCACGGCGACGCCGAGGTGAAGAAGCTCATCAAGTCGCAGACGCTGCCGTACGTCATCACCGGCGAGATGACCGCCGAGCTCTTCAGCGAGACGTTCGAGTTCAAAGGGGACGTGAAGCTGAACGTGTCGAAGTAGATGCCGCGCATCCCCTACGCGCTGCTCGGGCGCGACCCCGAAGAGTGGCCGCCGGTCGAGCAGACGCACTCCGACGGCATCCTCGCGTTCGGCGGAGACCTCTCTCCGCGGAGGCTCGAGGCCGCGTACTCGCGCGGCATCTTCCCCTGGTACTCGGAGGGCCTGCCGATTCTCTGGCACTGCCCCGACCCGCGCTTCGTGCTCGACCCGGCGAAGCTGCACGTGCCGAAGAGCCTCGAGAAGCAGCTGAAGCGCGGGGTCTACGAGGTGCGGCTCGACACGGCGTTCGAGCAGGTGATCGACGCCTGCGCGAAGGCGAGGCGTCCGGGGCAGCGCGGCACGTGGATCACGCGCGACATGCGCGCGGCGTACGTGCAGCTCCACCGCCTGGGCCTCGCGCACAGCGCCGAGTCGTGGCGCGACGGCGAGCTGTGCGGAGGCCTCTACGGCGTCTCGCTGGGAGACGTCTTCTTCGGCGAGAGCATGTTCGCCCTCGCCCCCGATGCCTCGAAGGTGGCCTTCGTCACGCTGGTGCGCGCGATGATCGCCTGGGGCATCGAGCTCATCGACTGCCAGCAAGAGACCGAGCACCTCGCGCGCTTCGGCGCCGAGGGCTGGCCCCGCGCACGGTTCGTGAAGCGCGTGGGAGAGCTCGTGAAGCGCCCCACGCGCCCCGGACCGTGGTCGCTCTAATGCGTCGTGCGGCCCGTGCTGTCGAGGTCGCGGGTGAAGTCGTCGACCTCGCGCTCGGCCTGGTCCTTCTCGTAGCCGTAGCGCTCCTGGATCTTGCCCACGAGCTCGTCTTTCTTGCCGCTGAGCAGCTTGACGTCGTCGTCGGTGAGCTTCGCCCACTTCTGCTTGATCTTCGCACCGTACTGCTTGAACTGCCCCTGAATCTGATCCCAATTCATGTCTGAACCACTCCTTTCGAATGAGCCGGAGTGGTGCGACGGCCGTGCCACTTCAGGGACTTCGGCGCTTACGCGCTCGCGGAGTCGCAGAATGTCTCAGACCAGCTCGCCCTCGAGCTTCGCGCGGCAAGACAGCCCACCCATCGCGTTCAGGGTGTACCCGGTGAGCCTTCGATCGAGGAAGTGAACGCGGCTCATGGCCGAGGGCAGCTCGCCGGCGAGCTTCTGCACGACGTACGCCTCGGCGCGCGGGTCTCCGCCGAGCGAGATGTAGAAGCGCTTGCCGTCGGCGCCGACCGCAGCCTCGCCGTTGAGGAAGTTCATCGGGTCGCCCGCGGTGCTGCTCGGGAAGACGCCGGCCATGCGGTGGACGGTGAGGCCGCCGGCCTCGAGATCCTTGCGCACCTTCGCCTCGAACTTCGCGTGCTCCTTCGCGCGCTGCTCCATGCGCTTCAGCTCGTCGGGCAGGTTCTCTTTCGCGTACTTCCAGTCGTCGAGCGCGTACTCGTAGTCTTCTCGCTTTCTCTTCGAGGCGCCCGGGCCCGGCTCGACGGGCTTCGAGGCCTCGACGTCGGCGATGCGCCACTGCTTCTGCAGCTCGAACGCCTCCATCGCGTCGTTCAGCACGACGTTGCCGCCGGGCAGCAGCATCATGTGCATGTCGATGTGGAAGTCGCCGGGCTGCTCGACGGCGACGACTCCGCCGGGCGGCACGCCGTAGTCGGCCGCGACGTACGCGGTGAGCTCGGCGTCCGTGACCTTCTTGCCGAGGTCCTTCTCGAGCTGCGCGCGCGAGACGGCGAGCGTGTCTCTGCCCACGAGCACGTAGCCCTCGCCGGACGGGCGGCGGCCGACGAGCGAGTTGCCGCCCTCGGCGTAGCCGTTCGCGACGGTGACCTTCTTGCCGGCCGCGAGCGCGACGGCCGCGAGCGCGCGCTGGCCGCCGCGGCTCGAGACGCCGCCGACTCCGGAGAACGCGACGTCCCTGTGCTTCTCCATCGCGGCGCGCCAGTCGTCGTCGGTCTTGGGCTCGAACTTCGTGCCCGGGTGCAGGCGCTTCATGCGCTCGCTCAGGATGGTGCGCCAGGCTTGGGTCTCGCCGATGCCCTCGCCCTGCTTCACCGAGCGCGGAACGCTGACGCTGCCGTCGACGTGCAGCTCGCCCTGGTCCTCCGACCAGAAGTCGAGGTCGTCGTACGCCATGCCCTCGTTGACCTTCAGGGGCACGAGGGTGACGTGGTCGTCGAGGCCGCGCTTCTTCAGCTCCTTCTTCATCTCGGGCACGCGATCGCTCTCGATGCGCAGCACGACGCGGAAGCCCTCGGCCTTGCCGACCTCGGCCATCGCGAGCGGGTAGCTGAAGCCGGTGGCGTCGGTGCCGAGCGAGGCGAGGTGAAACGCCTTCACCTTCACGGAGCCGTCCTCGGGCATGACCATCGCTCCGGCGCGCGTGGAGCCGGCCTTGAGCTCCTTCAGGCGAGCGGCGTGGCCGGCCTTCACCGCCTTCGCGAGGTCCTTCTCCGAGAGCTCGGGGTAGTCGGGGGCCGGCGCCGGCTTCGCGCGGCTCGCCTTCAGCGCGACCTCTTTCGCGGCGCCGCCCTCGAACGTCCAGGTGCGAATCGGCTTCTGGTCGAGCCTGGGGTCCGCCTTCACGTCGGCCAGCTCGAGGCTCGGGAGCGGCGTGAAGCCGTGGACGCCGACCTCGGCCACGGCCTTCTTCGACGCGGGCGTGTCGAGCACGCGCGCGGGCGCCGCCGCCTTCTTCTTCGGAGCCGGCGGCGCGACCACGGAAGTCGCCTTCGTGCGAGCAGTGCGCTGGGTGCGGCCGACGGGCGTCGTCATCGGGCGCGCAGTGTTATCAAACGCGCCGCTACGGCTCCAAACAGGTGGCGCTCGCGACGTCGCAGGTCAGCGGCGCCGCGCACTGGCCCACGCCGCCGTCGCACGAGGGCCGCCCGCAGAACCCGTTCGAGCCGCACGCGTACGGAGAGGGGCACGAGCCCGTGCCGCCGTCGCACGCGCGCAGCGCGCAGCGGCCCGTGCCGGTGAGGCACTGCATGCCCGCCGAGCAGTCGGTCTGCACGGTGCACGCGCGCACGCACGCGCCCATGAAGCACGAGTCGTAGTTCCCGCCCCCGGGACACTGCATCACGTTCGTGCAGCTGCAGATGCCGCCGGGCGCCTCCAGCGTGCAGGTGCGCGCCCCGCCGCAGTCGCCGTCCGCGCGGCACTGCACCGGGCCGACGCCGCCGTCGGTGAAGCCGGCCGCGCCGCCCGCGGTTCCTGATCCGCCGGCCGTCGCCGCGCCGCCCGCCGTCGCAGCGCCGCCTGCCGTCGCCGCGCCGCCTGCCGTCGCCGCGCCCCCCGCGGTCGCAGCGCCACCCGCGGTCGCAGCGCCACCCGCCATCGCGGCGCCGCCCGCCATCGCCGAGCCGCCCGCGGTCGCGGAGCCTCCGCCGGCCGCCTCGCCGCCCGCGGTTCCCCCGTCGGGACAGTCGGGGCACGCGTTGCCGACCATGCCGGTACACGAGCCGCTCGAGCCCACCACCCCGACCAGAACCGCGGCCGCAACGATCGCCCGTTTCATGTCCCCGGGGACCCATTGCGCAAGGCGTTGGCCACAGCTGGAACAGGTGGACTATTGACTCACCAATCAAGTGCCCACAACAGTGGGCACTTACACCTCCAACCTCTTGAAATCTCGATCGGAAAGTAGCATTTCCGGCATGGGCCAGATCTTGCGACCGCGCTCCGCGTGCGCCTCGTCGCTCTCCTGGCACTGTTGGGTTTCGTCGCCGCCTGCACGGGCGAGATCGAGACGCCGGTGCCGACGGTCGAGCCCATCATCATCGCGCCGCCGGTGGACGAGCCGCCGAAGGGCTTCACGGTGCCGGAGCAGACGGTGCAGCTGCTCCCGTTTCACGTTCGCCTGCAGCGGCTCATCGCGGTGACGGGCGTGCCGGCGACCGACCCGATGTACACGGGCCTGCTCGAGAACCGCACGTCGCTCGGAGACTACGACTTCGCGAACGGCGTGCAGCCGTCGAACGCGTGGACGGCGCTCAAGATCACGCAGTGGGTGACGGCGCTGAAGCCGATCTGCGGCTCGATGGCGATGAAGAACCGCTTCCCCGACCTCCCCACGGCGCTCGGCCCCTTCGTCGAGGCCGCCTACGGCCGCGCCGCCACGGCCGACGACATCGCCGCCGTCAACGACTCCACCATGGGCCTCACGCTCACCGCCGAGGAGCGGCGCGACGGCGTGTGCCTCGCGGTCCTCTCGTCGATGGAGTTCCTCGCGCTATGAGGCACCTCGCTCCCGCGCTCGTCGCGCTCGCCGCGTGCGTCGGCCAGGTCAGCTCGACGCCCGTCGACACGAAGCCGCCGAGCCCCGTTCAGCCGCAGCCGACCCCGATGCCGGTTCAGCCGGCGCCGGCGGTGCCGCGCACCGCGGGCCTCACGAACCTCGAGGCGGAGGCCTATCTGCAGCGGCTCGCTCCGATGGTGGTGGGCCGCGTGATGACCGGCCAGGAGCGCGCGCAGGTGCAGGCCGAAGGCGAGCGCGCGGTGAAGCCGATCATCACCGCGTGGACGCACGAGCCCGGCTTCGCGTCGGCGGCGCGCGTGTTCATCGAGCAGAGCCTCAACGTCAGCGGCACGAAAGACGGCGTCGACTACTCGCTGCCCGGCAACCTCGCCGCGAAGCTCGCCGCCGACGGCCGGCCCTGGCGCGAGATCATCACCTCCGAGCAGTGCTACGGGGCGACGGGCGCGATGGTGCCGTGCGACGGTGACGCTCCGTTCAAGGGCGGCGGCGTGCTGACGACGCGCGCGTACCTGAAGAGCCGATCGAGCCGCTTCAACCTCACGCGCGCCAGCACGATGCTGCGCACGTTCGCGTGCCGCCACTACCCGGTCGAGAACGCGCTCGAGACTCGCGCCGAGAAGTCGGCGCTGCTGGGCATGTTCGCGGCGGCGAACGCGGCCGAGGCCGAGGCGAGCGACCCGCGATCGGTGAGCGGCGCGGCGAACGGGTCGGCCTGCTACTCGTGCCACGGGCAGTTCGCGTTTCACGCGCAGCTGTTCGTGAAGTTCGACAACCAGGGCCTGTACAAGGCGGAGGCCGACGGCGTGCAGGACCCCGCGGCCGAGCTCGGGCGGTCGGCGAACGGCCTGATGGCGTCGCACTTCCTGCCGGGCCGCGCGGCCGACGAGGCCACGCAGGTGTTCGGCAAGCCCGTCGCGAACCTCGCCGAGGCCGGCAAGGTGCTCGCCGACAGCCCGACGTTCGTCGAGTGCACGGCCGAGTTCTTCCTCAACTGGTCGCTCGGCCTGCAGTGGGGAATCATCGATTACGATCGCAACCTGATGAAGCTCATCGCCACCACCGCGAAGGAGGCCGGCGCCCAGCCGTCGCTCGGCCAGATCGTCGTGGCGTTGTACTCCGAGCCGCTCGTCATGAAGTCGATCGTCGCCCCAGCCGGAGGCCAGCGATGAACTTCAAGTCGCTGCCGGACATCGACCGCCGCCGCTTCATGAAGCGGCTCGGCCTCCTCATGGGCGCGTCGCTGACGCCCTCCTTGCGCTTCGCGATGAACGAGACGCTGTTCGGCACCGCGCACGCTCAAGCCGTGGCGGCGAACAGGCCGACGTACTTCGTCGAGATCAACTACCGCGACCAGGTCGACCTCGGGCAGGTGTTCGTGGCGCCCGGCCTGGCGACGGCCTCGAACCTGCGCCGCGGAGACACGGGCGACGCCTGCGCGATGTACGTGCAGCCGTCGAACCTGACGATGCGGCCCAACAACGTCTGGCTCACGCCCGAGTCGATGGCGCTCGACCCGCACCTCGCGAACATCGCGTGGCTCGACCTCGGCGAGATGACGCAGGGCGCGATTCACTACCACAACAGCGCGAACCGCATGCGCGCGCCCGACTGCTCGTACCAGCGCAGCGGCGGCATGGGGCCGATGTTCGACAACGACCCCGTCTCGAACTTCCCGCAGGGCTGCGAGGAGTACTACTCGGCGATCGCGACTCCGGCGTCGCTGCACAACCACCTGCAGAAGCAGCTGACGCCGGGCGTGCGCAACGGCATCGCGCTCAAGGGCATCACGCGGTCGATCCACACCGTCTACCACTACGCGGCGGGGCTGCAGGGCGGCGAGCTCGACCGCATGCGCAGCCAGGCGAACCTGTTCGCGGCGTTTCCCGCGACCACGACGACGACGCCGTCGATTCTCGGTTCGCCGGCCGAGGCCGAGCTGTTCAGCCGGCTGCTGAAGAAGGTCGACCCGGCGTACCTGAAGGCGCGGAAGCAGACGCAGAGCGCGATCGACCTGCACGTGGGTCAGCTGAACGAGGCGCAGGTGCCGCTGACGCGGACGTCGACGATGTCGTTCGACCTGCGCCTCACCACCGACGAGCGGAACTACTGGCGCAACGGCGTGCCCGAGCCGAACAACGACGGCTTCGTCGAGGGCCAGGACGGGCGGCCGTCGCAGGTCGAGTTCCAGATCTGGGAGCAGTACGCCCTCGCCACCAAGCTCCTGCTCTCGGGGCTCACGCGCACCGTCGCGCTCGAGGGCGAGTTCATCGACATTCACAACCAGCGGCCCGAGAAGCAGATGGTGGTGCACGCGAAGCAGTGCGCGCTGCCGCTGGCGCGGATGATCGAGGCGTTCAAGACGGCAGGCATCTGGGACCGCACGTTGATCGCGATCTTCACCGCCGACGGCAGCCGGCCCCCTGGCGCGGGCTACTCGGGCGACCGCGGGAAGAACACGTGCGTGCTGGCGGGCGGCATGATCCGCGGCGGGTACTTCGGCGACATCCGCGTGGCCGGCGACATGGGCAACGGTCATTCGTACTCGTACCACATGCCGGATCTGACGACCGGGCAGCCGATCGCGCAGGGCTCTCGAGACGGCGACAACTCGCGGCGCGTGCCCGGCGGCCGCGTGTGGCGCACCATCGCGAAGGCCTTCGGAGCGCCCGACTCGCTGGTGAACGGCTTCGCGCCGGTGGCGAACCTGCAGCCGCTGCCGTTCATGCTGCGCTAGTTGGTGGTTGGTGGTTGGTGGTCAGTGGTCTCGCTCACGCTGCCAGCCGGATCAGCTTCCTCATCCGCCACGGCAGGTGCGCCCGCACGTCTTCGAGCTCGCCCTCGCTCACGAACAGCGGCAGCGCCGCCGCCACCTTGTCGACGAGCCCCGCGGCCTGCTCCGGAGGCAGCCGCATCGCACTCGCCATGTCTTCGTCGACCGTCATCAGCGTCACGTGCCGGTCGGGGCCCGGCGGCAGCTCGTACAGCCGCTCCCGCACCAGCGCCGGCAGCTGCGAGATGAAGTCGTGCGCCTCGGCCGGAGTCAGCCTGCGCACGATGCCCGTCGCCACCACGTAGAACGCCTCGAGCGCCTGCTCGCGGTCTTCGAGCTCGAGCATGGCGCGCAGGCGATCTTCGAAGTCCGTCAGCGCCTGCACCGCGCGCGCGTGGCGCGGGTGATCGCTCGCGCTCCGCGGCTCCAGCTGCGCACGGACGACCGCCGCCACGACGTCGCTGGGCACACCGGCGAGGAAGAGATCGTCGAGCGTGACGATGCCGATCGGCTTCTCGAGCCGGTCGACGACGGGAATGCGCCGCACCCCGAGCTGCCGCATGAGCTCGGCGGCCTGCTCCGCCGTGCCGTGCTCGTGCAGCACCGCGACGTCGGTCGTCATCACCTGCCCGAGCGAGACGCGGTCGGGCGACAGCCCGCGGCCCAGCACGCGCACCGCGAGATCGCGATCGGTCACGATGCCGATGACGCGGTCGTGGTCCTCGACGACCACCGCGCCGACGTGGCTCGTGCGGAGCAGCCGCGCCCCTTCGCGCGCGGTCGCGTGGGGGCTCAGCGCGACGAGCCGGCGGCCGACGTACGCTTCGAGGCTCACCGGCGCTCCTTGCGAGTCTTCTCGCGCTCGAGCTCCCTCGCGATCGCCCGCCTCACCTCGCGCTCGGGGTGATTCTGATGCTCGCGCTGGTTGACGCGCTTGCCGCGGCGGTCGCGGCGGGAGCGGAGCTGGCGAGCCTTCAGCATGCGCGTGAGAGTGGTGCATCACGCATGCCCTTCCGCTCGCTGAAACGTCGCGCGGTTGCGCGGATGTTACTGGGGCGTCTTGGTCTCGAGCCGGTCGTCGAGCGCTACGCGCCCCACGCTCTTCTTGAACAGCATCCAGAGGATCTGCCGGTGCTCCGCTTTCGTGACCTCACCCTCGAGCACGAGGCCCGCTCCGACGTACTTCGACGCGACGCCCTTCTTGAGCCCCGCCTGAATCGTCTTGAGCTGCGCCTGCAGCACCTTGCCGTCGAACGTGAGCTCGAGATCTCGCGCGGTGAAGGCGTCGCCCTGGAAGAGCTGCAGGAGCGCCTTGCCGCACGCCTCGGTCGCGACCGTGACGGTGAGCTTCGGCTCGTCCTTCGGCGTGTGCTTGAGGTCTGGGCACGCCTTCTTCGCGGGCTCGAGCGGCGGCTCGTCGGGCCTGCCGCCGACGCGGATGCGCCAGACCGCGAAGCGCCCCTCGGCGTAGAGCAGCACGAGCGTGCGGCCCGGCTTCAAGCCCGTGATGAGCACCTCGCTCGTCTCCATCACCTCGGCGGTAGCGATGCTCGCGTCCTCGCTCTCGGCCCACTCGACGGCGCCGAGCTTCACGAACTTCTCTTTGCCGGGCTCGACGTCGTGGACCATGTCGGCGGGCCACGCGAGCACGAGCGAGAGCGCGAGCGTCAGCGGCACGCGGCGCTCCCGACGTCGGTGAAGGCGCCGGGCGTCACCGGCACGAAGCGCCAGTCGTAGCGGCCGGGGTTCAGCCTGAGCTCGAGCACTCCGAACGTGCCGGTGTTGCGCACCGCCGAGCCCTCGAGCGGCACGGGCTTGAGCGGGTAGTGGCTCACGCCGCCGGTGCCGACGATGAACTCGCGCATGCCGTCGATGGGCTCGAAGCGCTCGTAGAAGTGCTCGTGGCCGTTCAGCACGACGTCGGCGCCGAACTGCGCGAGCGTCTTCCACAGCGCCTCGGCGCCGCGCCACGGCCCGTGGTGAACGCCCGAGCTCCACCGCGGGTGATGCCAGTACGCGAGCGTGCAGCGGTTGCGGTGCTGCTCGAGGTCTCTGCGCAGCCACTTCACCTGCTCCGAGTCGCCGTCGCAGGCGATCGCGCGGCACCCGTTGTTCGTGTTCAGCGCGACGATGTGCCACGCGCCGAGCTCGTAGCTGTACCAGCCCTTCTTCGGGTCGCCCGCGCGCTCGCCGAAGTACGTGAAGTAGCCGCGCGCGTTCTCGGTCAGGTACTCGTGGTTGCCCGGCACGGGAAACAGCTTCGCGTTGAAGCGGCCCCAGGTCGGCTCGAACCAGCGCAGGTAGTCTTCGTGCGTGCCCTTCAGGTACTGGTTGTCGCCGAGGATGAGCACGGCGTCGTAGCCCCCGTCGGCGACGAGCTCGGCGGTGAGCGCCTGGCCGCCGAGGCGCGAGTCCGAGATGTCGCCGGCGGCGGCGATGACCACGGTGCCCCCGTCGGCGTCGAGCACCGGAGCGAGATCTTTCGGCAGCTCCGGCAGCACGAACGGCTTCTCGCGCGTGCAGGCGGCGACGAGAACCACCAGTGCCGCGAGTCGCATCACAGCTTCTTCGAGTACACCAACTCGCAGTCCTGGCGGATCTCTTTGCGGCCTTCCTTGCCGATGGCGACCGGCTTGAACGCCGTGTCACCCTCGCCCCCGACGTACTCGAGCTTCACGTAAGAGACGGTGGCCTCTTCGATCTCGACCGAGAGCTCGCGCTCGGGCTCCTTCTTGCCCGCCGGCACCATCGCCTTCACCAGCACCGTGTGCTTGCCGGGCTTGAGCCGCACTTCGAAGTAGTGGTCGTTCCACAGCTCGCCGATGCGCTTGCCGTCGACGAACAGCGTCGTGCCCGTGCCGATGCCCATCCGCATGTTGCGGTAGACGTAGAGCAGGCCCTCGTTCGGGTCGGGGATGCCGGGCACGAACTCGCCCTTCGCTCCGCCCGGTGGCGGCTTCGTGGCGACGGGCTCTACGGGCGGCTGCGCTTCCGGCTGCGGCTTCGCCTTCGTGGGCGGCGGAGGCGGCGGCGGCGCGACCGCGTTCGACTGCGCCGTCAGCACGTCGGCGCGCGCGAGCGCGTGGGCCTTCAGCGCCGCGGTGGCGTCGGGCAGCCCCGCGTACTGGCGGTAGTGCTGGATCGCGGCGCCGAACTTGCCCTGGCCGTCTTCGGCCACCGCGAGGCCGTAGACCGCGGTGGGCAGCCGCTTCAGCGCGAGCGTGTAGTTGCAGTCGGCCTCGGCCGCGGCCCAGTGCTGCAGCCCCAGCTGCGCCGAGCAGCGCGAGGCGAAGATCTCGGCCACGCGCGGGTACTCGCCGGCGAGCCCGTTCAGCACGTCGTTCGCGGGGCCGTACTGCTTCGCGGTGAGCTTGCGAACGGCGTCTCCGTAGCGGTCGCGCGCTGCCGGCGGGATGCCGTCGTACGGGGCGGCTTGCAAGAGGACGGCATGCAGGAAGATGAGGGTGAGCGAAATCACCGGCGCGGACCATACACTACCGGCTCCGTGACACGCGCTGCGCGCATCGCGCTGCCCCTCTACCTGCTCGTCATCTACTCCACGCTCGGCGTGATCCGCGCCGTCTCGAACGCGCTGCGCGACGCCGGCATGCTGCGCCTCACCGTCGCGTGCGTGTTCGCGGCGGCGGCGGTGGGGCTCGCCGGCGTGCTCTGGCGCGCGGGCCTCTTGAGCCGGCCGCGCACCTGGCTCACCCTGCTGCTCGCCGGAGCGGCCTACGCCGCCGCGATCTGGCCGATGGACAGCCCCGAAGAGAAGGTGCACTTCGTCGAGTACGGCGTCGTCGCCGTGCTCGCGTACTTCGCGGCGCCCGCGCGGCTCACCGGCTTTCGGCGCTACGCCGCCGCCGCGGTCTTCACGCTCGCCGCCGGCTGGCTCGACGAGGGCATTCAGGCGCTGCTGCCCTCTCGGTACTACGACCTGCGCGACGTCGCCTTCAACGCCGCCGCCGGAGTCTTCGCGCTCGGCGCGCTCGCCGCCCTACGGCGCCAGGGCGAGAACTGACGTGCGCTCGACGCCGTCGCGCCGCCACGTGATGGCGACCTTCGCGCCCGGATCTCCGCGCGTCCGCGAAAAAGCGTCGAGCGCGTTCGTCACCGGCTTACCGTCGATCGCCGTCACGACGTCGCCGACCTTCAGCCCCGCGGCCGACATCGGGCTGTCGGCCACCACCCACGACACCTGCACGCTGCCGTTCACGTTCTCGTAGCTCGCTCCGGTCTCGCCGCGCGCGACCGACGCCATCGGGCCCCACCCTTCGCCGGCGTCGGCCGACAGCTCGAGATCGAGCCGCGAGTCTCTTCCCGCCACCACCGGCACGCTCACGTCGAACCGCAAGACGTGGCTGCCGCGGTTCGACGCTCCGACGCGGTAGTCGCCGGCGGGAACCTCGACCGCGTACGCGCCGTCGGGGCCGGCGTGGGTGATGCGCGAGAGCTCCTGCTCGCGCAGGTGCCGCCACGCGACGACCTTCGCGCCCGCGCCGTTCGGGCCCGTGACGCGGCCCACGATGCGGCCGTGCGGCTCGAGCTGCAGCTGCACCGTCTGCGCCGTGCCCGAGGCCAGGAACACGCGCCGCTCGGCGGAGCGGCCGCCCACGGTCGCGATCACGGTCGCGGCGCCCGCGGGCAGATCCTCGAAGCGGACCTTGCCGCCCATGCTGCGCGCGCGCGCCGCCTTCTCGTTGCGCAGCGACGACCAGGTCACCTCGACCGTGATGGGGTCGTCGGCTCCGCTCACCTCGGCTTCCAGAGACGCGCCCGGCTCGACGACGACGTCGGCGGGTCCCGGAGCCTCGGCGCCGAAGACGGCTCCCGAGGTGCCGCGGCCCTTGCGCGCCCGCACCGTGTACGGGCCCGCGAGCAGCGGCCCGAGCGAGAACGTGCCGCGCTCGTCGCTCACCGCCCGCGCGCGGACGTCGTCGTCACCGAGCATCGCGGCGACGTCGGCCCCCGTCACCGCGGCGCCGTCGCGCGTGCGCACGGTGCCCTTGAGCCACAGACCCTCGCCGAGGCGGAGCGTCACGGTCTTCTGGCCGAACGCCACCTTCGCGAGCCCGATGCGGCCGGCGGCGTCGCGCGCGACGAGCGTGGCACCTCCGCAGTCGAGATCGAGCCAGAAGCGGCCGTCTTCGCCGGCGAGGGTCGCGGGGTCGCCCTCGCGCGTGCCCGAGACGCTCGCGTGCGGAGCGTCGACGACCACGCCGTCGACCCGGCAGCTCTTCTCGATGCGCACGTCGGCGGTGCCCGGCGCGCTCGCCTCCGCCGTGCTGCGCGCGAAGCCGGGCGCCGAGACCTCGAGGGCGAGCTCGCCGCGCGGCAGCTCGGCGAACGCGAACCGGCCGAGGCCGTCGGTCTGCGCCGCGTGCTTCTCCGCCTCGGGCGCGTCCTTCCCCGGCGATGCCACCACCAGCGCGTTCGCGACCGGGCGATCGGTGCCCGCCTCGAGCACGCGACCGCTCAGCGGCTGCCCCACCTCGAGCTGCAGCTCGACGTCGGTGACGGTGAAGAGCTCGGCCTGCGTCCACGCCGCGCCCGCGCCGATGAAGTACGTGCCCGGCGGGAGCATGAGCTCGGCGCGGCCTTCCGCGCTCGTCGATGCGGGCGGCTGAGCGAGCCACTCGCCGTCGCTGCCCTTGCCCGCGCGCAGGCTCCAGCGCGCGAGGCGCAGCGCGGTGGCCTGCGGCGGCGTGACTTGAACGCGCAGGAGCGCCTGCCGCGGATTCTCGTGAACGACTGTGGGCCCGAGCGACGGCTGTAGCAGTCTGTCGCGCTCCGCCGGCTCGACCGGTGGGCTCCCCTCACCCTGGCCGTCTTCCCCACGAGGGGAGAGGGAATTCGTGAAGGCGCCCAGCAGCCCCGCTGCGGCACCTACGACGATGGCGAGCGCAACCTCCCGTTTCACGCGCCGCTACCGTGAGGTGAGACGGTTCCGAGTTTCACCCACACGCGCATACGCGAAGCGCCATGTTAAATAAGAGCGGCAATGCCGACCTGGGCAATGTGGGCCGTGTGCCTGGGCCTCTTGGCCGTGCGGGGGCTGCTCGCGGCGATGGAAGCCGCGCTCTACGGGACGTCGGACTTGAAGGCCAAAGAGCTGGTCGCGGTTCACCCGCGGCGCGGCCCCCGGCTGCTCCGGCTGAAGACCGAGCGCGAGGCGACCACGGCGTCGCTGCGCTTCGGGGCCGTGCTCTGCGGCTTCACGGCGGCAGGCATCGCGACGCTCGTGCCGCCGAAGCTGCTGCAGTACCCGCTGAAGGCGTGGGTCGACGAGACGTGGATGCCGTGGGCGACGGCGATTCTCGCGGCGCTGCTGTGCGGCCTCATCGCGAGCATGATCGACGTGAGCTTCCGCTCGTGGGCGTCGGCGAAGCCCGAGGCGTGGGCGCTGTCGCTGTCGGGGCTCGCGATGGTCTGCGTGAAGGTCGTCTACCCCGTCATGCGCGCGCTCGTGGCGATCTTGAACCTCTTCGCCTCGCCGCTCGGCGCGAAGATCACGTTCCAGGCGCCGGCGCCTCCGCTCGAAGAGCTCGAGAAGCTGCTCACCGAGCGGGCGATGAAAGAGAAGCTCGACAAGGGCACTCCGCAGATGATCCGGTCGATCTTCGAGCTGTCCGACAAGTCGTGCCGCGACGTGATGGTGCCGCGCACCGACGTGGTGGCGGTCGACATCGCGACGAAGCCGCTGGAGGTCTTGCGCCTGCTGGCCGAGCAGGGCCACTCGCGCCTGCCGGTCTACAAGGGCGACATCGATCACATCGTGGGCATTCTGCACGTGCGCGACCTCGTGCCCCTGATGCAGGAGCCCGAGCTGATCGTGCTGCAGGACCTCTTGCGCCCGGCGGTGTTCGTGCCGTGGGTGAAGGCGATCGGAGACCTGCTGCGCGAGATGCAGAAGCAGAAGATCCACATCAGCATCGTGGTCGACGAGTACGGCGGCTTCATGGGCATCGTCACGCTCGAAGACATCTTGCGCGAGATCGTCGGCGACATCGGCGACGAGTTCGAAGAAGAGGTGAAGCTGATCGAGCGGCAGAGCGACGGCACGTTCCTCGTCGACGCGATGCTGCCGCCCGGCGAGTTCGCGCGCGCGTTCGACCTCAAGCTCCCCGACGGCGAGTACGAGACCATCGGCGGCTTCCTCTCGCACCTCGCCGGCGCCATCCCCGAGGTCGGCGACAAGTTTCACGTCAACGGGTGGACGTTCGCGGTGCACTCGAAAGAGGGCCCGCGCCTCGATCGCATCCGCGTGGTGAAGCCGAAGGTCGAGAAGAAAGAGGCGCCGGAGCCGGTGCCGCTCGTGCCGCCGAGGCCCTCGCCGGCCCGCCGGTAGCCGGTGGTTACCGCTTCACGGCGCGATGTGCTCCAGCGGGTTGCCGGAGCCCTGACCCTTCTCGACCCGGAGCAGCTCGACGCGCACGCGCTGGCCGCGGCGCTCGGAGATGCTGATGGGCCAGTAGCTGAAGCGCCACAGCGTGCGCCAGCCCGCCGACGAGATGCCGTGGCCGGTCTCGGGTGGGTCGTCGAGCTTCGTGAAGACCTTGCGCGCGCGGTGCAGCACGTACTCGTCGAACGCCGCGTAGCCGGAGCTCCGCACGATGTGCGCGTCGGCGATGCCGCCGCCCGGCTCCTGCACGAGCTCGAGGATCGCCTCGATGAACGCGTGATCGTTGGAGCGCAGCGTCGCCTCCTGCGCGGCCATCGACTGCTCGGCCTGCCGGTTGACGGCCGCCCACGTCGGGTCGCGGGCCTGCATCGCCATGCCCTGCGTCTCGTTGCGGGCCATCGAGTAGTCCTTCCACTTCGGCTCGTCGCCTTGCGCGAACGGGCTGCCCGTCTTGCCGAAGCGCTCCTGGCTCTTCAGGTAGCCCTTGACGCCCTCGACCGCGACGTTCTTCCCCTTCGGCAGCGGGACGTCGCCGTCCGACAGGTCTCCCTCGAGCGCACTGCGGGCGCCCATGAAGTACGGGTCGACGAGGCCGTTCTTCGCGTGCACGTCGGCGACCATGCCGCTCACCATCGCGCCGGTGCGGCGGCCGAGCTTCTCTTGCGTGTACTCGCGCATCGCGACCGGGTCGGGCTGCTCCTCGGGCGAGTTGACGATGGTGTGGCCGCGCGGGCCCTCGGGCTCGATGCCGCCGCCGCTCTTGTTCACGATGAAGTCGCTGCCCGGCACCAGCGTGATGGCCTTCGGGCTGTCGGGGGCGCGCGAGCCCGCCGCGGCGGCCGGCGCCTGGGCCGACGCTGCCGAAGGGGCCTGCGCGGGTGCCGACGGGCTCTGCGCAGAGGCTGCAGCGCGCTTCGCAGGCGGCGCAGGAGCTGCGGGAGCCACCGGCTGCGGCCGAGGCTCGGGCGCCGGCTGAAGCTCCGTGATCTGCACCTCGATCGCGCGCGACGACGGCGGCGCGACCGGCGGCGGCGCCTCGGTAAGCACCAGCACCAGCACGAGCAGCGCGTGCAGGACCACCGACAGGCCCAGGGCCCAGGCGCTGCGTCGGCGGGTGGTGGGGCTCACTTAAAAGCACCTCATCACGGGGTCTCTAACTACCTCAAGTCCCCTCGTACCGGGTCTCGTTGCACCCTCCAGGCCGTCGGTCAATGTGCCGAACTGTCAGGGTCTCTACGGTGGCATGCGCATTTCATTGCGACGCTCGGCGAGCGACGCATGGAGCGCAGCCGCATTCGGGGCCCCGCGCCAGCGGGGAGGAACACAGCCATGAACATTTCTCGCCTGATGAACCGCGATGTCCTGACCACCCGGTACGACGCCGAGCTGGCTCCGGTCGTGGAGATGATGATGCGGAGGGGACTCGAGGCCGTGCCGGTCGTCGATCACGACCAGGCCCTGCTCGGCTGCGTGACGCGCGGCGACCTCTTGAACCCGCCGCTGCCGGGAGGCGACAGCGCCGAGGAGTTCCTCGGCCACAACCAGGGCCGCGGCGGCGTCACCTGCGAGCTCGACCGCGGGTTCCACCTCGACATCGACCCCAGCGTGCGCGTCGGAGACGTGATGAGCCGCCACGTCATCGCGCTGCGCCCGGACTCGAGCGCGCGGGAGGCCGCCGCGCTGATGGCCGAGCACCACCTCACCACGCTGCCCGTGATCAGCGCGTTCGGCGTGCTGATCGGCGTCGTCTCGGCGGTCGATCTCGTGCGGTGAGCTGACGCGCGTCAGCGGTCGTAGACCGGGGCGCCGCGCACCGCGACCCGGGTGCGCAACTCGAAGCGGCGCTTCTCTTCGCCCCAGCTCCACTGCGTGACCGCGATGCCGCGCAGCGCGACCGGCACGGTGCGCGGGCGGCCGTCGTAGGCCATGCCGCCGAACGCCACGGGCTCCTCGACCTTCACCCGCGCGCGCTGGCCCCCGGGCACCAGCACGTTCGCGGCGGCGACCCCGGCGGCGAAGTCGCGCCCGGCGAGCATCATCTGCCACTCGACGCGCGTGACGGTGCACGACTCGCCGGGCGGCGACTCGAGATCGAGCAGGAAGCCGACGGTGCCGGTGCCCTCGGGCGACAGATCGAGCGTGATGGTCTCGACGCGAATGTCGTCGGCGCTCTTGCCCGGCGGCGTCGTGGCGCACGCGGCGAGCGCGAGACCTGCGGCGGCGGCGAGCGCCCTCATCCGCCGAGCAGCGGCTTGAGCGCCTCGACGGTCATCGGCCAGCCGTTGCGGCGCGCGAGCACCTCGAGGGCCTTCTGGAACTCGGCGGCGGTCTGAAAGCGCAAGCTGCGGTCGGCGAAGAGGGCCTTGCGCACGATCTGCTGCGCCATGTCGGGCACCTCGGCGTTGTAGCGCTGCGCGCTGCACACCCGCGCGTCGCGCACCTTGTGCATCATCTCCATCTCGGAGGCGCCGTTGAACAGGCGCATGTTCGTGTACAGCTCCCAGAGGATGATGCCCGCCGCGAACAGGTCGGCGCGGTGGTCGACCGCCTGGCCGAGCACGGCCTCGGGGCTCATGTACGCGATGGTGCCGCGCAGCGCGCCCGACTCGCCGCGCATCACGCCCTCGACCTCGGCGACCCCGAAGTCGGTGAGCTTCACGTCGCCGCCGATCGACAGGAGGATGTTCGCGGGGTTCACGTCGCGGTGCACGATGGTCGCCCCACCCTCGCCGACCTTCGCGCGGTGGATGTAGTCGAGCGCCTTGAGCAGGCAGATGACGATGTACGTCGACGCCGCGACCGGCATCGGCGTGCCCGCCTTGCTGAACGCGTCCTGCATGAACTGCAGCGTGCGGCCCGACACGAGCTCCTGCACCATCAGGTAGTCGATGCCGGCCTTGAAGCAGCGGAAGGTGCGCACGATGTGCGGGTGCCGCAGCCGCACGGTGAGCTTCGCCTCGTCGACGAAGCTCTTCACGAACGACGCGTCGTTCCGGTACACGGGAAGCAGGCGCTTGAGCACCACGTCGTCGGGCTCGCCGGCGCTGCGCTGCGTGTCGGCCCGCGCTTTGGCCTGGTACACCTCGGCCATACCGCCCACCGCGAGCCTACCGATGACGTTGTAGCCTCCGAGGTCCGTTTCCACCGCGAGTCGACTGCCAGCGTACGGTCAGTGGAGGCTCGCGTACAGCGCTTCGTACTTCGCCGCCGCCTGGCCCCACGAGAAGTCCTGGGCCATGCCCCGGCGGCGCACGTCGGCGAGAGCGTGCGCGTCTTTGAAGAGCAGGGCCGCGCGCTCGAGCGCCTCGTACAGCGCGTGCGCCGAATACTCCCGGAACTTGATGCCCGTGGCGCCCGGCTGAGAAAGATCGACCACCGTGTCGTCGAGCCCGCCCACCGCGCGCACCACCGGCACGGTGCCGTAGCGAAGCGAGTACATCTGGTTCAGGCCGCACGGCTCGTACTTCGACGGCATCACGAAGAAGTCGGCGCCCGCTTCGACCTGGTGCGCGAGGGCCTCGTCGAAGCCGATGTGCACGTGCAGGCGGCCGGGGTACCGCTTCTGCAGCGCCTTCCAGGCGTCGACGAAGCGCTGCTCGCCGGTGCCGACGACGACTCCGAGCGCGCCCTTGTCGAGCATGCCGGGCAGCGCCGCGAGCAACAGCTCGACGCCCTTCTGATCGGCGAGGCGCCCGACCGTGCCGAACACCGGCGGCCGGTTCTTGGGAGCGTGCAGCTTGAAGCGGTCGAGCAGCGCGCGCGTGCACGCCTCTTTGCCCGAGAGATCTTCCGCCGAGTAGCGCGCGGCGAGGTGCGCGTCTTTCGAGGCGTCCCACGCGTCGATGTCGATGCCGTTCAAGATGCCGCGAAGCGCGGTCGAGCGCCGCCGCAGGAGGCCGTCGAGCCCCTGCCCGCCCGACGGCGTCTGAATCTCGCGCGCGTACGTCGGCGAGACCGTGGTGAGGGCGTCGGCGTAGACGATGCCCGCCTTGATGAACGAGGCGCGGTCGTGGAACTCGATGCCGTCGGCGGTGAAGAGCTCCCACGGGAGGCCGAGGTCGCCCATGACGTCCTTGGTGAACGAGCCGGTGTACGCGAGGTTGTGAATGGTGAAGACGCTGCGCGCGCGCTTGAGCGACGAGGTCGAGAAGCCGCGCGAGAGCGCGAGCATGCACAGGCCGCTCGGCCAGTCGTTCGCGTGCACGACGTCGGGCTGAAAGCCGATGCGCTGGGCGGCGGCGAGCGCGCCCATCGAGAAGGCGGCGAAGCGCCGGGCGTCGTCGGGGTGGCCGTAGATGAAGTCGCGGCCGAACAGCTCGGGCTGCTCGAGGAAGAGGAACGGGTCCTTCGAGAGCAGCGACATCGTCACCGGCCCGAACGGGAACTGCAGCGTCACCGAGCCGGCGGCCTCGAGGCCGTCGCGCGGCACGCTCGGCCACAGCGGCGTGACGGTCAGCACGTCGACGCCGCGCTGGAGCAGCGCCTTGGGCAGCGCGGCCGAGACGTCGGCGAGCCCGCCGGTCTTCGAGAAGGGCGCCACCTCGGAGCTGATGAACAGGACCTTCACTTGTGGGGCCCCTCCTTATAAGCGAGTGGGCGTGCGTGCAGCCTTTGCGGAGCCGTTCGTGCGTTTTCGGGAGCTGTTCGCCCGGGTCACCGCCGTGCATCCGAAAGATCCGAACGCGATGACGCTGGCCACGGTCGATGCCGCGGGCCGGCCGAGCGCGCGCGTCGTGCTGATGAAGGAGCTCACCGAGACCGGCTTCGTGTTCTTCACGAACTACGAGAGCCGCAAGGGCCGCGAGCTCACCGGCCAGAAGGTCGCGGCGCTGTGCTTCTACTGGCACGAGCTCGACGAGCAGGTGCGGGTCGAGGGCAAGGTCGAGAAGGTGAGCTCCGAGGCGAGCGATGCGTACTTCGCGACGCGGCCGCGCATCTCGCAGCTCGGCGCGTGGGCCTCGCGGCAGAGCGAGGTGATCGCGTCGAAGCAGACGCTCGAGGCGCGGCTCGAAGAGGTGACGAAGAAGTACGACGGCCACGAGGTGCCGCGGCCGCCGCACTGGGGCGGCTTCGTCCTGACCCCCGACGTCATCGAGTTCTGGAAGTCGGGGGCGTTCAGGCTGCACGACCGCGCGCGGTACACGCGGGCGGGTGACGGCTGGGACGTCGACGTGCTCAGCCCGTGACAGGTGGGGCGATGTCGCCCTGTCACCGGCGATCGACGGTCTGAGCGCGTGCACACGGCCTGAGGGCCGGTTCCGCGGACTTGCGCGTGGACCCGCCGCTGCAGCACGCAGCGGCACCATGAAAATCAAGGGCGGCTTTTCCAAGGGCATCAAGCAGTCGGGGGGAGTGCAGCCGTCGAAGCCGCTGCAGCAGAAGATCAGCGGCCTCGAGGCGAGGCTCGAGCGGCTGAAGGACAAGTTCGAGCGCGCCGACTCGCCGAAGGCCCGGGAGCGGCTCGAGAACCGGATCGAGAAGCGCGAGCGCCGGCAGGAGCGCCTGGAGCGCATGCTCGAGGCGCGGCGCCCGCGGCCGCCGGAGGCGACCGAGCCTGCGCCGGGCGGCGCGGCTGGCGTCGAGCCGCTCGACGTCACCGGTGGCTGGAACACGCTCGACGTTTTCGCCTGACGCGGTTCCAGGGCGGCCCCTAAGCTCCAGGCATGATCGCGCTCCTGGTGCTGCTGGCCTCCGGTCCCGTGGTGCTCGAGCAGTACGACCCCGACAAGCCGCTCTCGAAGTCGGACTACGAGGGCCGCACGCTGCGCGAGCTGACGCTGTTGCGGAACATCTCTTACGCGCGCGCCGGAAACCCCTTCCGCCGCAAGTGGCTGAACGCGTGGTTCAGCAAGCAGAAGTGGTACGCGCCGCTCGAGAAGATGGATGAGGCGGCGGTGAGCGACACCGCGCGCGCGAACGCCGACGCGATCGGCGCGTACGAGTCGTCGCTGACGGCGGACGAGCTGCTCAAGCGCCGCGACGCGGTGCGCGCGCGCGTGAAAGAGAAGGCGACCGAGGAGGATCAGATCGAGCTGCGGCTGCTCTCGGTGCGCCTCGGCGGCTGGGCCGGCGAAGGTGCGGCGCCGGCCGATCTCAGCGCGCTCGAAGACCCGTCGAAGCTCGACAAGCTGCTCAAGCTCTCGGACCTCGACGACTACTCGCCGCGCGACTTGAAGCTGCTGAGGAATACGGTGTTCGCGCGCCGCGGCCGGCCGTTCAAGACGCCGCTGGTGCAGGGGCACTTCAAGACGGTCGGCTGGTACAAGCCGGACCCGGCGTACAAGGACTCGCGGCTCACCGACGTCGACAAGAAGAACGTGCAGCTGATTCTGTCGCTCGAGAAGAAGCTGCGGCCGCCGAAGGACGAGGAACCGCCCGACGCGTTCTACACGGCGGCTTGATAGCCGCCCAGCGCGCCCCGTGAGGGTGCCAAGAGTGTCGAAGGTGCGTGGTAGATGCGACGTCGTGTCCGGACGGCGCAACAGGAAGGCTCCGAGCATCGTGCTCCTCGGCGGGCCGAACGGTGCGGGCAAGACCACGATCTCCGGAGGCATGCTCGAGCCGGGCGGACGTGATTGCGCGCGGCATGGCCGGGACTGACCCCGACCGGGCCGCGCTGCGAGCCGGCCGGCAGATGCTCATGCAGCTGAGAACGCTCGCCGCCGAGCGCGAGAGCTTTGCATTCGAGAGCACTCTGTCGAGCAAGACCTTCGTTCCGTGGATCCGGGAGCTGCTCGATAACGGCTACGAGTTTCACCCCGTGTTCGTCTGGCTGCGGTCTGCAGAGCTCTCGATCGAGCGCGTCCATCAGCGCGCCCTTCGTGGCGGCACTTCGTGCCCGATGAGACGGTTCGACGACGATACGCGCGCGCATGCGCAAACTTCGTCGACCGCTACAAGCCACTCGCGACGAGCTGGCGCGTGTACGACAACTCTGGCGATGAGCCCGCGCTGGTCGCGTTTCAGAGGGTCACGGGCACGCGTGTTATCGTGTCGCCAGAAAGCTGGAGCTCGATCCATGAAATCGCGAAAACAGCCGCGGAAGAAACCGATGAGCTCGGCTGAGATTGCCGAGCACATTGCGGGCTCGAAGCAGCACATTCTCGACGCGGCCGTGCGGCGCGCCGTCCGCGAGGCCATCGAGCTCAACGAATTCCTCGACGCCCAGAAGAAGCGCCGCGAGCTCGAGCCGCCTCCGCGGCCGGTCAACTACAAGCGCCGCGCCTCCTAGCCGATGGGTCAGCGCGCTCGCCCGCGCGAGGTGCGCCTCAGAAGCGGCCGCGCGGCCCCTCGACGGCGAGCGACGCGCTCCCGAGCGAAGCGAGCAGGTCGAAGATGAGCTGCGGCTGAGCCGACAACGCGGCTTCAGCGCCCTCGACTCCTGCCGTCACGGGCACCGCGCACGCGGGCCCCACGCGGCCGCCGGTGTCGAGCTCGACCTCGAGCACGAGGCCGTCTTTCTCCTTCGTGCAGTCGCACGCGAACGACAGGTTCCCGAGGCCCCACGCGATGACCGCATCGCCGCGACGCTCGACCCGCGCCACCGCGTGCGAGCCGTGCGCGACGACGACGGTGGCTCCGGCCGCCAGCGCGAGCTCGACCGCGACCTCGAGATCCGGCGGCGGCAACAGCAGCGGCGGCGCCGTCACGTGAAAGCCCACCACGAGCACGTCGCCGAGTGCCCGCGCCGCCTTCAGCTCGGCCGCGAACACGCCCTTCGACACGTCGACGCCCATGAACACGATCTTCATGCCGTTCATCGGCACGACGGCGACGCCCGCGGCTGCGACCCCCACCTCCTCGAGCGCCCGCTGCGTGCGCTCGCGCCCGGCCTCACCATCGTCGTCGGCGTGGTTGTTCTCGACCCAGGCGACCTGCACGCCGGCGTCGGGCAGCGACGACACCGACGCGTTCATCAGCCGCTCGGCGCTGAACGGCCCGGGCCCCACCGGGCCCTCGAGGTTCACGACGCCGGCGCCGAACAGCGGCAGCCTGGGCAGCGCGCCGCTCCCGAGGTGAACGTCGCCTCCGAACCACAGCCGCACCGGAGCCGACGCGCGCGTCACGGGCGCGGCGCACGCGCCCGACCACAGCGCGACGACCGCGATGAGCCGGAGCTTCAGCTCTTCACCGCCTCGAGCACCTCGGCGACGTGCCCGTTCACCTTCACCTTCGGCCACACCTTCTTCACCTTGCCGTCGGGGCCGATGAGGAACGTCGAGCGGATGATGCCCATGAACTTGCGCCCGTAGAGCGACTTCTCGCCCCAGGCGCCGTACTTCTCGGCGACCGCATGGTCTTCGTCGACGAGCAGCGGGAAGGGCAGCTTGAACTTCTCGATGAACTTCACGTGGCTCTTCTCGCCGTCGGGCGAGACGCCGAGCACGACGGCTCCGGCTGATCGGAGCTTCGAGTGCTCGTCGCGGAAGTCGCACGCCTCGGTGGTGCAGCCGGGCGTGTTGTCCTTCGGGTAGAAGTAGAGCACGACCTGCTTCCCGGCGAAGTCGGCCAGCTTCACCGGCTTGCCGCTCTGGTCTTTCAGCGAGAACGCGGGGGCCTTGGCGCCTTCGGAGATCATGGCGCGAGCAGATAGCCGACCCGGCGACCGTTCGCACCCGTCTTGCGACCGGCCGGCGCGCATCGAAGCACCGTCGAGCCGCGGCCCGCGTCATATGATTCATCACGTTGACCCAGACCATCGATCGCTTGCGGCCCGCGCCCGGCTCCATCGTGCGCGCGACCTGGTTCGCGCTGTTGAACCCCAGGCGCCTCGTGCCGATTCTCGGCGTGGGCCTGCCGCTCGTCTACGCGCAGGCGTACTACTCGGGCGACCCGCTCGCGACGGCGCTCGGGGTGTTCATGGTGCTGACGTTCGTGGCGCTCGCCCCGGTGTCGTACCGGGTGCTGTTCCCCGACGGGCTCGACCTGAGCCACGGCGCGGTGCGGCTCGTCATCTACGCGACGGTCGGGGCCGGCGTGGTGCTCTCGGTGCTGGTCGCGCTGCCGCGCGTGCTCGGCATGGGCCCGACGTTCCTCGGCGACCGAACGTCGCTCGCCGTCAGCATCGGCCTGTTCCTCGTCGGAGGCTGGGGCCTCGGCCGCGACATCGCGTACGAGCAGCGCGTCGAGACGCTCACGCGGGCCGCCGAAGAGGCGCAGCTGCTCGCGCTGCGCGCCCACTTCGACCCCCACTTCCTGTTCAACACGCTGAACGCGATCGCCGAGTGGTGCCGCACCGACGGGGCGGTGGCGGAAGAGGCGGTGCTGAAGCTGAGCGCGATGCTGCGCACGCTGCTCGACGGCGTGAAAGAGAGCCGCTGGCCGCTCGAGCGCGAGCTGCAGCTGGTGCGCGATCTGTTCGAGCTGCACCTGCTGCGCGACAAGGGCCTCTTCACGCTCGAGGAGGCGATCGTGAAGCCGCTACCGGCCGGCGGCGTGCCGCCGATGTCGCTGCTCACGCTCGCCGAGAACGCGGTGAAGCACGGGCCGGCGGCGGGCCACCGCGGGGTGCTGAACCTCGCGGTGATGCCGAAAGACGGCGGCACGCTCATCTCGATCGAGAACCCCGGGCCGTACAAGGGGCCGCGCGAGGGCAGCGACGGGCTGCCGACGCTCGAGCGGCGGCTGAGGCTGGCGTACGGCGGGCAGGCGAAGCTGAGCATCAAGCCGGCGGGAGACGACCGGACGCGGGCGGACCTGTGGATACCGAAAGAGGGCTGACATGTCAGAACACCTGAGAGTGCTCATCGCCGACGACGAGCAGGTGGCGCGGTCGCGGCTGCAGCGGCTGCTCGGAGCGATGCCCGACGTCGAGGTCGTCGGCGAGTGCGAAGACGGCGACCAGGTGCTCGCGCGCGTGCGCGAGGGCGGCGTCGACGTGGTGCTGCTCGACATTCAGATGCCGCGGCTGAAGGGCACCGAGGCGCTGGCGCTGTGGCCGAAAGACGGGCCGCAGGTGGTGTTCTGCACGGCGCACGGGCAGCACGCGCTCGAGGCGTTCGACGGCGGAGCGCTCGACTACGTGCTGAAGCCGGTCGAGGCGGCGCGGCTCTCGAAGGCGCTGGCGCGGGCGAGAGAGCGCGGCGCGGCCGAGAAGTTCCACGCCGAGGTGGCGAAGCACCAGCTCGACCGGCTGCCGATCACGACGCGGCAGGGCGTGGTGCTGCTGGACCCGAGCACCATCAGCCACGCGGTGCTCGAGGGCGAGCTCGTCACGGTGTTCGCGGGGTCGGAGAAGCACCTCACCGACTACTCGCTGAACGAGCTGGAGGAGCGCCTCGGCAAGGGCCGCTTCGAGCGCGTGCACCGGCGCGCGCTGCTCAACCTGAAGGCGGTGGCGCGCCTCGAGCCGCTGGAGACGGGCGGCTACTTCGCGCGCACGCACACGGGCCACAGCGTCGAGGTGTCGCGGCAGGCGGCGCGGGACTTGAGGAAGCGGTTGGGGCTGCGCAAGGCGAACGACGACGAGTAGCGCGTGCGGCTCAGCGTCAGATCTGCCCGCGGTCCGCCGCCGGCCCCGGCGCCGCGATCAGCGCCCGGAACTCGTCGGAGTCCACCCGCATCAGCAGCACCCGCGCCTCTGCGCCGGAGCCGAGCGGCACGCTGCGCTCCTCGCCGTGCAGCAGCGAGACGCCGCCGCGGTGCTCGCCGCTGGGGAGCTTCACGCGCAGGTCGAGCTGGTAGCCGGCGCCGGCCTCACGCGGCTCGAGCACGATGCGGTAGTCGGGGTCGGCCATGCCGGGAGACCGGCGCTCGGCGATCACCTTCTTGCCCGAGAAGCCGAGCAGCTTCGGCGCTCCGATGCGCTTGCCACCCTCGGTCAGCTCGAGCGCGAAGTAGAGCGGCTGGGGCGCCGCCGGCCGCGTCCGCACGCTCGACGCGCAGCCGAAGACCGCCAGAACGACCGCCGCGAACAGTGCTCGCCACATGCTTGTTCCACCCTGATAGCAACTCACGAACCGGCCCCTGCACATCGGGAATACGGGCAGGTACGGGCGAGATTGCATCCCTGTTTCTGACGGAACCGCAGAGCTGCGGCGCGTTAGCGGACAAAATGACAACACGCGTGTGGCACAGACACCGCACGGGGTAGAGAGGTTCACCCGTGCGACACCTCTTTCCCGCGCTGCAGCGGTACGCGTACCTGAACGCTGCGGCGTCATCTCCGCTGGCGACCCCGGTGGCGGAGGCCGCGATCGCGGTGATTCGCGAGGCCGAGGCCCAGGCCGATGTGGGTTTTCAGCGCTGGTTGGATCTGAAGGAGTCGCTGCGCTCGCGCATCGCACGCCTCATGGGGTGCCGGCCGGCGGAGGTAGCGATCACCGCCTCGACCTCGACCGGGTTCGCGGCCGTGGCCGAGCTCTTGTGGAGGCACGGCGCCCGCACCGTGCTGACGCTCGAGAGCGAGTTCCCGTCGACCACGGTACCGCTGCTGGCGCGGGGCCTCGCGCTGAAGGTCGTCAAGGCGCGGCCCGACGGAACCTACCGGGTCGAGGACTTCGAGGGCGGCGACGCGGTGGCGGTCTCGGCGGTGCAGTTCAGCAGCGGCTTCGCGATCGACCTGCCGGCGGTCGTGTCGTACTGCCGCGCCCGCAAGGTGCCGCTCGCGGTCAACGCCGCGCAGGCGCTGGGGCAGATTCCGATCGACGTCGACGGCGTCGACTTCCTGTGCGGCACCAGCCACAAGTGGCTGATGGCCGGCTACGGCGCGGGGCTCTTGTACGTGCGCGACGGCTGGCTGGCCGAGCACGGGCTGCCCTGGGCGAGCTGGTTCTCGCAACCCGAAGCGATGCGCTGGCACTCGTTTCCCGGCGTGACGTGGGACGGCGACGTGGCGCGCGGCGTGGCGCTGCGGCGGCAGGCGCCGGCGCTCGAGGCCGGGGCGCAGTGGCCCATGTACTACGCGCTCGACGCGGCGCTGCAGCTCATCGAGAGCGTCGGGGTTCCCGCGATTCACACGCACAACCTGGCGCTGCAGCGCGTGCTGCGCGCCGGGCTGGAGCAGCGGGGCTTCACGCCGAACGCGCCGCTGAGCAGCGGCATCTGCGTGGTGCGCGTGCAGGGCAACCCGAATGACGCGGTGCGGGCGCTGCTGGCCGAGAACGTCGTGGTGACGGCGCGCGCGGGCGGCGTGCGCTTCTCGACCCACGTCTACAACGACGAGAGCGACGTGCAGCGCGGGCTCGAGGCGATCGACCGCGTGAAGCTCCGTCCGCTCGGCTAGAGCCTGCAGCCGCTCGCGCCGCCCGGCCCGACCACCATCGTCTGCGCCGGCTGCCCGCTCGAGGTCACCGTGTAGACGCCGTCGGGCAGCGCCGGCAGCGCGCAGTCGTGAGTCACGATCCGGCAGAGGAGGTCGCACGCCGCCTGCGGGTCCGAGCACGTCTCGCCGCTCAGCGACAGTGAGAGGGTCCCGCCGTCGACCGACACCCGGCACGCCACCACGCCCGTGTCGCACGAGCCGCGGCACTCTTCACGAAGCTGCAGCTTCACGTCGAGGTTCGCGGCGCGCCCGGCATCGGGCACGCAGAACGGCCCGCCCTGCTCCCGCGGCATGCACTGCACTCGGGGCATCGAAGGCCCGCTGCAGGCGGCCACGAGCAAAAGGACTGGACCCCAACGAAGCATCGGCCGCATTCTAGGTGCGGCCGGCAATGGAAAGAACCGAACGCCTCCTCGATCTCGTCGCGCTCCTGCTCGACGCGAAGGAACCGCTCACGTGGAAGCAGATCCGCGCGGCGTTCCCCGAGGACTACGCGACCGGCAGCCTCGAGGCCACCGAGCGCAAGTTCGAGCGCGACAAGGCCGAGCTGCTCGAGCTCGGCATCCCCATCAGCTACGTGCAGGCCGACGAGGACAAAGAAGACGGCTACGTCATCGATCGCGAGGCCTACTACCTGCCGAAGCTCGAGCTCGAGGCTCCCGAGCTCGCCGTGCTCTACGCCGCGGGCAGCGCGGCGCTCGCGTCGGGCGCGTTCCCCGGCTCGTCCGACCTCGCGCACGCGCTGCGCAAGATCGGCTTCTTCGCCGGCCCCAAGCCTCCCGCCCCGAAGGTCCGCCTCGAGCTCGGCGGAGTCGCAGCGCCCCGCGATCTCCCCGCGCGCCTCGACACGCTGTGGCAGGCCATCGGCGACCGCAAGTACGTCGACATCGACTACTACTCGCCGCGCCGCAAAGAGGTGACGAGCCGCCGCCTCGACCCGTACGGCCTCGCCCTGCGCCGCGGCCTGTGGAGCCTCGTCGGCTACTGCCACCTCCGCCAGGGCATCCGCACGTTTCACGTTCACCGCATCAAGCAGATGAACGTGAACCCCAAGAACCCGAAGACGCCCGACTACGCGGTGCCGAAGGACTTCTCGCTCGACGACTACGTCGCGAGCTTCCCGTGGCAGCACCGCTTTCACGACCGGGTCGACGTCGACCTCGCCCTCGAGGGGCCGCTCAGCGAGCTCGCCGAGAAGTCGTTCCCCGGCTCGCCGTCGAGCGGCCCCGGCCGCGTGAAGGTCAGCGCCACCGACCTCGAGGGCCTGCTGCGCTTCGTGCTGTCGCTCGGCGCCGACGCGCGCGTGCTCGGCCCGCCCGAGGCCGTGAAGCGCCACCGCGAGATGGCCGAGGCGGTGAGCCTCGCGCACGCACCGCAGAAGGGCAGCCCGTAGGGCATGCCCGCGCAAGACGTTCACGGCCGCCTGCGCCGCCTGCTCTTCCTCGTGCCGTACGTCGCGAAGAACCCCGGCCAGCACGTCGACGACGTCGCGAAGGCGCTCGGCGTGACCCGCGACGCCCTGCTCGAAGAGCTCGACCTGCTCACCATGGTCGGCCGCCCGCCGTTTCAGCCCGACGACTTCGTCGACATCTACGTGGAAGACGATCGCGTCTACGTCGATCTCGATCAGCGCTTCTCGGCCCCACCGCGCCTCACCGCCGCCGAAGGTGTCGCGCTCGCCGCGGCCGCCGAGCTCCTTCGGCCCGCGGCCACCGACGCGCTGACGAAGGCGCTCGAGAAGCTCGAGAAGGTGCTGCCCGACGACGCCCGCGCCCGCTACCGCGCGATGTCGAAGCAGCTCGATCTCGCGCTCGAGGCTCCGGTGGGCCTCGCGGCGCTCAGCCAGGCCATCGTCGAGCGCCGCGAGGTCGAGCTCGACTACTTCACGCAGGGGCGCAACCAGACCGAGAAGCGGCGCGTGCAGCCGCACGAGCTGTTCAGCCACCGCGGCCAGTGGTACCTGCAGGGGCACTGCCTCACGCGCGGCGACGTGCGGCTGTTCCGGCTCGATCGGATCCGCGCGCTGGCGCTGAGCGACGCGCGCTTCACCCCGCCGGCGGATCAGAAGCCGCAGCCCATGCCGGGCATCTCGGCGAAGGCCGACGAGGTGCGCGTGCGGTTCAACCCGGCGGCGGCGCCGTACGTCGCCGAGCGCTTCGGCACCGAGGTGACCTGGCTCGAGGGCGGAGTGCTCGAGGTGCGGGTGCCGGGCGACTCCGAGCGCTGGCTCACCCAGTGGGTGCTGTCATTCGGCGGGGATGCATGGGTGCACGAGCCGGAGTGGGCGCGTAAAGCCGTTCACACCGCCGCCGAAGCGATCAAAGAGGCGCCTCAAGGTGGGAAAGCCTCTTGAAGGCCTACATCGTGCGTCGCTAAATTCCTGATCCTTCTCATGGCTTTCCAGCTGGTCATCGCAGAAGGCAAGGAAGCCGGACGCGAATTCGTCTTCGAGCAGGAGTCCGTGCTCATCGGCCGAACGTCCGATTGTGACGTCGTGCTCTACGACCCAGGCGTGTCTCGCAAGCACGCGCGCATCTTCAGCGAAGCCACGAGCTACTTCGTCGAAGACATGGGGAGCTCGAACGGCACGAAGGTCAACGGCTCCATCATCAAGAAGAAGCAGCTCGCCGACGGCGACGCCATCTCGCTGGGGCCGGTCGTCTTCAACTTCGCGGGGCTCTCGCTGGTCGAAGACAGCACCGAGGGCGGCGCCGACCCGAACGCGGGGGGCAGCACGCGCATCGTGTCGGCCTCCGACGTGGCGGCGGCGAAGCGCTCGAAGGGCAAGGGGTCTGCGCTGGCGCCCGAGGGCGCGAACACCGACGAGCTCGCGGCGCTGGCCCGCTCGAGCACGCGCACGATTCAAGCGGTGAAGGATCAGCAGCGCCGCAGCCAGCCCGGCGCGAAGGCGCTGCCCTCGGGCAACGGAGCGTCCGGCCGCTCGAACCCTGCGCTGGCCGCGGCGAGCCCGCGACGCAGCGGGGGCTCGCTCGATCGGGTCGAGAGAGATCCTCCTCCGGCGCGCAGCGGCGGCGAGGCGCAGCGGCTGTCGGCGGCAGAGCGCGCGCGCATCAAGCGGACGTCGGCGGGGCCGCTCGCGGCGCTGAAGATCATCTGGGCCGAGGCGAGCAAGGTGAAGCGCGCCGGCATGGCGGGCGGCGCGGGCGTGGTGGTGCTCGGGCTCTTGACGCTGGCCGTGTTCCTCGCCTTCCCGCCCGAAGAGAAGAAGGTGCTGGCGGCCGAGCCGACGGTGTTGATGCAGAACACGCCGATCGAGAACTCGTTCGGGCTCGGCGAGGGCGTGGACTACGAGCGCGCCGATCAGAAGGTGTTCGACTTCGAGTACAAGTCGCCGGTGAAGATGGTCGTCGTGCTGCACTTCCAGGCGCGCGACATCTCGGCGAACGAGGTCGAGATCAGCGTCAACAGCACCGGCGTCGGCTTCGTGCCCGCCGACACGCTGGCGGTCAACGAGCGCAGCAACGAGGCGCTGATTCCGCCGAACGTGATCTTGCGGAACAAGAACAACAAGATCGCGTTCGACAACACGAAGAACCCGCCGGGCAAAGACACCTGGCGCATCTGGAACGTCTGGGTCGAGGTGTTCCCGCTGCCCGAGCTAGGGCGCGACGAGCTGGTCAAGGGCGCGCAAGAGAACATGCGCCGCGGCCAGGACTTCTGGGATCGCCGCCAGGTCGGCGCCGAGAACCTGTACAAGGCGTGGCGCGCGTTCCGCGAGTCCTGGCTGACGCTCGAGTCGCTCGAGGGGTCGAAGCCCATGGAGTACACCGTCTCGCGCGACAAGATGCGCGAGGCGCAGGTCTCGCTCGATCGCCTCTGCAGCCAGCTGCTGCTCGAGGCGCAGAGCGCGTACAACAACAAGCAGTACGAGGCCGCGCGGTCGACGCTCGAGCACGTGAACGAGTTCTTCCCGAAGCGCGACCAGCCGTGCCCCTACCGCGCCGAGCAGATGCGCGAGTACATGGGCATCTAGTCGGGAGGCCGATACCCTTCGCCCTGCTTCGTTGCGGGCTGCGATGCGTGCTCATGGACATACTGCCGCGCGGAGCAGATGCGCGAGTACATGGGCATCTGACGCAACGTCAGCCTTCGGTGTTGCGCATCAGGGCCCTTGGCGGAATAAGGGCCTCGTCATGGCCCAACTCGACTCGTTCAAGACGCGCAAGAAGCTCACCGTCGGCGGCGTTCCCTACGACATCTTCTCTCTCGCCGAGCTCGCGAAGCAGCGGCCCGAGGTGGCGAAGCTCCCCTTCAGCCTGAAGGTGCTGCTCGAGAACCTGCTCCGCCACGAAGACGGCCGCGTCGTGAAGAAGGAGCTCGTCGACGCGCTGCTGAAGGGCACCCCTGACACCGAGATCTCGTTCACGCCCGCGCGCGTGCTGCTGCAGGACTTCACCGGCGTGCCCTGCGTCGTCGACCTCGCCGCGATGCGCGAGGCCCTCGCCTCGATGGGCGGCAAGCCCGACCGCATCAACCCGCTCTGCCCGCTCGATCTCGTCATCGACCACTCCGTGCAGGTCGACCGGTTCGGCACGAAGGCCGCCTTCCAGCAGAACGTCGACCTCGAGTTCGAGCGCAACACCGAGCGCTACGCGTTCCTCAAGTGGGGCCAGAAGGCGTTCAAGAGCTTCCGCGCCGTGCCGCCCGGCACCGGCATCTGCCACCAGGTCAACCTCGAGTACCTCGGCCAGGCCGTGTTCAAGGCGGAGGGCGGCAGCGCGTACCCCGACACGCTCGTCGGCACCGACTCGCACACCACGATGATCAACGGGCTCGGCGTCGTCGGCTGGGGCGTCGGCGGCATCGAGGCCGAGGCGGCGATGCTCGGCCAGCCGATCACGATGCTGATTCCCCACGTCGTCGGCTTCAAGCTCACCGGCGCGCTGCCGGCCGGCGCGACCGCGACCGACGTCGTGCTGACGGTCACGCAGATGCTGCGCAAGAAGGGCGTCGTCGGGAAGTTCGTCGAGTTCTACGGCCCAGGCGTCGGCGCGCTGCAGCTCACCGACCGCGCCACCATCGCGAACATGGCGCCCGAGTACGGCGCCACCATCGGCTTCTTCCCCATCGACGACGAGACGCTCTCGTACTTGCGCTTCACCGGCCGCTCGCCCGAGGCCGTCGCGCTCGTCGAGGCGTACGCGAAGGAGCAGGGCCTGTTCCGCGGCAGCGCCGAGCCCACGTTCACCGAAGGCATCGAGCTCGACCTCGGCACCGTGGTGCCGTGCCTCGCCGGCCCCGAGCGCCCGCAAGATCGCGTGCCGCTCGCCGAGATGAAGTCGTCGTTCGCGAAGGTCGAGAAGAGCGGCAAGCCCTCGACCGTCGTCGACGGGCCGGTCGAGTACAAGCTCACCGACGGCAGCGTCGTCATCGCGGCGATCACGTCGTGCACGAACACGTCGAACCCGTCGGTGCTGATCGGCGCCGGCCTGCTCGCGAAGAAGGCGATCGAGAAGGGCCTTCAGGCGCGGCCGTGGGTGAAGACGTCGCTCGCTCCCGGCTCGCAGGTCGTGACCGACTATCTCACCGAAGCGGGCCTCATGCCCTACCTCGAGGCCCTGGGCTTCCACCTCGCGGGCTACGGCTGCACGACGTGCATCGGCAACTCGGGCCCGCTGCCCGACAAGGTGACCGACGCGATCACGGGCGGGAAGCTCGCGGCGGCGGCCGTCATCTCGGGCAACCGCAACTTCCCGGGCCGCGTGCACCCGCACGTGCGGCTGAACTACCTGGCGTCGCCGCCGCTCGTGGTCGCGTACGCGCTCAAGGGGCACGTCGACTGGGACGCGAACAGCGAGCCCATCGGCCACGACCGCGCGGGCAACGCGGTGATGCTGAAGGACATCTGGCCCACGAACGAAGAGATCGCGTCAGCCATGCGCGCGCACGTGAAGCCCGAGCAGTTCAAGAAGCGCTACGCCGACGTGCTCAAGGGCGACCCGCAGTGGCAGGCGCTGAAAGTGGCCGAGGGCACGACGTTCGCGTGGGACAGCAAGTCGACGTACGTGCGCAAGCCGCCGTTCTTCGACGGCATCCCGAAGGAGCCGGGGACTCCGAAGGACATCTCGGGCGCGCGCGTGCTCGCGCTGCTCGGCGACTCCATCACGACCGACCACATCTCGCCGGCCGGCGACATCGACAAGAAGGGCCCGGCGGCGAAGTACCTCACCGAGCAGGGCGTGAAGCCGGCCGACTTCAACTCGTTCGGGGCGCGGCGCGGCAACCACGAGGTGATGATGCGCGGCACGTTCGCGAACATCCGCCTCAAGAACCTGCTCGTGCCGGGCGTCGAGGGCGGGGTGACGGTGCACGTCTCCACGGGCGAGCAGCTGTCGATCTACGACGCGGCGATGAAGTACCAGAAAGAGGGCACGCCGCTGCTCGTGATCGCGGGAGCCGAGTACGGCACGGGCTCGTCGCGCGACTGGGCCGCGAAGGGCACCATGCTGCTCGGCGTGAAGGCCGTCATCGCGAAGAGCTTCGAGCGCATTCACCGCAGCAACCTCGTCGGCATGGGCGTGCTGCCGCTGCAGTTCCAGAACGGCGAAGACGCGAAGTCGCTCGGGCTCACCGGCAAAGAGACGTTCTCGATCACGGGCATCGCGGCCGACCTGACGCCGATGAAGAAGCTCGAGGTCACCGCCGACGGCAAGAAGTTCACCGTGGTGACCCGCATCGATACGCCGAACGAGCTCGACTACTACCGGCACGGTGGAATTCTGCAGTACGTGCTGCGCCAGCTCGCGAAGGGCTGATGCTCGCGCTCGCCGTCTTTCAGCTGCTCGCGTTCGACCCGGCCGAGACGTACGGCGCGCTGGGCGTCGAGCCGCTGCTCGAGAAGAAGCGCATGCTGCTCGAGGAGCGGCCGACGTTCGCGGCTCCGGCGCTCGTGATCCTCACCGGCTTCGCCGCGATGGCCTCGGGCGGAGCCACCCTCGGCGCGGCGTTCACCGGCAGCAGCCGGGGCTGCAGCAGCTTCGGCGGCGGCGACAGCCTGTGCATCGGCGGGGGCGCCGCGGCCGCGGTCGGAGCGGCGGCGTTCACGTTCGGGCTCGTGTGGCTCTTGCGGCGCATCGAGCTGTGGAAGGTCATCACGGCCCGCATCGGAGAGATCGACGGGCTCGTCGCCTACAAGAGCGTCAGCGCGCCGCCACGGCCGTGAGGCCCTCCCACAGCAGGTTCGCCGCGAGCAGGCTCGTGAGGTCGGCGTGGTCGAGCGCCGGGAGCACCTCGACGACGTCCATGCCCACGAGCTTCAGCTCGGCGAGCCCGCGCACCAGCCGCAGCGCCTCGCGCGAGCTCAAGCCCCCCGGCACCGGAGTGCCCGTGCCGGGCGCGTAGGCGGGGTCGACGGCGTCGATGTCGAACGTCACGTACGTGGCCCGCTCGCCGATCGCCCGGCGGATGCGCGAGGCGATGTTCGCGACGCCGAAGTCCGAGATCTCGTCCATCGAGTAGACCTTCACGCCGTGCGCGGCGGCGAGCGCCTCGTCGTGGGCGAGCCTCACGCCGACCTGGTGAAGACCACCCGGCGCGATGAGACCCTCCTTCAGCGCGTGCAGCAGCGGAGCGCCGTGATGAAACTCGTCGACGCTCAGCATCTGCGAGCCCGCGCTGGTGTCGGGGTGCGCGTCGACGTGAACCACCGCGAGCGGGCCGTGCTTCTTCGCCACCGCGCGCATCACGGGCAGCGCGACCGAGTGATCGCCTCCGACGATGAGCGGCACCGCGCCGGCGCCCAGCACGTCGGCGACGGCGCTCTCGACGAGCTCGCGCATCTTCGCGGGGGAGCCGAACGGCGCGGGCACGTTGCCGGCGTCGACGGCACGGCCGGGAGGAAACGGCCCGTTCAGCGCGAAGATGCTCGCCTTGCGGATGCTGTACGGCGCGTAGCGCGCGCCCTGGAACTGCGAGGTGCCGAGATCGTGCGGCACGCCGAGGAAGACGGCGCGGCAGCCCGCGTACGCCTTCGCCGGGTCCGACGCGTCGACCATCGGCAGCCCGAAGAACGGCGTCATGCCGTGCCGTAGATAGTCCGTGAGGAACTGGTCGGCCGGGCTCGGGCTCGTCATGCCCGCGCTTTACTTCAGCAGCGCGATGGAGCCGAGGCACATCTCGTCGGCCGTGCCCTCGCCGTACTTCACCTCGCGCGCGTTCGGGTTGTCCCACGTGCACGTGGTTCGCACCTTGTCGCCCGGCTTCATCTCGACGAACGTCTTCAGCTTGTAGATGCTCTGCCAGTTGAAGTCCCACTTCGGGATGTGCAGCAGGCACTGCGTCGAGCCGTCGGCGCGCACCAGGTCCATCTTGAAGGACTTGCCCAGCTGGTGCTGGTGGCCCCACACCGAGTACGCCCGGCCCTCGTTCGCCTCGTTCCACACCGCGGCCGTCTGGCCGCCGGGCACGATGTTCGCGTCGGAGCTCACCGTGTGCCCCATCGTGTTCGGAGGAATCGTGAAGTCGAGCGTGCCCGTCACGAGCGCGTGCGGCACCTCGCTGAGGAAGGTGTCCGCGTTCCACAGCACGACCGCCGACCTGTCGGGGCTCTTGCCGCTCGCGTAGTTGTAGTGCTGCTGCACCACGAACACCCAGCCGGGCAGCAGGTAGTAGCCCACGCCTCCGTGCGGGGGCACCAGCGGCGCGTCGTTGCCCGGCACCCACAGGCCGGTGGGGTACGCCTCGAGAACGCCCGCTCCTCCGAAGCACGTGTAGCCGGGGCCGGCCTCGTCGGCGTCGAGCTGCTTCACCTTCTGCGCCTGCTCCGGGGGGATCAGGTACACGGCCGAGTGGTGAACGACCTTGCGGTTGCCGGGCTCGACCGAGACCGCACCGACCGCGATCGACGTCACCACCTTCGGGTCGACGACGAAGCAGCGGTAGTCGTCGACCTCGGTCGAGGTGGAGTTGTACTCCTCGGCCATCTCCCAGCGCGCGTTCGGCGGGCCGAGGGGCTCGTTCTTCGGAATCGTGGGCTCCTTGCCCTCTTCGCCGACGGGCAGGCCGTCTTTGAGCCAGGCGAGCAGCACCTCGCGCTCGAGGTCGCTCATGCGGCGGACGTCGTCGAGGCGCGGGCAGCCGCTCTCTTCGCTCTGCTCCGGAGGAAACGGAGGCATGCGCTTGGTCTCGACGGCGGCGGTGATGGCTGCGGCGTTCAGCTTCCACTGCGCGTAGATCTCGAGCGGGAACGGCGCGATGTCGCCGGTCTTGTGGCAGATGCCGCAGCGGGTGGCGGCGAGCGGCCCGATGACGCCCGACCAGGTCTTCGGGCCGTCGAGGTTCGGGTCGGGGATCTCGCGCGGCTTCGGCGCGCATGCGGCGACCCCGACGGCGAGTGCCAGGACGGTGAGCTGCGTCAGGCGAGTGGGCATGGCCAGTAAGACACCGCGGACGAAAAAAACCGCAAAACGAAGTGAGCCTTCGGTTAACAGGGCGGGAAATGCGCACGACCGCTCTGCTGGCCGTCTTCGTATCCGCTGCGGCCTCCGCCGATCAAATCGGCGCGAAGGCCCCCGACTTTTCCCTGCCCGATCTCGACGGCAAGACGGTGAAGCTCTCGGACTTCAAGGGCAAAGTCGTCGTGCTCGAGTGGTTCAACCCCGAGTGCCCGTACGTGAAAGCGTCGCACACGAAGGGCTCGCTGGTGGGCGCCGCGAAGAAGGCGGCCGACCAGGGCGTGGTCTGGCTCGCGGTGAACTCGGGCGCGGCGGGCAAGCAGGGCGCGGGGGCCGAGAAGAGCCGCGAGGGGCTGAAGGCGTTCGGGCTCTCGCACCCGGTGCTGCTCGACGCCGAGGGCACGGTGGGCAAGCAGTACGGCGCGACGAACACGCCGCACATGTTCGTCATCGACAAGGCCGGCACGCTCGTCTACCGCGGCGCGATCGACAACTCGCCCGACGGCGAAGGCAAGAGCCCCGAGGGCGGCAAGCTGGTGAGCTACGTGGGCGCCGCGCTCGACGCGCTGGCCGCGGGCAAGCCGGTGAGCACTCCGGAGACGAAGGCGTACGGATGCAGCGTCAAGTACAAGTAGCCGCGGCGCTGCTGCTGGTCGCCGGCGCCTGCAAGAAGGAGCCGGCTCCGGCAGCCGCGCCGTACGCGTTGACGACGGCGCGCGACGGCGATGGCCTGCGCGTCGAGGTGAAGACCTCGGGCGAGTACCACGTGAACGACGAGTACCCGGTGAGCTTCTCGCCGGACGACGGCGGGCGGCTGCAGCTCAAAGACGCGGTGACGAAGTCGGCGTGCGCCGGCGATGCGACGGTGCACTGCGCCGCGGCGATTCCGGTGCCGAACGCCGCCGGCACGCTCGCGTTCAGCGTGTGCAGCAAGGACAACTGCCTCATCGAGAAGGTGGCGATCGCGCCGGTGCGTTAAGCTTCTGGCGTGCTTCCCCGCGACGTCACGCCGGCGCAGATGCAAATCCATGACGAGCTGATGCGTCGGGCGACGCCGCTTCAGAGGGCAGACGCCCTCGACGACGTCTGCGATACGGTGCGGCAGCTCACCGCACTTGGCATACGCCAAGACCGTCCTGACGCCAGCCCGGAGCTCGTGCGCTGGCTCGTCGTCGAACGACTGTATGACGCCGAGGTCGCCCGCAAGCTCCTCGGTCAGCGTCCCGACCGATGAACGAGCAGGGCAAGATCATCCAGGTCGCGTGGATGGTCGGGCAGGCGTTCGACCGGTGCGGCGTCGACTACCTGGTGGGTGGCTCGGTCGCGAGCTCGCTACAGGGCCATCCGCGCTTCACGAGAGACATCGACTTCGTGGCGCACCTGTCTGCCGCGAAGGTCGACGCGCTCATCGCCGCACTGGGCCCGGACTTCATGGTCGACGACGTCGCCTTGAAGGACGCGATGCGATCGAAGGGCTCGTGGAACATCTTCTACGCGCCCACGATGCTGCGCATCGACATCTTCGCGATCGGGCCGACCGAGTACGACGTCGAATCCTTCTTCCGGCGCGTGAAGCTGGACGTGGGGTCCGGCCGCAGCATCTGGGTCGCGGCGCCGGAAGACACGGTGCTCCGCAAGCTCATGTGGTTCAAGGAGGGCGGCGAGCAGAGCGCGCTCCAGTTCCGTGACGTCGTTGACGTATTGCGCGTCAAGGCCGCAAGCTTGAACGCTACCTATCTCGACCGCTGGGCCAGCAAGTTGGGCATCGGCTCCCTGCTGCAGCGCGCCCGCGACGCCGCCGACTTCAAGCTCACGTCCCCTTGAACGTCGGGTCCTCGGCGAGCTGGCCGTGCGTCTCGGCGCGCACCTCGGCGTGAAACGCCTCGTACTCTCGGCGCTCGACCTCGCTCATGCGATCGAGCGCGAAGTTGAGCTGCGCCCTCGCCTTCACGAGGCGCTTGCCCGCATCGTCGATCGCCGCCTTCACCTTCACGTACTCCTGCGCCTCGTGCGACTGAACGCCGTCCTTCCGCAGCTCCTCGAGCTTCGCCTCGCCGTCGTCGCGCACCTTCTCGAGCGCCGTGACCTCGGCCTGCGTCTTCCACGCGAGCTTCTGCGCCTGGCTCTTGATGCGCTCGAGGCCCTTCGTCGCAGCCTTCGCCTCCTGCTGCGCGCGCGCCTGCGCTTCGAGGTGCTGCATCTTCAGAATCAGCTCGTCGGCGGAGTCGGCCATGTTGGCCTCACTGTAGCGCAGCGACCCAGTCCGGATGCTCCACGAACGGCGGCGGCGTCGGCGGCTGCCCCTCGGCCCAGAAGACGCGCGCGGGCCCCTCGCCGCCCGACAGCAGCACCATCGACGAGCGCGTGCCGTAGTTGAAGTCGGGGAAGAACATGTACGTCTCGGGCAGCCGCAGCGTGCGCTGCAGGCCCTCCGGCGTGGGCTCGGCCGGCCACGCGGCGCGCACCGCCGCGACGCGCGAGGCCTCGTCGCCGCCGAAGCTGCGCTCGGTGACGATGTGCAGGCCGGGCTCGAGCACGAGCTGGGTCAGCTTCTCGCCGTCGCTCCACGTGATGAACGCGTCGCGGGCGTCGGCGTACATCAGGTGAAACGCGTTGTAGCGCGCGGCCGCCACGCGCCCTGCCCGCTCGTGCAGCGTGCGCGCGTCGGGCGACTCGAGCAGCTCGGCCACGAGGGTGCCGCGAGAGCCCCGCGCCGCGTCGCGCAGCGTCGGGAACCGGTTCGTGACGCCGAGGAAGAGGCCCGAGCGCGTGAGGCCGAGCCACGTGCCGCCCGCCCGCTCGTCGCGCGGCGCGAGAAAGCCCTGCGGCCAGATGAACGGCGGCACCGCCGGCCGGTCGAGCGCCTCGTCGCGGTTCGCCGCGACCACGACGGGCCAGCCGTCGGTCTGCCGAAACGCCAGGGCCAGGGTGCACACGCCGTTATCCCGCCGCGCCCCTCACGCCGTGAAGCGCGCGGCGAGACCTCGCAAGGCGCGGTGCATGTGCGTTCATCTCGAGTGAGCCGCGGTATATGGTGCAGCACCCGTGAGAGACAAACAACGCGAAGAGACCCGGCGGCGCATCTATCTCGCAGCCCTCGAGATCTTCCGGCGTGACGGGGTCGCGCAGTGCCGCATCGAAGACATCGCGCAGAAGAGCGAAGTGAGCCGCGGCGCCTTCTACTTCCACTTCCCCACGAAAGACGACGTGCTGCTCGAGCTGTTGCGCGAGTCGCAGAAGCCGATGGCGGCGAAGCTGCTCGAGCTGCCGAAGAACGCTCCGCTGCAGACGGTGCTCGACACGCTGTCGCAAGAGATGGCGGCGTTCTGGGAGCACGACTCGAAGCTCTTGCCCGACGTCGCCGCGGTGGCGCTGCGCGCGACGAACATGGTGATGGATCGCGAGGGCGTGCCGGTGCGCGACCAGCTCGGCAAGCTGTTCGTGGCGGCGGCCGAGCGCGGCGAGCTGTCGGAGGTGCTGCCGCCCGAGGTGCTCGCCGACTTCTACCTGTCGAACGCGCTCGCCGCGATGATGGCCTGGTGCGCGAACCCGATGCTGCCGCTCGAGACGGTGCTGAAGGGCGTGTCGACGCTGTTCCTCACGGGCGCGCGCGGGCGGGCCTGAGTGGGGGTCTTCAAGCCGAAGCTGTTCGAGGGCAAGACGGTCTTCGTCACCGGCGGGTCGAGCGGCATCAACCTCGCCATCGCCGAGGCGTTCGGGCTCGCCGGCGCGCGCGTCGCGATCAACGGCCGCAACGTCGAGAAGCTCCAGGGCGCGGTCGAGTCGCTGAAGTCGAAGGGCATCGCCGCGAGCGGTCACGCGGCCGACGTGCGCGAGTACAAGACGCTCGACGCCGCGATGGCCGAGGTGGGCCCGCTCGACGTGCTCGTGTGCGGAGCGGCCGGCAACTTCCCCTCGCCCGCTGTGATGATGTCGAGCAACGGCTTCAAGGCGGTGCTCGAGATCGACGTGCTCGGCACGTTCAACGCGTGCCGCGCGGCGTTCGAGCGGTTTCGCAAGCCGGGCGCGTGCGTGCTGAACATCTCGGCGCCGCAGGCCTGGGTGCCGATGCCGATGCAGGCGCACGTGTGCGCGGCGAAGGCGGGCGTGGACATGCTGACGAAGACGCTCGCGCTCGAGTGGGGGCAGGCGGGCGTGCGCGTGAACTCCATCGCGCCGGGGCCGATCGCCGGCACCGAGGGCATGGAGCGGCTCGCCCCCGACGGCGACACGCGCAAGAAGCTCGAGGGGCACCTGCCGCTCGGCCGCTTCGGCACGAAAGACGAGATCGCCCAGCTCGCGCTGTTCCTCGCGAGCGATGCGGGCGCGTACGTGACGGGGTCGATCTTCACGATCGACGGCGGCATGTCGCTGGTCGGCGGCGGGCTGTTCGGCGCCGTCACGGGCGGCTGATCGGCAGCGCGATCGTGAAGGTCGTGCCGGCGCCGGCCCGGCTCTCGACCGAGAGCTTCCCGCCGTGGGCCTCGACGATCTGCTTGCTGATGTGCAGGCCCAGGCCGGTGCCGACGCCGGCGGGCTTCGTGGTGAAGAACGGCTGGAACAGGCGCCGCATCACCTCGGGTGAGATGCCCGAGCCGTTGTCCGAGATCTCGATGACGACGTCCTGGTCTGCCGCGTGGAGCTTCACGCGAATCTCGTTTCGGCTCCGGCCCTCGGGCATCGCCTGCGCCGCGTTGATCATCAGGTTCAAGAACACCTGCGTCAGCCGGTTTCCCTCACCGGTGATCGCGGGAACGTCGGCGAGCTCCGAGATGACGGTCGCGCGGGTCTTCACGTTCGGCGACGCCATGCGCATCGCGAGCTCGAGCTCGCGTCGCACGTCGACGGGTCCGCGGGCCGACTCGCGCGACATGCCCTTGAGATCCGCGGCGATGGCGCGCACGCGCTGCAGGCCGAGCCCGAGATCGCGCATCGCCTCGTGCACCTCGTCCGAGACCGGGAGCCGGCCGAGCTCCTCGGCGAGGAAGTGGTGGCTCGCCAGCATGAAGGCGAGCGGGTTGTTGATCTCGTGGGCGGCGCCCGCCGCGATGATGCCGATCGACGTCATCCGGTCGGTCATGGCGCGCGCCGCGTCCTGCCGCCGGCGCTCGGTGAGGTCGCGCACGATGACGAGGCTCGCGCGCTCGCCCTGGAACACGATCGGCAGCGTGAACGCCTCGAGCTCGAGAGGGGTGCCGTCGAAGAGCGTCGCGACGAAGGTGATCGGTGCGGTCGACCTCCCGCTCGTCGCGGCGCGAATCGACCCTTCGACCTCCTCGTGGTGCTCCTGCGGCGTCAGCGCGACCAGCGACTGACCGAGCAGCTCGTCTTCGCTCTGGAGGCGGAAGCAGGCCAGAAACGCGCGGTTCACGCGCAAGATGCACCCGTGCCGGTGCACCATCATCGCCTCCCGTGACGCGTCGAACAGATAGTCGAGCGTCGAGCTGACCACCTGCCGGTGCATCGCATCTTCGTGGCGGCGCGACTCCTCGGCCCGGTGCTGCTCGAGCACCCGGGCCAGGGCCTTCAGCAGGTCGTCACCCTTTCGTACCCAGGCCGCGGCGCCGAGACGCAGCGCCTCCACGGCGGGCTCCGCCGCATCGACCTCGGTGAGTACGACGATCGGCACCGAGGGGAGCAGCTCCTTGAGCCGGCGGATCGCCTCGAGGCCGCCCATGCGTGGCATCTCGAGGTCGCACACGATGACGTCGTGCTGCGCCGCGCCGGCGCGCTCGAGGCCCATGACGCCGTCGAGCGCGGCGTCGACGCGGTAGCCTGCGTCTTCGAGCTGCTCCCGCACCAGCCTCTGCACGAGCGGCGAGTCGTCGATCACGAGCGCGTGAGGGGCGGCGAGGGTCATGGCCCCGCACCGGCTGCAGGGCACGTACCGGCTTCAACCCCGCCTGGCGCCGCCGTCGGCTCGGGGTCGCCCCGACCCCGCCCTCGGGTCCCGGGTCACTCGGAGCCGCGCCCGCCGGCGCAGGAAATGCGCGCTCACCCCGCGTCGCTGGCGCCAGGCGGGCACACGGCCTCACACTCGGCCTTCTTCGCGAGGCACTCGGCGTTCGTCCACGTCTCGTGCGCCTTGTCGTGACACTCGCGCTGCAAGGCCGTCGCGTTCGGGCTCGAGCCGGCCTCGTGGCAGCGCTTGCCGAGCGCGTCGCAGTCGGGGCCGCCCTTCGCGGGCGGCGAGCAGGACGACAGCAGCAGGGCGACGAGGAGGGGTCTCATGGGGAGGTGCCTCCCCACTACCACGGCGCCGCCTCTCGTGCCGTGATGGCGCGGTTCGTCCCTCTTTCGCGCGCCGGCATACAGCCTCGCATGCGTCCCTCTCTCTGGCTGGCGGTCTCCCTCGGGCTCGCCGCGTGCGGTGCCGAAGTCCCCGGACCCGGCGAGGCGCGCGCCCCGGGCTGGTACGGCGTTCCCCCCGAGACCGCGAGCACGTGGTTCGCGCTGGTGAGCCTCACGCTGGTGCCCCCGAGGACGCTCCAGGGCGAGCTGCCGCCGGGCATCGAGCTCGCGGTGCAGTGGCCAGGCGAGGCGCCGCAGCGGTTCAGCGGCACCTTTCCGGAGCCGCCGGCCCCGGCCCGCGTGCAGCAGAACGGCTGCGAGCACGCCGACGGGCTGCTGCTCGCCTACCAGGGTGACGAGCTCGTCGCCGTCTCGGATCTGCCGGAAGACCGGTTCTCGCCGAGCCAGCAGTACTACAACCAGAAGCTCCGTTGGTCGTCGTGCGCCACGGCGCCGGTGATGCTGCAGCCGCTCTTCCTGTTCCACGACGACCGGCTGCCGCTCGCGCTGTGCGGCGACAGCTGCGCGCTGCCGCTGCTCGACCGCACGCGCATCGCGTCGATCGACATGGAGGCTTCCGGCGACGGGCGCGTGACGTTCACTCCGCGGTTCGTGTTCCACCCGAAAGACCTGCCGGCCGTCTTCACCGTGAACGGGCGGGGCTTCACCCCGGCCGTCGACTCCGCCGCGTGGCACCCCGGCGCGAACTCGGTGCGCGTCCAGCTGGGTACGCTGCCGGCGTGGCAGGCCGAGGTCGTGCTCCCCGCCGCGCCGCTCGCGCCGCGAGTCTCCCCGCTCCGCGAGGGCTCGGACTTCACCGTCGAGTGGAGCAGCGGCGGCGACTGGGGCCCGTCGTCGGTGACGCTGTACGCGGTCGAGCCGTTCTGGAAGGGCGGGCAGCGGTCGTTCGACGCCGCGCGCTCGCCGCTCACCGCCCGGTACGCGCCGTGGATGGGGCCCGAGCCCGTCACGCGCGTGCGGGTGCAGGTCCGCCAGCGGCCGCGCGCGGAGCCTGCCGCGTACCGCCTCACCCTCGTCGACGACGTCGAGGTGCCGTCGCAGCCGTAGCCCGGCACTCCCAACTCACGGCACGGTCAGGTTCGCCGGCGCCGCGAGCGTGACCTCGCCGCTGGCGGCGACGGTGACGTCGAGGTCCACCGCGAGCCTGTCGCCCGAGCTCGGCCGCAGCACCGACGCAAAGTTCCGGTCGAGGTCGACCAGCACGGTGGCCTTGTAGGAGCCGGCATGCACCGAGGGCAGCGTCAGCGTCACCGTCGTGCCGCTCGCCACCGCCGCCGACACCGAGCGGCTCGGGCTGCACGCGAACGAGGGCAGGCACGCGGTCGTGGTGAGCAGCAGCCACACGTCGGCGGGCTGAGCGAGCGCCCCCAGCCACGACGCGTTCACGCGCAGCGAGCCCATCGCCGGCCACGGCGCCGAGCCGTCGCCCTGCGAGGCGAGGCTCGCAGGAAACGGAGCGGGCACCGTGCGCGTCTCTCTGCGCTGCGCGTTCCAGTACATGTGCGGCATGCCGCGCACGCGGGCGTCGACGACGAGGTTCGTGCCGTTCAGCGTGAAGCGAGCGTCGATGTAGCCGCAGCCCTGCGGCGTGACCGAGCAGAAGCGCCAGGTGTCGGGGCCCGACTCGACGAGCGCGGTGCGGGAGTCGCGCAGCACACCCGTGAAGAAGCCGCCGTTGCGGTACGCGAGCACGTCGCGGCCGCCGTGCGTCTCGATGTTGAGCCCGAAGCGCAGCGTGTTCGCGCCGTCGAGCTCGGTCTGGCCGAAGACGAAGCCGTCGCCCACGGGGCGCAGATCGAAGCTCATCTGCGGAAAGTTGCCGAGCCGGGTCATGGTCGCGGGGCCCGACCACAGCCCCGCGAGCCGGCCGAGCAGCTCGACGCCCTCGACGCCGCCGTCGCCCGGCATCGGCGCGCCGCCGCCGGCTCCACCCGCGGTGCCGCCGGCGCTCCCGCCGGCCGCGCTGCCCCCCGCTTCGGCGCCGCCGCCTCCGGTGCCGCCGGCCGGGCCCATGCCGGGAGGGCACGCCGACAGCCACAGCAGCGAGATCGCGAGCGCTCGTTTCATGGGTGCGGTTCGTCGCCCGCGAGTGCGCCGCCATTCAAGAGCGGCGTCACGGCGAGGGGTAGTTGCGCGCCGGGTAGCAGAGCCCGTCGTTGTTCAGGTGGCCCATCGCCGACAGGTTGTACGTCATGTAGTCGTACAGGTCCTCGAGGCCCGCGGAGCCGCCCGCCGGGTTCACCGGCACCGTCGCCGGGTAGTACTTGAGCGTGCCCATCGTCGGCTCACCCATTTGGGCCGCGCCGCAGAAGCGAATCGCCATGTCGATCAGCTGTGCGTCCTTCAGCGCCTGGAAATCGACGCCCGCAAGGTCGGCCTCGGTCACCTCGACCATCGCCGGCGGCATGCCCGTCATCACCGACTTGCGCGCGGCGATCGCGTCGAACCTGAGCGGAGCGTCTTCCTCGAGCGAGTCCCAGAACGGGTGATCGAGGTGGAACGTGACCTGCGCGACGGTCTCGTCGTTCGCCTCGGTCTGCACGCCGCGCGAGTCCATCGGCATCAGATCGGGGTTGATGCAGTTCTTGAACGTCACCGGCGCCTTGAAGCCGAGCTTGAAGCTCACCACCTTCGGCACCCGGTTGAAGTCGTAGCCGGCGACGGTCTGGCGGCACGCCGGAGTCCCCTGGTCGCCCTTCCACGTCGCGGTGCCCTGCAGGTAGACCGACCACCCTCTCTCGGCCATCGTCTTGTAGAGCGGCATCGCCTCGTCATCGAGGTTGACGTTGAGCGCGCCCTGAGTCGCCGCCACGAGGTCGTAGCCGAACGCGTACTTCGTGGTCGCTTCGAACGCCGGCTCGCCGCTCTTCTTGTTCTGCTTCGTGATGCGGCCGAGCCTGAAGGCCTTGCCGTTCATCTCTTTCGAGTCGAGCGGGCCCGGCTTCGCGAGGTCGACCGCGAACGGGCCGTCGAGCTGTGCGACCACGGGTCCCGTCACCGACTGATCGTTCGGGTTCATGTCGGGGTTCTCCGAGATGACCACCTTGTCGGCGGTGACGAGCACGTGCGTGTACTGGAGCTCCCAGCCGTCCTCGAACACGATCTCCTGCCCGGCCGCCGGCGGAAAGGCGTTGCCCTCGGTGGCGGTCGCCTCGCCGGTGATGGTGACGAGGAAGCCGTTGTTCACCTTCGCGGCGCCGGGATCCGTGTGCGCCTTGAAGTAGCCGCCGAGGCCGCCGTCGCCGGGGCCGCCTGCGTCCATCATGTTGCCCGGGTTGCCGCTGCATGCGGCGACGAGCGCCGCGCCTGCCAGACAGAGCTTTCGCATTTCGATTCTCCTCGAGAGGGGTTCAAGTCGAAGCGTCGTCATCTCCACTCGAACCGGTAGGGGCCCTTCGACGTGCGCAGGGCGTTGTACAGCGCGGTGTCCGGCTGGCCCGCGGCCGCCGAGTCGTCGATGAACGCCGTGCCCGTCAGCTCCGAGAACTCGACCGAGACGAACCACGCCCGCGGGTCGACGATCACGGTGAGCGTGCCGCCCTCGCGCAGGGTGAGCTCCGCCGGAATCGGCGACACGATCCGCTCCTTGCAGATCGGCCGGCTGCCGGGGAGCGCGGCGTCGCGCGGCGGCTCCTTGCGGTTCTGGCCGAGCGTGAACGCGGCGGTGAACGGCCAGCTCGTGCCGCCCCGCGACGCGACGCCCTCGACGTCGAGCACGACCTTCTTCGAGTCGCGGTCGTCGATGTCACCCTCGTGCAGCCACAGCTCGCCCGCCAGCACCGGCACGTCGGTGCCGTTGCCGGCCACCGGGAACGGCTGCGGCGCCGCCGACAGCGCGTCGACCGTCAGCCCGCCGCGCACCTCGCCCGAGTAGATGCCCGGCAAGATGCAGTCGGTCTCGAGCGACCAGTTCGAGGGGTTCGACTGGTTCAGGTACACGGCGCCGATGAACAGCTGCGCGCGGGACAGCGTCACGTCGTAGCCCTTGCCGCTGGTGAAGGCGCGCGCCTCTTCGGTGCCGGCCGCCTCGGCGGAGAACGTGACGAGGCTGCCGCCCGTGGTCTGGACGCAGCCGGCGAGCGAGAGCAGCAGCAGCAGCAGCCGGCTCACGGTGAGCCTCCGAGGTTCACGGCGACGGTGAAGAGCACCTGGCGGGGCGGGCCGGCGGTGAAGTGGCGCGCCGGCACGAGCGTGGGGGGCGGCGGCGTGGTGCGGAAGTCGGAGGCGTAGTTGTACTCGCCGAGCCGGTACTGGCTGTCGAAGAGGTTCGTGACGGCGAGCCCGAGCGTGACCCAGCGGTAGGTGGCCTGCACGTTGAGATCGAGCACCGAGATGACGCCGCTGCGCTGGCCGAACGGCAGCGCGCGCCGGCCGACGAACGTGTAGCCGACTCCCAGCTGCCCCTTCACCGGCGCGCCGAACAGCGGCCACGGCAGCGCGTGGAAGAGGCTCGCGTCGCCGCGCAGCACGAGGTCGGGCACGTAGGGCACGAGCAGGCCGGTGTCGTCGAACCTCGACTGCACGTACGTCGCGTTGAACGAGACGTCGAAGAAGGTGCCGCGGCCGCGAGCGGCGAAGAGGCCTCCGAGGCGGCTCGTCGAGCCGGCGATGACGTTGCGCCCCGCCTGCTGCGAGAAGATCAGGTCCTTGTCGACGCGGGTGCCGAAGACGATCGCGCGCGCCGACAGGTCGAGGCTCTCCCACTGCCGGGCCCACTGCGCCCCGCCCTCCCACGCGGTGATGCTCGCGAACGGGGTCTCGATGTTCTGCGTGACGAACTGCGGGTCGATCGAGCGCACCCCGCGGCCGGCGGCGCCCGACAGCGTGAAGCCGGCGAAGGGCCCGACGATGAGGGTGCCGCGCGGCATCACCGAGGCGCCCACGGCCGAGGTGCGCTCGTCGGGCTCGCGGTAGCGGCCGAGATCGGCCTGCGAGAGGCAGCTCTCGTCGCCGGGGGGGTTCGTGCTCGAGGGGCGCCGAACGTCCTGCACGGCGCAGCGGTTCAGAACGTTGAAGGTGAAGAAGTCGGCGCGCGCGCCGCCGCGCAGCGTGAGCCACTCGCGGAGCTTCAGGTTCGCGTCGGCGTACAGGCCGAGGTCCGACAGCGACGACTGCAGGTCGACCTCGCGGCGGTAGGCGGTGTTCGGGGTGGTGGCGTCGAGGCGCTGCTGCACGCCGTCGGTGAAGTCGAAGCGGCCGAAGTAGCCGAGCTCGAGCTCCTGCGGCAGGTCGAGCACGCGGCCGCGGTAGCGCGCGTAGCCCTTCAGACCCGCGGTGAACGCGAACGTCTGGCGATCGATCGCGTCGCCGCGCTGGCCGTGCGGGTTCTGCCGCGGCTCCTGCGGGTCGAAGAGGAAGCCGGTGAAGTTGTCGGTGATGCGCGCGCTGCGCACGGTGACGAAGACCTGGTGCTGCTGAACGAACGGCCCGCCGTGGTGGTTCAGGTCGCCCCACAGCGAGGCGCGCAGCGTGTCGCCGCCCTGGCGCCCGTCGTAGGTGTCGTAGAAGCCCAGGCGCCCGGCGTCGACGTCGTCGGCGCGCAGCACCCCGGCCGAGCTGTACTTCGCCGCGTAGCCGGCCGCGCCGAGGCGCGCGGTGGCCGACTGCGAGAAGTGCAGCTCGTACTGGCCCATCGCGCCGGCGTACTGGGCGTCGCGGTTCTGCCCGAAGCCGCGCGTGCGAAACGCGTGCACGCCCGCGAACGAGCGGCTCGACTCGCCGGGCGGGCCCCACAAGAGCGCCACCCGCTGGGTATCGAACGTGCCGGCGGTCACCTTCGCGGTGAGCCCGCGCTGCACGAGCCCGAGCTCGAAGTCGGCGCTGCCGGCGACCGCGTAGTTGCCCTGGCGCGGGTCGAACGGGCCCTCGACGACCCGCAGGTTCTCGATCAGCTCGGGGATGATGAAGTGCAGGTCGGCGAAGCCGTTGCCGTGCAGGTTGCCCGACTCGTTGATCGGCACGCCCTCGGCGGTGAGCTCGATGTCCTGCCCTTCGCGGGCGTCGAAGCCGCGGAGGAAGATCTGATCGGGGTGCCCCTCGCCGCCCTCGTTCGTGATGAGGATGCCCGGCGCGAGCTTCAGGAACTCCGAGCTGTGCGTGCGCGGCACGACGCGCAGCTGGCCGACCTCGATGTGGAAGTCCGACGGAGCGGTGCTCTTCGGCACGTGGCGGCCCATGACGCGCGTCGAGTACTCGGGGGGCTGCGGCCCCGTGGGCGCCGTGCCGCCGTCTGCTTCGCCGCCGTCGAGCAGCGGCTCGTCAGTGCCGGCATCCACCGGCGGCGGCGGCGGCAGCGCGACGTTGAACGTGATCTGCGTGCGGCTCTGAACCGTCTTGCCCTGGTGCAGCGCGGGGCGAAACCGCCACTGCTTCAACGCGACCGAGGCGGCCTGATCCCACGCGTCGCCGGCCGACTCGATGACGACGACGTCCGAGACGGCGCCCTCCTCCGAGATGGTGAACTCGAGCACGACGTGCTCGTGGCGCGGCGGCGGCGCGCCTTCGGGGGGAATCGCCTCGACGCGCGAGACGACCTCCGGAGGGACGACCTCGTCCGCGAACGCGATGGAGCTGATGCACAACACGGCGGCCGCCGCGAGCGGCCGGAAGGCGCACATGGAGACACCGGGGGCTGGAGAAGAAGAGAGAGAGAGGCTTCTTCTTCAGACCGGCGGTGAGCTCTTCGGCGCGACGCTCAAGACGGCGAGCGGCGGCGAGGCTTCGGCGTGCGCGAGCTCGAGGGCGACGGGAGCGGCCGCCACGTGCAGCGCGAGCGGCGCAGCCGTCACCTTCGCCGGAGCGCGCAGCAGCGCGACCGCGTCACACTCGAGCTCTTCTCGCAGCAGCTCGTGGCCATGTGCGATGCCGTCGGAGCCGTGCCCCGACACCTCGGTGCACTCGGGCTGGGCCTCGACGACGGCGCCGCCGTCACCGACGGCGTGCGCGGCGAGCGCGAGGTGCGCCGCGGCCGACCCGTGGGCGAGCAGCAGCAGCAGTGCCAGAACGCGGCGCATCGTGACGCAGATACCCCGGAGGGCACGCTCCCCGCAAGCCGGACCTCGTTGCAACCCAGTTGCATTCGCGGCCCGCGGCCCAGTCTCACATCGGCGCACGTGTGTCCCCGGCCAGGTCACGACTCTGTGACGGAACTGGAAACTCTGGGTGACGGGCCCAGAACGGCATTGCAGGGCGCGGCGGTTGGAGTGAGATCGGCCCACCATGGCCACGATCCTGCTGATCGGTGAGAGCGCAGCATCGGCGGAGCCCGTGAAGACCGTGCTCGTCACCGCGGGGCACGCCGTCTACTTCGCCGCGGCCGACGCCGACGTGCTCGAGGTCGCCCGCACCCAGCGGTTCGACGTCGCGCTGATCGACCTCGACCGCGCCGACCTCTCGGGGCTCGCGCGCGAGACCGCCGCGAAGGTCGTGCTGCTCTCGGGTGCCCCCGCCGACGTCACGCAAGACCGCGTTCGCGAGTCGGGCGCCCACGGCTACGTGCGCAAGCTCGGCCCCGAGCGCGTGCGCGAAGACCTGCAGCACTTCATCGCCTCGGCGGCGAAGTAACACCCGGTACCGCAGCCTTCATCGGCTCGCCGCTGCCCGCGTCAGCTCCGAAGGAGCCGGGTCACTTCGTCGCACACGGCGCGGGGGCTGGGCTTCAGCATCACCACGCGCTTCGAGACCTCGCGCGCACGCTCGACGTGCGCCGGGCCCACGACGGCGACGGAGTAGCGGCCACGCACGCGGTGGCCTTCTGCGACGACGACCTCGTGCCCCATCAACCCGAGCGCCGATTCGATGACGCGGTGACTGCCGCTGGGATCGCTGATCAGGAGGATGGAGGCCATGGCGCGGTGCCCCACCTACCAGCGCGGAGGCCCGGATCAAGGGGAATTCCCGGCTGCGATGAGCCGGAATCCCACGCCGCGCACGGTCTCGAGACGAACGCGCTCGCGGCCGAGCTTCTCTCGCAGCCGCATGACGTGCGTGTCGATCGTCCGCGACTCTCCCTCCGCCCTGCCCCACAGCTCGGCGAGCAGCGACTCCCGGGTGCGCACCTTACCGACGTGGATCATCAGGTCGCGCATCAGCTCGAACTCGAGCGCCGTGAGCTCGACCTCTCTGCCATCGACGAAGAACCGGCGCTCGAGGAGGTCGATCGTGAACGAGCCGCTGCTCAGGCGCTCCGGCGCGCGCGGCGCCCGGCGGCGCTTGAGGCTCGCCTGCACGCGCAGCACGAGCTCCCGCACCGAGAACGGCTTCGTCACGTAGTCATCGGCACCCGCGAGGAAGCCCTCGACACGATCCGGCTCGTCGCCTCGCGCCGTGAGCATGATGACCGGCACGTCCGCGAGCTGCGCATCGGCGCGCATTCGCAGGCACACCTCCTTGCCCGACAGGTCGGGCAGCATCACGTCGAGGATCACGAGGTCCGGGTGACGCTCGCGCGCGAGGCCCAGCGCGGCTTCCCCGGTGTGCGCGACGGCGGTCTCGAGACCCGCCGCGCGCAGGTTGAACTCGACGAGGCTGGCGAGGTCCGCCTCGTCGTCGACGATGAGGATCAGCGGCAAGCGACGCCTGGGTCAGTTGTTGACCATCGCCGTCCAGCCGGCCGTCCAGTCGTCCGCGCCGATCGCGCCGACGAACGTCGCCGACGTGTCGAAGAACCCGTCGTTCGGCGGCGTCGCGGCGCCGCTGAGCGCCGGCGAGCCGGCCTGCGGCTTCCAGCTCGGGGCCGCCGCCGTCGGCGCCGTCAGCTGCGGGTCGACCTGCCGGTTCGCGAGCGGCATCGCCGAGAGCTCGGCCGCCTCGTCGAACATGTTGTCGGGCATCAGCATGAAGTTCTGCCAGCCCGCGTTCGGGTTGTTCCAGAAGATGCTGTTCTTCACCTGCAGCGCGCCCATCGCCCACTGCGCCGCGGTCGACGACTTGTCGACGATCATCCCGGCGCTGGTGAAGTTCGTCACGATCGCGTTCGCGAGCGTCGCGGCGGTGCCCTCGCGGAAGACGATGCCGCGCGACGCACCTTCGCTCGGCGCCGTGTCCGGGTTCCGCCCGACCAGCGTGAAGTTGTAGAGCACCGGCGCCGAGCGCGGCATCAGGTCGTGGTTCGTGCGGTTGTTGTCGGCCTCGATGCCGTAGTTGCCGTAACCGGCGATCTGCTGAATCACGACGAACTGCGCCTTGCCCGTCCAGCCCTGGTCCCAGTCGAGGCCGTCGTCGTCCGAGCCCGTGATGACGATGTGCTTCAGGTTCGCCTTGCCGCCGAACAGCTCGATGCCGTCGTCCTTGCCGCGGTGCACCTGCACGAAGTCGAGCAGCGTGTTGCTGCCGCAGCCGTTCAGCGTGATGCCGTTGAGCTCGTTGTCCGCCGTCAGCGGGCGGCCCGCGAACTCGACGCGCACGTACTTCAGCACGCCGCACTCGTGCGTGTCGTCGGTGCCGCCGTACTTGTTGCGCGGCTCGTCGGCGACGCCCTCGCTGTTGTTCTCACCGCCGGTGACGTTGATGACCGCCTTGCCGTTCAGCACGATGCCGCCCCAGTTCTCGATGTCGCGGGTGCCGACGTCACCCGACGAGCTGAAGACGATCGGCTTTTCCTTGGTGCCCTCGGCGCGCAGCTTCGCGTCGCGGGTCACGATCAGCGCCGACGAGCGGTCGCCGAGAATCGTGGTGCCCGGCTCGATGGTGAGCGTGCCGCTCATCACGTACGTGAGCTGCTTCAAGATGTACGTCTTGCCGGTCTTCCACGTGGTGTCCGCGGTGATGTCGGCGGTGACGTCGATCTCGTTCGGCTCCATGTTGGTGCCGCCGCCGGTGCCGCCGCCTCCCGGCGTCGGGCCGCACGCGGCGAGGGCCAACAGCATTCCCAGACTCAGTCTCTTCATGGCTTCGTTTCCTTCTTTGCTGCGGGGTTGAGCGCCCATGAGACGGACGCGAAGAACTGCATCCCGGGCGCGGCCCGGTACACCTCGATCGGCCCCTGCTGCAGCCGCACCGACTGGTTCAACAGGTTCGACGCCGACAGCTTGAAGCTGAAGCCGCCGGGCAGCGGCTGCGTCACCGAGACGTCGAGCCGGTGAAACGGCTGCTCGAAGACGTCGGGGATGCGCAGCACGCCGACCTCCGAGATGCGCGGCCCGTAGACGTTGTAGAAGACGCCGAGCTCGGTGCCGGTCGCCGGCAGCTCGTACGCCACGAACGCGTTCGCGACGTACGGCGACTGGCCCTGCAGCGCGCGCTCGTTGCTCGTCTGCAGCCCCTCGGCGCCCGACGCGTCGAGCTGCACGCGCGAGTACACGAGCGAGAGGTTCGCGCCGAGCTTGAACTGCCAGATGCGCTTGCGCGCCTCGAGCTCGAGCCCGACGAGCGTCGCGCCCGGCGCGTTGCGGTAGCCGATGTCGTTCGTGCTGCCGGCCGAGACGATCACGCGCTCGATCGGGTTCGAGAACTGCTTGCCGAAGACGGTCGCGGCGAGCACGTCGTTCGCACCCGGGAACCACTCGACCCGGGCGTCGCCGTGGTGGATGCGCGTCTCGACGAGATCCGGGTTGCCGGTCACGTTGCGCCGCCGCACCACGTCGAAGAAGAGGAAGGGCGCGAGCTCGCGGAACGTGGGCCGCGCCAGCGTGTACGAGTACGCGAGCCGCACGTTGAGATCCGGCCGCGGCGAGAGCACCACGTTCAACGAGGGGATGCCGTCGTGGTACGTGCGCGACGTGCCCTCGACCGGAGCGCCCATCGTCGCGAACGGGCTCCCGGCGTTGAGCGCCTGCGTCGAGCCCTCGTAGCGAACGCCGCCGATGGCGCGGAACCACTCGGTCGGCTTCCAGTCGGCGAGCGCGTACCCGCCCCAGACGCCGAGCGAGGCCGAGTAGCGGTCGAACGTCAGCGTCGTCTCTTCGACGTAGAACGGGGTGCCTTGCGTGTACGGGCCGATGCGCTCGGGCACGAAGAGCTCCTCGGCCTCTCTTGCCTGCAGCTCGGCGGGCAGCGGCCCGCGCGGCATGATGCGGAAGCGGCGGGCGTCGAACGTGCGCGCGGTGCCCTGCCCGAGCAGGCCGGCCTTCAGCTTGACCGAGCGAACGGGGATCATCAGGTCCGCCGTGCCGCCGCCGGCGTTCTCGGAGAGGCCGAGAACGAAGCGCTCGGCCGAGTTCGGCTGGAAGCGAATGCGGTCGCCGCCGTCGTCGCCGGTGAGCGAGCGCAGATCGCGTACGTCGGGCTCGTCGCGCTCGACGTGGCTGAAGTTGAGCTGCCAGTTGAGCTCGATGCCGCGTGTGCCGGCCAGGCGGTGGTAGCCGCGCACCTGGTTCAAGAAGAGCTGCCGCTGCACGAACGAGAGCCGGCTCGACGAGGCGTCGGCGCCGGCCTGCGCGTCGAAGCCGAACGTCTGGGTCGCCGTGGCCTCGTTGCTCGCGAGGAAGACGCCCGTGTACGAGAGCTCGAAGCCGCTCGACTGGAGGCCGGCGGCGAGCAGCGCGCTGGTGCCTCCGCTGACGGCGCCGATGCTCGTCGACGTGGGGCCGAGGCCGATGAGGGTGCCGTTGTCGTTGACGGCGTCGAGCAGGCGGATGTCGAGCGCGCGCTCGCGGCGCGACCACTGCAGCGCGGCGAGCCAGCCGAGCTTGAGATCCGCAGACCCCAGCCGGAGCGTATCGCCCGCCTGGACGCCGATGGTGCCCGAGGGCAGGCCGTTGCCGAGCTGCGGGCTCCACTCGTTCTTGAACGCGCGCCCCGCGGTCTCCTGCTGCTGCGCGCTGAACGCTCCGCGCCTCGGCAAGAGCGGGCCGTCTTGCGGCACCTCGGCCGGCATCGAGCGGCTGCCGTCGCGAAACCCGAACGTCTCGGCGGCGCTCAGCTTCGCGTCGGGGCGCGCCCGAAACGTGTTCACCGTGTCGGCCGCGAAGCTCGCGCGCACCTTCAGCTCGAAGCTCGGCGGGTACGCCGGGGTGTCGAGCGTGAGCGAGCCGCCGCCGAACGTGGCGGGCAGCTCGGGCGAGTACGTCTTCGCGACGCTCAGGTTCGAGATCAACGCGACGGGGAAGAGGTCGAGCGGCACCGAGGGCTCGTCGGGCTCGGGGCTCGGCATCAGCGTGCCGTTGAGCAGCGTCTGCGCGTACCGGCCGCCCAGGCCGCGCAGGAAGACGTAGCGGCCGTCGACCACCGTCGCGCTCACCACGCGCTTCACCGCGTCTGACGCGCTGGAGTCGGGCGTGCGCGCCATCTCTTGCGCGCCGACGGAGTCGCTGACGACCGCGGCCTTCTTGCGCTCCTGCAGCAGCGCCGTCTCGTTGCGCTTGTCGGCCTTCGCCTCGACGATGACCTCCTGCACGACCTTCGCCTCGTTCGAGAGCTCGACGTCGACGCGGGTGGCCTTGCCCTTCTCGACGGTGACGTGGTCGACGCGGCGGGCCTCGTAGAGCTCGTTGAAGATGCGCAGCGAGTACGTGCCCGGCGGGAGCTTCAGCTTGTAGTTGCCGTCGATGTCGGTCAGCACGCTCTTCTTGGGGCCGTCGACGACCTTGATGGTGGCCTCGATGAGGCCTTCACCGGTGGCGGAGTCGATGACGCGGCCGGTGACGCCGGTGAAGCCCTTCGGGAGCACGAGCTGTGGCGCGCCGGCGTCGGGCGGCTCGGGCGCCGGGGGCGGAGCCGGCTCGGGCGGCGGCGGCTCCCCTGCATCGGGCAGCTCGACAGCCGGCGCGGGCGGCGCCACGGGGTCGGCGACCGCGACATCGACCTGCCCGAGCGTTCCGATCAAGAGGAGGGCCGTAAGCACGGGCCCTGTTGTGCTCCTCGCCGGTGACGCGGTGACGCCGGACCAGCAACATCTGGCTCACGAGTCCGTCACGAACGCGTCGCGCCGGGCGCCCCTCAGGGCTGAGCGCCGGCCACGCTCGAGCCGCCCAGCTCTTCGGCCAGCACCGCGATCGTCTCGACGCCGCCGCCGCGGATCCGATCGAGCACGTCGACCGCCATGCCGTAGGGCACGTCGGCGTCGGCGTCGAAGAACACGACCTTGTCGGCGCGCGCGTTCAGCATGCGCACCAGCCGCTCGGGCAGCTCGGCCAGCGCGATCGTCTCGCCGTTCACGCGCGTCGCTCCGCCCTTCTCGAGCCGCAGCACGATCGGCGGAATCGCGTCGGGCGGAGGAGGCGGCTGCTCCTTCTCGTCCGGCTTCGGCGGCACGTTCAGCCACAGCTGCTTCGACAGCATCGGCGTCACCACCATGAAGATGATGAGCAGCACGAGCACGACGTCGACGAGCGGCGTCACGTTCATCGCCGGCTTCACCTTCGCCCGCCGCCCGCCGCCGCCGTGTCCGAGGTCCATTCCCATGGCCGCTCAGCCTTTCTGGTTCGCCTTGTCGAGCACCTGCAGCGACACCCCGGGGAAGCCGAGGTCCTGGCACGTCTTGAACACCGTTCTCACCTTGCCGTACCCGAGGGCCGTGTCGGCCTTCAGCACCAGCCGCGTGTCGGGCTTCGCGTCGTGGAGCTTCTGGAGCCTCTCTTTCAGCACGTCGAGCTCCACGGCCTCTTTCTCGAAGTAGAGCCGCCCGTCGCGCGCGACCGTGACGGTGGTCGGCTCCATCGAGGCGTTGCCCTGGTCGGGGTTGAAGATCGACGGCAGCGCCACCGACACGCCGGCCTCGAGCTGCGGCGCCACCACCATGAAGATGATGAGCAGCACCAGCACCACGTCGACGAGCGGCGTGACGTTGATGTCGGCTTTGACCTTGGGGCGCGCCTTCCGCATGGCGTTCAGGCCGTCTTTCCGCCGCGGGCCTCGAGGAAGTCGAGCAGCTCGCCCCGCGCCTGGTCGAGCGCCCGCCCGATGCCCTCGGCCTGCGTGGTGAGCCAGTTGTGCGCGAGCACCGCCGGAATCGCGACGAGCAGGCCGAGCGCGGTGACGACGAGCGCCTCGGCGATGCCGAGCGAGACCGCGCCCAGGCCGCCGCTGCCCTCCTTCGCGATGCCCTGGAAGGCGTCGATGATGCCGACCACGGTGCCGAGCAGCCCGACGAAGGGGGCCACCGAGCCGACCGACGCGAGCACCGAGTGCCCGCGGCGAACGTCGGCGTCGAGCGCCTCGGTCTGCCGCTCGAGCTCGCGGCGCGTCGCCTCGACGGGCGTGAGCGTCTTCGAGCCGGCCTTCTCGGCCTTCGAGTAGGTCTCGAGCCCCTTGCCGAGCAGGGCGGCGAGCCAGCTGCCGCGCGTCGCGGCCGCCGCCTTCATCAGGGGCTCCCGCTCGTCGCGCTCGAGCATCGCGCGCGCCGTCGCCGCGAACCGCCGCGAGCGGGAGCGGCTGCGCGCGTACATCACCATGCGCTCGAGGAAGACGGCGAGGGCCGCGACGCCCATCACCATCAGCGCGAGCGCGATGCCCAGCGCGAACGGGCCCATGTGGCCGATGATCTTTTCCAGGTCGAACATGACGTCTCCTAACTCCTCAAGCGAAAGGGGATCTTCACGATCCTGTACACGGCGATGGGAACTCCTTCGAGCTGCGCAGGCGAGTAGCGCCACTGCTTCACGGCGGCGAGCGCGGCGGCGACGAACGGCTCGTCGCCCTTCATCACCTGGATGCGGCCGACGCTGCCGTCCTTCTCGATGACGACCTTCAAGATGACGACCGACTCCTGGCCGGCGGTGCGCGCCTCTTCGGGGTACTCGGGCACCGCGTTGTCTTCTTCGGCCTCGGGCGGGTCGGCCTCCTCGGGGAGGTTCATCGGGCCGTTGGCGGCGACGGCCGGAGCGGCAGACTCGGGTTCTTCGGGCACCGGCGGCGCTCCGCCCTCGGCGGGCACGATGCCGCTGCCGGTTCCACCGGGCGCGATCTGGATCGCCGCGACCTGCGGCTTCTCGGCTTCCGGCAGCGGCTTCTTCGGCACCTCGACCGGCGCGACCATCGGCGCGGGCGCCGGAGCGGCCTCGACGACCTTCGGCGGCGGCGGCGGCTTGGGCTTCGGCTTCGGCGCGTTCTCGATCTTCGCCGGAGGAGGCGGAGGAGGCGGCGGCCGGAACGACACGTCGACCGACTTCTTCTTCGGCAGCAGCGGGCCGGCGTTCGAGATCGCCATCGCGCCGGCGAACAGCGCCGCCGTGATCGCGAGCGCGGCGCCCGCGGAGACGGTCAGGCGCCGCGCCGCTCGGGGATCCGCCGCTGACTCGAACGCGTTGAACATCGCGCTCGACCTTGTACGCGCCTCGTTTGGCGGCACCGTGAAAGATGTGTCGCGGTTCGGTCACGACCGCGTCGCGTCACGAACATGTCACGCAAGAGTCGCACCCTGAGCGCCCTGGCCGTGCTTACTTGGCTGGCAACATGGCACTCCAAGGGCTGGTCCGATGGTTGCTCCCGAAGGAAGACCACTTCTACGACTACATCGAGACGCAGGGTGCGCTGTGCCTCGAAGCCGCGAACGCGCTGTCGGGCTTCAAGAGGGGTCAGACCGCCGAGCAGGTGCGCGACGCCGTTCAGGTCATCGAGCACAAGGCCGACGACTACGTGCACAAGATGGAAGACGCGCTCGCGCGCACTTTCGTGACGCCCATCGATCGCGAGGACCTGCAGAAGCTGTCGTCGGAGCTCGACGACGTCGTCGACCTGACGAACCTCGCCGCCCGCGCGTGCGTCGTCTACGGGGTCACGCAGGCATCGCCCGAGGTCTCGAAGCTGATGGACCTGCTCGTGCAGACCACGACGGTGCTCAAGGACTCGGTGCCGAAGCTGCGCCGGCACGACTACTCGGGCTTGATCGAGCAGTGCCGCGCGCTGCGCCAGCTCGAGAAGGACGCCGACGTCATCTTCCGCGGCGCGGTCAGCAACCTGTTCAAGAACCCCGAGGTCGACGCGAAGCAGCTGCTGCGCGAGAAGGAGGTGCTCGAGGACATCGAGCGCGCCGTCGACCACTGCGACAACGTGGCCGACCTCCTGTCCAATCTCGCGGTGAAGCATGGTTGACCTGCTCGTCGCCGTCATCGTCGCCGCACGCCCGGGGAGCCTGCTCCCCACCCCGCCGGAGGCGCGAGATGGTTAGTCTGCTGATCGCCGTCATCGTCGCCGCACGCCCGGGGAGCCTGCTCCCCACCCCGCCGGAGGCGCGAGATGGTTAGCCTGCCCGTCGCCGTCATCGTCGCCGCACGCCCGGGGAGCCTGCTCCCCACCCCGCCGGAGGCGCGAGATGATTAGTCTGCTGATCGCCGTCATCGTCGCCGCACGCCCGGGGAGCCTGCTCCCCACCCCGCCGGAGGCGCGAGATGATTAGTCTGCTGATCGCGGTCATCGTCGCCGCGATCGTCTTCGACTACATCAACGGCTTCCACGACGCCGCCAACGCCATCGCCACGGTCGTCTCGACCGGCGTGCTGCCGATTCGCACGGCCGTGCTGCTCGCGGCGGTGCTGAACTTCGGCGGCGCCATCACCGGCACGGCGGTCGCCAAGACGATCGCCTCGGGCTTCGCCGACCCCGCGATCGTCACGCAGGCCGTCGTGCTCGCGGCGCTGCTCGGGGCCAGCGCGTGGAACATCTTCACCTGGTGGTTCGGCATTCCCTCGTCGAGCTCGCACGCCTTGATCGGCGGCCTCGCCGGCGCGGTCGTCGCGCACGCCGGCCTCGCAGCGTTCAGGTGGGAGGCGCTCGGCAAGAAGGTGCTGCTGCCGCTGGTGCTCTCGCCCACCATCGGCTTCGTGGTCGCCTTCCTGATGATGGTGACGCTGATGTGGACGGTGCGCGGCCGCTGGGCCCACGCCGCGCGAATCTTCCTCGGCCTCGCGCTCGTCGCCGGCGGCGCGTGGGCCGTCTACAACGCCGCCGGGCTCGCGGACGCGGCGCTGAAGAGCACCTGGGAGACGCGCATCGCGATCGTGGTCGGGCTCTTCATCATCGCGCTCGTGCCCACGCTGTACGGCGCGCGGCCCTCGACCGTGCAGCGGCAGTCGCGCAAGCTGCAGCTGATGTCCGCGAGCCTCATGGCGTTCAGCCACGGCAGCAACGACGCGCAGAAGTCGATGGGCATCATCACGCTCGCGCTGCTGTCGTTCATGGCCACCGGCGGCGACCACTCGTTGTTCCCGGGGTGGATGATGCCGAAGGGCGACACGGTGCCGCTCTGGGTCATCGTCGCCTGCGCCGGAGCCATCGCGGCCGGCACTGCCGCCGGCGGCACGCGCATCATCAAGACGATGGGCACCAAGATCATTCGCATCACGCCGCTGCAGGGCTTCGCGGCAGAGACGAGCGGCGCGCTCACGATTCTCGCGGCCTCGCACCTCGGCGTGCCGGTCTCGACGACGCACGTCATCAACGCCGCCATCATGGGCGTCGGCGCGAGCAAGCGCGTCTCGGCGGTTCGCTGGGGTGTCGCGACGAACATCCTCGTCGCGTGGGTTCTCACCCTGCCGCTCTCGGCGGCGCTCGCCTTCTTGATGATGAAGCTGCTCGGCCTCTTCCTGGGTTAGCCGGCGCTCGACGCGCCGCGCAGCCGGCACACCGTGAACGCCTGCACGATCGCGTGGCCGATGTCGCGGCCCCACGCGCACTGCGAGACGCACCGGCCGCCCTGGAGCTCGAGCGCGACCGTGGCTCGAAAGCCGCCGCGGCGATCGCCGGTGAGCGTCACGTCGCACGAGCTCACCGGACACGAGCGCTCGGCCTTCTCGAGCTCCGTGTCGATCGTCGACATCAGCCGGTCATGGCCTTCGAGAATTCTGCTGCTCACGTGGAGCGGAACGCGGCTCAGCGAAGGCCAGGTCATTCGTGAGGCAGGTGCAGGCCGCGTTCCCGGCTCGAAGCCCCCGAAACGAGGCGGGCCTGCGCCGCTGCACGCACCGCCGGGTAACAGCAGGGGGGTACCTCTCGTTACGAAGCGGTACCACTCACTCCGCGAAGCCGGGCACGAAGTGCTTCGTCTCGGGCACCTGTGACAGCGCGCACAGCGTGTTCCACGCCGAGTCGGTCAGCGCTCCGTACCGCTGCGTGCAGTCGGCCTCGCGCACCGGGTGGCTCACCAGGTAGTCGGTCGCCTCGTTGCACGCGGCGCGGCCGATGTGACCCTCGACGATCTGAACGTCGGGCGACAGGGCGCGCAGCTGCGTGACGACCGGCGCTCCGGCCTTCTCGGCGCAGAACTCGACCCAGCCGTCGTTCACGCAGCCGGACTCCTGCGTGAAGCTGAACTTCGACATGTCGCAGACGATGCGCGGCGAGCTCGGCACCGGGTCTGCCGGCTGCGGCTCGACCTTCGTCACCGGGGTCGGCGCGGCGGGCGGCGTGTCGGCGGTGTCGAACGCGGCGTCGACCGGCGGCGGGGCGTAGCAGCTGCACAGCAGGACCAGGGCTCCAGGCATCGCTCGCATGCGGGCGACAGTGGACACCTGGATCAGCGCTCGCGCAACTTCTTGCTACAGGTGTGTTGAACCGAGGCTTCAGCGCCTGCTCATCACGAGCACGACCGAGACGGCGCCCTCGCCGGCGGCCTTCGGCAACACCGACAACGCCGCGCCGGCGCGCTCGAACCCCGCGCCGTCTTCCGACCGCGCCCAGCCCGCCTTCTTCAGCTGCGCCTCGTAGAAGCCCGTCACCTCGGCCGGCGTCGTGCCGCGCGCCATGAACGTCATGATGCGCGAGCCCTCGTCTTCGTAGCGCGTCACCTCGGTCGCGCCCGGAAACAGCGGGGCGAAGTCGGCGCCCGCGGCGGTCTTCTTCTTTCCGAGCGCGGCTTCTCCGAGCAGGCACGTGGTCGTGCCGTCGGCCTCGGGCGAGAGAATCGCGGTGTACGAGATGAGCGAGCGCCAATCGAGGCCGGTCACGTGCGGCTCGGCGATGTGCCGCTTCTGCACCTCGGCGACGTAGAAGCCGGCCCCCCGGAACGCGCTGCCGAACACCGACAGCAGCTGCTGCACTCCGAGCTTCGAGCGCATCACGTGCAGCCGCACGGGCACGCCGTCGGCGCGCACGACCGAGGGGATCTCGGTCTCCTCGACGACCTCGGGCTTGGGCCAGAAGAACGGCGCCGGCTTCGCGCTCGAGTCGGGCGAGCCCGTGAGCAGCACGGCGATGGCGAGCGCCATCACGGGCATGGGTTCCCCAGCCAGCAGTCGTCGCGCGGGGCGTCGTAGCGATCGTTGGGCGGCCGAAACGGCGTCGTCTCCCAGAGGAGATCTCCGTGAGAGCTCTGCACGGTCTCCATGTACGGGCCGTTGGGGCTCTCGCTGCCGCGGAAGCTCATGTAGAAGAAGTCTTCGTCGATCGGCGCGCTGCCGGCGACCAGGCTGGCGAGCCGCGTCGCCGAGCCCGCGTACGGCGCCGGCGTCGCCACGTACACGGCGTTCACCTGGTCGTAGTAGCCCTGGTTCGAGCAGGTGGTCTCGCCCTCCCACGCGAGCGCGCACTCGCGCGCCTCGTTCTGGCCGACGTAGCCCCAGTCGTCGAGCAGCATCGAGAGCGCGCCCGGGCACCCGCCGGCCCGCGGGCGGCCGATCGCGCACGCGGGGTAGCTGACCCGCCTGAGGTGCGGCGCGCGCGACATGTTGCCGTCGAGGAAGGTGCTGGGAATGCGAAACGCGCTGAAGTTCGCCGAGCCCTCGCAGGTGATGCCGATCTCGCCGTTCGGGTAAGTCGCCGTCGCGTACTGCATCGGGTTCGACGGCTGCAGGCGGTCGCGTGCGCTCAGCGGCCGGCACGCGGTGCGCGAATCGGTGGCGCGCGTGAAGACGAGCGACGTGGTCGAGCCGCTCGTGCGCAGCGCGTCGAAGTCGCGGTAGCGCGTGTTCGTCTCGGACTCGGCGAACATGATCGCGGTCGTGTACTGGCTCCACGTGTGCGCGGTGACGTCGTGCATCTGCTGCGACGTCGAGTCCCACATCGCGGCGTTCACGGCCTCCTGGATCTTCAGCGTGATGTGACCCAGCTCGGCGAAGTGGATGCCGAACACGAGCACGGTGACGAACACGAAGATGCCGAGCGCCGCCTCGACCGTGGCCTGAGCCCGCTCTCGCAGAGAACGCCTGCTCACGGTATTCCCCGGAAGCCGCGGAGCATCAGCTGGTCGTAGACGGCCTGCGCCTCGGGGTAGCCGGCCGCGAAGAGCCTCGTGCCCACGTCGCGATCGACCGGCCCCAGCGTCGCGCGCCAGAACGGGTTCCACAGCGTCGGAGGCTCGACGAACCCGCCGCCGCCGGTCTGCAGCGACGGCCGGTGGTAGTAGACGAGGGCCGAGCCGATCGCGATCTGCTTCGAGATGTCCGCGTTCGCCGGGGTGCGGAAGTTGCCGCGCGGGCTGCCGTTGTCGAACAGCGTGCCGGGCCGGCCGCGAGTGAACTGGAAGTGGAAGAACAGCGCCCACGGGTCGGCGGCGATGCGCCGGTAGTCGCGCTCGACGATCGAGTACAGCTTCGGCTGGCCGAAGTCGTTGTTCGCCGGGTTCCACAGCAGCGCATGGTTGTAGGCCATGGTCCCGCCGATGACCGACGGGCAGCCCGGAACCGTCAGCGGGCAGGCGAGCAGCGTGTGGCGCACCGACTCGGGCCGGCCGACGTCGAGCATCGCGTAGGAGTGCCGGTCGGTGAGCACCTCGCGCGCCGACGACATGACGAACGCGCTGCTCGTGATCGCCGCGGCCGTGCAGCCGCCCACCTGCACGAGCACGGTGCCGCCGTGATCCTCGGCCCAGGCGCCTTCGCCGTGCATCGTCACGAAGCGCTGTGCGCGCTCGGCGGGCACTCCCGGCTGCAGCGTGCCGTACCACGGGTCGTCGCCGAAGCCCGAGCCGCCGCCGCCCTGGTTCACGATCGGAGCGAGCGCGCCGCCCCGGCCCGTCGTGGTGGCCGCCGCGCGGTCGGTCGTGAACACCCAGCCGCGGCTGCCCATGACCACCGAGAGAAACGGCCTGCCACCCGAGGAGTTGCAGACGGCGCCGATGGTGCAGGTGCTGTCGGTCTCTTCCATCGTCTTCAGGTCGCCGAGAATCGGGGCGGTCAGATCGGGGTTCGCGCGGCGGGCGATGCGAGCGACGAGCTGCTGATCGTCGAGCTGCCGGGCGAGCAGCTCGTTCGCGTAGTAGTCCTGGGTGGCGCCCCGCAGCGCACCGGCGAGGCCCTGGTGGTCGCGAGCCTGGTCTCCCGAGTCGTCGTCGGCGACCTCCCACGCGGGGTTCGCGACCGCGGCGGCGGCGAGCAGCGAGGCCGCCGCGGCGCCCGCGCCGCACGACGAGAGCGCCGCCGCGACCGGCGCCGCGGAGCCGCGAATCAGGCCCGACCAGCTCACCAGGCTCTCGGTGCCGAGCAGCGCCACGTAGTGCGCGGCGCGCGCGCGGTTCATCACCGCGACCATGTTGAACGTGCGCGCGGTGGCGATCGCCTGGCTGTACGCGGCGGCGTCGGCGACCATGATCGCCTCGGTCTTCTCTTTCGCGCGCATGCCGACCTGCAGCGTGACGCACACCATCAGCACGAGGAGCAGCAGCGTCAGCGCGAACAGCACGAGCGTCTGGCCGCGCACGAAGGGTCGGGCGGCGCTCACGGGGGGCACCCCTGGCTGCCGAACTCCGAGCGGCGCGGAGGCGTCATCATGCGCATCGATGCCGTGACGCGAATCGGAAACATGTAGGCACCCCCGCCAGCCCAGGTCCTCATGTTCGCACCGGGCGAGCCTCCGGGCCAGGGCTCGGCGGCGAAGCCCGAGGTGCCCGTCCACCCGGCGCGGCCCTGGGTGGGCATCAGTGGGTTGACGTCGTCGTACGCGCGGAGATTGAAGTGAGCGAGGAACATCTTGCTCATCACCCAATCGGCGAAGGGGATCTTGAGCCGGTACCAGTAGATCATGCGCACGTCGAGGCGCTCGAGCGTCGGCGGTTGATCGAAGCGGTTGTCCTCGGCCGACGTCGGGAGGATCGTGCCTGCCAGCGGCGAGTCGCGGAAGATCTCGACGATCTGCCCGCGGTGCTGCGGAGCGCCGTCGAGGTACCGGTTGTTGCGCCGGTTGAAGAACGCGTTCGCGAGCGAGAGCGGCCCGTCGGTGCGCGTGATCGACGGGAGCAGCGTGACGATCGCGGTGTGCACCATCGCGTCGCAGTTGCCGTGCATCACCGAGCCCGCCCGCGTCGCCTTGAACACCGCGTGCTGCGCGAGGATGCGCGCCTGCAGAATCATGAAGAGCTGCAGAGTCCCCAGTAAGAGGAACACGACCAGCGGCATCGTCAGGCTCGCTTCGACGGCGGCCTGGCCGGAGTCTGTGGGATCCGGACGATCCACGCGGGGGACCTCGTGTCGTACGTCGGGGCGGGGAAACTTCGGGCGAAATGATACTCCTCCCGCTCGAAAGTACAGGGGTCTCGGGCCAGTTGACCGACGAGGTGTTGCGGCGCTGTTACACCCCGCGGATCAGGTCCACCGCCGAGAGCAGAGCCTCCGGCGTGCACGGCATCTTGAGGTCTACATGTGCGCCCGGCTTCCCGAAGGCCGAGACCGCGTGCCGCAGCGCCGCGACCACCGAGAGCGCGAGCATCAGCGGCGGCTCACCGACGGCCTTGCTCCCGTGGATGACGTCGGGCTGCGCGGCGTCTTCGAGCAGCTTGACGTGAAAATCAACCGGCGCGTCACCGAACGCGGGGATCTTGTACGTGTCCGGCGAGTGCGTGAGCAGGTAGCCCTTGTCGTTGAAGAGCACCTCTTCGCAGGTGAGCCAGCCGACGCCCTGAATGAAGCCGCCCTCGACCTGGCCGCGGTCGATGGTGGGCACGAGCGACGCGCCGACGTCGTGCAGAATGTCGACGCGCCTCAGGCGGTGCTCGCCGGTGAGCCCCGAGAGCTCGACCTCGGCGACCGCAGCGCCGTACGCGAAGTAGTGAAACGGCTTTCCGCGCCCCGCCGCCTTGTCGTAGTGAATGTCGGGCGTCTTGTAGAAGCCGGTCGCCGACATCGGCACCTGCTGCAGGTACGCGGCCTGCGTCACCTGAGAGAACGGCAGCGCGAGCTCGGGCCGGCTCTTCAAGAACACCTTGCCGCCCGCGAAGAGAATGTCGCCCTGCGACTCTGCGGGGACACCGAGCAGCCGCGCCGCGACGGGCTTGAGCCGCTCGCGCAGCGTCTCGCACGCCACCTTCACCGCCGCGCCGTTCAGATCGCTGCCGCTGCTCGCCGCCGTCGCCGACGTGTTCGGCACCTTGTCGGTCGCCGTCGTCATCGCGCGCACGTCGCGCGGAGGGATGCCGAGCTCGTGCGCGCAGATCGCGAGCATCTTGGTGTGCAGGCCCTGCCCCATCTCGGTGCCGCCGTGGTTCAGCTGCACCGTGCCGTCGGCGTAGAGCACGACGAGCGCGCCCGCCTGGTTCAAGAAGCTCGTCGTGAAGCTGATGCCGAACTTCACCGGCGTCACCGCGATGCCGCGCTTCGCATGCTTGTGGCTCGCGTTGAACGACTCGATGGCGGCCTTGCGCGCGAGGTAGTCGGACGACGCGAGCAGCTCGTCCCAGACGCGCGGCATGCGGTCGTGGCGCACCTCCATGAAGTACGGCGTCACGTTCCGCGGAGCGTCGCCGTAGAAGTTCCGCCTGCGGACCTCGGCGGGCTCGAGCTGCAGCACCTCGGCCGCGCGCGACATGATCGTCTCGATCACCGCCATGCCCTGCGGGCCGCCGAAGCCGCGGAAGGCGGTGTTCGACGGGAGGTTCGTCTTCGCCACGCGGCCCGTGAACAGGAGCGCGGGCACGAAGTACGTGTTGTCCGAGTGGAACAGCGCGCGATCGAGAATGGCGCGCGAGAGGTCGGTCGAGAAGCCGCCGTCGGAGAAGAGCTCGAGCTTGAGCGCCTTGAGCTCGCCGGTCTTCGAGAAGCCCGCCTGGTAGCGCGTGAGAAACGGGTGGCGCTTGCCGGTCTGCGCCATGTCCTGATCGCGGTTGAGCCACACCTTCACCGGCCTGCCGAGCTTGCGCGCCGCGAGCGCCGCCATCGCCGCGAACGGAGCCGCCTGCGTCTCTTTCCCGCCGAAGCCTCCGCCCATGCGCGGGACCTCGACAGTGACGAGGTGGCGGCCGACGTGCAGCACGTGCGCGACGATCGCCTGCACCTCGCTCGGGTGCTGCGTCGAGCAGAGCAGCTTGAGCGAGCCGTCTTCCTCGGGCAGCGCGAGCGTGGTCTGGGTCTCGAGGTAGAAGTGGTCTTGCCCGCCGGTGCGCACCTCGCCCTCGAGCTTGACGTCGCTCTTCCACAGCTCGGCGTCGACGTCGCCGCGGCGCATGACGTGCGGCTCCGACAGCCACGAGCTCTGCGCGATCGCCTGGTCGAGCGTGGTGATGGCCGGCAGCACCTCGTAGTCGAGCTCGACGAGCTGCGCGGCGGTACGGCAGGCGTCGTACGTCTCGGCGACGACGCAGCCGATGCTCTGGCCCATGAACAGCACTTCGCTCGTGGCGAACAGCGGCTCGTCGTGCACGACGGGGCCGACGTCGTTCGAGCCCGGCACGTCTTCCGCGAAGAAGATCGCGTGAACGCCCGGCACCGCCCTCGCCTTCGTGGCGTCCTTCCGGACGATGCGCGCGTGCGCGTGCGGGCTCGTGATGACGTGGCACAAGAGCATGCCGGCCGGCGCCGGCAGGTCGTCGACGTAGCGGGCCTCGCCGCTCGTGTGCTTGAGCCCGCTCTCGTGCAGCAGCGGCTGGTGCAGCGGAGTCAGCGGCTCCTCGAGCTGCGGCCCTTCGGGCCCGGCGGCGGGCGGGCGGGACTTCTGCGGTTGGAGCTGCTCAGCCACGCGACACCTCGTAGGTCTGCACCGTCGCGGCGTGACGTTGCTGGAGCTGCGGCACGTGCACCACCGACGTCTCTTCGAAGAACCCGCGCAGCAGGTTCGCGGCCACCTTCGCGCGGTACGCGGCCGAGCCGCGGTGGTCGGTCAGCGGCGTGAAGTCTTCCGCCAGCTTCGGCAGCGCGGCCTCGAGCGTCGCCGCCGTCCACGGCTGGCCGAGCAGCGCTCCCTCGGTCTTCACCGCGCGCTTCGGGGTCGCCGCCATGCCGCCGTACGCGAGCTGCGCGCGGATGACGGTGTTGCCTTCGCCGAGCTCGACGAGGAAGCCCGCCGCCACCGTCGAGATGTCGAGCTCGCGCCGCTTGCTGACCTTGTACGAGACCGCGCGCGCGCCGGCGGGGGGCCTCGGCACCTCGACGTACGCCAGGATCTCTTTCGGCTGCAGCGCCGTCTTCCGGTAGCTCACGAAGAAGTCTTCGAGCTTCAGCTTCCGCTCGCCCGCGCGGCTCGCGAGAGCGGCCGACGCGCCGAGAGAGATGAGCGCCGGCGCGAGATCGCCGATCGGCGACGCCGTGCACAGGTTCCCGCCGACGGTGCCGCGGTGCTTGATCTGCCGTGCACCGAAGTAGCGCGTCATGCGCGCGAGCGACGGCAGGCGGGTCGCGGCCCACTCCTCGAGATCCGAGATGCAGACGCCTGCACCGATGCGGTAGCCGCCCTCGGTCTCGTCGAGCTTCTTCAGCTCGGGAATTCCCTCGAGCGAAACGAGCAGCGGCGGCTTCGCGAACTTCTTCGTGACCTCGAGCGAGAGGTCGGTGCCGCCCACCACGAAGCGCGCGTCGGGCACGAAGTCGAGCACGTCCCACAGCGCGCCCATGCGCACCGGAGTGAAGAACTTCTGGCCGTCGGCCTCGAGGCGCAGCTCCATCGACTGCGGCGCCGCGCTCTCGAGCCCTTCCGCGAACCGGTCTCTCGGGCACGCGCCCGCGACCTGCTCCGCGGCGGTGCGAATCGGCCGGTAGCCGGTACAGCGGCAGAGGTTCCCGCACAGCTGATCGTCGAGCTTCCACGCGTCTTTCTTGATGTCGGGCCGGTACGTCGCCTCGAACAGCGACATCACGATGCCGGGCGTGCAGTAGCCGCACTGGCTGCCGAGCGCCTTCGCCATCGCCTCTTGGGCGGGGTGGTACGCGCCGTCGGCCGCGCGCAGCGCCTCGACCGTCAGCACCGTCTTGCCCTGCACCATCGGCATCAGCACCAGGCACGAGTTCACGGCGCGCCACTGCGGCTTGCCGTCGAGGCCGGTCTCGGCGATCGCGACGGTGCACGCGCCGCAGTCGCCCTCGGCGCAGCCCTCTTTCGTGCCGGTGAGCGAGAGCTTGTCGCGCAGGTAGCGCAGCAGCGTCGTGGTGGGAGACAGCCTCGGCTCTTCGAGCCAGCGGCCGTTCAGATTGAAGCGGAGACGATTCACGTAACGGGGGCGTTTTATCGCATGGTATGCAGTTGCGCGATGTCCACGCCGGGTGTCCGCATCAGGCTGGTGCTCTATGCCCCGCATGGGGACGCCGCCGTGGCGCTGCTCGAGAAGATCCGCGCGGGGCTGCCGGCCGGCGAGGTGACCGAGCTGCGCGCCGTCGACCTCGAGGGGCCGCAGGCGAAGGCCTTCGACTACAACTCGAAGATGCAGCTCAAGGGTCAGACGCTCGAGTGGGTCATCTCGGCCTGCGACGGGCACGTGAGCTCGATGAACGCGCGCCAGGCGCTGCTCAAGGGTGTGCACGGCGTGCTGTTGTTCGCGAACGCCGCCGCCGACGTCGGCAACCTCGAGAGCGCGCTGGTGGGCGACTTCGACCAGGTCGCGGGAAAGAACTACGCGCTGGTCGTGGCCGCCTCCGACGCCGCGGCGGCGAAGGGGCACCAGCACGTGCTCCCGTCGGCAGAGCCGGGCTTCATCCAGAAAGAGCTGATGAAGGCGGCCCTCAAGGTCGCCGCCGCATCGATGTGACGTGAAGCGGCTCGCGGACACGCTCGATGCCGTGCGCGCCACGCGCTCGCGCAAGTCGAAGGTCCAATCGCTCGCCGCGTTCTTCAAGGCGCTCGCGCCCGCCGAGGTGCCCATCGCCGCGCGGCTCGTGCTCGGCGAGCTCTTACCGCCCACGGACGGGCGCCAGCTCGGCGTCGGCTGGGCCCTCGTCGCCGACGCCGCCGTCGACGCCGCGGGAGAGAAGGCGTCGATGGGCGAGCTGTCGCAGCTGTCTCGCGCGCGCGGAGACCTCGGCGACGGCGCGGCAGAGCTCCTCGCGGCGCACGGCGGCGCGGACCACCCGGGGCTCACCCTGCTCGAGACCGGCGCGCTGATCGAGGCGCTGGCCTCGACCTCCGACCGGGCCGAGCGCACGCTCGCGGTGACGAAGGCGCTGCGCCAGGCACGGCCGCAAGAGGCGGCGTACCTCGTCAAGGCCCTGCTCGGAGAGCTCCGCATCGGCGTGCAGCTCGGCATTCTGGAAGAGGGCATCGCCGCGGCGTTCGAGCGGCCGCTCGACGAGCTGCGCAAGGCCTCGGCGCTGCTCGACATCGGAGCGCTCGCCACCGCGGCCCGCGAGGGCACGCTCGCGAAGGCGATGGCGCAGGTCGGAGTGCCGGTGAGCTTCATGCTCGCGACACCCGCCGAGGCCGTGAAGGCGCCGCTCGACCCCGAGCGCACCGTGGCGGAAGACAAGCTCGACGGCATTCGCGCGCAGGCGCACGTGACGGCCGAGACGGTGCGGCTGTTCGCGCGCGGCCAGGGCGAGGTGACGCACGCGTTCCCCGAGGTGGTGCAGGCGCTCAAAGGGCTGCCGCGCGCCGCGATCCTCGACGGCGAGGTGATCGCGGTGCTGCCCGACGGGCGCGCGCGGCCGTTTCACGTGCTGCAGGCGCGCATCGGCCGCAAAGACCCGCCGCCCGACGTCGTCGCGAAGGTGCCCGTCGCGTACGTCGCGTACGACCTCTTGTTCGACGCCGAGCCGGTGCTCGAGCTGCCGTGGACGGCGCGCCGCGAGCGCCTCGTCGAGCTGCTCGAGGGCCGCGCGAGCGTGCCGCTCAACGCGGTGCACCGCCTCGACGCCTCGCAGCCGCTCGAGCCGCAGATCGAGGCGCTGTTCCAGGCCGCGCGCGGCCGCGGCAACGAGGGGCTGGTCTTGAAGAGCATCGACGCTCCGTACGAGGCGGGGCGGCGCGGCAGCGCGTGGCGCAAGGTCAAGAAGGCCGGCGGCACGCTCGACTGCGTGGTGACGAAGGTCGAGTGGGGCCACGGCAAGCGCACCGGCGTGCTCTCGGACTACACGTTCGCGGTGTGGGACCAGGGGGCGCTGAAGGACATCGGCAAGGCGTACAGCGGGCTCACCGACGCCGAGATCGCGGCGCTCACGAAGCGCTTCGAGGAGCTCACCCTCGAGCGCCACGGCGGCATGCACGTGGTGAAGCCGGTGGTGGTCATCGAGGTCGCGTTCGACGGGCTGCAGAAGAGCAAGCGGCACGCGAGCGGGTTCTCGATGCGGTTCCCGCGCATTCACCGGGTTCGCGACGACAAGCGCCCCGAAGACGCCGACACGCTCGACGCGGCCCGGGCGCTGTTCGAAGCGCAGGTGCAGAGCGGCCACCGCGAAGGCTGAGGGCGCGAAGTGACGGCTTCTCGATTCCTGCCGGATCCGGTGTAGCTTTTCCGCCGTGAGCGGCATGTCCGACGGCGAGAAGATCCTCCGGGAGCTGACCGCTCGCGCGCCCGAGCGGCTCCTCGAAGAGCTCGGCGAGCTCGCCCGCCGCATTCGCGCCGGCGAGGCGCTGCGCCGCCCGCGCGTCACGCTGCACATGGCCTCCGCGAGAGACCTGAGCGGCTTCGTGCTCGACGTCGGCCACGAGGCGAACCAGGCGACCGTCTTGCTGCACACTCCGCCCGACTGGAACGTCGCGCACGTGCCCATGAAGGGCATCGAGGCGGTGACGGTGCACGACGTCGTCGGGCTGACGCGGCCGCCCGCCGATGCGCCGCCCGCTCCGTCGAGGCTCGAGCTGAAGCGGCGGCTCGCGGGCGCCGAGTCGCAGCTGCAGGTTCAGGTCGGCTCGCCGATCGCGTTCACGCTCCCCGAGATGCTCGACGAGAACGACCTCGAGCCGCTGGGAGCCCTCGTCGCCTCGCTCACCGAAGCGCTCGTCGAGGTGGCGCGCGGCGAGAACGTGCGCCTGAGCCTGATGGCGAAGGTGAAGCGCGTGCAGCTCATGGTCGGCGAACAGCCGCACGTGACGCTGGTCGGCGACGCCCTGACCGTGATGACCGTGGCGGCGCACGCCCGCAGGCTCGCTCCGAAGATGCTGGAGCGCGCGATCGAGGCCGCCCTCTAAGACTCCATGGCCCCCTCCGACCCCGACGACTCCGAAGAGATCACGGCGCTGAAGCCCACGACGCTGAACGTCGTCATCACGGGCGCGAGCTCGGGCATCGGCGCGGCGCTGGCGAAGACGCTGAGCTCCGAGGGCCACAAGGTGACGATCGCGGCGCGGCGCGAGGGGAAGCTCCACGCGACCGCGCGTGAGTGCAACGGCAAGGCGACCGTGGTGCCGACCGACGTCACGGTGCGCGCGCAGGTCGAGGCGCTGCGCGACAAGGCCATCGCGGCGATGGGCCACATCGACGTCTGGGTGAACAACGCCGGCCGCGGCATCGGCCGCAAGGTTCAAGATCTCACCGAAGACGAGCTCGACGAGATGCTGCGCATCAACTGCAAGGCCGCCCTGTACGGCATGCAGGCGGTGCTGCCGCACTTCCTGCAGCGCAAGAGCGGGCACATCATCAACGTGTCGTCGGTGCTGGCGCGCGTGCCCGTGGCGAGCTCGCGGTCGGCCTACAGCGCCGCCGCCGCGGCGCTCGCGGCGCTCACCGCGAACCTCCGCATGGACATGACGGCCACGTGCCGCGACATTCGCGTGTCGCTCGTGCTGCCGGGCCACGTCGGCGAGACCGGCTTCTTCGACGCCGTGCTCGGCAGCAAGCTCGCGCCGGCCGGAAAGCTGCCCGTGCAGACGGCCGAAGACATCGCCGACATCATCGGCGGCATCATCGAGCAGCCGCGCGCCGAGGTGTACACGTCGCCGGTGCTGCGCGGGCTGTTGCGCCAGTACCAGACCGACCTCGAGAGCTTCGAGGTCGCGATGGCGCCGACGCCGACGCTGCAGGCGCCGGGGCTGGCAGGGCTGGCCGCGAGGCTGGGTGCAAAGCCTCCGACCTAGCGACTCGAAGGGCTATGCTGCGCGCGCTTGGAGACCCTCGGTAACCCGACCTGGTTCGGCCGCTACCGCCTGACCTCGCGTATCGCGACCGGCGGCATGGCCGAGGTCTACGTCGGGCGCCACATCACGGAAGACGGCAACTTCGGCCCGATGGTCGCGGTGAAGCGGCTCTTGCCGCACCTCATTCGCGACCAGGCGATCGTGCGCATGTTCCTGAACGAGGCGCGCATCACGGCGCAGATCGAGCACCCGAACGTGGTGCGCATCGTCGACCTCGGCCACCAGTCGGGCGAGCCGTACATCGCGATGGAGCTGCTCGACGGCCACACCTTCGCCGACCTGCGCGAAAAGGTGGCCGACGACGGCAAGCGGGTGCCGGTCGGCATCACGCTCTACATTCTCACCGAGGCGTGCCGCGGCCTCGACGCCGCCCACCGCGCGGTCGACGAGCGCGGCCAGCCGCTGCGCCTCGTGCACCGCGACTTCACGCCCGACAACATCCACGTCGGGTTCAAGGGCGAGGTGAAGGTCATCGACTTCGGCGTCGCGAAGACCGCGATGTGGGGCGCCGGCACCGAGCCGGGCACGCTGAAGGGCAAGTTCTTCTACATGTCGCCCGAGATGATCCTGGCGAAGCCGGTCGACCACCGCGCCGACGTGTTCGCCGCCGGCGTCATGCTCTACGAGCAGCTGTGCGGGCGCCGGCCGTTCACCGGCAACAGCGTCGACGAGGTCGTGATGCGCATCGCGCAGGGCAACCCGCGCCCGCCCCACGAGATGGACCCCGCGGTGCCGCCGCAGCTCGAGCAGGTGTGCCTGCGCGCCGTGGAGCACGACCCCGACAAGCGGTACCAGACGCTGCAGGAGCTCATCGACGCCATCAGCGCCATCGGCGGCGAGGCGCAGCTCGCGACGAAAGAGGCGACGGGCGACTACGTCGGGAGAACGTTCCCCCAGAACAAGGATCAGAAGCGCGACACGCTGCGGAAGGCGCGCGAGCTCGACCCGTCGTACCCGGGCCCTCCGTCGCCGTACGCGGGGTCGCCGTCGGCGCTCTCGTTGGCGCCGACCGAGCCGCCGAGCGCGGCGGGCAGCACCGAGCCTCCGTCGGCGCCGAAGATGGTGGCGCCGCGCCAGCCGATGGATCCTGCGGCGAAGGCGAAGCTGCTCAAGGGCGCGGCGACCGTCGGCGGGGTGCTCCTGCTCGCGCTGATCCTCACCGCGGTCGTCATCTTCCGGCCGACGCTGTCGCCGGGCGAGGCGCTCGCGCAGGCGCGCATCACGAAAGACGCGAAGGAGCGCGGTGACCTGCTCGAAGACCTCGTCGAGAAGGAGGCGACGGCCGATCAGCTCGACGAGGCGGGCAGGCTGCTGCTCGAGGCGAAGGCGGGGCCGTCGGCGCTGAAGCTCGCCGAGGCGTGGCGCACGAAGGAGCCGAGCAACGGCAAGGCGTGGCTGCTCGAGGCGCGCGCCGCGATCCTCACGCGCAAGGGCAAGCGCGTCGACACGGCGCTCGAGCAGGCGAGAGATCTGCTCAAGGGCGACCCCGAGCCGTTCGTGGTGATGGCCGAGTTCAAAGAGACGCTCGGCGAGCCGATGCAGGCCGTCGACGCGTGGCAGTCGGCGCTCTCGCGCAAGCCCGACGAGGTCCGGTTCAAGGCACGCATCGGCTACTGGCAGTCGCAGGCCGGCCAGCTCGATCAGGCGCAGGTGACGCTCGGCCAGGTGCTGCAGAAGCAGTTCGACCCGGTGTCGGCGGCCGAGCTCGGCTTCGTGAAGTTCCGCAAGGGCGACCCGGCGGGCGCGGCGCGGCTGCTCAAAGACGTGATCAAGAAAGACCCGTCGTCGATGGCGGCGCACTACTACCTGGGCGCGGTGCTGTACCAGCAGCGCGACGCGAAGGGCGCGAAGGCCGAGTACCTCGAGGCCGACAAGCTGGCTCCCACCGACTCGCGGCCGCTGGTCGCGCTGTGCGAGATGGAGGCGCAGACCGGCGCGCCCGAGCTCGAAGAGACGAAGAAGCTGATCGTGTCGCGCTTCGAAGACGGGAAGAAGCTCGCCGCGGCCTGCTCGGTGCCGCCCGCGAAGCCGAAAGACGAATGAAGGGCCGCGCGCTGATCATCAACGCCGACGATCTCGGCTACGAGCCCGAGGTCACGCGCGGCATCATCGAGGCGATGCGCGAGGGCGTGGTGAGCTCGACGACGTTCATCGTGAACGGGCCGCACTCGGCGGCGGCCGCCCAGGCCGCGAAGGGGCTCGCGGTCGGGCTGCACCTCAACCTCGCGCGGTGGCCGAAGCTGTCGGCGAAGGGCGAGTGGGACGAGACGCAGGCCGCCGCGCTCGAGCCTGCGGCCGCCGCGAAAGAGACGCACGCGCAGGTCGAGCGCTTCGAGAAGCTGCTGGGGCGCAAGCCGACGCACGTCGACGTGCACAAGCACCTGCACCGGCACCCGGGCGTGCTCGAGGGCGTGGCGAAGGCGGCGGCGCAGCACCGGCTGCCGGTGAGGTCGATCGACAAGGCGATGCGCTCGGGGCTGCGCAGGCTGAAGGCGGCGACGAACGATCACTTCATCGGTGACGCGCAGGGCGGCGGCGCTGCGTACTGGTCGCTGGAGCAGCTCGAGAGGGCGCTCGAGCAGCTGCCGAAGAGCGGCGTCATCGAGCTGATGTGCCACCCCGGCTACACGCCGAAGCTGATCGCGAGCGGGTACTCGGCGCAGCGCGAGGTGGAGCTGGCCACGTTCACGAACCCGAGCGCGCGGGCGTGGCTCGAGCGCCTCGAGGTGACACCGGTCTCTTGGGAAGACGCGTTCACCTAGACGTGTCGATCGACCGCATGTCGGCGTAGCGCTGGCCCGCGGCGGCTCCGAGCTGATCGAGCGCGGCGAGGTCGGAAGGCTCGAGCTTCACGCCCGCCGCCCCCGCGTTGTCGTCGAGGTACTTGCGGCGCTTCGTGCCGGGAATCGGCACGACGTCGGGGCCGCGGGACAAGAGCCACGCGAGCGCGACCTGCGCCGCGGTCGCGCGCTTCGCGGCCGCGACGCGCTTGATCTCTTCGACGAGGGCGAGGTTCGCCTTCAGGTTCTCGCCCTCGAAGCGCGGCAGGCGCTGCGCGCGGAAGTCGCCGCTCGCGAACGACTCGGGGCCGGTGTACGCGCCCGTGAGCAGGCCGCGGCCGAGCGGGCTGTACGCGACGAAGCCGATGCCGAGCTCGCGCGTCGTCTTCAAGATCTCGCTCTCGACGTGCCGCTCGAAGATCGAGTACTCGGTCTGCAGCGCGCTGATGGGGTGCACGGCGTGGGCGCGGCGAATCGTCTTCGCCGAAGCCTCGGAGAGGCCGAGGTACCGCACCTTGCCGGCCTTCACGAGCGCGGCCATCGCGCCGACGGTGTCCTCGATCGGCACGTTCGGGTCGACGCGGTGCTGGTAGTAGAGGTCGATGACGTCGACGCCGAGCCGCTGCAGCGAGGCGTCGCACGCCTTGCGCACGTAGTCGGGGTGACCGTTGAGGCCGACCCAGCTGCCGTCTTCGCGGCGCTCGTTGCCGAACTTCGTGGCGATCACGACCTTGTCCCGCTTGCCCTTCAGCCAGCCGCCGAGCAGCCGCTCGTTCGTGAACGGGCCGTACATGTCGGCGGTGTCGAAGAAGTCGATGCCGAGCTCGAGCGCGCGGTCGAGCGTCGCGAGCGACTCGGCGTCGTCTCGCGGGCCGTAGAACTCGCTCATGCCCATGCAGCCCAGGCCAAGCTCCGAGACCTCGAGACCCTGCTTCCCCAGCGCGCGGTGGTTCATGGGCGCCGAAGGTAACAACGCGGGTGCCGCGTGGCTCTCGCGTTATTCAACAATCGACGTGATGCCGCGGTGGCTTCCGAATGCTCTGACCATCGCCCGCATCGGCCTCGTGCCGGTGTGGCTCGCGATGGCGCTGTCGATGAGATCCCGCGCGCTCGATGGAATCGAGACGAACCGGCTGCCGATGGTGCTGCTCCTGCTCGTCATCGGAGCGACCGACATCGTCGACGGCATTCTGGCGCGGCGCTTCAAGCTCGCGACGAACCTCGGCGCGACGCTCGACGCCGTCGCCGACAAGCTGGCGTCGTTCGTGGCGGTGACGTTTCTCACCTTCCTCGCGGCGCCGGCGTTCACGCCGCTGCCGGTCTGGCTGTGGGTGGCGCTGCTGGCGCGCGACGCGCTGCTCGGCACGGGCTGGGTGTGCGTGTGGCTGAAGAGGCGCGAGGTGCACGTGAAGCACGAGTGGCACGGGCGGGCGGCGACGCTGCTCTTGTTCGCGATCGTGGTGGCGGCGGCGGCGGGCGCTCCGCGGCTGCTCGTGAGCCTCGGCTCGGCGGTGGTGCTCGCGCTCGTGGTGCCCGGGACCTGGGCCTACATGCGCGAGGGCTGGCGTCAGCTCACGGCGTAGCGGTCAGCGCAGGCCGAGCCGCTTCTCGACGATCTGCAAGCGACCCTCGTGATCTCCGGCGACGCGCAGCACCGCATCGGCGAGCGCCTGTGACGCTTGCCGAAGGAGCTTCAGCTCTTCAGGCAGCCGTGCAACTGCGACGGCTGCCGCCTGCACCTCCGTCATGTGCTCGCCGATGACTTCCACGTCTGCGCGCAGATTCTTGAGCTCCGAGAGAACATCATCGAGGGTCGCGGCCATTGCGGTCTCCATTCTACGGAGGTCCCGAGCAAACTTCATGCGCACGCAACCCCATCGAACTACGCCTGGGGCGTCTCGCGCTTGCCGCCCGACAGCTCGGCGAGCAGGGCGTGCAGCTTCTCGAGCTCGAACGGCTTGTCGACGAGCCGCGCGCTGAACAGGTCGGCGTGGCGCCGCACGCGCTCGCTGAACGTGCCGCCCGAGAGGAAGCCGATGCGGCCCTCGAGCTGGGGCCACTCCTTCAGCACGCGCTCGTAGAAATCGACGCCGCTCATGCCGGGCATCATCAGATCGCAGAGCACGACGTCGAACCGCGGCAGGTCGCCGCGCGCCAGCGCCTCGACCGCCGACGTGCAGACCTCGACGTCGTGCCGCCGCCCGAGCAGCCGCATGAGCGACTTGCCCACCAGCGGCTCGTCGTCGATGACGAGAATGCGCAGCCGCCGCGCCGGCGCCTCGGGGCGCTCCGGCGCCGGCACCACCGGCTCGACCGCGGGCGTCACCGGCAGGTCGACGCGGAACACCGAGCCCTGGCCCTGCACGGACTCGACGCTCAGGCTCCCGCCCAGCTGCTCGACGAGCGTGCGAGAGATCGACAGGCCGAGGCCCATGCCCCTGCCCACCGGCTTCGTGGTGAAGAACGGGTCGAAGATGCGGCCGATCGCCTCGGGCGCGATGCCGGTGCCGTTGTCCTGCACCTCGACGCGGACCTTGCCTTCGTGCATGCGCACGGTCACGCGCACGAAGTTCTCTCTGAGCGGCCGCCCGTCGGGCATCGCGTCGGCGGCGTTCATCAGCAGGTTCACGAACACCTGCCCGAGCCGCGCCTCGTTGGCCCACACGGTCTGCACGTGGCCGAGGCTCTTGTCGACGATGCACCGGTGCTTGAGCTGCGTCGACACGATGCGCAGCGACACGTCCATCACCTCGGCGACGTCGACCGGGCTCGCGCGCTCGTCGCTCGCGCGGCCGAGCGTCTTGAGGTCCCTGACCGTCTCGGTGATGCGCACCGCGCCGGTGAGCGCGTCGCTCAGCGCCGCCTCGACCTCGCGCAGCTCGCTCGACGGCGTGGTGCCCGCTCTCACCTGCGCCACGGTGTCGCGCGCGAGCCGCACGTTGCCGGCGACGAACGTCGACGGGTTGTTGATCTCGTGGGCGACGCCGGCGGCGAGACGGCCGAGCGCGGCGAGCCGGTCCGAGAGCGCCGCGGCCTCGCGCGCCTTCTCGAGCTCCGCACGGGCGGCCGCGAGCGCGGCGGCCGACCGCTCGTTGAGCCGCTCGTAGAGCACCGCGAACGTCGCGACCGTCGCGAACATGAGCAGGTAGTTCCACGCGGCGCTCCCGCGGCGGGCGTCGAGCGGCAGCTCGCGGTTCGGGAGCCACTGCTGCAACAGCACCATCGCCACGACGGCCGCGCCGCACACGAGCGCCCAGCGCACGGCGTTGCGGCGCCCTCCGAGGAGGCTCGCGAGAATCGGCACCACCGCGAGCCACGTCATGGCGGGCGAGGTGATGCCCTCGACCGAGGCCGCGGCGAGCGACATGGCGCCGACGGTCACGGCGAGCGCCATCGACGAAGCGAGCGCCAGCGACTTCGTGCTGCGCAGCACGTACGGCACCGAGAACGCGACGCCCGCGGCGACGAGATCGACCGCCGCGATCGCCGGCAGCCCGTACGCGAAGAACGCGACCGCCGCGAACAGCGGGCAGGCCAGCGAGAGGAAGAAGCCGACCGCCACCGTGAGCTGCGCGCGGCGCGCGGTCTCGGGATCCCGGGCGAGCGCGTCGGGCACGAACCGCACGTCGAGCTGCTGGAGGAGACGCGGAATCCGCGATTTCGGCGACATCGAAGGTTCGACCGTAGCAGATAGCGCGGATGCACGTCAGAGCGGCGGCGTCACTGAGAGAAAGACCGGACTCCCGGGGACGATAGGCAGGCTCAAGCGTCCCAACTCGTAGTTCTCAACCCCGGTCCCGGGAGTAAATGCGTGAAAGATGATCACCAGAGTATTGCCAACGCGCTCGATTCTCTGTGGAGAGAGCCCAAACGGCGGAGGCCAAGCTCCCGGAAGGCAGTGAGCCCAATCGATTCTGCCCGTTGCGTCGTCCAGCACGGCGAGAACGCTCGAGGCAGCCGATGGAGATGGACAACGCACAACGAGTCCATCGCTGAATTCGAGATCGACCGGGACCACAGCCCGCACAGTGAAGAGCCCGATGACTTTGCCTGGGACCCAGCCGATAAGGTCATAGCCGCCCAACCCTGAGGGCTGGCCGGCAATGCTTGTCGATACCTCTACCGTGATCGATCAGCGACGGCGGGATGAAGGGCACGTCGCGGCGTGATGAGCTGCTCGCAGGGGCGTGTCAGCCGAGCGACTTCTTGTAGGCAGCGGGCGTCATCTCCTCGAGCGCGAGGCCGAA
>Ga0268299_1000476_pt1 | contig 123435 bp, 103 predicted proteins | sample NOBtaG_FD_193484 | JGI IMG/M metagenome (GOLD analysis project Ga0268299, IMG submission 193484) | Activated sludge microbial communities from bioreactor in Nijmegen, Gelderland, Netherland - NOB reactor | ecosystem: Engineered > Bioreactor > Aerobic > Activated sludge | place: Netherlands...
GAATCGATCTCGCGATCCGGCGTGTCGGACGACTCCGTTCGCTGCGCTCACTCCGTCGCCCGACACGCCGGGGTGACGCAGAGGCACATCATCGGAGCCAATGCCTTCAAAGGGAAGATACAAGGGCAATCGATTGTTGCCAGGGGCGGGGCGAGCGAAGCGAGTCCGCCCCTGGTTCGCTGCTCATTCGGAATCCGGCCCGGCAGGGCCGACGAGGCTTCGTTCGCGTGTCGCGTGTGGATCGATTTGGACTTTCCAATCCCAGAGCGCGGTTCGCACCGCCACGGAGAAACCGCACTAGTCCGCAGGCACGCAACGCTCCCTCGCCCACTCCCGCAATTCGGTCATCCGCTCCGCCATCAACACCGACAACGGACGCGTCCCCTTGATCTCCGCCTCCAGCACGGCGTCGGTCAGATCGCCGCCCTTGCTGAAGGCCGAATAAAGCGCGCTGACGACGACCTGCTCCAGTTCCGCCCCCGAAAACCCGTCGGCGGAAATGGATAATTGACTCAATGAAAATTTCCCCGGGTCGCGGCTGCGGCGCTTCAGGTGAATCCGCAGGATCGCCTCCCGCGCCGCCGCCGTCGGCAGATCGACGAAGAACACCTCGTCGAACCGCCCCTTGCGGAGCAGTTCCGGCGGCAGCGCCGATACGTCGTTGGCCGTGGCCACAATAAAGACCGCGTGCTTGTGCTCCTGCATCCAGGCCAGCAGGGTGCCGAACATCCGCTGGCTCAGTCCGCCGTCCGCCGATGCACTCGACGCCGACGCAAACGCCTTCTCGATCTCGTCGATCCACAGCACGACCGGCGCCATGGTTTCGGCCTGAGACAGCGCCTGCCGCAGCCGCCCCTCGCTCTCGCCGACAAAACGCTGATACAGAACGCCGGGATCGAGCCGCAGCAGCGGCATGCCCCAGTCCGCCGCGACCGCTTTGGCGCACAGACTCTTGCCGCCGCCCTGCACCCCGAGCAGCAGGATGCCGCGCGGTGGTGACAGCCCAAACTCACGCGCCTTCTCGCTGAAACCGCCCCGCCGTCGGGCCAGCCACGCCTTGAGCCGCGAAAGGCCGCCCACGTCGTCGATGTTCACATCGACCGGGATCGCCTCTAGCACGCCGCTCGACGCCAGGATCGCCCGCTTCGCCTCGATGATCCGCGGCAAATCGTCGGTCGTCAATTTGTAATCGTCGTACAGTGCCGCCGACACGACCCGAAACGCCTCGCCCACCGTCAGCCCGCGCAGGCTCTGGATCAGTTGCTCCACCTGTCGGCGGCTGAGGTCGGTCGTCACTTTGTATAAAATCCGCGCTTCGTGGAATGCGTCCTTGACCGCCGCCTCCAGCTCCTCGGTATTCGGCCACTTCACATCGAACGGCGCCGCCAGCCGCCGCACCGACTCCGGCAGCGACGCATGCGTGTCCACAAGAATGAGCGTCGAACCATCCCGCGCGTAGAGCGTGTACAGATCCCGCAGTTTTCGAGCGACGACGGCGTCCTTGAGCCACTCCGCCATGTCGCGAAACAGGTAGATCGAACACTCGCGCGCATCGTGAATAAACGCGAGCGCATGCTTGATCGACTCGGTCTGCGCCAGCGGACCGGTCGCCGGCGTCGGACGTCTCCGGAGCAGCCCCGTCGTACTGGACCACTCGAACAGCGGCCGATCCAACTCGTGTGCCACACGGTGAACCAATTCGATGGCCCGCTGCTCGTCGGCCGTTTCGATCGAAATGATCGGGTGACGCGAGCGGATGAGCAGTTTCAGATCATTGGCAAGGTCGGCCAGCATGATCGAATCATCCTACCACGGTATGATGGGCGGTCGAAGCCCAAAGAGCCGATTGCGCAAGCAATTGGAGTTCGAGGGGCACGGGCGACAAAGGTGGCAATATCACGCCCATCGCGCTGGCGGATAAGCCGCCGGCGGCACACCCATGGGACTTTCTGAATGCCAAAGGAATGGCTAATCGCACCGCCTTGGGAAGGTCGGGACCAACTTGCCGTAACACTTGGCACCTCGCCGACCGTCGCCCAGATTCTCTTCAACCGCGACATCGCCGACGTCGAGACCGCCCGGCAGTTCATGCGGCCGAACATGAACGACCTGATCGTGCCCGAGCGTCTTCCCGGCGCGCGGCAGGCGGCCGAACGAATCGCCGCCGCGGTTTCCCGACGCGATCGCATCGTGATCTACGGCGACTACGACGTCGACGGCATCACCGGCGTGTCGATCCTCTGGCACTGCCTGACGCTGGCCGGCGCGAACGTCGATTACTACATCCCGCACCGGTTGGACGAGGGCTACGGCATCCACGCCGCCGCCGTCGAACAACTCGCCGCCGAGGGCGCGAAACTGATCGTCACGGTCGATTGCGGCATCACCGGCGTCGCCGCCGCCGAGGCCGCACGTCGACGCGGCGTCGAACTCATCATCACCGATCACCATCAGCCCCACGTCGCCGAAGACGGCAGCATCGAATTGCCCGACGCCCTCATCGTTCATCCGGCGCTTCCCGACGACGATTGCCCGCGATACGCCAACCCGCACATCTCCGGCGCGGGCGTCGCATTCAAAGTCGCATGGGCCGTCGCACAGGCGATCTGCGGCGCCGAGAAAGTCTCCGAGAAATACCGCGAGTTCCTGCGTGACGCATTGGCCCTCGCCGCCCTGGGCACCGTGGCCGACGTCGTGCCCCTGACCGGCGAAAACAGACTCATCGCCAGATTCGGACTCGGCGGCCTCACGATGTGCCGGCTTCATGGCGTCGTCGCCCTGATCGAATCGGCCGGACTGACCGGCAAGAAGTTGAGCGGCTACGACATCGGCTTCAAACTCGGCCCGCGGCTCAACGCCATCGGCCGCATGGGCCATGCCCGGCTGGCCGTGGAAATGTTCACCCGCGCCGCCCCCGACGAGGCCGCACGGATCGCCAAAAACCTCGAATCGCAGAACCGCGCCCGCCAGACCCTCGAGCGACGCATCACCGCCGAGGCCAAAGAGCAGGTCCTCGCGACCGGCCAACATCTCGACGGATGTCGCGCCATCGTGGCCGCATCGAAGGACTGGCATGCCGGCGTCATCGGCATCGTCGCCAGCCGCCTCGTCGATGAATTTCACCGCCCCGCCGTCATGATCGCCCTCGACAACGGCATGGGCCAGGGCTCGGCCCGAAGCGTGAGACACTTCGCCTTGCACGAGGCCCTCGGCGCCTGCCGAAAACACCTGACCACCTTCGGCGGACACGCCATGGCCGCGGGCCTGAAGATCCAGGCCGAGTGCGTCGACGCCTTCCGCGAGGCCTTCGCCGCCGAGGCCGCGCGACGACTCACCCACGCCGATCTCACGCCGCGCCTGCGCGTCGACGACGTCGCATCGCTCGACAGCCTCGACGAGCAACTCGTGTCCGACCTGGCCCGGCTGGAGCCCTATGGCAATGGCAACGCCGAACCGCGCCTGGCGACGGACTGGCTGCAACTCGCTGGCGAGCCCCGCGCGGTCGGCGCCAACAAGGAGCACCTTCAACTGACCCTGAAGCAGGGTTCGACCGTCCGCAAGGGCATCGCCTTCGGCATGGCCTCGCGAATACCGGAACTGCTCGACCACCGTCGATGCCGCGTCGCCTTTCGGCCGATGCTCAATGAATGGAACGGACGGACCTCAGTCGAGATGCAGGTCATCGATCTGCACACGCCGAACGATGCGAACGGTGGGATCGGCGCGATTGGCTCGCGGTCGCGCTGATCGTTCTGGCAACGTGCCTCATCGGACTGCCCGGCATCAGCAGCGCGACGCTGGGCTGGTCGGATGCACCGCTGCACCTCTTCGACGGCGTGTTCGTTCGTGATTTCGTGAATGCCGAACCGGGCGATGGCCGCGCCTGGGCCGGGCAGTTCTACCTCCGCCATCCAGCCATCGGCATCGGCGTCTATTACCCGCCGGGCTTCGCCGCAATCGAGGCGGTCGTCTTTTCCATCGTCGGCGTAAGCATCGTCGCCGCGCGGGCGCTGGTCGTCGCCTTTGCGGTCGGCGCGTGTCTGCTGCTCTACTTGATCGGTCGCAACTGGTTCGATCGCGCCACTGGACTCTTCGCCGCCCTGCTCCTGCTCAGCATGCCGCATGCCGCCGTCTGGATGCGCGACGTCATGCTCGAGTGGCCGGCGACATTCTGGATCCTCGCCGCCGTGTTCGCGTACCAACGAGATTCACAAGGTCGCCATGCCGCGTGGGCCGTCCTCACCTGGCTCGCCGTGCTCGCGGCATTCATGGCAAAACAGACCGCCGGCTTCATCGGGCCGGTCATCGCACTTCACGCGCTGCTCATGCCGACACGCCGTGCCTATTGGGCTCGCGTCGCGCCGTGGACAGGCCTGACCATCGCAGCAGTGTTCATCGCCGCCTACGCCCTGGCCACACGCAACATGACCGCTCTCGCGTCGAAACTCACGGCGTGGTCGCCCGATTTTCTCTTCTATCCACGACACCTGATCGAAATCGCCGGCGTGGCATTCGTCCCACTTCTCATTTTCTCAATCGGTTGGATGCTGACCCGGCGACGACGCGATTCAGACACGCTGATGGCCTTCGCGCTCATCGGATGGTACGGGTTCAGTTCCATTATTGAGGCCAAAGAGCCGCGCTACTTTTTCTATGCCCTGCCCTTCCTTGCGTTGATTGCCGCAAGCGTATTTTCATCGCGACCCAAGGCTGAGGCGTCAGGCGCGAACGAAGGCACCCTGATCACATCATGGCGAATTCCCAAAATCGCCATTCTCACCGGCATTGTGTTCTTCCAAGCCTGGCGCTCGTACTTTTCAATGCCCGCGGAACTTCCCTCCTACGCGCAATCTGCGGATTTCCTCGCGAAGCAGTCCAACGCCGACGTCGTGCTCATCGACGCTGTGCGCGACGGTCAGTTCGTCTTCGACGTGTACGCCAATCCATCGACGCGCGACGCGATCATCCCGCTCCGCGCCAGCAAACTGCTCTACGCTCGCGCCGCCCGCGAGAAATACGACTACCGTGCATTTGTCGAATCGCCCGCCGACATCGTCACCCTGCTCGACAAGTACGGCATCCGCTACATCGTCATGGAATCGCAACTGCCCGACACGCCCTATCGCGACGCCGACCCACCGCCGCGGCACATGCTGCGTGAACTCGTCGAATCGGACCCGCGCTTCGTGCGACAGCTCGATCAGCCGCTGGCCTGCGCCGACGCGTCCTGGAAAAACGTCGCGCTTCGCGTGTACGAGTACACCGCCTGCCCGCCGCGCGCGTCGAATACCATCACCTTCGACATGCCCGGCATGGGCCGGTCCATCACCGTCAGGCTGCCGTCGAGCCGGCCCGCGCAATAGCGGACCGTCTCGACAAAATAGAAATTCGCCCGCCCTTTTTTGCTAAAGTCGAATCCCAATCGTAAGTTTCTGCATCGAATGTGCGGCATTGATCACCGACTGCACGTTCGATCCTGCAAAGGGGGATCGGCGCTAGAGACGCCGGCACTCATTCCCAATCCTCTGGTCCGCTCGAGACCGTCTCGCGGCGGACCCATAAAGCCCTGTGGCGTCCGACTCTGGCTGCCTCCTACAGAGTCGGGCGCCCGTTTTTTTACAATCCTCACGGCGCCCCCGCGCCGCGCCGACGAATGAATGTACCGAATTGGGGGCATCAGCATGATTCGACAGACCCGAAAGATCACCGCGTGGACCCTGGCCGCCTGCATCTCAGCCTCCGCCCTCTCCGGCGGATGCGCGATCGATAATCCGCTCGGCTTCATCGGTCCCAACCTGACGATCAACCTCATCCTGCCGCTGGGCCTCAACGGCAATCCCGGACTGCTCAATCCCTTCGGCATCATCCAGGCCCTCGTGGCCGGCACGCTCGGTCTCGCATCCACCAACGGAACAACGACCGGCACGGGCGGCAGCGGCGGCAGCGGCGGCAACAGCGTCCCGCCGGTCTTCCTCTAATCCGCATCATCACGCCGTCGCATTCTCAGACGATCCCACGCCCGCTGGCTATCATGCGACGCCGTGGCGATCAGCATGACCTGCCCCAATTGCCGTAAGGCCGTCTCGGCCGCACCGGAGCACGCCGGACGCACGGTCGCATGCCCTTTCTGCGCGGCCCATTTCGTCATCTCCGCGAATGACGGCAGCGTGGCCATGCGGCCGTTGAAGGAAATTCACGCCACCCACAACCCCATTCGCTTCACCTTCGCCTGCACCCGCTGCACCTCGATCCTGGAAGGCGACAGCCGTCTCTCCGGACAGACCGGCTTCTGCCCGAGTTGCGGGGCGACATTCACCGTGCCCGCGGTAAACCCGGACACCGGCCTGCCGATCGGCACGGTCAAGATTGAAGACGATGGTCAGAATCCCACGCCCGTGCATGCCTACGCCAACGCCGGTGAACGCGCGCCGAAGATCAAGCGGCTGCCCAACGGCAACACCGTGATCGTGTGTCCGCGGTGCACTGCGAACATGCCGATCGAGGCCAACCTGTGCACGGCCTGCGGCATTCCATTCACGATCGAAGGCGCGACCCACATCGCCCGCACCCAGCCGACCAGCCAGGGCTTCGCGGCGCTGGCCCTGTGCCTCGGCGTGCTCGCGGTGCCCTCCATGGCCTGGTGCGCGCCGGTCCTCGCGCCGCTCGCGATTCTCTTCGGATTGATTGGTCTTCGCACGGCAAATCGCGGCGGCCCGCAGCGGCCGGGCTACAAGATGTCCGTCGCGGCGTTGCTTCTGGGCTGCGTGTCGCTCATCGGTTACTTGGTAATCATGTATTTTTAGACGGCAATCGCTTTTTCGACTCGCTTGCCGGAACGCAGGGCATACATGGGCAGGCCGGGACGCTCATCCCACACTCAATCGCTCGACAACCTCATCCGCCGTCAACCCGTCCACCCGAATCGTCTTCCGCGGCTGCGTCGGCCCCGATACGACCGTAACCGCGCTCCGCGCAACCCCAAGCGCATCGGCAATCAAAGCCTCGACGGCCGCATTGGCCTTCCCCCGCTCCGGCGCGGCCGCCACCTGCACCTTAAGCGCATCCCCCAATACTCCCGCAATGCGATCGCGCGACGCCCCCGGCACCACCTTCACGCGCATTTCCGCGCCGCCCGCCACATCTCGACACCATTCACCCATTCCAGAATCATCCGCGATCTCGCTCGTTTGTGAAGCCCCGGCGCGCCAGTCAAACCCGGCCGTTCTCTGCATTCTCCATTCTGCATACTTCATTCTGCATTCTTCATTCGCCTTTCGTTACACTCCGCCCATGGCCCCCACCTTCTTCGCCCAATGCGCCGCAGGTTGTCTCCTCGTCGTCGGTCTCTCGGACATGCGCGCGTCGGGCTGGAAATACCTGCGCCTCATGGCCCTCGTCAGCCTGGGCATGACGTTTCTCGCGCTCATGCTCATCGTCTGGCGCGACGCCCCCGCCGGTGTCGATGCCGATGTCTGGCGGTGGTATTCCAACGACGGCCCATCGCTTCGGACCCTCGCACTGTCCGGGCTCGCCGCCTCCCTCGCCTGCACGATTCTCTGGCTCATCTTCAACGCCCTGCAGGCCGACGCGGTGCGATCGACCCAGCGCCTCTGGCCGCTCATCGCGGGCATCGCCTGCGCCATCGCCGCCGCCGCCCTCGCCTGCCGGCCCGACACCGGACTGCCCGGCTCGTCGCTCGATCAGCCCCTCGGCGGCGACGCCCTCCGCGCCGCCCTGGCCACCACTCTCGGCGCGATGCTGCTCGGCGGCGTGACCTCCGGCATGCTGCTGGGCCACCGCTACCTGACCGACACGGACATGCCGATCGCGCCGCTGCGCAGATTGACGATGATCTATTTGACCGTGCTGGCCCTGCGGCTGGCATGGGTCGCCGCGATGGCTTGGCCGCTCTACAGCGGCAACATTCACCCAACCGGCGGCGCCCTGTGGTTCTGGGTCGTCGCCACGGTCCGCGGCGGCGTTGGACTGATCGGCGCAGCCATCTTCGCCTGGATGATCTACGACTGCGTCAAAGTCCGCGCCACACAATCAGCCACGGCGATCTTCTACCTGTCGATGGTGTTTGTATTCCTGGGCGAACTGGCCGCGCAATATCTGCTGCGAATAGAAGGGCTCGCAGTATGAGTAGAATGACGAATTACGAATTGCGAATTGCGAATTGCGAATGTCGAATGACTGGAGTTATTCACGCCTGAGGAGTTGATCGTGTGCCACTGCTTCAAGCAGTGCGAACAAGAGCGTGCGCACCGGGAAGACATACTGCGAGAAGCAAAGGCACGCCACGATCTTCCGTTGCAATGGGCGATGTGCGAATTGCGAATGTCGAATGAATGAAAGCTCACGGCTCACGGCTCACGGAAGCCGGCTCATGGCTTCCGCCATACCCCTACCTCTTCCGCCGCGCAAACTTATGCCCACTCCACGTCGCATCAATCGCGCACACCTTGTAATCCACAATCCCCGCCGCAAGACCTGTCTCCCGCACCACCTCCTCCGAGACATCCGTCACAATGCCGGACGCCTTCTTCGGCCAGGCGATCCAAAGCCCGCCGCCCTCGGCCATCGCGGCAATGGCCCGATCCAGCCCGTCATCCAACTCGCCCCGGTTCTTGACGAACCAGATCACCACATCGGCCGAGCCTGACCTTCCGCGCTTGATCCGCTGCATGCCGGAATCATCGCGGATCAGCTCTTCAAACCCCTTCGGCGCATTCATCAGCAACACCGATCGATCCCCATCGACGCCCAGCTTCTTCGGCAACGGCGTACCGGAATAGCCGGCAGGCGCGGGAGCAGGTTTCACGGCCTTTTTCTTCACAGGTTGATCGACCGGCCTTCGGGGCATGGGCAGCTCCTGGGGAATGAAGAATGACGAATGTAGAATGAAGAAAGCCGCCGCGTCAAGGATTTTCCACATCCCCCTCACAGCGTAGGGCTTACGGCTTATGGCTCTCTCTCTTGACATTCCCCAAAATTGGTGTATCTTTTCGTAATCGAATTGGAGCCTATGCCGTGCAACGACACTCATTCCGCAATTATCCGCGTCTTAAGCCGGGTCAACCGGTCGCGGACATGCTGCGCACGGCCCGGAGCGCGTCGGCCTAGCATCGGCGCCGCTCGCCAACCCTTTTCCCGTCAACCATCTATCGCGTTTTTCGAAACGAGACGGCCACCCGTCAAGCCAACTTGTGGCACCGACTATCAGTCGGTGTTCGTCGTTCCCGCACGTGCGGAAACGCCCGAATGGAAAGTAATGACCATGGACACCACCATCGCACAACCCCTGGCCCCGGAGGACATCGTCCCGGGGCAATACATCACACCGCTGGTCAGGGTGCAGGAGCGATTCCCCAACCTGTACAGCGACGACGCCTTCGTCGACAAGACGGAGTCCTTCCGCATCACCTTCGTCCCGCACGTGCGCAACCCCGTGCGCGTGCTGGAGGTGTGCCTGCCCTTTGTCTTGATCGAAACCCCGAAGGGCAAAACCCGGATGCTCGACCTGCGCCGCTACCGACTGGCCCGCGTCTCCGACCGGTTTGGAGAGGCCATGTTCGCGCGCGCCCAAACCCAGCCCCCCGTCAAGGACGGCAACGAAGAGAAGGAGCGCGACGAGGATTCGGTCAGCAAGTGGTTCGAGTGAAACAACCGCAGGATCGCACAGAGGCCGGGAGGATGATTGACTGCTGTACAGTTGTCAGTTGTCAGTTGTCCGTTTTCAGTCGTGGGTCAGCGGAACCGAATCGGGTGGCATGGCTGCGGCCATTGGCAGCCATGCAGAAGCCGAGGTTAACGCCCCCTTCAAAGCATGGTCGCCAAGGGCCGCGACATGCCACCCACCGTTCCCATCATTGATCGAGCAGGTTCGCACGACTCGTGTCGACTTGCCTGGGCCTCTCGCATACGATCGGATGGATTAACTACCAACCCGACTCCGCAGGAGCACGGCCACGACCATTCGCACCCCAGGTGAGCGCGACGACTCATTCATGCTACAGTCCGAGTCCTCTCACGCTCGGTCATGGATGCTGATCGGCGTTATTGGGTTAGCCAGCCTCCTTTCATTATTCACCGTTGAATCGGTGCTCACGATCGCGCCAAAATACAAACTCGAGATCGGACTGGCTGCCTTCCTCTGGATGCTGTTACTCGTCGTATCGGTGGGCATCATCGGCGGCTGTGCCTGTCGATGGCGCATCACGTTTGCCGGTGTCGCCCTCGTGGCACTCGCGGCCCCTATTTCGACGCACCTGAGCAAACTCGCACATCGAGTCCAATCCCCGCTCTCGATAGCCGATCCGGTCACGCTGGCCATCACACTGGTGCCGAGCTTCTGCGTCCTGCTCTTGCCTGCCGGTATCGCACACGCTCTTGCGTCCATGGATCGGAAGATTCCGAACATCAACCTCTGTCGAAAGTGCAAGTACAGCCTGCGCGGCAACGTCAGCGGCCGCTGCCCGGAGTGCGGGACCCCGGTGACGCACGTTGGAAACAAGCGTTTCGATTCTCAAATATGAACTCGGAGCATCGTATTTGCCAAAGTCCAAATTCAAAGTGGGTGACCGAATAAAGGTGATTGCGATTCCCCAGAGCGTGCTGGACATGGCGCGCAGCGACAAGTACCGCCCACACAGCACGCTGAACGCCTGCAAGTACCTGTTGCGAACCAACCGCATCCGCACGGTGGTTGAAATCGACCGCGAATTCGGCTGGCCGTGGATCAGATTCCGCTATCGCGAGCGCAACGGCAAGTTGCACAGCCATTTGTTGATGATCGAGCCGGAGTGCGTTCGTATCGTTCGTTCAAGACACCAGCGCCAGTCGTCGTAGCTCCGGTGACATCCTCTGAAAACCCTGAAATGTTGACCGCACAGCCCCTGCGAAGATAACCGCCGCACGGGGTGCGACGACCATCCTACGTGCCGCGATGGCCGTGGCAGGTTGTACGAAGACCGAAGGCCATTGTTCAAGGAGCGTAGAGCCTTGTGCGAGGACCGCAGACCCTTCTACGAAGACCGTATGCCCTTCTACGACGACCGTAGAGATTTCTACAACGATTGAATCACGCCCGAATAATCCAACGCAGGTCTTGCGCATGGCGGATGGCAGCGCCGCGGGGGGCATTCGCGGACTCGCGCGGCATCTGCGCGAAGCCGATCGCCCGTTAGGGCGCGCGACGGTAGCCAGGGGCTTCAGCCCCTGGAAGACGTTTGGATTTTGGATTCTCGTCCGGAGGACGAACGGGGCGTGCGCACTCGGCGAGATTCGTTCGCCCTGCCGGGCGAGGGGAAAATAATTCACGCGATCCAGGGGCAAAAGCACCTGGCTACCATCGTGCGCCCTGTCGGGCAAAAAACCACTATCGTGCGCCCCACCGGGTGAAGAAACACCATCGCGCGCCTTGCCGGGCGAACGGCATAGCCCTCGACCCACCGCGAAAACTTGACGAACCCGCCCATTTTCTGCATTCTACATTCTGCATTCTTCATTCTTCATTGGAGTTCCCCCATGCCCCGAATCGTCCGCGGCGGTCTCATTCAGGCCACCCTCTCCAAACCCGGCAACGCCCCCATCGACCAGATCAAGCAATCGATGATCGACAAGCACGTCGCCATGATCGAACAGGCCGCCGGTAAAGGGGCCCAGGTCATCTGCCTGCAGGAACTTTTCTACGGCCCGTACTTCTGCTGCGAGCAAGACGTGAAGTGGTACAGCATGGTCGAGAAGATCCCCGACGGGCCGACCACCAAGCTGATGTGCGACCTGGCCAAGCGGCTCGGCGTCGTGCTGGTCATCCCCATGTACGAGGAGGACCTGCCCGGCGTCTATTACAACTCGGCCAGCGTGATCGACGCGGATGGCAAATACCTCGGAAAGTACCGCAAGATGCACATCCCCCACGTGGCCCCCGGCTTCTGGGAGAAGTTCTTCTTCCGCCCCGGCAACCTGGGCTATCCGGTCTTCGACACCCGCGTCGGCAAGGTCGGTGTGTACATTTGCTACGATCGTCATTTTCCGGAGGGGGCGCGGGCCCTGGGGCTGAACGGGGCCGAGATCGTGTTCAACCCGTCGGCGACCGTCGCGGGCTTGAGCGAATACCTGTGGAAGCTGGAGCAGCCGGCCCACGCCGTGGCCAACCAATACTTCGTCGGCGCGATCAACCGTCCGGGCTTCGAGGAGCCCTGGCGCATGGGCGAGTTTTATGGACAATCGTATTTCTGCGACCCGCGCGGACAGATGCTGGCCGTGGGCAAGCGGGTCGAGGATGACATTGTGATCGCGGACCTGAATCTCGACTTGATACGCGATGTGCGGAATACATGGCAGTTCTTCCGCGACCGGCGGCCGGAGAGTTACGGGGCACTGGCGGCGCTATGAGAGACTCATGCATCAGAACCCACCACGCAAGTGGTGGGCCGTCTGCGGAGTTGTATGCAAATCCGGCGCGATCAATTGCGCATGCGCAATTTGCCCCGGACTTGCGTCCGGGGTTCTGACAAAGGCGCTTACGCCGTCATCAACTCCCAATCCTCCGAATCCTCAAACTGCTGCGAGTACTCATCGCGCTCGTATTTCAACTCCCGCGGCCGGGCCATGTCCTCGTCGCGGATCATCGCGCGAGCCGAACTCGTCTCGTCGGCGCTCCAATTCGACGGATCATCCAAATCCGGCACGTTGGAGAACGCGATCCGCGTCGGGGCGCTGCCCAGCACGGTGTGCACCGAGCCGAGGTGCACGGCATCGCGGCCGTAGCGCTCGTTGATTTTGTCCATGGCCTGCGACAAATCGACCCGATTGCGCTCGCCCTGAAACAGCGGCGCGGTCGCCGATTGAACCGCGGTCAGATCGCTCAACACCACGCCGACTTTGAGGGGCGTGCCAAATCGCGGCCGCCCGGACCACATCTTGACAAACGCCTCCATCATTGAGCTGGTGTCGCAGCAACCGCCCAGCCGCGCCCAGTCGTGCCATGCCCCGCCGCCCAGAAATGTGACGAACACATCCAGCCGGCCAGCCTGGTAGGCGAGCCGGCGCATTCGCGCCGCCGCCTTGCACAACATACGGATCAGCACGCCCTGGGCCGCATCCGGCGTGCGCCATGCGGGCGGCAGCACGTGCGAGTGGCTGACCGTGCCGCGCTGCGTCGAAGGTCGAATCACGTCGTGACCGCGCAGGGCCAGCCAGTATTGCCGCCCTGCCGGACCGCCCCAGACGCGCTCCATTTCAGTCGGGGTGAGTTCGCACAGTTGGCGCACGGTGCGAATGCCATGCCGCGTCATCAAGCGCTCGTTGCGGCGCGGGCCAATGCCGGGGAAATCGATCAGTTCCAGCCCGTAGAGCGCCTGCGGCAATTCTTCCTGCGGCAGCACGGTCAGGCCATCGGGCTTTTTCATGTCCGCAGCGACCTTGGCCAGGAATGGGCTCGACGAAAGCCCGACGGAGCATTTCAAAAACTCGCCAACGTGTTTTCGCACCGCCGCCTTAACGGCTCGCCCCTTTTCGGTGGCCCGATCGATATCGGTGTCCGTCGATGACAGCGTGCACGACATCTCATCGATCGAATGCACCTTGCGAATCGGCAAACACGACTCCACCGCGGCGCAGATGGCCTCATGCACCCGCACATACAACTCGTGCCGCGCCTCGACCAGCACTAGCCCGGGGCACATCCGCCGCGCCTCAGCAACGATCGTCCCGGTCTTCACGCCAAACGGCCGGGCCTCATAACTCGCCGCGATGCAGCAGGTCGTCTCCGCCTTGACCGGCACGACCGCAACCGGTCGCCCGCGCAGCTCGGCCCGAAACTGCTGCTCGACCGACGCGAAATACGCGTTCATGTCCACAAACAGATATTTGAGCGCCATCGTCCACCGCTCCCGCGTCATTTACCGACGGCAAGGAGCATATCCGAACATTACCCAAACTTCAAGTCGGGGCCCAATGGACTGCCCCGTCGAATGGCGACAGTTGAAATTCAACCGCGCCCTTCGTTATGCTGTTGCGGGCGAGTGGGATTGTGAGAGACTGCCATGAACATTCGCCGATTCCAATTTCTGATCCCAATCGCGGCTTCGCTCATCAGCACGACAAGCGCCTCCGCCCTGCCCATCTGCGGACGCGACGAAGTCTTCGACCTCTCCAACTTCGAGCCGCTGCCCTTCGGCGGCGAGATCCTCGGCGCGACCATCGCCGAGGGCCGGATCATCGGCACCCACTTCGAGATCACCTTCACCACCAGCGGCAATTTCAACGCCGCCGATCTCGGCCTTAACCTGATCATGCCCATTCAGCCCGAGAGCCTCGGTGTCGCCACCCTCGGCTTCACCGGCGCCGATGCCGGATGGTCGGGCCAGGGCACCTTCACCTACTCGATTGATACGAATGATCTGAATGGCATCCTCGCCCTCGATGGCGACCCCATAGCCTTCTGGTTCATCGGCGTGTCCAACCTCAACCCCGCCAACGGGCCGATCTCGGGCAATTTCGACGTCTGGCGATATGAAATGCGCTTCGCCGACTGTCCCCCCGGCGATTCAAACTGCAGCGCGGCCGTGAACCCCGGCGACATCCCCGCATTCGTCGAGGCCCTGCTCGACCCCGACGCCTACGCGACCCACCACCCCGACTGCTCCATCAGCACCGCCGACGTCAACGCCGACGGCGAAGTCAACGGACGCGACGTACGGGCATTCACCGCATTGCTCGATTGATTCAACCCGCGGCGTGCCGGCATCGTCGCGCTCACCGGCCGCACGCCGTCACTTTCCCGCCATCTGCATGATCTTCTCGGCAAGCCGCTCGCCGATGATGCGGCACCCTTCCACCCCGGGGTGCACGTCGTCGGCCATCAACTTGTGCGGCGGCTCCTTGCCGTTGGCCGCCCTGCGAAAATCATCGGTCATGTCGAGAAACTCGACACCCGCCTCGCGGCACCATTCAGCCAGCCGTCGCTCCGGCGCCATGTGAAACCCATCCGGCCGCAACTGCGCCAGGACCGGCACGAACACCACCAGCATCGCCCGGTTCTTCTTGCGGCAGTGATCCTTCAATTCATCCATCGATTTCAAACACTGCCGCCAGCCCTCGAGAATCGGCGCCGGCGGCGGCTCGGCATACAGCGCCGCGCCCCGCTCGTTCGCACCGTCGATTTCCGTAAATGTCGTCTTTCCGGCCCACAACTGCCCCTCGCGGAGTCGCTTCGCCTCGCGTCGCGCCAGCGTCGTTTGAATCAGCCGCACCCAGCCGCTCCAGTGGTCGCTGTCCACCGTCAGAAACTGCATCTGCGACCCGCTCAGCATGCCCGGCTCCACGTTGGTCATGTCCAGCACGTCGTTGTAGCAGAACTGAATCACCACCATGTCCGGATTCAGCACCGGGTCCAGTTCGCGGACCAGATCCAGTTCCTGCCACGTCGCATAGCCGCTCACCCCGGCGTTGATGAGGTTGTACGTCCTGTCTCCTGCCTTCTTCGCACAGACACGGCCCGCGACTTCAACCCACGTGTCGCCCTTGGGAATCCCGTAGCCGAAGCAGACGGAATCGCCGGTGCACATCACGCGGTACTCATTCGCGGCCTTGCGCGAATCGATTTCAGGATTGCGAAGCCCGAGCGAATTCGAAGAAAAGTGAATGCCGGCGCCCGAACCGGTCGCGCGGCGCCGAAAGAACCACCCCCGCGTCACATGCGGCGTGAACATGGAGTCGCTGACCGAGGGAAGTTTCACATAAAGCCCGACCACCCGGTCAGACCCGGCGATCAAGACAATCGTCACCATCACCAGCGCCGCGCGCGGCGCCCAGGCCCCGATGCCCGGCACCCGCCGCAGGGCGATCATCGCCGCCAGCCCCGCCACGCCGGCGCCCGCGAAGATCAGCATATAAATGATGGTCCGATCCACCATCTCCGGCTGAACGCCCGAGGCCCCGTCCTCGAACCCGAGTTGCCAGCGCATCCATCCCGCCAGCCCGAAGGCCACACAGCAGAAGATCCCCAGCAGCAACAGGCAGATACGACGATGCCGCGCCGGACCACCAGTCCGGCCGGCCATGGAATGCGTGTCGGTCAAAAGAACAATCCCTTCTGCGCTCATGCCGGATTGTAAGGCGGGCATGCCAACGCCGCGAGCCGCCTGACCGATCCACACAGTTGGTGACCTCGAAGATGCATTGATCAAAAATGACGCATGGCTGCATTTTTGCCAGAATTGAACGAAATCCGGCTGCACCGGCACCGAAAACAGGCCGCAACGTCTCGCACCAGCCGGGTGGCATGGCCGCGGCCTCTGGCGGCCATGGCCTTTCAAGCCCGCCATCGTGTAGAATTGCAGCCATGAACCGATGCGCAGCCCGAATAACCCGGTCAGCCCCGCTGCTCATGATGGCCGCGTCGGTCTTCCTCCCAATGGCCCTGGCCGACGACACCAAGGCACCGGCCACGCTAGAAAAGACACAAACAACAACCCGCACCGCAACCGCCACCACCGCCCCGGCATCGCAACCCAGCGACCGCGAAATCGAACTCCGCGAGGGCCGCCGCATCATCGAAGAAACAGCGGCGGTTTACAGAAATTGCAAATCGTATCAGGATGAGGGCGAGGTCATCAGAATCGACGACCTGAGATCCGGGCGACGTACGACGCACAGGTCGTTCAAGACAGCCTTCGTACGCCAAGATCGCTTCCGATTCGAAGATCGGGACCTGGCCCGCAGCCCCGGGCAGTCCATTATCTACTGCAATAAGGCGGATGTGAGAACTCAGTGGCCTGATCGTTCCGGCGAAATGAAACATGACAGTCGCGCAATTGCAATCGCAGCCACATGGTGGAATACTGGCGCAAACGTGTTCAATCTGGCAGCGCTTCTACTGCCGGACGAGTTCGATGGAGTTAATTACACACGCCTCAAGAATGTTCGATTCAGCGACCAGGAGAAATCCCGAGGAGTCCAGTACAACATCCTCGACGCCGACGATGACCCACTTACGTCAATTCGAATTTGGATCGATGTGGATACGAAACTGGTATGCAAGGTAATCGAGAGGAATACATTTCCCCGCTGGCCAACCGAACAAACCACCACGTACAAACCCAAAATCAACGTCGACATCCCGGCCCAAGACCTGGAGTTTGATCCACCTACAAAATGATCGATGACTCCCATGACTGAACCTATCCAATCCCGTAACCCCTGGTCGTTGCTCTGGCGTGGAGTTGCAATTGCATTCGCGGCGTTTGCGTTGTCGGCTCTGCTTTTGGTGGAACTCTCGGCCAGATGGGTGGGCGTTTGCTTGCGAACTGGATGGACAGGCGCCGTTTCAAGATGGCCGCAGGGGAACATTCTAGTTCCGTTACTCAATTCGTTGCCCTATCTAGGCGCGACAGTCTGCGTATCCGTTTGCCTTGCGCTTGCATCAAAAACGCGAGCATACATTTACGCCACATTGTTTTCGTTGTCTGTCTTTTTATTTTCTACCCTCGCCTTGCCAAGTCAGTGGCTTGTGGCATTGACCGATTTCGCTTTACAGGTTTCCGTCGGTCTCATCGTTGTCTGGGCAGTAAAGAGAATGCAGAGCCACAACTATCCAATCGGTCATTGCCGCCTCTGCGGATACGACCTGACTGGAAACACCCGTGGAACCTGCACCGAATGTGGCACCCGATTTGAACGGCCGCCAGATAATCCAGCCGGAAATGAGGCTCTGACGCAGTCGAGCGTTTAATAGCAGAATGCGCATTAGTCCCAAGCCTCATGACCCCCTAGGTCGGGATGACCTCCACATTTGAATCCCCGCCCGCTTCTGGCTACGCTTCCCCCAGCGAATCCCGCAGGGACGCGTCCGGGAAACGGGGACCATGGGCCTCATCGTTCAAAAATTCGGCGGAACCAGCCTTCGCGACGCCGAGCGCATCCACCGCGCCGCGCGTCGCGCCATTCGCGCAAAAAACGACGGCCATCGCGTCATCGTCGTCGTCTCGGCCATGGACCAGTCCACTGACGAACTCATCGACCTCGCCTACCAGGTCACCGACCGGCCCAGCCGCCGCGAGATGGACCAGCTCCTGGCCACCGGCGAGCAGGTCTCCATCGCCCTCATGGCCATGGCCATCCACCACGCCGGACACGACGCCATCAGCATGACCGGCGGACAGGTCGGCCTGCGGACCGATCGCGTGCACGGCCGTGCGCGGATCAAGGAGATCGCCCACAAGCCCAAGTTGATGCAACTGCTCGAAAAAGGCAGCATCGTCATCGTCGCCGGCTTCCAGGGTGTCGATGACGCGCTCAACGTCACGACGCTGGGCCGCGGCGGGTCGGACACGACGGCCGTGGCCCTGGCTGCGGCGCTCGGGGCCGAGGTCTGCGAGATTTATACCGACGTCGACGGCGTCTATTCGGCCGACCCGCGGATCGTCACGAAGGCGCGAAAGCTCGACGTCATCTTCTACGAGGAAATGCTCGAACTCGCCTCGCTCGGCGCGCAAGTCATGCACGGCCGCAGCATCGAACTCGGCAAGAACTACCGCGTGCGCATCTGCGTCCGAAACAGCGGCAACGACGGGAAAGGGACGGACATCGTGCAGGCATCAGAGGGATTGGAACAGGTCGTGGTGCGCGGCGCCGCGCTGAAGAAGAATCTCGCCCGGCTGGTCTTCGCCGGGCTGCCCAACAAGCCCGGCGTCGCCGGTCGCCTATTCGCCCGCGTGGCCGACAAAGAGATCATTGTCGACGACATTGTGCAGCTCATTCACTCCGACGGCCGCGCCGACGTGACGTTCACGACCGACGGCGGCGACCTGGAAACCGCCAAGGCCCTCGGCGCGGAACTCGCGGCCGAATACCCCGGACTGAAATTCGAAATCAAGGAGCGCCTCGCCAAGGTCTCGGTCGTGGGCGTCGGCATGCGCACCCACACCGGCGTCGCCGCACGAATGTTCGAAGCCCTCGCCGCGGCCAACGTCAACATCGAGAACATCAGCACCAGCGAAATCGTCATCAGTTGCGTCGTCAAACAGGACGACGGCGAGACCGCGCTCAAGGCCATCCACACCGCCTTCGGCCTCGACGCCCCATCCGCCAACAGCCTCCGCGCCACGGCGTAAGTGGGCTCTTGTGGCACCGACTATCAGTCGGTGTCCGTCTTTCTGTGGCCATACAGATGCGTCAATCGGCCCGTCTGCGGACACACCCTGCCGCTCTCCCTTACAATCGGCACCGCCATTAGGAGCCCAAGCGAATGCAGAAAACCGCCACGCGCATCGTACTTGCCAAGGTCGGACTCGACGGACATGACCGCGGGGTCAAGGTGCTGGCCCGCAGTCTGCGTGACGCCGGCATGGAAGTGATCTATACCGGCCTGTGGCAGACCCCCGCGGCCGCGGCCAAGGCGGCCATCGAAGAAGACGCCGACGTGCTCGGCGTCAGCTTTCACTCGGCCGCCCACATGACCCTCGTGCCCATCGTCATGCAGGAACTCAAGAAGCTCGGCCGCCCCGACATGCCCGTGGCCATCGGCGGCATCATCCCGCCCGACGACGTCGCCTTCATCAAATCCACCGGCGTCTCCGCCGTGTTCGAGCCGGAAGTGTCGATGGAGTCGATCGTCAACGAGATCAACCGGCTGGCGGCCGAGTCCCGCGCCCGCCGCGCGAAAGAGGTCGAGTCGAAGGGCCTCGATCGCTGGGTCGCCGACATGGCCGGCGGCAACCGCGCCGCGCTGGGTCGCGTATTGACATGGGTCGAGAATGACGCCAAAACCGGCGAAGCCGCAAATCGAATCACCGGCCCGGCGCAAAAGACGCTCGTCGTCGGCATCACCGGCGCCCCCGGCGTCGGCAAGAGCACGCTGATCGCCCGGCTGCTCAAAGAGTTTCGAAATCGCAACAAAACCGTCGCCGTCGTCGCAGTCGATCCCGCAAGCCCGATCACCGGCGGCGCGCTCCTCGGAGATCGCGCCCGCATGACCGCCTCGGCCGACGACCCCGGCGTCTTCATCCGCTCATCCGCCAGCCGCGGCGAACTCGGCGGACTCGCCCCCACCACCGGCGGCATGGTCCACGCCCTCACCCGCGCGCAGATCGACGTGCTCATCATCGAAACCGTCGGCGCAGGTCAAAACGATTACACCGTCCGCCAATGGGCCCACCCCCTCGTCCTGCTCCTCATGCCCGGCGCCGGCGACGAACTCCAACTCGACAAAGCCGGCATCACCGAAGTCGCCAACGTCTTCGTAATCAACAAAGCCGATCTACCCGGCGCCGACCGACTGGAACAGCAAATCGTGGAAACCCTCGGCCCAAAGCGACCGGTCGTGAAGACGATTGCCTCAAAAGGAACAGGAATCGCGGAGTTGGTGGATGTACTCGAAAAAAGCCATAAGCCTTAAGCCATAAGCCTTAAGCTGAGAACACGAGCCGTAAGTATGCAGGACTTCCGGGACTTGAAGGTCTGGCAGAAGGCGCACCAACTGGTGCTTGAGGTCTATCGTCTCACCGATGAGTTTCCAAAATCGGAACAGTTTGCATTGACCTCCCAGTTGCGGCGAGCCGCTGCATCCATCGCAGCAAACATAGTAGAGGGAAGAGGTGCTGGAAGTGAAACTCTGTTTCGAAGGCACCTGCGCATTTCACTGGGGTCGGCATTCGAAGTTGAGTATTTCCTGCTACTTGCCGGCGATTTGAACTTCGGCAATCAGACATCAATCAAAAATGGCATGGATCAAGTCGCCGAGGTCCGACGCATGTTACACGGCTTGATTCAAAGCCTCACGGCATCAACAAAGAAGTGAGGGATTTGGTCTTTAGCTTAAGGCTTACGGCTTATGGCTTACGGCTGGCTGAACATCACCAAACTACTCGTCAACCCATGCACAAACGTCTTCCGCCCGATCGGCCCGATCTCCCCGGCCGCGAAGAATCCCGCCACCTGGCATTCCCCCGCCGCCCCGTTCACCGCGTCGATATCGTGATTCGGTTTGCCGAACAGGTGCGTCCCGCGACCGTTGCATGAGAAGAGCAGCCCGCCGCGCGGCGACGCCCCCAATTCCGCAATCTTGCCCGCCAGCAGCGTCTGCAACTCCTGCCCCGCCGACTTGGGATCGCGCACGTGAAACTGCACGGTCTGACCGGGGCGAATAATCGCCGCGACCGCGATGCACTGATCCTTCACCACGCCCATCAAATTTCGAATGACGAAATCCCCGGGCCGAAACTTCTCCAGCCGCTCGTCCACCACGCGCCCGATGTGCAGCGCCTTTTCGATCAATCCGCGATCGCCCGGCTCGGACTCGTGATAGACCTCCTGCAGCACCTGCAGCGCCGGACGCCCCCCCAACTCGGCGATCACGTTCTGCTCGGCCTTCGTCACCACGAACGGTTTGCCCACCGGACGGCAGCCCTGCGAGACAACCGAACTGATGCGCACAGGACCGGACAGCGCCAGACCCACCATGCCCCGCCGCAGGGTCTGCTCATTCATGAAGAGGCTGTTCTGCCCCTCGCGATTCGCTCCGCTCGACAACCCGCCGACAATGGTCGCCCCGGGAAACGACTCGTCCATCTGATTCAGACACGATTCGATATCAATCGAGAACGGCTCGGGCAGCACGATGAAGCCGGGGTTGTCCTGGGGACTCATGCCGACGCGTTCGCACCAGTCGTCCGGGCCTTCAAAGCGCGTGATGTCATCCTGGTCGACGCAGAACGGCAGGGCCTTCACGCCCGGCCACCGCGCCCCCCACACCGAAACCGCCGGACCGCCCTCGACCTCGCGATGCGGCCCGATTATTCCGGCCCCGGTGCAGCCGATGAGATTCCGCGCCGCCACCTTCTCGCGCAATGGCTCAATGAATGACGTGAAGTCAGGCCCGTAGTGATGCGACGCAAACACCACGGCCACGTCGAGCGACCGGCCGGTCAGCGCCTCGCCAATCTCCCGCACCGCGGCCTCGGCCTGCGGCGCGGTGCTCAAAGTCGATATGAACTCCATGACGCCCCACTTTCGGTTGCGATCGGAATGGTTCAACGACGTCCTGATTATATCGCATTGTCCGTGCGGAATCGCGCGTAACGGGCCGACGTCAGTGACTCCGCCCTCCGGCTCGTTGCGGATGGGTCTGACTTACTGAAACCGATGACCGCATCACGAATCAGCATCGAACCGCCCAGCAGCAGCACCCCGGCCAGCAATTTCTTGATCGTGTCGGTCGCAAGTCGGCGACTGCCCAGCCGCGAACCGATCGCCCCGCCAATCCCCGCCGCAATGATCCACGGCAGCACCGGCCATGCCACAGTGCCCTCGTCGCTGAACCGCCCCGCAAGCCCCGCAAGTGAATTGACCAAAATGAACGCCGCCGACGTTGCCGCCGTCTGCCGCATCTCGGTCCATTTCAAAAACAGCAGCAGCGGGCTGAGAAAGATTCCACCGCCGACGCCGGTCAGCCCCGACAGCAACCCCAACGCGCCGCCGCACCCCATCGCCGGAATGACCGGCACGCGGTCGGTCGTCTTCGGCGCGCCCATCCCCGTCTTCATGAGCATGCGAAGTGCCGACAAGACCAACACCACGCCGAGCACCGCTTTGTACCACACACCCGGTAGGCTCAATCGACCGCCGTAGAAAGCAAATGGCACCGACGTGATCGCAAACGGCCAGAACGTGGCCCAGCGAAGGTATCCCGCGCGTGCAAAGCGAACCGTCGCCATACCCGCAACGAGCACGTTCAAAATCAGAGCGGCCGGTCGCATCAGCGCCGGCGATTCGCCCGCCATGCCCAGCGCCGCAAGATACCCCGAGGCCCCGCCGTGTCCGACCGACGAATACAGCAAGGCCACGAGAAAAATGACGCAAGTCAATACAATATTCTGCGTGTCCAATCAGATTCCCTATTCTGGATCCCTCTCCCTTGAGGAAGAAGACTGGGGTGAGGGTGAGACCGCCGGGTGCCCCCGCATTCGCGGCACCCCATCCCCCGCCGCCGGCGCCGACGACGCCCCAGTCGGCCAGTAGTCACCCGGCCGATGAATCTCCGCCCGCCGGTCAATCTGCCCCAGGCCCGCCGCGCTGACGTAGCCGATTTTGGCATCCACGATCCGCTTGTACCCTTCGCTGGTCGGCGACCACGGATACAAAAGAAACTGAGCCGCCGCCAGCGCCGCCATTGCCATCGCCGCGATCTTGCCCGCGCGCACCGAAACGCACGCCAGTCCCGCCGCGAGCACCGCATACCCAGCCGGCAACAGCAACATCACATGTCCCGGCTCGCTCATGTGAATCAACAGGGTGAATGCAACGAGCGGAAGCGCCGCCAGCAGCACGACATTCGTCACGTTCCGCCCGCGCTCGCCGCCCTTGCGGGCTGTCCGCCATGCAAGAGGAAGCACGACGGCGAGAATGCCGAAGTCCCAGACGAGATTCGCAATCAGTTTCAACCCATTCCGCATGAACCCGTCGCGCAGGCCAAGATTAAACACGCTCGTATTCCACACCACCTCGCGCGTATGAGCCATCGCCGTCCGCCCCGCGTCGCTCTGCCCATACAGATACCCGGCCACCTGCCACGTCCCGATCGCCGCAACCGCCAGCACCAGCGCCGCGGGCAGCCAGGTCTTCAACGGATGCCGCACCGCCAGCGCCGCCCACAGCGGCCCGATCCACAGCAGCAGGTCCGGACGCAGGAACAGGCTGACCGCGAAGATGGATGTCGCGATCTTCAAATCCCGCGGTCGTTGGTCGGTCACGCTGCGAACCTGAAAGTACACCACCGCCAGCGCCGCGGCGCACGCCATGGTGTAATTCAACGCCGTCACCGCGTGAAACCACATCAGCGGATTGAGCCCCATCGCCAGCGCCGCCAGCCATGCCACGCCGTCGCCACAGACCCACCGCCGCAGAATCAGATACAAAAACAGCGAAGCAATGGCCGACCCGACCACCGCGAGCACCTGATAGGCCTCATATTCGCCGCGCGAGAACTTGGCGAACACTGTCCCCATCGCCGTCCAAAGCGGATAACCCGGCGGATGCACCGGATAGGGTTGGGGAAATCCGATCGCGTCCACGAACTCCGATTCGTCAGGATGCACCGGCTTGGGATGATCCAGAAACGGCAGGCGAAGAAAGACCAGCGCAAGGATCAGCAACCGCGCCCGCGTCCGCAGAGGAATGAACGATCCATCGGGAATCGGGCTGAACCCGGGCGGGGCATCTGACATCGGCACATTCTGGAATGAAGTATGGAGAATGTAAAATGCAGAACGCAAGCGAGTTCGATCACGCTTGAACAATTCGCGGTCAGCGTTTGTCAAATCGGAGTGGCTCTCCCCAATGCCCGTACGCGGAAGAACGAACGCCAATTGCTGACCCCCGTGTTCCGCGTTCCGACCTCCGCGTTCCGCGTTCGAGTGTGTTGACGAGTGCCGTCGATTCCAAAGCGTGTTACGCTGCGCATCGAAAGGCGCACGAAAGCATGTGGTCCATCCTGAACGGCACCATCGTCAACGTCTTCACCGTGCTCATCGGCGGCACGGCCGGCTTGACCCTGGGCAAGCGCCTACCCGAACGCTACCAGCGCATCATCCTCGACGTGCTCGGCCTGGTGACGGTCGTGCTCGGCGTCGACGCCGGCGTGAACGGCCTTAGCGCCGCAATTGCAAAATACGGAGCTGGCGACAAAGCATTCGGACCACGACTGGGGATGGTGCTGATCGGATCGCTCGTGCTGGGCGCCGTCATAGGCACTGCGCTGAAACTCCACGAACGTATAGAAGCATTGGGCGCAGCCCTGCATCGCCGCCTCCCCGGCCGCCGGGCCGCCAGGGAAATCGATACCCTTGCAAATCGAACCGAAGCCTCCGCCGTCGATCCCGACGCCCTGTCGCCCGGCGCTCGATTCGCCCAGGGCTTTCTCGCATCGAGCGTGCTGTTCTGCATTGGCCCGCTCACCCTGCTGGGCTGTCTCAACAACGGCGCACGAAACGACCCCGGCCTGCTCTACGTCAAGGCCTGCCTCGATGCCTTCAGTTCCATGGCCCTCGCCGCCTCGCTCGGATCGGGCGTACTCGGCAGCATTCTGACAATCGTCGTCATACAGGGCGGATTGTCGCTCGCCGCCGCAAAACTGGGCGACGCCCTGGGCGGCCTCTCGCTCGACATGATGAACGTCGTGGGCGGCGTCGTGCTGCTGGCCACGGCCCTGCTGCTGCTCGAAATTCGCAAGATCCCCGTGGCCAACCTTTTGCCGGCCATCTTCCTGCCCCCGGCACTGATCGCCCTGGCCCGGCTGGCCTTTCCAGTCGCATTCGCAACCCCTTAGCGGCGACCTCTCATCCTGTTATCATGATTCGCCGGTGGGGAGTGCGGACCTCTGGTCCGCCGCGGATCCGAGGTCCGCATTCCCTGGTTCCTCTTGCTCGGGGCCGCGCATGTCCGCCAAGCCGCAATTCCGCACCGCCGTCTTCGCCGGAACCTTCGATCCGCCCACCTACGGACACCTCGACATCATCGAACGCAGCCGCAACATCTTCGATCGCACGATCGTCGCCGTCGGTGTGAACCCGGAAAAGGAGCCGATGTTCTCCGCCGAGGAGCGCGTCGAACTGCTTCGGGAATTGCTCGGCGACAGCACCGACGTCACCGTCGAGGCCTATGAAGGCTTGACCATGGACTATGTCCGGCGCGTCGGCGCGCACGTGATCGTCAAGGGCATTCGCGACGGCGACGACCTGCGAAGCGAACTGCGACAGGCCAATGTCAACATGATCGCCGGCGACGTCGACACCGTGTTCTTGTTCACGACCGATCAGACCGCCCTGATCAGCAGCACGTTGATCCGCCAGATCTGCGAAATGGGCGGGCTGGAATCCGGCCGCATCGGCCGCCTCATCCCCCCGCAGGTGGTCATTCGACTCAAACAAAAACTGGCAATGTGATAGGACAGGCGCAGGAAACCGCTCAACGCGCCAATTTTCGCCAGAACCTCAGCAAGTCATCGCCATACAGCCACACCGCGACCACGGTTCCGACCACAACCATCAAGATCAACGCCACTTTGATCAACAGCATCTTCCGGTCGAACCGCTTCAGTGCCGCACCATCGGTGGCCAGCCGCTCGATCAACCGGCAGCGCGATTCAATCGTGCCATGCCGCCAACTCGGCGCGTCGCGCGGTATGCCGTTCAGATCGGCAATGCGCAGCAGCGTCCGCCCGAACAGGCTCGTCGCCCCGGCGCACAATCTCGGAAACCCCATCACCGGCGTGGGGCGCCCCGGCGTCACAAAGGCCGCAACGCCCGCCGGCTGAAGCGTCGCCGGAATCGCGACAGCCGCATTCTCGCTCGTAGCCGGCATGCCATGCACCGAGCACCACGGCGCGCACGCCTGAATGTCCGCCGTGACGCAGCGCACGCCGAACACATCGGCCTGTCGCTCGAAATTCCGCGACACCCAGCCGAATCCCAGCAGCCAGCTCACCAGCAGCAATCCGAGACTGATGACCTGCAGCAGGCCCGAATCCTGCACCCAGCCGTTGCGCACCACCACTTCCAGCACGCCGCCGGTGATATACATCGTGACCAGCACGAACAACGCGAAATACTGCAAATGCCAGTGCCGCACGTGTCCGGCCTCGTGGGCGAAGACCGCCTCGATCTCTTCCTCGTCCATCGTCTCCAGCAGCGCGTCCGACATCAGCACATACCGCATCGGCGCGAAGAAACCCATCACTGCGGCGTTCACGGTCATGCGATGCGTGTGCCACAACAGGATTTCCCGATACTTGAGGCCCACGCGCCGACACATCCGCTCCAGCCGCTCGCGCAGCGGTCCGGCCGGCAGCGGTTCGGTCACCCAGATGTAACGCAGCATGACCGGAGCGACGACCAGCACGAGCGCCGAAACGCAGCCAAGCGCGGCGTCGGCCGCCCACGGCACGACGAAGATTCGCACCAGTGTGTCTTGATAGTGGCTCGTGAAATACCGCGCCGCCACCACGACCATCATGGGCAGCGCGACAATCAGCAGATTGTGCCGCACCTTGTCGATCAGAAACGGCCAAAGCGTGCGCGCCTGCGTCGCCGAACCTCGCCGCGCTGCCGCCAGCGCCTGAAGCGCGCCGCGCATCGGCGCACTGGCCTCCAGTTGCGATACCGCCGCTTCCTTCACCGGCATGCGCAGCGCCAACTCAGCCGGAAACAAAATGATCCACGTCAATATCAGCGTGGCAAAGAAAGGCGTCAGTCCGGCCACCTCGGCGGCGACCGGCATCGAGCCCAGGCCCCACCCGTCGCGCAGCAACTTCATCCACGGCGTCGCCAGCATGATCCCGGCCAACGCCGCCCCGATCATCCCGATCAGCACCCGCTGACCATTCGCATAGGTCTCGGCCGCACGGTCGTCCGGATGCCCTTTTTCCCGAATGCACCGCAGAGTCCGATTTCGCACCAGCCACGCCGTCACCGCAGTCACCAGGATCGGCACAATCACCATGAGGAGCGTGCCGAGCACGATCCGCGCAGGAAACACCCCCCCAGCAGGCACTGGAAACAGCGAAAACCCCCTTGGCGGGAGGTCCTCGCTGAGCACGAACGCAAACGCCATGATGACGATAAAATACATAGGAGCCTGTACTTACGTTCATCGGCCCGGGCCGAAACCCATTTTAGTTTGGAACCGGACCAATGACCCACTGTAAGAGAATCAGCCGGTTTTCGGTAGAATAGCCCCTCGTCCATCGAATTCGGCGGACGGGGCACCGCGGACAAATGCGCGATTGCAGTGCCCACCAGAAAAGTGGTGGTCCTTTTGTCAAAACCCACCATTCAAATGGTGGCCTGTCGGTCAAAACCCACCACGCAAGTGGTGGCCGAATTGAAGAAACGTGGGATCGTGGAAAGGAAGGCACGGGAATGAACTTCAAGCGAATCACGGTGGCGATGTTGATTGCGTGGGCGTCGGTGGCCACAGCGAAAGGCGACGACGCGAAGCCGGTGGCAGCGTCGGCCGACGAGCGCGATCCCAAGGAGGTCGCCACGACCGCCTACCAATCGACCTATGAGCGCATCGTTCGCGAATGCGACGTGAGCGACCCGGCGAAGCAGAAGGAATTGAGCGGATTGCTGAAGAGTTGGGATGTCGACACCCAGCAAATTACATCGACCGCGACCGTGGTCGATCCAAATCTCAGCGCCAAACTGGAACAGCTCGACAAGGAATTGACCAGCGCCCGGCAGACCGGCAACACTCAACTCGCAACCGATCTTGAGCAAAAGCGGGTCATACTCGTCGACGCCATGGGCGGCTGGCACTCCGATGCCCGCAAGGCATTGAGCGAGATGGACGCCAAGTATCAGGAGGCGGTTCGCAACCTCGTGTCCGAGGAAAAGTATGACGTCCTTGACGACATTCTCGCCACCGCTCAGGACACCCAGAAAAATCGCCCGCGACGCGGTCCGGTGCGCAGCGCCCGTGCACTGCAGGCCATGGTGGATCGCCTCGGCGATCTGACGTCTGCCCAGCGCGCCCGCATCGATCAGGCCTTTCTCCGGCATCGCGACGCCCAGCGAAGTCGTGAAACCCGCACCGATGCGTCGACGGCCATGCAGACGCTCTACGACGAGGTATTCTCCGTGCTGACCGATGGCCAGAAGACACGAATCGAGCAGCAGCTCATCGGACGGCAAACCCCGAATGCGGCTCCGCCGGCGCCGCCAACCCCCGCGGCCCCTCCCGGCACAGCGCCAAAGCCGCCGGCCGCCACGGGCGCGGGCGCCACGCCGCCGGCGCCGGCAGCGGGAACCAAGCCCTGACGACGCCGCCAGTCTCTGGCAGTCCGTGTCCCGTTCACGACGTACAACGCGGCCTTACTTATACGTGAACTGTTTCGACTTCCGATTGTTGACCCTGGACCCTCTTGAAAATGCACATGCCAATCCGCCTGACTCTGTTATTGACAGTCGTATTGACTTCAGCCCCGGCCTTCGGTCAAACCGCGACGAGCGCCCCGGCCCCCCATCCCAATGCCGGCCTCCTCGGCGGACGCCGCAGCGCGCCCGATGAGCACATGCGCTACTACGACGCCTTAAACAAGGCGGTCAAGCTGGATGCTCAGCAACAGGAGCAGGTGCAGGCCCTGTTGAAAGGCGCCGACGATGAATTCCGCGCTGCCCGCGAGGAAATGGTCCCGCCCGAGGCCGTCCGCACGCGCATGGCCGAGACCATCAAGGAAATCGAGGCCGCCAAAAAGGCCGGCGAGTCGCAAAAGGAAGCCGCGTTGATTCAGGAACGCGCCGCGATCATCAAGTCCATGATCACCAAGCGCGAGGAAATGATCGCCAAAATGAAGCAGCGCGACGAGCTGCTTCAGCGCGAAATCACCGTGATCCTACGACCCGACCAGATCTCGGCGTTCCAGGAGTTCTGGCCCAATCGCAACCCGGCGGCGCGGCGCGTCCTGCCCGACCCCTACGACGGCCTGATTCGCTCGCCGATTGCCCTCAAGGCTGCGACCGACCGGCTCGGCGATCTGACCGCCGATCAGAAGAAGGCCATCGAAGACGCGTTCAAGGCGCATCAGGAAGCCTCTCGCACCGCCTCAACGACCGAGCCGGCCAAGGCCGCCACCCTGCGAAAACTCTACAACGACGTATTCGCGGTCTTCACGGACAGTCAGCGTCAACGCGTCAAGGCGGAATTGACACCGAAGCAGGATGCGAATTCCAAGCAAGCGGCGTCCGCGCCGGCCGTTGAGCCCAAGCCCTGACCAATCTGCAACGCTGTCGCCCAGTGCGTTTGTTCAATCGCGGCGCGGCAGGCCGGTAAATCGCCGGCACCCCTCGTAGAACGCCAGCGGATTTTCGTAGACAATGCGTGAAATATCCGCGTCGCTGCGTCCGCGCATCCGCATTTCATGCATGAAGGCCGGCACGGCCATGGGGTCGCTGTGGCCCCAGTCGCCGGCCGAATTGACCATGATTCGATCCGGACCGAATCGTTCGACCATGTCGGCGGCCCGCTGCGGCGTGCATTTCGTGATGGGATAAAGCGTCATGCCCACCCAATGTCCCGCATCGAGCGCCGGTTGAATCGTGTGCTCCTCGACGTGGTCGATCAGCACGCGCTCCGGCTTGATCCTCCGCTCATTTTTCACCATGTCGAGGATCATCCGCGTGCCCTTGTACTTGTCCTCCAGGTGCGGGGTATGCACAAGCACGAGTTCATCGCGGGCCGCGGCCAGCTCCAAATGATCGCAGAAGACGGTCGCCTCATTGGGCGTGTTCTTGTTCAGCCCGATCTCGCCAATGCCCAGCACGTTGGGCGAGTCGAGAAACTCGGGAATGAGCGCGATCACTTCGCGCGAAAGCGCAACGTTCTCCGCCTCCTTGGCATTGATGCACAGCCAGCAATAGTGGGCGATGCCGTACAGGGCCGCGCGCTTGGGCTCATATTGCGTCAACTGTCGAAAATAATCCCGAAACGCCGCGGCGCTGCCCCGGTCGAACCCGGCCCAGAACGCCGGCTCGCTGACCGCGGCGCACCCGGCAAACGCCAGCCGCTGATAGTCGTCGGTGATGCGGCTGACCATGTGGATGTGTGGGTCGATATAGCGCATGGGCACCACGATTGAAAAATGGGTTACGAGGCCAGCCAATTCTCGATGCGAAGGTTCGCGACTGCATCGAAATCTCGATCAGTGGTGAGGACGGTTAGCTTCGCATTTCTGGCCAGCGCCGCAACCATCATATCAACCTGCGATAGCACTTTTCCGTTGGCGCGAAGTTCGCGATAGATTTCAGCGTACGCTCTTGTGGATGCGATTGAGAGCGGCCAGACTCGTACCTGTCGAAGTAACAGCCTGAGTGCATTCCAATTGGAATCACGCCGTGCAGTCTGCTCAATTCCAACGGCCAATTCACACAAAACCGGCAAACACGTTCCGACCCGAAGTCCGGCGCGTCGGGCAGCGAGGATGCGGCGGTATGCCTCCGAATCTCGCTCGAGCGCATTGCTCAAGTGATTCGTGTCCAGCAAATAACCGCTCACAGACCGGACTCCATTCGGCGGCGCACAAACTCCTTCGCAATCGCGTCGGCTTCTTCCAGCACTGCCTCGATTCGTTCCTTCTCGCCAGGCTCGTAATAGATGCCGCCGGTTTGCCGCCACTCGGCGTCCCAATGATCAATATCAGTTGGATTGTCGCTGACCTCTTCGTCCGCAGACTCGACCCTGACTGCCTGACCCTCCGCCCAATCAAGTGGCACAGGGTCAGTGGGGTGAATCACACCCTCTCGATAAATGCCGCGAATCACTGAACTGCTCCTGCCAATGGCCTCGCTGACTTCAGGTAATTATACCAAGATAAGTCCTTTTCGCCCCCAAGAAGCAGCTCAAGAATAGCGGGCCATCGGCATCGTCCGTCGCATTCCAGGTCAATTACAGCGTATGCGCCGGCCGCGGCAGATCCGCATGCACCCGCTGCTGCTGCGACTGATTCCCATCAAAGGTAAACAGGAACATCTCGTCGTTGATCTGCGCCTGCAGGTGCGCCGGTCGCTTCCACAGCCGCTGCACGTTCTTCAGCGTCTCGGCCGCGAACTTGATGTCCAGATCGACGCCGTTGTGCTTGTGGGCGAGGTAGAGTTCGCCGCGGTTGGCGTAATTGCCATCCACCACGTAGATATACGGCTGCGCATGATTCGAGAGCATGAAGAGCAACTGCGCCTTGATCTTCTCAAAATCGCGATTGACCACCACCATCCGCCGCGTCGTCGGATCATAGCGGTATTGATACATCTTGTAGCGTTCGACGAACTCCGGCGTCAGGAATTCGTCGATGAACGTCACATCATTGTGAATGCGGCGAACTTCAAAGACCTTGTCGCGCCCCAGCCCCAGCTTCTTGTCCCACTTGCGAGCCTCTTCGAGACTGCGGCACTCTTCGAATTCCTTGCCGAACCGCCCGCGATTCCAGCGATCCTCGATGTCGCGGAACAACTCGACGCCGATCTTGTACGGGTTGATCTGCCCCGGCGCCATGGCCACCGTGCCGCTGTGATGATCGGCATAGGTGATGATTTCGTCATCCGTCAAAATGCGCGTCGTCATCAACTTGCTGTGCCAGTACGTGGCCCAGCCTTCGTTCATAATCTTGGTCTGACCCTGCGGGGCGTAGTAATACGCCTCCTCGCGGATGATCGCCAGAATGTCGGCCTGCCAGTCTTCCAGCGGCGCGTGATCAATCAGGAATTGCAACACGTCGCGGAGCGGACGCTCCGGAAGCCTCCGCCGGCTGGCCGCCTTCTCTTTCATCAAGTCGTCACGCTGCTTCTTGATGTTCGACGGCGGATTGATCCAGTTCTTCATGTACGGCTTGGTCTCAAACCGCACGACGTCCCGTTCCACGCTCCGCGAATCCGACATCTGATCCGATGCCTGCGCGCTGCGCGGATCGGTCGTTCGCTTCATGAACGGCGCGTAGGGATCAATCAGGTTGTCCAGCGAGATGCAGCCGTCGATGAACCGCTCGACCGCCTCGAAACCATAGCGATCGATGTGCCGCCGCACGCGCGTGGCGTGGTTGGCCATCTCGTCCATCATTTTGCGATTGGTCTTGCTGAACCAGTAGTTGTTCTTGAAGAAGTCGCAGTGGGCATACACGTGGGCCATGACCAGCCGCTGGTCGGTCAGGCTGTTGTCGGCCACGAGATAGGCGTAGCACGGGTCATTGTTGATGACCATCTCGTAGATCTTGCCCAGGCCGTACACGTGTTGCTTGCGGAGTTTTTCATACTCCATGCCGAAGCGCCAGTGCGGGTAGCGCTGCGGAAAGCCGCCGTAGGCCGCAATCTGCTGCATGGTGTCGAAATCGACCACCTCGAATCGCGTCTCGAAGAAATCCAGCCCCGCGACCCGCGCGATGTCCGCGATCCGCCGTGCCTCGTCGGCCAGAATGGTCTTCATGTCGGTCATGGGCGCGTCCTATCGACCCTTGGAGAAAAACGTCTTGATCGAATCGTAAATGTCGTCCTTGGTGTTGACCCGGCTCGTGATGACGTTTTCCAGATTGTCGAGATGCTCGTGGATCACGTTGATGAAGTTGCCGCTGCCGTAGGCGCTGGCCACCTGGCAGTAGCCGAAGACGTTGATGTTCTTGAGCATGTGTTCCTTGAGCATCCGGCAGCATTCGCGCGAATCGCTCTCGCTGGAATTGTCGCCATCTGAGAAGTGGAAGACATAGACGTTCCACTCCCCCGGGTCGTACCGCGATTCCAGCACCTGCCGGCACAACTTGAATGCGCTGGAGATCTTGGTCCCGCCGTCCTCGCGCAGATGGAAGAACGTGTTGCGATCAACCTCCGCCGCACGCACATCGTGCACGATGTAGCGGCTCTCGATGCCCTCATAATTCCGCCGCAGCCAGGCGTCGATCCAGAACGCCTCCAGCCGAACCAGTTCCTTCTGCTCATCCCCCATCGAGCCGGACACGTCCATCATATAGACAATCACCGCATTCGACTGCGGCTTCAGCACCGTCTTCCAGCTTCGATATCGCCGGTCGGCGCGAATCGGAACGATGCGCGGATTCTTGGGGTCGTAGTTGCCCGCGATCAGTTGCCGCCGCAGGGCCGAGCGGTAAGTGCGCTTGAAATGCCGCAGACTCTCCGGACCGGTCTGGCGAATACCGCTGTAGCGATCGCGCTCGGACGTGATCGTGTGCTTGCCCTTCGGCTTGATCCGCGGAAGGCGCAACTCTTCGCCGAGGATGTCCGCCAGTTCGTCGAGCGAAACCTCGACTTCAAGAATGTGATTGCCTGGGTTACTGCCGCCGGGGGCCTGTCCGCTGCCGTCGCCGCCGGCCGCCGGATCGCCTGGTTTGCCCTCGCCGGCGCCAACGCCGCCGTCATTGTTGGAGCCGTAGCGAAAGTGCGGAGTCTCGACGCCGCGCACCGGGATGCTGATGAGGTTCTTCCCTTCCTTGCCGATCAACTCGCCGCGGGTGAGGAATCGGCGCAAGTCGTCGCGGATCTTGCCCTTGACGATCTGCCGAAAGCGCTGATGGTCCTTGTCGATCTTGAGCGACATCGCCGCTGGCTTCCTCTCATGCTTCCGTCCGGCAAACACCCGGTGTGCCGGTAAACCCTACACTATATTGACCCTGCGGGGCGACCACCGCGAGCAAAATGCCGCAAATTCCCGCGTCGGGCATCGATTCTTCGCGCAGGAAACACCCCGCCCCTGCGATTATACGCAGCAAGATGGGCGTGGCGACGCGTCGCACCAAGGTTGCGTCGCATACCCCGCTGACGGACCCGCTGATGCAAAGCGCGTAACGATCGCGCAAGCCGCCACCGTGTGCAGAACTCACACCGCCGACAATCGGCCGTTGACCGCGCCGCGCCACCCGCCCGCTGCTTCCAATATCGGACAACGGTCGCCATCGACACCCCGGGATTGACCGCCTATTTCCGGCCGGGCCGTCCTCGGGCACACTGGAAGACATGAAACCGCTTGCGATCGCATTTGACGTCCACGGCACGCTTGCACACTGGCCGGCGCCACGCGTACGGCCGATCGAGGTTCAGCGCCTGCTCGCAAATGTCGGCATCGATATCAGTTACCAGGCCTTCGAAGCCGCCCGGCAATCCGTCTTCATGATCGAAGGCGTGAAACGCCCGATCCAGAGTTGGACGGATTTCCTGTCGCTGCAGTTCGACCGCATGGGTGTGCGCGTGCCGCTCGATGTGCTGCCCACCGTGGCGCATTTGTACGAGCAACGCGACGCGATGGAACTGTATCCCGACGCACTGGACGCCCTCCGCGCCGCAAAGGCGAGCGGCTTTGTCACGCTGGCGTTCACCAGCCTGCCGGCGTTCATGCTGGGACAGGCCGGCGCGGAGATCATGCCGCTATTGGACCATTATTTCGACAACGGGCTGATTGGATACGCAAAGGGATCGCAGGGCTTCTACCGCGAGATTGCCCGTCGAATGGACATGCGGGCCGATCGCATCCTCGCGGTCGGCGACGATCAACTCTGCGACTGCATCGTGCCGCATGAATGCGGCTGGCAGGCCGTCTGGCTCGATCGCCGCACGCTTCCGGCCGAGGAAGAGCGCACCCTCGCCGCCGACGCAGCGCGCACGGGGTTCAAGCGAATTCGCACCCTGTCAGAATTACCAGCCCACTACACCTAGATCCATGAGCCGGACCTAGCCGACTTCGACAATGCTGTTCAATTCGCCGAACGGATTGGTCTCGACAATGCCATTGTGCGGATCATTCCGCCACTGACCATCGATGACGTAGCGGTAGCGATACCGGCCGCGCGACAGCGGCAGTTTCACTTGAAACAGCCCATCTGCCAGCGGATGCAGGATGGTCCGTTCGGGCTGCCAGTCGTTGAAATCACCCGCCAGCCGCACATTGAATGCACCGGACGCCTTGATGGTGAACTCGACGCCGTCGTTCACGGCGTGCGCACCGTACACGGCCTCGATCTTCCGCGCCGTCTCCTCCGGCGCGATCGCCGCCGGGCGGTCCTGCCGAGGCTGCGTGCGACCCGCCCCGAGCAGGGTCTGCGACGTGGCCAGCAACTTCGAGGCATTCTCGGCCAGCGCGTCGGCATGGGCCAGCAGCTCGGCCGGCATGGAAGTGCTTGCGGGCAACGGGGCCGACGGTCCGGCGCCCATCGCCATCAACTCGCGGGCCAGGCGCACGAAGTCGCGGCATCCACTGCTGGATGGATCGTACTCCGTGATGGGCTGACCCAAACTCGTGCTCTCCTTCAACTTGGTGTTGAAGTTGACGAAACTTGTATACATCGCGTCGCCGTGCCGCTTGCGCAATTCGGCAAGAATCTCGCGTCCCAGTTTGGTGCGGACGTCATAGAGATTCGCAAGGATGCGAACCGCCAGGTGATGCTGATTGCCGGCCCGCAGCAGTTTGATCGTGTCCAGCTGCTTGGAGAGGCCCTGCAACGAGAAGTAACCGGTGTCGACCGGCACGATGATCTCGTTCGCCGCGTTCAGGCCGTTCTCGGTCAGCAGGCCGACCGTGGGTGGCGTGTCGATCAAGACAATATCGTATTTGCCTTCGGCCGCAGCCAGACCGCGGCGCAGCAGCGTCTCGCGATTGGGCACACCGGCCAGCCGCTGCTCCAACTTCGACAAATCGAAGCGGGCGGGGATCAAATCAAAATTGCTGGAGATCTGCCAGGTGACGCGCGACAGATCGATCGGACGGTTCTCGTGAACCGCCAGCAGTAGATCCGAGACGCTTTGCTCGATCTGCTCCTCCGGCACCGCCAGGCCCAGGGCACAGTGGCCCTGCGGATCCATGTCAATCGCCAGGATTCGCTGTCCCTCGCGGGCCAGACAGGCGCCGAGGTTGATGACAATGGTCGTCTTGCCGCATCCACCCTTTTGGTTGGCGACCGCGATCGTCCTCATATGGGGGCATCCTTGCCGTAACAGGCTGATTCCACTTGCTTTACGTTACCCGTCGCCAGACGCGCACCCGTCCGGACCTGCAACAAGTGCGCTTTACCCGATAATTCGGCGTCCTAGCGCTGAGAACTTGAAGATATATCGGACGACCCCTTTTGCCAATGCTATTATCGGGCTTTTTTCCGGAAAGCGCAGGCGACTCCAAGCAGAAATCACAGCCTTCCGGCTGCGGCATGGAGACCCTGCAATGTCGCCTGTAACTGATTACAAATACGAAACTTAACGAGATCAATGCCACCGCGGTCCGCCGGCCCTGTCGCGAATCCACTTCCTCCGACTCTCGCGGAATCCCGCCCGTCGCCTTAACATTCCCCCCGCGCTGAGGCTGAAAACCGCATGTGGGACCGGCTGTGTGACATTCTGAACGCCGCGCAGGGCAAACAGGTCCTGATCGTCGGCGATTTCATGCTCGATCGCTATCAGTACGGCGACGCCGAGCGGATTAGCCCTGAAGCCCCGGTGCCGGTGCTTCGCATTATTCGCGAGAATTCGGCGCTCGGCGGGGCCGGATCGGTCGCGGCTGACGTGGCGGCCCTCGGGGCGGCCTGTCACTGCGTCGGCGTGGTCGGCGGTGATGCCGATGCACGGTCGATTCGCGACATGCTGGGAGCTTGCGGCGTCAATGCCGCGGGGCTGGTGACTGACCCGGCTCGCCCCACTACGCGCAAGACCCGCCTGATCGGTCTCGCCCAGCATCGCCATCGCCAGCAACTGATTCGAATTGATGAAGAAGTCACGCGCCCCGTGGATGCCGCCATCACCGCGGCGCTCATCCAGGCCATCGATGCGGTCATCGGGCACTGCGACGCCATTTGTCTTGAAGACTACGGCAAGGGCGTCATGACGCCGGCGCTGGTCGCCGCGGTGCTGGCCGCCGCCAGGAAGCGCGGCACGCCGGTGCTGGTCGACCCTGCGCCGACAAATGACTACCGCCTCTATCACGGCGCCACCGCCATGACGCCCAATCGCTCGGAAACTGAGCGGGTGCTGGGCCGCCGCCTGCCGGACACCGAGGCTGTTCGGGCCAATGCCGGCGCGATTCTCACCGCCTGCGGAACGACGCATGTCTTTGTAACGCTGGATACCGAGGGCATGGCGTTGATCGGCCCCGGCGGATCATTCGAACACATTCCCACCAAGCCGCGTGAGGTGTACGACGTGACCGGCGCGGGCGATGAGGTGCTGGCGGCGCTGGCGGTTTCACTTGCTGCCGGTTCGACGCTCATCGAAGCCGGGGCATTGGCGAATGTAGCCGGCGGTCTTGAAGTGGAGAAGTTCGGCTGCGTGCCCGTCACGCGCGACGAACTGGTGGCCGAGCTGCTCGCCGAGAGTCACAAGCATCTCGGCAAGATCCGCACGCTCGGCGACCTGCTGCCGGAGATCAAGCGACGCCGCGACCTGGGCCACCGCGTCGCCTTCACCAACGGATGCTACGATCTGATGCACGCCGGACACACACAGACATTTGCCTTCGCAAGGTCTGAGGCCGATCTGCTGGTCGTCGGCCTGAACTCCGACCGGTCGGTCGCGGGTTTGGGCAAGGGCAGCGGCCGTCCGTACGTCGGCGAGGCCGATCGGGCCGCACTGCTGGCGGCCCTGGCGGACGTTGATTACATCGTGACCTTCGATGACGATACGCCATTGGCACTGATCGAGGCGATCCAGCCCGACGTGCTGGTCAAGGGCGCGGACTGGGCGAACAAGACGGTTGTCGGGCAGGACGTCGTCGAGCGCCGCGGCGGCCGGGTGCTGCTGGCCCCGATGCGGCCCGGTCTGAGTTCGACCCTTCTCGCCGAGCGCATTCGACGCGCCGGCGAATGACGCCGGGCCCGATGCGGCGAAAGGGCCGCGAGAAGTCTGGAAACCCGCACTGCATGAAGAAACTCTCGTCACTGTCGATCTTCTTCCCGTTCTACAACGAGGAGGCCAACATCGAGCGCGTGGTGCGCAGCGCGGTGAGCGCCGCGCCGAACTTCGCCGATGCGTTTGAGGTCATCGCAGTGAACGACGGCAGCCGCGACAAGACCGGCGAGATCGCCGAGCGCCTGGCCGCCGAGATTCCGCAGGTGCGCGCGGTCCACAACAACCCCAACCTCGGCTATGGCGGCGCGGTCGTTCGGGGTTTGACCGAATCGAAGATGGATTGGATATTCTTCACCGACGGCGACGGTCAGTTTGACATCAATGAGCTGCCGAAACTGATCGAGCTGCTGGACCGCGGCGACTTCGCAGTCGGCTATCGCATCAAGCGGGCCGACGCTTTCATGCGGAAGGTGAACGCGTGGTGCTGGGGGACGCTGGTGCGGGCCCTGTTTGGACTGAAGGTCCGCGACATCGACTGCGCCTTCAAACTGCTGCCCAAGAGCCTGATCGATCGCATCCAGCTGCACAGCCGCGGGGCGCTGATCAGCACGGAGCTGCTGGCGAAGGCGAAGAACCACGGCCTGCGGATCGTGGAGACAGGCGTCAATCACTACCCGCGCACGGCGGGCGAGCAGACCGGCGCGAAGCTGTCGGTCATCCTGCGGGCCTTTGCCGAGTTGCTGAAACTCCGCCGGCACATCCGGATGGAGGGGATGGAGGCGGCGGGCGATAAAACAGACAAGAAGAAGTGACGTGTTCGTGACCGGCGCGGTTGGACGTGTCTTGGCTGCTTAAGTTGTTCCACGTGGAAATGGCTGGAGTGGGTATTCAGCCGCCCAGACGCTGACTGCAGTATCGGCATTCGTCCAGCTTGCCCTGAGTTCCGGGCATTGGGTGTAGAGGCGTCTACCTGGTCCAAGGCTGGCGCTTCCGAATGTTTTTGACATTCGTCTTCTTCGGGCGGTAGGGGCTGTACTTCGGACGCTGAGACGCACGCAGGAAGGGATTCCTGCGAAGGCGGGTGCGAGAACGGATTCACGCACCAGCGGCACGCCTCCGGCTTGCCCGGTGTTTCGGGACTCCGTAAGAGGAGGCGTTAAGAACGCCCGAAGCCGCCGCTTCGACTTGCATTTACAGGTGTCTCCTTCAAACAATGGCCGTTGTCCCTTGGGACTAATTTATTACGTCTGTCAGTATGCGGCCGTAAAAGTAGAATGTCCCCTTAGATTCCTCCTTAGATTCCTTAGATTCCTTGGTCAGCCAGAACTGCCTGCTGGCCGACGTGGCTGCGGTCATCGGCAGCATCGACGCGGTGATGGGCGAAGTCGATAGCAATTGAGTTGCGGATGTCCCGCGTTTCCGTCCCGCACGAGCATGCAGAATCAACGACATTCAATAGTTATAGACGACCCTTTGACGAAACGCTCAGTAAGATCCAAGTAGAAACGTACTTTCACTCTATCAACTTCAAAAACTGCCATCCTTGCTCCAGTTCCACCGAGTATGACTAGTTCAACAAATCGACCTCGTGGTTCCACTTTCATTCTTATTTGTCGCAGGTTATTTCCGTATTGGAACTGCTTTTTAAGCCAATCGGCGAGAAAATCCATTTCACTTGCTGGTACGCTACAAGTCGCCGAAACATCCATTAACACTTGGACTTCCATTGAGTGTTCCGTGCTTGGTAACTCTTGATCGGTTTTCGCGCCCGACTCAATCGAGTCAGATTTGGCATTCGCGCACCCGGCTCCACAAAAGGACGCGATGATGCAAAAGACAACTATCTGAATGTAATTTGAAGAAATGAACACGTTAATTAGACTCCCAAAGTTCGGGAATGAAAGGGATTAAAAGGGGACATTCTACTTTTTCTGCTCCGCCTGCTCCAGCCTCGGCCGGCCGCGCGGGCGGATTGTGGATTCCAGGTCCAGCTTCGCCGCCGTTCGCTGCGTCCACGCCTTCGTTCCCAGAGGGGTGCCGCGAATGATGCTTCGGCGAACCGCCGCCTCCTCCGCGTCCGTCTGCGGCGTGTTCAACCGGCGCAGCCAGTCGCGCGGCAGATCCACCGGCCCGTCGGCGATCAGGCCGGGCGCGTGCTTCGGGTGGCCACGCCAGGCGCTGGACCATTGCCAATCCTCCGCATGTCTTACGAGCTTCGCTCGCAGCGGATTCCGCTCGACATATCGCATCGCCGTCAACAGGTGCACATCCTGCTGGATCGGGAACGTCTTGAACCGGCCCTGCCAGACGTGGCCGCTCGACCGTCCGCCACGCTGTCGATGATACCGCCGGACGTGCGACGTCAGTAGCCATTGCATGTAGCGGCTGAGGTCGCCATCGTCGCGTGGCCAGAGGATCAGGTGAAAATGGTTGGACATGAGGCAGAAGGAGAGCAGCCGCATGTTGACGCGCTCGTTGGCGGCGAGGAGCAGATCGAGGAAGCCGCGATGGTCTTCGTCGGAGTGGAAGACCTTCATGCGGCCGTTGCCGCGGTTGATGACATGGTAGCAGATGCCGCCGACGGCGGCGCGGGCGGTGCGTGGCATGGGCGGAGAGGCTACCCGAGCCGGGCCGCCATGTCAATAAAGTAGAATGTCCCCTTTTTTCCCCAGAAAACGGTGGCTGTGCCTCGGGGTCCGATGATCCTGGTCGGAATTGAAGACCTTCATGCGGCCGTTGCCGCGGTTGATGACGTGGTAGCAGATGCCGCCGACGGCGGCGCGGGCGGTGCGTGGCATGGGGGTGAGCCTAACCGAGCCGGGGCGGCTCTGTCAATAAAGTAGAATGTCCCCTTTATTCCCTGTCAATAAAGTAGAATGTCCCCTTTATTCCCTCTTTATTCCCCTAAAGTAGAATGTCCCCTTTATTCCCTTTATTCCCCCTTTATTCCCTTATTCCCTGTGCGCTCAACCACGTCGACCCGTACTTCAACTGCCGGTCATCAACTGGACGTACGGACTGATGTCGGTGCCATCCACATAGCCATCCTGGTTGATGTCGGCGTTGATAATGTCGCATTGCGGAAACTGCGTCGCATACACGGCGGGGTCCAGCAGTGCCTTCACGAAACCACTGAGTTCAGCGACGGTTGCCGCGCCGTCACAATCCATGTCGCCCGGTAATGGATTGAACGTGCAAACGACGCTGCACGGACTTTGCACGGACTCTTCGATCAATACAAGTGTTGATACCGGCTCGTTCTGGGACTGCACTTCGAGCGTCGTTACTCCGCTCGTCGCGTTGACGTGCGACGGAAGAAAAAATGTAGGACAGCCACCGACACCGAAGTAGACTTGCTGTCCTTGTCCAGCGGTTGTCTCGATGTGCCCGACCTTTGTCCGATCATGGCCGGGGGTAATGTCATGGAAAGTCGTGTAGGGTGGGGCGGAGTTCCCGTGCGTCTGGGCGCCGATCGGCGCGCCGTTCGCCTCGGCAATGTCCAGTGTTCGCGCCCGGTGGCCGGATTGGTCGGCGCCCGCAATAAGGATGTCAGTCGGCCCCGAACTGGATAGAGGCCTGCGAAGTCCAATGGCACTGGGGCCGGGAACCAGACTCACGCCGTATAGCCGGTCCCAGTCAGCAGCTACACCCACATTTCGATCGATTCGAGCGGCACGGGCATTCAATGTGCCACTCGGGAAGTTGAAAATTGACAGATATCCCGCGAGCAGCAGGTCGCCGTTGTTTGCACCCGGCGTTGGATCCATCTTGATGGCCGTGAATGTAGTCAGGTCAAGCCCTCCCATCCCAATGGCAGGATACAATCCTGCGACATTGGCCGCAGGGAGACCGGTCGCGAGATTGACGGGCATCAACATGGCCGGGTTGCCTGTGGCGTCGATGATGCCGCCACAGACCCAGATGACGCCATCCGGAGCTTGCTCGACATCGTGAATCAAAAAGCGATCAAAAGCGCCCGGATTGAACCGTGAGTAGCTCTTGCTCCAAATGGTGTTGCCGGCGGCGCCAAGCCGCGTAAGCCGCCCGCGGTGAGGATTGCCCTGGGCGTCGCGGCTTATTCCCGTGATTGCCGCCGAGCCATCGCTTAGCCAATCGGCCTGGACAGTCGGCCCGCTGACCATATCGCCATCCAATCGTCGAGCCCAAACCACCTGAAGGTCGGATCCCAGCATTTTCGCCGCGAACAGAGCCGGTGAGGTTCCGCCGGAAATCTCGCCGGCAACAAGTACGTCGCAATTAGGAGCCACATCCACGCTCGTCCCGACGATCCGCTCGCCCGATACGCCGGTGCGGAACAGCCGCTCATGAATAATTGTGCCAAAGCGGTTCCAGAAAACCACGTGGAGTCCTCGCTGTCCACTGGACAACTGTCGCTCGCCCACGGTGATGAAGCCGGTCGGATTGAACGGCGGGCCGACGGCGTCGATCGAGCGCTGGTAGCCGGATGCCGGCGCACCACAGCGCTTGTCGGAAGGAAATGTGATAAATGACGGCAGGGGCGCCGGCGGACAGAGAACCGCGCTGCAATTACCGATTTGTCTAACGGAGATATTATCGATAGCGAAGTCGTGGGCGCCTCCTGCGAAAGTAGTGACCTGACAAATGCTGACCGGAACAATCCCGCTGATCGCTCCCGAATTCCAGACAACATTCACCGGGAACCAATTCCAATCAGTGGGAGGGGCAAACGGTACGGCAACCGCGGTGCCGACAAAGACATTATTCACTTTCACCTGCACCTGCGTCAGTGCACCGACACTTTCGGTCACCCAGAATGAGGTCATATAATTCTGACTCGGCAGAATTGTCACGTTCTGGCGTACCAGCTCCGTATGAGGAGGGGCGGGAAGCAGGTTTACGGGGGCGGTCGTGCCGTCAATGAACATCACGTTCCCGGTGTTGGGTAGGAAGCCACTGCCATCGCCCCAACTCCCATAACTACCCGCCGAAACGTTGTATACTGCGTAATAAGACGGGTTAAAGAAACTGCACGGCGGCGTCGAGGTCGGAATTGACATTTGAGTCTTAAATGGAGTGATGTTACAGGCGAGACCGCTCTCAAATCCGCCGTTCTGAATCTTCTCGGGGCAGCAGGCGATGACGTTGAATGTCGCACTCCCGCTCACCTGGCCGACGCAGCCGATACCGTCAGTCATCGAAATCAAGCTGTAGGTCGGATTGAGACTGCTGATTGTGACTGGCCAGCACGTCGTGCGTCTCTGGGACACGACCGTATGATTGGTCGATCCGTCGGTCAGGATTGCGGTCCACGGCGCAGTTCCCGTGAACTCAATATTGACACACTGCTGCGATCCGCCGCAAACTGTCGGAGCAGGCGACGGCCCCGTTATTGTCGCCGTAGGAATGGCGACCACGACGTTTTTCGAGGTCGAGTAAGTCTGACCCCTGGCGTTTGTAACGGTTAAAGACACGGTGTAAGTGCCAGCAGCGGCAAACACATGGCACGGTAACCGGAGTGCGGACGTATTTGCAGCGCCCGATGTCGGGTCCCCGAAGTTCCACAGCCAGGTCCAGGGCACAGCGTCGTTGCCGCCTGTCGTTGTAAAGCAGACCGATATGCCGGGACATGGATTCTTCGGAGTATGGCCGATGTTCGCGACGATCGAGTTGCACGGACATGGACCGCTTGTGCTGTTTGTGCCGGTATCGATCAGATTCTGATTCGAGACCAGCGTACTTCGCGACGTATTCAGAACGGCCGACATTCTATTTGACTGGCAATTTGTGAATGTGTTCATACAGTCGTCGTCAGAATAGGACATGTAATTCTCAATCTGATCCACGACATTTGGAGTTTCAGCGCATGTGTCCGGAATCGGCCCGGTGCAGGGGAAATACAGGGCCGTTGTTGGAGGCGTGTCGCAACACAAATCTCCCTGGGTCAGGCAGGTCGTTGCGTTCATCCCCACACACGCGGTCTGAATAAAGGGGTTGCAAGTTGGAGGACATGGCTCGTGAGTATGCCACAGGCTCAGATAGTGCCCGGCCTCATGTGCCAGAATTTTGCCCTGTTGCAGGTCCGGGACGCCTGCCAGGAGCTGATGGTTGTTCCCTGATACGCTGTTGTCGCCAAATGCGTCGTAGCGAAATACGATTCCATCCAGGCCAGGGGACCCCGGGAAGGTCGCGTAACCGACAATGCCTGGCGGCGCCGAGGGCACGCCGTCGCAATTCGATGAAGGTGCACTTGCGCATATCTCGCCTACCAACCAAATATTCAAGTACATGGAGAAGGGAAATTCTCCGCCGGGATGCGTCACGGTCAGCAAAAGGGGTCCCTCGGTGACAATATCATGCTCGAGCACATTCGCTCCCACCGAATAGCGCATCACGCCACATTCCGGCTGACCCGCCGGGTTCAACGCCCACGAAAGCGTGGTTGGCGTGGGAATGGTTGCGAGACAAAACTTGATTTGCGTATCCACCGCCAGTGGCCCATGGGCCTGTCCGTTGTAGATGGCGTAGTTGGCCTTGAAGGCGGCGTTCAACGCCTGGATCTGCCATTTGATCTGGTCGTAACTGATGTTGGTTCCGACTCCGTAGCCGTCGGTGGGATTGTGCAGGACGTGAACGACGACTGGAATTGTGTAGGTTGTCGGCCCGTGCGGCGTCGCGGCGTCGTTGAAACGGCGAATATCATCTTCAATGGAATCGATTTTTGTCTGCCAATTCGGATCCGTCTCCCGCATTAGCCGCATGACGGTATCGAAACCGCAGGGCTCTGCAGCGGTGTCGGGGCCAGCGGGTTGTCCCAGGGCCGGCTTTGGAAGACAGAAGGAGCCAAGAAACAAACCCAAAGCCATGCAGCCGGGTAGCAACCTCCTTATGGAGCAGTTCGCGCAGACTGACGATGTTCGATGCTGACGCATTTCCCGCACTCCTGTTTTATTGTTTGCTTTCCGCGATGAGACATGCCTGCGGCCTTCAAAGTCGCCGCATTGGCCGCGGGAAGGACTATTGAGGCCGGTGCCTCAACGGAGTCGCTGCCCCGCAGGCGCTCGATTGTGCTTGCGGGTGCCCACAAAGTCAACTAATTCTGTCGGAATAATTGCGACTGCGTTAGATCTTGCATGCTTCCCCAGAAATCGCGCCGCGTTTTCCAAGGTGCGATTGACCGCCTTGACAGGATCTCATCGCGAGCGCTTGACTTCCCTTGCTTCCGCACGAGCGAACCGGCGTGTGGGAACCCCTTGCAGTTGTAAGGGGCCGTAGCTCAATTGGTTAAAGCGCCGCCCTGTCACGGCGGAGGTTGCGGGTTCGAGCCCCGTTGGCCTCGGTTTTCCCCACTTCATTCGAGCGAAGCAAAGTGGAACTTTGCTTTTCCGCGCGTTCATTGCGCGGCGGCCCGCCCTTGCTTCCGCTGGGGTCCTAATCAATCGTGCGGACCGATGGTGCGGAGCAGGCACGTTTCGGGCGTTTGGAAAAGTCGCGGGGCGTCTGGGAAGAGCGCCTCGATGGTGTCGTTTGTGTATCTGAAGAAACCATTGCAAACGGGGGCATTCTACTTTCTATCTCCTTCCAAGGCCGGCCGCGTGGGAGAATCGTGGACGCTAGGTCCAGTCTTGCTGCCGTACCGCTGCCTCCTCCGCGTCCGCGTGCGGCGTGTTCAGCCGTCGCAGCCAATCACGCGGCACATCGACCGGTCCCTCCGCGATCAGCCCGGCGGCGAGTCCAGGACGGCCTCGCCAGGCATGGGTCGGCGGGCACATCCCACGCGGCGACCCCCTCTCGGCCTGTCCCCGATTCCGCTCAATATACACACGCGTCCGCCGAAAGTGAACCCAATACTCTGGGCTCGGCACGTGCCGGCAAACTCGAATGTTGGGAGTGTAGCCGCGCAGACAGTGAATTTGACTGGTGTAGCGGGTCTGAACCGGGCCCGTACCTGCCTTGGAAGCGGTGGGTGATTCTCGCACAGTCCCTGCGAAAACGTGGGGATGCCGCGCGTTCGTTTGCCGAACGGGTTTGGACTTGCGTCGATGACACTTTGAACTGCGGCGCGTCGTGCACGCCCCGGCTACTCTTTTTCGTTCTCGCTCAGGCCGGCGTGGATGCGGTTTACCAGGACCGCCATTTCCTCGATGCGACCGGTCAGTTCCGCCATGGCGTGGCGGTGGGCGGCCTGTTCCATCGAGCGGGCCTGCTCGGTGAGGTCGGCGAAGCCGTGGCTGTCGCCGGCGCTTTTGAGCTGGCGGGCGAGTTTCTCGATGCGGTCGTAGGACTGCTGGCGCAGGGCGTCCTGGATGGCGTCGAGCCGCTCGGGCAGGCCGCGAACAAACTGCTCGACGATTGCGATCAGTTCGGGCGATTCGCTGAGCATGGTCGACAGGACCGGCTCGGACTCTGACCCCTTCGGATTGTTTGCCTGATCGGCCATACGGCCCCCCTCCTGGACGCCCCCCGGACGGCGCCTGGGCCGGGGTCATCCCCGGCAGGCACCGCCCCCCTGCACCATCGTCGCGATGATGCGGCGGCTTGATTTGATCGGGCCTGAGGCGGGGTTCATGGCGAAAATGATGAGGGGCCGGGCGCAACGCGGACGTGGGGCGGCGGCTTATTGGGCCAGGGGCGGGGTTTGGTGCGCGGCGTATTGAGAGGGTTATCGGCGCAGGGACAAGGGGAGGAGGCGAAGACAGGCGAGGCGCGGAGAGGCTTGGCGTGGAGAAGCGTGGCGCGGGGCGGAGGGGCGCGAAGAAGCTTGGCGCGGCGAAACGCGGTTGGGAAGTTTGAGATTTTCAGGGAGTCTATTTCTTGCCGCCGGCGCTCTTCTTTGGATCGGGCGGGCCCTTCTTGGCGGGGGGCACGTCGTCGTTGAGCAGATCGGCGAGATCGTCTTCGTCCAACTCGGGCAGGCCGTCAATATCGAGATCGCTCAGATCGTCGATATCGAAATCGTCCTCGTCGATCTTCGGCTTGCCGGCGGGCTTGGCAGCGGGCGCGGCGGGTTTGCCGGCGGCCGGTTTGGCGGCAGGTGGCGCGGGCTTGGCCGGGGCCGGCTTCGCCGCGGCAGGCGCCGGCTTCGGCGCGGCGGCGGGCTTGGGCATGACCGGTGCGTCGTTGGGATCTTCAATGTTGGCGGGGACGCCGTCGATCTGCACCACGAAGAGAACCGGGCCGACGGTGATGCGATCGCCGGCCTTGAGTGCGGTTTCGGCGGCGATGCGGGATTCGTTGACGTAGGTGCCGTTGCTGCTGCCCAAGTCCTTGATGGACGCCTTGGAGCCGTTCAGACTGAGTTCGCAATGGGACCGCGAAATCTCGTTCAGCGGGATGCGGATGTCGGCCTCGGGGCTGCGGCCGATGATCAGCTTCGTGCCCGGCTTGAGCGGGATGTCCCGACGGGTGCTGTTGTTTTTGAACGCGACAAGCGTGATCATCGTGCCGTCTCTGTGGCGTGCTGGTCGTGAGGAGAAGGCCGCGCCGTCGCCGGCGGGGCCCACATTCGCAACCACGTCAATTTAGCGGGAAAACGCACGTCATTCAAGCACAAAACGCGGCCGGCGGCCGGTGATAAAATGCGGAGCAATGTCCGCCGAATCCGCCCAAAATCAGTCGAAATTGATCGAACCCGTGACGCGTGGCGGCGGCATCGGGCTGTATGTGCATCTGCCGTTTTGCACGACCAAGTGCGGCTATTGCGATTTTTATTCGCTCCCCACGCTGCCGGAACTGATCGACAGCCTGACCGATTCGCTCGATGCCGAGCTGACCGGGCGAGATCCGGGTCGCCCCATCGAAACGGTTTTTATCGGCGGCGGTACGCCGACTATTTTGCCGGCGGCGGCGCTGCAGCGCGTGCTTGACCGGGTGAGCCGCGCGGCGGGCGGTGTGCAAGAGTTCACATGTGAGGCGAATCCCTCCAGCACCGATGAACTGAAGCTCTCGCTGCTGCGGCAATCGGGCGTGAACCGCATTTCGTTCGGGGCGCAGTCGTTCGACCGCGACGATCTGGCCGTGCTGCAGCGGCTGCATGATCCGGGGCATATCGAAGAGAGCGTCCGGGCCGCAAGGGCCGCAGGGTTCGACAATCTGAATCTCGATCTCATCTTCGGCATTCCGGGACAACCCCCGGCCCGCTGGCGCGAAAGCCTCCGCCGGGCCATCGAACTGGAACCCGACCATTTGTCTTGTTATTCGCTGATGTACGAGCCGGGCACTCAACTGACTCGGCTGCGGCAACAGGGGCAATTGTCGCCATGCGACGAAGACCACGAGATCGAGATGTTTGAGATGACGGGCGATGTGCTCGCGGCGGCCGGTTATGAGCGCTATGAGATCAGCAATTTTGCGCGGCCGGGGCGCGCGTGCCGGGCGAACATCATCTATTGGGAGAATCGGGAGTATTTGGGCGTCGGGCCGTCGGCGGTGTCGTATTTAGACGGCGTGCGGCGGAAGAACATTGCCGACGTGCGACGCTATGTCGAACGGCGCGGCGGGATGGCGGGTGACATCGTCGCGGAGCGCGAGCAACTCTCGCCGCACGATCGGGCCCTGGAGACGGCGATGCAGATGCTGCGGCTTGCGATTGGCATTGATCGGCGTCGATTTGAGGAGTTGACCGGTTTTGAGGTTGATTCGCTGCTGGCTGGACGGTTGACGCCGTTTGTCGAGATGGGGCTGGTGGTGGCCGATGATCGCGGGTGGCGGCTTACTTCGCGGGGGTTGATGGTTTCGAATCGGGTGTTGGCGGAGCTTGCGCCGGAGCCCGCGGCCACACGTGACAGGCCACTGTCGATTATTCAGTGATGACTCAGCTTTGCGGCGTTGCGCGATTGACGCGTATCAATCGGCCGGAAAGATCCTCTATGCCATCAAGTTTTGTGGATTTCCTGCGCCATCGGTTCAAACAATTGCTGCGAACAGACAATGATCCCGGCGTGGGCCGAACTCGCCCGGTGCAATCTACAGAAGTCGTCCCGGTTTTGTGTCACGACGGCCCGGCCCTGAGAAATAGCAAATCGAAGGACTTCCTCATCAGGAATCCGCTGGTTGGAATTGCCTGCATCTTTCGACGTCAATACGTCGTGGCCCAATGCCCGAAGTCGATTGACGACCGGCAGCGGGAAATTTTCATTGGCATAGAGGCGGGCCATTATGCGGCTTCATTCTCGGCGATTTGATTTTCGATTTCGGCGCGGTGGCTTCTCACGTAGGCCCATGCATTCGCAAGGTCTTCGGCGCGCAACGATGGATAGGCACCAAGAATCTCCGCCTCGCTAATACCCATGCGCCGCGACTGCTCAAGCGACCACACCGGTATTCGCGTGCGCACGATGCAAGGCTTGCCGCCGCACACGCCGGGGGTGGATTCAATGCCGGGAAACGCATCGCCGATGCCGCGCACAAGCTCCTGAAGGAGTTGTGCGCGCTCAGCTGGCGACAATTCCGCGATGATTTGCTCCGCGTCTTGAATCTTACCCACGATCGATCTCGCTCCTTGCTTCCAGACATTATACCGCGCTATTTCGGGTCTATGCCAGGAATGGCCGTCTCTATACCGGCGAAATGACTGTGCCTCTTTCAGAGAATTCCATGGCCTCCCAATAGAATCGCGTGTATTCATCATCGCTCATAGCCTGTGACACGCCAATGCTGCCGCAGAACTGAATAGCGTCAAACGCATGGAAGAGTGAAAGCCCCCACCAGTTCCAAATGAAATTGAAGTTGTAGTCGCCTACGATTCTCGCGAGCCGGGAGCGCAAGCGCGTACACGTCGCGTCTTCTATGCCGGATTCGGCGAGCGCTGTCCGGGTCCTGGCATCGTGCTCTTCAGTAAACTCAGTATCTACAAATGGCTCAAGAATCAACCCCCACACATCCACACGACGAACGCACGGGATGCTTCGTTCTCTGGCCGCGGCCAACATTGCATCCTTGTCAACCGCCGGCACGAGTAAGACCTCGCCCCGATTTGTCCGAATCTCTACAGGTATGGATGTGATTGAGATTTCGCGAATGTACTCGTAAGGCAACTGACCGTGAGGAAACACCGTGGCGGGCGTGTAGGGATACCATGCGATTCTGATATGATCATCGCAAATCCCGAAGCGCAATGTGCGATCGTCAGCGTGCATGTGTCGATTCAGAATCGCCGGTTGCGAGAAATCCTGATCCACCAGCGCGTGATCGGCGCACCTCTGCCATTATCTCCAGTGTATCCACCAGCCATTTGACGCGCTGGTCCGGCGTCAACGACGCAAAATGGAACAGATTCTCGATCCGTGCTTGTTCAAACCCTGCGCGCTCGGCTTCCCGCGGGCCGTCAGATTGAGATTTGCCCGAGTTCGGACCAGTCGAAGCGTCAGAGGCAGCGGTTGGGTTCACGGCTTCTCCTGATTGGGTCGTACGGGCGCATTCATTCCCGATTTTAGCAACCGCAGGTTGTCAATATCCAACAAGTCGTGGGGGCGAGCACTTTGAATCTTCATTTCGATCAGATGATCGATCGAACAGACTGGCACCTGAGTGCCCTGGAGCGTCACAGAGACCGCATCCCTCAGCAGGGAATGAAACGCAATCGGTTCTCGAACGAACAGATCGACGACAGGCGCCGGGTTCGCCGGATCGACCATTGTAAATACAAGCATGTTTTTTTCGCGATACCACGCCTCGCGCTGCACGGGATCTGCAAAGGGACTGGCATCAACAGGCAGCCGCGGTCGCATCCCAATGGACTGCAGCGCCGCAACCGCCTTGGCGGACTCCGGCGGGCTCAGATCGATGACAAGGTCGAGATCGGCGGTTGCCCGGTTGTTGCCATGCAACAGCGCGGCAAATCCACGCACGATCACGTATCGCACCTCGACACGGTTCAGAGCATCCAGTATTCGAGTGAACTGATTCATGTCGAAACCGTCGGCAGCCCTACTCCTCCGCCGTGTCCAGCACGCTCATGAAGGCCTCCTGCGGAGGCGTCAGCGTATGCCCGAACATCATGCAATCCTTGCATGATCGCCGCAAACCACGCAACATACGTCCGTCGTCGACCTCGCTGGGTCTATACGGGGTCGCGTCCATCCTGCACAGGCGCCGTCGACATGAAGCGCGGAAAGCTCATTCGGCATCTTACGCAGAATGCCTGCGTCGTGCTTCGCGAAGGCAAAAAGCACACTATTTTCGTCAACACTCGAAACGGGCAGACGGCCCCGGTGCCAAGGCATCCAAACGTGGATTCTTATCTCGTGCTGAAAATCTGCAAAGAGCTCGGCATCGAGCCGCCGAGCGAGCGCTAACCCGCGAGTGGAATGTTCTCGACCTCGGAGGTGGATGTCCGCCCGTTTAGCGCCGACTCGCGCCGGGCGAGCATCAGCTCATTCAGCGCATCCAGCACGTTTTCGCGCGCTTCCTCCCTGGTCTTCCCCTGAGAGAATGCACCTGGAACCTCGGCGACCGTGGCAATCCACCAGCCGTCAGTGCCCTTCTCATAGATGATGGTCAGTTCAGTCGGCATGTTTCCTGATTATATCGGCTCGTGAATCCAGTTGATAACGAAGCCGTTCGATTGTTGCGCCGGCCTACTCCTCCGCCGTATCCAGCACGCTCATGAAGGCCTCCTGCGGGATGGTCACCGCCCCCACCTGCTTCATGCGCTTCTTGCCTTCCTTCTGCTTCTCCAGCAGTTTGCGCTTTCGCGTGACGTCGCCGCCGTAGCACTTGGCGGTCACATCCTTGCGGACTGGTTTGATCGTTTCGCGGGCGATGATCTTGCCCCCGATGGCCGCCTGCAGCGGAATTTCAAACAGGTGGCGGTCGATCTGCTTGCGAAGACGAATCAACAGCTTGCGTCCGCGATACTCCGCCCGCGTGCGGTGCACGATCATTGACAACGCGTCCACCGGCGTGCCGTTCACCAGGATCGACACCTTCACCAGGTCGTCCGGCCGGAAGCCGATGGGCTCGTAGTCCATTGTTGCGTAGCCGCTGGTCACGCTCTTGAGCCGGTCGAAGTAATCGTAGATCACCTCGGCCAGCGGGAATTCGTACGTCAGCACGACTCGCTCGGGTGAGAGATAGTCCGTCTTTTTGTAGGTGCCGCGGCGATCCTCCGACAGGCTCATGACCGCGCCGATGTACTTGGCCGGCACGATGATCTCGGTACGGACATACGGCTCGCGCACTTCCAACAGTTGATCCATCGTCGGCAGATCGGCCGGTGATTCGATGCGTCGCTCGACGCCGTCCTTGAAGACGATTTCGAAGCCCACGGTCGGCGCGGTCTGCACGACGTCGATGTCGCTTTCGCGCTCCAGCCGCTCCTGGATGATCTTCATGTGCAGCAGGCCGAGGAACCCGCAGCGGAAGCCCATTCCGAGCGCTGCGCTGGCTGCGGGCGTGAAGTTGAAGCTGCTGTCGTTGAGCCACAGCCGCTCCATCGCCTCGCGCAACTGATGGGCCGTCGTGCCCGGGCCTGGATAGAAGTCGCAGAACACCATCTGCTGCGGCGGCTGGTAGCCCGGCAAGGCGCCATCGCAGGGCCGCGTCTCGTGGGTGACCGTATCGCCGATGTTCACATCGTGAATTGTCTTGATGCCGGCGAAGAGAAACCCGACTTCGCCGGCGGTCAACTCCTGCCGCGAGGTGATTTTGGGCGCGAACACGCCGACATCGGTGACCTGGTATGTCCGACCGATGGCCATCAGCAGCACCTTGTCGCTGCGCTTGATGACGCCGTCCCTCACGCGCAGATGGCATACGACGCCGCGGTGTTCATCCACCTTGGCGTCGTAGATCATCGCCTTGAGCGGCTTGTTTCGATCGCCGACCGGCGGCGGAACACGCTCCACAATGGCCGCGAGAATCTCCTCAACATTTTGGCCGGTCTTGGCGGACACGAAGATGGCGCCCTCGGCGGGGAAGCCGAGAATCTGCTCGAGTTCGAGCGCGATGTCTTCGGGCCGCGCCGACGGGAGATCGATCTTGTTGATGACCGGGATGATGGTCAGCCCCGCCTCGGTGGCCTTGTACGCATTAGCCAGGGTCTGGGCCTCGATGCCCTGCGAGGCGTCGACCAGCAACAGCGCGCCTTCGCAGGCAGCCAGGGCGCGACTGACTTCATAATGAAAGTCCACGTGGCCCGGCGTGTCGATCAGGTTGACCTGATAGGGACCGGGGTTCGGCGTGACCTTGTCATTCGCCGCCAGCCAGGCCTGACCCCACTTTGACGGGCCCTTGTAGTCGTAATTCAGACAGGCGCGATTGGCCTTGATGGTGATGCCCATCTCCCGCTCGAGGTCCATGTCATCCAGGAACTGGGCGCGAAACTCTCGATTGGTGATGGCACCGGTCTGGAGCAGCAGCGCGTCGGCGAGCGTGCTCTTGCCGTGATCGATGTGGGCGATGATGCAAAAGTTGCGAATCCGGGCGATTTCCATCGCGGGATTGTAAGCGAGGCGGGGATGGCCGGAAGATCGATGGAAACGGGCGTTTCGATCAACCGACCCTCGCGAATAGACGTCGTCGGGCGATCAGGCGGCGCGTGCTTATCGGTATCGAAAACCGCGTTGAAGCGTCGGCAGAATCCATGGCGCGGTATCGCACCGTCAAGGCGATGGGCAATCGACCGGCTCGCCCTTGCCGATCGCCGTTCGCGGCAAGGCGACCGGCCAGCCGGTCTGGTCGAGCACCCACTGGACATAGGTGTTGCTGTTGACGCCGAGATAGGCGTAGGTGTTTCGGCAGGGATAGGCCGGGGATTGCTCCGCGATGAACGTTGCGATCGGCTCGGCTTCGCGACCGGTTGCTTCGGCCACGATGTAAACGCCGCGCGAGCCAACGTCGGACTCGGGCGGGAGCAGGTTCTTTCGGACGTGGCCATGCGGGCCACCGGCGGTCTGCCAGACTTCCCAGCGGTCAACCTCGGTCGCGCCGGCGGGCTTGATGACAAACCAGGAGTGCGAGGCGACGCCGCGCAGATGGGGAATCGGGGCCGCATAGACTCGTACGAGGGCCTGCGTGTCTTTTTCGCATTCGGAGAGCGGGCGATAGGCCGACTGGTCGGGCACGGAGGGCTGAACGCAGCAGATGCCGGTGACCGCGAGGCACAGGCTGCAGGATAGTGCGACGAGGATGAGGCGGTGGAGGGTCATGCGGCGTTTGAGGCCCAAGGAGCGCAACAACGCGACCTACAATTCTTGGACGCACTACCCTGACTGGGCTTACCACTCCTGTCGCAGTTGGAATGACAAATACTTGCCAGTCGGTGCTTTTAGGCGGTTCACCGAAAGTTCGAACCCTGTCTCCGCAAGCTGATCAGCCGCGGCGCTTGCGCGCCTCCCGAATCGTTGCCATCGCGACCCGATCTAGCACTGTCTCTCCGCAGGCGTGACAGACATCCGCCATGACGGGAACTTCGCGCCCATCGCGCAAAGGAAATTGAAGCCGTTGTCTCGAAATCCTTCGCGAACAGCACATTGGACAGGTGCCTAGTGGTTGAATTTCCATTTCAAGTCGTCGAGCGCTTCGACGAGATAAAGAAGTAGTAGACTTCTTCTTCACCGTCGCGGGTGATTTTGCCCTTCGTGTAGATTTGCGTCCCGTCGTACGTGTTGCCTTTGATGACATAGAGTTTTTCACCATGACCCCGTGGGCTGCTTGACCGCAAGGTCTTTGCGATTTCAGTAGCATTCATGACCGCTTCGACGACATCGGCCTCTTCAAGGTCGTCCACGTCCATTTCATGCGCGGCCTTGAAGGAAAATTTGAAATGCCCACGAATCAGCAATCGCTTGATGCGATGAAGGATGTCCATCCAGCCGCCTCATTATATGCTCATGCCTTCACCGATTTCACCATCGCGACAGCCCTTGCTACCACCTCCCCCGGCGCCACCTTCTCCACATCCTTCGGCGTCTCCCGCCGGGTCAGCTCCACCACGCCTTCGGCCAGGCCCTTCTTGCCGATGGTGATCCGCACCGGCACACCAATCAAATCGGCATCCTTGAACTTGAAACCGGCCCGCTCGTCGCGGTCGTCGAAGAGCACGTCGATGCCCGCCGCGGTCAGCTCGTCGTGGATCTTGCCGGCGAGCTGCATCACGTCATCGAGCCGCGGGTCAAGGGCGATGACCAGCACCTGAAACGGGGCGATGGTCATCGGCCAGATGATGCCGTTCTCATCGTGATGGGCCTCGATGGCCGCAGCCATGATGCGGTTCAGGCCGATGCCGTAACAGCCCATGATGAGGCTCTTGGGCTTGCCATCGGCGTCGAGGAACGTCGCCTTCATCGAATCGCTGTACTTCGTGCCCAGCTTGAAGACGTGTCCGATCTCGATCGACTTGCGCAGCCGCAACGGCGACCCGCTGCCGGTCGGCGCTAAATCGCCATCGACCACGGTGCGCACGTCGGCGACCCGCACACTGTCGTCGTGATACCCCAACAACTGTCCAGGAATTGGAAAGTCTCGACCCGGATTGACATTCCGCACGTGATAACCGGTCTTGTTAGCGCCTGTGATCGCATTTCGCATCTGCGCGACTGCCGGGTCGATGATGAATCGATGCGGGCATTGAGAAAACCTATTGATCAGGCCTTGGGGACCGGCAAACCCTACATCGGCCCCGGTCAAATCTTTTATCTTCTTGTCGTTGGCAAGTCGCAACTTCAAACCACCCGAGCACACTTTATTCAATTTTGTCTCATTAACTTCATGATCGCCACGAACCAACACTACTATCGCTTGAGGCTGAGCCATTCGAGCGCCACCCACCGACGGTATGTGCGCCTTACCAGAATGTTCGGACTTGGAGCGTTCCACCAATCCAGCCATGTGTGCATCGATGTCTTCTTCGTAGATCAGTGTCTTAATCATCTGCGAAGGCTTCGTCCCCAAAAACGCACACACCTCCTCAATCGTCCGCTGATCCGGCGTGTGCACTTCCTCCATCGGCAGCATCGCCTCATTCGACGCCGCGACAGGCGCGGCCACGGCCCGCTCGGTGTTCGCCGCGTAATCGCCATTCTCGCTCACCGCCACGACGTCCTCGCCCGCGTCGGTCAGCACCATGAACTCATGCGAGGCATCGCCGCCGATCGGCCCGCTGTCCGCCTCGACCGCCAGGTACGGCAGGCCGCAGCGCGAAAAAATACGGCAGTATGCGTCATACATCTTCTGGTAGCCTTCGTCGAGGCTGGCCTTGTCGCGGTGGAAGCTGTAGGCGTCCTTCATCAGGAACTCGCGGGTCCGCAGCACGCCGCTCTTGGGCCGGGCCTCGCCGCGGAACTTCACCTGAATCTGATACAAATTGACAGGAAGCGATTTGTAGCTCCCCAGGTAGGCCTTGGCGATCTCGGTGACCGGCTCCTCGTGCGTCGGACCCAGCACGGTCTGCGCCCGCCAGTCACCCTCTTCGCCATCCTTCACCGGACGCAGCTTCAGCAGCGTGTCGCCCATCGCGGTGGTGCGACCGGTCTGCTGCCACAGCTCGATCGGATGCAGCACGGGCATGTGCAGCTCGATGGCCCCGGCACGGTTCATTTCCTCGCGCACGATGGCCTCGACCTTTCGCAGGGTGCGATAGCCCAGCGGCAGATATGAATAAATGCCGGCGGCCAACTGGCGAATCAGCCCGGCGCGGATCATCAACTGATGCGACGCCACGGCCGCGTCCTTGGGGACTTCCTTGGTGGTGGGAATGAGAAACTCGGTCCAGCGCATGAGCGGGGTCTCCTGTTAACAAGTTCGCAATCAGCAATTGGAAGGGACAGCGAAAGGTGCGTCAAAATGCGGCATCCGATCGGAAAATTCCGCCGAGGCCTGAGTGCGCTCGAAGTCGTGACCGCCCTCGGCGACTTCTGCGAGAAAGGGCGCAATCACTGAGCAAAACGCCCCTCAGCAACATGCCCCGGAAAGTAGGCCACGAGGCGGAGCCACTCGGAAATCCGGTTCCTGCGATCCCGCCTGGGCGTCGCGACGCTGATGACCGCGAATTCAGCCGCCGGATGATGATCAGAATCAAAGAACGCGCGTCCACCGCACAGTTCAATATCCGCAACGGGTGCTGTCAGGGGCAATCGGCAATCGTGTTGAGTGGCACGCTGGTTGCATTACTGGCTGGATTACGTGGAAGTGTCATTTCTTTGCGGCGACCTCGCACCTGGGCAGATTCACCAACTCTCGAGGATCGCTCGCCGTCGAGGTCGTCTGCGCCTTCAAAAGTGCGAGGAGGCGACCGTGAACCCGCATCGACGATTTCGACTGGGGCTGGCTGCTGTCTGTTTCCTGACATCAGGCTGCGATCTGTTTTCGCCGGTTCCCCCAACAGGCTCGCAGGCGTTGTTCGACGAAGCCTGGGGTGTATTCGATCAGAAGTACTCCTATTTCCTGTACAAGAACATCGATTGGGACGAGATTGGGGCACTCTATCGACCGGATTTCGCGACTGAGCTAACTCCCGATGCATTCGCCGACCAGTTGGCGGTCGTGCTGGCCGAACTGCGCGACGTGCATGTCAACGTGGAGAAACCGGACGGAACGCCCGTCGAAGTGTTCACGAAATCGTGGACTCAGAATTACCCCAGCACGCCCAGGAATCGATACACCGCGTCGGGCTATCAAACGCTTGGCACGAATGTGGTACACCACGCCTGGATCGGTAGCGGCTCGACGCGGGACATCGGCTACATCCGTGTGAACACACTCGACACCGCGGCATTCAACGGAATCAGCCAGAGCCAGATTGACAACCTCTTTGCAACCTACGCCGGAGCCATCGGCCTGATTCTCGACATTCGTCCCAACAACGGCGGCAATGAGAATATCGCCGCTCAATTCGCCGGACACTTCACCGGCCAGGCTCGCACCTACGGTTACTACCAGTATCGCATTGGGCCGGCCCACGACGACTTCGACGTCATCGAAGATCGCGTGCTCGAACCGGCCGCATCGAATCGCTTTCTCCAGCCGGCGGTCTGCCTCATCGGGCCGCGCTGCCTGAGTTCGGCTGAATCGTTCGCCTTGATGATGCGGTCATGTCCGACGGTGACTCTGATCGGGGCAACCACCCGCGGCGGATCCGGTTCGCCGGAGTGGTTCACCCTGTCCAATGGCGTGTCCTACAGCGTGTCGCGATGGATCGCTTATGACGCAGACCTTGTCGAAATCGAAGACAACGGCGTCGCCCCGGACGAGGGTTATCGCATTGACGCCGGCTCCAGCGTGGACGGCGAACACGACTACGTCGTTGAGGCGGCGCTGGCGTTGCTTGGCGGGTGAGTCCCGAACGGCTCCCTTTCAGGACGTATGTCGGCCAACTTAAGACATAATGACAAACCAAGAGCTGTTGTGACGATCTTTCCTGACTTTGAGGAGGCAACTGCAATGGACCCCAGAACAAGCCGAATGACCTTTTGGGCAACTTTGATAACTCTGGCAACGTGGATGTACGCCGGCGCTGTGACGGCGCAGTGTTTTCCAGCGGAAGCGCCCAGCGACTTCTGCTCGTCGGCTCGGGTAATTCCCGGTGCGACGGGTCGCTATGACATCGTGATGAACGTGGCTGCCGCGTCCGGCGTGGAGACTCACTGCGGCCTCCCCACCGGCCATACCGTCTGGTTTCAGATCACGCCCGCCAGTAACGGCCAAATCACATTCAGCACATGCATGCCCGCAACGACGTATGACACAGTTGTCGAAGTTTTTCGAGGAGGCGATTCCTTCTGCGAGTTCATGACCCAGGTGACTTGCAATGACGATCGACCGGGCGATCCGGCCTGTGCCAATGGCTGCAATGGCACGGCCAGCATCGTGACGTTTGAAGCCGTGGCCGGTCAGCTGTATCGAATCGTGGTCGGGTCATACAACAACAATGCGGCCGGATGCAATCTGTGTCTCGGTGTGAGCGTTCTCGTATGCGCGAATGACGCAACGCCACCGGAGGCCTCGATGAGTTCCCCAAGCGCGCTGGCCTGTGTTTGCGGATTCGTGCCCATCATTGGGACTGCCCGTGATACCGACGGAGCCATCGATCGCTGGACACTCGATTATCAGGCTGCGACAGGCGGAGCCTGGACCGCGATTGCAACCGGCACGTCGCCTCTGACAAACGGCCAATTCGGAACTTGGACCGTGCCTGCAACGGAAGGGTACTACCTGCTGCGCCTGACGGCGCGCAACGTATGCGGGTTGGTCAGCAGCGATACGCGCATGGTTTACGTGAACACGGGCTTTGATCCCGTCACGATTCGCTCTCCTCAGCCGATTCCCGCCACCGGCTCCGTTGTCGGAGGAGAAGCCGTGTGCATTGACGGAACGGTCTGGGATCATTGTTTCGCAAGCCGATCCGCGGAATATCGTGCCATCGGCGGAGGGGCCTATTTGCCGATTCTCCCAGGCCCAGCCAATTCGCTGGCCTCGGTCATCAACGATCCGATAGCGCACTGGAATACGCTATCCGTAGCCGACGGTGACTACACCATTCGTATCACCGGAAACAGCAGCTGCCAAGACGGAAGCCCTGCTTCGTTCGAGGCCTCTCGCAACGTCACCGTGGACAACACCGCGCCCATCGCGGTCATCACGTCGCCAACCTCCTGTCAATCGGTGCAGGGTTTCATCCCCATCATCGGCACTGCGGCGGACGCCCACATGGGATCGTGGCGACTTCTCTACGCCGGGGGAGCCGCGCATGACTGGGTCTTCATCGCCGGAGGAAATACATCCGTCGTCAACAACGTGCTCGGACAATGGAATACGGCCGGGCTGATCCCGTGTGCCTACGTGCTCAGGCTGGTTGTCTACGATGCCGCCATATTGGACTGCGGGCCTCAGACCCATGTCGCGGAATACAGCGTGCTGGTCGACTTGGGGGGCGCCTGCGATATCAATCACGACGGCAGTGCCAACGGACTCGATGTGCAGCCTTTTGTCAGTTGCATCTTGTCAGGACCGTGACACGACGTTCGATCAAGATCATCGATCGGCCTCGCCCCGCTGGCCAGGATGCGGCTTGAAGACATTCGTCAGGACAATGCGACAGCCGCATCCTTGGGCGGTTCTTTAGTATTGGGGATGAGAAGCTCGGTCCAACCCATTGGCGGCGTCTTTTGTATGGGGTTGTTCAATGGGGATTTGGAAGGGAGGGGCGCGGGGCGTAAAAACATGTGATGCTCGGCGCGTTCGCGCAGGCCGTGTGCGCAGACGCGCCTAACGGGCGGGCGACTATCAATGTCAGCACATTCGAGCGAGAAGCAAGGACAGGGTTGGACTAGAAATTCGCAAAACGAACAGCGCGAAGGGCTCGGTTCATGCGTTTCACCCACGCTCCCACCGTCCCCAATAGCCCAACCAGCATACAAACGCCCACACTCGTCAAGAATTCGCTGTTGCCGACGACAAAGCCGTGAGATAACTCGGACGACGGTTGAGCGATCGCCAACAAGTCACACGCAATGGCACCCAAGAAGACCCAGGGCAAGAACAGCGGCGCAGCGTAGCAAGTGAGAATCAGGGCAATTCGCGCATCTCGGATTCCATATCGAATGCGACCCCAAGTGCAGACTCCAAAAGTAGCCGCAATGTGCAGGGCCAATGGCGACAGTGCCACACCGCCCAAGAGCAGGTAATCACCATATTCAGGACTCATATTCCCAGTGGCAAACATCATGACGAGCGACTGAATAAAGAGGGCTGCGCCGAGCAAGCCGCAAACCACCCACCAAAACCGCCTCGCAGCGACCCAATGACTCAATACCGGAATGGAAGTCAGAAAGTTTGAATTGCCGATTACGCTTGCCGAAGTGCGGACCAACTCATGAGCCAGGCGCCAGTTTCTCAGTTCCAGCCTCCATGGCGCGGCCGGCAGATTGAACGCGGAGAAAGAGGACGCGATTTTTCTGCCGCACTCGGCGCATTTAGACGAGCGTGCCATACCGACCAGCGGATAACCGCAGGCAAGACAGCGCGGTTGGCGCAGATGAAACCCCGGCCCATGCGGGGGGCCCGCGTACCGTGCAGCGCCAAGCAGATACAACCGCAGATACGCAATCACAAACAGAACGGGCAATAGGCCATAGCACACGCGTTTGCCGCGGTGGTTAATCGTGATGTCCGTTGCACCGGGCACCCCGGTGGAGACCCACGTATTCGACTCGGCCTCCATCCCGGTATAGTGATTCTGCGCGAGCGCAGAATAACAGGATGCCCAGAGAATGCTCGCCGGAATCAACAGCGTCAAACTCCACAATACGAGTTTGATGCTCCTGGCCGTTGCGGACCGAAGCGAATCTCCATCGGCAGCCCACGGCGCCAGCATCACGCCAAGGATGATAAAGACAAGCAGCACTTCCAGGGGAATCGTCAAGAGCCCTGCGGCCGCAATCCAATTCCATTGAGATGCGGCTGTACCCGCCGCGATTTCCAAAACAAAAATCGTCCACCGCTCTCTCAACCCATGGAGGTCTATTTGCCAATTCATGCGCCCTGCAACAAACGCCAACCACACGATGCACGCGGAGACACCGAACGAAATAAGCGCGGCAAATAGCGCTGATGTGAATCCACCGGCCGCGAGGTGAGGCCCCAGCCGGCTCGGCCGCAACCAAAAGAGCGTGACCGCCTTGAAAAATCCGACTCTACGCGCAGGTTCCGGCAGTGGTTGGATAGGCGCCAGCGACTGCGGAACGATTCCGGTAGAAACTGGATCAGGCGGGCTTTCCATCGTCGGGGCAGGATTCACTTATACCCCTCTGGTCGGCGAACACTGCTGAAAACCACATCGGGCTCTTCGGGATAAAAGGCGAAACGCAATCGGGCAAAACTGCCATCGATTCGTCCGCCGTCGTCTTTGCCATCAACGCCGATGCTGTAAAGCAGGTACTCGTCATGATCGAGTCGGCGATATCGCAGTGCTTTGCGATCGCCATAATCGATCGGCACATGGTGCAGAAACTTGGGAACCAGTTCTTCAAGTTTTTCGGGGTAGTGTCCGTGCGAACGATGAAATTCGGCCAGAGCGAGCGACGCAATCCCAGCCTCAAGCGCCGTCTTGTTGACGTAGCAAAGCCGGACGCAATGGACGAGTTCCCTCCAACGCAAGACGTGAACGCCGTCCAGGATTCCTATCATCGAATCGTTCGTTATGCTGTCATCGGCTACCCTTAAGCGCTCACATACCTGCAGATTCGGGAGAGAATGCAGGTATGCGTACTGGGCATCCACCCGACGGCGTGCCGTTGCAAGGTCGTGAAATACGGGTGATGCCAGATTCCAAATTCGTGTCGGTGCCGGGTGTGTTCCTCCGTACGGCTGCGGCCAATTGAACACACACTCGCTTATATCAAGCCAATCTCCGCCATGTCGTACGAAGCAGTGCTCGAGGAGCGAGTGTTCGGTCAGTCGTTCGCTTTCGAAAAGGTCTGCGGGGTTGAACGGCAGTGGTTGTAATTGCGCAGCAAAGTCTGCCAGCGCCCGAACCTCAATCTGTGCGTGCGGTTCGCGCGCGGCAATCATCATTTCACGCGCCACCAACGCTTCCATTGAACCGCCATAAAGAACTTCAACAAGGTCTGCACGACACAGCTGGCGTCCGAGCTGCAGCGCAGTCCGCCAGTCCTCAAATGCCGTCTCGGTAGGGCCGGATGTCTCGCGGAGCCATCGCGAATGGGCGACCAGGGTTCTGCCCCAGTTTGCGGCGCCAAACATGGTGACATGAATGGCGTTTGGCACCGGCATGAAGTCCAATGGCCATCCCACACGAACCGCACGCAAGACCTCAGCGCGAGCTGCCTCGAACGCGGCTGAACGAAACGCTGCCTCAAAGAGTTGGACATCTGGCCGGGCCGAGTCCCATTTGCCGCGTAGCAAGTCTGATGGCTCCCATGCCTGGTGTGCCATTGAAATCGGCTGCCAGCCGGAATTGGAGAATACCCTTCTCGCTTCGGTCACACTCAGCGCATTCGGCCCTGGCGGATCAAGTGCCGCAATCTGCCCCTCCCAGTACTCCGGACGGGGCGTCGGCCGAAGGGTGATCCGCAGGTACGCAAACCGGGTAAACCAGATCACGCACGCGATCACCACAATCCACTTGGCATACCAGGAGATTCTCTGCCGGGGAGTGTGCGGTTTGAGGGTGTCGGTGAGATGTGCCTGCACGACACGACCCTCGAAAACCGCTGGAAACCGGGTCCCCCCTTCCGTTGTACGCGCTGGCGCAGTGTCGGCCACGCCATGCAAATCAATTCGATCTTCCGCTAAGATACCCTGACCGGCGCGGACTCTTGGTGCATTGCCGCCCCCGCCGATGCCGCTGAATGATCGCCAGAGGAAACCCATGTCCCATTTCGACAAACACACAGAATTCGCCCACGCCTTCAGCCCCATTGCCGACGTGCTCGATGATCTGCGGGCCGGAAAAATGGTCATCCTGGTCGACGACGAGGATCGCGAGAACGAGGGCGATCTGGTCTGCGCCGCCGAAAAAGTTACGCCGGACATGATCAACTTCATGATCCGCCAGGCCGCGGGCAAGCTGTGCCTGTCGCTGACCGCCGAGACGTGCGAAAAATTACACCTGTATCCACAGGCTGCCGAGAACACCGCCGAGCATGGCACGGCCTTTACCGTGTCGGTCGACGCGGCGCCGGAGTTCGGCGTGACGACCGGTGTCTCATCGGCCGATCGCTGCCGCACGATTCAGAGGTGCATCGCCGACGACGCCAAGCCCATCGACCTCCGCCGGCCCGGTCACATCAGTCCGCTCAAGGGCAAGACCGGCGGCGTGCTCGTTCGCGCGGGTCACACCGAGGCGATCCTCGATCTCACCCGGCTCGCGGGTCTCAAACCCGCCGGTGTGATCATCGAAATCTTGAAAGAGAATGGCGAGATCGCCCGGCTTCCCGATCTCGTCGACTTCGCCAAAAAGCACGACATGAAGCTCTGCACCATCGCTGCGCTTATTGAATATCGCCTGCAGCGCGAGCGCTCGATCATGCGGGTCGAGTCGATTCCGCTGGAGAACCCCTGGGGCAAGTGGACCTTGCACGGCTTCGCCAGCGTGACCGACAACGAGCCGCACCTGGCCCTGGTCATGGGTGACATCGGCAAGCTCGACGCAAATGGCGAACCGGTCGTCGTCGATCGCCCCGTTCTGGTCCGCGTGCATTCGCAGTGCATGACCGGAGACGTCTTCGGCTCGCACCGCTGCGACTGCGGCGAGCAGCTCGACGAGGCCATGCGGCTGGTGGCCGAGGCGGGTGAAGGCGTGATTGTCTATTTGCGCCAGGAAGGCCGCGGCATCGGCCTGCAGAACAAGCTCCACGCATACAAGCTGCAGGACGAGGGTCTCGACACGGTGGAGGCGAACGAAAAGCTCGGCCTGCCCGCCGACAAGCGGGATTACGGCGTGGGCGCGCAGATCCTCCGCGACCTGGGCCTGCGGAACATCCGTATCCTGACGAACAACCCCAAGAAGGTGAGCCGGCTGGAGGTCTATGGCCTGCAGGTGGTCGAGCAGCGGCCGCTGCAGATTCCGCCCAACGCCGGGAACCGCCGCTATCTGGCGACGAAGCGCGACAAAATGGGACATCGCCTCGACATGTAGCGTTCCCCCTCCGTGGGAAACGACGCGTCGACTAGAGCCTTGAAGTCTTCTGCAATGGACACCTTTTCCTCTCGCAGTGGCGCACTATCCACTTGCGCGCGGCGAGAGCATGGCCGCCAGAGGCCGCGGCCATGCCACCCTCAGGCGAATGGCTCCGCGCCCACCGGACTGAGGACAGTCGGGCTCTGATCTATGGCCATCTCGCGGTACAATGGGGACTGTGAGCAGCGTCCCCCCTATCATCGCTCCGCCGATCGTCGCGCCGGCCGCCATTGACGCCGCGCCACTTCCGGGACGCCTCACCCGATTCGACGCGCTCTACGCCCCGCTGCTGGCCGCTTGGGTGCGCACCGAGCAGGACCTCACCTGGCTGGCGCCGGGCACGCGGCCGCCGTTGACGTCGGCCAAGATCGCGGCATGGGGCTCGGAGCGACCCTGCCGGTATTTATACTGGCGTCCTGACATGGACGTGCCGAGCGCCTACGCCGAATTGAACCCGATGCCCAATGTGCCCGACCAACTCTGGGTGGGCCACTTCCTCGTTGACCCTGTCTGCCGGGGCCGCGGCATCGGTCGCGCCTTCATGGCCCGGCTGCTCGAACTCGCCTTCCTGCAGCACGGATGCGCCGGCGTCCTGCTCGTCGTGTTCCCCGACAACCCCGCGGCGATCCGCTGTTATGAACAGTCCGGCATGGTCGCCATCGGCAACGAATCGCGCTGGTTTGCCGCGACCAACCGCCGGCACGACTTCATCCGCATGGCGATTGATCGGGCGATGTTTGACGAATGCGTGCGCCTGGGGCGACTGCGCGGCACGCCGCCGATTGTCGAGCCCCGCGCGCGTCCGGCGCCGCGAAGAACTCCGATGGCGCAATGAGTGACGGCACACGGTTGGCGGAGGAGCGAAATGCAGCGCATTTGTGGTGCCAATCCGTTCGTGCGGGTCCTGGTGGTCACCCTGACGGCGTCGGTTTGCCGGGCGGAGTCGCTGGCGTGTCCGGGTTTCGAGACGTGTGTCTCGCAAACGACACTTCCCAACGCGACCGGAGTCTGGGCGGGAGACGTCAATGCGGTGACGGGTTCGATACTGGGGATCGCGCCCGCGAAAGGGACGCAGATGCTTCAGTTTATCTATACCGGGGAGGCTACCGCCCAGCCTTGTCCGAGTTGCGGCGGGACGGGCTGCGATGTATGGCAACTGGTCGATCTTTCGCCGTATTCGTCGCTCGTGGCGGCTGGTGTGGTATCGGCGCGGGCCAGCGCCCGGTTCAACCGGGTTGCAGTGGACGCACAGACTGACACGGGCTTCAACCTCCTCGTGCGCAGTTACAGTGGAAGTCCCTCGAATTTTCCAAGCAATTTCGCGAACTTCCTGACCAGCGAGACGATGAACCTGCTCTCCGATGGTGATCCGCAATCATGGGAATCGCTTTCCGTGACATCCCAGGTGCCGGTGACAGCGACATTCGTAGCATTTCTCATGTCCGCCGTGGAGAACATACACAACGACACCGGACCGACGGCGGTCGAATTTGACGGACACTTCGCGGACCAGACCTCCCTGACACTCTTCTGCGCCGAACACTCGGGCGATATGAACCACGACCAATCGGTCAACGGCCTCGACATTCAGCAATTCGCCGCCGCGCTGGTGAGCCACTCCGACCTGCTGACCGACACGTGTCCCGGAGATTTTGACGACAGCGGCATCGTCGATCATCCCGATCTTGATGAATTTGTTCAGGCCTTGATCCAATAGTCGGGCGGACAGGCGTGCAGGTCTTGAACCGCCATTGAAACGCCAAATCTCTAATTCAGCGGCACGACGACGTTGTGAATGAGTCCGCCGCCGAATTCCTCGACACCGACGCGGGCGAGCGCGGAGGCCGTCTCGCCCGCCGCCGCGGGTGCATCCACGAAATAGGTGCGCGTGACCGACTGCCCCGGCGGCAGGTCGGGAATCGTCCGGCTGGTTCGCGGCCGGCCCGGGGCGACGAGGATGCTGCGCAGCACCAGCGATCGATCGGTGCGATTGGTGATTCGCTGCACAATGCGCACGCGCGGGCCTTCCGCCTCGGCGAGCACCTGCACATCGAGGCCCGGGGCCTCGACGGTCAGCGGCGTGCGAAGGGTGAGCATTGCGTTTTCATCGCCGTCGATCTTCAACTCGATCGGCAGCACATGATCGCCGGCCGGGAAGTTGGTCGGCACCTGCAGATCAAGCGGCAGAGAAAGCGTCTGGCCGGCGGCGAGGTCGACGTCGGCAACACGCGGCGAAATATGCAAGCCGACCGGCGTCGCGATGCGCAGTCTGGCGCGCAGCCGCGTCGGCAGCGGGTTGCGCAGGGTCAGGGTGCGGCTCTGGGTGTCGAGCATCGGCGTCACGAGCGAGTTGTCCAGCGCCAGCGAGGATTGCGCCAGCACGCGCCAGCCGGCGACATTCTCAAATATGGACGGGCTTGCGCCGAGCAGAATCCCGCCGGGCGGCTCCGGCGTGCGATTGCCCCAGATGTCGAGTCGTTCCACGCGATTGCCGAGGTCCATTGCCACGCGGCGCGGTTCGCCGGCGTCGCCCCGGGTCCATGCGATCAGCACGCCGCGCTGTCGCTCGCGACCCGAGAACCACCAGCCGGTGATGTCCGGTCCGATCCAGACGGGCGTCGCCGTATCGCATCCCGTCAGGGCGGCGGCGAAGGTGTGTGCGATGGCGAGTTCGTCGAGCGGCACAACGGCGCCCTCGACGATGGTCCACGGCTGGCGAACGAATACGGCGTCCATCCCGGCGGCCAGGGTCGCGACGATGCGCCGCGAGAATTCGGCCAACCGGGCATGACGTTCGAGGCGGTGCGGGTTGAGTTGCTCGACCAGGGCCCATTGCGGACGCGTGATGCGGCGATCCACCGCGCCGATTTGATCGGAAATGTGCTGCCACGACACGCCGTCCGACAGCGCGATCGTTTCGCCGCCCTCAATGCCGACCGGTTGCGACGTGGCGGACGCCGGATCCGCGGCCACGCCGGCCCGCGCGGGTATCACGACAACTGGCTGATTCACCAGCGGCCGCAATTCCGCCGCCACCTGCGACACCGCAAGCCGCGATTGTTCCAGGCTCTCGTTCGGATCGGGCTCGGTGTCGGGCCCGAGCTGCCAGTGACGCACCCGCGCCCCGAGTCGGGCCAGGGGCAGCGCCAAGTATGGACGCCATCGGGCCGGCGGCGACGCCAGCACGTCCAGCAAACCGTCGGCGCCGGGGTCATAGGTGACCATCAGCGAACGCGGCGGGCTTTCCAGCATGGCGACCGGCGTCGCGCCGCGGGCGATCAAGCCATCCAGAAACCGATTGAAAGCGGAATCGCCGTACACAAGTCGATGGTCGTCGATTTCAGTCCGCCAGATGGGCACCTTGACGGCGCCCGGCCCCATGCAATGCAGCAGGCGGGCGGTGTCGTTCAGGGCGGCGACGGCCTCGGGCGTCAGGCTCACGCCGATCGGCGTCGGGGAATCGGGCGACTGCTGCACGGCCCGCCCGAGTTTGATGAACCGACGCTCGACGGTGACGAGCGTCTCATCGCCCGACCGGCAGGTCAGCCGCGCGACGTATGGCCCGGCGGGCAGATCGGTCAGCGGCACGCCCTCCGGATCGTGATCGCCGTTCGGCGAGATCGTCGCGATGTCATGCGAGAAGCAGGCGCGGCCGTCGCCGTCGAAGACCTCAAGCCGGTTCACAATGCCGCGGCTGTCGTTGTCGCGCACGACGGCCGCGGCACGAATGATCTCGTCTCCCGCGAACACATTGCAGGCCGACGGCACATTCGCGGCGTTCATCTCCAGCGTGGCGTTGGGCAGGCGAATGATCGAGATGTCGTCAAACCAGGCCTCGGCCGTGGCATCCTCGAATTGAATCGGTCGCGGTGAAGTCCGCGAAGCGGCCTGCCGCTTGGGCTGGCGCAACTCGCATGTGAGCGTGATCAGCCCGGCGTTTCTCGGCGCCGGCGGCAGGACGAATGCCATGCGCTGCCAGGGTTCTTCGCTGGAAGCGCCGCGCACGGGCTCGCACTGTCGTGTGGACGAATCGATCAGGCGGAACTCCTGATCGCAGTAGCTCGCGGTCATCACGGCCTCGGCATGCACCACGCGCGCAGGCCGCACATAAGCGACAATCTGATAAATCGCGCCGGGCATGACCGGGATGTCGCGGGCGAAGTAGCGCGTGGCGAGGCTGCCGCCCTGCAGGGCGAATCGATAGGACGGCGCGGCATCGTGACCGACCGAATCATCGAAGACGGCCTCGAGGTAGCGCGGGAAGCCGGGGGCGTCGATGCGATTCCAGTTCACCGGCGCGGGATCGTTGTTGCCCAGGACCCGCTCGTTGAAGTCGAAACGCTTGACCACGCGCGGCGGCAATGCCGGCGTCGCGGCGAGCGGGGAAAAGCGCGGTTTGGCCGAGTGATCGAGCTTGGACTGACCGGTCGCGGGGCTTTCGGGCGGCGGCCCGATCAACATCGCCAGCAGAATCAGACTTCGCAGGACCATCGTCACGAGGAATCACTCCGCATGTCGTTTCATCACGGCACGCGGCATTTATCGGGTGCTGGGCCGCCCCCGTTGACGAAGCATCCCGCCCGAAGTGCGAACAAAGCGCGCGGACGCCCGCACTGCGTCCAATAACCGCGCCACACGCGCAGGCCGTGCAGTGATCTCCGAGATTACTCCGATAACCGAGCATGGAGGCTCGACGATGACGCATTTTCGCAGGACCCGACTTCCCGCACGGCACCGGTTCATGATTCGCGCCGGTCAATTCGCCGCCGCGCTGCTGGCGGTCAATAGCATCACGGGCGGTTGTCTGAATTCAGACATCGCCAAGCGCTTTCGCAGCGCGTACGTGCCGGGGCTGGTCTCCGGTCTCGCGACCGCCGTCACCACGCCGGATCAGGCGGAGGCGGGGCTCCGGCAATCACTGGCTGCATTGATTGACGGCCTTGGGGCCGTGCTAACGCCGCGCGAATGACCGGCCGGTCAAGACTGCCCGCAAAATCACGACAAAAAGAAAGATCCCGGATCACCGATTGCGGCGACCCGGGATCTTTTTCGTTGAGGATCAATCAGCGTCTGAGATTCTCAGGGCGCCGTGTCGGACGGCGACGCGGCGTCCGGGCCGTTCTTTCGGGTGTCGATATCAGCACCCGCATCCACCGCGTCCGTATCGAGCAGTTGATCGACAAGGGCCTTGACGACATTGTCGGCGGTCACTGCGCCGAAGCCGGGCGTGCAATTCGCCTGGCTGCACGGCACGCCGTTGCCCGCATAGGCTCCGCTCAACGAAGCGCAATTGGCCGCCGTTGTGATGACGCATACCGTCGTGCCGTTGGGCGTATTCAGACAGCAGGCGCCTTGCTGCGTCGATGTGGGGCAAATGGAATTGGTGCACACCGTGCCGTTGCCACGATAGAGACCGCCCTCCTGAGCGCAGGCCTGGGCCGTGCGAATGACGCAGACCACGCCAGCGGGCGAATTCAGACAGCATGCCCCGGTGGGCGGCTGGCAGATGGTCGCGGTGCAAGTCGTGCCGTTGCCGCGATAAACGCCCTGGTGCTGGGCACACTGCATCTGCGTGGCCTGCACACATTGAATGCCACCGGCGGCTTGAATGCAGCAGGCACCGGTCGGCATCTGGCAGGTGGTGTTGGTGCAGGTTGTGCCGTTGCCCTTGTACATGCCTCCCAACTGGGTGCACTGGGCCGGCGTTCGAATCACACAGGTGAACGAACCCACCGAGGACTGAATGCAACATGCACCGAACTGCGGCCGCTGGCAGATGCCTGGCTGCGTGCAACTCGTACCATTGCCTCGATAGGCCCCCTGCTGCTGGGCGCACTGTGCGGCGGTCGCCTGGATGCACGTGACCGCGCCCGTTGCGTTGTGCACGCAGCAGGCCCCGGTCGGCGGCGGCGGCGGCGGACAATTGGCCGTCGAGCAGGTTGTGCCGTTGCCCTGGAAGTTGCCCTGCAGCGACTGGCAGTGCTGCGCGGTCACGACCACGCAGTTAACGGTGCCCGCCGGGCTGACGGTCAGGCAGCATGCGCCGGTCGGAACGGTGTTGCAGGTCGTGAATGCGCAAGTCGAGCCATTGCCTTGATAGACGCCGCCCTGCTGATGGCACTGAAGGGCCGTGCGAATTTCGCAGTGGAAGCCGCGCGGCGTGTTGGTGTTCGGAATGCAGCATGCCCCCGTGGGCGGCGGCGGTGCGCAGATCGTCGTCGATGTGCAGTTGGTGCCGTTGCCGCGATAGACGCCGCCGTTGCCGACGCACTCGATTTCAGTCGTGACGACGCAGGTCACGCCATTGGGCGTCGTTCGGCAGCATGCGCCGGTGGGAGGCGGCGCGGTGCAGATGCCGGGCGTTGTGCAACTGGTGCCGTTGCCGCGATAGGTGCCCACAATGGCGGCGCACTGGGCCTCAGTCATTTGCAGACAGCCGAGCGGATTGCCGGCGAGGTCACTACAGCATGCGCCGGTCGGCGGCTGGCAGGTCGTCGCAGTGCAAACGGTGCCGTTGCCGAGGTAGTGGCCGTTGGAGGCCAGACACTCGGCCTCGGTGCGAATCTGGCAGACGGTGATCACGTTTCCGGTGAAGCAGCAGGCGCCGGTGATCGGAAGCGGCGGGCAGGTGGTGTTGTTGCAGACCGTGCCGTCGCCCTGATAGGTGCCGTTGACGGCCGCGCAACCTGCCGCGGTTCGAACCTCACAGAAATTCGTCGCATTGCCCGGGATGCAGCATGCACCCGTCGCCGTATTGGGCGGACAGGTCAACGCGCCGCAGAACGTGCCGTTGCCCTGATAGATGCCGCCCACGCCCTGGCACTGGGCTTCGGGAATGACCATGCACGGGGGAATTCCGGGCAGGGGATTGGTCAGGCAGCAGGCTCCGGTCGCAGGCGGATCACAAATGTTGGCGGTGTTGCAACTCGTGCCGTTGCCGCGGTATTGACCTTGCGCAGTGTTGCAGGCGGCCTCCGTCATCTGCTGGCAGAGGATGCCGGCGATGCCGTTGATGCAGCAGGCGCCCGTGGGAGCGGTGGTCGCACAAATTCCGGCGGTGCTGCAGTTGGTGCCGTTGCCGCGATAAACACCATTGAGCGCGGCACAATTCGCCTCGGACAACTGGTGGCAGGTGATCGCGCCGGTCGCGGTGACGCAGCAGGCCCCGGTGGGAACCGGCGGCGCACAAATGGTTCCCGTGTTGCAGTTGGTTCCATTGCCCTGATAGGTCCCGTTGTGCGCGCTGCACTCAGCCTCGGTCCGTACCAGGCACTGAATCAGGCCGCCGGTCGCCGTGCAGCAAGCGCCAGTCGGCGTTGGCGGCGTGCAGTTCGTATTGGCACACGTTGACCCGTTGCCGTGATAGGATCCGCCCGAGGTCTGGCACTGCGCCTCGGTCGTGATGACGCACTGCGGCCCGCCCGGGGTCGGACTCGCGACACAGCATGCACCCGTGGAAGGCGGCGGGGCACAATTGGTATTGGCGCATGTCGACCCGTTGCCGTGATAGACTCCCCCTGCCGCCTGACATTGCGACGCGGACGTCACTGTGCACGGCGGCGTGGTGGGCGTGGGATTGGCCGCGCAGCACGCGCCCGTCGGCGTGGTCGTTGCGCAGATGCCGGCGGTCGAGCAACTCGTTCCGTTGCCCTTGTAGATGCCGTTGATGGCCGCACACTCGGCCTGCGTGCGTTGAATGCACGTGATGAACCCGCCATTGGCGACGCAGCACGCGCCGGTTGGCGGCGGAACGTTTGAGCAGATGCCCGCCGTGTTGCAACTCGTGCCGTCGCCGCGGTAGTTACCTTGCTGCGCGGCGCACTGTGTCGCGGTTAACTGGTGGCATGTCACGCCGGCTGGGCTTGCGACGCAGCACGCGCCGGTCTGGCCGTGCGCCGTCGCAATCTCACCCCATGCCAACATGCCAAACGCCAGGATTGAACAACAACACGCGCGAAGGATTGACCGAGACACGTTCATCTTCCATCTCCCGTTTTTTCCAGCGACCTGGCTCGCCTGATTTGAGTGGCTTGTTCCGAACGATGGCCACCGCCGAGGCACACCGCCAATAATACCGGCACCGAGGGCGCAATCCGACCGAACGGCCGTTTGCGGACCTCCAAAGGATACAACTCCGCCGGGTGTCCGAAAATTGCCGGGGCAGCGTTAAATCTACGTGAAATGACCGGGCGACGCGCGTAAACAGCGGTTGGGTTTGGAGTTGAGTCAATTCCGCTGAGGGGTCGCGGCGGGCGTCACGGGCCTTCGGATTGCACGGGCGGCCGCCCGATCGAGTAGTACGCAAATCCCCGGTTTCGCATCTGTTGCGGCGTGAAGAGGTTGCGTCCATCGAAGATGACCGGGCGCTTCAGGCCCTCCTTGAGCCGGGTGAAATCGGGACTGCGAAACTCGTTCCACTCGGTGCAGATGATGAGGGCGTCGGCCCCGTCTGTCGCCGCATAAGCATCGTCGCAAAACGTGATCTTGTCCCCGAACTCGCCCCGCAGATTGGGCAGCGCCTTGGGGTCATGCGCCCGAACCTTCGCGCCCGCCGCTATCAGTCCATGAATGATGTTCATCGCCGGGGCCTCGCGGATGTCGTCGGTCTTCGGCTTGAACGCCACGCCCCACACGGCGAACGTCTTGCCCGCGAGTTGTCCTTCATAGTGACCGGCGATTGTGCGGACCATGCGGCCCTTCTGCCGCTCGTTCACCTGATGCACGGCGGCCAGCAGGTCATGCTCGGCATTCGCAGCCTTGGCGACATGGCAGAGGGCCTGCACGTCCTTGGGGAAGCAACTGCCGCCGTAGCCGATGCCGGGATACAGAAAGTGAAATCCGATCCGCTTGTCGTAGGCCATGCCGGTGCGAACCTGATCGACGTCGATGCCGAGATCGCCGCAGAGATTGGCGACCTGGTTGATGAAACTGATGCGCGTCGAGAGATAGCAATTGGACGCGTACTTGACCATCTCCGCGGCGCGCCGCGCGACGACGAGGATGGGATTCTGATTCCGTACATAGGGTGCGTAGAGTTCCTTCATGACCTCGGCGGCGTCGGCATCGTCCGAGCCGATGACCACGCGATCGGGTCGCAGGAAGTCATCGACGGCCGAGCCTTCCTTCAGAAACTCCGGATTGCTCATCACGATCAGCGGGTGCTTCGCCAGCGGCCTGGTCAGCGCCTCCACCCGATCGCCGGTTCCCACCGGCACGGTGGACTTCATCACCAGGATTGTCTTTTTATCCACGACGCGGGCGATGTCCTGCACGGCCTTCTCGATCATCGAGAGGTTGGCCGAGCCATCGGCGCGCGGCGGCGTGCCGATGGCGATGAAGATCACCTCGGCGTGGCGGACGGCATCGGCCAGGTCGGTCGTCAGCCGAAAGCGCTTGCTGTCGAGGTTCTGCCGCAGCAGTTCGGCGAGGCCGGGCTCGTAGATCGTGCACTCGCCGCGCGACAGGCGGGCCACCTTGTCGGGGTCGATGTCCAGGCCGACGACGTGATTGCCTGTGTCGGCCAGGCACACGCCGGTGACCAGTCCCACATAGCCGGTGCCGACAACGGTGATTCGCATGAAGAGGCCTCTGTTATGGGAATCGCCGCGGCGTCATAGGCGAGCGATTGCAATTAGAACACCACATCAAAATCGGTCAATTGTCGTTGCCGCGTAACAACCGCCGCACGCTGGCGAGGGGCTTACGGACCATCGCATATATTATTCGGGCGTAGGATTTGGTGCATCGTTGGAATACGGAGAGCAACCCCATGCGCATCCTGGGCCGAACCGCGATGACGCTGATCGCAGTCGCCGTGTGCTGGTTGCCGATTCTACGCTCCGCGCCGAGTCGATCGATTCGAGTTAGGCTGGACGTGTCACCCGTTTTCGTATCGTTGGGTTCAACCGACTCCGGCCTCGAAACCACGGCTGCTTCGAAGCCGATTGTGGTTGAGCACCCGGTCCTTGATGTCGGTCGGATCAGGGGTGGGCAGCGCGTTGAGGCATACTTTCCGGTGGAGAACACCACCGACCAACCCATGTGGATCCGCATGACTCAAGCCCTAGTCGGCACGATGCCTCCCCATATTCTGTGCATTGAACCGCTGAGCTCGGAATTTGTTCACGTGACTTACACGGCCGGAAACACATACATCGGACCGTTTTCAAAAACGACATACGTAGATATAATTGAGCCGCCCGCCAATGCGCTCGAGATTCTCGCGCAGAACGAGGCGCGGCGAAATTGAAAATGGTCCCGCTATCGACTACGCTTTCTCACGGTCGGGCGAATCCGGCCGATTGGGAGACGAAGCAATGAACATCGGCATCACCTACTGCCAGCAGTGAAACTACCTTCCGCAAGCCACCGGTCTGGTGGCCGAACTGAAGGCCAAATACGGCAATGAGAATATCAAGACCACGCTGACCGCGGGGTCGGGCGGTGTGTTCACCGTCACGGTCGACGGCACTGAGGTCTTCAACAAGAAGAGCGTGGGCCGCTTCCCCGGGTATGGCGAAGTCCCCATGGCGATTGATCGCATGCTGCTGGAGCGATAACGCGGCCGGATCGGCGGCTCATGTCGCCGGTTGAATGTTCTCTTCCTCGCACATGTCGCCGATCGCCCGGACCAGTTCCGGCTTGCCGGCCTCCTTTGCGCGGGTCATCAGCCGGCCGAAGAAGACGTTCATGTATTCTCCTTCGTCGAAGGTGTCGCGCGTCCGACGTCCGCCCATGGAATAGGCCTCGCCGAGGGCGGCCTGGTGGGCCAGATCGGTGTACATGTCGAAGAAGGCCTTCTCCTTTTCATAGCCGTCGATGCGCGACATGATTTCGGTCGCATTGGCGAGCGCCGCCTTGCCCATGTCGGCGCGACGCGAGAACTTGACGTACATCGTTACACCCACGGCAATGAGCAACAAGACGCCCATTCGAATCGCGCGCGCCGGCATGTGTGTCTCCCACTTTCAGCGACTGGATTGGCTTGTTGACCGCACCACCGGCCGCCACAGCCACCCTTCGACAGGCAATAGTCTAATGACGCTATTATGGCGGCGGAAGACCCATCTCGGTGACGCCGATTCACCGCCCTGCCGCCTTACGTTCGCGCGGAGCGTTCGTTCGCCGCGGTTCTTGCCAAAGGCACACCCAATCGACGGGAACATGACATGGACGCCGCCGAAACCCTGACCGCCGCCCTCGCCACGCACAGCCGAGCAGGTCATTTCGTTCACGAATCCGGGCTTCATGGCGACCTCTGGCTCGATCTGGACGGAATGCTGGCTGACGCCGACCGCGCGGCTCAATGGGCCGGCGCACTGGCCCGAAAGGGCCTGGCCATGCGACCCCAGGTGGTTTGCGGTCCTGAGACCGGCGGCGCGCGATTGGCGGAACACGTGGGACGCGCGCTGGGCGTGCCGTCGATTGCAGCCGTCAGAGTTGAAGCGGCAGACAGATCCAGCGTTCACTATCAATTGCAGGATGCCGCACGCCCGGTGGTCAAGGATCGGCGGGTGCTGGTCGTTGATGACGCGATCAACGCAGGATCAGCGGTCAGGGCGACGATTGAGGCGCTTTCGGGAGGCTCGGCGATTGTCGTCGGCATCGGCTGCTTGATCGCGCTCCATGCGCGGGCCGAGCAAACTGCCATCGGCATCGGCGTTCCGTTCGTGGCGCTGCTGCAACTCGATCAATCCATCTGGAAGCCGGAGGCCTGCCCGCTGTGCAAGTCGGGGCGGCCCGTGAACCCAATTGAATAGGTACCTTGGATTCTCAAAAGAAAGAGGCTCATTCGATTGACCGAACGAGCCTCTCCATGATCTGTATGCATGGTGCGGCAGATCAGCGGCGGCGGCGAAGCGTGGCCATCGCGCCGAGCGTGAGCAACATGAGGGAAGCCGGCTCGGGCGTTGGCGTCTCTTTCAGCGAGAAGACGGTAAAGGGCGCTTGAGCATGCGGATTGACCGCGATGTGCAATTCGCCATCGAGGGCGCCGCCGCCGGGGAACCACTGGGTGCCATTGGCGACGACACCGCCGAAAATATCCAGCCGTGTGTTTCCGTTTGTGAAGCCGGCCTGAGTGAACGGTGCGATCGAAAAACCGATCGGGCCCGGACCGCCGCTCGCAGCGGTGGCCGCGACATCAAAGACCGCGTCGCCGCTGTCGATCAGGTCCATGTGAAAGTCTGTCCAAGGCGAGCCGGTTGAGTTGGTGATGATTTCGTCTTCGATGATGATGCGCGTCACATTCGTGACGGCTGTCTGGGTGAAGGTGATGGCGATGGTCGGGAAGACGCCGCTGGGGCTGGGCCCCTGGGTGAACTCGGCGCTCTTCTCGATGAAGACGCGGCCGTTGGCAATCTGCGTGCAATCCGAAGCGATGATCTGCACGAGGCCATCGAGGGAGCTGTCCCAGGTCGCGCGCCAACCTGAGCCGCCGGGACCGGCGCCGCAAATGTCGATCGACCCGGCCCTGGCCACGTCCGCCGCGGCAAGACCGCAGGCCGACGCCAGTATCATTACGAGTGTAGAAATCTTACGCATCGTGCCACACTCCTCAGAGCCATTTTCGGGAAACCGGCGCGGCGTCTTTCCGCGCCGCGCAAAATCCTTCCGCTCCGTTCCGGTAATGTATTAAATCACCGCCATGTATTGCAAGGCTTTTCGCGCTAAAGTCTGATATTGTTTCCTTTCAGGAATGGCGGGCGACCGGACTGGTCGGCTCAATCCGTCGGTCATCGCTCTCGCCATGCCACTTGTAAAGCACGCACGGGCATGGAGTTACATGCGGTAGGAGAATGAGCCCGAATTATAGTGGCACACTGCCCCGCCCGATTTACACTACATTGAGTGAGAATGATGTCGGCTGAGCGTTTTTCGGACTCGACGCATCGGGAGGAAGTGGCCGTCGATACCACCCGGATCCCAACATGTCCGCGATGCAGGAGTCGGGTTCAGGCACTGGCGCATTTTTGCGGATCCTGCGGCCTGGTTCTTCCCTCGCCGGGTGAATCCGGGGTACCGGGGCAGATTGCGGACCCGCGGGCGGCGCAGGTTCCGGACGGATTTGCCAAATGTGCCGACGCCGCGGACTTGTACTTCAAATGGGAGTCCGCCTGGGGTGACAGCCCGATGCTCGGGACGGAGCCGCTCGCCATTCAAGTGTTCAACCGCGGCTACGGCCTTGCGGAAGTTGAATTGATGATTCGCGTCTTCGACCGGTCGGACGTCATCATGGTCGAGACGCAGCGGTCGATTGGCGTACTGAAACGCGGTAAGGTGACAACAGTCGAGCTTCACTCGTTCGAACTGGAGCGACCGGTCGGGCGTGTGGAAGTGGGGCTTGTTTCGGCGGAGTTTGATCGCTCACAGGCTTGACGCGCCGCGGTGCGGCGGAAAGGAAGCAAACATGGGTTACCTCATTGCAGCAGGAATTCTCGGAATCTTCGTGCTGTGCATCGCGGCGAGCGGCGCCTTTACCGTGGAGCAACAGACCAAGGCGCTCGTCGAACGCTTCGGACGCTTCGTGGGCACCGCGGGCCCGGGCCTGAACTTCAAGGTCCCCATGATCGACAAAGTCGCCGGGCGCATTTCGCATCGCGTACGCGAACTCGAAATCGCGGTGGAGAGCAAGACCAAGGACGACGTGTTCGTCGACCTAAAGATCGCCGTGCAGTTCTTCGTGCGCGAGACCGACGACGCCGTCATCGCGGCGCACTACAAGCTGACCAACCCGGGCCAGCAGATCAGTTCATATGTATTCGACACGGTCCGCTCTCTGGTGCCCGAGATGCAGATCGACATGGTCTTCTCCGAGAAGGAGCGGATCGCCGCGGCCGTCAAGGAGCGCCTGAGCGAGACGATGGAGACTTTTGGCTACACGATCCTGCAGGCCCTGGTCAACGACATCCAGCCGGACGGCACGGTCAAAGAGGCCATGAACAAGGTCAACGCCAGTGCCCGGCTCAAGGAAGCCGCCAAGAACGAGGCCGAGGCGCGAAAGATTCGCGTGATCGCCGAAGCCGAGGCCGAGGCCCGCGCGAAGGAACTGCAGGGCGTGGGTATCGCGCGACAGCGGCTTGCGATCGCCAAGGGTTTGAAGGAGTCTGTCGAGGCCTGCTCCGAAGCCGGCATCAGCCCGGAAGAAGCGACCAAGATGGTGCTGATGACGCAGCACTACGACACGGTGACCGCGGTCGGCGCGCATGCCAAGGCGACGGTGATGATGCTGCCCTATACGCCGGATGGCATGACCAATGTGGGCGATCAGATCATGCAGGCGCTGCTGGCCGGGCAGTCAACCGAATCGAACGGATCGGTCCCGGACAGCCCGCGGCATCCGGGCAAGCCGCCCCGCGTGCTCAAGGATGCGTAATGCTGCGGTCGATTTCGCCGCGCCGATGCGGCCGATGATCGACGGGACTGACTTGCGATCCAACAGAAAACGACAGGGCCCCGCGGGTGCAATCCTGCGGGGCCCTTTTCATTTGAGACAAGAGACCGGCACGAAGCCGGCAAACCGAATTACTTCTTGCCACCCTTCTTGGCGGCGTTGAGTGCCGACTGCATGGCGCCGGCGTCGCCGTTGAACACGCGATCGAGCATGTCCGCGACGAGTTCGCGCTGGGTGACTTCGGCCTTGCGACCGGGGCTGAACAGGAAGGCCTTGCCGACCGGACCCTTGACCTTGGTGGCCAGGCCCTTGGCCTCAAGCCGCGTGAGCAGCGTGACGACCGAGCCGTGGGCCATGGGTCGATACTTCAGCATCTTCTCGCGAATTCGGCGGGCCGTGACAGGACCTTCCTGCCAGAGGCACGCCAGCACATCCAGTTCCGCGTTGGGAATGTGTGCGCTTTCCATCTTCTTCTTCTTAGCCATGTGTACCGCTCCTAAAAAAATTAGACTACCAGTCACCCCGATGAGCGCCACCCTGACGCCCATACCGGAAAAGCAGTTGTGCGGGAAACCGTGACCATTTCCCGCAGCAACGCCCGCATCCTTGCGGAAAACTTTTCAATCCATGTGACGATTCGGATCGATCCAACAAAATCCGGGCTGTCCGTGGCCCCGATTTCCGTGACACACGTGGAGATTAGCGACGCCGGGAAAAGTGTGCAAGATAAAATTGACAGATTTTGCAATATTTTTTTACGCCGGTCTCAGTCATTGCCTGACAACCGAATCGTCTCTTTCCGATTTTTGGAATTCGATTCATGCGTCTCGACGGTTGTGATTTGAGTGCAAGTCGCTTCAGATCTGACGCGCGTGTGTAATCTCGCACACCCGACCATGACGGCCGTGTTAACATACGCACGCCGCGACTGTAATTTTGTCATAATGCTGTCATGAACCGCACCCTTGCGGACACGGCAGCGCGATCAGAACAGGCCTGACAGCATTTTTACGCCGATCTCATTCAGCGATTCCACGATCGCCGTGGCGTCCCTCAGGGTTTCCCGTGGATACGTGCCAACCAGCCCGACGCACTTCATGCCGGCATTTCGTGCCGCGGCCACGCCAACCGGCGCATCCTCAATCACGACACACAGTTGCGGCTTTATGTCGAGCCGGGCCGCGGCTGTGAGAAACACCTCCGGATCCGGCTTTCCATGGGTGATGTCGTCACCGGTCACGATCGCGTCAAATAGACCGCGGAGGCCCATTCCGTCGCAGACCAGGCTGACATTTTCCGAAGGGCCGGAGGAACCGACCGCCAGTTTGAACCCCGCATCTCGGCAGGCGTTCACCAGCTCGACCGCACCGGGCATGGTCGGCACACGACCGCGAATCAGATCGCGGTAGAGCGACTCCTTTCGCTGATCCAGTTTGTGAATTTCACCGGGGTTTTCCACTTCAAACAGCAGGCGGATGATATCGCGACTGGTGCGTCCAAAGGTCGAACCGATTTGTGCATCCGTCAGCGTCCGTCCGTGCTCGGCGGCCAGTTGCCGCCAACTCTCAAGGTGTGAGGCGTAGCTGTCCACCAGCACGCCGTCCATGTCGAAGATGATGCCGAGCGCGGGCTTCTGCATCGACCGGGCTTTGCCTTTGACGTCAGTCCACGCGGCGAATGCTGAAAGTCGCCCGCCGCTTTCGCGACAACTTGCATTGTCGAACGCTCCGTGGGCTTATGATCGTGTCTAAGTTTCCCCTGTCAAGACCGATTTCCTGCGATTTTTTCTCCCCCCAAGTCCTGACCGGTCATGGGGTTGACCGGTCGGGCTCGCTTCGTCGCGGACGTGCGTCTTTGCCTTTGCGAATTGCGTCCTTACGCTTGGATCGAGGCGGTCGTTGCTCAGCATGACGAACGGAAGACCGGCCGCAAGACATGGGGGGTTGTGAAATGCCACGAAAACCAAAGTCGCAAACGGTGTCGGATCCAGCAAGCCACCACTCGATGGAGGCGACTGTGAAAAAGAACGCAGGCGATCGCGGAAATTCGCGCGATTTGCGACGCCAGGCGCAGATCGCCCTGCTGAGGCGGGCGCTGCTCGCCGCGGAAGACGAGTCGCTGCCGCACCGGGCCGTTTGCGACTACCTCAAAATACTGATTCAGATGGCCAAGGCGGAGCCATCGGAATCGGTTGCCGCGCGGGGCCATCGAAGCGGGGCCGCACACTGCCCGTCGAAGGCGGACCCTTCAACCGCGACCGGAGTGGACGAAGACCCAGCGGCCATGCGGCGATTGCTGAACGAGGCCATTCGCGACATATACGGCGTGGAGGTGACTGCCGCGCCGGCAAGCAATGCGGATGAAGCGACAAAAGCCTGATGCGAGTCAGACAAAATGCAGAGCGAGCCGGTAAGCCGAATTCTGTTCTTCGGGCGCGTCGCGAGAGGCCACGCATCACGGTTGGTGAAGGCCGTGCGGCGTGGACCCTTCGCGACGCGTCCGAAGCGGCGACCATTTCTCTGGGCCGGCGGTTGCCCACCGGCTCAATGCACCCTACCCGCGGCGTGGTGCGAGACGAGCCGCCTCGCGGAGGAACGAAGTTCCTCACTCGCCGCCTACACGGGCTTGCTGGCGGTGGGGTTTGCCCTGCCACGCCTGTCGCCAGACGCGCGGTGCGCTCTTACCGCACCATTTCACCCTTACCAGGGAGTGGTCAGTCTTCAGTTATCGGTTTTCAGTATTCAGTTTTCAGTGTAGCCACGATGAGACGGCTGAAATAGCCTGCGGCAAACTGACGACTGACAACTGACAACTGAAAACCGACCACTCCCCGGCGGTATCATTTCTGTGGCACTTTCCCTGGCATCGCTGCCGGTGGCTGTTAGCCATCACCGTGCCCTGTCCAGTTCGGACTTTCCTCCCGGGGCGCGAGGCCCCGGGCGATCGCCCGGCCCGCTCTGCAACCGGATTGTATCACAGGCGCCGGCCGCGCCGCCGGATGGTTCATTGCCGCGTCAAACGCCCTTATCATGAATGGGTCGCAACATTGACTCGGAATCGCGATTTCTTCGTCCGGAGCCCCCATGTCCAAAGACAAAGCCAAGGTTGTGCAGCACCCCGCAAAAAAGACCGCGGAATCCGCCTCGATCGCGCCGTTTGCCATCGGCTTCGTGGCCCTGGATCTGGCGGTCATCATGACAGTGCTGCTGGTGCTGCAGAAGATCGGGAGCATCGACCTGCCCGGCTGCGGGCCACAGAGCGCCTGCGCGATGGCCCAGAGCAGCGCGTGGGGGCGATTGCCCATTGGCTCGCTGGAACTGCCAGTCTCGTTCATGGGGCTGGGCTATTTCGCCGGCATGCTGGCGGCGTGGCTGATTTCCCGAGGGCGGCTCTCATCGCCTCTGCGGGCGCTCGTTTTCATCGGCGCCGCCGTGTCGTTGGTGTACATGGGCGTGATTCTGATGCAGGGGCACTACTGCCCCTATTGCATCGGCACGCACATCGCCAACTTCATCTTTGCCGGCGTGGTGCTGCGTTCACCGATACCAACTTCGTATTCGGTGGCGCCTGTTGCGGCGGCAGGCGCGATTCTGCTGGCGGCGAACCTCATCCTGATGGCGGTCAAATCCTCCAGTGAAGCGGCTCAGGCGCAAAAGCAGGAAGGTCAATTACAGAAATCCACCCAAGAGATCGCCAACCAGGGCAAGGCGTCAACGCCAGTCAACACCGCGATCAACGCCGGTACGCCCGACAAGTCGGACAAGCCGTGGACCGGCCCCTTCACCGGCCGCTACCGCCAGGGCCCCGAAAAGGCCCGTTATCGAATCGTGCTCTACACCGACTACCAGTGCCCGGATTGCTACAACGTCGAGAAGGATATCGTCGAGATGATGAAGACGCGCGACGATGTCTCGCTGTCGGCCAAGCAGTTTCCGTTCAACAAGGACTGCAACCCGGGCATGTCCCAGACCCTTCACCAAGGCGCATGCCTGGCGGCGTCGATGGCTGAGGCGGCCGGGATTCTGCGCGGCAACGAGGGATTCTGGCAGATGCACCATGCCCTGTTCGAGCGACAGGGATACACGCCGAAGGGCATTCAGGGCGGGTTTGCCAACGGCGAGGAGTATGCTCAGTTTCTGATGCAACTTGGCTACGATCAGGCCTCGTTTGAGCAGGTCCGGCAGAACGATCCGCGAATCATGCAATGGATCAAGTCGGACTGCGAAGAGGCCGTCGCGCTCGGACTGTTCTATACGCCGATGGTGTTCATCAACGGCGTTGAACTCAAGGGCGTGTTCGCCCCTCAAGCGGTTTCCCGCGCGATCGCGGCGCTCGATGCATCCAACCTGCCGGCGAAAGGCCCCGAGGATGACAACCCGCCGCTGGCGCCGGAGCGACATGTGTCTGACTGGCGGGAGTCACCGCCGAGTCCGATGCCGGTGGACGCCATGACCTTCGGCCGTGGCCCGGCGGACGCGAAGGTCAAGATCTCGATCATCGGCGACTATCAAGAGCCGGGCACGCTGGAGGCGCTCAATCAGGTTCGCCAGTTGACCGCGTCACGCAACGACGTGCGCGTGGAATTCCGCTTGTTTCCCTTCAATCGGGAGTGCAACCCGCGGCTTCCAGCGCCCCAGCCGGGGAAACCCGACATCAGTCAATTCCCCAAGGGCTGCATCGCGGCCCGCGCGGCCAAGGCGGCCGGCATCGTGGGCGGGCCCGACGGCTTCTGGAAGATGCACGACTGGCTCATTCAGAACAGCGCTGTTGTCTCGGATCAGTCCGTGGTGGCGGCCGTCGGCACGCTTGGTCTCGACACCGCCGCCTTCACCGCGGCGATGAACGGCCCGCAAGCCCAGGCCGCCATCAGCACGGATGCCAACAGCCTGTACGGTTATCTCTTCAAGACCGGCATCCCGACGGTCCGCGTGAATGACAAGGTCATTCCGCGATGGAAGCTCAAGGGCGACAACATCATCGAGCGCGTCTTCAAGGAAGCCGACAAGCCCTGATGCCGCGCCGGTCAGGACCCATCGGGCCCACCAATTGCCTGGTGGGTTCTGAACTCGGCGTCCATCACGGGCACGAGCAGACCGACAGCAGTCCGGTGATGAAACACGGAATGTCGTCGGCGTTCAGCACGTCATCGCCATTCATGTCGGCCCGGCACTTGATGTCGCCGGTCGCCGACCCGCTCACATAGGCCTCGGCGAATTGCCTGACGTCCGCACCATTCATGCCACCGCCGACGTCCATGTCGCCCTTGCAGCAGGTGGGCGAGACCGAAGAACACGGCGCGCAGCCGCAGGTGTTCACGGTGAGCAACGCGGCATTGGATGTCTGCGAGGCGCAGTTGTTCGACACGACGCAGTCGTAGTTTCCGCCGTCAGCGGGGAGGGCCGGATCGATGAGCAGGGTCGCGGTCTGCGATCCCGAGATGGACCCGCCGTCCGAGAGATTGGTCGTGTTGCGACGCCACTGGTACATGAGCGGGGCCGGGCCGGTCGCGGCGACCGAGAACTGAGCCGCGCCCGACGAGCAAACCGACACCGGCTGCGGATGGTCGTCGATCACGATCGGCGCCTGGTTCACGGTGACGGTGAAACTGCACATCGCGGTGCGGGCGCCGGCATCCGTGGCGGTGTAGATGACCGTCGTGACGCCGGATGGGAACGACGCGCCCGAGATTGGTCCCGATGTCTGGCTGATCGTCGCGCCCGGGCAGTTGTCCGACACCGTCGGGGCCGTCCAGGTGACCGTCGCGCCGCAGTCTGGCGCTTCGCTGACTACGACGATGTTGTCCGGGCAGTCTTGAATGACCGGGTCCTGATTGTCGATCACCATGACGTCGAAATTACAGACAGCCGCATTGTTCGCGGCGTCGGTGGCCGTGTATTGAATGCTCGTGGTGCCGACGTCGAATGACGAGCCGGGGCCCGGGCCCTGGGTCTGCGTGACGGTGCGCGGCTGGCCGCTGTTGTCGGTGGCGGTCGGCGCGGACCAGAAGACGACGGCGTTGCACAGGCCGGCGTCGGCGTTGACCGTGATCGTCGTCGGGCAGGTGCCGTTGAAGGTCGGCGCCTCGGCATCGACGACGGTGACGGTGAAGGAGCAGGTCGCCTCGTTCAGGGCCTCATCGGTCGCCGTGTAGGTCACCGATGTCACACCGATCGGGAAGGTCGCCGGCGGGGTGTGCGACGAAGTCACCTGGATGTTGCCGGCGGTCGAGCAGTTGTCGGTGAAGACCGGCGGCGTCCAGGAGACGTTTGTCGCGTTCGCCGATCCGGGGTCGGCGTTCACGTTGATGTTCGCCGGGCAACTCGCCGCGGCGCTGGGCGGCGTCGCATCGCTGACCGTGAAGGTGGCCCCGCAGGTGGCGGTCAGTCCGGCGCCGTCGGTCGCGGTGATGGTCACATTGGTCAGGCCGAGGCTGACCATGGTCCCGGCGGTCGGGCTCTGGCTGACCGTGACGGCGCCGCAATTGTCAGCAGCAACGACACCGGTGGTGAAGTTGGGCACCGCGGCCTGGCACGACGCGTTGGCCGTGGCCGACTGATTGTCTGCACAGGTCGTGATGCTCGGCGGCGTGACATCAATCAAGGTCAGCGTCGCATTGCACGAGGCGGAATTGTTCGAGGCGTCGGTCGCAGTCAGCACGATGGTATGACCGCCGACGCCGGTGACCGTTGATCCGGCGAGCGGGTCTTGGGTGACGGTGACTGCGGAACAGTTGTCGGTCGCGGCGACGCCGGCGGTGAAGTCGGGCACCACGGCCTGACAGGCAGCGTTGGCATTGATCGACTGGTTGCCAGCGCAGGTGTTGATGTTGGGCGGGGTCGTATCGCCGACCGAGACGTCAAAGGTTCGCGCCTGTGAGCCGCCATCGTCGTCGTTCAATGTCACGACAACGGTGTAATTGCCCGGCGTAGCATAGACGTGGCTGCCGCCCGGCACGGTCCCCGACGTCGGCACCCCGGCCGATCCGGTGGTCCATGTGGGCGTGGGGTTCTCGACGGGCGACCCATCGCCCCAATTCACGCTGGCCGTGAAGGACTCCAGCGTGCCCGTCGGGGGATGATCGAAACCTGGGTCGGTGAACGTTCGCGCCGGGCGGTTCACAGTCGCGCCCGGACAGACGCTCATGTTCGAATAGGCCGCAAGCGTTGGCGCGACGTTGTTCACCGTTTGACTGAATGAACACGTGTTCGACTGGCTGGTGCTATCGGTCACGGTGACGACCACCAAATAGGCGCCGTTGTCGGCATAGACATGGTTGCCGGAGAACGTGTCGGCGCCCTGGTTGACACTCAGCGCCTGGATGCCGGTGTTGTCGCCCCAATCGACCGTGGCGGTGTGCGTGTCGCCGGGTGAATCGGTGATCGTGCCGGTGAGGTTGACCGTGCCGCCTTCGAGGCTCGGGTTGACCGTTGAATTGGTGGAACATGTGGGCGGCTGGTTGGAGGCCGGGGGATCGCAGGTGGTCGCGACGGTTTGAACGATCAGTTGAAACGCGCGGAAGTTGCCCGTGTCCTGGGCGACCGCGTCGGATGCGAAGAGCGTCCAGACGCCGTTGGGATTCTGGCCGTCAAAGGCCGAGAGCGGACTGTTGGGCGTGAACGAACCGGAATAGGGATTCGCCGCAGCCGTGATGGTCTGAATGGAATTCACCGCCTCGTCATTCAGCGTGGTGTTGCAGAAATTGTTGCCGCCGTTGTTGGCCCCGCCCGGACGATTCATCAGCGTGACGACCGTGCCGGCCGGGCTTCGCAGGGTGACGACGAGGTCGCTGACCCAGGAATGGTCGAGGCCCACTGTGGTCGAACCGGCCGCGGAGCTGCAGGTCGTTCCGGCGATCCTGAAGTCAAGGTCGCTGATCGTGCCGGTGAAACCGGCGAGGGTGATGAAGGCCGACGCGCCGCTCGGATTGGCGTCGGGGATGTTCACGACCGGGCCGCTGTAGGCCACCGTCGTGGGGCCGGAGACGACGGAGAGCCCCGTCGGCAAACTGAACTCGTAGAGCGCGCTTCCCTGGCTTGACGTGATGTCCACGCGCAGGTCGATCGGGCTGCCGCAGACGTGCGAGGGCGACACGCTGATGACATAGGGCGTGGTGTTAGACCCTGTCGCGCCGACGCCGAGATTGGGATAGTTCGCCGATGCGGTCGTGACGGTCACGGTCGGCGTGAGCGAGGTCATGATTGCCGACACGCCGGTGGCGGTGCTCGTGCCGTTGTTTCGCAGCGGCACCGTCACTTGAATGCTGGTCTCACCGGGATCGATCCGCGTGTTGCCGTTGCCATTTCCAGTGTTGTCGAGAATCGTGTTGGCCCCGGTGCCGGTGATGGCGCTGGAGATGGTGATGACGCCGGTGTTGACGTTGAAGAAGTAGTTGTTGACGGCCCGGACCATGATGCGGCCGGTCGTGGTTGTCACAGCGGGCACGGTGATGTTCGCCGAGCCATTGTTGGACACGGCCGTCGCGAGGGTCGTGGTGAAATTCTGCCCGCCGTCGGTGGACAACAAGATGTCGACGCTCGAGCAGTTGACGCCGTTGGCGGTCGTGCCGGCGACGTTCCACGTGACGGTCTGGGTCGAGCCGATCGGCCAGTTTGTCGATGTCGCCTGGCTGGTTACGTTGAACGGACCCGCCGCGGAGGTCACCGCCAGGTTGACCGTCGCGTCGTTGACCGCGCCGCCGTTGATGCGGTTGTCGCGGACGGTGCAGCGGAAACTGAAGGTGGCGCGGCTGACGGCCGGACGTTTCTCGGTGTTGTCGGTCGTGCCGGCCAGGACCGTGGACATCATCGGAAAGACGCGCGTCGGGCTGCTGATCGGCGAGCGCGAGCGAATGATCGGGCTGGTTCCGTTGTCGGCGGCGGCGACGGTCGTGGCCGCGCCGAGGTCGCGCTCCTCCCAGCAGTAGGTCAACGCGTCGCCGTTGGCGTCGGAAGCGGTCGCCGTCAGTGCAAAGGGTGTACCGATCGGGATGGTCCGGGTGGCGGGCACGCTGATGGTGGGAATGCTGTTGCCGGTGCCGGTGGAGCCGTAGCACGACGTAACGCCGAAGCGGGTGATGATCTCATCCAGGGAGCGCGAATGGAAATAGGCGTCGGAGTTCGGCTGCAGGTTGTCGGCCCCGCAGATGCCGGCGTAGGCCATGATCGTGCTGCCGGAGCCGATCTCGTAGGCATTGGAGGCCGAGCGATTGCCGCCGCCGCAACTGCTGGTCGTGCTGTTGAAGGTGTGATTGGCGCCGAATTGGTGGCCCATTTCGTGGGCCACGTAGTCGATGTAGAACGGATCGCCGATCGGTGAGCCCTGACCGGTCACGCCGCGTGCCTTCGATCCGTTAACACACGTCACGCCCAGGCCGGCGACGCCGCCGCCGCCGGTCGAGAAGACATGACCGATGTCGTAATTCGCCGTGCCGATGACCGAGTCGAGGTTGGTCTGATTCTGGCCCAGCATGGTCGATCCGCTGCCATTGGAATATGGATCGGTCGACGAATTCGTATAGATGACGAGGTTGTTGTTGGCCACCAGAATCAGGCGGGCGGCGACATCGGTTTCATAGACGCCGGTCACACGGTTGACCGCAGTGACCACGGCGGCCAGACCGAGGTTGACGGTTCCGCCATGGAATGCCGTGTATTCGCCGGTCGCCGCGCAGGCGAGGCGGTAGGTGCGACGCGTCGTGCCGTTGGCAATCATCTGCGGGCCGGTCGGCATGGAATCGTCATCCGACTCGTTGCCGCCCAGCGCCAGGTCCTCGACTTCGCAGGACCAATGCGGACGGGAGGCGAGATCGCGCTTGCGATAACTGGTGTAGAACTGAGCGCTGCCCCGGCAGAATGGGTCGATGTACCAACCGCCATTGGGCGAGCGGACCTGGGCATGAAAGCCCTGCGGAGTGATGTCGGCGCGGAGCGTGGCGAAGGGGTCGGAGACGCCGCGGCCGACAAATGTACGGATATCTGGAAAGGCGGCGGCGAGCGGCGGCTCCATGACCGGCGACTCGAAGACTTCAAAGGTCTGCAACTGACCATCGGGGTCGGGCAATTCGAGCAACAGGGGCGGCAGATTGGAAAACTCCATCGGGGCGCGCGACAGGACGTCGTGAATCACCTTCACGTCGCCTTCCAGGGCCTGAGAACGGAGTGGCCGTATCCACGCCTCCCGCGCGATGACGGCATCGGAATGCGCTGGGAGCAGGGTCCAGGCGCCATCGGAAGATTTCGTTTGACCCTGTGCATTGAGCGCCCCGCACAGCAGCAACATCGACAACAGCGGCCACAACAGGCGATTCGAACGCATACCGGTCCTCTCAATTGCGCAGGGTCGCGCTTGCGCTCGCCGCGGCGTGCGAGCAAGTTTCAGAGCCTGGCCAACCCAGTTGGCAGCATCGGGTGAGGCTTGCGGACGATTGGATGAAAGCGCCGCGATTCGAAGTCAGGGCGATATGCGCAGACGTCTGGCGACGCCGCGCCGGTGGGCACACCGATAATCAGACATTTTGCGATATATCTCGCCTGATGGTCCCCGAAACGCGCACCCCGTACGCACACTCCACCCTTTCAGGGTACCCAAACGGCGTGCCCCATTCAAGAAATTGGGCAGGCCCCGGCACCGCGTTCGGCCGGCGCGCGCATGGAACCGCGAATGTCCCTACACTACCGCGCATGGACGCACGTTTTTCGGAGCTTTGACACCGCGTGGATCTCTTGGGCGTGAGACGCGTGCCGGCCACGGCACGCCGCCACTACATCCTGGAAGTCCAGCACCTGCTGTTCTGGGGTCTCTTTGCGGGGCTCGTCGAAGGCACTTTTTCCGCCGTCATCGTCGCCAAGACCTTTGGCGGCAGCGAACTGCTCATCACGGTCGTCAACGCCACGCCCGCCTTCGCCAATCTCGTCAGCCTGTTCTGGGGCGCCATGATGGTGGGCCGCCGAAAGCTGGCCTGCTTCATGGCCTTCGCTGCCGCCGCACTCTGCGCCTCGATGACCGTTTTCCTTACGCCGCAGTCGCTTGCCGGCGGGTGGATTTTCGCCGGACAGATTCTGCTGTCGCGTGTATTCATGTCCGGCGTCGTGACCGCGCGGGCCAGCCTGTGGAAGAGCAACTATCCCAAGAGTCATCGCGGACGCATCACCGCGAGCCTGCAGGTCATTCGCACGCTCATGACGCTGCCGGTCATCTTCGGCGGCGGACTGCTCTTCGATCTTAAGCCGGACGCGTACCACTGGTTCTATCCGGCACTGGCGATGTGCGGCGCGATCAGCCTGCTGGTTTTTCGCAAGGCCGAGGTGCGCGGCGAGACGATCCGCCGGCCGGGCATGCCACGCAACGATGACGCCCCGCTGGCCGACCCCGCCATCGCCGAACCGTTCAGCCTGATCGCCCTCGTCCGGCCGTGGCAATTGCTGTCGCGCATGCGGCAGGTGTTGCGGGACGACCCGCGCTTCGCCCAATACTGCAAGGCCCAAATGTGCATCGGGATGGCCAACCTGCTGGTCATTCCGGTGAACACCATCGTCATCACCCGCTATCTCAACATGTCATATCTGGCGAGCAACGGCCTGCTGGACGGCATCCCCCGCGCGATCACGCTGCTCATGCTGCCGATCTGGGCGAAGCAGTTTGACCGGGTCGGCGTGTTGCGGTTTCGCGTGGTCAACACGCTGTGCTGGTGCGCTTCGATGATGCTTTGCGGCATCGGGGCGTGGTGCGCCATGCACCATTCGCCCGGGGCGACCGGCTGGCTGCTCGGGGCGCTCATTGCCTATGTGCTGGGCCGCATCGCCGACGGCGCGGCGCAGAGCGGCGGGGCCATTGCCTGGAACATCGGCCACCTGCACTTCGCCGACGACGAGAAGGCGGAACTCTACATGGGCATCCATGTCTCGTTGACCGGTCTGCGCGGACTGCTCGCCCCGTTCCTCGGGATCTTGCTATTTGAATACATCGGCGCCGGGGTTTTTGTCGTGGGGCTGACCATGTCGATGATGGGTTGGCGGATTTTCTCGCAGCTGGCGCAGCAGGAACGGCGAGAAATGACCGTCGTGCCGTGAGGCTATCGCGACCGCTCCAAGACTGAGCGCAGGCGCGCGAATGAGGCGATCAGAGCCGGGCGTCCTCGGCCCGGTGATGGCGCGTGGCGCCCAGCTACGGCGCAATCTGATTCCGAATCGACATCAAAATCGACAATGTGCGCATCCAATCGACGTGAAGACACGCCAGTTCTTTTTGCATGGCCTACACCAGCGGCAGGCGGACGGTGAACCGCGCCCCGCCGCCGGGGTTGTCGTCGAGGGCCAGGGAGCCGCCGTGCTGCCGCAGGATCTGGCGCGCCGTGGCAAGGCCCAGGCCCGAGCCGCCCTTCTTGTTGGAATTATACGGATAAAAAATTGCCTCGCGCCGGTCCGCCGGCACGCCCGGGCCGGTGTCGGCGACCACGATCGTCGCGTTCGGGACGTCGAGGGCCACGCGCAACTCAATTCGACCGCCGTCGCCGATGGCCTGCTGGGCGTTGATGAGCAGGTTGAGCAGGGCCTCCTTGAGGACCATGCGATCGACGCTGCAGACGACCGGGCCCGCGGCGAGCGTGGTGTGCAACTCGATCTGATGGGCCGCGGCCTGCGGTTCGAAGAAGTCGGCCAGTTCGCGAACGATGTCGTTCAGATCAGACGGCGCCATCGAGAGTTTGCGCTTGCCGACATACTTGAGAAAGTCCTCGAGGATGCGCTCCAGCCGCTGCGATTCGGCCAGCAGGGTGTGCAGGCGGCGGCGGCTTCGGCGGGCGACGTCCTGGGCGTCCGGGCCGCCGGGCTGGGGCGATTCGATCAGACGCCAGTCTTCATCGAGCAGTTGAAGGTTGACCTTGAGCGTGGAAAGCGGGTTGCGAATTTCGTGCGCGAGGCCGCCAGTGATGGTCGACAGCTCAACGAGCTGATCGGCCAGCGGCGTCGATTTTTTGGAGACGTCTGTATCTGACATCGCAAGCCGCTTTCCGAGCAGATTCGGCGCACACTGCGCCGGCCTCACGGATCCCCCCCTTTTTGGAGAAGGCCTGGGTAAGGTGTCGCACGCGCGCAGCCGCCGAGATTGCTCTGTTGCCGAACCGGGCTGAGGACAGCCCGGCTCTGATCGATTGACGTCGCCGATCGCTCCGTCAATCGCTCCGCCGAACGTGCCGCCAAACGTTTCGCCGATCGATCAACCGCCCGTCGGCGCCACTTCCGGCGCGGCGCCGGCGGCCTTTGCTTCGTCCATCATCGCCGCCTTGCGCGAGAGCTTGATACGTCCGGTGTCGTCAATCGCGATGACTTTCACCTTCAGCATGTCGCCGATCTTGCAGACATCCGCGACCTTCTGCACGAAGCCGTCGGACAGTTCGCTGATGTGGCAGAGGCCATCGGTCCCGGGGGCGACTTCGATGAATGCGCCGAAGTCCTTGATCGACGAGACGCGGCCTTCGTAGATGCGACCCAGTTTGACGCCCTCGGCGACCCGCTCGATCGCGTCGTAGGCTTCCTGCGCCTTGGCCGCATCCAGACAGGCGATGAAGACCGAGCCGTCGTCCTGGATGTCGATGTCGGCGCCGGTCGCCGCCTGAATGGCCTTGATGCCCTTTCCGCCGGGGCCGATGACCTTGCCGATCTTCTCGGGATCGATCTTGAGCATGAGCATGCGCGGGGCATACTGGCTGATCTCGGCGCGGGGCTTCTTGATCGCACTGAGCATGGTCTTGAGGATGTCCATGCGGGCCGTCTTCGCCGCGGCCATGGCCTCGGTGATCTGCTGCTGCGTGATGCCGCGGGCCTTCAAGTCGAGTTGAACGGCGGTCACGCCGACCTGCGTGCCGGTGACCTTGAAGTCCATGTCGCCGAAGTGATCTTCCTCGCCGAGGATGTCGGTGAGGAGTTTGTAGTTGTCGCCTTTGTGCACCATGCCGATGCTGATTCCGGCGACCGGGTGGCGAATCGGCACGCCGGCGTCCATGAGCGCCAGTGTTCCGCCGCAGACCGAGGCCATCGACGACGAGCCGTTGGACTCGAGAATCTCGGAGACGACGCGAATGGTGTAGGGGAACTTTTCCGGATCGGGCACGACCGCGAGCAGACCGCGCTCGGCGAGATTGCCGTGGCCGATTTCGCGGCGGCTGACGGCACCGATTCGCTTGGCCTCGCCGGTGCAGAACGGCGGGAAGTTGTAATGCAGCATGAACTTCTTGCTGTAGTCTTCGAGCAGATCGTCCACCATCTGCTCGTCGCGGCTGGTGCCGAGGGTGATGACGACGAGGGCCTGGGTCTCGCCGCGGGTGAAGATGGCCGAGCCGTGCGTTCGCGGCAGGACGCCGACTTCGCAGGTGATCTGACGCAGCTCATCATGGCGACGGCCGTCTGAACGACGACCCTCAGTCAGCACGCCGTCGATGAACAGTTCTTCTTCAACCTTCTGGATGACGTCGTTGACGTCGTTCCACGTGTAAGGCAGATCGTCCGCATTCTCGGGGAAGAGGTCCGCCTTGATCTTGTCATAGACGACCTTGACGGCGGCATAGCGGTCGGCCTTCTTTGGATTCCGCTTCGCGCCCTTGAGGTCATACTTGTCGCACAGGCCGCGCACCCGACCGGGCAGCGTCTCGTCTTTCTTCGGCGGGGTCCAGTTTTTCTGGGCGCCGACTTTCTTGCCCAGTTCGTTGATGAGTGCGACGATCTTGCGGCACTGCTCGTCGCCAAAGGCGATGGCATCGCAGACCGCCTGCTCGGGGACTTCGCGGGCCTCGACTTCGATCATGTTGACCGCGTCGGCATGGCCGGCCAGCACGACTTCGATGTCGGCCTGCTTGCGCTGATCGAGGGTCGGGTTGACGACAAACTGGCCATCCACGCGGCACACGCGAACGGCGGCCGTCGGCCCCTCAAACGGAATCGAACTGACCACCAGCGAAGCGCTGGCGCCGATCATGGCCAGCACGTCGGGATCGTTCTGCTGATCCGAAGACAAGACCTGGCACTGCAACTGCACTTCGTTCTTGAAGCCATCGGGGAAGAGCGGGCGGATCGGACGATCGATCAGCCGCATGGTGAGGATTTCCTTCTGGGTCGGCCGGGCCTCGCGCTTGAAGAAACCGCCGGGGAACTTGCCCGCGGCGTACATCTTCTCGCGGTAGTCGACGGTCAGCGGGAAGAAGTCGATGCCTTCGCGGGGCTTGTCGGTGACAGCCGTGCACAGCACGACGGTCTCGCCGTAGGTCACGAGCACGGCGCCCGCGGCCAGTTTCGCCAACTTGCCGGTCTCCAGTTTAAGGGTTCGTCCGCCGATTTCTGTTTCAACGATGATGTGTGCCATTTTTTACCTTGCCTGCCTTCCTTCTATTTCCTCTATTCGTGTCTGTATTCGGCGGGAAACCGGCGCGCGGAAAAAGCCGCCGCGCCGATTTGACTCGGCGCGTCAGGGTTCCATCCGCGCAATTCGTGTGAATTTCCGCGTGAGGCGTGCGGGGAAAAAATCCCGGCGCAGTTACTTTCGCAGACCCAGTTGCCCAATGATCTTCTGATAGCGGTCGCGATCGGTGCGAGTCAGATACTTGAGCAGGCTCGAACGAGCGCCGACCATCTTGAGCAGACCTCGTCGCGAGGTGTGGTCCTTCTTGTGCGTTCGCAGATGTTCGGTCAACTGCTCGATTCGACCCGTCAGGAGCGCGATCTGCACCTCAGCCGAACCCGTGTCCTTGTCGTGAACGCGGTATGTGGACACCAATTCCGTCTTTTTTGTGGCTGCAAGCGGCATGGGGCGAAATCAACTCCGGCGTCGCGGCGACCTGTAAGAAATCCTCAATGACGTTGCACCCCGACCCATTGCCGGGGAATCCAGCTCTCCGTCAACTCTTGTAAGGGGCAGAGGATAGACGACGGCCGGGGATTCTGCAAGATCAAATGTAAAGCCAGTATTGACCGAGATTTGCGCCTGAATTCATCCGAATTGCACAGGAAACGCTCAAATTCCCGCCCTTACCGAGAAAAACAAAACGGGCGGATCGGCGATCCTCCGATCACCGATCCGCCTGCGAAGAGTTCCGCATTCAATTTGTCAGGCCGACTGGACGCCGACTACTGAGTCTGGGGCGTCCGGAGATTTCCAGCAAGGCGGCGTGCCTTCCCGTCGCCTGCCACCACTTGCGTGGTGGGTTCAGAAAGAGCGTCAGGCCCGCGGGTGGCTGGCGTCGTAGTCCTTCTTCAACTGCGCCGTCGTCACGTGGGTGTAGATCTGCGTGGTGCTGATCGACTGGTGGCCGAGCAGCTCCTGCACGCTGCGCAGATCGGCGCCGTTGTTCAGCATGTGCGTGGCGAAAGTGTGCCGCAGGGTGTGCGGGCTGATCGACGGATCGAGGCCGCACATGATCAGATACTTGTCGAGCTTGCGGCGAACGCTTCGCGTGCTCAAGCGCTGGCCATGCTTATTGACGAACAGGGCCTGGCGATCGAAGGTCGGGTTCCGCGGATCGGCGCCGCGCATCGCCAGGTACTTGCGGATCGAGGTGATCGCCGTCGGGCCGATCGGCGACACGCGCTCCTTGCGGCCCTTGCCGCGGACGCGCAGCTTCTCGCCGGTCATGTCGATGTCTTCGACGTTCAGGGCGACCAGCTCGCTCACGCGGACGCCGGTCGAGTAGAGCGTCTCGAGCATCGCCTTGTCCCGCGCGCCGAGGAGGTTGGTGTCCTCCGGCGTGGTGAGCAGCTTCTTGATCTGCTCGACCTCGAGGAACTTGGGCAGGTGTCGCTCCTGCTTGGGTGTTCGGATGGAGGCGACCGGGTTGGTCTGGATCATGCCGCGTCGCAGGCAGAACTTGTAGAAGCTCCGCAGGGTCGCCAGCTTCCGCGCCGTGGTCGCCTTCGAATACTCGCGCTCGTGCAGGAATGACAGGAACGCGCGGATCTGATTCGAATCGACCTTGAGCAAGCGCGTGCGCAGGTCTTCGACGCCGGCGTTGGTCTGCACCGCGGTGGCCGTCGCCGTCGCTCCGCCGGCGGAACCGGGTCGCATCGGCGCAGGCATTCCGCCGACATTCCCGCGCGGGCTGAAGGCGACGTTGGCCGCCGCCTCAGGTCCGCCAACCAGGAACTGGCTGAATTGCTGGAGGTCCGCCGCGTAGCACTTGCCCGTGTGCGGGGAGAAGTGCCGTTCGAAGCGCAGGTAGTTCAGAAAATCTTGTACGAGTGGATGGTCTTGGCTCATGTTCGCGGGACTCTTCTCGGCGTCGTTCTGTTACTTTCTTGGCACATCCAACCTGGCTCGGGCACAATCCGCGGCCCACCCACCCATTACCACTTTTCCGATCCGCAGCGTGGTCTAGGCGCTTCGGATCTCCGCCGGCACTCCGCCGACGGGCAGTCGCAACACTCATCGGTCCGATTACGACCGATCTGAGTCATATTCCGATTCTATTCGCCGGCCCAGTTGATAACTGAGCACGGCGGCATCAAACCAGTCAAATTCGCTCTGTTCGTCGCCCGCCAGACTGGCGAACGCCCCGATCACGTCGGCTTCATTGCCGGGCCGGTACCGGAACACATACTTGTGTCCGCCCTTGTCCAGCGATAGTTGGCGGTCGCCGTTCATTCGGCGTGCTCCTGTTCCTGGTCAGAGGCGGCGGCAAACAAGCCGGACTGCCGTGTCGCCATCCGCGCCAGTGCATCGTGCCAGCAGAAACGCAGGTACTGCGTCTGAACCTTCAGGTATTCCTGCCAGCCGTACGGACTGTCGCCCGCGCTCCGCTTATGGGCGTAACGCTCAACGTCCGACACAACATCATCGTGCGTTGCGTTATACACCTTTTGTATTTGTCCAATCGGTGTCAAAGAATCTTCGGACGCAGCCAGGCCGGCCGGGGTATTGGCCCGCACGACCGATTCCTCCCGCAAAAAACTCGGACGTTCGGCGGGCTGGGCGTAGAGTTGAAGCACGAGGCCGACGGTCGGCGTGTAGGGGTCGTACTCGGTGACGCCGGCGACGAGGATGGCGTCGGCGCCGATGCGGCGGGCGATGTCGAGCGCGTGCCGCGGCGACTCGATCTGATCGCGCCCCTCGGCGATCAAAGCGGCCACCACCCTGCTGACCGGCAGGACGACGATGCCGTCGAAGTCGGTCAATTCAGACGCGAGTAGATCAGCGGACTTGATGGGATCGAGATCGAAGTTCCCGCTGAAGTTGAGGATCGGGGCGACGGCGATGCTCATGCCGCGCGGAAACGCAGGCGGCGGGCCGTCGTTGTTGTGCATGCTGCAGCCGGTCGGGGTGATTGCGAAAGCGAGCGTTGTCAATATGGCGATCGACCCACGGGCCAGGGCGCCATCGCGACGGTTGTTGTGTCGGCATGTCTTCGCGCGATGGAACGTCCGCGCGCATCCGACACTGCTGGAAGCAGTGGCACACAGGCGCGAGACATCAGAAGCGGCGAAGGTGGTCGTCAACATGCGACCCGCTGACTGCGAATTCGAATTCGGTCGACATGCCGCGGGCGAAGTCGCATCGAATCGCAAAACCATGTGCCGCTGTTGCATGCCGGTATCCGACGTGCTTATCGGTCACAGGATGAGGCCGCCCCAGATTGCGACCGGCGGGCCGCAATGAAGGCGTTTGTCCGATAAGCGCCGCGATTTGTATCGACGCGCGCGGGGGGGCGACTTGAGACGTCCGCTATTCGAAACGATTGCCGCAAACTTTGCTGGAATCGGGAGTTATGACGATTCGAAGTCGGCGAATTCGGCATGAGGCCGCGCAGAATCAGCCGCGAATGTTCCGATCAAAGAACGCCGCGCAACCGCAAGACGAGGTCGGTGCGAAAATCAACAGGCGTAGAGATCAGAATTCCGCATCGCGGAAACTGGCGATGCCGGTTTGCATGGCCGTCACGCCGGTGCCGAGGCCCAGGGCTGCCATGAAGGCGAAGAGCGCCCAGCCCAGGGCGTCGAGCTGCGTCGACTCGGTCAGTACGGCCATGCGGTAGCAGATGATGCCCATCACGACCACGACACCGGTGACCACGGCGATTGAGGCGATGAGGTTGACCGTGCCGCCGAGGCCGGAGGCGATGCGTCCGGCGCTGCGCTGCTCGTAGTTGGGCAGCTTCGCGCCGAGGCCGACGGCCAATCCGCAGAGGCCCACGCACGCAGCGAAGGTGCCCACGGCCTGCACGATGGCCAGCGAGACCGGCAGGTTGAGCGCGCGAATCGAGAGCAGCGTGACGCCCATGCCGGCGGTCAGGGTGATGGTCATGGCGAAGGCGAACTTGGCCCACATGATCCGCCCGCGCGGCACGGGCCACAGGCCGACCAGCCACATCTGCTGACCCTCGATGGAGATGAGCGGGAAGACGAAGCGGCTCGTGAATGTCGACAAGATGAGCGTGACCGCGCCGTAATTCAGGAAGCAGATGAAGGCCTTCCACTGCAGGGTGAAGCCTTCGGGCCGGGTGCGCGGCAGGTACGTCAAATAGAGCGAGAGCAAGCCGAAGAGGATGAGCAACTGCGACCACTGCATGGGATCGCGCAGGAAGGTGCGGACGTCCTTGAGGATCAGGGCACGCAGTCGCGGCGGCAGGTAGAAAAACGCCACGGCGGTGAGCCAGTGCGAGGCCCAGCCGGAATAGACGGTCGTATGGGTCGGCGCGGCGTGAGCCCGGCCGAAGGCCCGTCCGTAGCCCGCGCCGACGACGTTGATGCAGAGCCAACTGAGGAACAGGGCGTTGGAGAGCGTGACGCCGAGGTAGAACGCGGCCGGGGCGAATTTGCCGTCGATCGACAGCCGGATGGCGTTGGTGACCCAGGTCGACGGCAGCAGGGCGTTCTTCAGGTAACTCATCTCGCGCATGAAGCCCTTGAGCCAGTCCGACGACGAGCCCGACGACAGGGCCCACAGCCGCCCCCACCACAGGATGACGAGGATCAGCAGGATGGCCGCGCCCCAGAAGACGGCCCGCTTGGCCGAGCGCGGCAGCCACATGGCCACAGCCCAGGCCGCCGCCAGACCGAGGCTGCCGGGGATCGGCACGAAACCGAGGAATGCCACCAGAAAGGTGGCGTAGAACTGCCAGCTCAACCCCTGCACGCGGGCGATGGCCATCATCAGCGGCACGCCGAGGAGCAGCAGCGACCAGCTCGCGAAGAAGAGGGCTTCAAGGTACATGACCGCGACGATGCTGCGCGGGTGATTCGGCGCGGCAATGAGAAATGACGGCTCGCGCCCGCTAAAGAGGGTCGAATAGACAATTACGGCCGTCGAAAACGTGAGCAGGAACGTCATCGCGACGAAGAAAATGTGAAAGACGTAGGGAATGGCGATGACGGCCTGCTGCTCGAATTGATCGCGTCGCATGAAGCGGAAGACGTAGTCGAACAGCATGTAGAGCGCGATCCAGATGATCGCCACGAACAGAAGCACCAGCAGCAGCCGCGCCGGTGACTGATCGGTCAACTGCCGGACGCGGTTGCGCAGGACCGCCAGCCGGATGCGAAGCAGCAGGCCCAGGCCCGGCGGCGAGGCTGCCGGCGGCGCCGCTTCGACGGTCATGGCCGTTGCCGTTGTCATCCCCGTCCCGCCATCGCTTCGACCGGACCGCCCATTTCGGCGGCCATGGGATTGATCACATCGAGGAAGATGTCTTCAAGGCGATGTTCGCGCGCGGCGCGGGCCTTGAGTTCGGCCAGGGTGCCGCAGGCGACGATCTGGCCCTGGTTGATGATGCCGATGCGATCGGCGATCGATTCGGCGATGTCCAGCGTGTGCGTAGACATAAAGACGGTCTTGCCGGACAAGGCACGCTCGCGGAAGAGGTCCTTCACGGTGCGCATGCCACCGGGGTCCAGCCCGACCATGGGTTCGTCGACGATGAGCACCTCGGGGTCGTGCAGCAGGGCCGCGGCCAGCACGACCTTTTGCTTCATGCCATGCGAAAAACCCTCGGCGAGTTGGTCGGCGAAGCCGGTGATGTTCAGACGCTCCATGAGTGCGGCGGCGCGGCGCTGCGACACGTCGTCCGGCAAGGAATACATCTGCCCCACGAAACGCAGGAACTCGCGGGCCGTTAATTTCTCGTAGAGGAACGGCTCATCGGGCACGTACGACATCTTCGACTTGGCCATGAGGGCGTCGGCCGCCATGGCGTGTCCACAGATGTGCACGGTGCCCTCGTCGGGCCGCAGCAGGCCGGACATCATTTTGATGGTCGTCGTCTTGCCGGCGCCGTTGGGGCCGAGGAACGCGAACAACTCCCCCGCCCGCACCTCCAGGGAGATTCCATCGACCGCACGCTTGCGACCGTAGCACTTGGTCACCTTCTGAATGAGGATGGACATGGGTTCCCGCCAGGTTGCCGATCCGCGCGACCGGCCGAATGCGCCGCCCTGAAGATGATATCGAGGCGGCGCGGAAAGTCGAACGCGCGATCGGGAATCAGATCGAGAATTGTTTGGATTTCCGCTCTCGATCAGAGCCGGCCTGTCCTCAGGCCGGGGAATGCGCGTTGATTCTTACATGCGAACGATGCCTCCGCGCACACCGGGCTGAGGACAGCCCGGCTCTGATCATCTGAGCGGCGGCGGTTTGATCACCCGTCCTTGCGGGCCCAGGCGTAGGGGATGTCGTTGTCGTGGGGGTGGGCGCGGTATTCGTCGGGCTGCTTGTAATTGTAGCACTCGGTCGTCATGTTGACGACGATTGTCTCGATGTCGCCGACGTTCATCCAGCCGTGGTAGACACCGGGCGGGATGCGCACCAGGCTCGGCAGATGCTCGCTCATGTAGACTTCGTTCACCTCGCCGCGGGTCGCACTCTCTTCGCGGGCGTCGTACATGGCGAGTTTGATGACACCACGCACGCAGTAGAAATGATCGGTCTGCAGGCGGTGAAAGTGCCACGCCTTGACCACGCCGGGGAAGGTCGTCGTGAAATAGACCTGTCCGAACTTTTCAAACCAGGGATCGTCGGCCCGGATGATCTCGCCGAGGCGGCCCCGCTCGTCGGGAAGCACCCGCGCCCGCTTGGCCTTGACGCCGTCGATCAGCGACTTCGTGCCGCGGACCAACAGGGCCTCATCGGCGAAGACGACCTTGAGCGGCGGGAGTGTGTCTTGGTTCATGATGGCTCCGTGTCCGGGGCGTGCGGACCTCTCCGGTCCGCCGGGAAGGTTGCAGCATTCAAGGGGGCGGCGGACAGAGATGTCCACACTGCCCGCACTTACTCGCCGGTCTCACCCGTTTCCGCAGTCGCTTCTGTCGCGCCCACGATGGTCGCCTTCACCTCGCCGCCCAGCCCCAACTTCAGCATCAGCGGCGTGCCGGTGCGCGAGCAGGTCAGATGAATCGTCGTTTCCGGCATGTCAAGCACGTGGGACATCTTGCAGGCCGGACAGGTGAAGCGAACTTGCATGGTCTGATTCTCTCGTGGCCAAACTCAGGCGGTAGGACAGGTCAATTCAAAAACGTCACCCGCGACCGGTCGTCCAAATTCAGTTCGATTAATTCGCCGTCGTCGCGGCGAAGGCGAACGCGTTGCAACCAGAGTTTGTCGTTTTTACCGTGGGCGTACCAACTGCCCGTGGGCCGTGCTTGACAATAGACCACGGTGCCCTCGACCGCGGTGCTCCAGACGCCCTCGCGCGTCACGATTTCCTGGGTGACGCGGATGTGCTGATTCGGCTCTAACGTCGGTTGCTGCATAACCCTACGAACCTCACCTAGCCGTTCCAGCGACAGGCAACCCGGTGGCGGGTGCATTCTCCGGCCGCATTTGAATCGGCCATGATAGGCGCTGGGGCATGTTCGCTCCACTGTGACGGCCGATGCGTGACTTCCTAGCGAGCGGGTGCGCGCCGATTTCGGTCCGCCCCGGGATTTCACAACCCCTTGACCGCCTCATGGTCCCCCCCAACACTGTGCAAGCCTTGCAATGGATGTGTCCCATCCGGGTCCATCGGCGGCGCGTGAATCGCGGCCGCGGGTTCGGACTCGCCGGAGCATCGGGCCGCCTGGCGCCGGTTCGAAGCACCCTCGCAGATTGGCGCGTCGCAGCGAAAGTGAAGGACGGGGCTTGATGCCGCCGCCACTCGTTTCCGTCGTTATTCCGACGCACAATCGCGGAGCGCTGCTGCGCGCCGCGCTCGACTCGATCCATAAACAGACATTTACCGATTTTGAAGTCATCGTCGTCGACGACGGCTCCGACGAGGACATCGCCGCCGCCATTGCCGGTCATCCGTGCCGGCCGCAGTTCATTCAGCTGCCGATGCAGTCCGGCCCGGCGGCCGCCCGCAACCGCGGCATCCACGCGGCCCGCGGCGAGTTGATCTCGTTCCTCGACAGCGACGACCTCTGGACGCCGACCAAGCTGGAACGATTCGTCGCCGCCCTCCGCAACGACAACACCACGCAGATCTATTACGGTCCGATGGCGCCGATCACCGTGACCGGTCGCGCCGTGCATGGCCACACCAAGCCGTGCGTGGGCGGGCAGATCACGCGGGCGCTGTTCCTCAGCAGTTTCGTGCATGTGCCGACTGTCGTCTGCACGCGCGAGCTGCTCTTGCGGCACGGCATGTTCGATGAATCGCTGCCGGTCTGCGAGGATTACGACCTGTGGTTGCGCGTCAGCCTCGAACAGCCGTTTGGCTTGATTGACGAACCGCTTGCCCTGCGGCGGCTGCATCCCGACCGGTTGAGCAAGGCGTGCATGAGCCGCAATCTGGCGGTGAAGGCGCACGTTTTACGGAATTTCTACGAATCGATCGCCGATCGCAACTTGATCGACCGCGAGACCGCGGTTCAACGGCTGGGGCGGGTGTGCCATGTCGCGGGCCGGGCGGCATTTCACGATCGACGATATCAGGAGGCCGACGCCTTGCTGACCGCGGCGCGGCAGTACGGCCACTCGGGAATTCGCTCGCTGCCGCTGAATGTGGCTGCGAAGGCGATGAGTCGGTTTCAGCCGGCGACGGCGCCCACCAATGGCAAGTCGAATGGCGCTTCTGCGACGGTCGTCAAAGCGAAGGCGTGAATTTCAATCAGACGTCGTCGCCTTTTTTCGACAACAGTACAGATGTGACCAAACGAACCCAAAAGCTGCTGACCTGGTCTTTCGTCTGGAGTCTCGGCTGGTTCGCAATTCCATTCGCTTCAACCGTAGCTTCAATACGGTTGGTCCCTGAAGGCCATTATTCATTCGCACCATGGAGCGGGCTCTTCTTCATGGCTTTGCTTATGTCCAGCTCACCCGTGCTGGGTTTTGTCTCGGCCTGGATCTGGCTGCGAGCGTGCGACTCAGATCTCGCAAAATATCCGCAAGGACACTGCCAGTCGTGCGGCTATGACCTGACTGGCAACCTAAGTGGAATCTGTTCAGAGTGCGGAATCCCGCGATCGAAGACGTGAAGAAAAGTCAGTTCTTGCGATCGGCGTGGCAAGATTCCGTCGCTTTCTCAAATTGTGTTATTATTCGGATATGACGTTTTCCCGCTGGTTTGCCCTGGGCATTGTCTTCACGCTTGGGTACTGCCTCGTTTCATCATTCGTATTCTTTTTCGTGTACACCGTGTTTGATTCTGTGGTTGGATTTCCAGGGTTACCACTCTCAATTGTTCTTGGATTCGGAACCGCATACCTGGGACTTCGCGCGGAAAGGCGCAACTTCCCGATTCACCCGCCCGGGCATTGTCAGGACTGTGGCTACGACTTGACTGGCAACGAGAGCGGACGGTGTCCTGAATGCGGAAGAAGGAACCCCCGTGTGCCCGACACACCACTTCCGCCACCGGGCCCAATCTCCGGATCGCCGCCATTGATCCGTGAAGACAAGATGTCCTAATCCTCCAGAGAGAGGAATTCCTTCATGTGCTTGTCGTAGGTCTCTTGCGCTTGCGGGTCGAACATCGGGAGGCGCAGTTCGTTGATGACTTTGGTGCCCATGCCGACCCATTCCTTCCAGCAGCTCTGGCAAACAGTGGCCAGCACCTTTTCGCCGAGCGCGCCCTTGAAAGGACGATGCGGCAGTTTGGGGCCGTGGCCGCCGCAGCGCCGACAGGAGAATGAACCGTCGCCTGCCACTGCCGTACCGGTTGCCCCGGGAACAGGTTGCATGGCCGGCGCCGGCACCTCACCGCCGATCTCTTTCAGCAGCGATTCCATCGCGTTCTTCGGCATGAGATCGCCCTTCTTGTGGGCGATGAGGTAGCCGTTGCGCAGGGTCTGCTTGGCGAGTTCCTTGTCGCCGCAGGCGATCTGTGCCCGGCCCAACGATTCGTAGCCTTTCGACAATTGACTATTCAGCGCCAGCACGCGCTGAAAGGTCTGCGCCGCCTCCTGATGCCGGCCGACCTCCATGTAGGAATTGCCCAGGCTCATCCAGGCCAGTTCGTCCCTGGGATCGGACTCGGTCAGTTTCTTGAATTGTTCGATGCGTGCCTCATTGGCCATGATGCGGGTCCCTTAAATGACGAAATGATGTTCTTGTGAGGAAGTATAGCGGCAATCGAAGACGAACAGAGCCGGCGTGTCCTCAGACCGCTTGAACTCGGAAGCATATGCTCCCATGTTTTGAGTACGCCGGACTCACAACCGGGCTGAGGACAACCCGGCTCCGATCGGTGCCTCGGCGCCCTCAATCGAATGCACCGGGCGCCTCGCCCTTTGGCCGGCTCTTCCACCGGCGGTGCATCCAGAGATACTGCTCCGGCGCCTTGCGAATGAACTCCTCCATGGCCGTCGAGAACTCCTGCGTCACCCAGCGGAGCGGGTCGTCGTGGCCGCGCCACTCCTCGGGCTCGATGATGCGGTTCAACTCGATCTCATAATCAAACCGCTCGCTCACGCGCCGGGCGCAGCCCACGATGATCGGCACATCGTGCTCCATCGCCAGCAGGCCGATCGACTTGTAGGTCGACGCCGGCCGCCCGAAGAAATCGACAAACACCCCCTTCGACCCCGCGTTCTGATCGGCAATGAAGCACAGGGCCCCGCCCTCGCGCAGCACGTCCTCGGCCGAGCGCGTGGCGCCCTTCTTGTAGAGCAGTTTGAGCCCCCCAGCCTCGCGCGCATCCAGCAGCATGGCGTTGAGTTTTGGATTGTCCAGCGGACGCATGACCGCGGTGATGTCGAAGCCGAGCCGGGCCAGCGTGTACCCCAGCAGTTCGAAACTGCCGTAGTGGGCGGTGCACATGATGCAACCGCGCTTCGACAGCAATATGCGAATCGCATCGCCCAGCCCCGGGGCCAGCCGCACGTGCCGGGCCCAGGTGTCCGGCCGGATCAATCGCGGGGTCTGGAACATCTCCACGCCGAAGAGCATGGCCCAGTGCCGCATCGAGGCGAGGGCAATTTCGCTGATGCGACGCTCGTCGAATTCGGGGAAGGATCGGCGGATGTGGTCCTCGGCGCGAAGTCGGTGCGCCCCCAGTTTCGTCAGGAATTTGCGAATCGGCGGGATCACCCACCAGGCGTCCTTGAGCGCGCCGGGGGCGTAGAACCAAACCGAGCCCATGCCGCGCATGAATCGCCGGCCGGCCTCGAGCGGAAATGCCGAGATCACGGTGGCCGCCATCCGCGCCGCCCCATACGCCAGATTGTCCACCCACGGCTTTCTCGGCTTCATTCGGTCGCATTGTAAACGTCAGCCGCCCGCCGCGCGGAGCCGCTGACCGAGGCGTGCCGCCGCTGCTACGATACCGGCCATGAACCTCACCCGATTCAAGCCCAGCCGCAACGTCGTCTTCGGCATCTTGCTTGCCCTGTCTGCGCTGGCGCTCAAACTCCCGCCGGGCTGCACGGATCCGGCCAAGCACGTGGCCCAGCACCTGGTGCCGGTGCAGAACCTCGCCTACGACGCCGCCCGCGCCGCGGCCGGATCGGTCGCCGGCGTCGATGAATCGTCGCGGATTGAGGAACTCACCCGCGAGCGCGACGCCCTCACCCATGCCCTCATCTCGCAACGTGCCGAACTGGATCGGCTGACATCCGAGAATCACCGGCTGACCGCGCTTCGCAAGGCGGTCATGCCGGAGTATGTCGCGCTGCAGAACGCGCGGATCGTCGGGCGCGACATTGTCGCCGACCGGGATGCCGTGCTGATCGGGCGCGGCAAGTCGCGCAATGTCGCCAACCACGACTGGGTGGCCTCGCGGTTTTTTGTCGATCGCGGCGAAGTCGAGGGGCTGGAGAGCGGGCAGGCGGTCTTCGCGCGGGAGTCGCTGCTGGGCCGCGTCGAGCAGGTCAGCCCGTACATGGCGCGGATCCAACTGCTCAGCGATGTGGACAGCAGTCGCATTGAGGTGCGGATCGGCATGGCGGTCGACAAGGCCGGCAAGACCGTGGGCATGCCGAATGAGAACGGCGAACTGCTGCCCCTGCGGCAATCACGGGTCGCGGCGGTGGACTATGTCTGCAGCCTGCGCGGCAGGGGTCGCGGCGAGATGGTCGTGGAGGACGTGCCCTACCGCTACCTCGACGGCATGGGCGACGCCGAGCCGGGCGATGAACACAATCGTATTCGCGTGGGCGACCTGGTGTTCTCCGCGCCGGGGCAGTTCGGCATTCCGGTTTCGATGGTGGTCGGCCGGGTCGATTCCTTCAAGGAAAAGCCCGACAAGCGGCTGGTCGGCGATGTCATCGTCAAGCCCGTGGTGGACATCGACCGGCTGGAAGACATCTGGGTCATTCCGGCGTCGCCGGCGAGCGTGGTGGTGCCGTGATTCTTGAGCATTGATCACGGTGACCGTGGTACGTCCGCGCAAGGCATCCTGGCCCGTGCACCGCATGCCGAGGAAACCTGTTCCGAATAAGATCACCGCATGGCCAAGCATGATCCATTTGTGGAAGACCCATTCGACGACGACGAAGCGTTGATCGACGACGCCGATGAAGCCGGCGAGGCTGGAGAAAACGACGACCGCGTCGGAGCACGCCGGGATCGCAAGCTCCGCGGACGCGAGCCGCTGGTGGTGCACGCCGATGACGCCGTCGTGGTCATCGACAAACCGCCAGGGGTGGCGCTGCTGACGCGCGACGGCGGCGCCGCGGCATTGCACGACGTGACTGTCGATGCCGACTTCGACCTGCCCGGCGAGGCCTTCACGGTTCACCCGATGGACAACGACGCGAGCGGACTGTTGGTCCTCGCCCGAACGCCGGCCGTCCGCGACGCCCTCCGCACGCAGATCGCCGCCGGTCAGCTCGATCTGGTACACCACGCCCTCGTGCAGGCGGTGATGCCGCGCGAAAGCGGCACAATCAAGGCGGGGATCCGCGTCATCGCCGAGCACACCGGCCGCGTGCGCGTTGATTCCGGCGGCAGTCCGGCCACGACCGAATGGCGAACATTGGATACATTCGTCAACTTCGCGCTGCTCGAGTGCCGCCCGCGATCGGTCGAGCCGTGCCAGATCCGCGCCCACCTGGAGCACGCCGGCATGCCGCTGGCGGTCGACAAGATCTACGGCGGCGCACAACACCTCATGCTGTCGTCATTCAAGGCGGGTTACCGAAGGAGCCGCCGCCGGCCGGAGAAGCCGCTGATCGAAAGGCTCAGCCTGCATTGCGCGTCGTTGGTCATGACCCATCCGACCACTGGCAAGGCGCACACGTTTGAGTCGCCGCCCCCCCGCGACTTCAAAGCCGCCGTGCATCAACTCGGCCGCTTTGGCCGCATCCCGAAGGCCTCCACGCCGCGACCGGGTCGATGACCGCGCGACGCAGGTGTTCCGCGATTTCCTCTGCAATATGCGATTGATGCGTGCCACTGCTTCAAGCAGTGTGTCGACTCGGGGCGTACGCTGGTGTTCGCACTGCTTGAAGCAGTGGCACACTCGCATCTACTCACTTGAAAATAGTGTTAATGCCCCTGCTCATTCGCCTCGAATTCGCCATGCTCGGCGTGGAAGCGCGCCTGCGCCTCGCGGTCGGCGATGGCGAACTTCGCCGTCGTCAGCACGATCGCCTCGTTGAAGGCGTCCAAGTGTTTCTGCGTCACCTTCTGCGGCGGGAGCGGCAGCAGCATGGACCAGCGCGTCGGCGGGACGACGACCAGCGTCGTCTTCGCGGTCAGCAGTTTGGTGGACGTGTCGCGGTAACCATCCCAACTGCGGCCGATCTTCTCGCGCTTCCAGTAGTACGTCACCCGCGCACGCCGGCCCTTGCAGGCGGCCTCGTCCCAATTCTCCGGCCCGGCGATGGACGCGAGCAATACTTCGTGCGACATGCCGGCGTGGCCGACCTCGTGCTCGGCGCGTTTTTGTGCCATGTCTTTTTTCAGCCGATCGTCGCGCACGACCACGGTCTGATCGAGTTGAAATTCGATCGGGGCCAGCAGCGTGGCCTCCAGACGCGAGCCGAAGCGGCCCCTGTAGTCGGCGGGCGGCTTGCCGTCGGGGCCGTCGGCCGGCACCTTGTGCAGGGTGAACAGAATCTGCGCGGGATTGGCCGCCTTCAATTCGTGGAAGTGAATGCCGACGACGTCCTGCAGGTCCTTCGCCATCCAGCCGGTCCAGACGATGTCCGGCACCTTGATGGTCGGAATCTCCTCGAGGTTCAGGGTGCGGTGAACGGTCGGCTGCGGCTGCTCGACGACCGACTCCAGGTTTTTGACCCGTGTCTTGCCCGTGACCTTCCGGCCGCCCGCGGGCTTCCGACCGGTCGGCGCGACGCCGATCATCTCTTCTCGCCGCCACTTCTCGGCCTCCGGGCCGCTGGGCGTGACGATGAGTTCCCACGGGACGCCGCCCTCGGCCTGCCCGCGCTGAACGCGATAGTGCCAGCCATCGAGGGTGAACTCACGCTCGGCCGGCGCGGTGGTGGGCACTGGCGGCGGATCGAGTTTGACGGGGGTCTTTCGCGGTGGCGGCGGATCGGCTGATGCGCGGAGGGCGCCGTTGAGCAGCGGCAACGCGACAATCGCGACGGTGCCCCACAGCGCCGCTCGCGCGTGCAAGCGGCTCGACGCTAGTTCAATTGCTTGCGCAATCGGCGCTTTGCGCCGTGCCCATTTAAGCGACTTCCGCATGGCCTCGATCCGGGTCATACACGCGCACAAGCAAACGAGATCCGCGGAGTCGAATCGACCCGGCGTCCGTCGCCCGGCGGCTCTCCGATTCTATCCCACAATCGGGCGAAGCGACCGCGAAATATTGGGAGTGTGGAGTCTATTTTCCGCGCGATCCGATCAGGAAACCCGTCAGGGCCATCAGTTGGAAGGCGATGGCGAAGAGCACCCGGAGAGTCGCGTCGCTGGCCGACATTTTGTAGTCGCTGATCGCGGCGTAGAGCGCCCACACCACGGCGCAGACCGCGAAGGCCTGCATGACGCTCCCGATGAGGTGGCCCATCGAAAAATCGTGGTGCTGCCGCGCCCGCCGCATCGAACGGAGTTCTTCGAGAATCTCGCGCGTCAGGGCGTCGCCGGTCAGGCCTGTGATGGTGCCGGTGTCGGCATGGTGGGTGGACTTGTGCGACCCGGCGGCCTCGGCCGCCTTGTCCTTGCGGGCGGGTGACCGCCTTGCGTGCGACTTGTGATCGTCGACGGGCGATGAGGGATCAATGGCAAGGGTGTGGGGTGTTTCCATGATTTGTCATCCATGACAGGCGGCTGGAGGCCGCGAGGGTGCGTTCCATCGATGGGGATTCTAACGCAATGGGCGACGAACTCAAACGGGTCGCAACCGGCCTGAGCGGGGCACGACGGAACCGCAGCGGCAGCGAGGGGCAATCGGCGCGATGCGGCCAAGAGACGGGGGTGCTTTCCGTGGTTGTTCTCTAGAGCAATAATTGACAACATGCCGCTATGATCGGGTCAGACGCCCTGGCCCAGCCGAATCAACTCCAGGCTTCATGCAGTCCCAACGTCGGGTCGATAACCCGGCCAGAATCTGAAGGATTGTGATCCCGATTTACTCCCAATGGCGAAAGTAGAATCGGTATCATGTAATGAGCACCGGCAGTGGCAGGCGGCCGGACGCCAGACATCGGAGAGGGAGAGAGGCATGCGGGGACTGAGTGGGACGTGCGGGCGGTTGGGTACTGCGTTGGGGTTGATTGCCGGCGTTTGTCTCCTTTGTGGGACCGGTGTCACCGCGCAGATGCCGCATGTCGACAATTCGAGTAACGCGGCACCGGCGGCCCTGTCGCCGTCCGACAAACTCATCGACGCCGACAACAGCCTCACCAACCATTTGAACAACGGCGCGAACAAGGTCGATGTCATCGTCAACCTCGTTCCGCCGCGGCCGCTGATGGCCGCCACCGACTACGCCGATCGCGCGTCGCTCGCCGTGCTTCAGAAGGAGATCGCGGCGCGGCAGGGCGCGGTGCTGGCGACGTTGCCCGCCGGGGAATTTAACCTGCGTCACAAATACGAGAACATCGCGTCATTCGCCGGCGCCATCACCGCCGCGCGTCTGAATCAACTCCTGGCAGACCCCCGCGTCGAATCGATCGAAGCCGATCGGATCGACGAGGCCCATCTCGCCCAGGGCATTCCCCTGATCAACGCCTTTCAGACCCGGCTGACCTACAACGGCGCGGGCATGTCCATCGCCATCGTGGACACAGGCGTCGATTATGCCCACCCGCGCATGGGCGGCGGAGGGTTTCCCAACGCCAAGGTCATCGGCGGACACGACTTCGGCGACAACGATGCCGACCCGATGGATTGCTACGGACACGGAACGAACTGCGCCGGCGTGGCCGCGGGCGAGCTGGGGATCAACGGCGACTACATCGGCGGCGTGGCCTACAACGCCAGAATCTACGCGTTGAAAATTGCAACCGGCTGCGGCGGCTCGGCGCCGACCTCGAACATGACCGCGGCGTGGGATTGGTGCGTCACCCACAAGAACGACGACCCCAACAACCCCATTCTGGTCATCAGCACCAGTTTTGGCGGCGGTCGATATTTCGCCGAGTGCGACACCGCCAACCCCAGCCGGACGGCGGCGGCCAACGCGGCCGTCGCGGCGGGCATCACTGTTCTGGCCTCGGCCGGCAACAGCGGCTATTGCGACTCGACCGGCGCGCCGGCATGCATCAGCAGCGTCATTTCGGTCGGCGCGATGTACGATGCGAACATCGGGTCCTACTCGCCGTGCGTCAATCAAAACTCCTGTGCGCCCAAGTCGCCCAGCACCGGGTGTTCGTCGGGATGGGTTGCCACGGACAATCCCACCGCCGCCGCCAAAGTCACGGCGTATTCCAATTCCGCCCCATTCCTGGACATCTTCGGCCCGGCCAATCGCACATCCACACCGACCCTCAACGGCGCCTACACGACTTCGTTCGGCGGCACCTCGGCGGCGTGTCCTTACGCCGGCGGCGCCGTTGCTTGTCTCCAACAAGCGGCCAAGACGCTGACCGGGCAATACCTCACGCCCGCGCAGGTTCGCAGCACGCTGGCGGCAACGGGCGTCCCCACGACCGACACCAAAGTCGCCCTCACGCGACCGCGTGTGAACCTCGGCAACGCGGTGGCCAGTCTTTGCCTGTGTCTCGGTGATGTGAATCGCGACGGCGTCAAGGATGGCGCCGACATTCAGCAATTTGTCAATTGCGCGAAGGTGGGTGGCGATTGCAGTTGCACCAGTTTTGATCAGAGCATGGACATCACGCCGACCGACGTGGCGATGTTCATTGCCGATCTGCTGAGCGGCGCGCCTTGTCCGTAACGATTCAACGTCATTTTTCGGGCCGAGAACCCACGTCAAGGCTCCTGCGGCCGGGAATAACCCGCATCAGAACGTGCCCCGCTTGCGGCCCGGACATCTCCTGCGGGATACTATCTAGATATCGATTCGAACATGGATTGGGGATCGGGCGCGAATCGCGGTAACTCACCGCGCCCATCGCCTGACGACGCTGGCCAAACGAGGTAGCAACGTGTTGGGGTGCGGTAACAAATCAAGACTGCGCGGCATGGGCGGCATGAAGATGGCCGCGGTCATGCTGGTCATCGCCGCCCTGGCTCTCGGCGGCCTGATCAGTTGCACCGACACGGGTCAACTGCAGGTCGGCCCCATCAGCATTCCGACCATCGTCATCCCGCCTGCCAGTCCACCTGCGGGCGCGCCGCCGGCCAATCCGACCGTTGCAAGCGGCGCCGACTGGACTTCGCCCGGCGTTGCGAAGACGCTGACGCTGTCGGGAACCGACCTCAACGGCGGCGACTTGACGTTTACAATCGTCTCGAATCCATCACGCGGCTCGCTGGGTACGCTCGATAACGCCGGCATCAACACGGCGAGCGTGACCTACACGCCGCCTGCCTCGGGCACCGGCTCGGATTCATTCACGTTCAACGCCCGCACCGCCGGTGGGAAAGTGTCGGCCACCGGCACATTCACCATTCACCTGGTGCCGCCGATTCCGGCGGGCGCCCCGCTCGCGGTGAGTCAGGTTGTCTACACGCAGCCCGGCGCGCCCAAGGCCTTCGCCCTGGCCGCCATGTCGACAAACGGCGCCGCGCTCGCTTACACGATTCTGACGCCGCCGGCGAACGGTTCATTGACCGGCGCGGCGCCGAATATGATCTATGTTCCCAACAGCGGTTTCACGGGAACGGATACGCTTGCATTCAAGGTGAGCGGCACGGGAGGCGACAGCGCACCGGCGACCGTCACGCTGCAGGTTCAACCGGCGGCGAATTTCACGCCGCCAGTCGGCGTGCCCGCGCCATCTTTCGGCATTGCGCAAACCGTGGCGAGCGTCTACGCAAGCGACGGCTACTACACGCACTGGGTGAATGCGAGCCACGTCGCCGCCACCGATTCGAACAACCCCAACGGCTCACCGGCCCGGCCGCGCGAAAGCATCCCCGAAGAGGTTTCGGCCGGAAGCGTCGTGGTGATCGCCGGAGGCCCTTACAATTCAAACCTGCACATCACCGCGACCGGCACGGCGGCGAAGCCTGTTTTCTATCGCGGTCTCAATCCGTCGGCGAAGCCGCTGCTGAAGGGCCAGATCGCCATTGAAGACACGGCCCGGTACGTCATCCTTGAGAACATCTCGCTCGACGTGGACTACGAGACGTCCGGCGTGGTCGTCGTCGGCCCGGCCCATCACGTGGCTGTGCGACATTGCGACATACAGGACGCCAGCGGCGCCGTGATCATTTACAACTTTGCGAATGACATCGTCGTCTATAACAACCAGATTCACGACTGCGGCAACTTGAACGCGGCCGGGGACGTCGACGACAACGGCGTCACCATCAGCGAGGCCGCCAACTGCTGGGTGCTCGACAACCTCGTGCGGCACTGCGTTGGCTCGGGCATCGTCCTCAACCCCGGCTTCGGCGAGCCGAATGCGACCATCGATCATTGCTACATCGGTCGCAATCAGATTCACAACGTGCGACAGTCCGGCGCGTGGTCGAAGCAGAGCCAAGACTGCGTGTTCAGCCAGAACACGGTCTGGTCGATTCGACTGACCAATCACACCACGGCGGACGGCATCGGCTTTCAATACGGGCCGGAGCGGCTGTGGATTCTGAATAATCGCGTGTTCGATTGCGAGTACGGCATTCGCTCGGGCAGCAACAGCGTGCCGAATCCGGGCCAGAGCCTGCACGTGATCGGCAACGTGATTCACGACATTCACGACAAGCGCGGCGAATGGGACCCGGACAATTCGTGGGGCAACGCGGGCATCATGCTGGCCGGCGGCGTGAACCGAAATGTATACAACAACACCGTTTTCAACTGCGACGCCGGCATCAACTGTCCGGGCGACGGCTCCTACACCATTTCCAACAACCTCATCGCGAATGTCACCAAGAGCGGCGGCAACCATGTGTGGGTGCAGGATGAATCCGGCGACACGGCCTGGACGATCTCGAATAACGTGTTGTCGCAAGGCGGCGCCGCGCAGGTGCAGTTGAAGTTTCGAAATACGATTTACAGCGTGCTCGGCTTGCAGGCATCGCAGAGCGCTCGAACGATCGCCAACGTCACGACGGACCCGCGATGCGTCGCGCCGAATCAAGGTGATTTTCGACTCCAGTCCGGCAGCCCTGCGATTGACGCCGGGCGCGTCATGATGTTTTCCGCTCAGTATCAAAGCGCCTTCGGCGTCTCGGCGAGCTTCGATGCAAACGGCGTCGCCCGCCCACAGGACGGAAACGGCGACGGCACGGCGGGTTGGGACATTGGGGCGTATGAATTGCCCTAATCTCATTGATGGCGGCCGTGAAATCGCTCCGGCTTTCGTCAATGGTTCAAGCTTTAACGATGTGATTGGCAGTCGTGGCGACTGGCATCAGAGCGGCCCCGATCGCTGTGTCGACAATACCCGCTGACTCTTCATCCATGTCGATGCCGACGCGCGGTGACAACAGCGGGTACTTCACGTCCTTCCATCGGCCTTCCAGCTTCACTGCGTCTTTTTCCGTCGTGATGATCGCGTTGGCCTCGAGTTCGGCGGCGACGTTGAGCAAAGCGTCGATCTCCTCGCGGCTGTAGGCGTGGTGATCCGGATATTGGTACGACGCGAGAATCTTCACCCCGCCGCGCTCCAGGCCGCGGCGGAAACTCTCGAAATTGGCGATGCCCGCGAAGACCACGGCCCGCATGGCGGATGGCTCGGCGTCGGGCACCGTCCGGCCGTTCAAATCGACAAATCCGGTGCATTTGTGCCGGGCATGCACGACCGGCTTGTTGCCCGAGACGCGGCGGAGCGTGGCCATGAGGAGTTGCCGGGTGGAGTCATCGACCTCGTCGCCGCGGGTCAGCACGATCAGCGATGCGCGGCGCAGGGCGCGGGTCGACTCGCGCAGCAGCCCGCGCGGCAGCAGGTGGCCGTAGCCGAAGGGCCGCGTGGCGTCGATCAGCACGATGTCGAGATCGCGGCCGATGCGCCGGTGTTGAAAGCCGTCATCCAGCACGACAGCCTGGGCGCCGCCGGCGATGGCCCGCCGCGCCCCGGCCACCCGATCGGGATCGATCACGACGACCGCTGTTGGACACAGCCGCTTCAATACCAGCGCTTCATCACTCTCAGAGCGCCAGGCGTCGGCCGATTGCGAGGCTCCGGCTCCCGACGCCACGCGCGTGCTCTTGTATCCGCGCAGCAGCAGCGCCGGCTGCACGCCGCGCTCCATCAGTCGCCCGGCAATCCAGGCGACCATTGGGGTCTTGCCGGAGCCGCCCACGGTGATGTTGCCGACCGAGATGACCGGCCGGCTGACGCGGTGCACGCGTCCCGGCACGTAGTCGTACATGGCATTGCGCAGAGTGACGGCGGCGAGATACGGCATGGACAGCACGAGCAGGCCGCCACGGGCAAGATCGAAGAACAGCCCGCCGCGCTGCCGGGAGATCAATTCCAGAAATCGAAGACTGACGGCCGCCATGGACCGGCGAGTCTATCACGATCCGTGGCGATTGCACCCGTGCTGCCATACGAATGACGGTCTCAACGAACGGCTCAATTGACGACCCGCCGCGCCGGGAGTAGGTTGACGCGCGGTTGCGGAGGCGCTGCGGCGCGGACGAGGCATTATGAATACAAACGTGAAGTTAAACGGGCGCCGCGCGGCAGAATACGTCGCGGCCATGTTCATTCTGGCGACCGGCGCCGGCTGCTCATCAAACTCCGACGGCGTCACCGATCGGCCGCGCGTCGAGGGCTGGTCGCAACGGCGGGTGACGGGCGTAACCGTCGACCAAGTCATAGAGGCGTCCAAGGCCTCGCTTCGGCAGTGGTTTGGCCGGGTCGTGGTGGAACCGTCGGCCGTTGTGCTGGTTCAGGGCGGCCCGACTGAATATACGCAGAAGGGTGGCGGCGATCGGATCCGCGACTCCATCGGCTTCAACAACCGACTCCGCCGCACCGCGTCGGTGCAGATCCGGCCGACCGAGGACGGCTGCCAGATCGAATGCGTTGTCGAACGCCAGCGGTTGGACACCGCCGATCATCGCGTGCTACAGGAAAACCGAGGCGGTTCGGATGTTCCCAATGCCACACCCATCGAGCGCGATGCCGGCCTGACCAAGGATCAGCAGGATGCCTGGACCGATCTGCCGCGGGACCGCGACATGGAGCGGTCCGTCCTGACGTCGATCGTGAACAGGCTCAACACGGCTGCCAAGCCTGCACCGGCCCAATAGCGCAAGAAATGATTGCTAACTGTTAGTGATCGGTGGGTGATCCCGATGGCCGCTGTGCGTTTATCTACAGTCAAATTCGGACCTTCGATCAGCGGATTTCGAGCCAATCGTTGACTTGGCTTGTCACGTCCCGGTAAAATCGGCGAATCTTGACAGGTTGGCGGCTGGCGTAACAGTTATCCGCTCACGGTGTCGAGTTTTGGGCTGGGAGCGGGTTTCCCCTCTTTTTCGACCGAGGAGTGGGATCGGGGTCAGAAGCACGGAAGTCCATTGCCTTCATTGGCTTGCGCAAGAATAAGACGCAATCCATGGTGCATTGGCTTTCCCCTCCAACCGATTGAGTTCCTGGCAGGTTTTCAGAGCGAGCCTTCCGACGATCCGCCTCGCGGGTTGACCGGAGAGCGTACGCGTAAGGATCCCCCGCGCGCGGGTCCAAGTCTGGGTTTGCAGGAGAATCTAAATGAGGCTGGGTCTAATTCACAAATCTCTCATGGCCGTCGTCGTATTGCACGTTTCGACGATTTTCATTCAGTCGGCTTCCGCCCAGACCCCGTGCAACTCGCCGGGCGGGCCGGACGTCATCGTCGGCGACCTCACCAACCCGGGATCGAATTACGCAAGTTCCGGTGGAATCGAAGCCTTCGACATCGGCACCACCTCCTGCAATCAGGGCAATCAAAACCTTCAGTGGGTCAGCAACACCAATCAGCACCCGGTCATCGGTCAGAACCTTTACCGGTTGAAAGACGGTCGCATCGAGCAGATCGGCCAGAGCTGGCTCAAGCACGGATTCACTGCGCTGGCCCAGAACCTGTGCTGCACCTGTAACAACCCAGGAACGGGCAGCCTCCTCGGCGTTGGCTGTTCCGACCCGTACTGCTGCGGGCTTAACGGTTCGCAGAGCGGACTCGGTCCCAAGTGGGAAGTCAACGCTCACACCGGTGTGTATCCCTATCCGTTTACCAGCCCGTCCTACTCGGGGTCGATTGCACGGCGGCTTCAGGTTCGCATCTCTGATCTTGATCCGGCATTGAATGGCGGCGGCGTCTATTACGGCGAAGCCCAGTACGTGACACCCGACGATTCGGCCGCCGGCAATCAGAACAACAACGTCTCCTACCGGCAGGTCAACGTGACCGGCAGCGGCAGTGCATGGAACATCTCCATGGCCGCCACCACGCAGCGCGAAAAAGCAGCCATTCAGGCATGGAAGGCTTCGGACGCCGCCGTGACCGAGACACCGGTCCAGATTGCCGGTGATGGGCTGTTGATCATCTCGTCCAAGGCGACCAGCCTGGGTGGCAATCTCTACCACTACGAGTACGCCGTCTTCAACATGAACTCCGATCGCTGCGTCGGCAGCTTCACGATTCCCCTGCCGACCGGCGTCGCGCTGAGCAACGTCGGCTTCCACGATGTCGACTACCACAGCGGCGACGGCATCGGCAGCGTCAATTTCGACGGCACGGACTGGCCCGCCACGATCGGTGCATCGCAGGTCGCCTGGGCCACCACGCCATTCGGGACCAATCAGAATGCCAACGCCCTGCGCTGGGGCACGATGTACAACTTCCGCTTCGATGCGAACGCATCCCCCGCCGCAGGCACGGCGACACTGGGACTTTTCAAGCCGGGGACGCCGACAAGCGTGACCGCGGCCGCCCAGGTTCCGTCGGTTCTGCTCGGCCCGGCCGACTGCAACAACAACACCATTCCCGATGCCACCGACATCGCCAACGGCACCAGCCAGGATTGCAATTCGAACAACGTGCCCGATGAATGCGAGACCTTCCCGCCGGTCAACATCGCGCGCCAACTGGTCGCGAGCGGATTTACTTCGCCGCTCTATGTCTGCCAGCCTCCGGGCGATTCGACGCGGCTCTTCGTCGTGGAGCAGGGCGGCCTGATCAAGATTCGCGACCTGGTCGGTAACACGACGCTGGCCACCCCGTTCCTAGATGTCAGCACGATCATCACCATTGGCGGCGAGCGCGGACTGCTCGGTCTGGCGTTTCATCCGCAATATCAGTCAAATGGCTTTTTCTATGTGAACTACACCAACGCCTCGGGCAATACCACAATCGCCCGCTACACCGTCTCGGGCAATCCGAATGTGGCGAACGCCGCGAGCCAGGTCATCCTGAAGACCATCACTCAGCCCGCCGGCGAGACCAACCACAAGGCCGGCTGTCTGCAGTTCGGCAAAGACGGCATGCTGTACGTCGGCGTCGGTGACGGCGGCGGCGGCAACGATCAGCATGGCTCCATCGGCAACGGCCAGAACACGGCCACCATGCTGGGCAAGATGCTTCGCCTTGACGTGAACAACGCCGGTGGCGGATACATCCCTGCCGGCAACCCCTTCGTCGGCGCACCGAACGATCCGGGCAACACCATCCCCGATGAGATCTGGGCCATCGGCATGCGCAATCCCTGGCGCTTCAGTTTCGACAAGCTCACCGGCGACATGTACATCGGTGACGTCGGACAGGACACCATGGAGGAGATCGACTTCGAACCGTTCGGCACCGCCGGCGGCCGCAATTATGGCTGGCGCTGCATGGAAGGCACGGCCTGCACCGGGCTGTCCGGATGCACCTGCAATGCCGCCAACCTAACGTTGCCAATCCACACCTACACGCACGCAAGCCTTCCGGCCGGCGCGGTGTCGGAGACCGGCGGCTACGTGTATCGCGGATGCGCGCTGCCGTCGCTGCACGGCCGCTACTTCTACGGCGACTACGGCCAGAACTTTATCAAGTCGTTTGAGTACACAACCGGCGGCGGCGTGGTCGATCATCAGGATCACACCGTGGCGCTGGGCAACATCGTCGCGCCGGTCTCATTCGGAGAGGACAACGCCGGCGAACTCTACGTCGTGAGTTACGTCGGAAGCATCTACAAGATCGTCGAGCAGACCGGTCCAGTCTGCGGCAACGGCACGGTCGAGGCCGGCGAACAGTGCGACGACGGCAACAGCAATCCGGGTGACGGCTGCTTCAACTGCCAGTTTGAACCGGGCAACAACGACAACTGCACCGGCGCGACGGTCGTCTGCACCGGCACCTACACCGACACGCTGGTCGGCGCCACCAATGACGGCAGCGCGAGTTGCGGCACGTCCACGACGACGCCCGACAAGTGGTTCCAGTTTGTCGCGGTGAATTCGGGCGTGTTGAACGTGAATACCTGCGGCACCGACGACTTGGGCGGCGCCGACGCGGGCATCGACACGGTGCTCTCGATCCATTCGGGTTGCCCCGGCACTTCCGCGAATCAGCTCGCCTGCAATGACGACTGGACCGCCGGCGGAACCCCGCCGTCCGCCTGTTCGGGAATTGACCTCGGCACCACGACCTATGACTCGTCCATCCAGCTCGCCGTCACGGCCGGCAACACCTATTTCATTCGCGTGACGGTCTATGGCGGCGGAACACCTGTGCCGGGGGCGTTCGTGCTGAACGTAACCGCGCCGATCTGCTTCCCCGATTGCAACGGCAACGGCATCGACGATGCCACGGACATCGCCAATGCAACGAGTCTGGACTGCGCACAGGACGGCATTCCGGATGAGTGTCAAGTTTCAACGACGGTTGTCAATTACGATGCAATCCCGGCATCGCCGATCCCGATTACGGACAACAACACGGCGGGAATCTCCCATGTATTCAACGTGCCGGATCACGGCACGGTGCAGGACCTCAACCTGGGTCTACGGATCACGCACAGCTACAACGGCGACTTGATCGTTCGACTGACGCACAACGGCGTGACGCGAGCGGTCATCGATCGCCCCGGATACACGGGCACCGGATTCGGGTTCAACAACAACGGCTTTGACGGATTCGCACCGGCCTCCCCGCTGCTCGACGACGAGGGCACGGGCGGACCGATCGAAACCCGCAACGTGGCCGCCGGCGTTACGTCGCCGCCGAGTTACACGCCGAATCAGTCGCTCTCGGAATTCGACGGGCAGGATCGATTCGGCGATTGGACCCTGACGGTGTCCGACAATGCCGGCGCCGACACCGGTTCGCTCGTCCGCTGGCTGCTGCAGTTCACCGCTCCGGGCGTCGTCGAGCCGTGCGCGGACGATTGCAACAACAACGGCATCCCCGATGCGACGGACATCGCCAATCAGACCAGCGCTGATTGCGACACCAACGGCGTTCCCGACGAATGCCAAATTGCGGCCAACGTCGGGCTTGATTGCGACGGCGGACCGGTCGGCATCAAGGCCGGCGGTGCGTCGATCTTCGCCAGCACATGCGCAGGTTGCCACAACACCAACGGTCAGGGCGGCGGGTCGTTCCCCGGTCCGAACATCCGCAACAAGCAGCGGCGGTTCATCTGGAACGAGTTGCTCCCGCCCACGACGCACCCGGGCGGCGCGCATCCCGAGTACACCCAGCAGGACTTCGCCAACCTCGAGGCCTTCCTGGCGGATGGCGGCAGCAAGGGTCGACCGGACAACATCCTCGACTCGTGCCAGGCCGTGGTGGATTGCAACGGCAACAGCCAGCGCGACGCCTGTGAACTCGAGAGCGGCGCCGCGTTCGACCTCGACTACGACGGCGTGCCTGACACCTGCCAGTGCCTCGGACCGGCCACCGGTGACGGCAATGGCGACACGGTCGTCAACGGAAAGGACATCCCGCTGCTTGTGGCGGCCATCCTTGCCGGCTCGGCGAATCCGACGGATGTCTGCCCGTACGACTACTCGGGCAATAACATCGTCGGCATCGAGGATCTGCCCGGGATGATCGGGGCTTTGTTGGCCCCTTAAGGCGGAATTCTCACGACCGCCGATGTTCACGACGCGTGAATACACCCGGCGGAAAAATGTAAATCCATTCGCGGCCCACGCTTGCAACTTGCATGCGTGGGCCGTGTTCATTTCGGTCCGCTGCAGAAACGTCCAAACGAGCCACCCGCACCGAAACGACAACGAAACGGCGTTTGTATAAGATAGCGCCCCATGGCCGACGTCCTGGACATGCCGCCCGCCACTGCTTCGCCACGTGAGGACCGCCTGCGCGAAGTGCGCCGCGGGCTCAGCACATCGGCGGCCGCCAAGTCAGTCATCAAGGGATTCGCACTCATCGCGGCGTCCGGCCTGCTCTACGCGGGAACCTGGGCCGGCATTTTTCTCACCGACAGTTGGCTTCTCAAGACCACGCTGGGCTACCTGAACGGCATGACCATCGGCATGCTGTTTCTGATCGGCCACGACGCCTGCCACCAGAGCCTCACGCCGGTCGGCTGGCTGAATCGCGTGCTCGGGCGGATCACGTTTCTGCCGGCGCTCCATCCGTACACCGGTTGGGAGCTTTCACACAACGGTCTGCATCACAGTTTCACCAACCTCAAGGGACGCGACCCGGGCTATGCCCCCTTCTCCAAGGACGAGTTCGACCGCCTGCCGCGATGGCGCCGCGCGCTCGAGCGGCTCTATCGAACCTGGATCGGACTGGCGTTTTTCTACATGATCCAGAATTGGCTGAAACTGGAGATGTTTCCGACGTCCGAGCATCGGGCGCGAATGCGCGGCGATCGGCTCTATCAATTCGACCGCGTCTGCGTGCTCATTTACGCAGCCGTAGGCATCACCGCATCGGCGTGGCTTGGCGTCGCCGTTCGGTCGCCCGGCGATTCGGCCATGTGGGCCGCGCTGGGGCACGTCGCCGTGGCGTGGGTGCTGCCGTTTCTCATCTGGAACGGATTCATCGCATTCATCACCTATCAGCAGCACACCCACCCGCGCGTCCGCTGGTTCGACAATGAAGACGAATGGTCATTTTACGAGACACAGGTGCGCGGCACGGTCCACATCGAGTTCCCGTCGTGGCTCCGCCTGCTGCTGCACAACATCAACGAGCACACGGCCCATCACATCAATCCGCGGGTGCCGCTCTATGAATTGAAGGATGCCCAGGACGAGGTGCGGCGAATCCTGGAGGAAGACGTCATCGTGCTGATCTGGACGCCGTGGATGACGCGCGATACGCTCCGCCGCTGCAAATTGTACGACTATCGCAACCACCAATGGCTCGACTTCGCGGGGCGACCGACCGGAGAATGCCTGAGGGCAGCCGAGGCGACGGCGGCGTAGAGTGTGATCCTGCCGCACAAGTCATGGGGTCCCACTGGCTGCTCGTCAGCCAGTGCGAACGCGCGGAGGATCCGAATCCTGCGCTTCGCTTCGTCAATTCCAATCGCCACTTTGAAGTGGCAACGCCAAGATACGGGCTTACAACTCATTTGCGACGAAGACAACGCCCGACCCGGTTCGAAGCGGAACTCCCCACCGCTCGGCAAGACTTCGAGCCAATGCGATTTCGGCGTCATGATTCCACTTGTATCGTTGATGTACCAGCACAGGTGCGCGATCCGATTTGAAATGCACATATGTCTGCCAAAGCGCCGGATCCTCTATTTGTCGATTCTGGTTATCGCGAACCTCGACAAATCCAATGTCATTTGCACTTACAACAAGCTCGGAGTCACAGGTGTGCAGTGCGCAATGGCGATCCGAAATGACAAGGTAGGGCTTGCGCACGCGCGCCTGACTACGGCGAACTGTATCAAAGCTCAACTTGGCGATGAGCAACAATACGATGCCAGTGATGGCGAATGCGATTCCTCTGTCCAAGTTTCTAAAAACGGGCGGGATCAAGAACCAGAGAGCAAGCCCACTGATAGCAATTACCCACGCGATGGCACTTCGTGTGTAAGTGCTTGTGTACCGGACAACCACTCGGTCCGGCTCAAACGAGACTTTGGTCCACTTGCCCTCACGTCGGAGCAAATAGTCATTCATAGGAACTTATGATACTCGTATCCCAAAGGCTGTAGTGTTTCACACCAAATGAGACAGTCGGCTGATCTGGTATAAGGATGGTTTCTCCGAGGCCACTGAGGGGAGCCAGCTCCGCAGGTTCCCCTCAGGCACCCCTCCTTGGGCTTCTTTCCCCTC